>OLSH01000012.1_pt1 | contig 216097 bp, 174 predicted proteins | sample 1643221 | NCBI WGS metagenome assembly OLSH01 (sample SAMEA3136681, study PRJEB25190) | human gut metagenome | biome: human gut; feature: human-associated habitat; material: faeces | place: Austria | collected 2013 | reverse complement strand
TGGATAAGTGCTGAAAGCATCTAAGTACGAAGCCAGCCACAAGATTAGATTTCTTAGGGTCGTTGAAGACGACAACGTTGATAGGATGCAGGTGTACAGGTGGTAACATCATAGCCGAGCATTACTAATTGCCCGTTGACTTTTGGTCTTTGCCTTGTATGGCGGATATATACGTTCAGTTTTCTAACTTTGCTTTTTACATCGTGTCTGACTTATTTCAGGTGACTATAGCATCAGGGTTCCACCTCTTCCCATTCCGAACAGAGAAGTTAAGCCTGGTCACGCCGATGGTACTGCGTCAAGTGGGAGAGTAGGTAGTTGCCGTTTTAGAGGAAAGCCTCCATATCGAAATGATATGGAGGCTTTTTGTGTTTATAGGTATAATATCCCTTTGCTTTTACGTTTATATATCCTCCCCGGTACACGTCTTCTTGCAGTTCAATATCCTCCCCAGTTTACTCTCTTCTATCTTAATTCTTCCCCTCCCAGGAGGAGTACCCGAAAGAGAGAGGTGGTAGATGGGAAATAAATTCCTCTCGGCCTTCCTATTATCAAGCGGAAGCGTAATTTCCTTATCAGAGAAGACTTAAAGTAATCCTACTCTTTGTATCATAATTGCATATTTATGATAAAGTATATACTGTTGTATTATCAATGTAATATGGTCTCCCCTAAGTAATAAACCAATGATTAAAACTACTTAAAACCAGGAAATTATATCATATTTTTGCTTTCGTATTTAGTGCTTTATTCGTACCTTTACTTCGTATTAAAAGGTACTATAATTCCTTTATTTACTGAACATTATTTTTTTATTAAAAGAAAATTCGATTTTAATAAAACAAAAAACAGCCATTCGCTGTTGTTACTATAGAATTGAAAGCGACATGAGAACAACTGTAAAGACATTTTTGGTATTTGTGCTACTTATGGTGACGTGTAGTCTTGGTAGCAGAGCCGTCAACTTTACGGGGATGGTTGAAAAAGCTGCATCTACTTGTGAGGTGAGTGCTTCTTCATCATCATTAAAGAATGCTTCTTCGGATAATGTCGCTAATAATACAAGAAGCAACTTATTTACAAATTCCAAGTTTATGTGGACCACGGATGCCGAACTTGGAAGCAAACCTATCTCTGAAAGATATTCTTTTAATCCTTATCGTTTTCGTAGAGCTATTGAAACAGCGTCTGTAATGAGAGGCTTTTTGATGATTTCTTCTCACCACAACTTGTTGGTACACGACCAATCCAAATTGTATTATTCAGATAAAGACCCGCATTACACATCCTTCAGTAGTGAATACTACATCTATACTTTGCGGCGGATTGTGATTTAAACTTCCTTTTTATTTAGTTTTCCCTTTTTTCCCTTTACTTCTTTCCCTAAATATGGCTGAAAGCAGGTGACCTTTTACAACCCTATGTCTTGGGGTAGGTTATACGGGCGTTAGCGGCATGTCTATGCTGTGAAGGGGAGAACTGTATCCATGCGCTTAATTTTAAAAATCAATTTAATACAAACCCATTTAATTTTTTCATCATGGAAACTATTCAAAAGAAATCCGCCTCTTTTAAAGGCATCAAGTCCGCCGGTTGGGTAATCGTAATTTGCTTTATCGTTGCCGTGCTTATTTTTCACTTTGTGTTGGGAAACCCCTCTAACTTCATGAACAATGACCCGAACAACCATCCGCTGCCAGGGAACTTCCTCGGTACTATCTACAAAGGTGGATTCATCGTTCCGGTTATTCAGACTCTCTTGCTGACCGTTATTGCACTGAGTATTGAACGCTACATCGCTATTGGTGCTGCTTTCGGTAAAGGTTCATTGGCTAAATTCGTTGCTAACATCAAAGCTGCTTTGGCTGCCGGTGATATGAAGAAGGCTCAGGAACTTTGTGACAATCAACGTGGCTCTGTAGCCAATGTAGTAAATGCTACTCTGAAGAAGTATGCTGAAATGGAGAATGATACGACTCTTGCTAAAGACCAGAAGTTACTTGCCATCCAGAAAGAGTTGGAAGAAGCTACCGCATTGGAACTGCCGATGATGGAACAGAACCTGCCTATTATCGGTACTATCACTACTCTGGGTACATTGATGGGATTGCTCGGTACGGTTATCGGTATGATCCGTTCGTTTGCCGCTCTGGCTGCCGGAGGTTCTGCTGACTCTATGGCATTGTCACAAGGTATTTCCGAGGCTTTGATTAATACTGCCTTCGGTATCTTAACCGGTGCATTGGCCGTTATCTCCTATAACTATTATACCAATAAGATTGATAAGTTAACTTACAGCCTTGACGAGGTTGGTTTCTCTATCGTGCAAACATTTGCAGCTACGCATAAATAAATCGGTCGAACCCTTTTAAAATACTACAATTATGGGTAGAGCGAAAATAAAAAAGAAAAGTACGTTCATCGACATGACCGCGATGAGTGACGTGACTGTATTGCTGCTGACATTCTTCATGTTGACGTCTACGTTCGTGAAGAAAGAGCCGGTACAGGTTACCACTCCGGGGTCCGTATCCGAGATTAAGATCCCGGAAACGAATATCCTACAAATATTGGTCGATCCGGAGGGAAAAGTATTTATGAGTCTGGACAAACAGTCTGACTTGAAAGATGTGCTGGAAGCAATGGGGCAAGAATATGGAGTGACTTTCACTCCGGAGGAAACTAAAAAATTCTCATTGGTATCTACTTTCGGGGTACCGATGAAGAGTATGAAGAAGTACCTTGATTTGCCGCAGGATCAGCAAGACGCTGTGTTAAAGAATGAGGGGATACCTACCGACAGTATCGATAATCAGTTCAAAGCCTGGGTACGCAATGCCCGTGCCGCGAACAAAGATTTACGTATCGCCATCAAGGCGGATGCCAATACTCCTTATTCCGTAATCAAGAATGTGATGAACTCACTTCAGGACCTCAGAGAGAACCGGTATAACCTGATTACTTCTCTGAAGACTACTTCTGAAGACTAACAGAAAGGAAATATTATGGCTGAAATACAAGAAAGCGGCAATAAGAATAAAGGCGGAAAAAATAAGCAGAAGAAAATGACCGTCAGGGTGGACTTTACACCGATGGTGGACATGAATATGTTGCTGATTACCTTCTTTATGCTTTGTACTTCACTGAGCAAACCTCAGACAATGGAGATAAGCATGCCGAGCAATGACAAGAATGTTACCGAAGAGCAGCAGTCCAAAGTGAAGGCTTCACAGGCTATCACACTGCTGTTAGGAGGTGACGATAAATTGTATTATTACGATGGAGAGCCCAACTATAAGGATTATAGTTCGCTGAAGGAAACAACCTATAAGGCGGATGGTCTGAGAGCAATGCTTTTGCAACGTAATAGAGCTGCTGTAAATGAAGTGAACGAACTGAAACAGCAGAAACTGAATCTTAAGATATCAGAAGAAGAGTTTACGAAGAAAGTGGGGGAAATTAAGAGTGGAAAGGACACCCCGACCGTGATTATCAAAGCCACCGATGACGCTTCGTACAAGAATCTGATTGATGCACTCGATGAAATGCAGATATGTAATATAGGTAAGTATGTGATTACGGACATCGCTGAAGCCGACCAGTTCCTGATAAAGAACTACGATAGCAAAGGTGAATTGTCGCAGAACATTGCCGAATAAAGTGTAACACCTAAAAAAGTAAGAATATGGCTAAAGTAGATTTAAGTTCTTCGGAATGGTGTGACCTGATATTCAGTGGCAAGAATAAGGCATACGGTGCCTATCAGTTAAGAGAGAAATCTCCGAAGCGTCATAATATCGCTGTGATACTGGTGATTGTCATCGCATTGATAGGGTTTAGTATCCCTACTTTGATAAAGATGGCTACGCCGAAGCAGAAGGAAGTGATGACCGAGGTGACTACCTTGTCTCAATTGGAAGAACCGGAAATTAAGCAGGAAGAAATGAAAAGAGTGGAGCCCGTTGCTCCCCCGCCTCCTGCACTGAAGAGTTCTATCAAATTCACGGCTCCCGTCATCAAGAAGGACGAGGAAGTGAGAGATGAGGATGAAATAAAGAGCCAGCATGAACTGGCGGAAACGAAGGTGACTATTTCTATCGCTGACGTGAAAGGTAACGACGAAGAGCATGGTAAGGATATTGCCGACCTGAAACAAGTGGTTACCCAAGCTGAACCGGAACCTGAAAAGGTTTTCGATATGGTAGAACAGATGCCTCAGTTCCCCGGTGGGCAGGCTGAGATGATGCAGTTCATCAGCAAGAATATGAAGTATCCGACTATTGCCCAGGAAAACGGAACGCAGGGACGTGTGACTTGCCAGTTTGTAGTAGGTGCGGATGGTCGTGTGCGTGATGTGAATGTGCTGAGAGGTGTAGACCCTTACTTGGACAAAGAAGCTGTCCGTGTGATTATGTCCATGCCTAAGTGGATTCCCGGTAAACAGAATGGTAAAGCTGTATCGGTGAAGTATACAATTCCGGTAGTGTTTAGGTTACAATAATAATGTGTGTGTCATGAAAACGGTGAAACAACTTCAACTTTTGAGTTTGGCAGTGATGCTGCTTGCAGTGTCTGCCTGCCAAAGTAAGCCTAAGGACGGGCTGACGGATACGTACACTTCGGGTGTGATAGCAATTGCTGCGGACGAAAGTTTCCAGCCTATCGTACAGGAAGAGGTGGATGTATTTGAAGGACTGTTTCCTCTGGCAGGAATTGTGCCCCGTTATGTGACGGAAGTGGAAGCCGTCAATCTATTGCTCAAGGACAGTCTGCGGTTGGCTATAACCAGTCGCAGGCTGACACCGGAGGAGGTGAACTCTTTCAATAGCCGGAAGTTCTTCCCGCAGGAGATAAAGATTGCTACGGATGGGCTAGCGTTGATTACGAACAGGGAGAATCCTGATACGTTGATCACCGTGAACGAAATTCGCAGCATCCTGACGGGAAAGGTTACACAATGGAAGGAGATTTATCCGGCATCCCGGCTGAAGGATATCCGCCTGGTATTTGATAACAAAAACTCCAGTACCGTGCGTTTTGCGGTAGATTCCATTTGTAAGGGTGCTCCGTTATCGGACCAGGTGAAAGCGTTGAAAACCAACAGAGAGGTCATCGACTTTGTGTCAAAGACTCCTGATGCTATCGGTATTATCGGCGTGAATTGGCTGAGCGACCGTAATGACAGCACAGGGCTCTCCTTCAGCAAAGAAGTACGTGTGATGTCCGTCAGCGCTGCCGACAAGGCGACGCCGGAAAACAGTTTCAAACCCTATCAGGCATATTTGTTTTACGGTGATTATCCGTTGGCACGCAGCATCTATGCCCTGTTAAACGATCCGCGGAGCGCGCTTCCGTGGGGATTTGCCTCCTTCCTCGCTTCCGACCGGGGACAGCGGATTATTTTAAAGTCGGGATTAGTACCCGCTACCCAACAGGTACGGGTGGTGAATATAAAAGATAAATAACTAAAATGAGTGCTATTATGAAAACGATGTTAGTTCTTAGTATGGGAGCGTTGCTGTTGGCCGGCACACTTTCCGCACAAACGCCTGTACCCGAATGGCAGGCTGGGGTAGATAAAGTAAAAACCTTGATTCAGTCCAATCCCGCACAAGCTTCCGAGGAGGCTGGGGAGTTGCTGAAAGGGAAGAATAAAAAGAATGTGGATCTTGTGACTTCCGTAGCCCATGTTTATCTGGACGCCGGAAAGATCACCGAAGCTCAGGAATATCTGGCTATGGCAAAGAAAGCCAATAACAAGGATCCCAAGGTGTCTGTATTGGAGGGGGATATTGCCCTTGCACAAAAGAATATTGGACAAGCTTGCCAACTTTATGAGCAAGCCATCTATTTTGATCCGAATTGCAAGGAAGCCTACCTGAAGTATGCGCAGGCTTATAAGTCTGCCAGTCCTACACAGGCCATTGAAAAGTTGGAGCAGCTCAAAGCTGTAGATCCGAACTGTCTGGAAGCTGACAGGGAACTGGCTGAGGTATATTATTCCGGCAACCGTTTTGGCAAAGCTGCCGAAATGTATGCGAAATTCATCGACACGCCTCTTGCTACGGAAGATGATATGCTGAAATATGCTTTTGCCCTGTTCCTGAATCATGATTTTGAGAAATCATTGCAGGTTGCACAGAAGGGGTTGCAGAAGAATGCACGCCACGCTGCCTTCAACCGTCTTGTCATGTATAACAATACGGACCTGAAACGCTATGAAGATGCCGAGAAGGCTGCTGATGCTTTCTTCAATGCTTCGGACCGTGCAGACTATTCTTATTTGGATTACCGCTATTATGGCGCTTTACTGAGTGCATTGAAGAAATATGATAAAGCTATTATAGAATATGGCAAAGCATTGGATAAGGATAATACACAAGTGGACTTGTGGCGTGAAATATCCGATGCCCATGAAATGAACAATAATTATGCAGAGGCTATTGCGGCTTACCGCAAATATTACGATGCATTAGCTAAAGACAAGAAGACTCCTGAAACATTATTCCAGTTAGGACGTCTTTATTACGGACAGGGCACATCTTCGGATTCGCTCGCCGTGCAGCCTGCCGACCGTAAACTGGCGTTGCAGTCTGCTGACTCTGTGTTCGCACTTGTTTCCGAACAAGCTCCCGACAGTTATCTGGGAGAAATGTGGCGTGCCCGAACCAATTCTGCTATGGACCCCGAAACTACTGACGGGTTGGCGAAACCTTATTATGAAAAGGTAATGGACATGCTGCTGAGTAAAAACGAACCGAAGTATAACTCTGCGTTGATAGAGTGCTACAGTTATCTGGGCTACTACTATCTGTTGAAGAGCGACTATCCTGCTTCGAAAGAGTTCTGGAATAAAATTCTGGCTATAGACCCCGCCAATGCTACTGCCAAAAAGGCGTTGGAAGGCATCAAATAGCAACAATTTTAGTTGTTTGTCGTGTCGGGAGGAGTGGAGAGTGATTCTTAGCTCCTCCTTTTTTTATGTTTTTTTCTGTAAACGCTTGGATTATTAAAAAGATTATCTACCTTTGCGGTGTACTAATAAACTAATACACTAATACACTAATATTAGGGTTAACAAGGTATCAGATACCAGTTGACAAGGCCTTCTCCTTGTATCTTGTTTCCTTGCCACCTATAAAAACATATAAGTATGCTACAGGTAGAAAACATTTCGTTCAGTTATCGTCGGGGTAAAAAAGAAGTCCTGCACGATTTTTCGCTCTCGTTAGAGAAGGGTAGGGTATACGGGTTACTGGGAAAGAACGGTGCCGGCAAATCTACACTGCTTTATCTGATGAGCGGTTTGCTTACTCCCAAGAGTGGGAAAATAATGTACCATGATACCGATGTACGCCGTCGGTTGCCTATCACACTACAGGACATGTTCCTGGTTCCCGAAGAATTTGAATTGCCTCCTATATCTTTAGTCAGCTACGTGGAGTTGAACAGCCAGTTCTATCCCCGTTTCAGTAAGGAGGACATGGTGAAATACCTGCATTACTTCGAAATGGAGCAGGATATTGATCTGGGAGCCTTGTCTATGGGGCAGAAGAAGAAAGTCTTTATGAGCTTTGCATTGGCTACCCACACCTCACTGCTGATTATGGACGAACCGACCAATGGTCTTGATATTCCGGGTAAGAGCCAGTTCCGTAAATTTATAGCTTCGGGCATGTCGGACGACAGAACCATTATTATCTCTACCCACCAGGTGCGGGATATTGATAAGATACTGGATCATGTGGTGATTATGGATAACAGTCATGTGTTGCTCGACGCATCCACTGCCAACATCTGTAGTAAGTTTCTTTTCGTTGAAAGCGATGACCGCGAATTGGCAGAAGCAGCAATTTACACGCTTCCTTCCATACAGGGTAATTTCCTGATGTTGCCGAATACGGATGATGAAGAGTCGGAGATCAATCTTGAATTGTTGTTCGGTGCTGCGCTTACGGACCCTGAGAAAATAAAAGGAATGTTTTACCCTAAACAGAATGAACAATGATACGCGATACCTTTTTTAGTGCACCCCGTTTTGTGAACTTATGTCGCAAAGAAATGGTGGAGAGTTGGAAGGCAAATTTGCTCCGCTTTGTAATGATGTACGGTATAATGGCGATTGCTTTCGTATGGAACGGATATTTTCAATATAATTATCCGGAAGGTCTGATTAATAGAGGGATAACTCAGGATCCTATCTGGAATTTCGAGTTAGGAGCTTTCGTCTGGGCACTTGTTATTATGGGGCTTTTGAGTGCTTCGTTTATAATGGAGCGCATGAAGACTAAAACGAGTCGGATAGCTATGTTGATGATTCCTGCCACAATGTTCGAAAAGTTTTTCTCACGTTGGCTGGTATTTACTTTCGGTTTCCTTATCGTATTTCTAATAGCTTTCAAACTGGCGGACTGGACACGTGTAACAGTTTATATGATTAGTTATCCCGAGTTGAATGGCATTATTGCTTCTACTCCGCTTTCCCATCTGGTAGGAAAAGAACAATTCTGGACGGTTTTTGATGATTGCAATTATTTCATGTTGGGAGTAAGTGCTTATTTCTTTGCACAGTCCCTGTTTGTTTTGGGTAGCTCCATTTGGCCAAAGAATTCATTTGTGAAGACTTTTTCAGCTATTGTTGTGATTGCTATAGTTTATATAGCGATAGGCTCAGTATTAGCGAAAATGCTATTTGAAGGTCGCGGTGGTGGAGTAAATCAGACCGTATCGGATGAAACGATGACACTCTCATCTACGGTAATCTTTTTCGCAATGGCCGTCTTCAACTGGGTAGTTGCTTATTTCCGTTTCAAAGAGTCTGAAATCATTAACCGCTGGTAAGTATGAATTTTAAAGAAAGTAAAGCCATCTATCTTCAAATAGCAGATCGCATTTGTGACGAGGTACTTCTCGGGCAATATCGGGAAGAGGAACGCATACCATCCGTCAGAGAATATGCAGCTGTGGTAGAGGTGAACGCCAATACGGTGATGCGTTCATACGATTATCTGCAATCGCAGGAAGTTATCTATAACAAACGTGGTATCGGTTATTTTGTCGCTTCCGGTGCTCGCGCGTTAATCCTTTCATTGCGTAAAGAGTATTTTCTCAAAGAAGAAGTTGATTATTTCTTCAAGCAGATGTATACCCTCGGTATTTCGGCGGAAGACATGTCTGCTATGTACAGAGAATTTAGTAAGAAACAAAAATAAAGAAGAAGATTATGAAACGAACAACTTATATAATATTTGGAATGTTGCTTACCGGATTGGTTGTGGTGTGCGCTGGCATATTCTACGCCTCTATGCAAGTTACAGGTTGGGATAATATTTTCCTGGATATTAAAGGAGAAAAGAAGGCGGTTCAACTGCCGGAATGCAAAGTTATACAGATGGTGGCGGTTAGAAATATCATCACTACCGGCGAGGGCGAAGAGAAGGGAATAAGAATGCCGGCATTTGGAGAGCTTCCTTTGAAAATTACTCCTGCCGAAGCTGGACGGGGAACTTTCACTTATGCTTCCGGTATGGATGAATTCATGACGATGAACTCAGTTGGAGATACATTACGTATCGTATTTGATTTTCCTAATGATAAGCTTGAAAAGAAATATCAGGATCTGTATTGGCTTAATTTGCGCTCCGAAGAGATGACTATAGCTCTGCCGGATCATGTTCAGTTCTTACAGACCAGTCTTGAAGCTCAAAAAATGACTGTTGAAGGGTTAACCCGCGATTCATTGTCTTTGATGGTGCAAGATTATGCTACCATAAATGACTGTAATTTTAGAGCTCTAACAGTCCAGAATGGTGCGTGGTTGTTTAATACTGGCAAAGCGGATAATTTGTATCTTCATCTGAACGGGATACGGAGTTGGAATGTGAATGCAAGTTCTTTCCATGTTGATACGGAATATCTATATGCTCATGGTTATCAAAAATGTACTTTGGAAAATGGCGAATGTCGCCAGGTAGTTTGGATGCCTCAATCTAAAGACGCTTCATTGGATATAAAGTTGAAAGAAGCTGCAACAGTAGTTGTGAAATAACAATAGGTATTGTCAGGATACGAAAAAAGACCGTTGAAAAACGGTCTTTTTTATTTAGTTGCGGAGATCCGACTCGAACGAATGACCTTTGGGTTATGAGCCCAACGAGCTACCAACTGCTCCACTCCGCGATGTTTAACGGGTGCAAAGGTACGGCTTTTTATGGAACAAACAAATAAAAGCGATATTATTTTTGCTAAAAAATGTAATAAGCGGACTAACTTATTGATAAGTAGTGTTATAACAGATATACTTTTTTTATCCTCTCCCTGTGACCAAATGTTAATAAAATCTGTGTTTTCTTGTGTGGTATGCAGAAAAGTTTTACTTTTGCTCAAATTATTAAGCAATGTGCAATTATTAATATGGCCGTATCGAAGACAAAAGCTAAATTAGTGGATGTAGCCCGTCAGCTATTTGCGAAGATGGGTGTTGAGAATACCACAATGAACGATATCGCTCTTGCTTCTAAAAAAGGTAGAAGAACGCTTTATACCTATTTTAAAAGTAAGGAAGATATCTATATGGCTGTTGTCGAATCGGAGCTGGACATCCTTTCGGATATAATGAAGCGGGTAGTAGAGAAAGACATCTCGCCCGATCAGAAGATCATCGAAATGATTTATACCCGCCTGGATGCCGTGAAAGAGGTAGTGTACCGGAACGGAACACTTCGTGCTACCTTTTTCCGTGATATATGGCGGGTAGAGAAGGTGCGCAAACGTTTTGATGCCAAAGAAATACAGCTTTTCAAGGATGTGCTTCGTGAAGGTGTGGAGAAAGGGGTGTTTCAGGTTGACGATATCGACATGACTGCCGAATTGGTGCATTATAGTGTGAAAGGTATTGAAGTGCCTTACATACGTGGGCATATAGGTGCTAAACTGACCGATGAAACACGTGGACAATACGTTGAGAACATCGTGTTCGGGGCACTGCGTAGAAAAGAATAACTTTAATCAATAATTAAAAAAGTATGGGATTATTAGATGGAAAAACAGCCATTGTAACTGGTGCTGCACGCGGTATCGGTAAGGCTATCGCATTAAAGTTCGCTTCTGAAGGAGCAAATATCGCATTCACTGACCTGGTGATTGATGAAAATGCAGAGAATACGGCAAAGGAAATTGAAGCAATGGGCGTGAAAGCTAAAGGTTATGCTTCAAACGCTGCTAATTTTGAAGATACTGCCAAGGTGGTAGAAGCTATTCATGCAGACTTTGGCCGCATCGATATTTTGGTAAACAATGCAGGTATCACCCGTGACGGTCTGATGATGCGTATGAGCGAGCAACAATGGGATATGGTTATCAACGTTAACTTGAAATCCGCTTTCAATTTCGTTCACGCTTGTACCCCGATCATGATGCGCCAGAAGGGTGGTAGCATTATTAATATGGCTTCTGTAGTAGGTGTTCACGGTAATGCCGGACAAGCCAACTACGCAGCTTCCAAAGCTGGTATGATTGCTCTGGCTAAATCTATCGCACAGGAATTAGGTTCTCGCGGTATCCGTGCCAACGCTATCGCTCCGGGCTTTATCCTGACCGATATGACTGCCGCATTGTCTGACGAGGTAAGAGCTGAATGGGCAAAGAAGATTCCTTTGCGTCGCGGCGGTACTCCCGAAGACGTGGCAAACATTGCTACCTTCCTGGCTTCTGATATGTCTTCTTATGTATCAGGACAGGTGATTCAGGTAGATGGTGGTATGAATATGTAGTTTAAATTAAGAATGAAGAATGATGAATGAAGAATTTTGCTGCGCTATGCAAGTAGGCCGCAAAGTAATTCATCATTCTTCATTCATCATTCTTCATAAAAAATGACTGTCGTATACGAGGACAATCATATCATTATAGTCAACAAGACCGCTTCCGAGATCGTTCAGGGAGACAAGACGGGGGATACGCCGCTTTCGGAAACCGTAAAGCAGTATCTGAAGGAGAAATACCAGAAACCCGGTAATGTCTTCATCGGTGTTACCCACCGGCTGGACCGCCCCGTGAGCGGTCTTGTTGTGTTTGCTAAAACCAGCAAGGCGTTGTCCCGCCTCAATGAAATGTTCAAAACCAGTGAGGTGAAGAAGACCTACTGGGCTATCGTAAAGAATGCCCCGAAGGAGCCGGAAGGAGAATTGGTGAACTATCTGGTGCGCAATGAGAAGCAGAACAAGAGTTATGCTTATGATAAGGAAGTGCCGAAGAGTAAAAAGGCTATCCTGCACTATCGGCTGATAGGTAAGTCGGATAATTACTTTCTGCTGGAAGTGGACCTGAAGACCGGACGGCATCATCAGATACGATGCCAGTTGGCAAAGATGGGATGTCCTATCAAGGGAGATTTGAAGTATGGCTTTGCCCGTTCCAATCCGGATGGAAGTATTTGCCTGCATGCACGCCATATCAGTTTTGTGCATCCGGTATCTAAGGAAATGATTGATGTGGAGGCGCCTGTGCCGGAGACGAATCTTTGGCAAGGATTCCGGATGATATAAGCATTTCACCACAGAGTAACACAGAGTCTCACAGAGTTTAATCAATTAGAAATAAAGCTCCGTGAGACTCTGTGTTACTCTGTGGTGAAATCTTTGTATCAGAACCTCGGTTTCACATATTTATCCTGAGAGGACGTAAAGTGTAATCCCGGCATCCCGTTACTCTTTCTCGGGAAGCTGATGGATTTGATAAGTGAGTAATCATCTGCATCCAGTGCGTAATATTTGTCCGTATCGGCTGTTTTCACACAAACCGTCCAGTCGAACATATTTCCGAAGATAGACAGAGCATCCTCTTCGGGGTTGAAGGAAGGAATTCCGGTCTTGATCACATCATAAGTTTTATTGTTCAGTACATAGAAGTTGTTATCCATATCCGTCAGGAAACCCAGTGTCTTGTGGTCCTTGAATTCTGTGATGAAGAGATACTTCGCATTTAAGCCTTCGGGCAGGGAAATGGCACGCACATACGGGCGTCCTTTCGTCTGTTTCAGATGGAAAAGTTTTCCCTCATTGTCCAGAATCAGATAACCTTCATCGTACTCCTTGCGGGTGGTAGGATTACCGGCCAACCGGCGGGCAGGGAATTTAAACCCTTTCTTCACCATAGCCTCTGTGAACAGTTGGCTTTTGTCAGCATCTATCGTATTGGTTTTCATATCGATAAATTCAATTCCTTTCGAGGTGATACGGAACACATCATCGGGCATAGTCAGATCCACGCGTCCCGACATACTTTCCAGCAAAGGATAAAGTTCTATCTTGGAGGCATTGATATCCGAGGCTGCCGAGCGGAAGCTGAAATTCGTAAGCTGCACTTCGCGCGGAGTGACGGCAACACCATTGATGCTGTCCGGGAACCGCTCATCCGCCATAAGCTGGCGCATGTAGAAGAACGGGAGAATACTGTCCGTCTGCTCCTGCGTATATACATTGCCGGACTGGTCGCGTCGTACTACGCCTTTACCATCTTCATTGCCCATGGAGAGGAAGTCACCGAGGACACAACTGTACATGGAGAAAGGAACTTTAGATGGCTTTGCCGCAAAGAAAGAATAACACCAGGGCAACTGCCAGATAATGAGCAATGCAATGGTGATGTATAAGAATATTTGACTAAAACGTTTCATTGTCTTTTTCGTTCTTAAGAGTGAATGTATAACCTGTTAATCTTGTTTGCCTACCTTGAACCGTGCGATGGAAAGCCATGAAAGACTTGCCGTGAGCAGGGTGTAGATTGCCAGCCAGGGCAGGAAAGCATTATAGGCTTCCGGTGCCGGAGCCAGGAAGAAGATACGCAACAGCAATACGGAGATTACCAGATTGAGGACGAGCCGTTTCCAGGTCGGTTCCAGGCATATCCACGAAATCAGAAGATAAGCGGCAATGCCCGCCAGATACCAGGGAAGAGCTGTCAGCAGAATCCGTGAATAAAGTTCCGGAGCCAGGACGCCTTGCATGTAAACCGTCATCAACAGATAGTTGGCGGCAAAGCAGGCAAGTAACACTATCAGCCCGTAGAGTAGCATCAGGTTAATCATCCGCAGTTGCGGGTAGGGCAGATGTAATGTCAGTTTCAGGCATTTATGGTGCATTTCGGGTACGAATTGCACCAGGGCAAGCAGTATCCCGACTAATAGAGGAATAAATTCCAGTAAATCCACGAACACAGTGTCCCGTGACAGCATAACTTCCCAAACGTGTTCTACGCCTTTCATGCTGGCAACACGGTTGATGCGCAGCATCGAGTATCCGGCAAAACCGAGCGTTACAAGCAGTGCAAGTAACAGATACCAGCGGGTTTTAATCCATTCTTTATAAAATATAGCGTTCATAATAATTATTAGTTATTAGTATTTTCCCGTCAGTCCGATAAAAGCATCTTCCAGGTTTACAGTCTCGCATTTCAAATCGCTGTAAGGCACTTGCAGGGCTTTGAAACGGTTTTCTACTTCTTGTTGAGGCAGGAACGAGAAGGTTTCCAGCGTATTTCTGATAAGAGACGGATGGTAGAAATCCTTATCTTCCGGCATCTTGTAACCTTCGGGCAACGTGCAGGTATAGCGGCGTATCGTGTCCAGCAGTTCCTTTACGGGCTGTTGGATAAGGATGCGTCCGTAATCCATGATGATGCAGTCGTCTACCAGGCGCTCCATGTCCTGAATGATGTGCGAGGTCAGGAAAACTGTTTTGTTTTCCGAACGGGCGTAGTCGCGCAGATAGTCCACAAAGAGGCGGCGGTAGCCGGGGTCCAGGCCGAGAGAGAAATCGTCCAGCACCAGCAGTTCCGGATTTTGCGCCAGGATAAGTCCCAGTGCCACCTGCGAACGCTGTCCGCACGACATACGCGAGATGCGTTGTCCGGGAGCTACTTTCAGTTTGTCCATCAGGTCGTAGTAGGCTTCCTTACGCCACTGTCCCGGATAGAAAGCAGAATAAAACTTCTCAATCTCCCGGATAGTCATGAACTGATATTGCACGTGTCCTTCGATGAGCAGGCCGATATTACGGCGCGTCGAAGGGTGCATGGTCTGAATGTCCTGTCCGAAGATGGAACATTGGCCGGAGCGGGGTTTCAGGTAACCGCTCAGTATATTGATCGTTGTGGTTTTTCCTGTACCGTTTTTCCCCAACAGTCCCAGAATACGCCCTTTGGGTACGCTGAAACTGAGGTTCTCGTAAATCAACCGTTTGCCATAATAGTGCGTCAGGTTGTTGCATTCAATGATATTCTCCATTGATTTCTTTGGTTTTGATTAATGTCCGGCAGGAAGGGGATGAAGGGCGTTGGCCGTTCCTATGTGGGGGCATTCCCGTTCCCATTAGAGGAAACTCTCGTTCCCATTAAGGGAAACTTCCGTTCCCATTAGGAGAAACTGTCGTTCCTATTAAAGGAAACTGCCGTTCCTTACTGGGGGAACTGCAATACACACAGTACTAATGATTTATATCACTTCTCCTGTGCCTTTATCCCATCCTTGTGCCGAAGCTGCATTTAACTTATAGAAAAAGGAAAAGTAGCGGAATGAGGATACCAGCTGCAAGTTCTATACCTCCGCGTCCCCACAAGCCTTTCGGTCCTTTCAGCATCACCATTCCCGTGACGGTAATAATGATGAGTCCTACGGCAAACACATCTGCGAAGTGAGTCCACCATCTTCCGGGATTGTAATGCAGCTTGGTCAGGGCGCTTATCAACGGACGGCGTGTCAGCTTCTCGTAAACGGCTTGCTTGGTCTGTAGATTGACCATCAGGTTGGAACCGCCTTTCAGGAATACCTTCATCTGGTTTTCCTTCGGGAAGTAATGTTTGGTATAGTTCTTTTCTTCACCGAGTGGTGCCAGCAGTTTCAGGACATCATCCTTTTTCATTCCGGCCTGCGGGGGCATCACTTCGGTAATGGTATATTCCTGTCGCTCTACCGAGTAATTGGGATTGATCGTATTCCGGTGGTTCATCACAATTCCGGAGATGGCATATATCAATACCATCCCCGAGAAGAAGAATGAGAGGTCCCGGTGGATTGTCCGGCTCCATTTTCGAAATACGGTTCCCGCTTTACTGAATTTCATAGTTGGCGGCTTCCATATAATAGAATGACAGATAGGGTTTTCCTGATTCAGCCTGACGCTTGGCTATTTTGGCGCGGAAGTCGGCGATGCGTGCTTCGGGCGTATTGGCTGTTTCGCCGCGTGCTTTCTTCTCGGTGCTGCATCCGGCTTCGCCTTCACCGTGCTTTTCGGCAGCGGCAGCCTTCAGACGTGATTCCCATTGTTGCAGATAAGCTTCGTCCACACGTTGTTCCTTCAGGGTTCCGGTGACGCGGACGATGCTGTTGACGCATTTCGTATCAAATGAACCCAACTTGGCGGCTTCTACGCGGATGGTCTGCGTGTCGTCGCTGCCCATCAGGAAGATTTTGGTGGCGCCGTGCTTGCAGGCATGTGTACACACACCTTCGATGGTGACTTCCTGGTCGGTCAGTGACTCGGCATTAGCCAGAAGGTCGTCTATTTCCATTGCACCGGAGGTCTGTTCGGTACTTGCGGTTTCTTCGGTGCTCTTCGGCTTGTTGCTGCAAGAAGTTCCGATAAAGAATAATGCCATGATGGCGGCTGCGATTGATAATGTTTTAGTACTCATTGTTGTTTTTGGTTTTATTGTTAGTTTCTATTTTTATTAAAAAGTGACTCCCAGGGATACTTCTATCCGGTCTGTTCCGCCACAATTCTTGTATTCCCGGTGTAACCAGTTGGCGGACAGGAACACGGCATACTGCTTGTTAACTACATAGTCTCCCCGTAGCTTGAGGGCTATGGAGGCATGGTCGTCACTCAGATAATCGATGTTCGAGAGCAATGTACTTCCTACCGATTTCCTGGTATCCAGTCCCGGTAGGGAATATTCCGACTTCACATTGGTGGTATATCCACCGGCAACGCCTGCTGATAACAGCATTTTCGATACTTTCCAGAGAGATTGTGCCTCCAGACCACCGCTTGCGGAAGCTATTTCTACGTAGCGTCCGTTATCTTTGTATTCCGGTTTGGCCTGTCCGTAATTGACGGTGGGAAGTAATGTCCATCCCCAACGACGGCTTCCGTAAAGACTTTGTCCCACCATACCCTTCAATGCTATTTTCTGCGTGACATTCTTGAATTGGTCCACACTACTGATTTTCGGGTAAACATTGGCGGTAGGATCGCCGAAAATGTTTTCAACGCCTGTACGTTGCTGCAATGCTGCCAATAAGCTTACTCCATATTTCCACTCCCGGTTCTGGCGGGTCCATGCGGTCTCCAACGAGATGTCTACATTCTTGACCTCATTGATGGGAGCGTAGTTAACGCTGACCAGTTCTTTAGTCAAATGGAAATAATCGGTACGCAATGAAGCGGAGAAGCCATTGTTCTCTCCGTTTTTGCTTACCGGAAGCAGATCGATACTGCCGCCTATCCCCGAACCTGTGTAACGGGAAGAGGTCTGTGATCCTGCAAAGCGGACATAATCCATCCCCAAACCCAGCATTTGATAGACAGAAGTGGAACCTTTATCGGCAAGATATTTGATATCGCTTCTCTGGTTATATTTGCGTGCCTGCACGGACAGGCCTACTATGTATTTTTCGCCCAGATTGCGTGAGAGTGCAAGGCTTGCTTTCAAGTCAGAGATAATATTCCGTGGACGCGGGTCTTTGTCACGGTAGGCAATCACTGCACGATAATCCAATTCCGCTCCTCCTGTCCATTTACCGAAGCGGTAAGTATATCCACCGGAGAATTTGTATTCTTCTTCCTTCATATACCCGCCGATGGAGTCACCCACTACATACGGGTAGAGTAATGAAAAGTCGGAATTTTCATTCCATACTACGTCTTCCCTGCGTCCGTTACGGTAAGAAGCAGTTCCAAAGAGCCGGCTGCGCTGGTTCAGCACAACAAAGGAATTTACCTTTATATTGAAATTCTTTTCTCCGTTTCCTTCCTGTGCCAGTGCTGCATTGCCACGCTCTTCATACAGTCCGTTCACACTGGTGGTGGTCAGGCTGAAAGGGCGCAGATCATAACGGATGGCACTATTCTGCCAAATCTGCTTGCGGAATAAGGCCGTATGGTTGTATTCCGACAATAGCTTTCGCTCAATATGGAGTGTGTCTGCCGCCCAGATTCTTATGGGCAGCAGGCACGCTATGGTTAATAGGGTGAGGAAACGTAATCTCATTCTTGGTCTTTAATTATTGGGCAGGCAATAAAGTGGCGCGTACTGAAGCTTTAAAGTCTACACTTGAGTTATTGGTATCTTGCAGCACTTCACGTCCGTCTTCGGTTGTATAAGATACTTTGCGGACTACTGCCTTGCTGGCATTTTCAACAGCGGTAGTGTTCATTCCGATATAAGTATAACTCATATCCAAAGCCGCACTTGTTACATTCCATATATATCCGTTTGTAGGACTGAGGTTGACTGCATCAATGATCCATTCATTCGGGAATTTATAGGAGTTGGTCACTGTCATTTCCTTGCCGCTATTCATATAAGTAGGGTTATATTTGTAGTCGGCTATATATGTATCCGCACTGATACTTTCCGGGATACGGCCGATGGCATAAGCTCTGTTGCCCTGTTTGCTTAGCAACCAAACAGTTTTTGTATAGTTGAAGATCATATCCAGATTGGGAACATCCGGGTTGTCCACATCCGGATTGGAAGCTGTTCCTCCCGTATACCATTCGAAGTCAGCACCGGTTAAATCCAATGAAGAAGAGAGAGCTTCTGTATGATTGATTGCATTATCACACAACAGGATGCTCTTGCCCGGCAGTACCGGATGTTCCTTTCCGCTTCCGGGGATGCGGGCTACTACCTGTACGGCCATAGCTTCGTCCATAATGTCAGGGTTATAATCAAATTTCTGGGTTGTTGGGAATTTAGATTCTACCAATACTAATCCATCGGCATAGAGAGTTTCTGAAGAGTTATTGTAAATGCGGATGTATTGGTCACCATTGTATTGTTTGTTGGTTTCCGTATTGTATGAACCTCCGGCAAAAATCTCGGCAATCACAAAATCACCTTTTTCATCCTTGTTCTGTACATAAACAGTCAGGTTCAGTGATACGCTTCCGCCTTTTACTTCTACATTCTGCTGTGAACCTTGAATGCTTGCTTCAGCGGTTTTGGTTACTTCTACATTCTTACCGTCTCCGTTTATTGCAGGTTCTGTTACGGTGTAGGTGTAAGTGGCTTTACCAATGAAGGCTACGTTGTAGAGTCCGTCTGTCAAAGTAGCCAGCGTGCTCTCGGTGGCGGTACGGGTCAGCGTAGCGCCGTAGTCAATGGTTGTTTCTGTTCCGGTGCTCACGTTAGTGAATGTATAGGTTCCCGTTTCAACTTTCAGATTGTCTCCGATAGTGTTCTTGATATTTAAACCCATATTTACCTGCGTAGAGGCAACGTCGTCATCACTGCAGCTTGTCATTGTAAAGCTGCCGGCCAACAGAATTGCTAATGCGAAATACTTAACTTTTTTCATCCTTGATTATTGTTTTATGTATTAATATTAAAATCTTAAATTAGCTTCCATACCGAAGTAAGGATTGGTGGTGCGTCTTATTAGTTGTGTCCCTCTATGATAATCGGGGGATACTGTCAGCAGTCTGTTCACGAACAGCGACAAATCCAGGTATTTTCCGATTTGTTTGGTTGCTTTCAGATTCAGATTCATTTCAAAGGGAACCGTTATGCGGCCAAAATAAGTGTCTCCATATATTGATACCAGATGTTGCAGTTGTGCATCTTTGGCATCTGCTTCGGTAAACGGGTGTATGTTTCCGCCTTTGTCCACGTAACTGCTAGGCATACCACTGTTCCATAACGGTTGACTGGCGGTGTACCAGGTGCATTGTGCAGCCAGTGAAAAGATCATACCTATTTTTTGTAAATACGTATCGGCTGTAAAGTTGGTGTTGAACTGTTCCTGAATCTTGGAATTTGAATCCCAATTATACATGCCTACATATTGTAACTGTTCTCCATTAATCATGACAGATGCTTCCTTGTATCGGATGGCATTGTTGCTGTATGTACTTTTCAGCCAGGCACCGGTGACGGTAAACCTTGTACGTAACGGTTTGATTCGTTGGGTATGAAAGGTGAATTCCACACCTTCTTTATCTACACGTGTACCGTTTCCTGTTGTTTCATAGGTATTGATCAGTGCATCTTCCGTATACGATAAATCTTCCAATGCGGGTGGGGCGGTCAGTTCCGAAGAATTGATGGATGAAGTGTCATACTTCTTATAAGCCAGCGTACGGTAATAGGACTTATTCCGGAAAGCATTATTCATGTGTTCCTGGAAGTAAGTGATAGAGAATCCGTATCCTTTATGGTCCACATTCACCCTTACTTCCCATTTCCGGTTACGTGCCGGTTCCAGGTCATAGTTCGTATTATCCCACTTATAAGTCATCATATTGATGCGGCGGAAATCAGGATTATTATGATAATAATTCAGTTGCACAACATCTACATACAGGTCGTCCGGGTAAAGTTGTGCTGTAGTCGGCATTCTGGATAGCCAGCCTATACCACCTGAAATGTCAATATGCCAATCTTTATTCTTACCCAAGGCGGGCAAACTCCATTTCAGGTTGAAACGTGGATCGAAGTAAAGTTTTCCCTGCATGGCGAATTTGTCCGACAGGCCGATAAAAGTATTTGCGCGTACACCGGCAGACAGGAAGAATTCGTGTTTGCCAAGTGACAGTTTCATTTGTTCTTCTGCATAGATAGATAACTCCTGTCGGGTAGGAATGTCGCTATAATTTCTCGGACGGGTGGTCGAGGCGGTTTGTAAGGGACGGGTAATATCATATACCTGGCCGTCACCGAAGTTTTTACTTAATTTCCATTCTGCACCCAGTTTCAATGTATGAGAACTCTTCAGCCAATTGAAGGCGAAATCTCCGTTAAGCTTGGCATTGGCATAGAACGGTTTACCGTCGATCAGCATATCTGCTACATAATTATAGGGTAGATAAAGTCCGTCGGCCTCTCCTTCTTCCATACTATTGGGAATACCCATCGGACGGTCTATGGATATGGTTTTTCGTTCTTTGATCTGGCTGAATTCCTGTGAGACGGAAGCTCTGGCCTGTAACTGGCGCAAGAAAGAGTTTATGGGACGCTTCAGAGTCCATTCGCTTCCCAGTGTCATTATATCATAAGAGGATTTATAAGAATCTTCTTTGATGGTGACATCTTTGTCTTGCTTCACATTGTCAAATGAGCCTGTATAGTCAGCATTTACGCGCCAGTCTATATGACCGATGTTTGCTTTATAGTTGCTGCCCCAGCGTGCTGAAGCTGTGATACGCTTGTAGTTTTCACGGCTGTCGCGTGGATCTACTTTTGAATCCAGGTAGCTGAGGTCTAAGTTAAGTACATTGCTGCCGTTTATAGCCAGACCCTTTCCGACAGAGAAAAGTTTGCTTACCTGGTCCGCTTTAAAGCGGGCGGTTAAAGGAGAAGCTGTTGATTTACGTTTTATGTTTACCAATCCATTAGTGAGGTTTCCGTACTCTACGGAAGGTATACCGCGGATGATTTCCACACTCTCTATATTGTCGGTAGATAGGGTTCGCATATCGACTCCTTTGGATACAAATTGTTTGCTACTGTTGTCTGTGCTCGACCCATTGAGATATTGCAAGTTGGCATCTGTGTTTACCGGCATGCCGTCTATGGCGAAACCTACTCCTAATGAAGAGATTATCTCACTGCTGTTTCCTGCTTCGCGAATGCTAATCAGATTTGCTTTCCCCATGTTAGGGTCGATGGACTTTCCACCGGGAAGCATTTCCAGCAGGTCGGTAAAACTGGTTGGTTGTAAGTGTTCCATTGCCTTGCGGTCTATCTTTGAAGCACTTGTTACTCCTTTTGATTCCGAAGCAGTGATTACCACTTCGTTCAATGCCATGGTCGATGAAGTAAGCTGGAAGGTTAATGTCGTATTTTTAGAGATGGAAAAGGTCTTTATCAGCTTGTCATATCCCAGATAAGATACAGTTGCTGTATATTCTCCGACAGATAATTTGGTGAAAGAGTATCGTCCGTTCTGGTCGCTGAGAGCGCCATACCAGGTTTTATCCGCAGTCTGTAATTGAATGGTAGCAAAACTTAAAGGCTCTTTAGTCTGCGCGTCTTGTATAGTTCCGGTGAGGGTGTAACCATATTGGGCAGAAGCTGACAAGTGACTGATAAACAATAATGTTATGATATAAAGAACTTTGCGAAACATCTCTATCGATTTGTTTGCAAAGGTATGTAGAATGTAAAAGGTGAGAAATCGCTATTTGTAGGTAATTATTGTGTGGTTTTGTATATCTTGGTACTTATAAGTAGGTATTGGCTGAAAACGACAAAAGCCATCCCCCAGAATAGACAAGTAAGGGACGGCTTTTGTTATCAGTGTGCTTACTATTATTCAGCAGGCTGTGCAGGTGTTTCCGTTGCAGGAGTACTGCTGGCAGGAGCTTCAGCTTTGGGCTCTTCAGCTTTCGGTTCTTCTGCTTTGGGTTCTTCCTTGGCAGGCTCAGTGGCTTTGGGCTCTTCAGTTTTTTCCGTTGCCGGTTGTTGCTGTTGAGTTTTCACCGGGTCCTGAGCGTTTGCCAGGAAAGAACCACCACAAACAAACATAAACAGGGCTGCTACTAATACTAACTTTTTCATAATCATTTGCTTTTTAAGTGTTATACTAAATATATATCTTATAGTTGAAAGTTTAGGTTTCCTTTTTCTTTAGGAAGCTTTGTGCTTACATAAATTATAGTTGCAAAGCACGTGCCAGAAGAAACGAATTCTAGGTAAATGGTTGATAATTAATGATGAGAGGTAGTGGAGAAGTGTGGCACAGTGTGGAATTGTGTGGAAAGTGTGGAAATGGAGTGTGGAAAAATTCCACACTGGGGCTATTTAGCTCTCTATTTCGTAAAGTTTCAGCTTATTGTATAATGTTTTACGGTCTATGCCCAGCAGTTGCGCCGCCCGGCTTTTATTATTTCCCGTTTGCCGCAGTGCTTCGATAATCTGATGCTTTTCTGTTTCTTCATTAAGCAATGGCAGACCTACATGGGGATGAGTGATTTGCTGCAGTTCGGTTAGTTCTCTCAGTGTAATAAGTTGGTCTTGTGCCAATAGGGTGGCGCGTCGTACCACATTCTTCATCTGTCGCAGATTTCCCGGCCAGTGGTATTCCAGCAATGCTTTGGATGCTGCATCATCGAATCCGATTAACTGTTTGTCCAGTTCCCGGTTGGCTTGGTCGAGGAAGAAGTTGGCAAAGAGAAGGATGTCTTCTCTCCGGTCCTTGAGTTCGGGCATGCGCAGGGTGAATTCATTGATACGGTGGAACAGATCCTGACGGAAAGTTCCTTTCTCAATGGCTTGTTCCAAATCTTCATTTGTTGCGGAAACCAAACGAACATCTACAGTGATTTCTTTATTGGAACCTACCGGACGTATTTTTCGTTCCTGCAAGGCACGTAGTAGTTGTATCTGGACTTCGTAGCTGAGATTACCTATTTCATCGAGGAAGATGGTTCCTCCGTTGGCTGCAACAAAGGCTCCTGTTTTGTCTGTCAATGCTCCGGTGAATGAACCTTTCACGTGTCCGAAGAACTCCGATGCGGCAAGTTCTTTAGGGATGGAGCCACAGTCGATGGCGACGAAGGGCTGTCCGGCACGCTTGCTGAGTTGATGGATACGGTGGGCTACATACTCTTTACCCGTTCCGCTGGCACCATTGATCAATACCGACATTGTGGTGGGGGCAACCAGTCTTACATAATTATAAAGTTGCTTGGCAGCATCACTTTCTCCTTCCAGATAGTCGGAAGACGGAGCGCCGCCTGCATTTTTCTGATGGGTACTTTCTCCTTTTCCGGAACTGATGGTTTGTTTGGGGGAAGCAGCGGGTTGTTTCACAGCCTCACTGATTTTCTTCAGAAGCTCGTCCGGATTTACAGGCTTGGCAACGTAGTCGCTGGCACCTAATTTCATGGCTTGCACCGCCGATTGTATATCAGCATAGCTTGTCATCATGATGAGCGGAACGGACAGACCTTGCTCTCCCAACCACTTCAACAGATCGATGCCGTCCTTGTCGGGCAGACGCAGGTCGGACAAAATCAAGTCGGCACCCTCTGTTTCCAAATGTTTCTGGGCGCGGGCGATACTGCTGACGGAAGCTACCTGAAAGCCTTTTTTGCCTAACCAGGTCTTCAGCATCATACCGTAAGTAATGTCGTCTTCAACGATGAGTATGGATTTCATTGCCTTATTCTTTTGTCTCTTTTAAGACACAAAGGTAAACCGTTTTGTCTGAAAATCGTATATTTGCAAACTTAATTTAAATAAAAAGCGTTATGAGGAGGAATTTCACTGTATTATTAACCATACTGATTTGCAGCGTTACAGCCTGCCAATCGGGACAAAAGAAAGATAGAAACATGGATCAGGAAACTAAATTGAAGATTGAAACAACTGCGGGTGACATTATCGTGAAACTGTATAATGAGACACCGCAACATCGTGATAACTTCATCAAACTGGCGGAGGAGGGTACATACGAAGGTACATTGTTCCACCGTGTCATCAAGGATTTTATGATACAGGCAGGCGACCCTGAGTCAAAGAATGCTCCGAAAGGAAAGATGCTGGGTGCAGGTGATGTAGGTTATACTATTCCGGCTGAGTTTGTTTATCCGAAGTATTTCCATAAGAAAGGTGCATTGTCGGCTGCGCGTCAGGGTGACAATGTGAATCCGAAGAAGGAATCATCAGGTTGCCAGTTCTACATTGTGACGGGTAAAGTGTATAATGATACTACGTTGCTGGGGATGGAGAACCAAATGAACCAGAATCGTCTGACTACTGTGTTCAATGCTTTGGCACAGAAGCACATGAAGGAAATCTATAAGATGCGTAAGGAAAATGACCAGGATGGTCTGATGAACTTGCAGGATAGCCTGTTTGCGCAGGCTGAGGCGGAAGTTGCCAAGCAACCGGAATTCCACTTCACACCGGAGCAGGTGAAGGCTTATACTACGGTAGGTGGTACTCCGCACTTGGATGGTGAATATACTGTGTTCGGCGAAGTGATCGAAGGCATGGATATAGTAGATAAGATACAACAGGTAAAAACAGATCGTAGCGACCGCCCGGAAGAGGATGTGAAGATCAAGAAAGTGACAGTGTTGGACTAAACCGTTGATGAAATTAGTTCAAAAATGTGCAGTAATGAGTTTTCACCACAGAGTAACACAGAGTCTCACGGAGTTCTATTCTTTTGATTTCAAATTGATTAAACTCTGTGATACCCTGTGTTACTCTGTGGTGAATTAATTCATAACCTCGCCCGAAAGAAAATCCTTTCTCCGATAAGTAACAATCGCTATTTTATGAAAATAAATAAATACTGTCTTAATAACGGTCTGCGACTGGTGCATTACCAGGATCTCAGTACTCAGATGGTGGCACTGAACATCGTCTATGATGTAGGTGCCCGGGACGAAGATCCCGAACATACCGGCTTTGCCCATCTGTTTGAACATCTGATGTTTGGCGGTTCTGTGAATATACCCGACTATGATGCTCCTTTACAGTCGGCAGGTGGCGAAAACAATGCCTGGACGAACAATGACATTACAAACTATTACCTCACCGTCCCCAAGTCGAATGTAGAGATTGGTTTCTGGCTGGAGTCCGACCGTATGCTGGAACTGGCATTCAGTGAACAAAGCCTTGAAGTGCAGCGCGGTGTGGTCATGGAGGAGTTCAAACAGCGTTGTCTGAACCAGCCTTACGGAGATGTGGGACATCTTATCCGTCCGTTGGCTTACGAAGTGCATCCGTACCGCTGGCCTACCATCGGGAAGGATTTATCGCACATCGAACAAGCTACATTGGAGGAAGTGAAGGCATTCTTCTACCGTTTTTATGCACCTAATAATGCTGTGCTTGCCGTAACCGGAAACATATCGTGGGAAGAAGCTGTCCGGTTAACAGAAAAATGGTTCGGTCCGATTCCCCGCAGGAATGTGCCTGTGCGACAATTGCCGCAGGAACCCGTACAGACGCAGGAACGCAGGCAGGTAGTGAAACGGCCTGTTCCCCTGGATGCACTGTTCATGGCTTATCATATGTGTAGTCGCGGGCATCCTGATTATTACGCTTTTGATATTCTTTCAGATATCCTTAGCAACGGGCGTTCCAGTCGCTTGAACCGTCGGTTGGTGCAGGAACAGAAATTATTCTCCGGCATAGATGCTTATATTTCGGGTACACGTGATGCGGGATTGCTGCATATCAGTGGAAAACCATCAGCCGGAGTGTCACTGGAACAGGCTGAGGCCGCTGTACGTAAAGAGTTGCAGGAGTTGCAGCAAGTGGCGATAGAAGAACAGGAACTGGAGAAAGTAAAGAATAAGTTTGAATCCACCCAGATATTCGGGAATATCAATTACCTGAATGTTGCCACAAATCTGGCATGGTTCGAACTGACCGGGCAGGCAGAAGATATAGACCGTGAGGTAGAACGGTATCGCGCAGTGACGGCAGAGCAGCTGAAGGCAGTTGCACAAGAGACTTTCCGTGAGGAAAACTCGGTGGTATTATATTATGAGAAAGATAAATGAATAGATTAATTGCTACATACAAGGGGCACTATAAAGCCCTCTTTTACTTAGGACTTCCCATTGTTATCGGCCAGATGGGGGTCATTGTTCTTGGATTTGCCGATACCTTGATGGTGGGACATCACAGCACGGCTGAGTTGGCTGCCGCTTCTTTCACCAACAATCTTTTTACACTTTGCATTATTTTCAGTACCGGTTTCTCTTATGGACTGACGCCTGTGGTGGGCGAGTTCTACGGTAATCGTCGTTTCATGGAGGCCGGACAAGCTTTGCGTTCAAGTTTGCTTGCCAATGTGTTGGTAGCACTGTTGCTGACGCTTATCATGACTGTTGTCTATTTCTGTGTGGAATACATGGGACAACCCGAGGAACTGATTCCCTTGATAAAACCTTATTTTCTGGTTCTGCTCGCATCTCTGGTATTTGTCATGTTGTTCAATGGCTTTAAGCAATTTACGGATGGCATTACTCAAACGCAGACTGCCATGTGGGTGCTTCTTGGTGGAAATGCGCTGAATATTGTCGGCAATTATGTGCTGATTTACGGAAAGTTCGGTTTCCCGGAATGGGGATTGCTCGGTGCAGGTATCAGTACCCTGTTTTCACGCATCGTTATGGTTATTGCTTTTGCATTGATTGTTTTTTGTAGTCGGAGGTTCCTGAGATATAAAGTAGGGTTCTTCCGCTTGGGATGGTCGAAACAGATGTTCAGGAAATTGAATGGACTTGGGTGGCCTGTCGGTTTGCAGATGGGCATGGAGACGGCTTCATTCAGTCTCAGCACGATTATGGTCGGTTGGCTGGGAACTATTGCTTTGGCGTCGCATCAGATTATGCTTACTATTTCTCAGTTCACCTTTATGATGTTTTATGGAATGGGGGCGGCGATTGCTGTTCGTGTCAGTAACTTCAAGGGGCAGAACGACATGGTGAATGTCCGCCGTTCGGCATATGCCGGTTATCACCTGATCATGGCAATGGCGGTGGTGCTTCTGAGCATTGTGTTTCTGTTGCGCAATCAGGTGGGGGGCTGGTTTACGGATAGTGTGGAGGTTTCTGCCATGGTATCTTCTCTGTTCCTGCCATTCCTGGTTTATCAGTTTGGTGACGGACTGCAAATTAGTTTTGCCAATGCCCTGCGTGGTATTGCAGACGTAAAACCGATGATGATCATTGCATTTATTTCCTATTTTGTTATATCTTTGCCTGTAGGATACTTATGCGGTTTCGTGCTGGGCTGGGGTACGGTCGGTGTGTGGATGGCCTTCCCGTTCGGACTGACCAGTGCGGGGATTATGCTTTGGCTGCGTTTCCGCTATAAAACGAAAGATAAATGAACAATGTCTCCAAGAAGAAGATAGCTGCCGGTTATGCTGTCCTGTTGGCAGTCTTACTTTATTCCCTGTTCTTCGTGCACCGGGAAATGGAGAATCTTATGAGTTCGGATAATACTGATATTCTGCGCACGGACAGTCTGATTGGACTTTTGAGGGAAAAGGATGCTAATACCGTCCGCCTGCTGCGCACACTGAGCGAAGCCAATGACAGCATGATTTCAGCCCGTGAAGTGGAACAGATTATTGCCGAACAGGATACTATTATCACCCAGCAACGTGTACAACGTCGGGTTATTGCCCGCCGCGATACGGTTGTGACACAACCTAAGAAGAAGGGCTTCTTCCGCCGTCTGGGAGAAGTCTTCGTTCCGCCACGCAAAGATTCTGCTGTTCAGGTGCAAACAACCCTTGAAGTTGCTACGGATACTGTACTCGATGCTTATAATCCGGTTGATTCCCTGCATGCGAAGTTGCGCACTGTTGCCCGACAGAAGAAGGCTACCAATAGTGTGATGCAGCGTCGTAAGCGAACTTTGCAACGTCTTGATCACGCGCTGAGTGCCCGTATCGACAGCCTTTTGAAAGGATATGAACAGGAAACCCTGATGCGTGCCCGTGAAGAAGCTGAGTATCAGAAAGCTGTCCGGCATCGTTCTGCAACGATTATTTCGGGTATTGCTGCCGGGGCTGTTGTGCTGTCCGTTATCTTTCTTGTCATGATCTGGCGGGATGTCACCCGTAGTAACCGTTACCGGCATCAATTGGAAGAGGCCAACCGTTTTGCCGAAGAGTTGCTTGCCTCCCGTGAAAAGTTGATGCTTGCCATTACCCACGACTTCAAAGCTCCTTTAGGTTCCATCATGGGATATGCCGACTTGCTCTCCCGACTCACCGTTGACGGACGGCAACGCTTCTATCTCGACAACATGAAAACTTCTTCGGAACACCTGTTGAAGCTTGTTACCGACTTGCTCGACTTCCACCGCCTCGACTTGAATAAAGCTGAGATAAATCGGGTTACTTTCCATCCCGCACGCTTATTAGAAGAAATCTATGTCAGCTTTGAACCACTGACTTCTGCCAAAGGATTGTCTTTGAAGTGTGAGATAGATCCGGAACTGAAAGGAGCTTTTATCAGTGACCCATTGCGCTTACGCCAGATTGTCAATAACCTGCTCTCTAATGCAGTGAAGTTTACTTCGGAGGGTGGCATTACGCTGACTGCCTCTTTTGTGCCGAAAGGCGATTCCGCTTTTCCCGGTAACCATTTGAAACTCTCTGTTATCGATACGGGAAAGGGTATGGAGCCCGGTGATCGTGAACGTATTTTCCAGGAATTCACCCGTCTGCCCGGAGCACAGGGAGAAGAGGGGTTCGGACTGGGATTGTCCATTGTCCGTATGCTGGTGCAACTGCTGGAGGGACGTATTGAGGTGGACAGCGTGCTCGGAAAGGGGAGTACATTCACGTTACGGGTACCTTTGTATCCGGTGGCATTGGATAATGATACTTCCGTCTTGAATGAACAACCAAGTGATGACTCACAAACTCAGATACCCGCTTTGCATATTCTCTTGATTGATGACGACCGCATTCAGCTTACTCTCACTGCCGCCATGCTTGCACAGAGTGGCATTACTTCCGTAACCTGCCTGCAACTGGATGAACTCTTGGAAGCCCTCCGTACTGATACTTTCGATGTGTTGCTGACCGATGTGCAAATGCCTGCCATGAATGGTTTCGACTTGCTGAACCTGCTGCGTGCTTCGAATATCCCGCAAGCCAAGACTATTCCGGTGGTTGCCGTTACTGCCCGCAGTGATATGAAACGTGAGGAGTTTCTGCAACATGGCTTTGCCGGAAGTCTGCACAAACCGTTTACGGTGAATGAGTTGCTTACGGAGATTGGCGTTTTACAAGCGGATATTGCTACTGTTGATACCGCCCCTTCTTCTGCTTTGAACTTTTCCGCCCTTACCGCTTTTTCCGGTGATGATCCGGATGCGGCAAAATCCATACTGGAAAGCTTCGTCGTAGAGACACGCCTGAATGTTGATCGCTTGCGACAGGCATTGGAAACAGAAGACACAGACGGCATTGCCGCCATGGGGCACAAGATGCTTCCCCTGTTTACTCTGTTGGGAGCCAGTGAGCTTGTTACTTTATTGAAAGAGCTTGAAGCCTCACGTGGAGTGCCTTTTGATGAAAAAATAAAAGAGAAATCGCTTGCTGCCCTAAGATTGATAGGAGATATACTTGAACAAGCTGCAAAGAAAGTTTAGATAACCTTCCGTGAAACTCTGTGTTACTCTGTGGTGAGGAAAGTGTTCTTCCTTTTTATTTCGTCTGCTTAAACATCCCTTTCCTCTGCTTGGGCGGTAGCTTAAAGTACTGCCTCAGAAAAAGTTTATGTTTATATACGGTTGTTGCCACTTCCATTATCTGATCCCGTAATTTCAGGATAGGTTCCCTATATCTTTCCGGTGCGGTGCGGATGCTATTGATTGCACTGTCTGCCCGGTTTATCAATCCCTCGGGGACATCTACCATCGCCTGAATTTCTGCATCCGGTTTCAGGGGCTCAAATGCCTTATTCCGGTAACGGACGAATTCATTGATGGCATCCGTAGCTTTTCCCTGTAAATCCATTGCCATATTGTAAGCATTCAGAATCTTCTGGTAACCGGCTATGCGGATGTTGTTACTCGTAAGTTCCAGCATATAATAAACCAAGTCATTGCTCCGCCCGTTCGATAACATGCGCTGTCTGGCACTTGCCAGTCTTTCCAGTGTATCCTGCCTTGCATATAGAGCCAATGTATCCGCCCAATAGAATACCGGTACGGAGCGTTGTTCATCCACAACTCCTGTATCAAACTCTTCATAGCTCAGTGGACGTTCGCGGAACTGGAACATCGGATCGAAAGGCATGTGTGTTTTCAGCAATGTATCCGGCAACAGCTTGCAGAAACGATGATTCGGGGAAGGAATGAACTGGTAGTTTTCCACAAATCCTGCGCCCCATGTAGGGTCGAACATATACCATTTCCCGCTTACTTTGGCTGCGCACCATTCATGTGGGTCGGGCAATAAGGCACCGTCCCTGCGGTTATAGCCATTAATAACATAGGCGTCCATTCCCGCTTCCTTTACCAGCGCTTTAAAAAGCAATGCGTAATCCTGACAGATACCTTTGCGTTCGGACAGTATCTTTTGTATTTCTTTCGTTTCGTTTGCTTCCTCGCTGCGCGAGGTATAAGTTATGTACACATTGTATTTAATATTTCTTGAAACCCAGGTATAGATGGCGCGTGCCAGTTGGTCGTCTGTGCTGAGATGCTGTTTCAGGTAAGCCACAAGAGAAGAAACGCTCCTTCCGGCAGCTTCGGGTGCTGCAAGTGCCACGGAATCGGGAAACGTAAGGCGTTCAGGCATTATACTGTCAGGGGATGCTTTTGATACGGCTGAAGTTGAAAAAGCCTTATCCTGCGCGGCGACATTACGCCATGCAGAAGACAATTTGCAGAAAGGAAAAAAGAGGCAGAGGGCGAATAGCCATACCGTGAGCCTGTTTGTTGATTGCCGGAACATACTTGTCATATCTATTTGATGGAAGCAAAGGTAAGGGATTTATTGATAAACAGCAAGGGTAAATGTTGAAAAATATATGCAAAGGGGTATTTTGTGCTCTATTTATAACGGTATAGCAATGAGTTTTCACCACAGAGTAACACAGAGTATCACGGAGTTCTATTTTTTCTGATTTCAAATTGATTAAACTCAGTGAGACTCTGTGTTACTCTGTGGTGAATTAGTTCATAACCTAACAAAAATGAATAAATGTCTGAAAAGGATCAATATATTAAAAACAGCTTTATTTCTTGATGATTAAATCGTACAAAAGAGAGTGCTTCATTTGCTTTGAAACCTTCCGAAAACCTGTGTTAGGGAAAGTCGTTACCTTTGCCAGCCTCAGTCGTTACCTTTGGGTGCCTCAGTCGTTACCTTTCCTACCCCAAAGTCGTTACCTTTCCTTACCCCCTCTCAGAAGGTGCTGTAGAGGTGATTTGGACGTTGATGCTCCGGCTTTGGGTAAAAAGATGCAGAGATGAAAAAATGCGACATTTACATGTTGATTAGGGTAACCGCAATAAAAGTTTCATATTGCTCAGTAATGAATCAATAGATACGCGGACGACGCGTACCCATTTGATTCAAACCCGCTTCTTTTCCCTCATGAATCTATTCCAACTACTGATTCGCATAGCGAACCCCCGTTGTATAGAGTGCCGGATAGTGGAATAAATAGCCTTTTTGTCTTCTGCATCAACCAAATGTCGTTAGAATTTGTTTACTTTGTAACGATTTAAACACTGACTATCGATTGACGTCCTAATGAGAAGAAAATGGTTAAAATGGGTAGTGTGGATATTACTTACCCCTATCCTATTATTTGCAATACTGATGGTATTGCTTTATATCCCTCCCGTACAGAACCTGATACGGAAGCAAGCTACCGCCATCGCATCCGAGGCAACAGGTATGGATATATCTGTTGAACGCATTGACCTCCGCTTTCCGCTGAACCTGTTGGTACGTGGTGTGCAGGTCATCCAGCCTATACAGGCAGATAAACAAATATCCTCTGCTCCCGGTGACTCTCTTGCCGTGAAACAAACTCCTGATACTCTGCTGACCCTGGAAAGCCTGAACGTGCGCGTGCAGGCATGGCCGTTGATACGCGGACAAGTAGAAGTGGATGAGGTAACCGTGAACGGAGTTTTCCTGAACTCTGCCGATCTGATAGAAGGTATCCGTATACGTGGCGTGCTGGGACGTTTCTTCCTTGAAAGCCATGGCATAGACCTGAAGAAAGAGGATGCCGTCATCAATCGTGTGGAATTGAGTGATACCCACATGCTCGTTGTGATGAACGATACTACCACTGCCGAACCGGACACCGCGACTACCGCCCTTAATTGGAAAGTAGCCTTGCATAAGTTGGCACTGAAAAACGTTTCCGTTGATTTGCAAATGCCGTTGGATTCCATGCGTCTTGCTGCCCGTCTGGGCGATGCAGAGGTGGACGATGCGGTTGCTGATCTGGGCGGACAGATGTACGGTCTGAAGAAATTTGAATTGAGCGGTACTACGGTGAACTATGACACGGGCAGTCAATTGCTCAGTGCCATTAATAACCTGATAGATACCGGCAGTCTTGCGGCTACCGATAGTACCGGTGTGAAACCTGCTCCCGGATTTGATGCTTCGCACATCGCCTTGCGGGATATTCGTATTGGGGTGGACTCCGTGCTTTATCATGGACGGAATATCAATGCCGTTATTCGCGAATTCTCCATGAACGAGCGTTCCGGTCTGAGCATCACTTCACTGACGGGACGGGTATATGCTGATTCCACTGTCATTCAGGTACCTGCCTTAAAATTACTTACCCCGCATAGCGAAATGGATTTCACTGCCCAGACTTATTGGGAACTGGTGGAAATTCCCACTTCCGGACGACTCTCCGCCCGTTTCAATGCCCGCATCGGCAAGCAGGATGTGATGCTCTTTGCAGGTGATTTACCTGATACATTCAAGGATGCATATCCTTTCCGGCCCCTTACTATCCGTGCCGGTACGGAAGGTAACTTTAAGCAGATGCAGATTTCCCGCTTCAACATTGATCTGCCGGGTGCTTTCACCTTGAATGGAGGGGGCGAGATTTGGAACCTCACCGACAGTCTGACGCGCAACGGAAGCATTGACTTTGATATCCGGACACAAAATCTGAATTTCCTTACCGGACTGACAGGCGTCACTCCGGATGGCTCCATAGTAGTGCCGGACAGTATGCATTTGGCAGCACGTCTTGGCATGGATGGACCTAAGTATGACGCTACGCTTAAACTGAAAGAACGCGAAGGAACGTTGAACTTGCTGGCGCACTATAACACTGCCACTGAAGCTTATCAGGCAGACCTTCATGTGGATGCCCTGCAAGTACACCACTTCCTACCTAAAGATTCTATCTATACCCTTTCGGCTAAGGTTGCCGCTAAAGGAAAAGGATTCGATCCCGCCAACCACCGTACCGTGGCGGCTGTACAAGCTTCTCTCGGCGAATTACAATACGGGCACTGGAATATCTCCGGTATTGACCTGACCGCCGGATTGAAATCCGCTCTTGCCACTGTACGCATGACGAGCGACAATGCCCTGCTGAAGATGCAGGCGGATGCCGATATGCGTCTTGATCGTAAATACCTGGATGGCAAGGTGGCTATGAATGTGGAGAATGTCGGTTTACATGAGTTAGGAATTTCTCCCAAGCCATTGAAGCATCCTTTCGCTTTCACTCTCGGTGCCGAAGCACGCCATGACTCTATCAAGATGAGTATGGATGCAGGCGACCTCGACTTCCAGTTCCGTGCCCGCAGCACCTTGCAGAAACTGATGGATCAGGGCACTGCCTTTGCCACACTGCTTACCCGGCAGATAGAATCAAAGCAACTCGATCATGCAGAATTGCGGAAAGCGCTACCCTCAGCCGGTATGCAACTGAAAGCCGGCAAACAGAACCCTGTCAGTTATTTCCTGGCAACTAAGGATATTTCTTTTAATGATTTTGTGTTGCGTTTCGGCACTACCCCCCGACGAGGTATCAATGGGCGTACTGCTATACATGGTTTACGTATGGACTCCCTGCAACTGGATACTATTTTCTTCGCAATCAGCCAAGATACTGTACGCATGAAGTTGCAGGGTGGTGTCATTAATGGTCCAAAGAACCCGCAGTTTGTCTTCCGCAGTACACTGACGGGGGAAATCCGTAATGAAGATGCCGAACTGACCTTGAATTATGTGGATGCGAAGGGAGATACCGGACTCGATCTGGGTATCAATGCCCGTCCTTTGATAGAGGGCCGGGGTAGGGGTAATGGTATTGCCTTCCGCTTGACACCTGCCGAGCCTATTATCGCTTTCCAGAAGTTCCGCTTTGTGGATAACAGCGACTGGATTTATCTGCACAAGAATATGCGTGTCTATGCCAATGTGGATATGGACAGCGACGACGGACTTTGCTTCCGCATGCAGTCCGACCGTTCCGACACCGTTTCCTTGCAGAATATCAATTTGGAACTCATACGTTTCCGCCTGGATAAATTGAGCGGTATTTTGCCATATATGCCCCGCATTACGGGACTTTTCTCGGCAGAAGCCAACTATATACAGACCGCAACCTCACTGCAAGTTTCCGCTGAGGCCGGTGTGGAAAAGCTGACTTATGAACGCCAACCGGTAGGTAACATCGGGCTGGGTGCCACCTGGCTTCCGGGTGATAAAGGTACGCACTATCTGAATGCCTACTTCCGGTCGGGAGATCAGGAGGTAATGACCGCTGATGCCGTCTTGACCCAAAAGAACGGGCGCGATTCGGTTGAAGTCAACACTACTTTTGAACATTTCCCACTCTCGCTTGCCAATGCTTTCATGCCCGATCAGGTAGTTGCCTTTACCGGTGACATCGACGGCGGACTCTATATTAGCGGTGCCATGGAGAAGCCTAAACTGAGCGGTGACCTCTCACTGGACAGCGTATCTGTCTATGCCCGTCAGGCAGGCGCTCGCTATTGGTTCGACAATCGTCCGCTGAAGATAGAGAATAATCAGCTTATATTTAATAAGTTTGCTATATACACCACCAGCCGGAATCCTTTCACGATAGATGGGAATATAGACTTCCGCAATATGGAGAATCCGACGGCAAAGTTGAACCTGCGTGCACAGAATTACACCCTGCTCGATGCTCCCCGCACCAAGGAGAGTATGATCTATGGCAAAATCTTTGTAGACCTGGATGCTACCGTACGCGGTCCGCTGGATGGACTGACCATGCGCGGAAACATGAATCTGCTGGGCAATACGGATGTAACCTACGTGCTGACCGATTCGCCCTTGACAGTAGAAGACCGTTTGGGTGAACTCGTTACGTTCACTTCCTTTACGGATACTACTTCGGTACAAGCAACCGAGGTTCCCACCATGTCGCTCGGCGGTATGGACATGCTGATGTCCGTGCATATTGATGATGCCGTACGTTTACGTGCCGATCTTAGCCCCGACCGCAGCAGCCGTGTGGAACTGGAAGGCGGAGGCGACTTGAATCTGCAATATACTCCGCAAGGCGATCTTACATTGTCCGGTCGCTATACGCTGATCGGTGGTATGATGAAATACGCCTTGCCCGTTATCCCTCTGAAAGAGTTCCAGTTTGTCAACGGAAGTTATGTGGACTGGACGGGTAATCCGATGAATCCTTCGCTCAACCTGACTGCTACGGAACGTGTCCGCGCTTCTGTATCCGATGGGGATGACGGCGGTTCGCGCATGGTGAACTTCGACATTTCCATCAGCATCAAGAACCGTTTGGAAAACCCTGACTTGAGTTTTAATCTGAGTGCTCCCGATGATGCCACCGTACAGGGCGAACTGGCAGGAATGAGTGCCGATGAACGAAGCAAACAAGCCATTACCATGCTTGCCACAGGTATGTATCTTTATAACAGCGGAAAAGGTGGTGGTTTGACCATGGGGTCCGCACTGAACAGCGTGCTGCAAAGTCAGATTAATGCGCTGACCGGAAATCTGAAGAATGCTTCTCTCAGTGTCGGCATTGAAGACCGTACCGCTGCCGAAACGGGTGATAAACAGACGGACTACAGCTTCCGCTACTCTCAGCGTTTCTTCAATGACCGTATACAGATTGTAATCGGTGGAAAAGTGTCCAGTGGTGCCAATGCAACGAATGACGTGGAATCGTTCATCGATAATATATCTTTGGAGTATCGTTTGGATAATAGCGGTACACGCTATGTCCGCGTGTTCCACAACAAAAACTATGAAAGTGTGCTCGATGGTGAGATAACCGAGACTGGTGTCGGTCTTGTGCTTCGCCGTAAGATGGACCGCCTGAGTGAGCTGTTCATATTCAAGAGAAAGAAGAAAGTAGAACCTGTGAGCGAATAGTGTAAAAGAAATAGCAACAGTACGATGCCTCTTGAATCATTCTCAGTACTCCTCCTCCCGGGAGGAGGAGTACCCGAAGGGGGAGGTGGTACATACATAAATAAATTCTTAATACATAGAAGAATAAAATGAAAAAACTAGTATATATACTCCTTGCAACCCTGCTTCTGGCAGCCTGCTCCACTACTAAGCACCTGCCCGAAGGCGAAGTGCTCTACACCGGTCAGAAGCCGATGATTGTAGAGAACCGCTCTGATACCAAGGTAGGCGAGACCGCTATGGAAGAAGTGGAAGCCGCCCTTGCCAAAGCTCCCAATAACGCCCTGCTCGGTAGCTCTGAATACCGCATCCCTTTCCCATTCGGACTGTGGGTGTACAATGGTTTTGCGAAGTACAAAAAAGGTTTTGGTAAGTGGATATTCAATCGCTTTGCCGCTACTCCCGTGCTCATATCTTCCGTTAATCCGGACATCCGGCAGAAAGTAGCGACGAATATCCTGCACGATTATGGGTACTTCAATGGCACGGTAAGTTATCAAACTTTCGTTAATCCTAAGGACAGTCTGAAAGCTAAATTGCAATACACGGTCGATATGCGTAACCCGTACTTCATTGATACCGTATATTATCGGGGATTCAATAGTACGACGATGCAGATTATCAACCTTGGTCGCCGTCGCTCCCTGATCAGTCCGGGTGAACAATTCAATGTTACTGATCTTGATGGTGAGCGTACCCGCATCAGCGGTTTGCTGCGTAATATGGGGTATTACTATTTTCGCCCTGACTACCTGACTTACCAGGCCGATACAACTCTCGTTCCCGGTGGGCACGTCAGCCTGCGCATGATCCCTGTTCCCGGTATGCCGAAGGACGCCGAACGCCCTTTCTTTGTAGGTAAAACTAATTTCTACCTCCACGGCCCGCAAGGACAAATGCCCAATGACAGTCTTTACTACAAGACTTTCTGGATACACTATTACGATAAACTGAAGATACGTCCCAATATGCTCCACCGTTGGCTGAACTACCAAGGTTACCAACGGAAACGCCAGGAACTGGACAAGGGAGGTATGCGCCGTCGTCCGGAAAAGCTATATAGCCAATACCGGCAAACCCGTATCCAAGAGCGTCTGGCAAGTGTGGGCATCTTCCGTTATCTGGAGATGCAGTACACGCCCCGCGATACGGCACTCGTTTCCGATACGTTGGATGTGAATATCCGTGCCATGTTGGATAAGCCGTATGATGCCGAATTGGACTTTAATGTCACCATGAAGAGCAATAACCAGACCGGCCCCGGTGCCGCCTTCACCGTAACGAAGAACAACGTCTTTGGCGGTGGTGAAACCTGGAATGTGAAAGTGAACGGCTCTTATGAATGGCAGACGGGTAAGAACAGCAGCTCGCTGATGAATAGCTACGAGTTGGGCTTATCTTCTGCACTTACCTTCCCACGTATCGTCTTCCCTCGGATGGGTACCAAGGAATATGACTTCCCGGCTTCCACCACCTTCCGTGTCTACATAGACCAGATGAACCGTGCCAAGTACTACAAACTGCTTGCTTTCGGTGGAAACGTCACGTATGACTTTCAGCCTGTGCCTACCCGGAAACATAGTATCACGCCCTTCCAATTGACATTTAATGTGCTGCGCAATCCGACTGCGGCTTTTGAGGAAATACAGGCTCAGAACCCGGCTCTTTACATCAGCCTCCGTAATCAGTTTATTCCCAAGATGGAATATACCTACACTTATGATAACGCTTCTCTTCGCAATGTACGTAATCCCATCTGGTGGCAGACTACATTCGGATCTGCCGGTAATCTGACCTCTTTGATTTATAAGGCATTCGGACAGTCTTTCAGCAAGGAAGACAAGAAATTGCTGGGAGTGCCTTTCGCACAATTCCTGAAGCTGAATTCGGAGTTCCGCTATCACTACAGGATAGACAAGAACCAGATGATTGCTTCCCGTATTGCAGGAGGAGTAATCTGGTCCTACGGAAATGCAACGACTGCGCCTTATACCGAACAGTTCTATATTGGTGGCGCCAACAGTATCCGTGCCTATTCTGCCCGCAGCATCGGTCCCGGTGGCTATCCACCCGATAAAGAGAAAAAGTATTCCTATATCAACCACGTGGGCGATATCCGTATGGAAGCAAACGTGGAATATCGTTTCCGTATTCTCGGCGACCTGCACGGAGCTATCTTCCTCGATGCAGGTAATGTCTGGCTGATGCGTAAGGATGAAACCCGTCCCAATGGACAGTTGACGTTGAAGAATTTCCCGAAACAGGTTGCTTTGGGTACAGGTGCCGGTTTGCGTTATGACCTGGACTTCCTTGTATTCCGTTTCGACTGGGGAGTGGCACTGCATGATCCGTATGATACAGGTAAGAAGGGATATTATAATATTCCGAAGTTTAAAGATGGCATGGCATGGCATTTTGCTATCGGTTATCCGTTCTAATGGCGGGTTTTGTACGATAAAGCTAAAATATGAACCAATTGTCTACCTTTCTTGACTTTATTTTTTGTAATTTTGCCCCGTAATCAAAACAAGAATACACTAACCTTTTTAAATAATAACTAAGTATGAAACCAACTTTATTCTTATTGGCAGCCGGAATGGGCAGCCGTTACGGTGGCTTGAAGCAATTGGACGGACTGGGTCCGAATGGCGAAACTATTATGGACTATTCAATTTATGACGCCATTAACGCCGGATTTGGTAAGCTCGTTTTCGTAATCCGTAAGGATTTTGAGAAAGACTTCCGCGATAAAATTATTTCCAAATACGAAGGTCATATCCCGTGCGAATTGGTGTTCCAGTCTATCGACGATCTGCCCGAAGGCTTCACTTGCCCTGAAGGTCGTACGAAACCCTGGGGAACCAACCACGCCGTAATGATGGGCGCTGATGTAATTCAGGAACCGTTTGCCGTTATCAACTGCGACGACTTCTATGGCCGCGATTCTTTCCAGGTAATGGGTAAATTCCTTTCTGCACTGCCCGAAGATTCAAAGAATGTATATTCAATGGTAGGTTTCCGCATTGGTAATACACTGAGCGATAGCGGTACTGTATCTCGCGGTCTTTGCGGTACGGATGCCAACAATCTGCTGACTTCTGTTGTAGAGCGCACTAAGATCCAACGTATGGACGGAGAAGTGAAATACATTGACGATAATGGCGAATGGACGGCTACTCCCGAAACTACTCCGGTAAGTATGAATTTCTGGGGCTTTACTCCCGATTACTTTGCATACAGCTGCGATTTCTTCAAGAGCTTCCTGAGCGATCCGAAGAATATGGAGAATCTGAAGAGTGAATTCTTCATTCCGTTGATGGTAGATAAATTGATTCAGGACGGTGTCGCTACATGCGAGGTCCTTGATACTACAAGCAAATGGTTTGGCGTGACTTATCCTGAGGATCGTCAAAGTGTTGTAGATAAAATCCAGGCTTTAGTGGATGCGGGTGAATATCCTGCCAAGCTATTTTAAGTCTGGAGAACTTTGCGAAAGCAAATTTAAAATTAGGAATGAAAGGGAGTCGTCGTGAGATGGTTCCCTTTCTTAATTTCATGGCAATGCATCTTTTAAAGTTGTATAGTTGCTTCGCAAGCCTCGGCTACTGCCGGATGGTGTGTGATGAAGATGAATGTTTTGCCTGTGCAGTTTCTGTGCAGGCTTTCTATTAATAGTCGTTCCGTTTCGGGATCGAGGGCGGAAGTGGCTTCGTCCAGCAGCAGGATGTGTCCGGGACGGAGGAGGGCGCGGGCGATGGCGATACGCTGGGCTTGTCCTTCGCTGAGGCCGCCACCTTGTTCGTTGAGGTTAGTATCTATTCCGTCCGGTAAAGAGAGAACGAAGTCGGCACAGGCGGTACGGAGAGCCTGGAGCATTTCGGCTTCGGTGGCATGAGGATTGCCCATTAATAGGTTGTCGCGAATGGTACCGCTGAAAAGAGTGTTTCCTTGGGGGACATAGACGAAGTTGGAACGGGTTTGAGGGGAAACTTCAAGAGTTGAGGACTGAGAATTGAAAGTTGAGGGTAGGGACTGTGTTGTATTTGCGGATGAAAGGGTGATACTTCCTGCTTGCGGGTCAGCGAGTGCGAGAAGCAACCGGATCAGGGTCGTTTTTCCGGCACCGGTTTCACCCAATACGGCAGTGCAGCTTCCGGCGGGGAAGTTGCAGGAGAAGTGATTTAATATAGGTCGGTCTCCTGTTGAATAACTGAATGTGACATCCTTTAATTGTAAGTCCGGGGTTTGGGGGAACAGTTGTGCTGTTCCACTTGCTTCGGAGGGAAGTTCTTCAAGTTCCAACAATCGCTCTACGGCGGTGAGGGCATTGATAAAGGAAGGCAGCAGGCGTGAAAGATCGAGGGCAGGTCGTTGCACTTTTCCTACCAGTTGCAGGAAGGCGGTCATTGTTCCGAAGGTGATACTCCCTGTGCTAAGGCGTACTGCTCCCCAAAGAAATGCTGTAAGATAGCCGCCGGAGAACGCAAATGCCACCAGCATACGTGCAGAGAGTGAAAAGCGGGTACAACCGAATATCTGACTACGGAGTGCATCTTGCAGATCATCCAGTTTTCCGATATGCCGGTCGCTTTGTTCCAGGGTTTTGATGACGGTTCGGTGTTGCAGGCTTTCTTGTATAACGGACTGGATACGGCTGTCGCTCTGCCGGATTTCACGGGTGTAGCGGCGCATTCGTTTCATATAGAAGCGGCTACCCAATAGGAAAATAGGTAGAATACCTACCACTACCCAAGGCAGGGACGGATCGAGAAAGCAGAAGAATACGAATGCGGCTACCAACTGAACGATGGTAACTATGAAAGCCGGAATTGTACTGGTCAGTAACCCCACGATAGCGGCGGTATCTTGTTCCACCCGGTTTACGATATCGCCGGTGTGGAAGCGTTCCAATTCGTTCCAACGGCTTTGTAATAGACGGGAGAATAGGCGGTGGCGCAGTGCGTTTCCTGTTTCCACTTGCATACGGGCACTGAGCCAAGTATCGACGGCTCCGCACAGAAGTTGGGCGATTAACAAAGCAATAGTAAGGATAGCGGCATTGGTCAGGCTTCCGATGGCGGCACCTGTGGCAATGTCGATGACGACCTTGGAAGCATAAATAAAGGCAAGAGAAACCGCTACCCCAATGATACCTGTGAGGCAGGAAAGGAGAATACGTCCCCGTTGTCCGTGAGATACTTCCCAGATGTACTTTATTTGTTCTGTCTTCATAATGAATTAGTTACGAGTTACGAGCTACGAGTGGCTGGCGCTATCATGCTGCATAGCACTCGTAGCTTGTAGCTTTGTAGCTCGTAGCTTATTTATTTGTATTGTTACTGTCCCCTTTATCAGCGTCACCGGATACCATAACGCCTCATTGGGAGCAAACTTTCGCAGCTTCATGCAGCGTTTGGTTGCCCGGCAGAAAGTGTGCCATTTTCCGGCCCAATAACCTTTGGGACGTGGCTTGATGCGTGCGTCATGCTGACCGAAGTTTCCGGTAGCAAAGATATCATCCAGTAAGATTTCTCCTGCCCGTTCCATACCTTTGACAGAGAAGGGCAGGTTGTCTTCCGGCAAACCCAGATAATGCACGGCGATATATCCGAAAGCTTTTGCGGCACGTAGCAATCCTACTTTGCGGAAATATTTTTCCAGCAAAAGTTTGTCAATATCTTCATGACGTGTTGCCAACAGACGGGTCCAGTCGCAAACTTGGCGAAGGCCGATGCCGCTGTTCAGGAAATGGACGAATGCATGCATGAAGATATACAGCGCATTGAATGTTACAGGCGGGAGGCTGACGGGATATTCGTGTATCTCTCTTGTTTCAGCATGCTGTGGGTACCATTCCTGTATCAGACGCTGGAAGTACCGGTTACCTGCCGGATTGTTAATCCGCAGAATGATACGATGGTTTTCTATATGAACGCCATGAAATGAATAGCTGGCGTGTTTGTCCGATGCTTCTCCTTCTGCCTCTGCACCGTGACGGAGCAGAATATTGTTGGCTACGGGCTGTCCTTCCTTTCCGATATAGACGTCGATGTCGCCACATTGACGGTGCAATGGGTTTATGTAGTGAGTGGCGATGCCTTGTCCTTTCAGTAGAATAGGGTGTAGACCGGCTTCCCGGTATGGCATAAAAACTTCCGGGAGTTCTTCATTCAGGCGGAGGTTAGACTGCTCGATTTGTGCCACTTTAGCTGCCCATTGCAGATAGAGCGGTCGGGGTGGGCGCAGTTCTGCCGGCAGACTGAGCACTCCGTCGAAGGTAATGGCGAGAAGGGCTTGGGTACGTGCCAGCTGGTATATTTCTTCCCAGTCGGCAGTGTTCATGCTACTGAACGGGGTTGGGTCGACGGGGGTGTTCCATAATCCGGAACGCACCAAGGTTAGGAAAGTACGACGCATATGCTATTCTATGATTCCGGCTTCCAGCCAGTTCTTTATCAGTTGTTCTGCATCCCGCTTTGCGGTTTCAGCGTCTACTTCGTAGTTCTCCGTAAGGAAATCGGTAAGGGTGTCGGTATTGAAATCTGTTCCTTCCACATGTTGCCAAAGGCGGGTTGCGGTAGGGTTCAGGCTGATGATATTGCTGAAATCTACGTTTCCTGTGCCGTTGTGCATGATGATATGCTCGTCACCAATCTGGTGTAAGGTAAATCCGTTCTTAATTTTCATTGTTTGTATGTATTAGGTTGTTATTATTCTGCTTCTTCTGAATATTGCCAGTAGCCATCGCCTTACAGGGGTCAGTTTCATCCACCAGAAAGAATAGCGCTGCCAGACACGGCCATTGCACGGATATTCTTTTTCTTTGCGGATGGCGGCAACCATTACTCCCATGACATTGGCTATGTTGGTCTGTTCGGTTATTCGTATATTACCGTCTCCCAGTAGTGTTAGTTCTTGGCCGTTGCGGTGGATGATGCGGTGGAAGATAATACGTCCGTTCGTATCTCTGGTAAGTACGGCAACGCCCGGTTGTAAATCATCATCGGTAAAAGGACCTAAAATAATGCGGTCGCGACGGTCTACAAGAAACGGGTTCATACTGTTTCCTCTGACTGTCAGGGTTACGGTATGTCCTTCGCTGATGAGGCGTGCTACTTCGGGTAACAGTACCTCGTTCGGGATGATTCTTTTTCGTCCGTTATCTATCATTATTGATGGGTTTTGAATCAAATGGGTACGCGGACGACGCGGATAAGGCGGACGAACGCGGACTTTAATTTATTAATAGTATAGCGCAGCTTTTTTAATCCGTGTCTAAAATCTCATTTATCATTTGTTTCATTTCCATATCGTATTAAAACAAATCTCCGCCGCCTCCCTGTCCGGCAAGCATTTCAGAAAATACACCGGAGTATGGGCCGCAAGATATTTCACTGTCTCGATGACACCATTATTCAATTCTCTCACTTCCTTCAGATTAGAGCACGACGGCAATAGTGATGCGAAGGCCCGTGCCGGACTCTCCCGTTGAATTTCATTCATCGGAGCCTGTTCCAATCGTACAAATGCCCCTACAGGAACAGAATCATTCTTGTAGCAGGGTGTCTTTCCGCTCCAGGGCGAACCGTAGACTGTGGCTTCCCCTGTTTCCCGGTTGAAATGCACGATGGGATTATCATCGTTCAGCAGTTCACAGCCTGGGATGTGCTTCAGCCACAACCCACTGTGCGTACTTTTTCCTGTTCCGCTTTTGCCTTGGAAGAGATATCCCTTTCCATCTTTCTTTATGACGGAAGCGTGCATTAATACAGTATCGGAACAAGCCGTATTGAAAGCATAAATCATCATCAGGATATTGTTGAGTACAAATGCATCCGCTTCTGTTTCGTGCAGGAACAGGACACCTTTGGTAAATCCGTAGAAGAAATAAGCTGTGTACTCTTTCGGATCGTTGGGAGCGAGGATGGTAATGAGATAAGAGTCCGTATCCGGAATCACACTGATCCTGCATGTGGCACCTTCCCATTCGAACTCGACGAGTGAGCGATATTTTACATGGTCTTCTTCTTGGATTTCACTCTCCGGCTGGACGGCAAGTGAGAATGCTATTTTAAGTTCTTTCTCTTTGTATGTATCTAAAGATAACAGGAAAGGTTTCAGGGAGGGAATCAGCTCTTCCGTTTTCCAGTGTGGAATGGTGGAGGAAGTACCGAATAGATAAGGCCCTACTTGATATACCTGTGCGTTACGCTCTCCTTTCATAATCTATAATATTTGATGTACCGGTGTAAAGGTAGAGGAATTCTTCTGATTGGACAACTGAATTTTACACAATATTACAGGTATCGGTTCATTTCTCCAGTCTTTTCATCAATATTTATAAGTCAGCATAATGCGCCCTTCCGAAGTATTGGAAAATACATTGGCGTGATACCTGTATTTGGTATCGCGGGTGTAGTTCATAAATGTGCCGGTGAGGTACAGTTGCTTCCGCAATTTCAGGTCCAGCCGAAGGCCGACTGCATGGAGGATGGCCCTTGAACGGTCGCCCTGGGCATTGAGTGTCTTCGGTTCCACTTCGTCCCAGTTGATGTCTTGGGGATACCCTTTCCAGGTGAACATGTGGTAGACTTCGTAGATGGTGGATATAGCAAGACGGTCCTTGTAGGTAAAGTTAAAGTTGAGCTTGCTACTGTAGCCGCTGGCTAGGTTGTAGATGCGTTCGTCCACTTGATAATAGTCGCTGAGGGCACCTCCCAGAAGGATGGCGTTGAGGTAGGCGTAACCATCTATTCCCCAGTTCCGTTTGAGGTTTCTTTTGTAGATGAGGCCACCGCCCACGGAAGCGGGTGTGCAGAATTTATAAGGTACTTTTGCCGATACTGCCGATATCGTGTCCGAATCGTAGTAGTCGAAGTGCTGGTACAGCCCAAGGCTGAGATAGTGCTTTTCATTGTTCACCAACTCTTTGGCTACCAGTCGGCCAACGATGTTTATCTGTCCCAGGACCGGTTGATCTTTCTGCCAGTTCAGGTTCGCCTGGATGGAGAAATAGTCGTAGGGTTTGGTATCTTCCGCATCGAAGCGGTCACCGTATTCGGCGTTGATTTCGGAGGCTAGACCCACACCTTTGTCCAGAATCTCGTCTTTCAGTTCCAGGGTACGTATGCCCAGAGATACATTCACACTTACATCGGGTACACCGAATTGCTTACCCGAAGTGGAACGCCGCTTCCAGGCATCTCCGTTGATAATACGGGTCAAACCGCGCATGGGGGACACCAGGAATCCGGCAAACTCCAGTCCGAAGCGTGACCAACCGGTTTTCCGGTCGTCGAGGATGAGGTCGGAAACCCTGTAAGTCACTTCGCCCAGGGCCATACCGCCAATGGGGGTGGCAATGATGTCGTTGGTAGAGGGATATTCGTTCTCCATAAACATCTCCCACATGAAACTGCCGCCGAAGGCAAAGAGCCCGGACTGCCAGAAATTGTATCCGTTGGATCGGGCTGAGTTGAAGTACAGGCTACCATGGTAGGGGTGCATGAACATATTGGTGCCCATGGCGTCATTGTCCCACACGAAGCCATGCTTGAGGTTGTCCTTGATAGTACGCCCGTTGATGTAGGCAAAGTCAGCCTTACGGATATAGCGGTCGAAGGCCCAGACTCCCATATTGATGCCGAAGACCATGGTACCCGCCTGAAGCCCCCTTTTGTGGGAGTAATAGTCTATATCGAGCGAGTCGGCAGGCCGGGGAGTGGCTAAACGGTGGCGGATGGCGAGTTGCGGATAAGCCACATTAATGGCTATCAGGAAAGTGAGCAGAGTCAGCAGTAACTTTTTCATGACGCAAACTTAGGGATTTTTATTAAATGCACGTAGTTGTATTTTTCGTAAAAAGTCTCTATAACTTCTTAATTAACTCGTTTGCAGCATAAAAGGTTTGCGAAAGGGACACTTTTTTGTATCCCCGCTATCTCACCGAGTTCCGAAACATCTGTGGCGTCACCCCCGTATGTTTCTTGAAGAATTTATTGAAGAAAGCCGCATTATTGAACCCCAGGCTCAGCGCAATATCCTTCACCGACGTATTTTCCGTGCGCAGTTGCGTCTTGGCATCCATGATGAGCGTTTTATTGATAATCTCCATCGCCGTATGCCCCGACTCTTTCTTGACAAGCCGGCAGAGGGCAGACGTTTGCATATTTATCTTCCTGGCATAATACGCCACCTGATGCTCCCGGACATAGTCCTCATGTACCATCCGGACGAAAATCCGGTACTGTTGGAAATGTCTGCTACCCGGTGTCTCTATCAGCTTCGCCTGTTCCGGACAAAGCTCGGACACCCCCTGTAACATCAAGCTCAGGAACGACTGAGACACAGCTTCACTCAAATTCTCCCCAATCTCTTTATAAAGGTGAGACAGAAACGTAAACATCTCCGCATACAGTGTGGAAGCCACTTCCGATAGCGGGAAAACATAGTGCTTACCGATGACGTAGAACTTATCCATCATATTCTTACCCATCCCCGCATTCTGGATCAGTTGTTGTGAAAACATGACGGTATGCATCTCCAGATCATCCGACACTGCCAGCAGTTGGATGAAAGATTCCGGCGGAAGCGCTATTAACTCATTCGTCCGAATCCGGTATTCGGTATGGTTGATGATTGCTTTCAGGGAACCCCTGCTGCAGAGGGCAAAAATACCCCCCTCTGTCTTATAGGATTTCTCCAATAAAGATTCCAACTCATTAACTGTGACACACTTGTAAGCAGTGAAGCCTGCATGTATATTGAATTTACTTATGCTCATCTTTTTCCATTTAGGTATGCAAAATTGAAGGATATCGGTATATAATCAACAGGAATAACCGTTAAATTCGCCTTTTTATCCCTTTCTGTCCCGTTAAAAGATGTAAAGGTGTGAACGATGGAATATATCTGCGCCGAAATAGAATGTTGATTTCTTCCGTTTTGTTTGCCATCTACCTGTTTATGCCCGACCTTTGTCACCTTACACGATAAACATAGCCTTATGAACCCCGATATACCTCAGGAAGTACGGATTGTGAACGCCATTGCTGAACAATTGTTCGATGTATGGCCCGTCAGCATTGTTATGATTGATCTTGAAGACTGCATCTGGCGTGTGAACAAGCAGATGAGCGATGAACTTCAACTGGATGCAGATGTCATTGGAAAGCCCGTTGTCGATATGCTGGAGGTTGTGCAGGATAAAGAGAATGTCCTGCCCCGCTACCTGCGGGAATTGCACGAAGACCGTCAGCGCATTATCCACTTGACTTCCAATTGCTTCATGCTCGAACTGAAGAGACATATCAGTTTTCTTATACAAGGTGCCCTGATAGGCATATATGAAGAGAACCGATTGGTAAGAATCGTACTTTACTACCGCAACGTGCTGGAAGAAAGTACCCGGGAACATCTGTTGAACATCGCCCTGAGCCGGACACAAATATTTCAATGGTCGTACGACATGGAGCGTAACCTTATGATTATCGACCCCCGCTACTTCGAATATTTGGGCATTCCCACGCGAGACTACACTCTCACACCCGAAGAGTTTGCTTACCTGATACATCCTGACGACCGTCAGTCGTTGTTTGACGCCTTAACCCTGCAACTGGATGGTAATCTGTATGAAGCCCCCGTTGAATACCGTCTCCGCCGTGACGACGGCAGTTGGGAGTGGTTCGAAGCCCAGTCCACTTATGTCGGGCAGTTGAAAGAAACTCCTTTCCGTGTAGTCGGCATCTGCATGAGTACCCAGAAGTATAAGGATACCGAAGAACGGTTGAATGAAGCCTTGCGTAAGGCCCGGCGCAGTGATGAACTGAAAAGTATCTTTCTTGCCAATATGAGCCACGAAATACGCACGCCACTCAATGCTATCGTAGGTTTTTCTTCCCTGTTGGCCTATGGCGAATCGGACTTGACCAAAGAAGATATCATAGAATTTACCTCTCTGATCGAAAAGAACAGCCAGTTGCTGATGGTTTTGATCTCCGATATCCTGGATCTTTCCAAGATAGAGTCAAACACAATGGAATTTAACTTTTGCGACATTTCTCTCCACCAGGTATTGAATGAGATAGGCAGTACGCAAAGGATGAATATGCGCGAAGGAGTGGAGTTGTTGTTGGATCTTCCCGGGCAGGAGGTGACCGTTTATACCGATCCCGCTCGGTTGAGTCAGGTTATAAACAACCTGGTGAACAATGCTATAAAGTTTACTTCCGAAGGAAATATCCGTATCGGATACCGGCCGGACCCCTCCGGGGATGTAAAGATATTTGTGGAAGATACCGGAACAGGTATGTCAAAAGAAGTGCTCGAACATATTTTTGATCGTTTTTACAAAGGAGATGCCTTTAAGCAGGGTACGGGGTTGGGGCTGGCTATCTGCAAAACAATCGTCAAACGTTTCGAAGGCAAGATCGAAGTGGTGTCCATAGCCGGGAAGGGTACGTGCTTTACAATCACCTTGCCCCTGAAAATAGAAGGATAAAGTGCTCTTTTTATGCGGAATTGATACAATAATATATGCTTCCGATGTCATATCCCACTGGAAATCGCTACCTTTGCAGCCTTGAACGATAAATTCATTGACACTATGATATCAGTAGAAGGACTGAAGGTGGAATTTAATGCAACCCCTCTGTTCGAAGACGTCTCTTACGTAATCAACAAAAAAGACCGCATCGCCCTGGTGGGCAAAAATGGTGCGGGTAAGTCTACCATGCTCAAGATATTGGCCGGACTACAGCAGCCTACTTCCGGTGTCGTCGCCATTCCCCGAGAATGTACTATCGGTTACCTGCCACAGGTGATGATCCTCAGCGATAAGCGTACCGTGATGCAAGAGGCAGAACTTGCTTTCGAACATATCTTCGAAATGCAGGCGGATATCGAACGCATGAACCGGCAACTTGCCGAACGCACTGATTATGACAGCGAAGATTATCACAAACTTATCGACCGGTTCACTCACGAGAACGAACGTTTCCTGATGATGGGCGGTACCAACTTCCGTGCTGAAATAGAACGAACCTTGCAAGGTTTAGGTTTCAGCCGCGAAGACTTCGACCGCTCCACCAGTGAGTTTTCCGGTGGTTGGCGTATGCGTATCGAGCTTGCCAAACTCCTGCTTCGCCGTCCCGATGTGCTGTTGCTCGACGAACCTACCAACCACCTGGATATTGAGAGTATCCAATGGCTTGAAAACTTCCTTTCCACACGTGCCAATGCCGTGGTATTGGTGAGTCACGACCGTGCATTCCTCAATAACGTCACCACGCGCACCATTGAAATCACTTGCGGACAGATTTACGACTACAAAGTGAAGTATGACGAATTCGTCGTACTGCGCAAGGAACGTCGTGAACAGCAACTTCGTGCCTACGAGAATCAGCAGAAACAGATAGAAGATACCGAAGCCTTCATCGAACGCTTCCGCTATAAAGCCACGAAAGCCGTGCAGGTGCAGAGCCGCATCAAACAACTGGAAAAGATAGAGCGCATCGAGGTGGACGAGGAAGACAACTCGGCATTGCGCCTGAAGTTTGCTTGCAGCAGCCGTAGCGGAAGTTATCCCGTCATCTGTGAGGATGTCCGGAAGGCCTATGGCGACCATGTCATCTTCCATGATGTCAACCTGACCATAAACCGTGGTGAGAAAGTGGCGTTCGTAGGTAAGAACGGTGAAGGTAAATCCACTCTGGTAAAATGTATCATGGGAGAAATCACCGACTATACCGGTAAACTCACCCTTGGTCATAATGTACAGATCGGTTACTTCGCCCAGAACCAGGCACAACTCCTGGATGAAAGCCTGACGGTATTCGATACCATCGACCGCGTAGCCGTAGGCGATATCCGCCTGAAGATACGTGACATCCTCGGTGCTTTCATGTTCGGCGGCGAAGCTTCTGATAAGAAGGTGAAAGTGTTGTCCGGTGGAGAGCGTACCCGCCTCGCAATGATCAAGCTCCTGCTGGAACCCGTGAACTTCCTGATACTGGACGAACCGACCAACCACCTCGATATGCGTTCGAAGGATGTACTGAAAGATGCCATCCGCGAATTTGACGGTACGGTCATTTTGGTAAGCCACGACCGTGATTTCCTGGACGGACTTGCGACTAAAGTATATGAGTTCGGTGGCGGAGTTGTGAAAGAACACCTCGGTGGCATCTACGACTTCCTGCAAAAGAAGCAGATAGAGAGCCTGAACGAATTGCAGAAAGCACCCGCACTTTCTACTTCACCCTCCGGTGGAAAAGAGAATACGGATACCGCCACTCAGTCGTCCGGCACCAAGCTTTCCTATGAAGAGCAGAAGGAACTGAACAAGAAGCTCAAAAAACTGGAACGCCGCGTTGCCGATTGTGAATCGGAGATAGAGCAGACCGAATCCGCCATCGCCATCCTCGAAGCCCGCATGGCAACTCCCGAGGGGGCTTCGGATATGGCCCTCTATGAGCAGCATCAGAAACTGAAGCAGCAACTCGATTCTGTACTGGAAGAGTGGGATGCCGTCTCTACCGAACTGGAAGAAGCCAAGCGAGAACAATAAAACGATACGGTGAATACCTTCCCCTTATCACTTTATCACGCTATCACTTTATAACATTATTTTATATCTTATGAAAGTAACTCATTATTTACCTTTAGCTGCAGCTTGCCTTATGATGGTGGGATGTGGTACGGGCAAGCAGAAAGCTGAAATGACAGCCGGTATCCAGCTTGCCAATCTTGACACAACTGCCCTTCCGGGGAGTAGTTTTTATCAGTACGCTTGTGGCGGTTGGATTGAAAGCCATCCACTTTCACCTGAGTATTCACAGTACGGTTCTTTTACAGAACTTGCCGAGAATAATCGTAAGCAGATACAAGGCTTGATCGAAGAACTGGCTGCCACTCAGCACGAAGCAGGCAGTGTAGCACAAAAGGTAGGCGACCTCTACAAGATTGTTATGGACAGCGTGAAGCTGAACAAGGAAGGTGTTGCTCCTATCAAAGCCGACCTGGAACAGATTGCTTCCCTGAAAGATAAAGAAGCTGTTTATGCTTTGCTCGCCGATCTGCGCAAGCAGGGCATCGGTGCTTACCTCGGCCTCTATGTGGCTGCCGACGAAATGAACAGTAACGAGAACGCCGTGCAGCTTTATCAAAGCGGCTTGAGCATGGGCGAACGCGATTACTATCTGGCTACTGACCCTTCTACTACCGCTATCCGTGATGCCTTCCGTACTCATGTACAGAAAATGTATCAGTTGGCCGGTTTCGATGAAGCTACTGCCAAGAAAGGTATGGAAGTGGTTATGGACGTGGAAACCCGTCTTGCCAAAGCTTTCCGTTCTCGTACCGAACTGCGTGACCCGCATGCCAACTACAATAAGATGAGCATGGAAGAGGTGAAGAAGAATTATCCTACTTTCAACTGGGACGCATACCTTTCAGGTCTTGGACTGACAGATGTGAAGGAAATCATTGTCGGCCAGCCCGCTTCAGTAGCTGAAGCTGCCAACATCCTGAACACCTTACCTGTTGATCAGCAAGCTCTTTACCTGCAATGGAAACTGATTGATTCTGCTGCCGGTTATTTGAATGACGAGATGGCTCAACAGAACTTCGACTTCTACGAACGCACCATGTCCGGAACGCAGGAAATGCAACCCCGCTGGAAGACTGCCGTTTCTGTAGTAAGCTCCGCACTGGGTGAAGCCGTAGGCCAGATGTATGTAGAGAAATACTTCCCCGCCGCTGCCAAGGAACGTATGGTATCTTTGGTGAAGAACCTTCAGACCAGCTTGGGCGAACGCATCAACAACCTTGCCTGGATGAGCGACGAAACCAAGCTGAAAGCACAGGAGAAACTGGCTACTTTCCACGTGAAGATCGGTTATCCTGATAAGTGGAAAGACTACTCTACGTTGGAAATCAAAGACGATTCATATTGGAACAACATCAAACGTGCCAATCTTTGGGGATATGCCGAAATGGTTGCCAAAGCCGGTAAACCGGTGGACAAGGACGAGTGGCTGATGACTCCGCAAACCGTAAACGCTTATTACAACCCGACAACGAACGAAATCTGTTTCCCTGCCGGTATCCTGCAATATCCGTTCTTCGATATGGATGCTGACGATGCTTTCAATTACGGTGCAATCGGTGTTGTAATCGGCCATGAGATGACACACGGCTTCGACGACCAAGGTCGCCAGTACGACAAAGACGGTAATCTGAAAGACTGGTGGACGGAAGAAGATGCCAAGAACTTCGAGAAACGTGCCGATGTAATGGTTGCTTTCTTTGACAGCATCGAAGTTGCGCCGGGGGTACATGCCAACGGTCGTATGACACTGGGTGAGAACATTGCCGACCACGGAGGTTTGCAGGTATCTTACCAGGCATTCAAGAAGGCTACTGCTGCCGCTCCGCTGGAAGTAAAAGACGGTTTCACTCCCGAACAACGCTTCTTCCTGGCTTATGCCAATGTTTGGGCTAACAATACCCGTCCCGAAGCCATCCTGCAATTGACGAAGATCGACGTGCATTCTTTGGGCAAATGGCGTGTAGACGCTGCGTTGCCGCACATTGCTGCATGGTATGATGCATTTGGCATTACGGAGAAAGATCCGATGTATGTACCGGCGGCAGAACGCGTCTCTATCTGGTAAGTCTTGCCATCGTTTTGGCACAACTCTGGCACAATGGGGCGGTATTCTCTCCGTTTAGCAAAAAAGAAAGATAAAGGCAGTAAATCCTAAACAGGATTGCTGCCTTTTTTAATTATACCTAATTTATTGTGTTTGAGTATGTGTGCAAATAAACATTTTTAGTACCTTTGCACATCAAATACTTATATACGCAATTCCATGTCTGAAACAAAAAGAATTAAAACCGCTTTAGTATCGGTTTATCATAAGGAAGGTTTGGACGAAATCATCACCAAACTGCATGAAGAAGGAGTTGAGTTTCTGTCAACAGGCGGAACTCGTCAGTTTATAGAATCACTGGGTTATCCCTGTAAAGCAGTGGAAGACTTGACCACGTATCCCTCTATTCTGGGTGGTCGTGTGAAGACCCTGCATCCGAAAGTGTTCGGTGGTATTCTCTGCCGTCGCGGACTGGAACAGGATATGCAACAGATAGAAAAATATGAAATTCCCGAAATAGACCTCGTTATCGTCGATTTGTATCCGTTTGAAGCTACCGTAGCTTCCGGTGCCGACGAGCCGACTATCATCGAGAAAATAGATATAGGCGGTATCTCATTGATCCGTGCAGCTGCCAAGAATTACAATGACGTGGTTATCATTGCTTCTCAGGCACAATACCAGCCGTTCCGCGATATGCTGATGGAACATGGAGCTACCACTTCGCTGGAAGAACGCCGTTGGTTTGCCAAAGAGGCGTTTTCCGTTTCTTCTCATTACGATTCAGCCATCTTCAACTACTTCGATGGCGAAGAAGGTTCCGCATTCCGTTGCTCTGCCAATAATCAGAAAACTTTGCGCTACGGCGAGAACCCGCATCAGAAGGGTTACTTCTACGGAAATCTGGAAGCTATGTTCGACCAGATTCACGGAAAGGAAATCTCTTACAACAACCTGCTCGATATCAATGCAGCCGTTGACCTGATCGATGAATTTGAAGAGACTACGTTTGCCGTATTGAAGCATAACAATGCTTGCGGTCTGGCTTCACGCCCCACGGTGCTTGAAGCATGGAACGACGCATTGGCTGGTGACCCGGTTTCCGCTTTCGGTGGTGTGCTCATCACAAACGGAGTGATCGATAAGGACGCTGCTGAGGAAATCAATAAAATCTTCTTCGAAGTAATTATCGCCCCTGATTATGATGTAGACGCATTGGAAATCCTGGGACAGAAGAAAAACCGTATTATTTTGGTTCGCAAGCCTGCCGCACTGCCTAAGAAGCAGTTCCGTTCTCTCCTGAATGGTGTATTGGTACAGGACCGCGACCTGAACATCGAGAAGCCTGAAGATTTGAAAACTGCAACTACGAAAGTGCCTACCGCACAGGAAATAGAAGACATGCTTTTCGCTAACAAGATTGTGAAGAACAGTAAGTCCAACGCTATCGTACTGGCTAAAGGCAAGCAATTGCTGGCAAGCGGTGTGGGACAGACTTCACGTGTGGATGCTTTGAAGCAGGCCATCGAAAAAGCCAAGAACTTCGGCTTCGACCTGAAAGGTGCCGTGATGGCATCCGACGCTTTCTTCCCCTTCCCTGACTGTGTGGAGATTGCCGGAAATGAAGGTGTGACCGCAGTTATTCAACCGGGTGGTTCCATCAAGGATCAGCTTTCGTTCGACTATTGCAACGAACATGGCATCGCGATGGTGATTACGGGAATTCGTCATTTCAAACACTAATATTAATGATGAATGAAGAATGAAGAATAAAGAATTTGCTGCGCTGTCTTTACTTGCGCTGTTATTCTGCATAGTATTCTTCATTCTTCATTCTTAATTCTACATTTAGAATATGGGATTATTCTCTTTTACGCAAGAAATAGCGATGGACCTTGGTACCGCCAATACCATTATTACAACCAATGGTAAGATTGTGGTGGATGAGCCTTCGGTGGTAGCTCTCGACCGTCGCACCGATAAGATGATTGCCGTGGGTGATAAGGCAAAGATGATGCACGAAAAGACCCACGAAAACATACGTACCATCCGTCCGCTTCGCGACGGTGTAATTGCCGACTTCTATGCTTGCGAGCAGATGATACGCGGTTTGATAAAGATGGTGAATAATCGCAACCGTCTCTTCTCACCTTCGCTCCGTATGGTTATCGGTGTCCCCTCGGGTAGTACTGAAGTGGAACTGCGTGCCGTGCGCGACTCTGCCGAGCATGCCGGCGGACGTGACGTCTATCTGATTTTCGAACCTATGGCTGCCGCTATCGGTATCGGCATCGATGTGGAAGCTCCGGAAGGAAACATGATTGTAGATATAGGTGGTGGCTCTACGGAAATTGCCGTTATCTCCTTGGGTGGTATCGTAGCCAACAATTCCATCCGCATAGCGGGTGATGACTTTACTGCAGACATTCAGGAGTATATGAGCCGTCAGCACAATGTGAAGGTCAGCGAGCGTATGGCCGAACGTATTAAGATCAATGCGGGTGCCGCCCTGACCGAGCTTGGTGAAGACGCCCCCGAAGATTATATCGTTCACGGACCGAACCGTATCACGGCTCTGCCTATGGAAGTGCCTGTATGCTATCAGGAAGTGGCGCACTGTCTGGAGAAATCAATCTCGAAGATTGAAACCGCTATCTTGAACGCGCTGGAAAATACACCTCCTGAACTGTATGCCGATATCGTGCACAATGGTATTTATCTGGCAGGTGGTGGTGCATTGCTCCGCGGACTCGATAAGCGTCTGACTGATAAGATTAACATTCCGTTCCATATTGCTGAGGATCCCCTGCATGCTGTTGCCAAAGGTACGGGTGTGGCGCTGAAGAATGTGGATCGTTTCTCATTCCTGATGAGATGATAAAGCCATATGCGAAATTTACTGAACTTTCTTATTAAATACAACTACTGGTTCCTCTTTCTACTGTTAGAGGCAGCCAGTTTTGTTTTATTGTTCCACTTTAATTACTATCAGCAGAGTGTGTTTTTCACATCAGCCAATAGTGTGGCGGGGAAAGTTTACGATGTTTCGGGAGCTATTACTTCTTATTTCCATCTGAAATCTGTCAATGAAGACCTGCTCGACCGTAATATGTGGTTGGAGCAGCGGGTGGCTTTCCTGGAGAAAACGCTGAAAAATAAAGGAATGGACTCTGTTCGGTTGTATAGCCTGGAACGGCTCGAACCGGACGAATACCATATTTTCAAAGCGAATGTAATCAAGAATAGTCTGAACCGGGTGGATAACTATATCACCCTTGATGAAGGAAGTTCTGCGGGTATCCGTCCGGAAATGGGAGTGGTAGATGCCAACGGAGTAGTGGGCATTGTCTATAAGACTTCTCCGCATTACTCTACCGTTATCCCATTGCTGAACAGTAAATCGAGCATCAGTTGCAAGATTGTGGGCAGTGAATATTTCGGTTACTTGAAGTGGGAATATGGAGACTCTCGTTATGCTTATCTGAAAGATTTACCTCGCCACGCAGAGTTTAACCTGGGTGATACGGTGGTGACAAGTGGATATTCTACAGTATTTCCTGCAGGCATCATGGTGGGAACGGTGGATGATATGTCTGATTCCCACGACGGCCTCTCTTATCTGTTGAAGATAAAGTTGGCCACGGACTTCGGAAAGGTGAGCAACGTTCGGGTGATTGCCCGTACCGGACAAGAAGAGCAGAAAGCGCTGGAGAAGGAAGAGGAGAAGTGATGGGAGTGATAAGGTGATAGAGTGATAGGAGTGATAAATGATAGGGGGGACCTCAATCGTAAATCGTAAATTATAAAATCGTAAATCAAATTGGTCATCAATTATCTGCATAAAATAGGTTGGTTTATCGGTTTGGTACTATTGCAGGTACTGATACTGAATAATGTGCATATTGCCGGATATGCCACTCCTTTTCTATATATTTATCTCATACTGAAATTTGAGTCGGAAACACCACGGAATACTTTGATGCTGTGGGCGTTTTTTCTGGGACTGACGGTGGATATCTTTTCGGATACGCCGGGTATGAATGCTGCAGCTACGGTGGCACTGGCTTTTCTGCGTCCTACATTCCTACGCCTGTTTGTGCCGAGGGATGCGTTTGAGAATATAGTTCCTTCGATCAAGTCGATGGGAATTGTACCTTTCCTGAAGTATTTGGTTGTTAGCGTTTTTATTCATCATGCAATATTACTTACCATAGAATTCTTTTCGTTCGCCCATATCGGAACGTTGCTGCTGAGAATTGTGGCAAGTGCGTTGCTGACTATAACCTGTATCATGGCTATAGAAGGAGTGAAGAAGAAGTAAGATGGCAAAAGATTATACACTCGAAAAGCGGAAATTAGTGATAGGTGGGGTAGCAATTGTGATTGTTATCATTTATATCATGCGTCTTTTTGTGTTGCAGATCATGACTGATACTTACAAGAAGAACGCGGACAGTAACGCTTTCCTCAATAAAATCCAGTATCCTTCGCGCGGTGCGATTTATGACCGTAATGGAAAGTTACTGGTGTTCAATCAACCTGCGTATGATATCACATTCGTGCCGCGAGAGGTGACGGAACTGGATACTCTCGATTTTTGCCGCACACTGAATATTACGAAAGAACAGTTGCTGAAGCGAATGAAAGATGTGAAGAACCGCTGGATGAATCCCGGTTATTCCAGATATACGCATCAGGTGTTTATGACGCAGCTCTCGGCGGAAGAGTGCGGTGTATTCCAGGAAAAACTCTTTAAATTCCCGGGTTTTTATATTCAGAGGCGTACTATCCGGCAATACACTTATAATTCTGCTGGACATGCTTTGGGGGATATCGGTGAGGTTTCAATGAGAGATATTGAGGCTGACGACTATTACATTCGCGGTGATTATGTGGGTAAGCAAGGTATAGAAAAGTCATACGAGAAATACCTGCGTGGCGAAAAAGGAGTAGAGGTTTTGCTGCGTGATGCGCATGGACGTATTCAGGGCCACTATATGGATGGGAAACTGGATCGACCATCCATACCGGGTAAGAACCTGAAATTAGGGTTGGATATTGATTTGCAGATGTTGGGTGAGCGTCTGATGAAGAATAAAATCGGTGCAATTGTGGCTATTGAGCCGGAAACGGGGGAGATCCTTTGTTTGGTATCTGCTCCGAATTTTGATCCGCACTTGATGATTGGCCGCCAACGTGGTAAAAATCATAATATGCTACAGAGAGATAAGCAGAAACCTTTGCTGAATCGTGCTATTATGGGTGTTTATCCTCCGGGGTCTACTTTTAAAACAGCGCAGGCGCTGACATTCTTACAGGAAGGTATCATACAGCCATCCACATCGTTTCCTTGTTCTCACGGATTCATTTATGGAGGTCTGCGTGTGGGATGTCACGGGCATGGATCACCTCTTCCGCTGATACCTGCTATTGCCACTTCGTGTAATGCTTATTTCTGTTGGGGGCTTTATCGCATGTTTGGTGATAAGAAATACGGTTCACCACAGAATGCGCTTACTGTATGGAAAGATCACATGGTTTCTCAAGGATTTGGTTATAAGCTGGGAACGGACTTGCCGGGTGAGAAACGCGGATTTATTCCCAATGCGGGTGTTTATGATAAGGCCTATCGTGGATCATGGAATGGATTGACGGTAATCAGTATTTCTATCGGTCAGGGTGAAGTTTTAAGTACACCTTTGCAAATGGCAAATTTAGCGGCTACCATCGCTAATCGTGGTTATTTTGTGACTCCGCATATTGTGAAGGATATTCAGGACGCAGAATTGGACAGTATCTACCGGGAACGTCGTTACACTTCTATCGACCGCTCTTATTATGAAGAAATTGTAGAAGGTATGCGGGCTGCCGTTACGGGAGTTACTGGAAGTGCTACTTGCCGTATAGCCGGAACCATACTGCCGGGTGTAGAAGTCTGTGGAAAGACGGGTACGGCACAGAATCGCGGACATGACCACTCTGCATTTATAGGTTTTGCCCCAATGGATAAGCCGAAGATCGCAATTGCTGTTTATGTGGAGAATGGTGGTTGGGGGGCAACCTACGGAGTACCTTATGGTGCTTTAATGATGGAACAGTATTTGAATGGAAAACTTTCGCCTGCCAGCGAAGAAAGAGCGGAAGAAATGAGTAATCGTGTGATAATGTATGGTGACGAGGAGAGATAGTATATGGAAATCACTGGATTGGGTGACGATCTGTGTTTACTTGATTCTGATTGTATTCGGTTGGTTTAGCGTTTGCGGGGCAAGCTATGATTATGGCGACCGTGACTTCTGGGATTTCTCCACTCGTGCAGGTAAGCAACTGGTTTGGATTATCTGCTCTTTCGGATTAGGGTTTGTGCTGTTGATGCTTGAAGATGATATTTATGATATGTTTGCCTATCTGATTTATATAGCACTTGCCATCTTACTTGTGGTCACTATCTTTATAGCCCCTGATACGAAGGGGTCGAGGTCGTGGCTGGTCATGGGGCCGGTAAGTTTGCAGCCGGCTGAGTTTGCCAAGTTTGCTACGGCGCTGGCTCTTGCCAAGTATATGAATTCCTATTCGTTCACCATGAAGAACTGGAAGAATATCCTGATGATGGTTTTCCTTATTCTGTTTCCGATGATACTTATTATCTTGCAGCGGGAGACTGGCTCAGCGTTGGTATATATTGCTTTCTTTTTGGTTCTGTATCGGGAGGGGATGCCGGGTGTGGTACTGTTTTCCGGAGTGTGCGCGGTCGTTTATTTTGTGGTAGGTATTCGTTTTGATCAGGTGTTTATTGCCGATACGCCGACGCCGATAGGGGAGTTTGCCGTACTTTCGATGGTCTTGCTGTCTGCGGCAGGAATGGTGTGGGTTTATAAGAAGAAATGGGAACCGGTACGCAATATATTGTTAGTTACCATTGGAGTGTTGTTAATCGCTTATTTTATATCGGAATATGTGATTCCGTTTAATTTGGTTTGGGTGCAATGGGGACTGTGTGTGCTGGTAGTTGGGTACCTTATTTTCCTTTCGTTAAGTGAACGCCATCTTAGTTATTTCCTGATAGGTATGTTTGCTATCGGTTCTATCGGTTTCTTATATTCCAGTGATTACTTCTTTAATAAAGTATTGGAGCCTCACCAGCAGATACGTATCAAGGTGGTATTGGGTATGGAAGAAGATTTGGCTGGTGCCGGATACAATGTCAACCAGTCGAAGATAGCTATCGGTTCCGGTGGTCTGACAGGAAAGGGTTTCCTGAACGGTACTCAGACTAAACTGAAATATGTGCCCGAACAAGATACGGACTTTATTTTCTGTACGGTAGGTGAAGAAGAAGGGTTTATAGGTTCTACTGCCGTGCTACTCTTATTCCTTATATTAATACTCCGTCTGATTGCTGTGGCGGAGCGGCAACCATCTACTTTTGGTCGGGTCTATGGGTACTCGGTTGTTAGTATATTCCTGTTCCACCTATTTATTAATGTAGGTATGGTGCTGGGATTGACACCTGTGATTGGTATTCCTCTGCCATTCTTTAGTTATGGCGGTTCTTCGCTTTGGGGATTCACCATTTTGTTGTTCATCTTCCTGAGGATTGATGCAGGACGCAAGAAGAGACTGTCAGCGTTTTAATTTGATTCCTACATCATTGATACCGGGAAGAACTTCATCCGGTAGAAGGTGTATAATTTTGAAGCGGTATTCCCCGGCTTTTCCAATACGGATGAAACCTGCTGGAAGAGTTGATTGATATAACCCACCCCAGCCATCTCCTAACCAAATACCTGCATTGTCAGCAAGTCGCAGTTCCAATGTATCCCGTTTGATATTTGGGACTTCCGGACTGTCGTAGTAGATGAGTAAGGGCAGATTCTGATACGGATAATTGTTCCGGTTTCTCACTTCTACGGATACATTGTAGAGTGTAGCGGAGTCTGCAACCGAAACATTGAAGAATAATGTGTCATTCCGCTGCCAGCCTTCCGTTGGCAGGGATTGAAAAGAATGATATACAGTCTGTTCATCGCAGGCTGTGTAGAAGCTTGCGATGAACAGCAGTATTAAACTCTTCAGGAGAGATGTTTTATTCTTGAGCAGGTTTTTCATTTCCGGCTGGTTTCTCTCCTTTTGGTCTGGGTGGATTGTTGGGTCTGGGACCTCTATCAACACGTTGTCCATCTCCTCGTTCTCGATTTTTTTGCTTGTAGCGTCTGACCTGATCGTCTTGTTGTCTGGGTTGGCTCCCTTGTTGCCTCGGTTGCTCGCCTTGTGGTCTGGGGGCACCTTGTGAGCGTGGTTCACTTTGTGGGCGTGGTCTGGATTGTTGATCTCCAGGTTGATTCGGATTTCCTTTTTTCTTTTTCTTGCGGTTGTTATTACCGCCGTTTCCATTTCCGCCACCGTTATTTTCTCCGCCATTTTTACCTTTACGACTACGGTCGAAGCGGGTTAAGCTTTCCTGTTCCAACAAATCTATCGGCTTCTTGGGTTCCACCTGGCGTGCTTCTTCTACAAGACTTTCTGGCTTAGTGCCCCGTTTGTTCATACCGATGATTTCAAATGCACGCTTACCACTGATTGTTACCAGATTGGCAGGAATGTTCTTGTCGGTAGAGTAGGTTATCTGATTGCTTAGAATATCTGCCTTAAAGAAATAGAAAGTACCGTCTTTGGTTTCCAACTCGATCTCTCTGGAAGGAAGACGTTTCTGAGCTTCCACATAGCAGTCCACTTCATAGTTGAGACAGCATTTCAGTTTGGCACATTGTCCTGCCAGTTTTTGCGGATTGAGAGAAATATCCTGATAACGGGCGGCACTTGTGGATACTGACACGAAGGAAGTCATCCAGGTGGCACAGCAGAGCTCGCGTCCGCAAGGGCCGATACCGCCGATTCGTCCGGCTTCCTGACGTGCGCCAATTTGCTTCATTTCAATGCGGACATGGAAAGCATCTGCCAATACTTTGATCAGCTGGCGGAAGTCCACACGCTCATCGGCAATATAATAGAAAATAGCTTTGTTGCCGTCTCCCTGATATTCCACATCACCGATTTTCATGTTGAGATTCAGGTTGAGGGCAATCTGCCGGGCACGTATCATGGTGTCATGCTCGCGTCCTTTGGCTTCATTATATTTGTCCATATCTACCTGCTTAGCTTTGCGATAGATGCGCTTGATATCAGCCTCAGACTTGATGTTAGCTTTTCGCATTTGTAGCGGAACAAGGCGTCCGGTTAGGGTCACTACACCGATGTCATGTCCCGGTGTTGCTTCTACGGCCACGATGTCGCCCTTTTCAAGAGGTATATGGTTACTATTGCGGAAATATCCTTTGCGGGTATTCTTGAACTGAACTTCTACCAGGTCGCTTTCTTCCCCGTTTCCGGGAATGTCGGCCAGCCAGTCGTAGGTATTCAGTTGCTTGTCTTGCTTGCCGCAACTTTTGCAGCAGAGACCTCCGCTTCCGTTATGTAGTTTAAAATCCATTTTTTTATTTATGATTGAGATTACTACTATATATCTGATTTCTACTGTTTCAGTAGAACTATCATTTTCAATGAAAAATCAAAAAAGACCATCCTTGCATTTACATTTTGCTCAATATGTATTTGCGCTTCGCTCAATTCATCCATCATTCCCATTACATTCCGTTCGTTGATAAAAGGGGAAAAACGGGTGGCAAAATTTTGTTCGGGCAAAGTCATGTAATTCATTTCTTTGCAATGCAGGTTATAGATGAAATTCTCACGTATCATACGCTGGGCGTATGTCAGGAAGTTCTTCTGTCGTTCGCGCCCCATGCCTGCCAGTTGCTCACTCCATTGCTTCATTTCACGTATCTTCCGTTGATAGGAAAGACGCATGAGACTGACAAAGAGTTCAAAGAACAGTTCGTTTTCTTCGTTCAGGTGGATGGTTTCCAATGCTTTAATAAAGTCACCGTTGGCAAGATGCGCCAAGGTGAAACTATCATTAGGGCGTACGCCGTATTTCTGTTGCAAGGCATTGGCAATATCCGCTTCTTTTATTTTACGGATGTTGAAACGTTGCGTACGGCTTAGGATTGTCGGCAGTATCATGTCCGGAGTTTCGGATATCAATAAGAATACTGTCTTTTCGGGAGGCTCTTCCAGAAGCTTCAATAACTTGTTGGCACAAACTACGTGCATTTTCTCCGGTAGCCAGACGATAGTAACCTTGTAGCCACCTTCGCTCGATTTCAGACTGAGTTTACGTACTATCTCGTCACTCTCCTTTGCATAGATGATGGCTTGCCCGTTTTCAGCATCCATCTCGTTTAGCCAGTGGTTGAGACTGAAATAAGGGCTGTTCAGCACCAGGTGGCGCCAGTCAGCTATGTAATCGTCGCACACTTCTTTCTTTCCTTTTTTTACGATGGGAAAGACGAAATGTACATCCGGATGTACCAGCTTATTCCACTTTATGCAGGAGGGACAAGTGCCACAGGCGTCTGTATCTGTACGGTTCGGGCAACAGATGTAACGGGCATAAGCCATTGCCAACGGAAGTTTTCCCACTCCCGATGGACCGCAGAAGAGCTGAGCATGAGGAATACGCCCCTCTTGCACTTCCTGCCGGAGTCGCTGTTTGGCTGCTTCTTGTCCTATTACCTCTTTGAAAAACACGATATTATATATGGTTTTATAATTAACAACTAATGTTACTTGATTTCGGCTTTAGTATACCAGCTTTGCAACTTCTTTTATACTGTCCACTGCACCGATGGAGTAGAAGTGAATACTGGGTACTCCATGTTCCATTAATTCCTTACATTGCTTAACACACCATTCGATGCCTACTTGTTTGGCTTCTTCATCCGTTTTGCATTTTATTGCTTCGCATGTCAGTTCTTCGGGCAAGTCCACTTTGAATGTCTTGGGTATCATACTGATTTGAGATATCTTCTTGAACGGTTTGATACCTGGAATGATGGGAATGGTGACTCCGGCTTTCCGGGCACGTTCTACGAAGTCGAAGTATTTCTGGTTATCATAGAAAAGTTGTGTAACGGCATATTCTGCACCGGCTTCCATTTTCTTTTTCAGCCAGTAGATATCAGTGTCAATATTGGGAGCTTCTTCGTGTTTTTCGGGATAACACGCCACACCATAGGAAAATGGTGTATTGGTCACTTTCATTTCCGAGCCATCTACGAAGATACCTTTATTGAAGTTATTGATTTGTTCTTGCAATTCAGTAGCATGGTGGTAGCCATCGCCTTCGGGAGTGAAGACGGACTCATGTTTTGCTTTATCCCCACGTAACACCAGTAAGTCGGTAATACCCAGGAATTGCAGATCGAGCAGTACATATTCCGTCTCTTCGCGGGTGAAACCACTGCAAAGAAGATGCGGAACTACAGTAATATTATATCTGTTTTGGATAGCGGCAGCTACGGCAACAGTCCCTGGGCGGCGGCGCAAGCGATTGCGCTGAAACAAACCGTTTCCCAGATCTTTGTACACATATTCGCTGCGATGTGTAGTGATATTGATGTATTTCGGGTCAAATTCCCGCAAAGTATCTATGGTTTCGTACAGCTTTTCGATGCCTGTGCCTTTCAGCGGTGGCAGTATTTCAAAAGAGAAAGCTGTCTTCTCGTTGCTATGTATCAGGTCGATAATTCTCATTTCTTTTTCGTTGTCTTTGTTCGGTGAACAAAACTTATTTGTACATTGGGAACAAAAATACGAAAAAGAAATGAGATATGCTTTTATTTATCCGGCTATTCTTTTATACAACGAATGGAAAGGGCTTTATAGAATGTTTTATTGGTTACTAAAGTTCCATTTGAAATAAAATGTTCATCACTTCCAGTAAGGAATATGGTTTGCTCGGGTATGGTCTTGCCGTTATCTTCAAGAGTCCAATATCCGGTCATTTTATAGACTTGTGCATGTGCTTGTTCGTACCACATGCCTATCGGATATGCACCGAAATCGGTCAGGTTGGAAGCAGGATATACATGGTCATCTTCTTTTAATCCTTGCCATTCTCCTGCCTTAATCAGTGACGCTTCATTACTTGTATAATTCTTCAAGCCTTCCCAGTCTTTGCTGTTGGGTATTTTCCATCCTTCCGGTGCTAAGTCACCGGCCAGTATAGCTTCTCCGTTGTAGAAGTATATTTCAAATTTGTCTGGTTTGAAGTAGCCTGCTCCGGTGCCCAATTCAACTCGTTTTGTAAGGGGAGTCCCAGTTCTATATGTAGTTTCGCACAGATCTTTCCGCATCCAATATTGTGTCCCTATCTTTATTATTGGGTGTTCTTTCAGTGCTCCGTTTCTGATATCTCGAATCGTGTACCGGATTACATTAACATCCGATGATTTGTCGGGCTTTGCCAGTGTTACTTTTCCTGTTTCATCCAAATAGAATTTATCGATTGTTCCTGAGGTTCCTTGAGTGTACGTGAAAGAATTATTCTCTGTGTTCCAACTTATTTGTCCTCCATTGATATCTCTGTCATCATCCAACAGTTGGAGTACTGTCCCGTTGTTCAAATCACTTTGTTCATCTACGCCGATAGGATAAATCGTGATTGCTTGTGAATCGATATCATCTGATTTAAGATACTCTTTGCAGATTTCCACGATCGGTTTTCCGCTGTTGTATACTCTATAAACATTTGATTGGGTGAAAGACAGGGCGGCAATGTGTATGGCTGTCGTCTTGCCGCTATTGTCTGTTTCCTTACCTTCTACGATTGTCCAGTCTTCTATACTGCTGGCTATCCCTGTCAGCACATGACTGGTGGTCTGCATGGCAGCGATGTCCAGGTTGCATTGTGTGCTTCCGGTCATTGTTAATTCCGGCATTGGGCATGTGTATAGTTGTCCATTCCAATCCATAACGAATGATTGCGTATCGGGATTAATTTCTTGCGGGATAATAATAATCTCTTTTCCTATTAATTTCCCCTCTTTTATACTCCATGTTCCGTAAGGAATGATATCCGCGTCTTCTTCTTTATGAATTGTAAATTCTTCTGTGCTTAGATCGTAGTCGGCTTTATTGTAGAATCCTGTGGCAATGATGCGTGGATTGGCTTTTAATAAAGCTTCAACGTTTTCATCTCCTTTCGGTGTGAGTGTGATGTTGAATTTCACCAATTTATGATGGAACTTCAGTTCAACGGCCTTTTCGCTGCTTGCTATCTTTGCTTGTGTGGCAATTAGAAAGTCAGATAGAGATCGCTTTTTGGCATTGCTTTGATCGGACTGTACGGAAACTGGGATGATGGAAGAGTTGGCCGCTATCTCTGCCGACTGATATGGAGAATAGCTGATGAAGTCTAGCATTGCATCTCCCACTGGGTAGAAAACAGTTTTTTCGGGGATAAGTTTAGCGTCTTCTCCGCATTCTAACAGCAAATTGTTAATGTATCGTTCTTTTGCAATGGAAGTAGAAGACAGCATTGCGTACAATCCCACTTTATCTCCTTTTTCAAAGGCCGTATTGGTTACTCGCGTATTGGTTTTACTGACTTTTGTGGTAAATGTGATTGGTACTGTTCCAGAAGGTGTTTCTGAGTCAATTTTATTGACGCAAGCGGCAAATAAGTGGATGAGGCAGAGTGATAATAGGATCAGTCTGTTTTTCTTGATAGTTGTTTTGTTCATATAATGTTGTTGTTTTGTGGAATACGATAATCGAATTCCCAATTAATAGTTGTTAATCAAAACATTGGAGTATCTGGGGTGGTCGGGACCATAATTGGTATAGAAAAGACTGTTGCTTTGGAATGCTAATTAGTTGAATTCGCGCTTGAATTCTGGTTCTGTTCCATCTTTATGTTTTTCAACGTTTATTAACTCAATGAACGTCAAAGGTAAAATAAACTTTTAAAAAACAGAAAGAAAAGAATAACTTTATACCAATTATTTACTTATTATGCTTTGTATGAACAGGATAAATAACTTGAAATGCCCCTACATTTTCATTCTTTCGCGGGAGATTTCAAAATTATCAGTACCTTTGTACTCTAAATTAAAGATAATCTGATAACTTATGCCATTAAATTTACCTGATAAGCTGCCGGCGATAGAGTTGCTGAAAGAAGAGAACATATTTGTTATTGACAACTCCCGCGCCACGCAACAGGACATTCGTCCGTTGCGCATCGTTATCCTGAACTTGATGCCTTTGAAGATTACCACGGAGACAGATCTTGTGCGTTTGCTCTCCAATACACCGCTTCAAGTGGAAATCTCGTTCATGAAAATCAAGAGTCATACATCAAAGAATACGCCTGTAGAACACATGCAGACATTCTATACTGACTTTGAAAAGATGCGTGGCGAGAAGTACGACGGTATGATTATCACCGGTGCCCCTGTAGAACAATTGGATTTCGAAGAGGTGACTTACTGGGATGAAATAATGGAAATATTCGATTGGGCGCGTACGCATGTCACATCTACCCTTTATATATGCTGGGCTGCACAGGCCGGACTCTATCATCATTATGGAGTGCCCAAGTACGCGTTGGACAAGAAGATGTTCGGCATATTCGAGCATCGTCCTTTAGATCCGCTGCACGCTATTTTCCGTGGTTTCGATGATATGTTCTATGTACCCCATAGCCGCCATACGGAAGTACGGAAAGAAGATATCTTGAAAGTGCCGGAGCTTACTTTACTTTCGGAATCGGAAGATGCAGGCGTACACCTGGTAGTAGCACGTGGTGGACGTGAGTTCTTTGTTACCGGACATTCGGAATACTCTCCACTGACGCTGGATACGGAATATCGCAGGGATGTGGATAAAGGTCTACCTATTGAAATACCTCGTAATTATTATGTGGATAATGATCCGGACAAAGGTGTGATGGTACGTTGGCGTGCCCATGCCAATCTGCTGTTCTCTAATTGGTTGAACTATTTCGTTTATCAGGAAACTCCGTACAATATTAATGATATAAAGTAGCTGCAAGCTACGAGTGACAAGACCTTGCGGTATATAGTGTAGCACTCGTAGCTTGTAGCATGTAACTAAAACGATATGATAAAGCAACGGAAGATAGAGTTACTGGCCCCTGCCAAAAACATGGAATGTGGCATTGAAGCTATTAACCACGGTGCGGATGCAGTGTATATCGGTGCGCCTAAGTTTGGCGCACGTGCAGCAGCCGGCAATTCGTTGGAAGATATAGCTGCTTTGGTGGCTCATGCCCATTTATATAATGCCCGGATTTATGTGACTGTCAATACCATCTTAAAAGAAGAAGAACTGGCCGAGATGGAGAAAATGATTTGGGACTTGTATCGTGCGGGAGTAGATGCCCTCATTGTGCAAGACATGGGAATCACTCGCTTAAACCTGCCACCTATTCCCTTGCATGCCAGTACCCAAATGGATAACCGCACACCGGAGAAAGTACGTTTCCTTGCAGAAGCCGGTTTCCGGCAAGTAGTATTGGCACGTGAGCTTTCCCTTCAGGAAATCAGCCATATTCATAAAGCTTGTCCGGAAGTGCCGTTGGAAGTATTTGTACATGGGGCACTTTGCGTTAGTTATAGCGGGCAATGTTATGTCAGCCAGGCTTGTTTCGGACGTAGTGCCAACCGGGGAGAATGTGCGCAATTCTGTCGTTTGCCTTTCAGTCTGGTGGATGCCGACGGAAAAGTAATTGTACGTGATAAGCATTTGCTATCTCTCAAAGATTTGAATCAGAGTGATATTCTGGAAGAGTTACTTGATGCAGGTGCTACTTCGCTCAAGATAGAAGGCCGTCTGAAAGACGTTTCTTACGTAAAGAATGTTACGGCTGCTTACCGCCAAAAGCTGGATGCTATCTTTACACGCCGTAAAGAATACGCCCGAGCCTCTTCCGGTACTTGCAATTATACATTCCGTCCCCAGTTAGATAAAAGTTTTAGTCGTGGATTTACGCATTACTTCCTGCACGGACGCAGTGAAGAAATTTTCTCTTTCGATACTCCGAAATCCCTCGGTGAAGAGATGGGAACCATGAAGGAACAACGTGGAAACTACCTCACAGTAGCCGGATTGAAATCATTCAACAACGGTGACGGTGTTTGTTATATCGATGAGCAAGGACGCCTGCAAGGCTTCCGTATCAACCGTGTAGATGGAAATAAACTCTATCCGGCAGGTGAGATGCCTCGTATCCGTCCGCGTACTGTACTTTACCGTAACTATGACCAGGAGTTTGAGAAGTTGCTGGTACGTAAGTCTTCCGAACGAAAGATTTCCGTATCCTTGCTTTTGGCAGATACTGCCTTCGGCTTTGCTCTGACTGTCACGGATGAGGATGATAATAGCGTTACACTTTCTTTCCCTTATCAGAAAGAACCTGCCCGTACCCCGCAGGCAGATAATCTGCGTACCCAACTCAGTAAATTGGGAAATACTCCTTTTGAAGCCGGAATATTAGCGGATAATCGTTCGCCTGAAACAAATTCCGCCATAGAAATCCGCTTTTCAGATAACTGGTTTCTTCCCGCTTCCGTAGTAGCCGATTGGCGCCGTCAAGCCGTAGACAAGCTGGTTACTGTTCGCCGTATTAATTATCGGCAGGAAGTGGCAGTCTGGAAACCTACAACTCATGCTTTCCCTTTGCCGGGAACTTCTTCTAAGACAACAGCTTCCGCTACTTCATTAACGTACCTCGGTAATGTAATGAATACCCGTGCCGCCTCTTTCTATACCGATCACGGCATTGCTACTGTAGCTCCGGCTTATGAGAAACAATCTGTACCGGGTGCTGTTTTAATGTTCTGCAAGCATTGTTTGCGTTATAGTATGGGTTGGTGCCCTACTTATCAGAAGGGACGTTCACCCTATCGGGAGCCTTATTGTTTGCAAGGAACTGATGGTAAGCGCTTCCGCTTGGAGTTTGATTGTAAGAATTGTCAGATGAAAGTATATGCGGAATAAGAGAGAACATATTCGTTATCACCACAGAGCGGCACAGAGTAACACAGAGTTTCTTAAATATCAGAAAAGACTCCGTGCAACTCTGTGCTACTCTGTGGTGATAGCGATTATTATCAGTCTGGTTTCCTGCCGTTACTCCCGTCCCAATCTGGATGATGAAGGTATCAGTGATAAAACCCGCGACTCTCTGACTTACCTTTACGACCGGCATTATACGTTGAATACAAATCTGGAAGTGGTGCAGGATTCCGTGGTGCTTGCCTGTCTGCCCGTGAAGGATTGCTACAATACTCTTTACGAAGGAGACCGTGTGGTAGTGGCTGAGTTTGCCATCCATCCGGCGGATAGTGTGGATAGCGTTTGGGTGAAACTAGCCCATTCTCAGGAAATACAAGGCTGGATTGGTGAGCGGGAGATGATGCAGGCTTTTGTGCCGACAGATAGCATCTCCCAATTCATTTACCTGTTCAGTGATACGCATGCTTCGTATTTCGTTATCATTTTCGCTTTGTTTGTGGGGGCCTGGGTGCTTCGCCTGTTCCGCAAGAAACAGTTGAAGATGGTTTATTTCAATGACATTGACAGCGTGTACCCTTTGTTGCTCTGCCTGCTGATGGCATTCAGCGCTACATTGTACGAGTCTATACAAGTCTTTGTGCCCGAAACGTGGGAACACTTCTACTTTAATCCCACGCTTTCTCCTTTTAAAGTGCCGTTTGTTCTCTCGGTCTTCTTGTTGAGCATCTGGCTGTTCATCATTGTGCTGCTGGCAGTGCTCGATGATCTGTTCCGCCAGCTTTCGCCTGCTGCAGCTATGTTCTATTTGCTGGGTCTGGCATCTTGCTGCATCTTCTGCTATTTCTTCTTTATATTGACCACGCAGATATATATCGGTTACGTCTTCCTTGTTGCCTTTATCTGGATTTTCCTGAAAAAGATGCATACCACACTTGTTGTTTATCGCTATCGTTGCGGTAATTGCGGACAGAAGCTCAAAGAAAAAGGGCGTTGTCCGAGTTGCGGTGCGATTAATGAGTAAGGCTTAATAGGACTATAATTAGTGTGATACAGTTATTCTAATGAAAACGGGCGTTTCCACAAAAGGAAACGCCCGTGATTCTTTATAGGAATAAAGTTGTTTTTAGAATCTGCAACGCAATTCAATTCCCGCCTGTATGGGGCGGCCTTTTTGCATGAACCCATTGCCCATGCTTTCGAAGTAGAAAGCGGCATAATCCTTATCGAGTGCATTGCGAACCCAGAAGTCAACCTGTCCGTTTCCTTTCTGGAAACTGAGGCGTCCGTTCAGTGTGCCGTAGAAAGACTGGCTGGCGTTGTTCTGCTCTGTCCAGTAGATGCGTCCGGCACCGGTGTAGTTGGCATTCACCTGAATACGGTCCAGCCAATGGCCCGGGTTGATGCGGAAGATGTATTGCCCACCCAAGCTCAATGTGTGCTTGGGAACGAAGGGGACATAATTGCCCTTGTAATTGTTTTCATCGCTTGTTGCATAGTCTTTGAAGGTTGCATAGGTATAGCCATAGCAAGCGTTCAAGGTAAGAGCATCGGTTACTGCTGCCCGCAGGCTTGCTTCTGCTCCGTAGCTGCGACTCTTTCCGGCATTAACGGTGATGCGCCCCAAGCCACTTTCGGCAAATTTGGCTATCTGCTGGTCGCGGGTGTCCATGTAGAAAGCGGATAAATCGGCAAGTAAGCGTCCTTCCAGTAGGGTGAGGTGACTGCCTATTTCGTAATTCCAAGTATATTCGGGTTTGTATTGAGTGGCGTCACGCACGTCCGGCACATGCTGCTTGATGCTTTCAACGTCAATCATTTGCTCCATCATCTTGAGGTTTTCGTCCTTTACAATGGCGTCTATCATCGAGTTACTCAACACACCGGTAATCAAGTCGGAAAACATCTGTATGTTATAGCCTCCCGAACGATAGCCGCGTGTAGCGGTAGCATATACATTGTTACCTTTCTTCCACTCATATTGCAAGGCGAATTTGGGTAATAACTGGACGTAGTCCGTAGATTCCTTGCCTAAATAGGCGGCATTCCCTTGTAGCGGCGCTGCATTCTCTATTACGATGGGGAAGGGCATGCCCGGCCTTGATACACTTACCTTGAAATCAAAGTCGGTAGGGGTTGATGCGGAATTATAGTCCATCCTTATCTTTTCATAATCCAGACGCAATCCGACGGTAGCGGACAAGCCTTTTATAAGTAAATCGTTGAAGGTGGATTGATGGAAGATGGCTCCGCTTAGTGTCGGTGTTTCAAAGCTGCCACTCACTCTCATGCTCTCGTTGTTGATGCTCATGCGCATGTCGGGCGCTCCTAAAGCGGCAAGTCCTTCGAATACGTTGTTGGCATTTCCTTCAATCACTTGGTTGATGCCTTCTTTATGGAATATCACCGGACCGTCGGTATGCAACCATTGATAGAATCCGAAAGCTCCTGTTGTCCATTCCCACCGACGGTTAGGTTTTGATTTGAGGACAATTTCTTCGGAGATGGTGTTCATCTTCTGCTTTTGTTCTATGTTGAAGATGTTTTCGGGAGTAAAATCCTGGTCTATGAACATGCGGTCTTTCAGAAACTGGTAACCGGTGACGGCACTCAGTGTGAAGTGCTGTGCCTGATATTCCAGATTCAGTCCGGCATTCATCAAGTTGCGGTAATAGCTGCCTGCTTCATCGTTGGAGATTTTGCCGATGTAAGGTTTCAGATTCTCTTTCTGTGCGGCCGGGTCCAGACTACCCATATAGAAATAAGGATATCCTCCCTGGTCGCTGTATTCATAGCTGACGTTTAAATCCACTTTCCAGTTCTCGGAAGGCAGATAAATACCACGGAAACGACCTCCGGCAGATTGTCCTTTATCTACTTTCTCATTGTTTCTTGTTGCGTTGCGAAAGAATCCGCCCTGATAATCATAGAACCCTCCGGCGGAGAAAGCGAAGCGTTCGGATATCCGGTGGTAGTGGGTGACGGAAGTATTGTAAGCGTTCCGTGTACCGGCTCCCATGCGGAAGTCTGTTCCTTGATAAGAGAAAGGGGATTTAGTATGTATTTTAATGAGTCCGCCCATCGCATTACGGCCATACAGCGTACCTTGTGGGCCGCGCAGCACATCAATGCGCTCTACGTCGGAGTAATTAAAGTCGAATGCAGACTTATCTATATAAGGTATATTGTCAACATACAACCCCACGGACGGAGTGTTGATGCGCGAACCGATGCCGCGGATATAAACAGCGGACGTCAGACGTGAACCGTAATCGGGAATAAAGATATTGGGAACAAGTGCGCTCAGGTTCTTGATGGAATTCACTTGTGCAGCCTGCATGTCTTGTTGCGAAAGCAAGGTGACGGCGTTCGGCAGTTCGCGCAACTTACGGTTCTCTTTGGGGGCTGCAATGACAAGGATTTCTTCAACGTCCACGATTTTCAGGGTATCCACTTCCTCTGCACATACGTTTCCTATCGACAGGAGTGTCAGGGCAAAGGCTAACAATTTACTCTTCTCCATTTTTTTTGCTTATATTATTTCGTTTGCAAAGTAAGGGCATTTTTCTTGTGCCCGCAATCCTCATTTATTAGGATTTGGCTCATTCCCCTTCCATTTAGTAATCATAAAAAAAATAACCTGGTACATAAATGATAATTTAGCGGCGAAGCCGCTAAATTAAGTTACGAGCTACGAGCTACCAGTTACGAGTTGCTGCGCTGTACTCGTGGGTGAATAATAATTCGCCCGGCTATCACGCCGAAAGGTACTTGTCACTTGTAGCTTGTAGCTCGTTACTTATCGCGCAAAGCGCGATAAATTATCATTTTTGTACCAACTTATTTTTTAAGCGTTACTTAAAACAGTTCGATGCTAAACATTAATAGCCAATGTCCGTGAGTGAGCATAGAATTAGTATGGACAGAGCTTACCATCATCCCGGATGATGCCTGTCATCAATGCCAATGATGGTATGCCAAGTCCTGATAAGAGCATGGCTGATGCCTGTCTATATACGGTCTGCTTCAACGTATCCGTGCATTACAGCATAAATCGTCAGTCCGGCCACTGATTTAATGCCCAGTTTCTCCGTGATATTCTTTCGGTGGGAGATGACCGTAGTCTGGCTGATATTCAGTTTATCGGCTATTTCTTTATTGATAAGTCCTTTGGTTATCAGTACCAGTACTTCTATTTCGCGGGGAGAAAGATCATGTCCGCTGTCGGCATGAGGATTACCGCACGGATGCGCCGCTGCATCATGGGGATGTCCGTGGGGGTGGCTATAAGGATGTCCGCCTTTGTGTCCGAACTGATGCAGTTGCAGGATATTCCTTATCAGTGTTTTCTCGTCCTGATAAATATTCAAAGTCGGTATTCCTGCCAGTTGAGGCTGATTGTCACCGTTTGCCAATACAATGGTCTTGGGCTTGCGCGGTAGGAAAAAAGCGGTATGCTCAAAATATATCTGTGCTGAAACAAAATAATGTGCGTACATATCGGGGGTATCGTCCATCAGTTCCTCGAACGAACTGAATACACGTATGACGGCCATCGGGATAATTTCTTCCAGAAGGCTTTGCAATCCCATACATGATAAGGTATTGGAGTCAGCAATTGCTATTTCGGGAGCTACCATAGTATTTCTTTAATTTCTGCAAAAGTACAGATAAATTTTAGGATGTAGGCTATTGTGATTGAAAAACAGTAACTTTCCTTAATAAGTTGCTATAGAACTTTGCGCTCTTCTCTTTTGTTGTTAAGTATATAATTTACTTAATACTACTGATTTATGAAATATGATATAGCTATCATCGGCGGTGGCCCTGCCGGATATACGGCAGCCGAAAGAGCGGCTGCAAACGGGCTGCAAACTGTTTTGTTTGAAAAGAAAGCTATTGGCGGTGTTTGTCTCAATGAGGGGTGTATCCCTACCAAAACTTTGCTCTATTCCGCCAAGTTGTGGGACAATATGAAAGGAGCGTCCAAGTATGGCATCTCTGTGCCCGACGGCTCGTCATTCGATATGAAAAAGATTATCGACCGTAAAGATAAGATTGTGAAAAAGCTGACCGGTGGTGTGAAGATGACGGTCAGTTCGTACGGTGCTGTTATTGTGCCGCAGGAAGCCGTTATTATGGGTGAGGCGGACGGACGTTTCCAACTTTCGGCTGCCGGCGAAGCGTATGAAGTAACCTATCTGTTGGTATGTACAGGTTCCGATACATTGATCCCTCCCATTAAAGGATTATCTGAAATTGATTATTGGACATCAAAGGAAGCGTTGGAGATCACAACTTTGCCCCGTTCACTTGTCATTATCGGTGGTGGTGTTATCGGGATGGAATTCGCCTCTTTTTTCAATAGCATGGGTGTGCAGGTGCATGTTGTTGAAATGATGCCCGAAGTATTGGGCGCCATGGATAAGGAAACCAGTGGCATGCTACGTTCAGAATATCAGAAGCGTGGGGTTAATTTCCATTTGAATGCCAAAGTAATTGAAGTCGGCAAAGAGGGTGTCACTATTGAAAAAGAAGGTAAGACTGCACTTATCGAAGCCGAAAAGGTACTCGTCAGTGTGGGTAGGAAAGCTAACTTGTCCCAGGTCGGTTTGGATAAACTGAACATTGAACTGCTGCGCAACGGTGTGAAGGTGGATGAGCATATGCAGACTTCCCATCCTCGTGTTTATGCCTGTGGCGACATCACCGGGCGTTCTATGCTGGCACATACTGCCATTCGTGAAAGTGAAGTTGCTGTCAATCATATCCTGGGAGTGGAAGACCGTATGAATTACGATTGTGTACCCGGTGTGGTGTATACCAATCCCGAAGTAGCGGGAGTCGGTAAGACTGAGGAAGAATTGAAAGTATCCGGTATCAGTTATCATGTACAGAAGTTACCGATGGCCTATTCCGGTCGTTTTGTAGCCGAGAATGAATTGGTGAACGGACTTTGCAAACTGATATTGGATGACGATGATCGGGTGATAGGCTGCCATATGCTGGGAAACCCTGTTTCCGAATTGATTGTTCTTGCCGGACTTGCCGTGCAGCACGGATATACGGTGGAAGAGTTTCAAAAGACTGTTTTTCCGCATCCGACGGTCGGTGAAATCTTCCATGAAACTTTGTTTGCATAATGTTCTGTATTGATAATCGCTGCACGGATATCTATTTAAATCTGGCAGCAGAAGAATATTTGTTGAAGCAGAAGCGAGGTAACTTCTTTATGCTTTGGCAGTCGGAACCTTCCGTAGTGATTGGGAAACATCAGAGTGTGGCGGTGGAAGCGGACGAGAGGTTTCTGGATGAAAAGGGAATAGTCCTGGCACGCCGCTTCTCCGGTGGAGGGGCTGTATATCATGACCGGGGAAACATTAATCTGAGTTTTATTGAAACCGTAAAGCAGCCGGACTTTGTATATTACCTGCAACAGGTCGTTGATTTCCTTGAAAAGGTAGGCATCTCAGCTTATGCTGACCAGCGTCTGGGCATTTATGTGGATGAACGGAAAATATCAGGTAGTGCGCAGTGCATACACAAAGATCGTGTGATGTATCATTGTACTTTGTTGTTTTCTACTGATCTGGATAGGTTGAATGCGGCATTGAATGGCGATCCGGATGCGGAAAGCCGTATACCGGGCTCTCGTACTGTGCGTGCGGTACCTTCCGTACGGAGTGAAGTTGCTAATATAAAAGAGTTTTTGTCCGAACCCATGGCCATCAAGCGTTTCATACACTTGCTCTTTCACTCCTTTGTAGATGATGACGATAACCGGATTTACCGTTTTTCTGCCGGAGATATGGAAGCCATCGAACGGTTGAAAACGGAAAAGTATGCCTGCAAAGAGTGGATATATCATAAATCCGCATTAACTTTTACTTAAGTTAAAAACTTACTACTCAGTTGTTTGTTGTATAATAATAAACCGAGAACCTAAAACTTAACTATATGTCAAGATTTGAAATAAAGATGCCCAAATTGGGTGAAAGTATAACCGAAGGTACCATCATCTCATGGTCGGTACAAGTAGGAGACATCATTAAAGAAGATGATGTGTTGTTTGAAGTAAATACCGCTAAGGTTAGTGCCGAAATACCATCTCCGGTAGAAGGTAAAGTCGTGGAAATTTTATTTAAGGAAGGAGATACCGTAGCTGTGGGTACGGTGGTGGCTATTGTCGATATCGGAGGTGAGAACTCCGGGGATGAGGATAGCGTAGAGGTTCTCCAAAGTTCCGCCACTGATGAGAGTGTTGCGGTTATTTCTAAGGCTGTCTCTGAGGAAACTCCTCAAGTCAAGGCTGTAAAATCGGAAGAAGAACGTTGGTATTCGCCTGTAGTTCTTCAGTTGGCTCGTGAGGCCGGCATTCAGCCTAAAGAACTGGATACTATTCCGGGTACCGGATATCAGGGACGGGTGAGCAAGAAGGATATCAAGAGTTACATTGTCCGGAAACAAAGTGGTGGTACCGCTATGGCGCAGCCTGCTGCTAAGCCAAGTACGCAACCTGTTGCAAGCGTTGCACCGCAACCGGTAGCTACAGCACCTGCCCAGTCGTCTGCTAAACCTGCTGCAACTCCTGAAGTACAACGTACTACACCTGCTTCCGGCACATTCTCAGCAGAAGGTGTTGAAGTAAAAGAGATGGATCGTGTACGTAAGGTGATAGCCGACCACATGGTAATGTCTAAACATACTTCCCCGCACGTAACCAATATTGTGGAAGTAGATGTAACGAAACTTGTGAAGTGGCGTGATAAGAATAAAGATGCTTTCTTACGTCGTGAGGGAGTGAAACTTACGTATATGCCTGCCATCACAGAAGCTGTGGCGAAGGCGCTGGCTGCTTACCCGCAAGTGAATGTATCGGTAGAGGGATATAATATCTTGTTCAAGAAACATATCAATGTCGGTATTGCCGTTTCTCTGAATGATGGCAATCTGATTGTTCCGGTGGTTCGTGATGCCGATCGTCTGAACCTGAACGGACTTGCCGTAGCCATTGATTCACTGGCACTCAAGGCTCGTGATAATAAGCTGATGCCCGATGATATTTCCGGTGGCACTTTTACGATTACGAACTTCGGTACATTCAAGTCTTTGTTCGGTACACCTATCATCAATCAGCCTCAGGTGGCTATCCTGGGAGTAGGATACATCGAGAAGAAGCCTGCTGTAATAGAGACCCCGGAAGGGGATGTGATTGCCATCCGTCATAAGATGTATCTGTCCCTCTCTTATGACCATAGAGTCGTGGATGGTTCATTAGGTGGCAACTTCCTCTATTTTATTAAAGATTATCTGGAAAACTGGAAAGAATAACTTAATACCTTGATAAGTATGAAAAAGTACAATATAAAAACCACAGATGTGGAACTGCTGAAGAAATGGTATTACCTGATGACGCTGGGGCGTGCGCTCGATGAAAAGGCGCCCGCTTACCTGTTGCAGTCCCTTGGCTGGTCCTTTCACGCTCCGTATGCCGGACATGACGGGATCCAGTTGGCCATCGGACAGGTATTTACCAAAGGAGAAGACTTCCTTTTCCCTTACTACCGTGATATGTTGACTGCCCTTTCCGCCGGAATGACGGCAGAAGAACTTATACTGAATGGCATCTCCAAAGCTACTGATCCGGGAAGTGGCGGACGCCATATGTCCAATCATTTTGCCAAACCCGAATGGCATATCGAGAATATATCCTCGGCTACAGGTACGCATGATCTTCATGCAGCCGGTGTGGCACGTGCAATGGTATATTATGACCATAAAGGAGTCGTTATTACTTCACACGGCGAATCTGCCTCATCCGAAGGCTTTGTCTACGAAGCTGTCAATGGTGCCAGCCTTGAACGCCTGCCCGTTATTTTTGTATGGCAGGATAATGGATATGGTATATCTGTTCCGAAGAAAGACCAGACGGCAGCCCGTAAAGTGGCGGATAACTTCTCCGGATTCAAGAATCTGAAGATTATCCATTGTAATGGAAAAGATGTGTTCGACTCCATGAATGCCATGACCGAGGCCCGTGAGTATGCATTGTTGAACCGGAATCCGGTAATCGTACATGCCAATTGTGTCCGTATCGGTTCCCATTCCAACTCTGACAAAGATACTTTGTACAGGGATGAAAATGAACTGGCTTATGTGAAAGAGGCTGATCCGCTGCTGAAGTTCCGCCGGATGCTGTTGCGTTACAAGCGTCTCACCGAAGAAGAGCTGAAAGAAATAGAGGAGAAAGCAAAGAAAGACCTGGCTGCTGCCAATCGTAAGGCGCTGACAGCTCCCGATCCTGATCCTAAAACCATTTTCGACTATGTATTGCCGGAACCTTACGAACCGGAAAAATATAAAGATGGGACACATCGTGAGACAGAAGGAGAGAAGAAATTCTTTGTAACTGCCATCAATGAGACGCTGAAAGCAGAGTTCCGTCATAATCCTGATACCTTCATTTGGGGGCAGGATGTTGCCAATCGGGATAAAGGGGGCGTGTTCAACGTGACGAAAGGTATGCAACAGGAATTCGGCGAAGCTCGTGTATTCAGTGCACCTATCGCCGAAGATTATATTGTCGGCACAGCAAATGGCATGAGCCGTTTTGATCCTAAAATCCGGGTAGTGATAGAAGGTGCGGAGTTTGCCGACTATTTCTGGCCTGCCGTAGAACAATATGTGGAATGTACCCATGAATATTGGCGCAGCAACGGACAGTTCGTTCCTAATGTAACTTTGCGTCTGGCTTCCGGTGGTTATATCGGTGGTGGACTCTATCACTCGCAAAATCTGGAGGGTGCTTTGGCTACTCTGCCCGGAGCGCGGATTGTTTGCCCATCCTTTGCTGATGATGCTGCCGGACTGCTCCGTACAAGTATACGTTCCCGTGGGTTTACGCTGTTTATTGAACCGAAAGCATTGTATAATTCCGTAGAAGCAGCCACCATCGTCCCTGATGATTTTGAAGTTCCTTTTGGGAAAGCGCGTATTCGTCGTGGGGGCAGTGATCTGAGTATTATCACCTATGGTAATACAACGCATTTCTGCCTGAATGTTGCCGAACGTTTGGAAAAAGAAGGTGGCTGGAGTGTGGAAGTGATCGATATCCGTTCTTTGATACCGTTGGATAAAGAAACCATTTATGAGTCTGTGAAGAAGACCAGTAAAGCCCTGATTGTTCATGAAGATAAAGTCTTTGGTGGCTTCGGCGGTGAGATAGCAGCCAGTATTGGTACAGACTTATTCCGTTACCTGGATGCACCGGTGCAGCGTGTAGGTTCTACCTTTACTCCTGTAGGTTTTAATCCGATATTGGAACGTGCCATTCTGCCGGGTGCAGATAGAATTTATGAAGCAGCCAAGAAGCTGTTGGAATATTAATTTAATAATAAGTTATTATGAAAGAGATAGGATTATTTTATGCAATGAATGCTGCCAAGACTTCTCATATCGCAGAGAAGATACGTGAGAAGCTCGGACATAAAGAAGTGGAAATGATTATGATAGAAAAAGCTTGGCAGAATGATTTCCAGGCTTATGATAAACTGATAGTAGGTGCTTCTACCTGGTTTGATGGTGAATTGCCTACTTATTGGGACGAAATGATACCGGAGATAGAAAGCCTCGATCTGAAAGATAAGAAAGTTGCTCTCTTCGGGCTTGGCGATCAAATCGGTTATCCCGATAATTTTGTTGACGGCCTGGGAATACTGGCTGCTGCCTTTGAAAAGGCAGGGGCTGTTCTTGTCGGATTTACGTCTGCCGAAGGTTATTCATTTAACCATTCAAGAGCTTTGAGGGATGGTAAATGGTGTGGACTGGTGATTGATATAGAGAACCAGTCGAAGCTGACGGATAAACGTATAACGGACTGGTGTGAACAGTTGAAGAAAGAATTCTAATAAATTATCAAGGAGGGTATATTTGAATGAGTTAGTATACCCTCCTTGAATTTTATAGATTGAAATAACCGGCTACCGCTTCCGCGCATCGTTCCCCGTCAATACCGGCAGAAACAATACCACCTGCATATCCTGCTCCTTCTCCGCATGGGAACAAGCCTTTTACTCTTACATGCTGCAAAGTTTCCCTGTCCCTTACGATCCGTACGGGTGCGGAGGTGCGTGTTTCTACGCCAATCATTACTGCTTCATTGGTCAGGAAACCGTGACTGTATCGTCCGAATTGTTGGAATCCTTTGCTGAGTCGTTCTGTAATGAACGGTGGCATCCAGAAGTGTAGGGGAGAAGATATCAGTCCCGGAGCATACGAACTTTCCGGTAGATCATAACTCAGCTTTTTGCGTGTAAAATCCTGCATCCGCTGTGCAGGTGCTGTTTGTCGCATATTGCCTTGTTGCCAGCAATTATATTCCAATGCCTCCTGAAAGTACATCATGCTGAGTTGGGGATAGGTAACACTATCATCCTGCATAGCTGTTCCTCTATTTTCTATCTTCAATCCTTCGTCTTCCAGATCTTCCGGCCTTAACTCAACGACCATTCCCGAATTGCTCCAACGAGAGCCACGGTTACTGGGACTCATTCCGTTCACTACAATCTGTTGCGGACCGCTGGCAGCTGGTACCACGAAACCACCCGGGCACATACAGAAACTATATACCCCTCGTCCGTCTACCTGTGTCACAAAACTGTATTCGGCGGCAGGCAGATATTTACCCCGTCCGTTCTTATTGTGATATTGTATCTGATCGATTAGTTCTGAAGGGTGTTCTAGACGTACGCCTACTGCAATACCTTTTGCCTCAATTTCTACATTATTGTCCGCTAACCAGCGATACACATCCCGTGCGGAATGTCCTGTTGCCAAAATCACAGGACCGAGGATAGTCTGTCCTGTATTGGTTTCGATACCTTTTATCTCATCGCCTTCTATAATCAAGGCATCCATGCGTGTTTCAAAGTGTACTTCTCCGCCACATTCGAGGATAGTATTTCGCATATTCTCTATCACACGTGGCAATTTATCCGTACCGATATGAGGATGTGCATCTATCAGTATGGCTGTAGAAGCACCATGTTGACAAAATACATTCAATATCTTATCCACATTTCCACGTTTTTTGCTGCGGGTATAGAGTTTCCCGTCCGAATAAGCACCGGCTCCACCTTCACCAAAGCTGTAATTGGATTCCGGGTTGACTGTGTGTTCCCGGCTGATGAGTGCCAAGTCTTTCTTACGTTCGCGCACATCCTTTCCACGTTCCACGATGATGGGACGTAGTCCAAGTTCAATGAGCTTTAGTGCGGCAAACAATCCACCGGGTCCGGCACCTACTACGATGACTTGTGGTTTTTCTTCCACATTATTATATATAGTATGCTGGAATTCCTCATCCTTTGGCATTTCGTTCTGGTAGACCCGTATGCCCAGGTTTACGAATATAGTTCGTTGACGGGCATCAATGCTCCGCTTCAGTATTCGTGTAGCAGTGATATCCCGCATATTCAGTCCTTTTTCCTGTACGAGGTACTCTTTCAATCGTTGCTCATTGGCGGCTACTTCGGGCAGCACGCGCAGTTGGTATTCTTGTATCATAATTTATTTTTTCACCACAGAGGACACAGAGGTCACAGAGGGTTAGGGTTATAAAATAAAACGTTTAATACCGTATTTTAGACTTGGAACATTGAAGTTTAGTAATAATCCATATTGCAGACCGCTTAGCTTCATGTAAGTAAGAAGCTGAGCGGAGTGAACTGGCAGCAAGCTTTCAACGCTTTTTAGTTCTAATATTAATTTCTTTTCAATTAATAAATCAATTCTATAATCAGTATCCAATGTAATTCCTTTATAAATGATTGGCAACTTCTTTTGCCTTTCTACTTTTATATCAGCTTTACTTAACTCATAAAATAGGCAAGCTTCGTATGTGTTCTCCAATAATCCGGGGCCTAATTGAGTATGTACTTCAAATGCATATTTTAATGTTGTCCCCGTCAATATATTAATATCTTCTTCCATATATAATATTTTAAATCCTCTGTGCCCTCTGTGTCCTCTGTGGTGAATCATCCGAAGAGTACCCTGAACGCCTCCTCTACCTTCCGCACCGGTATCAGTTCTATCTTTATTTTATTCGTATCAATTCCTTGCAGATTATATTTCGGAAGCAGAATTCGTTTAAATCCCAGTTTCTCCGCTTCACCGATACGTTGTTCTATGCGATTCACAGGTCTTATCTCTCCCGACAATCCGATTTCTCCTGCCATGCAGACTTCCGGTTCGATGGCTGCATCCATATTGCTGGAAAGTATGGCACTGATAACCGCCAGGTCTATTGCCGGATCATTCACCTTCAATCCTCCTGCAATATTTAGGAATACATCCTTTTGCGCTAACTTGAAGCCTACCCGTTTTTCCAGTACCGCCAGCAGCATATTCATCCTTCGAAGGTCGAATCCGGTGGCCGAACGTTGCGGATTACCATATACCGCACTGCTCACTAATGCCTGTGTCTCAATCAGGAACGGGCGTATCCCTTCTATAGCCGAAGCTATCGCTATACCACTCATCCCTTCATGATCCTGGCTCAACAATAACTCCGACGGATTACTGACTTGCCGTAATCCATCCTGACGCATTTCATAAATACCCAATTCCGCTGTACTGCCGAAACGATTCTTGATACTACGCAGAATACGATACATATAATGCTGGTCACCCTCAAACTGCAACACCGTATCTACGATATGTTCCAGAACTTTTGGTCCGGCAATACTGCCTTCCTTATTGATATGCCCGATAAGCAATACCGGTGTATGTGTTTCTTTGGCAAAGCGCAGGATGCTTGCCGAGCATTCGCGTACTTGTGCGATGCTTCCCGGGGAAGATTCTATGCTTTCTGTAGAGATGGTCTGTATAGAATCAATGATTACTAGTTCCGGACGGGTGTTCTTGATATGTACGAATATCTGCTCTAATGATGTTTCGCAAACAATAAGGCAATCACTGGAATTGTGCGATAACCGGTCGGCACGCAATTTTAATTGGCGGGCACTTTCTTCACCCGATACATAGAGAACGCGCTTTTCAGGGATATGAAGTACAGTTTGTAGTACCAAAGTCGATTTACCAATTCCCGGTTCACCGCCAATCAGTACCAGAGATCCCGGAACCAATCCGCCTCCCAATACCCGGTTCAGTTCCTCATCGTGCAGGTCGATACGCGGCTCATCATCCGCCTCTATTTCACTAAGAACAATAGGTTTTTGCTTTTCTGTCTCTATCCCGGAGACCGGACGTTTGTTGACGACTTCCTTTCGTATCACTTCTTCCACATATGTGTTCCATTCTCCGCACGATGGACATTTGCCTACCCATTTTGGAGAATCTTGCCCGCAGTTGCTGCACACATAAACCGTTTTATCTTTTGCCATAAGAGACTCTTGTTGTTGAATGAATGGTCAAAGATACGAATTTAGCCGTTCGCTTGTCCGATTTAGAAGGGATTTATTCTGGTAGTGTATATGGATTGGTAAGAGTTCTTGTCCCCTTTCGGGCACAAGGATAAAGTCTTGTTTGCCACTAACGGGTTGCTTTTTAAATGGTAGTAATTTCTCCCGCCATTGGAGTACGCATTCTCTTTCGTACCTCCTCAGACGTATAACCGTGGCCCAACAGAAACATCAGTTTAGTAACCGCAGACTCTGTCGTACTGTCATATCCGCAAACTACTCCTGCCTGCATTAACTGATAGCCCGTTTCATAACGTTCCATCTCTACGGTCCCGGCACTGCACTGGGTGACGTTGACAATCACTATCCCTTGTTCGCAAGCATTCCGCAAGCGGCGTATGAACCACTCTTTGCGGGGAGCATTTCCCGACCCGTAAGTTTCGAGCACGACAGCTTTCAATCCCTCAATGCCCAATATACTCGATACTACATTCTCCTGAATACCCGGAAAGAGTTTTAGGACAGCAACATTGGTATCTAATAGATAATGTGGCTTCAGTTCTCGTTCGACTTCCTTAAAGCGGATTTGCACATTGTTGTATTTAATATGGATACCTGCTTCTGCCAATACAGGATAATTGAATGAACGGAATGCATTGAAGTTCTCTGCATTCATCTTGATGGTACGATTGCCGCGCATCAGGTGGTTCTCAAAAAAGATGCAGACTTCGGGTACAAGCGGATTGCCTTTTGCATCGCGTGCACTGGCTATTTCAAGACTGGTAAGAAGGTTTTCTTTTCCGTCTGTGCGGAGTACTCCGATAGGGAGTTGCGAGCCGGTGAGGATGACAGGCTTGCTCAATCCTTCCAACATAAAGCTGAGGGCGGATGCGGTATATGCCATCGTATCCGTGCCATGCAGGATTACGAAACCTGTGTATCTATCGTAATGGTCACTAATGATATGCACCAGTTTACGCCAGGCTTCCGGATCCATATCCGAAGAGTCCATCGGAGGATCGAATTGGTAAGTATCGATATGGAATGTGAAATTTTGCAGTTCCGGTACATGCTTTTTCAGCTGCTCGAGATTGAAATTCTCTAAAGCACCCGTTTCGGGGTTTTCTATCATTCCGATGGTTCCACCGGTATAGATTAGCAAAATGGAAGTTATATTTGGACTCATACGCATTCTCTTACGATAATTTAGTGCAAATATAATGATATATCTTGGAATTAATATCAAAATGTTATAAAACTGTGCCGCTGGTACTGGATTTTTGTGTAGTTATGTGTGAAAATGACACTTCGTCCTTTTGCATATTTCTGTCTCTTTTGAGGCCTTTCTATATTTTTATTACAAAAAAACCGCAAAATGTGATAGATTGAATGTTTTTATTATTACTTTTGCGACACTTATCAATAATGAAAGAAACAGAGAGTATGAACAAGTACTATCAACATACAGTCACATCCATGTGCATGACCATGACCCTTAGGGGTTAATGGATAGTATTTGTGTTTCTACGTGTTACACTATTTTTCAGCAGTTTTTCTTATTTAATTCAAGTCAATACAGGCATATACGTCCTGTTCCCGACACATTGTATCAACCTTATCAATAGTAATAAAGGATATGAAAGTAATAAAATTCGGCGGAACGTCCGTAGGTTCCGCGAACAGTATTTTGAGCGTAAAGAGAATTGTAGAAGCAGTAGAAGAACCGGTAATTGTGGTGGTTTCCGCGCTGGGGGGCATCACAGACAAGCTGATAAACACGTCGAAAATGGCGGCTGCCGGTGATGCTGCTTACGAAAATGAGTTCCGTGAAATTGTTTACCGCCATGTGGAAATGATTAAAGAAGTGATTCCCGCAGGTGAGGGGCAAGTGGAACTGCAACGCCAGATTGGTGAACTGCTCAATGAACTGAAAGATATTTTCCAGGGTATTTATCTGATAAAGGATCTTTCGCAAAAGACTTCCGATACGATTGTCAGCTATGGCGAGCGTTTATCATCCATTATCGTTGCAGAGTTGACGGGAGCCAAATGGTTTGATTCACGCAAGTTTATCAAAACTGAAAAGAAGCACTCCAAGTATGTATTGGATACCGAGTTGACGAATGAACTGATTCGTGAAACATTCGGCACTTTGCCGAAGCGTGCACTGGTGCCGGGGTTCATCTCTACTGATAAGGTGACGGGAGATGTTACGAACCTTGGGCGTGGTGGTTCCGATTATACTGCTTCGGTTATTGCAGCGGCATTGGATGCCGACCAATTGGAAATCTGGACGGATGTGGATGGTTTCATGACTGCAGATCCGCGTGTGATTTCTACCGCTTATACCATTAACGAACTGAGTTATGTAGAGGCAACGGAGCTTTGTAACTTCGGTGCCAAGGTAGTATATCCGCCGACTATTTATCCGGTTTGCCACAAGAATATTCCTATTTTAATAAAGAATACATTCAATCCCGAAGGAACGGGAACGATAATCAGACAGGAAGTATCTGATCCGCGTACGAAAGCGATTAAGGGTATTTCTTCTATCAATGATACCAGTCTGATCACTGTGCAGGGTCTGGGTATGGTAGGTGTGATTGGTGTGAACTACCGCATCTTTAAGGCACTGGCAAAGAATGGTATCAGTGTGTTCCTTGTATCTCAGGCATCTTCGGAGAACTCTACGTCTATCGGTGTGCGTAATGCGGATGCCAACCTGGCATGTGAAGTGCTGAATGAGGAGTTTGCCAAAGAGATTGAAATGGGAGAGATTTCACCGATACAGGCAGAGAAGAACCTGGCTACGGTGGCTATCGTAGGTGAAAATATGAAGCATACGCCGGGTATTGCCGGAAAGCTGTTCGGTACGTTGGGACGTAACGGCATCAATGTGATAGCTTGTGCCCAAGGTGCTTCGGAAACAAATATCTCATTTGTAGTGGATTTCAAATCATTGCGTAAATCATTGAATGTTATCCACGATTCATTCTTCCTGTCGGAATACCAAGTACTGAATCTGTTTATTTGCGGTATCGGTACGGTGGGTGGCAGCCTGGTGGAACAAATCCGTTGTCAACAGCAGAAGCTGATGATGGAGAATGGATTGAAGCTACATATTGTGGGTATCGCTGATGCTGACCGGGCTATGTTTAGCCGTGAAGGCTTTGATCTGACAGATTTCCGTGCAGAACTGGCAGAGAAGGGCAAACCGAGCACGCTGGAAACTTTGCGTGACGAGATTATCGGTATGAATATCTTCAACTCGGTATTTGTAGACTGTACGGCAAGTGCGGCAGTTGCTTCCTTGTACAAAGACTTGTTGTTGCACAACGTTTCTGTAGTAGCTGCCAATAAAATTGCCGCTTCTTCGGAATATGAGAACTACCGCGAATTGAAACAGATTGCCCGTCAGCGTGGTGTGAAGTACCTTTTTGAAACGAATGTGGGTGCGGGACTTCCGATTATCAATACGATCAATGACCTTATTCATAGTGGTGACAAGATATTGAAGATTGAAGCTGTGCTGAGTGGCACGCTGAACTATATCTTTAATAAGATCAGTGCGGATATTCCTTTCAGCAAGACCATCAAGATGGCGCAGGAAGAGCGTTACTCCGAACCGGATCCACGTATCGACCTGAGTGGTAAGGATGTTATCCGTAAACTGGTGATCCTGGCACGTGAAGCCGGTTACAGACTGGAACAGTCGGATGTAGAAAAGAACCTGTTCGTACCCGATGATTTCTTTGAAGGTTCACTGGATGATTTCTGGAAGAAAGTGCCGAGTCTGGATGCGGACTTCGAAGCCCGTCGCAAGGTACTGGAAGCTGAGAACAAGCATTGGCGTTTTGTTGCTAAACTGGAGAATGGCAAAGCATCAGTCGGCCTGCAGGAAGTGGGTGTAAATCATCCGTTCTATGGTTTGGAAGGTAGTAACAATATCATTCTGCTGACTACGGAACGTTATAAAGAATATCCGATGATGATACAAGGATACGGTGCCGGTGCCGGAGTGACGGCGGCAGGTGTATTTGCGGATATCATGAGTATTGCAAATGTTTAATTAATGAAGAATGATTAATGAAGAATGAAGAATTAGGCTGCGCTATCACACCGCATGGAAATTCTTCATTCTTCATTCTTCATTCTTCATTCTTAATTCAACTAACTATGAAACATATAATCATATTAGGCGATGGAATGGCGGATTGGCCTGTGGAGTCATTGGGCGGTAAGACGCTGATGCAATATGCCAAGACGCCTTATATGGATAAACTGGCGAGCATGGGGCGTACGGGACGGTTGAAGACTGTTGCCGACGGTTTCCATCCCGGTAGTGAGGTAGCGAATATGTCCGTTTTGGGCTATGACCTGCCGAAAGTTTATGAAGGACGAGGACCTCTGGAAGCTGCCAGCATCGGTGTGGATTTGAAACCGGGCGAGATGGCAATGCGTTGTAACATCATTTGCATTGAAGGCGATCATATTAAAAACCATTCTGCCGGACACATCACAACGGAAGAAGCCGATGTATTAGTGAAGTACTTGCAAGAACATCTGGGTAATGAACGGGTGCGTTTCCATACAGGTGTTCAGTACCGTCATTTATTGGTGATCAAAGGTGGAGATAAGCGTATTGATTGTACGCCACCGCACGATGTGCCGTTGAAACCTTTCCGACCGTTACTGGTAAAAGCTACAAGTGACGAGCTGCAAGCTACGAGTGCTATGCAGGATGATAGCGCAGCCCACTCGTCACTTGTAGCTGGTAGCTCGTCACTCTCTCCCCTGACTCCGCAACAAACTGCTGATTTGATTAATGACCTTATCCTGCGTTCGCAGGAGCTTTTGAAAAATCATCCGTTGAATCAGAAGCGAATGGCGGAAGGGAAAGACCCGGCTAATAGTATTTGGCCCTGGAGTCCCGGCTATCGTCCTAAAATGGAACGTTTGTCTGATAAGTTCCCACAAGTGAAACGGGGGGCAGTGATTTCTGCTGTAGACTTAATCAATGGTATCGGATATTATGCGGACTTGCGTCGCCTGACAGTGGAAGGTGCTACCGGATTGTATGATACCAATTATGAGAACAAAGTGGCTGCCGCACTGGAAGCCCTGAAGACGGACGATTTTGTCTATCTGCATATCGAAGCCAGCGATGAGGCGGGACATGAAGGGAATGTGGATTTAAAACTTCTGACGATCGAGAACCTGGATAGCCGTGCTGTAGGTCCTATATATGAAGCCGTGAAAGATTGGGAGGAACCGGTAGCTATTGCCGTATTGCCCGATCATCCTACTCCATGTGAGCTTCGCACACATACCAATGAACCGATCCCTTTCTTCATCTGGTATCCGGGGATCGAACCGGATAGTGTACAGACCTTTGATGAAGTGTCTGTTTGTGAAGGAAGTTACGGATTGTTGAAGGAAGATGAGTTTATTAATGAATTTATGAAAAGCTGATTATGAAATATTACAGTACCAACAAACAAGCTCCCGACGCCAGCCTGGAAGAAGCCGTAGTGAAGGGACTTGCTGCCGACAAAGGACTTTTCATGCCATATAGCATTAAACCTTTGCCACAAGATTTTTATGATAGTATCGATACTCTTTCCTTTCAGGAGATTGCCTATCGCGTTGCCGATGCTTTCTTTGGGGAAGATGTACCTGCCGATACGTTGAAGCAAATCGTTTATGATACATTGAATTTTGATGTTCCTTTGGTGAAGGTGACGGAAAATATTTATTCACTCGAACTTTTCCATGGCCCGACGCTTGCTTTCAAAGATGTGGGCGGACGTTTCATGGCCCGTCTTTTAGGATACTTCATCAGAAAAGAAGGTAAGAAACAAGTCAATGTCTTGGTTGCTACTTCCGGTGATACGGGAAGTGCGGTAGCCAATGGTTTCCTCGGTGTGGAGGGTATTCATGTATATGTGCTTTATCCTAAAGGGAAAGTCAGTGAAATACAGGAGAAACAATTTACGACTCTCGGACAGAATATCACGGCCCTTGAAATAGACGGTACATTCGATGATTGCCAGGCGTTGGTGAAATCTGCCTTTATGGATAAGGAACTGAATGAGCATTTGCAACTGACCAGTGCCAATTCCATTAATGTAGCACGATTCTTACCGCAGGCTTTCTATTACTTCTATGCTTATGCTCAACTGAAGAAAGCTACGAGTGACAAGCTACGGGCTACAAGTGCTGTGCAGAATGACAGCGCAGCTCACTCGTCACTGGTAGCTGGTAGCTTGTCACCGGTTATCTGTGTTCCGAGCGGTAACTTTGGAAATATCACTGCCGGATTGTTTGGTAAACGTATGGGATTGCCTGTGAAGCGTTTCATTGCTGCCAATAACCGTAACGATATCTTCTATCAATATTTGCAAACCGGAGTTTATACTCCACGTCCTTCTATCGCCACCATTGCCAATGCTATGGATGTGGGCGATCCGAGTAACTTTGCCCGTGTGCTCGATCTTTATGGAGGTAGTCATGCAGCCATTTCTGCCGAAATTAGTGGTACCACTTATACCAATGAACAGATTGCCGAAACGATGCGTGAGACGTGGAAAGAATGTCATTACCTGCTTGATCCGCATGGTGCCTGTGGTTTCCGTGCTCTGAAAGAAGGATTGAAACCAGGTGAAACAGGTATCTTCTTAGAGACGGCACATCCGGCAAAATTCCTCGAAACCGTAGAAGGTATAATCGGCGAAACCGTAGAGATTCCTGCGAAACTGAAAGCTTTTATGCAAGGTGAAAAGCAAAGTCTGTCGATGACAAAGGAATTTGCTGATTTCAAAAAGTACTTGATGTCACTGTAACAGTAGGGTATGAAATGTTTGTAACAGTAATACAGTTTTGAAAGCTGAGGAATACATGCTGAGGAGAGGCTATTGCTTCTCCTTTTTTAGTATTATATTATTGCATTACACTTATATTGTGATATGTCAATAATTGGAAGTTTACTTCCTGCCTTATTTACGGCTTGCATAAAGTTCATACATTCTGGTATCGTCATTTTTTTTCTGTAATACGCATAATATAAAAAATCAAGTGTTGTCAGATAAGTTATATTGTTTCTGGAACAATATTCTTTTATATCTTTTAAATTGCTACTACCCAAAACGTCTTGATTTTCCCGACAATAAATCATGCACGCGCTTTCTCCTTTACCTAATGTTCTTTGCAACTGAAAGTATTCTCTTATAGATTCTCCTTTAGGTAAAAATGCCTCTTTCTTTATTTTAGGAATATAAAGGAGGTAATTATCTATAAAGTCTTTGGTTTTTGAGTTTCTTGAAATCTCATTGTAGACTACATCTAATATAAGGAGTTCGTATTCAGGGAATATTTCCGGTAGTAACGAAAAATATTCTGCCTCCATAAAGTGAATGATTACATCAGCATCTAGCACTATCTTCGTTTTCTTGCATCCCATTGATATTGATTTTATGGAGTAATTCTAAATAGTGGCCTTCTGAAATTTTGTCCTGTTCAAATAAACAACGGGCTTTTTCACCAAAATCACCGATAACTAATCCTTCGTTTGCAGGTTCATATAAAGCAGTATCGTATCCAAAGCATCTGGCAGAATGTTTTACTCCGATTTCAGCTAAATGAGAGCGGGTAGTTTCTGTTATTAATTTCATCTTAAGCAGTCTATATAATAAAGCTGTTCGGGAAACAGAAAAGTAATGCTCTAATTTTAAAATGGTTGCAATTGATATATTACTAGTGCTTAGTTCTTTTTCCGGAATAAGTTGGAATATTCCGGACTCCGGCATCAATAAGGAAGAAGCGAACATATCTGCGCTTTGTTCTATCGGATCTTTTCCGGAACCGGGGTTGCATTTATGCGGTGTTGGCCTTTCTTCTATGTAGAGATGATATAACTCATGAGCTATTGTAAAATGCTGTCTTCCCCGTGGCTGGTTGGAATTAATCAACATAAAACGGTGTTCGGAAGCATCTTTCAGGCACATGCCGGAAAAGTTTTCTGATAAAGGTTTAAAAACAGTAAGGATATTCAGTTTCAGAAGCAGACTCTTTAAGGTAATAGCTTCGGAGGTACTAAGTCCATTATCCATACGAAATTCTGAAACTTGTTTTTCTATGATAAATTTATTAGGCTTCATTTTGAGCGATGCGTTCCATTTTAAGGTAGGACTTTACGATATCTTTAAAATTGGCAATTTCCTTCAAATCATTTTCTTCCAAATCAGAGATTCTGAAAGCTGTAGCCAATATTTCGTTATCCGTTTGAATGTTATCTTCAAACAATATATAAGGTTCGCATCCAAATAGATTTGAAATATTTTCCAGAATAGTATATGGAACTTCTCTTACCCCTCCTTCATAATTGCTATAAGTGGAGCGCTCTATGCCAATTGATTTGGCTACCTGCTCTTGCGTAAACCCGGATGATTCTCTGATTTTTTTTAGGTTTTCTCCGATAATTTGATTAACTGTTTTCATGGATACCTCCTTTTATTTCTGTGGCAAAATTACGTTTATTCTGTGATATATACAAATAATGCCACAATAAGTTCATTTATTACTATGATCTTTTTTTATTTAATTTTTATACCCTGTCGACAAGTTGTCAATTCCTTGCCGACAAGAAGTTAGGAGTTTGTCAACAAGAAGTTAACTCCTTGTTGACAGGAAGTTAACTTCTTGTAAGTGGCTGATAATCAGTGTCTATTTTAACTCTTGATTTCCGGCTTTTTACCCCTGTTTTCGTGCCTTGCTCAATGCCGCGATGAGATACTTCCCGTTATTGTTTACCACAGTCCACTTGGTGTTATGTATTATTCTCCATATCTCATTTCCCAAGCGACCGTAATCGGACAGCTTTAATATTGCTTTTATGTCGTCCGGGTCTTTGATATGCAGTTCGTCCAGTGAAAGCAGCAGGCATTCCAGATTATGAGTGTTCTTGTTGTAAACGTACCCCGGAAATTCGATAAAAGAATATCTCCTCCATACCCCAACGTCCTCCCCCGGCGGGGGAGTTAGAGGGGGGAGTTCTCTACTTTCCTCTACTCTGCTATACTCTACTATGCTTTGTCCGGATTTGTCTGCATTTTCGGTTGTGCCGGCTGCATCCTGTATGCAATTCTGTGTATTTTGCATACAGTCCGTTTCTTTACCACCCTTATCACCTCTATCACCTTTATCACCCTTTTCATCTTCCGTTTTCACCAAAATGTAGGGCAGGGAGGCTATCTCCCCCCTTTTCCTACGTTTTGTAGCTTCCAGCCACACTTTCTGAATCTCAATGGATGTCAGTACCCGGTGTTTTTCATAATTCTTTTTGTCGAAGAATCCTTTTTCTACAAGAATGTCCACGATACCCTGCATTTCCTCTTCGTTAACATCTTTTCCCGCCTTATTGGCGAAGAGTGTGCATTGTTCTTCTCCCCATTGCAGGTAATATCCGTTTTCCTTGTATATTTTGCATAGCAGTTTCATTGCTATCGCTATGCCTTTCATTCCGAACTTAGCCTCTATCAGCCCCATGTATATCTCGTCAAATAGTACCACTGATATGGGATAATATTGTATCCCTCCATACGTCATTGCCATAACTTTTAATTTGAAATTGAATTTTAACTTGAACTTGATTTTTTAAATTGTCAATTGTCAATTGTCAATTAATCGGTCTCCATTCCAGGAAATTCTCCAATTGGAAACTTCTCCATGCCTGCAGGTCTACATCCCAATATATGATGTGCCCTTCTATACGTTTTATGTCGTATGTGCGATGGAAACTGCCTTCATAGGGTAGAAGAGTTGCTTTCACGAACCGGAATGTTCCGTCCTGTTTGTAGTATGCTACGAGTGCATATCCGTACTGCATGTGGTCGATGAGACTTTCAATCCTGTCTGTCATCCATTGTGCCGCGTCTTTCGTATAGCTTTTTTCGAGCATGATACGTATTTCCCATCTCTTTTTGAGTGCTTCATTGAGTGAAGCGGTCTTTTTTCGCTTTTTCATTGCGCTTTAATTTTAAATTTTGAACTCATTGTTTTTTCATTGTCAACTGTCAACTGTCAATTGTCAATTGTTCTGTCAATTGCTTAGCCGTTGTTTATGTCGGGCATAAAAAAGAGAAGATGTCACTTTTTTGAAAAAGCGGCATCTTCTCATTTGCGGGGCTTAATCTTTGCTAAAGCGGGGGCAAAGATATAGCGGATTACAGGTAGGATATAACTATTTAATTATTGTCATTTAATTTCTTTGTTTTTCCGTTTGCTTTTATCCTTTTTTCTCTTGCTTTATGGGGGTGCTCACTTCTCCATATTTCTCCTAATTCTTCTTCTATTGTTTTAGTTGATAATGGTTTATGTTGTCTGGATAGGAAGATGTGGCCTTTTGCTGCCCAGTCAGCCAATGCTTTTATGGATATCTCGTTTTTATTACCGAAGTATCCCTTCTCTCTCCAATTGAGTAACCCTTTCATTCCCTTTTCCCGATCCTCAAACCGTATTCCTTCCACCGCCATGCTTATAGGGTGTCCCGGTTTAGCCTTAGTCTCTGATACAGTGTTGTTTGTTGCTGATTTTTTTGCCTTTTCCGACCCTTTTTTTCCAGGCTTTCAGCCTTTTTCTTTTGTTTCATTCTTCTTTCTTTTAGTGAATTATTTAAATACATATAAAATGTAAAAAAATGGCAAAAGTATAGCGTTCTTTCTGAAAATGGAAGAGGTTGATAGGAAAAGTTCATTTGAAAGTGCTGTAAAAAGGTGCATTTAATTGATATACAGGTATGTGCTGGGTGAAGTGAGGGGTGTTTAAAAAACGTTCGTTTAATGGGCACAAAGATAATGGGTATTTTTTGAACTTGCAAGATGTTTAATAAAAATATTTTTAAGTAAGCTCTTGTTTTAGGTTAAACGATTAATAATCAATGCAACACTTCTGAAAATAAATATATTTAATATCCTTTCATTTTTGTCTTTTTTGAATCGCTTATTTTTCTCAAATATTTACGTCCATTAAACGAACGATTAAAAGATATTTTATCTCTTTAAGTCTTTAGTTTATAGCTTTTTACCTTCAAGGTAATGAACTGCAATAAAAAATTAGTTGACAAGAGGAACGCAAAGCTTGTCGTATCTTACATAAAGCGTTCGCAAGTGATTGAAACTCAAGCGTATGCAAGGGTCTCAAAGCCCCGAGAGAACACCCTTTTCTGAAATAATCCCTGAAATGGAAGTGGATAAAGAGAGTGAAATATGGTATGCTATGCGTGCCACTTATCGTAGAGAGCCTGATGCTATGCATCTTCTTGAAAAAGAAAAACTGGGCTGTTTCATCCCCATGCAATACAAGGTAAGCATAAGGAAAGGTAGAAAAGTTCGAGCTCTGGTTCCTGTTGTTCACAATTTGCTTTTTGTTCATGCCCGTCCTTCGGATGTGAAGCGTGTGAAGTCCCAAGTCAGTTACCTGCAATACATCACCGATACCCGCAGCGGACGGAAGATAATCATCCCCGACAGTGAGATGCAACGTTTCATCGCCGTAGCGGGTACCTATAACGACCATCTCCTGTATTTCCAGCCCGATGAACTGAATTTGTCCAAGGGCACGAAAGTCCGTGTCACCGGCGGTGACTTCGAGGGTCAGGAGGGTATTTTTTTAAAAGTAAAGGGTGCCCGCGACCGCCGTGTGGTTGTCGAGATACAAGGCGTCATTGCTGTTGCCATGGCAACTATTCATCCGGATCTGATCGAAGTTATCGGCTAGCTTTTAATTTTTAACTTTTAATTTTTAATTCATATTATGTCTCTTTCTGAAGAATCACTTGCCCTTCAGCGTGCAGCGCACGAACTGATGTATTTGGGGATGGACGGTAGTCCGGTTTATAGCGATGACCTTTCCCGTCGTAACAGTGAAGTTTATCGCCTGACTACGGCTTTGTATAATTCCGTTGCCAAGGGTTCTACCATTGAAGAACAGGCTAATGTTTGTCTTGCTCTTCTGATGGGGTATAGTGCTTCGTTCATCGACCACGGTGAAAAACAAAAGCACATTCAGGAAATTTTAGATCGTTGTTGGAATATCCTTGATGTCCTTCCCGCTTCTTTGCTGAAACTTCGTCTGCTTACCGCTTGCTATGGTGAGGTGTTCGACGAACCTTTGGAGGACGAAGGCCGTGCAATCATCGCTTCCTGGGATTCTACAACACTTACTTCTGAACAGCAGGAAGCCATCGCTGAATTTCAGAATGTGATTGATAATCCCTATCCTTGGGAAGAAGTAAAAGACTAAGCATTTTGTGGTGTACTCATCTTCATCATTTTAAGAAAAAACTCTGTGGAACTCTGCGTTCTCTGTGGTGAAAATTAGTATATTTGCATATCTCTAAAAAATGGCGGATATGGAACAGATGCGTAAATTGCCGATCGGCATACAGACTTTTGAGGAAATACGTAAGGACAATTATCTTTATGTAGATAAAACGGCTATGGTTTATCAGATAGCCAATTCCGGTAAACCATTTTTCCTGAGTCGTCCCCGTCGTTTCGGTAAGAGTCTTTTGATTTCCACTTTCGAAGCTTACTTCCAAGGCCGTAAGGATTTGTTTCAGGGGCTTGCCATTGAGAAGTTGGAGACGAAATGGGAACAATATCCGGTATTTCACCTTGATTTAAATGCGGAAAATTATAAAAATGCTGATTCACTCCGCATTATTCTGAATAGTAATTTGGAACGTTGGGAAGGCTTGTATGGGAGAGGAGCTGGAGAGGATTCACTTTCCACCCGTTTCTCCGGTGTCATTCGCCGTGCCTGCGAACAGACCGGTAAGCAAGTTGTGGTCTTGATTGACGAATACGACAAACCTCTTCTTCAAGCTATTTTGGACAAGTTGCTTCTGGATGAATATCGCAGTATCCTGAAAGCTTTCTATGGTGTTTTGAAAAGTGCTGACCGCTATCTTCGTTTCGTATTCCTGACGGGTGTCACCAAGTTTGCTCAAGTCAGCGTGTTCAGCGATTTGAACCAACTGAACGACATCAGTATGGACAGGGAATACAATGCTTTGTGCGGTGTCACGAAAGATGAACTTGTAAAAGTTTTTACACCGGAAATACAGAGGCTGAGTGAAAGTGAGGAACTTACTTTTGAAGAAACTCTTTTTCGCTTGGAGAGACAATATGACGGTTATCACTTTTGTGAGAATACCGTGGTTGGGTTATTTAACCCTTTCAGTCTTTTGAATGTGTTCCAGAAGACGAAATTTGGCAATTATTGGTTTCAGACAGGCACCCCTACCTATCTTGTCAGCTTGCTTAAACAGAGCGATTATGACCTCCGGTTGCTGGTGAACGGTGTAGAAGTAACCGCTTCCGCCTTTTCCGAATATCGTGCGGAGGCTAACAACCCGCTTCCTATGATTTACCAAAGCGGTTATCTGACTATCAAGGATTATGATAAGGAGTTTTTGCTCTATACATTGGCGTTTCCCAACGACGAGGTCCGTTATGGCTTTCTCAACTTCCTGGTTCCTTTCTATACAAAGGTCACTGACGATGAAACCGGTTTTCACATTGCCAAGTTCATGCGCGAGCTCCGCGCCCACGATGTGGATGCCTTCATGGAACGTCTGAAAGTTTTCTTTGCCGGTATTCCCTACGACTTGAGCAGTAATACGGAGCGCCACTATCAGGCCGTGTTTTATATCGTCTTCACCCTGATGGGGCAGTTTGTAGATACCGAGGTGCGCAGTTCCCACGGTCGTGCCGATGCGGTGGTGAAAACTAAAGACACCATCTTTGTGTTTGAGTTCAAGCTGGATGGCAGTGCCGAAGATGCTTTGAAGCAGATTGATGAAAAAGACTATCTGATACCTTATCGGCTGGATGGCAGACGCTTGGTGAAGATAGGCGTGAACTTCAGTAAGGAAACACGGAACATAGAACAGTATTTGGTGGAAGAATAATATACAGATAAACATCCTGCTTTTTTTAGACTGTCACTATAATGCCATAGTGACACGATTCTTATCGAGTCATACGTTGTAATTCATTTCAAAATACATACTTGTGAATCTTGAACATTCAGATTTGATTCAGCACCTGGGTAATGAAGACTTTATTCAAGTTTTCCGGATGTTGGGCTGTGAATTTGCGGCTTTGAAGGCCGTTCAACAGGTAGAGACCGGTGGCAAGGGAGGCTTTTTCGCTCCCGGCAAGCCTGCCATTCTTTTCGAAGGGCATATCTTCTGGATCCAGTTGAAGAAGAGAGGCCTTAATCCGGCAGATTATGTGACCGGCAATGAGACTATTCTTTATTCCAAATGGAGCATGCAATATTATAAAGGTGGCATAGGTGAATACGACCGTTTGGAGCAGGCTCGCAAAATCAACAGGGAGGCAGCAGACGCTTCTATCAGTTGGGGCATGTTCCAGATAATGGGTTTTAATTATGTAGCTTGTGGTGAGGAGAGTGTGGAAAGCTTCGTGGAAAGCATGTGTGAAAGCGAATATAGGCAACTGCTTCTTTTCGCGAACTTCATCAAAAACAATCCCCCGATGCTTCGTGCCTTACAATCCAAGGATTGGGATAAGTTTGCCAAATACTATAACGGTCCGGCTTATGCGCAGAACAGGTATGATAAGAAGTTGGAGGAGGCGTATCGGAAATTTGAAGGGTGAATTTTCTTGGAGATACTTAATCGTTCTCCAATTAGAGTACTAGCTTATTTTGTTTTAAGAGGCATAGAACGTGAATAGTAATTCAAACGAAAGAAAAGGGTATCGAACAGCTTTTAAAGCTACTAGCCTATTTGGTGGTGTTCAGGTAGTTACTATCCTTATTGGTATTTTAAAGTCAAAACTTGTTGCTGTTTGGTTAGGGGCAACCGGATTTGGCATAATGGGATTGTTTAATTCTTCTATTAGTTTAATCTCATCTATTACTAACTTAGGTTTGCAAAGTAGCGCAGTCAGAGAAATTGCAGCAGTCAGTGCTGATAATGATATATTAAAGTTTTCTCGGTTAATTAAAGCTATTAGTCGTTGGGTCTGGTTTACCGGATTATTTGGTGCTTTAGTTACTATTTGTTTAAGTCCTTGGCTTAGCCGCCTGATTTTTAATTCAGATAAATTTGTTCTTTCTTTTGCTTTACTGGCTGTTGTAGTTCTTTTAACTGGATTATATTCGAACCATTATGCTTTGTTGCAAGGAACAAGGAAGCTTAAATTCATGGCATTGGCCAATGTCTATGGAGCTCTTATCGGCTTTTTTTGTTCAGTACCAATGTTCTATTTTTTTAGAGAAAACGGTATAGCGTATGCTTTAATATTGTCAGCTTTGTCTATAACTTTAGTCAGTTATCTATATGCAAGGAAGATAAAGACAGTTAAAGTCAATCAAACCATTAAAGAATCATTTATAATAGGTTTGCCAACGGTAAAGTTGGGCTTTATGATGGCTTTAAGTAATATCTCTGTTTTTTTTGTACAATTTATAGTCAAAACATTTATAACACAATATGGTAGCCTAGCGGATGCAGGTTTATACGAAGCAAGTTGGGCGATAAACGCTCAATATTTAGGTTTAGTCTTTACGGCAATGGCAAAGGATTATTATCCTCGTTTATCTCAAGTGTCTGATGATAATCAGAAGATGATGAGTGCTGTTAATCAGCAAGGTGAGATTGCAGTCTTGATATTGGCGCCTATGATTATTGCTATGGTTGTGTTTCTGCCTTTTGTTATCAATCTGTTATATTCTAATGATTTTATAGATATTGTTCCAATGACTAAATGGCTATTGGTTGGTTCCATGTTGAAAGCTGGTTCTTGGGCTATTTCTTTTGTCTTTTTGGCTAAGGGGGCTGGTAAGGTCTATTTATTTAATGAATTAGGTATCAAATGCATAACTTTACCTTCCTATTTGTTGGGTTATACTTTTGGTGGATTATTAGGTATAGGCTATGCCTTTGTTTTTTGCTATTTTAGTTATTTTATTTGGGTTGCTTTTGTTGCTTTTAAGAGATATAAGATAAATTATTCTTCTGTTTTTTTTAAGATGCTTTTAATCACATGCTCCTTCTTATGTTTTTATGCTGTATCTGAACCGTTCTTTTCTACGGTGTTTTTACGATATTTGATTGGATGCATTTTAATTTTCGTTATTTGTTTTTATTCTTTTCTTGAATTAAAAAAGCGTTTAATAAATTGAGTGTGGATATTCAGAATAGTCAAATAATTGATTTACCTAAGATTTTGGATAAACGAGGTAATCTTTCTATCATTGAGCAATATAAAAACATACCTTTTAAGATTGTTCGTACTTATTGGATATATGATGTACCGGGTGGTGAAAAACGAGGTGGTCATGCTTATAGAGAAAATGAAGAGTTTATTGTTGCTTTATCCGGTAGTTTTGATATAGTATTGGATGACGGGAAAAACAAAGAGATCTTTTCTTTGAATCGTTCTTATTATGGGCTATATATTCCTGGAGGTCTATGGCGTGAGATGAATAATTTCTCTACAAACTCTTTGGCTTTAGTTCTGGCCTCTACTCCTTATAATACAGAAGATTATATTTACGATTATCAAACATTTTTATCCTTTAATAAATGATATCTTCTCTTCAATCATGGCGTTTTATTTTTGCCATAATGATTTTTTTGCATCATTTTCCGGTAGATGGTACAGGATTGTTTAAGGCAGGAGGTTCTTGCGGTGTTTCCTTCTTTATAGTACTAAGTGGTTTTGTAATGTCGTCAGGTTACGGGAATAGGTGTCGGCAACGATCATTTATTTATTGGGACTTTCTCGAAAAACGTTTGGTTCGCCTTTATCCATTACATTTGTTATGTTTGATATTGTTTGTTTTTATTCGCTTATTTTCATCCCATGCTCCGGAGTGGGGGGCATTGATTCCTAATTTATTGTTGGTTCAAAGTTGGATACCGGATTCTGAATATTACTTTTCTGGGAATGCTGTATCATGGTGTCTTGCTGATATGCTTTTCTTTTATGTCAGTTTCCCTCTGTTGATTCGTTTTGTATTTATATGTAAAAAGAGACTGTGTCTTTTTCTTTTTGGAGTGTTTCTTTTATATTTTACCGCTCTATATTTCACACCGGCAGGAAAAGTTCATGCTTTTTTCTATATATTTCCTTTAAGTCGCTTAGTTGATTTTATTATAGGTATGTTGTTATATCATGTACATCAATATGTGGATCAAATAGCATGGATTAATAAATTAAAACGCTTATCATATACCAAAAAAACGTTGATAGAATGTATGCCTATTGTATTGCTTATATTGGCATTACTGTTTTTTCCATTGATTGACCCAAAGATTTATGTAGCTTGTTATTATTGGTTTCCAATGAGCTTTTTAATACTTTTATTTGCTATATTTAATAAAAATGGGGGGGGATTACATGCTTGTTAACAAATAAAGCTATGCTCTATTTGGGTAGCATCAGTTTTAGTTTTTATATGTTGCATCAGCTGATTATAAATACTTCTAATGCATTGCTATCTCAACTTGGCATAACAATATTGTGGGAATATAAGTTGCCTCTATACTTGCTGTTTACATTAATAGCAAGTATCTTAATATCTAAATATTATGAGCAACCTATTGTTTCCTTTTACAAAAAGAAAGTAAAATGAAGAAACCTACTGTTTATGACTGTTCTATAATAGAACTTCCTAAGATTGAAAATCGTGCTGGTAACATAACTCCTATTCATGGGCAATTAAATATTCCTTTTGATATAGCGCGAGTTTTTTATTCTTATGATATTCCTGGCGGTGAAGCTCGCGGTGCTCATGCACATAAAGAATGTCATCAGTTCTTGGTAGCTGCTAGTGGCAGTTATGAAGTTGTTTTAGATGATGGAATAAATAAACGTACGATATTACTGAATCGACCTTTCTATGGGTTACATATTCCGCCTGGTATTTGGGCTTCAGAACAGGGCTTTTCTTCAGGTTCTATTTGTCTTGTTCTTGCTTCTCATGGATATGAGGAAGCTGATTATATTAGAGATTATAATGATTTTATAGAATACAAAAAAAGAAATGAATAAGTTACCTAAAAACTTTCATTTGCATCGATATGGGTTAGATGTGCGTTTAGCCGATATATCAGATTCATATTTTATTCTTTTATTGCGTACAAATGAAAGCCGCTCTAAGTACATTCATTCAACAGAGAACGATTTAAAGAAGCAACAAGAGTGGATGATTGCATACAAAGAAAGAGAAAAAGAAGGTAAAGAGTTCTATTTTGTCTTTTCTATTGACGGAAAAGATATTGGAGTTTATCGTCTTTATAATATAGTAGGTGATTCTTTTATATGTGGAAGTTGGATTTTCTCTCCTTTATCACCTGCAGGAGCAGGAATTTTAGGTTGTATAATTGGTCGTGAATTGGCTTATGAGGACCTACAACTTAATCAGTGTTTTACGGACGTAAATGAAAAGAATGTGTCAAGTCTTCAGTTTCAAAGGTCTTTTAATCCAAGAGTGATTAAGATTGAAGACGGGTTAATCTATTTCGAACACTTTAAAGAACAATTCTATAAAATTAAGCCTCGATTTATAAAAATATGTATGTCACTTTTAAAGAAATAATATAGCATGGATAGAGAAGTAATTTCTATTGAGGTAATAAGGATAGTGCTTCAATGCTTGCAAAATACCGTGGAACTTGGTATTAGAGATCGGTTGACTGATATCCCGGGCTGGAGTTCAATTATATACGTAATGGTTATTGCAGAGATAGAGGGGCGTTTTCAAATAGAATTGTCATCGGATGATCTTTTCGATGTTGAGACCATCGGAGATTTAGTCGATTTAATAGGTAAAAATATGAGTCATGTATGTAAGTATTGAAAAATCAATTCAGAGAAATGCTGTGTTGATGCCGGACAAGGTTGCTATTTGTGTTGATAACATTGAGTTATCATATGGTGCGTTGGCAAATAGAATCAGTGCGACAGTAACGAATATACGTGATAACTTTGACTTAAGCCCCCAATCTCGTGTTATTTTATTTGCAGAGAAAAATGTCGATTTTGTAGTGTTATATTTTGCATTACACTGTTTGGATGTTATTGTATTGCCTATAGACGTTAATATATCAACCGCTACATTTGTAAACATCCGGAAAGAAGTTTCACCTGGTTTAATAGTGGGCAATGTAACCTTGGATGGGGTGGATTGTAGAATTCATCGATTTGATGAAGTGGTTATGGATAATTGTCTTCCGTGTAAAAATAAATATTTATCTTATGATTACTCATTGGATGATATTGCGGATATTATGTATACATCAGGGACTACAGGGGCTTCTAAAGGTGTTATGCTTTCTCATCGAAACTTGTTATCCTCAGCTGTTAATATAGCATCTTTTATTGGAAATACAAGTAACGACACGGAAGTCTTAGCACTTCCTATTTGCCATTCTTTTGGTTTGGGAAGATTACGATCTGTTATGTTACAAGGTGGAACAATTGTCTTTTTTGAGGGTTTCTCTAATGTGAAGGGGTTATTTAAAACTATCCATGATTTCAATGCGACTGGCTTCTCTCTAGTTCCTGCAAGTTGGGAGATTATACGAAAAATGTCTGGTGATAGAATCTCAATGTTTTCGAATCAGTTGAAATACGTAGAATTAGGTAGTGCAAATCTTTGTGTTTCGCAAAAGCTGAAATTATTGAGTTTACTTCCCAATACAAGATTGTGTATGCACTATGGATTGACAGAAGCATCCAGGTCTTTGTTTATGGAGTTTCATGCCAATGACTTAACTACTATAGGTAGTCCTGTGGGTGATGTGTCTGTTAAGATTATGGATGGTCACGGAGATGAAGTGGACGAAGGGGAAAAGGGGGAGATCTGCATAAAAGGGAGTCATGTAACAAACGGGTATTGGAACAATCTGGATTATACTGGTAAATCCTTTTATCATGATTATTTTAGAACTGGTGATATTGGCTATAAATCGAATGAACTATATTATCTTACTGGGCGTATTAAGGATATTATAAATGTTGGTGGTAAGAAAGTAAGTGCTATCGAAATTGAAAATATAATAAAAGAATTCGATGGAATTTTAGAATGTGCTTGTGTCGGTTTTTCAGATCCTATAATGGGGGAGTTGGTTAAGGCTTTTATAGTAACATCTGATGATTTTTCTAATTTGGAAGAATTGAAGTCTTATCTAAGTTCCCGAATGGAAACCTATAAATTGCCATCTTTTTATGAGTTTATAGATCATTTGCCTAAAACAGCTAATGGCAAAATAAAAAAATATCTTTTGAAATAAGTAGTATGAATTTTGATAAAAATAAGTCAAGGACGTTTAGAAATCATTCTTTGGGAGAATGGTTGGTTCAGGCAATTAAGAAAAAATGTCTTAAAGGGAACATTACTTATGGTGATAATTTTCGTATACTAGGCAAATTGCCATTAGTGAAAACGCCCCAGAGCGGACGCATTCTTGTGGGCAATAATGTAACGCTAAACTCTGATTTTATGAACTCTAATTCTGCCTTGACAACAGCTGTTAAACTAACAACTGGCTATGAAGGAATTATTGAGATAGGTGATAATTCTATTTTGAATGGTAGTTGTGTGGTTGCCTATAAGAGTGTTGAAATAGGTAGTTATTGTGAAATTGCATCTTGTACCGTTATTACAGATACGGATTTTCATCCGGTTTCACCAGATATACGTCTTAAGCAGATGAAAGGAGAGCCATTTTCTTTTGGTGAAGTAAATAAGGCGTCTATTAAGATTGGGAATAATTGTTGGATCGGTTATGGTTCTATAATTCTTAAAGGAGTACAACTTGGAAATAATTGTATCGTTGCTGCAGGTACAATTATCCCTGGAAATTCGGTATTTCCAGATAATTGCATTATAGCAGGTAACCCTGGGAAAATTGTAAAATATTTGTAGTATGGTAAAGTTTTTGGATTTACAAAAAATAACTCAGAAATATTCTGGTGAACTTCATGAAGCGATCAATCGTGTTGTAGATTCTGGTTGGTATCTACAAGGGAAAGAAAATGAAAAGTTTGAGACTAATTATGCGCAATATATTGGCACCAAATATGCTATAGGTTGTGCAAATGGATTGGATGCCCTCATCTGGATATTTCGTGCTTACGTAGAAATGGGGATAATGAATCCCGGTGATGAAGTGATAGTACCTGCTAATACCTACATTGCATCTATATTAGCTATCTCCGAAAATGGTTTGAAACCAATTTTGGTGGAACCGAATATTGAAACTTATCAAATAGATGATTCTAAGATAGAAGCGGTCATAACAGAAAGAACAAAAGCTATCCTAATAGTTCATCTTTATGGTCAATGTGCCTATACAGATAAGATTGGGAAACTGTGTAAAAAGTATCAATTGAAATTGGTGGAAGATAACGCGCAAGCTCATGGGTGTAAGTTCAATGGTCGAAAGACAGGCTCTTTAGGAGATGCGGCTGGGCATAGTTTTTATCCGGGTAAAAACCTTGGGGCATTTGGTGATGCCGGTGCGGTGACTACCAATGATGAAGAATTGGCGAAAGTCGTTCGCGCTGTGGCTAATTATGGTTCCCAAAAGAAATATGTTTTCAAATATTGTGGAAGGAATAGTAGGTTGGATGAAATCCAAGCAGCAGTTCTTGATGTGAAGTTGAAGTATTTGGATGAAGATGTTGCAATCCGTAAAGAAGTGGCAAAGTATTATATAAAACATATCACTAATCCTAAAATAATACTTCCCGTGGTAAAGGATTGGGATGCTCACGTATTCCATATTTTCACTATTCGCACCCAGAAACGTGATGAGTTACAAAAATATTTGGCGGATAATGGTGTGCAAACTATTATTCATTATCCAATACCACCTCATAAACAAGAGTGCTATAAGGAATGGAATGAACTATCATTCTTGATTACAGAACTAATTCATAATGAAGAATTGAGTTTGCCAATAAGTCCAGTTATGACAAAATCTGATATTGAATATGTAGTTGAGACTATTAATAGTTGGGATATAGATTGTTAATTAATTAATCTTTTGGTGTATGCAATATGTTTTGGTAACCTATAATGTTTGTAATCACGGTGGGGGACAATTGTATGTATTAAGACGTGCTAATTATTTAAGAGAACATGGGTATGATGTGCGTATTATCGTTTGTTTTGATGATGGAGATTTTATATTAGAAAAGGAGTTTAGTCCTTATTTTATTTTGTATGTACCTGATTTTGCTAGGAGGTTTGCATACTACTCAAAAAGTGAAAGTAAGAATATAGTAAGGAATGTTATTACTAAATTAGGAATAGTAAGTGATGTTATTATAGAGTCTCACATAGCTTATTTGGGAGTATGGGCAGAGGCAATGGCTCTTGACTTACATTGTAAGCATATATGTTATCCATTGTCGCCGTTGAAGCGTAAATATTATTTGGTAGAGCATAAAATGCTTGAATATAAATATGAAAATAATGAATATTGGGGCCACACTTCGTTAGCAATAGAAACTATGTTAGGTGAAAAAAATAAAAATAATTATGTAAATATAGGATTTAATGAGAATGAATTAGTGGAGAAGTCATTACCTCAAATTCCTTATTTATATAATAAAAATGATTTTGTTATTTCAACTATATCGCGGTTGGATAAATTATATATTGTCCCTTTAATTTTGTCTGTATGTAAATTAGCAAAGAAATATCCTTTACAAAACTTTGTTCTAATAATAGCTGGAGGGAGCAGGACCGTCGGAAGAGAGGAATTCTTATTTAATCATTATAATGATCGGAACTTAAACCTTAATAATCTTCGACTTATTTATACCGGATACATAATTAAGCTAGGTAGGGACTTTTTTAGAAGTTCTAATGTTTTTGTAGGAATGGGGACTGCATCTATAAATGCTATTTCTCAAAAGTGTTTGACATTAAATATAGATCCCTTTTCTCAAAAGTGTTCTGGTTTTTTTGGGACTGACACAAATGTTTTTTCTTGTCCTGAAAATGGCCAGACTTTTCCTATTGAAGAAAAATTGGAAGAAGCTTATAACATGTCTCTTAGTGATAAAAATGTGATAGTAAATCGAGGGAGACTTTTGTTCGAAACCGATTTTGAAATGAATGCTTGTTTTTATAAATTAGATGAAGCTATCCAAAAAATGAATGTAAGTAAAAATCCTGATTTATTACAATGCCCATTAATTTATCACTATTATATAAAAATATTATATGATATAGATGCTTGCTGGAAGAAAATAAGAAAGAAAATTATATGTAAGTCACGATATAGAACGGCAAAATATTAGCGTCCAATTTTGGTGTATAGTAAATTCCCTAAAAGTATGGACCTTTGTTGTTAACCAATAAATTGAAAAAATTATGTATAGCAACAATGATTTTGAACGTTTTTTATTCGTCACAAAATAGTTTCGGTACAGGTTGTTTCCTGCTTCAAGAGAAGAAGGTATCCCCGGGAGAGGCAACTTTTGTTGGTTCCTACCCGAAACCAGACCGTATCATGATTAATATCCTTATGAACATGGGATATAACCAGTAGCGCAATCCTAACTTCGAGGGTTCAAAGGGATTGGTGGGGAATTAATAAGTACGTCTTCGCTACTCCTCTTTATCGTGAACTGTTTCGCATAATGGATGGAGATATACATGTGAGATGTATGACTTTGGGCTATTGGCTTGCGAAAGGCGTCTCTTATCTATATGTATCTGGAGATGACAAGTTGGTAGACAAAGAGCATCCGTTGTTTGGTGGGGACAGGACGAAATACGTCAAAATTAGACGCTAATATAACTTAACTACTAATCAAAAAATTAAAGCAATATAAGCTGTAATATAGCGAGAATATTTATTATTATATAGTTAAGTACTTGTACATTAAGATTGAAATGGTGTTGGCAGACAAAAAAAAATATAGTTCGGTAATTGTAGCTATTCTCTTACTTTTATATCCACTTCTTTATACATATGGTTGGGGCTTCTTTAGTTTTGGCTTTTTGTTTGCAATTTTTTTAATGGTTAAGTTTTGGTTTCAGAATGGGTGTTTATGTTTGAACTATCCTAAAAGTCTGTTTTTGTATGTTGGATATTTTCTTGTTGCTAGAATGGTATACGCTACTTCCTTAACAACTTTTATTGCGCCAAGCACTACTTCAATGATAATTGTTCTTGGATTTTTTTTATTCTGTTTAAAGAATATAGATTTAAATATCTTTTTGAAACTCTATCGTTTGATAGCTTTTGTTTGTATCGCTTTTTGGCTTTTCCAAGAATTAATGTATTACACTGCTGGTTTTCGTATATCTGGAGTGATAACCTCTCTTCCTTTAACCTTGGGGGGAGTCGATGGGGTGGATGTAGATGTTTGGAAAGAAGCTAATATGAATTCTGTTCGTTCTTCTTCTTTTTTTAGTGAATCAGCATATTTTGCTCAGTTTATGTTACCATTGTTGGCTTTAGAAGTATTTTATGTATCAAACAGAAAATCTTATTTTAGAGCGATAATAATGGTTATTGTATTAGTTGCTCTTCAATCTGGTAATGCTTTGTTTGGATTGGTTGTTTTTATCCTATGCTTTATAAAGTACGTGTATAGTAAAATGAATATAATAGTTTTTGTTTGTTTTATTTTTTCTATATCTTTAGTTGGTTTGATAGCATCCCCATTACTATTGAAGACAGAACAAGGTGAAAAGCTAATGTTGCGTCAAGAACAACTTGAAAGTGATCAAAATAAGAATTCTTCGGGGTTCTTGCGAATTTGGCGTGGATATTTTGTCTATGCTTCATTGAATGCAAAAGAGCAATTGTTTGGTTTGAACAATAAAGAGATATTAAAAAGAAGAATTGCTTCTTCGCCTGTTTTTTTTACTTTTAAAAGTGAAAATGATTTGTATTTCAATGCAATACATTCAATATTGCTTCAAACAGGAATGATTGGGTTAATATTATTTTTTATTTTTATTATATGGCTATGGAGAGGAAATAATTTAACAGGTAAGTGTGTTCTTTTGACTCTTTGTATGCTATGTGGTATGGAAAGCATTCTGTTTACTCATACAATGTTGCTTTATTTGGTTATTTCATTACTAATGAAAAAAAGAAATAATGATTATAAAATGGTCAGAATAAAAATTTGAGTATAGTAATTTTTTTGATATATATAGTGTTTATATTATTTATGTAATAAATTAAAATATGAAAAAGATAATGTTAGTATTTGGGACTCGCCCTGAAGCTATAAAAATGGCACCATTAGTGAAAAAAATTCAAGAATACTCTAATAAAGTTCAAACAATCGTTTGTGTTACAGGACAGCATCGAGAAATGTTGGATCAAGTACTTCATCTGTTTGGAATAAGACCTGATTATGATCTTGATATAATGAAGCAAGGACAAGACCTCTATGATGTAACAACTCGTGTTTTATTGGGTATGCGGGAAGTATTGAAAGAGGTTAAACCTGATATTGTTTTAGTGCATGGAGATACAGCAACTTCAACTGCAGCGGCCTTAGCTACTTTTTATCAACAAATTCCGGTAGGACATATTGAAGCTGGACTTCGTACTCATAACATTTATAGTCCTTGGCCTGAGGAAATGAATCGCCTGCTAACAGGGCGTATCGCTACTTATCATTTCTCGCCAACTCTTTTGAGTAAGCAAAATTTGTTGAATGAGGGTGTTAATGAAAGTTGTATTACTGTAACAGGTAATACTGTTATTGATGCACTTTATATGGTTGTAGACAAAATAAAGAGTAATAAGATACTTGATCAAGAACTTGGAAATGTCTTAAGAGTATCTGGTTATGATGTAGAACGTTTACAAAATGGAAAGAGGCTCGTCTTGATAACAGGACATCGCCGTGAGAATTTTGGTAAAGGATTTATTTCTATATGTCACTCTATTAAAACTTTAGCAGAGAAATACGCGGAAGTAGATTTTGTCTATCCAATGCATCTGAATCCTAATGTTCGTGAACCTATTTATGAAGTATTTGGAGAAAATTTATGTAATTTACCTAATTTATTTTTTATAGAACCTTTAGAATATCTTTCATTTGTCTATTTGATGGAAAAGTCAACTATTGTACTAACTGATAGTGGGGGAATACAAGAAGAAGCACCAGGGCTTGGTAAGCCAGTACTTGTAATGCGTGATACAACAGAGCGTCCGGAGGCTGTGGAGGCGGGTACAGTGAAATTAGTAGGGACAGATAGCGATAAAATATTGACAGAAGTTTCAGGCTTATTGAATAATGATGAGTACTATAAAAAAATGAGTCTAGCTATAAATCCTTATGGAGATGGGTATGCTTGTCAAAAAATAGTAGATTTTATATTTAAAATGGAGGTTAATCAGTAAGTTTTATAACAAATTTGCAGGTGAAATGGGTAAAAAAGTATTGCTAATAGATTCTTCCCTTCCTATAAACGTAAGAAATAAAAAAATTATAAATAGCCTAGGCGTAAAGGGATATGTTATAAAGGTTTGTTCTTGGGATAGAACTGGAATGAACAAGACTGATGGGGCGGATTTTATTTATAACAATCTTGCTCCTCTTGGAAGTCCATTCAGTAAACTAATTAGGCTATATGGATTCTATAAGTTTATTAAAAAAAAGACAAATTTCGTAAGCTATGATATTATTATAGCTTCACATTGGGAGATACTTTTATTAGGCAGTTTTCTTAAGAAGAAACATCAAAAATTAGTATATGAAAATTTAGATATACCTACAGCGGGTAACCCTTTGATTGTTGGCGTCCTGAAAAAGATAGAAAAATATGCACTTCGAAATACGGATGTGATAAGTTTTGCTTCTCGCTTTTTTGTTCCGCTTTATGGATATAGTTCCGCTGAAAAAGTTCTATTAGAGAATTTGCCAGATGTTAAAACTGAAAGAATGCCACTTTCGAAAAGAAGGAATTCAGAGAATAGAATTGTTATAGCATTTGTTGGGACAATTAGATATAAAGAAATTCTTTATAATCTTATTGATGCGGTGAGGAAATTTGATTTTATTGATTTGTATTTTTATGGTGATGGGCCTGATAAATCTGCTATTGAAACATATTCATTAGGATTGAAAAATGTTTTGTATTTTGGATCTTTTGATTATTCTGAGATAGAAAAAATATATAATCAATTTGATTTTGTCTGGGCTGTTTATCCAAATAAAGACTATAATGTAAAGTATGCTATTTCTAATAAATATTATGAGTCTATACTTTATACTACACCTGGCATTTTTGCTGATAAAACTGAATTGGGAAATTTTGTAGAGATGAATAATATAGGTTTTACAGTAAATCCTTATGATGTTATATCGATACAGAATTTATTGTTAGAATTAAGTGAAAGTGGAAGTTTAAAAGAACAAATGTTTCAGCGCTTGGTAGGTTTTCGTGATAAAAACTTTATATCTTGGTCTGTAGCATTCAATAAGTTGGCAGAATCTCTTTAGTGTGATAATTTTGCTATTACTCCACAATAAAAAAAATATCAATAAATATTTAATTAAATATTAGCATGAATATAGCTATTGTAGGCACTGGTTATGTAGGCTTAGTGTCTGGAACTTGTTTTGCCGAATTAGGAGCAAATGTTACATGTATAGATGTCAATTCACAAAAGATTGAAAATTTGAAGCGGGGAGAAATACCTATCTATGAACCGAATCTGGATAGTATGGTATTACGAAATATGAAAGCTGGTCGTTTGCATTTTACTACGGATTTATCATCCGTATTGGATAATGTGGAAGTTGTATTCAGTGCAGTAGGTACTCCTCCTGACGAAGATGGAAGTGCTGATTTACGCTATGTGCTTGAAGTAGCAAAGGAGATTGGCCAAAATATGAATAAATATTTGGTAATAGTAACTAAAAGCACTGTGCCGGTAGGTACTGCAAAAAAAGTGAAAGCAACAATTCAGGCTGAATTGGATAAACGTGGATTGGATATGGAATTTGATGTTGCTTCTAATCCTGAGTTTCTGAAAGAAGGGAATGCAATAGATGATTTTATGAAACCTGACAGAGTTGTTGTCGGGGTGGAGTCAGAACGGGCAAGAGAACTAATGACACGTTTATATAAGCCAATGCTTTTGAATAATTTTCGGGTAATATTTATGGATATCCCTTCTGCTGAAATGACAAAATATGCAGCTAATTCTATGCTGGCTACGCGCATCAGTTTCATGAATGATATTGCCAACCTTTGTGAGTTAGTTGGGGCTGATGTGAATATGGTTCGTAAGGGCATTGGAACGGATAGCCGCATAGGCAGCAAGTTTTTGTATCCGGGGTGTGGATATGGAGGCTCCTGCTTCCCGAAGGATGTGAAAGCTTTGATAAAGACAGCTGCAAAGAATGGTTACAACATGAAAGTGTTGAATGCTGTTGAAGAAGTGAATGAAATGCAAAAGAGTATCTTATTTGAGAAATTCAATAAGCATTTTAATGGAAATATCAAGGGTAAGAAAGTTGCTATATGGGGCTTAGCTTTTAAACCGGAAACGGACGATATGAGAGAAGCGCCGTCATTGGTTTTAATTGATAGTTTACTAAAAGCCGGCTGTGTTGTCTCTGTTTATGATCCTGTCGCTATGAATGAATGTAAATGCCGTATTGGAGAAAGCATCTTTTATGCTCCCAATATGTATGACACTGTAATTGATGCGGATGCCATCTTTCATGTAACAGAATGGAAAGAATTCCGGATGCCCAGTTGGAAAATAATCAGGAAGGCAATGAAGAAAGATCCGGTATTGATAGATGGAAGAAATGTGTTTACTGCTCAAGATTTAGAAGGTATTGATTATATAAAAATTGGATAGATGGGGCAAAAAGAACAAGTCTCAATTATAATGCCTACTTATAACTCTGGAGTATATTTGGAAGCAACCCTTCTTTCAATAATATCTCAAACTTACCGCAATTGGGAGCTATTAATAACTGATGATTGTTCTTCTGACAATACGGTTGCTATTATTGAAAGATATATGCTTGAGGATGATAGGATTAAGCTTTATAGACTAAAAGCTAATTCCGGACCTGCTGTTGCACGGAATTTATCAATAGATAAAGCAAAGGGGAGATATATTGCTTTTTGTGACAGTGATGATATCTGGCTGGAAAGTAAGTTGGAAGAGCAAATTTGCTTTATGAATAGCAACTCCTATAGTTTTACATATACAAATTTGCAATATTGTAATTTCCAGGGAGAAATACGTGGGCATAGAAATTGTCCTAAAAGGATTACGTATAGGAAGCTATTGATAAGTTGTGGCATGGTCTGTTCATCAGTTATTTATGATGCATCTATCTTGGGAAAATTTTATATGCCACTAATAAGGAAACGACAAGATTGGGCTTTATGGCTTCAAATTATTAGAAGAGCAGGAAAAGCTTACTGCTTAAATCGATATTTGTTGATATATAGGATGGTGCCGAATTCTGTGTCTTCAAAGAAACTACAACTTATAAAATATAACTGGGCTGTGTATAGAGATGTTGAACATTTATCTGTATGCACATCTCTTTGTTTATTTGTATTTGCTTACACTCCCTTTTATTTCTATTCTAAAGTTAAAAAGTGTTTTTATAGACTATTTAATATTTGATGAAGTCTAAAATAAAGGTATTGCTTTTAGATGGCTATACCCTCCAAGCATATTCTGTATCTAAAAGCCTTAAAAAGGTGGGTTTCAATGTTTCTATTTTAACTCCTAAAAAGATATCTTATGGGTATTTTAGCCGTTTCCCAGATAGAAAGATAATATGTCCGGATATAAAACAAGAGACACTGTATAAAAAGTTTCTAATTGAGTTTCTACAAAAAAATCATTTTGATGTTGTGCTGCCTTTATTTGATGATAGTGCAGATTTTCTGAGTAGACATTATGATGAAATAAATCTTTATGCAAGGGTTGCTACTATGCCTTGGAAGGTATTTGTTAATGCGGCGAATAAGGGGCAATTAATGGAGCTCTGTAGGCAGTACGATATACCTCATCCTAAAACATATCCTTTGCACGCTGAAGGTATAGAAGAAGCAATTACTTATGTGGGATTCCCCTCTTTGATAAAACCTGACTATTCTGCCGGAGCACGTGGGATTGTTCGCGTTGAAACTGAAGAAGAACTGAGATTAAAGGTGACAGATGCTTTAGCAGAATATGGTGGGGTGACTTTGCAGGAATATGTAAATCATTCGGGAAAATATTATAATGTGATGTTGTATCGAAATAGTAGAGGTGGTTTTGAGGCCTATACTATTATTGAAATACAGCGATATTTTCCATTGAAAGGTGGGACAAGCTCATATAGTATAACTGTAGAAAATTCGAAGTTGTTAGATATTAGTATGCGTACACTGGATGTCTTGAATTGGGTTGGTTTTGCTGATTTTGATTTTATCCAAGATAAAAATACTTTAGAATATAAATTGATTGAGATAAATCCTCGGATACCTGCCAGTATTCATGCGGCATATATATCTGGTGTTAATTTTCCAGAGATTATAGTGAAGGATTTATTGGGATTGTCTGTTCCTAAAATGAACTATCATGCAGGAATGAAGTTGCGTTACTTTGCTTTGGATGTCATGTGGTTTGTTTTCTGTAAAGACCGTTTCAAGATTAATCCTTCTTGGTTTTGTTTTTGGGAAAAGAATATGCGATATCAAGATGGTGAGTTATCTGATCCTTTGACAATGATTTGTGGTTTTCTCTCAGGGGTAGTGAAATATCTGAATCCTTCTTTTCGAAAGTCTAAGCTTTCAAAATAATATATTTCTATTTGTATAAATGAATATACTAAGCTTCGACATCGAAGACTGGTATAACTGTGACTTCATCTCAGGTGATTTTGACTGGGACAAACATGAAGTGCGTATATATCAGGGAGTAGACCGTATTCTCGAAGAATTGGAGAAACGGAACCAGAAAGGAACATTCTTTTGTCTTGGCTGGATTGCGGAAAAACATCCAGAGGTAATTCGTTCCATTCAGAAACAGGGACATCATATCGGTTGTCACTCCTATCAGCATGAGCTGTCTTTTCGTTTTGATGAGAAAGCATTTAAAGCGGATACGCTGAAAGCAAAATGTTTGATAGAAGATGTGACAGGAGAGGAAGTGAATGCTTTTCGTGCTCCTGGATTTTCTATTACCAAGAATAACACTTGGGCACTTCATTGCTTGGTAGAAATGGGATTTAAGTATGATTGTTCCATGTTTCCTGCTCCTCATGATTACGGTGGTATGCCAAGCTATGGAGCGGGTGTTCCTAAACGGATTGATGTCGGTGATGGAAGAATTATCAAGGAGTTTCCGATAAGCATTTATCAAGTAATGGGTAAACATATTGTTTTTTCCGGTGGTGGCTTCTTTCGGTTGTTTCCTTATTGGCTGATTAATCATTGGGGAAAACACAGTGATTATATGATGACTTACTTTCATCCAAGAGATTTTGATGTTAATCAGCCTGTAATAGAGACGCTACCTGTGATAAGGCGTTTTAAAAGTTATGTTGGTATAAAAGGTGCATTCATTAAGTTTCAACGGCTATTAGATCATTATGAATTTTATAATGTGGAACAGGCGGATGAAATAATAAATTGGGAGATAACCCCTATCGTAGAACTGAGTAGTTTAAAATAGATATTAGAATCGCAAATTACCGAGTAATTGTTAGGATATTCCAATGTAGCGAACTACTTTTGTGAAAAATCTATAGATAATGAGTAAGTCCAAATCATATAAAGAACAAGAACCGATAGGGCAGAAAGTTGGCGAGCCTATGGCTGTTTATTCAAAGACAGGCTCGGGTATTGCTGTAAAAAAGCGGGATAATATAGAATCTGCTATCTCCGGTGAAGAGTTGTTGGATAGGCTTCGTCCTCGTATAAAAGCCTTGTTCAAATGAAAGTTGTATTTGCACCTGAAGTTGAAGAGGATTTATATGAGCTTATAGGAGTGCTTATTGACAAAGAATACTTAGGAACTTATCCTTTTGCTATTTCTTATGTAGAGGATTTAATTTCTGATATTCAACAAAACATTAACTCTAAATTAAAGAAAAAAAGCTCCCGCTTTTTTTGAACGATATGGTAAGGATATGCAATATATAACTTATCAAAGGAATGCAAATACTACTTGGTATATTTTCTTTTCAATTGTAGAATATACTTATTTTATTAAGTATATTACTAATAATCACGTTTCCAGTCAGTATATTTTATAGACTATTTTCATGAATATTCTAATTACCGGAATTCACGGTTTCGTGGGTTCCAATCTTGTCATGTCTTTAAAGGAGCACCATGTCCTTTATGGACTTGATATTATTGCACCTGAGAAAGAAGGAGTTGAGAGAACTTTCTCTTGGAAAGATATTGAATCTACTTCTTTCCCTATGCAGCGATTGCCCCAGTTCGATGCCATCATTCATCTGGCCGGTAAGGCCCATGATATAAAGAATCAATCTGCTGCACAGGTGTATTTTGATATCAATACGGGACTGACACGGAAGATTTTCGATTTCTTCTTAGAATCAAAAGCAAAGAAATTCATTTTCTTTAGTTCTGTGAAAGCTGCTGCTGATAGTGTGGTGGGAGATATGTTGAGGGAGGATGTGATACCTACCCCGGTGGGACCATACGGTGAGAGTAAGATAGCGGCCGAGAATTACATCTTGGATAAGTTGAAAGTTGAGGATGGAGAGTTGAGAGTTGCTGTGCAGCGTGATAAGCGGGTGTATATCTTAAGGCCTTGTATGATTCACGGTCCGGGTAATAAGGGTAATCTGAATTTGCTTTATAACGTTGTGAAGAAAGGCATTCCCTGGCCTTTGGGTGATTTTGAGAATAAGCGTTCGTTTACTTCGATTGATAACCTTTGCTATGTGGTGGAGGGACTACTTACTAGAGACATTGCAAGTGGCATTTACCACATGGGGGATGATGAAGCTCTGTCTACGAATGAGTTGATTGCCCTTATGTGTGAAGCTATGGGTAAGGAACCCCATATTTGGAAGATGAACAGGAAGATGATGGAAAGTTGTGCCGATTTAGGGACATTGCTCCATCTTCCCTTGAATACTGAACGTCTCCGGAAGTTGACTGAGAATTATGTGGTGAGTAATGAAAAGATAAAGGCTGCACTTGGTATAGGGAAAATGCCTGTTCGTGCGGCTGAGGGGATTATGAAAACGATAAGATCATTTTCAGATTAAAAATTAATAATTCAAAATTAAAGGGGAAAGTACTGTTATGTATTACTTGGTTATATTGGTTCTGCTATTTTTAGCAGAACTTTTTTATTTTAAGCTGGCTGATAAGTGCAATATCATTGATAAGCCTAATGAGCGTAGTTCACATACGAAAGTCACTTTGCGTGGCGGCGGGATCATCTTCTATTTCGGTGCATTGGCCTGTTTCCTGACGAATCATTGGGAATATCCCTGGTTTATGGTGGCATTGACTTTGATAGCATTCATTAGCTTTGTGGATGATATCCGTTCCACTTCTCAAGGTTTGAGATTAGTATTCCATTTCTCCGCTATGGCCTTGATGTTCTACCAGTGGGGATTGTTTTCGCTTTCCTGGTGGTGGATAATCGTAGCATTAATTATTTGTACCGGTATTATTAACGCTTATAATTTCATGGATGGCATCAATGGAATTACCGGCGGTTATTCTTTGGTTGTTTTAGTTGCTTTGGCTTATATCAATGCTGAAATTACGGCGTTTATTGAGCCTGCTTTGATTAATACTGTTTTATGCTCTGTCCTGGTGTTTTGCTTTTTCAATTTCCGCAAGAAAGCGAAATGTTTTGCCGGTGATGTCGGTTCGGTTAGTATCGCTTTTATTCTTCTTTTCTTGATAGGTAAGCTAATTCTGACGACCGGAGATTTCAGTTGGATAATCCTGTTATCCGTTTATGGTGTCGATAGTGTCCTGACTATCATCCACCGCTTGATGCTTCACGAGAACATCGGTTTACCCCATCGTAAACACATGTATCAGTTGATGGCGAATGAATTGAAGATACCGCATGTGGTGGTGGCGTTGATTTATATGGTAGCGCAAGCGGTTATCATAATGGGGTATATTAGTTGCCAGAGTTATGGCTATACATTTTTACTATGTATGGTTCTTTTGCTTGGTATAGTTTATATATGTTTTATGAAGAAGTTCTTTGCGCTACATCAACCTGTTTAGAATCAGTTGATTATAATCCTATGCTGGAAAACAGCTCCCGGTGGTCTGTTTTCTTTGTTTATGTGTGTATATATCCTCACCTTTGCATCGTTGATCAACACAAGAATAAATAAAAACGAAGTTGAATTAAAATGTAAAAGGAGGAAGATTATGCCTTTATTGTATTATGCGAGACAATCGCAGTTGAAAACGAAAGATGGGGTTAAGCAATGGCACCTGACACTGAAGAAGATAGGTAGGGCTGTAAGTTTGCAGCAGTTGGGAGAGATGGTGGCTGAAAAGTGTTCGGCAACACCGGGTGATGTGCACAATGTGATCAGAAACCTGATGTCGGTGATGCGGATGCAGCTGTTGAACAGCCGCACTGTCCGTCTGGATGGACTGGGGACATTTACGGTGATTGCGCGGACGCGCGGTAAAGGAGTGGATCATGAAAAAGATGTGAATCCGAATCAGGTGACATCCCTGCACTTCATGTTTACTCCCGAATATACCCGTCCGGCGGCTTTGGGCACCACTCGTGCATTGTGGCAAGGTGTGGAATTTGAAAAGTGGACAGGTGTGAATGGTGCTACCGGTGATGGAGAAGATCCGGATGACAACGGAGGAGGAAATCCCGGTGGTGGCGGAGGACTTGATGAAAATCCCCTTGGTTGATTATTAAAACACAAAATGACATGAAAAAGACGGTTTGGGATAAAATTTTGAAAATTGTTATAGCAGTGGCTTCGGCTGTATTGGGCGCTTTGGGTGTCAATGCGATGAATATGTGATGATGAGTTTGTAATTGATGAAAAGGGGGTACATTCAAAAAGTGTACTCCCTTTTTTGTCAGGTTATTTCTATTCCTTTTTGGGGATTACTTTCAGTTCTCCCAACTTCTGGCTGTTATCCCACAACACGAGTATTTCTATTTTCTTCATGCTATGCCTGTAGAAAAGGGTATAGCTGGGATGGGGAATAATGTAGCGTATGTTTGCTACTTCCGTAGGTTGTCCGAAGAACGGGTTGAGACTGATACGGTACAAAGTGTTCTGCAACTGTATGTAGAATGCTTTGCTCTTCGGCCTGTCCTCCTTTTTCAGATTAAGAATGCGGAATGCTTCTTTCAACTCTTTTTTGGCGAGTGGCGACCATATCACTTCTTTGTCCATTCCTTTATCTCCTTGATGATTGTTAGGTTATCCTGTCCTTCACTGTTATCCAACTGGCGGCAGGCAGTTTCAATGTCCCGGCGCAGTTGATGCGAGAATACGAGCACTTGTTCTTTGCTCTGGGGTTCATCCGGCGTTTGAGTACGCGGCGTTAGTTTTTCTTCGTTGTTTGCCATAGGGTTATCCTCCTTAGTTTTTCATAGAACATCCTAAAGATACGAATAGTTTTGGAATATCCATGCACGTTGAACAATTTTCTTCTCCCTGCGTTCTCTGTCCTTGAAACCAAAATTGCGATATCCGAATGAAAGATAAGAAACTGGAGGCTAACTTAAGCTTAGTAGGCTCGCGTATATTGGCGGGACTGAATATGAATGCCCTGAAATATCTGCTGCCCGTGTGGATGGGTGCATTGACGGGCGTCACGGTGCGTTGTACTTTTGCTGCTGTGGCGTTTTGGGTGACAGGCTGGTTTGTGAAAGAAGCACCTATCACACGGCGGCAGCGTATCGGGTTACTTTGCCTGGGGGCATTCGGCATGTATGGTTTTATGTTCTGCTATTTGCTGGGTATCAGTAAAACGACGCCTGTCAGTAGTGCCATATTCAATTCCCTGCAACCTATCTGGGTGTTTCTTATCTCCGTTCTCTTTCTGCACGAGCGGGCTACGCTGATGAAAATCATCGGTATCTCTCTCGGTTTCGGTGGTGCATTGCTGTGTATATTGACTCAAGGCAGCGATGACTTGGCACATGATGCCTTTACAGGTAATATGTTGTGTCTGCTCAGTTCGGTGTTCTTTGCCATTTATCTGATTCTGAGTAAGAAATTACTGGAAGAGATCGGCTTGGTGACCGTAATGAAATATGTGTTTGGGGGCGCGGCGCTGTCCGGTCTGGTGATATCTACTATCCTGGGCTGGGACGCGCCGTTGTTCGCCGACGCAGCACATGGAACTTGGCACTGGATGCCGTGGGTGATTCTGGCATTCATTCTTATTTTCCCTACTTACCTTAGTTATTGGTTGATGCCCATCGGATTGAAATATCTGAAGACAACCGTAGTGGCCATGTATGGCTATCTGATACTGATTGTGACGACTGTCGTTTCTTATATCGTGGGGCAAGACCGCTTTACCTGGGAACAGGGGGTGGCTATCGGGATGATATGTCTGAGTGTGTACTTTGTGGAGGTAGCGGAGAGAAGAAAATAAATTAATAGTTTATCACTACCAAGTATTCCCCTTCTGCATGAATGGTGAATTCTGTTTCCGTACTTTCGTTCAGTGTACCTTGCCACCAGTTGGTGAAGTCACTGAGAGGGTATACCAAGCCTTCGCCTCGCAGGTTGTGGGCACCAAAGTTTATGATTGAAATCTGTTGACCCGGTTGGCAGGGGAAAGAACAGGTATCATGGCAGGGAATGAAAATACTATAATCTGTCAGCATGCGGATATGAGCTCCGGTATGCATATAATCAATAAGTAGGCTGATATTTCCTAAAGTATGGTCTTCGCGTTTACCTGTGGCTCCTACGATAGCGATGTTTCTTTTGCCTTGTGATAAAAGGAAGTTTACGGCTTTGGTCTGGTCGTTGGTTTCCTGGTCGGAGATGTAATGAAGAATATGGTGATATTTCCGGCGGTTTTCTTCACTCAGGGAATCTCCGTCACCGATAATAACATCAGGTACGTTGCCGCGATCTATATAAGCATCTGCACCGCCATCACAACAAACAAGATAAGGAGCGTTTGCCAGTATCTGCAAAGGTCTGGGATGGGTTGGATAATCACCATTGGCTAAAATTACTGCTTCGGGTTCACCACAGAGAACACAGAGTTCCGCTGAATTCTTATTATTATTTTCTTTCATCATTATTTCTTTTATCACCTTACCACCTTATCACTCTACCGCTCTTTCCATCATCCTCTTCCATTTGAAGTAGCCAAAGATAGCGATTATTGTATAAAGAGCATACAGTCCTGCCGTGAAATCGAGGTCTTTGTAAACATAGAGTCCTGCACTGACAATGTCTACCACAATCCATGCCCACCATTGCTCTACATATTTACGTGCCAGCATCCACATACCTACGATACTGAGAGCAGTGGTGAAAGAATCAAGCCAGGGTACATTACTGTTGGTGAAACGAATGAGTATCCAGGCAATACAGACAAAAGTAACGGCAAATACAATGCCGAGGGGCAGGTAATATTTCATCGGCATACGGGTAATGGGAAGTTCCTGCTGCCCTTCTTTGATATGCAGATGAAGTTTTCGTCTTACAAAACTGCCGTATTTCCACATCATCCAACCGTAGACGGCTGCCCCCAGATAATAGATATTTATTCCGAAGTCAGCATACAATCCGGCATCGTAATAGACGAAAATGTAGATAGCAGGCATGATGATGCCCGCTATCCAAAGATAGATACTCGCCCGGTATTCTAACCAGAGGTAGACAAGCCCGACGATGGTTCCGATAATTTCGAGAGTTTGTTCCATGCTTTAAAAACTCAAAGAGATATGTGCCAGCGCATTGGTTCCGGCTTGTGCCGCATAAGTCGCATAGCTGTAACGTTCTTTTCCTCCTGCGTCATTGAGGGAATATCCGCTACCTGCGAAACCATTGTTTTCGTATGTTTCATTGAACAGATTATATACCGTGCAACCCACTGTGACAGACTTCATACGAGGCAGTTTGAAGGTATATGCCAGGTTCAGATTGCTAACGAAGTAAGCATCCAGTATCTGATCGTCACGTTTAGCATTGGTCATATATTGCTTGCTGACGTATTGGGATTGCAGGGCTGCTTCAAATCCTCTATACGTATAACTGAAACGATTGTTCAGAATAAAGTCCGGTGAGAAAGAGATAGGAGTGTTGCCACGATCTATCTTCCAGGCTTCGGTAGTAGGGTCTTCCCATTCATACAGTGTTTCAGAGAAGTTCTCTACGCGGTTACGACTAAAGGTGGCATTGATATCCCATTGGAAACCACAGTTCAGTTTCAATCCGGCCATGAGTTCTATACCCATGCGGTAACTGTCGGGTACATTGGCTGCAACAGCTTCGCCAATCTCATTCATTTCGCCTGTCAATACCAGCTGGTTTTTATAATCCATATAATAGAGATTAGCGCCCAGATTTAACCATGAATTGGCAAAGGTATATCCCAGTTCATAGTCGAATAAGCGTTCTGCTTTGGGATGTTCGGTAAGCTTTCCGTCAGTATAGTTATTGCGTGTAGGCTCTTTGTGGGCTACGCTGAATGAACCATATAGACGGTTATTAGTATTGATCTGCCAGAACAAACCGGCTTTCGGATTGAAGAAGTCGAACTTATCTTCAATATGCAGGGTTTGAAGTGCATTCGTTTCATCATTCCATTTGTCATTCTGGCCATGCATCTTGTAGGTGATGTGACGGTATTGCAAATCGGCGTATGCGCTGACACCGCCGCCTAACTCGTAGTTGGCTTTCAGATAGATGTTGCCATCGTTTTTAGTAGCGTTGTTGCGGTAGTAATCATTATCTGGGTTTAGTTGTCCCAGATAGTTTTTCACCCACAGAACTTTACCAAAATGGTCGCCATCATAACGATTCAATCCGCCACCCAATGAAGCATTCAGTCGGTCGTTGGTGTAATTTACCGAGAAGATTCCTCCACCAAACCAGTTATCCATTGCTTTTTTACGAACAAGGTCACTTTCGGTTACGTTTTCTCCATCTGCTTCATAAGGTTTCATTCCATATTCTACCAGTTTGCGCCCAATTTTGTATTCCTGATAGTATCCATCTCCTTTTGTATAGTGCAGACCGGCATTCAGATGCCATTGTGGAGTGAAAGTATGGTTGACTAACAGGTGATAGTTCTTTTGTACATAGTTATCCGTCTGGTCATCATAGAAGTGGAAGGTACCACCATTCTTGATCAGCTGACCGGCTTCTTTGACACCGTAGTCGTAATCAATTTCCGGCTGGTGTATTCCACCGTTTTTATCTTCAATATACATGTAGCCGCAAGAATTGAAACGGCGTCCGAATGCTGCCATTTGGTCCTTACTGGCATAATTCCATGCATGATAAGTGCGCTCTTTCCCGCCGAAAGTAATTAATTTTACCGATGTGTTATCACTATAATATCCGCCTTGGGCATAGTAGGAATTTAAACCAACGGATGCCCGGTCTATATAGCCATCCGAACTGATATTGGATAGCCGTACATCAAAAGACCAATGTTCGTTGATAAGTCCGGTACCTACTTTCACCGTCTCTTTGTGAGTATTGAATGAGCCGTAAGATGCGTTGATTTCGGCATACGGTTTCAATGAGAAATCTCCTGTCTGCATATTGATACTACCACCGAATGCACCTGCACCATTGGTAGAGGTACCTGCACCCCGTTGTACCTGTAAGTCTTTTACGGAAGAGGCAAAGTCTGGCAGGTTTACCCAGAATACAGTGTGGCTTTCTGCATCATTGATAGGAATACCGTTGGCGGTGACATTGATTCGTGTGCCATCTGTGCCACGTATGCGTAAGGTGGTATAACCGATACCGGCACCTGCATCACTTGTTGTAATGGCAGAAGGTATCATGCTTAATAGATAGGGCAGGTCTTGCCCGAAATTTTGCTTCTTAAGTTGTTCTTTACTAACATTGGTAAACGCCACAGGTGTGGTTCCCGTGGCACGGGTAGAGATAATTTCTACTTCCTGCAGGCTTATCACCCGCAAGCTGTCTTTCTCATGCGTCTGCGCACAGACACCCAGCGTTGCCATCAACAGGCAGGCCGCCATTGCATGTTTTTTCATTACAATTTTAACTATTAAAGATGAATACAGAAAAGGGGAGCTTTTCTTCTTTTCCCTCCGCCGGCACTACCCGGATCAGGTCAATGGGTATGATCTCAGCCCGTCATATTAGGGCACCCCTTAGTTGAAATCAGGGGCAAAATTAAGTGTTTTCTCTGAAACACGCAAATCGAGTGAACGATAACCGGAAATATTTGTTAATTTTGTAGGCCAGCGGGTATTCCATAATCCTGCTGGGAAAATATAATTATTAACTTCAAACGAACAAATATTATGTTATTATTATTACAAGCGGCGGCTCCTGCTGCCGAAACTATTGTAGAAGATGGTTTTAGTAAATTGCAGGTCTTTCTCCAACAACTGATAGACTGGGGAGTAAATGCGGGTGGTCATATCATCGGCGCTGTGCTGATTTTCATTGTTGGACGTTTCCTGATATCTTTCCTTAATAAAATGGTAGCCCGATTGTTAGCCAAACGACATGTGGATGCTAGTATCCAAAGTTTCGTAAAGAGTCTGGTGAACATCTTGCTGACTATCTTATTGATTATTGCCGTTATCGGTAAATTGGGAGTAGAAACGACTTCATTTGCTGCCTTGCTGGCATCCGCCGGTGTGGCTATCGGTATGGCATTGTCCGGTAACTTGCAGAACTTTGCAGGTGGTCTGATTGTATTGCTGCTCCGTCCTTATAAAGTAGGTGACTTGATTGAAAGCCAAGGCATCACGGGCACGGTTCGTGAGATTCAGATTTTCCATACGATCCTGACTACCGGTGATAATAAGATTATTTATATCCCGAATGGTGCGTTGAGCAGTGGTACTGTGACTAACTACAGTCGTGAAGCTACCCGTCGTGTAGAATGGATAATCGGTGTGGAGTATGGCGAAAATTTTGATAAGGTGGAAGAAACGACCCGTCGTATCATTGCCGAAGACAAGCGGATTCTTAGTGATCCGGCTCCTTTTGTCGCCCTTCATGCACTGGATGCCAGTAGCGTGAATGTGATTATCCGTGCCTGGGTGAAGAGTGAGGACTATTGGGGAGTTTATTTCGATATGAACAAGACCGTCTACTCTGTATTCAATAAGGAGGGTATCGGTTTCCCTTTCCCACAACTGACGGTACATCAGGCAAAGGATTGATAGTAGTCTGGAATTGATAACCGTAAATGAATAAAGGGCATAACAAATTGTTGTTATGCCCTTTATTCATTATTGTTAATACTCGTGATAGTTTTTATTGTAAATCACATTTCATATACTCCGAGTTCTTCCTCTATGGCTTCGCATTCATCTTTCTCTATATGCAGTAAGCGATTGATTTCCCTTCGCTTTTCGAGATCAGTGAAATAACTTTCTACTACGGTATACAGGTCGAATCCTTTGGTGGAACCTGCTGCCATGTCTAATGACTCTACCATTTTCTCTACTTCCCTGTGAATGCGTTCCTTGTTGATGAAATGCAACTCATTACTATGAATCAGATACTTTTCCATGATCGTTGGTATTTAAAGTTCTATTGATATAACGTCTGCCGTGAACGGTTAGTTCATACAAAAGCTATTAATTCCTCTCTGAGTTAAAAGAGGAATTAATAGCTTTAATATACTAAAAGTAAATCTTATAACTGATATTCGGAATCATACCCGATCCGTTTTCTTTCTCTATCTTATGAGTCTTTTCGTTATACTGGTAAAAATGCATTCCTGTGCGCATGCCTACATTTAGCATTTTAATGGAGAACTCATGAGATATTTTCTTCTTGTTGATCCTATAGCTGAAAGAAATATCACCATTGAGAGAAGGATTAAATTTCTTGCTGTAAGCTTTGGTCTCATCAAATTTGATGTCATGTTCTATCATACTTTTTTCCTCATCTACAGGGGTATATCGATCACCACCTTGGAAGAAGATACGTCCGTTAAGGCTTAGTACATTTTGTTTATTGCGTCCCACCATCCATTCTTTTCCGGCAAGCAGATTCAGGAGATAGTTTTTGTCCAACCGTGTATTACGCCAGATGTTATCCCCGGCTTTGTATTTTGATTTAAAAAGAGAAGCCGTTATCATATAGTAGAAACCATTTTTCATATACTGTTCCAAAGTGATATCTATACCGTAATTCACACCGGAACCTCTATTCTTCAGTATTCTGTCCAGATAAAAATCCTGATGGTTGATGATGGAAAAGGAAGAATTCTCTTCAACAGGTATTCGGAATAGATATTGATAATAGGGTTCTACTTTTAAGTGCATGTACGAGTTGATGTTCCAGTCGTATGTAAGTCCAAAGTGATGGGCCTTAGAGAAATTCAGGTATCTGTTGGATTCAGTTTTTCCATTGACCTTCTGTTCCACAAAGTAGTAGTCAAGCTTTTCCCTGCGACTGTGCAGACCGTATGCCAGTGCCAAGGCGTGTTTCGGATTGAAACTCCATTTAAGGGCTGCCCTGGGTTCTACGGTCCAGTTCTTATTTAGGGTGAAGTACTGTGCGGTGATGCCCAGGCTGGTAGTAAGATGATTGTTTAGGTTGATGACGGAACTGCTGTATGCCGACAGTACACAACTTCCCCCATTCCCTTTTGAAATCTGTTCCATAGGTACATCTAAACCGAAGTTAGGACTGATTTTGTAATCCAGGTCATATTTGAGTCCTGTAACTGTGATACCTGTGCGGTTGATATGGTTGGAACTGAATTTCTTGTTCAGATAGGAATTAAAGACTATGTCCCATTTGGAATTCCGGATATCTCCTACATGGACCAGTTTGTCATCTTCCGTCATCTGATCAGCTCGCGTGTGGTCTTCCGAATAAGTGGCGGCTAATGAAGAACGGATATACGTGTCTGCGTTGATCAGGTACTTGTGTGTAAACCCTCCTGCTGCTTTGTCAAAAGCTGTATTTCCGGACTGTCGGTCACCTTGTGTCTCCCATTCATTGCGGTCGATGGCCTCCGGTTTATAACGGTCAATCAGTCCGATTCCCCAAATAGAGAAAGTTCCGGCCTTCCGGATAGGAAAATTTAATTTGAATGACAAGTCCTGATATTTCAGATTCATATCATTCTTCGTGGCCAGGGAAGTGGTAGAGAAGCGGTAATTGAAGATATAGGAACTTCCATGTTTCCTGCTTATCGGACCTTCCGATGCCAGGTCAATACCCAGAATACCCAACTGAAATGTATGTTCGTACTTCTGATTGTTGCCATTTCGTATTTGCATGTCGAAGATGCCCGATAGTGCATTGCTATATTCGGCAGGGAACGCACCGTTGTAAAAATCGGAGTTACCGATCACCTGCGTACTCAGGGCCGAAAGAAAACCTCCACCCAGCCCGGTAAGGTCGGCGAAGTGAGTCGGGTTGGGAATTTCTACACCTTCCAGCCTCCATTGGGTAAACTGGGGTGAATTTCCTCTGATAGCTACAGCATTGGTTCCTACATCTCCTGCCACGCCTGCAAATGCAGAACTCAGGCGTGCCGGATCATCAAAACCATTGGCAAATCTGCCTGCTTCTTCCATACTGATCATGCGTCCACCGGTGATGGCCATTGCATTCAGGGGCTTGTCTTTCTTTATCTCCGGTTGTATGATGACTTCCGCCAACGAGTGAATGTTTTCATCCAGAGTGATTTCCATATATACTTCCTTGGAAGAGGTTACAGGTATTTCATTGAAAATATTGGCATTATATCCTACATAGGAGGTTTGTATATTGCATCGTCCCACAGGAACATTGTCTATCCGAAATCTCCCCAGACTGTCTGTTGTGCTGCCCAAAGAACCGACATTCATAATCCTTACAGTAGCAAACTCTATGGGTGCATTGGTTTTGGAATCCAGTACAATTCCTCTGACTGTTTGGGTAGGTTTCTCTGTTTTTCCCTTGGTGGATTTCTGTAGTTCGTTGCCGGATGGAGTGATAATGATATGGTAGCCTGTTATTTTGTACGAATAGCGGGTGTCTTTCAAGATTTGCGATAACGCCTTGTCAATGCTCTGGGCTTCTAACGACAGGGATATTTTCCTCTTTACATCTACGGCCGATAATTCATAGGCTATGCTGTATCCGGTTTGTAGTTCTATCTCGGCAAAAGCTTCTTTCAGTGATATGTTTTTATTCTGTATGGTGATTTGCTTTCTGTCATTCTGTGCTGTGGCATTAAATGAGAGGAAGGCAAAAAATAAAAAAAGGAGTATCTTATCTGTTTCTTTATTAATGGTTATTCGATTCATTGTTGTATGTTTTTATAAGATAAGCTGCATTTCGGCATAACTTTTTCATGTAAGCATGAAAGTTCTGCACTCAATTTGCATTATCTTTGTATAGTTAATACTTTGTTTTACTTTACGGTTTGATGGAGCATTAGCATTTCAGAACCGGGTTGAGGGTCTCAAGCTGCAATCCGGTTCTTTTTCTTCATAGGCAGTTTCTTTTTATTGTTTTTTGATTAGTTCCACTTTGTTTCCCTGTTTCTGATAACTGAAGCCGACCATCTCACTCAATACAGGCAGTACTTCTTCCAGATTTTCATTTTTCAGGAACCGGACGGTATATCGTTTGGAGGCGGGAACGTTCATTGTATGATTGATAGTTACATTATAACGTCTCTCTAATGTTTGCAGGATCTCGGTGAAAGGTGCATCGGTAAATATCAGTTTTCCCGTGATCCAGCCATCTGCATCGGTTGGAGAAACTTCGGTAATGTTGACGGTGGATGTTTTTTTATCGTACGTCAACTGTTCATTAGGTTTCAGTATCCGCGAGTCGTGAGAGGGAGGGGTAACTTCAACTTTTCCACTTGTCAGGGTAGTGGTCACCAGTTCATCATCAGCGTATGCCTTTACATTGAATTGGGTTCCTAATACTTTAACAGAGAGTTGGGGCGTTTCTACAACAAACGGTTTTGTGGCATCTTTCCGAACAGAAAAATAGGCTTCACCATCGAGGTGCACAAGGCGCTGTGCTTTCGGGAACTTTTCCGGGTATTTGATTACTGTTCCTGCATTCAGCCATATTTCGGAGCTATCAGGTAATAGGAAGTGCTTTTTATCACCGTATACAACAGATATCTCAATCCATTTATCCTTCGTGGAAGTATAGTACAGATAACTTCCTGTAATAATCAGTAGCGGAATCAGGGCTGCTGCAATACGCATTCGTTTTTGATAGAAAGGTCGGGGCACTATTTTCCTATAACCGATCTTTTGGTTTACTCTGTTTAATGCAAGTTTAGTGTCCGGGTCTGTTTTTGTCTCCAATTGATCCCAATATTCCAATGAAGCTTTTTCTTTTTCTTCAGTGTCTTTATCTTTAATGATCCATTTCTGAACCTTCTCTTCCGTTTCGGGAGAGAAGCGGCCGGATAAATATGTTCCGATGATTCTAACGATATTATTCTTCTCCATTCTGTTGCATTTACTATATATACAGTCAACGGATGGAAAACTCAGTGAGGAAATGAAACTTTTATTGCGGTTATCCTAATCAATATGTAAATGTCGCATATTTTCATCTCTGCATCTTTTTACCTAAAGCCGGAACATCAATGTCCAAATCACCTCTACAGTGCCTTCTGAGAGGGGGTAAGGAAAGGTAACGACTTTGGGGTAGGAAAGGTAACGACTGAGGCACCCAAAGGTAACGACTGAGGCTGGCAAAGGTAACGACTTTCCCTAACACAGGTTTTCGGAAGGTTTCAAAGCAAGTGAAGCACTCCCTTTTGTACTATTTAATCATCAAGGAATAAAGTTTTTTATATATTGATCCTTTGGGGACATTTATTCATTTTTTTGCGGTTATGAATCTTTTCACCACAGAGGACACAGAGTCTCACAGAGTTTAATCAATTTGAAATCAAAAGAATAGAACTTCGTGAGACTCTGTGTTACTCTGTGGTGAAAACTCATTTCTGCACTATTATGCCAGCAATAAGAAGAAGTATGAAATAGTTTTCCGTATCTCTTTCAGAGCGAGGCTTAACTGACTTTCCACATTTCTCTTGGTAGTATTCAGTCGTACGGCTATCTCTTCATTGCTTAGGCCCTCGTTGCGACTTAGCATGTATATCTTTCTCCGTTGTTCCGGCATTTTTTCTACCGTGTCGTCTATTAGTAATCCGAGTTCTTTGGCTATCAGATCTTCTTCCGAAGTAGAACTACATTCCTGCTGCTGGACATTACTCAGATAAGTATCCTCTACATATTTGTGTTTCAGAAAGTTGATGGCAGAATTTCTGGCAATTGTATGCAGGTAAGAATCAAATGATTTGGAGATATCGACAGAGTGGCGGTTCATCCAGAGGTTTACAAATAAATCCTCTGTCAGTTCTTCAGCATCCGGACTCGACTTGATGTAGCCCTGTATAAAGGCTTTTGTCTTACCGTAATAAGTGATAAAAACCTCCTCGAAGGCCTCATGGCTATCTTGTCGTAAAGCCTCCAAGGTTTTTATATCAATCTTATTGCTCATTTATGGTCCGGTTTTGTTTTTTGACGGGAGCAAAAGAAGTGATTATTTGTTTGATGAAGCTATTCTTTTGGATTAATTAACCATGTCTGTTTTATTTTCTATTCTCAGTTTTTGATTTCAGACACATTCTACAATGTTTCCGTATTGCTCTTATTTCAGATACTTCTTCAGTGGGCAGTCCGTAGCTTTTAATCCTTCGGCTATACTTCGGGCATTCATTCGCGCCCCCTTCAAAGATGTATGTGTATGATCTGTATTATAGAAAGCAGCTGATTTTTTTGCTCCCATCTTCTGGAGTTTATCTGCGGATATTTTATTCAGATCAATAAAGCAGGCTCCGGTTGCTTCTGCCGCTTCACGTGTCCATTTACCGTAACTCTCGCTATTGCGTTCTATTTGTCCGTCTTTCCACTTATTGCGGGGCGTGTGGCTCAATACAATTGGGATTGCTCCTTTTTCTTGTGCATCCCTGATGAACTTGCGGAGATACCAGCCAAAAGTATAGACTACCTGGTATTTTCCGGTCTTTTCCATCAGAAAGACTTTGCTTTCATCTCCCGAACCGTGTAATTCACCACGGGCTTTTCCGGTATTGATATCTCCTCCGTCATTATGTCCGAACTGGATGAGTACGAAATCTCCTGGTTTAAGTGCATTATACACTTTGTCCCAGCGCCCTTCGTCCAAGAAAGTACGGGCACTGCGTCCGGCCATAGCACAATTTTCTACAGATACCTTCTTTGAATTAAATATCTCAGTTATTACACTTCCCCATCCCCACATACCGTCTTTATCATCATCTTTATTCTTTACCGTACTGTCACCGATAGTGAATACCACCGGGCATCCTTCTTTCCGGCTGGAACCGGTAATTGTATCCTGCTCAACCGGTTTCAAATAGTTGGCCAGTTCTAACCTTTCATAGTTTCGGATACCTTCAGTTGCAGATTCTGCATTCACTTTTGCCCCGAAGGCACTGGTGTGGATACGGTCTAAGTAGAACATATATTTCACTTTTTCCTTGCCGAATTTCTCAAATTTGGAGGCGGTGATATCATTCAGGTCTATAAAAGGAACTTCTTGTTCTTCGGCTATTTGTTTGGCCCACAGGCCGAAAGTTTGGTTGACGCGTGTGATAATTGTACTGTCTTTATCTTCCCAAGCATTGCGTGGAGTCAGTGAGAACAGGATAGGGTGGGCACCTTTCGCCTTTACATCCTGCACGAAGCGACGCATATATTCTCCATAGGAATATACAGTTTCCTTCACTCCGGTTTCCTGGATCGTTACATTCAGGCTATCTTTACCGATTCCCGGTATGGAAGCGCGTGCGCGCCCGCTGTCATAAGGGCCGTTGTCATTATGTCCCAGCTCGATGATCACCCAATCGCCTGCTTGGACCCCTTTTATAACATCCGGCCAGAAGCGATTGTAGAACGTACGGCTGCTTGTTCCTCCCAATGCATGGTTTTCTACGGTAATCCGGTCTGATTCGAAATAATCACCGGCATAATATCCCCAGCCCCATTGACCGTTATTCCCATTTCCCAAGGTTCCGGTACGCATGGTAGAATTACCCACCAAAAACAAAACGGGATTATTTCCTTTTCGGCTTGAACCGGCCACAGGTCTTGCTGTACGGGCCTTATTCAAACTGTCCAGTGTATTGTCAATCACGTGGTTGACATCCTTCATCGGTGCAGATACCTTATTCTGAGCCTGTGCCGAGAAAACAAAAGCGAATGCCATTCCTAAAATCAGATAGCTGTAAAATGTGTGTTTATTCATCTTTCTATAACCTTAATTCTTTGTTTGTGCAAAAATAGGTGAAATCTGAGTCTCTACGAATGGAATATCATTCAGAATTGCTGTCTTTTTGTGCAATTGAGTGGGATTTCCTTAAAATAGGATTCCTAATTTAACAGAAATGGAGTTATGGTGTAGCTTTTCATGGAATTCTGCCGTATAATTATTATTCTCGTATTTCTTCAGGCGTTCCAGATTTTGTATCTCATATCCGATGCCCAACAATAATTTTACTTTGCCATGTATTGCATATTGCATACCGGCTGATGGATTAAAAAAATATCCTCCATTCGTATGCTTGTCAGGGGCAAATGAATATCCGATACTGCATTGCAGGTAAGGAATCCATTTGCCAGGTACTGTCAGTTGATATCTGATATCTGTAAAGACTGGTATCAGTGCTTTTTCATAAAAAGACAATCCTGTGCCAATTCCGGCAGAAAAGCGTTCCGTTACTTTATAATGCCCTGCTATTTGCCATGTGAATGGAGTAGAAGAAGGCTCATTTATCGGGATGCCTGTTCCGAGTGTTGTAATATAGGTGAGACGGTCTGATATCTGACCATGCGCTGTCGATACCAACAGGATGGATATGAATATAAGAATTGTTTTTTTCATTGTACATTTACAGTTATTCGTTTTACAATATAAAGGGCTGTAGTCACGGTAGACAGATCGGCATTTATTTCACCGGAACTTCCGTCAGGACTGCTATGCCCAAGCAAAGTTGCTTCGAATGATTTTTGTCCGGATGCCAGATCTATGTCTGCGGAGTAGACTACTGCGGGTTGTCCGCTACCTTCCTTACCACCGGAGTAATTTGCATCACCTTCTTGAGCCGATTTGGGGTAGTAATCATTGAAATCAGTTGAATGATTGATTTCTACTTTAATTCTGAATTGCTTCAGTTTGTCTGTCAGGTGTAGTTTTACATCAAAGCTGCTGCGGGGAGTCGCGCCTGAAATGCCATCTGTGAGAGGTTCTTTTTGAGTGGGTAGATAGAGCCCGTCTTCATACTTCACCCCGCGTGAATAACACCAATGTGGAAGTGCCTCTTTTCTCCGATTACCTCCCGCACTTTGCCAGGACTGCGTGGCAATTTTATGACTGGCATAAAGAGTTGATAAATAATTACCATTCATATCTTCCATCCAGATTACAATCTGAGGTGGGTTTTTCTTTTTGATTCCTAAGAATAGCGGAAAGTCATGTAGCCATTCATCGCCTTCTTCTATACACACTTTTATATCTCCTGCTTCATACTCAATCAGGTCCTTCTGGCAGGAACAGAAGCTGAATAGCGATACACACAACCATGTCATAATCATTTTCTTCATTCTTTAATTCATTTAATTGTTACTATATTTACTTTGTTACCGAGTGGGAACACTGGGGCCATAAAATATCCGGATGCTGATCCCTTATTGGGTAAGTCACATCCGAAGAAGCTTATCTATAAGAGTGTTTATTCCCTCAATAATCTGCTTCCAACCTGCATCTTTGTTTAAAGGTATCCCGTTATAAACCGGACAGAACTCTTCCAGCATTACGAGGTAGGTGATAGATGCTGTCAGGATGGTGGCTAATGGTGCAAGTTCCTCCAGTGAATAGCCTGTCAGTTCGCTTATCTTTGTCAGGCGTTGCATGTCGGCTTTCTCTCGTTGTTCCTTTAATGTCATTACTATTGCATTGTCGGAAGATAATTCCCATCGGTAAAGCCTTTTTAAAGTTGGGTTGCTGCGCAGTTGTTCAATCTGTTCCTTAAACATATTTTTAAGAAATGCCGGTAACTGGTTACGGTCAGGGAGTTCCTGTGGAAAGTTTATCCAGAAATCGTGTTGCCGGATATAAGCAGCCATAAGCCCTTCTACCGAACCGAAATAACGGTATATTAATATTTTGGATACACCGGATTGACTGGCAACCGCATTGATTCCTATCTTCTCGAAGCCGCTTTCAGTTATCATTTGCCCGATGGTGTCCAGCAAGCGTCTTTCTGTGGTTTCTCTGTCTCTTTCGGTAGGGGTAGTCTTTGTTTTCATAATAATGGCATGTTACTAATCGGGAACAAAGATATGTTACCGATCGGAAACATGCAAGGAAAACAAGAAATAAATTTGTAAGTGGAGTGTATTTTACCTTGAAATTCAAACATTAAAGCTTTTTACGATGTTATATTAATAAACTTCAATCGACATGCTTACTACTTTCTTAAATGCATTAGCCACTATAATCAGTGTGACAAGTCTTCTCATCGTCACTTATGGGGCATTAATTGGGATAATTTCTTTTCTGGTCAATGAGTTCAAAAGATTCACGGGCAAGTACTCAACTACCAATATCCGGAAGTTACGGGCTACTTTCGGAACTTATTTGCTACTTGGACTTGAATTTCTTATCGCATCAGATATCTTAAAGACCGTACTGGAACCAACTTTGAATGAACTGGCAATTTTGGGTGGTATAGTCGTTCTGAGAACTATCTTATCCGTCTTTCTAAACAGAGAAATCAAAGATTTGGAGGCTGAAGGTGAAAAAGAGCAATGATTCTTGGGAAGTAAAAAGCACTATTAAATCCCTTCTTTAACATATTATCTGAATTGTGTTAATCGTTAACATAACGAATCTGAATAGTTAACAACCTCCTTTATTCTATTAAACCATGTTATAAATGCTCCTGTCTGGATCTGAAAATTTGGAGATATCCTCAAAGTCCGTATCTTTGCAATGTGTTTTTCATAGTATTAGATTTAAGGTTAACAAAAGATTGGCTGTCTGGGATAGATAGCCTTTTTTTATGTTGATATGTTTACTTTATCCTGTCTCTATACAATCCTCCATCGTAATCCTTATATTTAATGTTGCTGTAGATGCAGACTAACATATTGCTATATTCCAAAATCGTGGTATTGGATTCTTGAGATAAATTTGTAGCTAAGATGCCACTACCTAATATTCCCGGATTACAGATAATCGTATCTTTCCTTATTGAATTCATTATTAGCTCAACGCAAGTATATTCTTCAATATCTTCTTCTTTGAGTCTGTTTATGATATATTGGTTGATGTGCCTTTTGTCATCTTCAGTCATAAAACCATACCACAACAAGCACTTTATGCCTGCCTGGGTGGCTTTTATTAATATATCTAAGTAACTTATTCCCGATATTCCTTTTTTGTCGATTTCATAAGGATCAATATGAAGAAAAGAAGATTTGGAAAGCGTGGGTAGCAGTTTTATAACTCCTTCGAGAGAATCTGCATGATATGTTTGAATATGTGTTTCTAACTCTATTTGTCTGGCGTAAAGTTCTATGTTTTCTAAAGCATCCTTTTCAATATCAAAGAAGATATATTGGGATGCTCGTTTTTCTAGTATATTCATAGCTAAAGCCGGAGATCCTAAATAATTTCCTTTTTCCGTTTCTATACTTTCCAGCTTATAATAAATAGAATCTCTAAGAAACTTTTCATTATTGGCTTTTTCCAGAAAATGATAAATACCATATTGTTGTTCCACAGTATGTGACATTTGATAAATGGCAGATGCCGAATTTGTCTCTACGTACATTTGTGGTTTTTCGATTTGAAGAATCTCACAGAGTACCAGATGTTTAAATACATCTGCTTGTTTCCCGAAATGAGTATAAGTGGTCATATTTTTATGATTAATGTTTATGGCAGCAATATTAGGCTATATAAAAGATAAAAGCCTTGACCAAAGTCAAGACTTTTAAGTATACAGTTGTTTTTTTCGTATTCTGCTGAGGGTTTCGGGGGTAATGCCGAGAAACTGGGCTATTTCTTTTAAAGAAAGTTTTTCTTGTAAATCGGGACATCGTTTCATTAATGACTGGTAACGTTGTTCGGGACTATCGCAATAGAAGCCTAATAAGCGTTGGTATATCTCGGCAAACATGGCTTCGGCTATCTGCCTGCCTAGTCGTTGGGTATCCATGTCTGTTTCCCAGAATTGATTAAGCCGGTTTAAGCTAAGAAGATAAACTTCACATTCGGTAGTAGCCTGTATATTGACCGTAGAAGTTGCCTGTTTTATAAAAGAGGGATAGTCACAGACGAAATCGTTTACGAAGCTGTAACCGACAATCCATTCATTGGCGTCTGCATCTATATGTGATAAGCGGAACATGCCGGACTTGATAAAACCTATCTGATTTGTTTTTTCATTTTGCCGTACCAGATATTCATTCTTCTTGAATTTAGTAAGTACCCCTTCTTCCAGAAATAATTTTTCGAGCCTTGAAATATTGGGGTGACTATCTTTTATGTTAAATTTGTCCATAGCTATTGTATTAGTACATATGGCAAAGGTACAAAGATTACAGAAAAAATCATGTATTAATCGAAAAGTGCTGAAATATGGGAAATTAATGTATTTTTAATTCAATATTAATATTGTTTCGGCTAACTTTTTAATGTTGCTCCGTTTACTTTGCAAACAGGAAAACAAATATGTCTAATACCTAATTAATAGTATTCTTAAATGAAACGAAATGCAATTTTATTAAGCTTGCTGACGGCTTTGTTCTTGCTACCGGGAAAGGCAGTGGGGCAAACCACATCGAGCGATGGTAAATTGGTGTATAATTTCCCGTTTGCACCAAGTGAGGGTCTTGTAAATAGGACAGAAAAGGAGTATAGGAAAGAAGTTTGCCTGAATGGTTACTGGGACTTCCAACCTGTGGCTTTGCCGGGTAGCTACGTGCAAGGTAAAGGAGTTGCACCGGAACTGTCGTTGCCTAAAGAAGGGGCTTGGAGCAAAACCCGTATAAAAATACCTTCTCCCTGGAATATTAATTCCTTTGCCAACCGAGATGTGGAAGGTCCCGATCATCGCAATTACCCGTCTTATCCGAAAGAATGGGAGCAAGTGAAAATGGCATGGATGAAGAAAATGATAACGATTCCTGCTGACTGGGATGGTCAACAGATAAAACTTTATTTTGAGGCTGTATCCGGCTATACTGAAGTTTATATTAATAAGGAGAAGGTGGGAGAAAATTTTGATATTTTCCTTCCGTTCAGTGTGGATATTACGGATAAAGTGAATGCAGGTGAGACAGCTGAAGTATGGGTAGGCGTTCGCAGTCAGTCTTTGTTTGAAAACAATTCTACGATTGGCCGCCGCATTGTTCCTGCCGGTTCTATGTGGGGATATCATATTGCCGGTATCTGGCAGGATGTATATTTGCTGGCATTGCCCAAAGTGCATGTGGAAGATGTATATGTGAAACCGTTGGTTTCTCAAAATATGCTTGAACTGGAAGTAACTGTACAGAATAATACGGAAAAAAAGGCTGATCTGCAACTTCAAGGTAAGATTAATGAATGGGTAAACCTGGCTGGGACAGATGTTAATTCTGCTCCTGTACCTGCATGGAAACTTGGACAGGAAGCTTTGAAAGTGGCCCCTGTTAAAGTTAGTATCCCTGCCAATGCTTCAACAAAAGTTGTGTTGCAGGTTCCGGTATCCGGTGAGTTGAATTACTGGACTCCTGAACAACCGAATCTTTATGCCGTATTGCTTTCATTGCAGGCTAAGAAAGAAACCCTTGATATGAAATATGAGCGTTTCGGATGGCGTGAATGGACACTGCAAGGTACCACACAGTACCTGAATGGTAAACCTTATCAGTTGAGAGGTGATTCCTGGCACTTTATGGGTATTCCGCAAATGACACGCAGATATGCGTGGGCATGGTTTACTGCCATTAAAGGTATGAATGCCAATGCAGTCCGTCCTCATGCACAGATATATCCTCGTTTCTATATGGATGTAGCTGACGAAATGGGTATCTGTGTGTTGAATGAAACAGCTAACTGGGCGAGTGATGGTGGTCCGAAACTGGATTCCGAACTTTTTTGGGAGGCATCTAAAGAACACTTGAGACGTTTTGTACTCAGAGACCGCAATCATGCTTCTGTTTTTGGCTGGAGTATCAGTAATGAGAATAAACCGGTGATTCTGCATGTTTACAATCGGCCTGAGCTTATGCCTCAGCAGAAGAAAGCCTGGGAAGACTGGAGGGATATTGTTCGTGCTAATGACCCGACCCGCCCGTGGATTTCTGCCGATGGAGAAGATGATGGAGATGGTATATTGCCGGTTACAGTAGGTCACTATGGCGATATGGGCTCAATGAAACATTGGGTTGAAATTGGTAAGCCTTGGGGAATTGGCGAACATAGTATGGCTTACTACGGTACTCCCGAGCAGGTTGCCAAGTATAATGGTGAAAGAGCCTATGAATCTCAACTGGGCCGTATGGAAGGACTGGCAAATGAATGTTATCATCTGCTTGCTAACCAACGTAATATGGGCGCTTCTTATAGTACGGTTTTCAATATGGCATGGTATTCCTTGAAACCACTGCCATTGGGTAAAAAGGATATGACTACGCAACCGGATATAAATAAGGATGGTATCTTCTTCACAGAATATAAAGAAGGTGTTCCGGGGGTACAACCGGAACGTGTAGGCCCCTATTGTACTACATTCAATCCTGGATATGATCCAAGTCTGCCTTTGTATGATCCGTGGCCTATGTATGATGCTATGCGTGCAGCCAATGCACCGGGACATCCTGGTTGGTCTGCTTATGCCAATATCGACAAGAAACAATATGAAGCGCCAGCCGCTACTCCGGCAGAGAAATATAAAGAAGTCATTTTCATTGGAGGAGATGACAGTAAGCTGAGGAATATTCTGGATGCGCAAGGTGTGAAATTTGCGACTAAAGTAACTGCTCCTGCACGGATGCTTTATATTGTGGACGGTACTTATGTTTTGTCTGCTGCTGAAAAGAAGAGTATGTTGGCTAATATAGCTAAAGGTGCTGATGTCTGGATTTGGGGATTGACACCTCAGACTGTGAATGTGTACAATGAGATTCTGCCTCTTCCGGTGGCTTTGGATAATCTTAAACGTTCTTCTTTCCTGCCGGTTCAGAAATCATGGATACGTGGTTTGAACAATTCAGATTTCTATTTCTGTGAACTTCAAAGAGCTGATGCCTCGGAATACTCGCTGACAGGCGCTTTAGTGGAAGAAGGAGATGTATTGCTGAATGCATGTAAGACTGATTGGAGAGCTTGGAATAAACGTCCGGAGGAGCTGAAAACGGCCAGTACGGTACGGAGTGAGTACGAATGTACAGCTGCTACTCCTGTATTTGTGAAATATCAGGATGGAGCTTCTTGTTTTTACATCAGCACGCTGAAAGAGTTTACTAATTCAGAAAAGGGATACAATACATTGGGAGTTATTTTGAAGAATGCCGGAATTGACCGTAATGAGATTGAAGTGAAATCAAATGAAGTTTTCTTTTTACGTGATAACCAGTTAATGTTTCCGACTGCTGTGAAAGATAAGTTAGTGAAGACGTCGGATGGATGGGCTTTGGATATCTATGTATTTAGTCCACGTCCTTTGGATGACTTGTTGATTGAACCGAATATGCCGAAACTGACTTTGGTTGTGAAAGCAAGAGAATGCCAGCTCGCTATTAATGACAAAGCGTATGCGGCTGTCTCGCAAAACAGGCACGAGGCTACGTATAAAGAACTGCCTTTGCTGCAAGGTTGGAATAAGGTAAGCATAAAAATAGGACAAAGAGATAAGAATGAATTCACAGGTAACTTCAGATGTGATAACAGGAATGAATTCCTTTCTTCTTTGAAAGTGATGTATATTAATCCTGAAGCTAAATGATGTATAGGTAATGATTAGAAAGGTATAGTTTTTAATAGGGTCTTTTTCGATAAGTTCAGTGTTACAATCCAGTGGCATGCGTATTATTGGCATGCACTGGATTGTTTTTTATTCACTATTCTCTACCGTTATGAAGGCTTCTGTTATCTTTGATATTTAGTTGGATGGCTGTTTGGGCATTAATACCGCGATATCTGTTATTTTGTACGGTGTTCTGATGGATTGTAATGTCTTTACAAGGGTTCATTTGCTTCTCAATGAATAATCCGTGCTCATTGTTACCTTCAGCAAAACTATTGTTGATGCTTATCCGGTTACTTTCTGCACATCGTATGCCTGAGAGTCCGTTACGGGCCATCTCTGAGTTGATAACTTTCACATTCTGGCAGAAAGTAGCATTTATGCCGTTTCCGTAGGGGGAGGTATCGAAACGACTACTTGTTATATCACAATTTGTGATGTATGACAAATGAAGATTATGATGGAAACCGGCACCTGGCACTACGCTGGCACCATTATCACTGAAATCACATTGGTTAATACGAATATTCTTTCCACCAACTATGGCTACACCGTTTTTTGTGAAATTCTGTATGGTAATATTTTCAAATGTAATGTTCTGTATGCCATCTTTCTCTTTTGATTTGAAAATGACGCCTTCCCGGCTGGGAGCGTTCATATATGAGCGGCTACGACGGTCGTGATTAGGATCGGCATTTTCGATTACTTTAGTGGCACCTTCTATCAGAAGATCGCGAATAGTGACGTCAGAGAGAATATTTTCTCCATTAATGATTGCAGTTTCTGTTTGTGGAGCCGGGAAGATTATAGTTTCGCGTCCCTGACCAGCAAGGAGGGTGCCACTATATATCTTTAGAGGAGCTTTCAGTGTATGTACTCCTGCTTCCAAAATAATCCATTTGCCACTCTTTTGATTGGAGTCTATGGCTTCTTGTATGGACTCTCCCGGTTTTACAAAAATACTGTTGGCAGGAAGTTTTTTTGATTTGCCTTTTAAAGCTCCGATTACTGTTGGTTTCAGGAATTTATCGAAACCTGTATAAAGAGATGTTTTTGCCGGAGCATTGGGAAGCGGAGCTTTGGCAGCCGTCAGAAAACCTACTGATGACTTCGGGCGTGTATGTTGTTTTATTGCTTTCTCGGTATATGGCAGTAATAGGCCTTTGGTATTTTTGTAATGCTGGTATATGGATTCATAGATATCTCTGAATTTGTCGTTATCTCTGTCTGTAAAGACTCCGAATAAATCAATATGTTCTCCTAACATGAAACGTGCTGTATATTCGAAACCTTGTGCCAGCCTGTCATCAGCTACACAATAAAAATCTAGTCCCTGCGTGTCAGCGGTTTGTGCAGCTTTGGCAAATTCACCTATACCTAATTGTACATGTCCCCAGTCGCGAGTTGTCTCTTGGCATTGTCCACCCGGATAGAGATAGCGGGTGATGCCGGAGTTACCTTCTCCCCGGTAGAATCTTTCTACTGCCCGGTTGAAAATTTCGTGATTATCAGTAAAAGCACCGATACACATGATGGTACTAATCATGGATGCATCCCAGTTACCGTTAGCTTCGGTAAAGAAGCCTTTAATAGTGGGATAAAGGACTGTAAGGACCATTTGCGTGAATTGTTGTAGGTCTTTGGGTGCCCAGCCGGAATCGGTATGTTTCAGAATTTCAGCAGCATTGAGATAGTAATATCCAAATAAACCTACATTCAGCTTGGCATTGTTTGCATCGAATCCCCGGAGAACATAACTCCACGCATTCAGGATTTCAATGGCTTTATGCGCATAGGCTTTGTCTTTGGTTATATACCACATTAATGCATGGTTATAGGCTGTTTCTGCACTTTCGGAAAACTCACGTCCGCCTATGCTGTTTGTTCCATAGGGACCTACTGATATTTCAGCAAATGGTTTGGGGATAAAATCTAAAGAAGTGTTTTTCTTTAAATTCTCAAAAGCGGTTTTCCAGGGTTGTATGTCTTTTACTACCATTTCGCGCATATAGTCAAGGTCCTGTTTGCTTTGAGCCATGCCTGGATGCACGAAAGCCTTGGTTAGAAACTCTGGGTTAGAGCTCCTTTCCGGTTGGGCTGCTATACTGTGTACTAAGGTACACAGTATGCATATTAATAAGAGTATTCTTTTTCTCATGTCCATTCCTTTTGTTTTGTTAATCAGTGTTCTACCAATTGTCTGTTCTGAAGGGAGCTACGGGGATACCATAGATGTTGAATACGCTTGCTTGGGTATAATTCTTATAAGCATATCGGACGGCTACCGGATGCTGTACTTTATCGCATGATACGGCAAGACGGGTAGTTTTGGTTTCTATTTCAGCATGGGCTGGGTAGAAAACTTTGTCTTCACCGGCAATTTCAAATCCTTCGAGTGGGGTCCACATAGGACAAAGACCACGCTGTGCGTTGTCCACATTGATGTATATTTTGTTATCTGATATTTCCATGGATTTATAAACAGGAGTGGCGTAACCGAATCCTTTTCGTCCATAAGTTTGGGCAAGTGCCCAAAGAGCAAGGCGATTACCTACCGTTTCTTTATCTGTAGGATGGATAAAGACCGGATGACCTATATCCAGAGTGGTAACCATTCCACTATTAGGAATATCCTTCATATTTTGTTGTTGGACTTCACGCATGCGGGCGGCTGAGGTGCCATCGGCCCCTTCATAATTGAAGGGGGCAATCTCTACGAAGTAAAAAGGGAATTCTCCTATATTCCATTTACTGCGTAAGTCTTTGACAAAAGCAGGCATCAGACTTTGGTATAAATCAGCATTGTCACGATTACTTTCGCCTTGATACCAAAGGAAGCCTTTAATGGTGAAATTCGTGAAAGGAGCTATTTTCCCATTATAGAGTACACATGGAGTAGCTGTGATGTTTTTTACAGGTTCATCATTGTCGAGTATGGCTAAATCAATACTTTTAAATGGGCTTATGGCTTCCCGGCTCATCCATGCTTCTACTTTTGATCCTCCAAGAGAAGATACAATAATACCGACTGGTACTTCCAGTACTTCCTGAATATATCGGGCGAAAAAGTAGGCTGCTGCACTTGTGTGGGATACGTTGACTGGAGTATTCTCTAACCACTCACCTTTACAATCTTCCTGTGGGGTTTTGCTATATTGCCGTACCCATCTTCCATCTTTAGAATCGGTGTTGTAGATGCGGATTGGGGTAGAGGCTTTCGCTTTGGCTATGATATCGTTTGTGCCCTGAGTGGGTTGGCGGTCGAAACCACTCATGGGCATTTCCATGTTCGATTGTCCGGAGCAGAACCAGACTTCACCTATTAATATATTTTTCAATGTTAAAGCCTCTCCATCGCTGAATGTAATTTCATAGGGGCCTCCGGCTGTTGGTGTGGAGACATTTAATAACCATTTTCCTTGCTTGTCTGCAGTTGTTTTATAGGTTCTGTTATCCCATGATGTTTTTATGGTAACAGACGAGTTTTCTTTGGCTTTTCCCCATAGCTTTACATTTGCTTGTTGTTGCAATACCATGTTGCTACTAAGTACGGAGGGTAATTGTACTTTGGCTTCTACGAATGTGGAGACAGATAAAAAGTGTGTTAATAGTAAAAAAGTAATCAACGATTTTACTTTCATGTGACTAAAAAAAAGTTTTTCCATAATACTGTTTTAATTTGATGATAGAACAAGCTTTTTGTCCTTTGCAACAAAAGTAAACCAGAGATATTACTTCTCTGATTAATTTGTTATTAATTTGCGCATAATATCGGTTTAATTGAATTCAGATTCCAAATTCTCGTGTCCTTTATTTGTTATGGGGGATTTTTTTATACCTTTGCAGAGTGTTCTTTAACGAGATACTATGAAAAGTAAATTGCTAATTTGGATATTATGTTTCTTCTCATTGGGAAATTTGAAGGTGTTGGCTTCTACAGATTATGGCCTTCATTTCAAATCTCATTCTGTGCCAGGCAATGAACGCACCTCTTTGTCTCTTGATGGGAACTCTCCTTTTCATGTGGAGAAGGAGTTTATTATTGATTTTCAAATGTGGGTTCGTAATGAGCCTGATTTCGGGGCTATTCTTCATTTATGTACGAATGAAAATCAATTTCTTCATTTTGTTTTTGCTGCAGGTGATAATAACAGGAATTTTCCAGCTCTCGTTTTCAATGAGGGAATGTTTGCTATTAATACCAATATTGAAAAAGGTAAATGGGTTCCTGTGTCTTTACACCTTAATATAAAGGAGAATCAAATTGATTTGAAATATGATAGTAGGGACACTACGATGGTAGTGCCATTGCGTGGTACCAAAGATATTACAGTTTCGTTTGGAAAATCTCCATATTTCTCGGCAGATGTAGTTCCTATGAATATTAGGGATATAAAGATTACCCGGGATGGGGAACTGATAAGATATTGGAAGTTGTGGAAGCATAATGGCGATGTTTGTCTTGATGAAGTTGAAGGGGCTGTGGCATTAGCTTCTTATCCTTCATGGCTCATTGATAATCATATTGAATGGCGGAAAATATATACAGAGAAAACATCAGGTCGTTTGGATGTCGCTTTTAATGCCCGTGATGCCTTGTTTTATCTTGTGCGACAAAATAAAATAGAAATATTAAATGGTATTTCCGGTAACCAGAACGAGGTCTCTATTGTGGAGGGGTATCCGGCTATGGAGTACACAGATCACATGGTTTATGATACACTGACTAATCAGTTATTGTCTTATTCTTTACACGAAAAGTTGGTTTCAGCTTTGTCTGTCGACGAAGGGAAATGGAGTCTGAATGAAAGACATTTGGATGAGCCTCGTTACTACAACCACGCGCGTACGTTTAATCCATCTGATTCTTCATTTTATTTTTGGGGAGGATATGGATTCTATCAATATAGGAATAACCTATATCGGTTGAAAGTGGGTATGCAGCAGGTTGAAGAAGTTGCATATACCCCTGTTATTTCTCCTCGTTACTCATCTGCAGCAGCTATAGTAGGCGATGAACTGTATATTTTTGGTGGTCGTGGAAATAAACAGGGAAAGCAAGAATTCAATGCTCATTTTTATTATGAGTTGTGTGCCATTAATCTGAAAACGGGAAAGTCTCGTAGTGTATGGAAGAAAAAACAGGCTACGGATGTATTGTTGATGGCGTCTTCCATGTACTTTGAACCTTCGGACAGTTCTTTTTATGCTGTTAGTATGAAAGGCGGAGGAAGTCTTTGGAAGGTTTTTATGAATGATTCTGCTTGGATAGAGATATCGAAGTCTATTCGTAATGATTTGGTTCATCAGGATTGCGATTTTAGTTTTTATTCGTCGCCTGCCTATCATAAACTGTATCTGGTGATGGATAAGATTTTGAGTGACCGTACACATGATGTGGCTATTTATTCTATCAATACTCCTTTACTGAATGATAATGAAATTGCGCAGGCGGTGAATAAGGACTTTGCTTCGGTGTGGTTATGGTGGTCATGTGGTATCCTGTTGTTGGGAGGAGCAGTATTCCTTTTATACCGGATAAAATGCAGCAGAAAGAAAGTCGAATTTGAAGATACAAAAGAAGATAATACTCAGGTGGAGGTTCTTCCTGTTAATGAAACGGTAGAGGAGGTTGCAGCGGCAGAAAAGTATTTTGATCGCAGTCGTTCGGCAATCTCTTTGTTGGGCACATTTAATGTTCGTGATAAAGATGGTAATGACATAACAGGAGCTTTTACACCACGATTGAAAAGCTTGCTTATATTGCTGGTGCTTTATACAGAGAAGAACAAGCAAGGTATCTTGACTAAAAAAGCTACCGATATTCTGTGGTCGGACAAAGAAGAGGAGTCTGCTCGTAATAACCGTAATGTGACTTTGCGTAAGTTGCGTGTATTGTTAGAAAAAGTAGGTGATGTGGAAGTTGTCAGTGATGCGGGATTTCTGTGTATCAGATGGCATGAGGGAGTATTTTGTGATTATCGGATGGCGCTGGATTGTATTCGTCAATTTAAGGAAAATGGTGAACATGGGAATGATAAGCTTCTGAATCAGATATTGGAAATTTTATTGTATGGTCCGTTGCTGTCAAATACCATTGTTGATTGGTTGGATGAATTTAAAGATTCTTATTCCAGTCTTTCTATTGATTTGCTGAGGAATTTGTTGGATGTACAACGTAATAATTACGATACAGTACTGCGTATTGCTGATATCCTATTCTTGCATGATCCTCTGAATGAAGAAGCTTTGGCTGCTAAATGCTCTATTCTTTTTATACAAGGTAAAAAGGGTATTGCAAAGAGTGTATATGACCGTTTCTGTAAGGAGTATAAAGATTCATTAGGAGAGGAATATAAGGTCCCCTTATGTAATTTATATAAATGATAATTTATAAACATAAGAAAAAGCGCTTAATCATAACAATTAAGCGCTTTTTTAATGTCCAATTAATAAAGGATGGCTCTGTTTTTTAAGACTAAGGCTTTTATTTTGCATTCGTGGAAGTATTCCTCTTCCATATGAGAGAAGTCAAACTGATGTCTAATTTAGTCTTTAAACTATGAAAAAGCACTTGTTGATAGGATTGTTTTTATTAGGTCTGTTTATCTATCCTATTAAGGCCATTTCAGGTAACACTCCTGAAGAATTATATGAGAATTTGCAAAAACGATTGGCTTCCGGTTGGAACACCTGGGATACCCGTAGTGTGCTGACTCATGTATTTCTTCCTTATGGTTTTGCTGTCGACCTGAATATGATGGATACAGATGGAAGTCGTGTAAGGAAATTCAGAATCGGAGATAGAGTTAAAGGGGCGCCATTATTGCAGCCGGGACCTCATTCATTTGATGGAGCTTATACTCAAATGACCATAGATTGGAGAGGATATAAGTTGCAGGTAGAAAGTGCTGCTATGGGACTTAAAAACGTAATTCTAATCAGACCACTGACTGAGACGAAGAAAGGAGGACGATTGGTGGTTATCCCTGAAAGTCTTTGGAAACGGGGCAATACACTTAGCGTGGATAGTTTAGGATTTACATTGGCATCACGTGATAAAGTTGTTGAAATCAAAACTTATATAGAGGGTGAACTTCTGGAAAAAAAAGGAAGGGAGTTTATTCTGTCTTTAGATACTCCGGTTGCTATCTGTTGCGGAGAAAATATGGAATTGGATGAGGCAATTGCTTTCATTAATGACCGTGCCCGGGATTTTATTAATTCTAATCAGAAACAATTTGGTGAAAATTATGATTGCTATAATGCCATGCAGAGTGTTTTGGCTTGGGATAATATATATGATCCTGGCATTAGGAGGGTGATTACTCCTGTAAGTCGGATTTGGAGTTCCGAATGGTTTGCCAGTGAAGATTTTGGTGGTTTCACACTGTTCTGTTGGGATACCTATTTTGCATCGATGATGCTTTCTGTTGGCAATAAAGAGTTAGCCTATGCAAATGCTGTAGAGATAACTAAGGCGATAACAGAGAGTGGATTTGTACCTAACTGTTTTTATAGCAATAATTTTAAATCAAGAGATCGTTCTCAGCCTCCTGTTGGCTCTTTGGCTGTCTGGACAATATATAAACAATATCAAGAAAAATGGTTCTTGGAGTTATTATATAAAGAATTACTAACTTGGAATCGCTGGTGGAGCCGGAATAGAGAGGATGGAGGGTTATTATGCTTAGGTAGTAATCCTTATGAAAAGGTTACTTATTTCAGGTCTGAGTTTGATACGGATTGTCACTATGGTGCTGTTTTGGAATCAGGATTGGATAATTCTCCAATGTATGATGGAGTACTTTTTAATAAGCAAAAACATTTGTTGGAACAACATGATGTAGGCATGTCTTCTTTGTATGTAATGGATTGTGACTATCTGGCTTTAATAGCGGAAGAACTCGGGTATAAAAAAGATGTAACTGAACTTAGAAAACGCGCGGAATATTATCGCAATAATTTAGCAGGGTTGTGGGATGATAAGACTGGATTTTACTATAATCGTTCTACCAGAGATCTGAAATTTAATTATCGCACTTCACCCACTTGCTTTTATCCATTGCTGGCAAAAGTACCTACAAAGAATCAGGCTGAGAGGATGATAAAAGAGCATTTACTGAACACTGATGAGTTCTGGGGGGAGTACGTAATTCCTTCTGTACCTAAAAATGATCCTGCATTTAAAGATAATGAATATTGGCGGGGACGCATTTGGGCTCCATTGAATTTTCTGGTATACTTAGGATTGAATAACTATGAATTTCCGGAAGTGAGACATGCCTTTGCCGAAAAATCCCAAAAATTATTATTGAAATCCTGGTTATCACATGGATATGTCTTTGAAAATTACAATGCCCTCACTGGTGAAGGTGATGATGTTGTGCGAAGTGATAAGTTCTATCATTGGGGGGCATTGCTGGGATATATTTCCCTTATAGAGAATGGAGTTGTAAGTAAATGTAATTAATAATAATCGATCATGAAAAATATAATTTTGATTATCAGCTTTTTGTTTTGTACAGTTTCTATTGTATATGCCCAGAAACAGCCTTTTTTAAAGGATTCCTGGAAAGGGGATATGACCTCTATAAAGCAAGAAAAAGGAAGTCTGAAGATAGCATCTGTTGCTGCGCCTGAAATGTGTTGGCATTTAGATGCCGCTTCTAAAAAGGTGAGTATGTATAGAGATGTGCAATTGAACGGTGTGAATAGAACAGTTTGGTGTAGTTTTCTGGCGTTGAAAGAAAAAGGAAACTCGCGTTTGGGCTTTTCATTTGAGAAAGGTAATAGTGAAAAACTATTTGTTGAAGTCAAACAGACGCAGGAGCCTCAGTTGGTTGTAGTACGTATCGATTTTTCTGAAAAGGCTGATAAGGCATATGTTTTTTATAGCCCTACCGCAGCTTCTGTTCCTGATTTGGAAAATGCCGAGTATACTTTATCGGGTAAATTTGATTTTGACCGCATTAGAATCATAGCAGAAAAAGGGAGCAAAGGGATTTTTAGCGATGTCTCTTTGGGTGAGAATTATCAGGATGTAGTACATCCTAATGTCTTACAAGTTGTAGCCAAGGAAGGACAACCACAAACAGTTCTTTCCTGGGAAAAGAAACAGCAGGCTTTGTGGATTCATACTTCAGGTGGAACTTTGTATTTGCAACCTTATAATATAGGAAGTGTACATGTGATGTTCGGCTCTGAGAATGAAATAAAAGAATATAAGAGTTTTGCCGTAACGCAACAGGCAAAAGTGGCAGAGTTTAAAGTGGAGGATACTCAGGAAGATATTGTATTACGTTCTTCCCGTTTAGTTGTTACTGTAAATAAGAATAAAGGGTATATTAGTCTGCTTGATGAGGCTGGAAAAATCTTACTGAAAGAGTTCCCGGAAAAGGCGAGAATGAATATATATGGAGATTCTGTCAATGCATATTGTAAGTTCCAGTTACGGGATGAAGAAGCTTTATATGGTTTGGGGCAGTTCAGAGATAACTTAATGAACTTGCGGAATGCAAAGCGGGAACTGGTTCAGTTTAATACGCAAGCTGCGGTACCGGTTATTTATTCTACTGGCCGTTGGGGATTGTTTTGGGATAATCCTTCCCGGACTATTTATACAGACAATAGTACTGGTATGAGTTTTGCCTCTGATTATGGTAAGATCGTTAACTATTATCTTTTTGTAGGTGATAAAATGGATAATTTGGTAGCTGCATATCGTTCTTTGACAGGAGTGGCTCCAATGTTGCCCGATTGGGCTTTAGGTTATCACCAAAGCCGTAACCGTTATGCTACGCAAAAAGAGGTGATGGAGATAGCTAAAAAGATGAAGGAAGAGGATATTCCTGCAAGTACTATCTTTATAGATTATCATTATTGGGGTAAGTACGGAACAGGTTCACATAAGTTTGATGAAACTTTATTCCCTGATGTTCCTTCAATGTTGGACAGTCTCCATAACGTTTATGATATGAAGGTAGTTTTGACAATGTGGCCCTGCTTCAAACCGGGTATCCCTAATTATAATGAAATGTCACAAAAAGGGTATATATTGGAAGGAGCCAAAGCTATTGACGGCTATATATATGATACTTTTAATCCGAATGCAGCCAAAATGTATTGGGATAAGGTTTCTTCTTTAGTGGACTTGAATATCGATGGCTGGTTTTTAGATGGACCGGAACCTGACCATGTAGCCTCATACTTGCCACTTAATACTTATGCCGGACTAGCTCAGAAGGTACGAAATGTATACCCTTTGGTTCATGCATCACATTTTTATGAAGGAATAACCAAAGCTCGTCCCGGTATCCGTCCTTATATGTTGACCCGTTGCGCGTGGGCTTCTCAACAAAAGTGGGGAACGGCTGTATGGTCTGGTGATATTCCAACGACATTTGCCGAATTACAAACACAGGTAGCAGCAGGATTAAACTTTACAGCAACAGGAATCCCCTATTGGACTACAGACATTGGTGGTTATTCAGGAGGAGACCCTTCTAAAAAAGATTATCAGGAGTTGTTTGTACGTTGGTTTCAGTATGGAACATTCTGTCCCGTTTTTCGTTGCCATGGACGTCGTTATCCGGGAGATACGAAAGCACCGAATGAGTTATGGGCATACGGTCCAGAGGTACAACGTATCTGTACTGATCTTATAAAATTACGATATCGGCTTTTGCCTTATATTTATACCCTATCAGGTAAAGTTACTCACGAGCATTATACACCAATGCGCTTACTGGCTTTTGATTTTGCTTATGATCAAAATGTATTAGACTGTAAAGATCAGTTTATGTATGGACCTGCTCTCCTGGTTTGCCCCGTTTTGGAGGCAGGAGCAACTTCCCGCTCTGTATATCTGCCACAAGGATGTACTTGGGTAGATTTCTGGACCGGTGCAATCTACCAAGGAGGAACTACAATTACTGCAGAAGCACCTCTGGATAAAATGCCTTTGTTTGTGAAGTCTGGTTCTATCATCCCCTATTATACTTCTGTTGAGAAAAATATTAATGTTGATGTTCCGCTTGAGATTCATGTCTTTGGTGGGGAAAACGCAAGTTTCAATTTATACGAAGATGATGGTGAGACGTTGAAATATAAAAATGGCAATTATAGTACTATTCCGTTTAAGTGGAATGATCGTACAAAGGAATTTATAGTTGGAGAACGCACTGGCGATTATGCTGTAAAGGACAGGGACCTTATTATTAAACTCAAAGGTAAAGATGTGATAAAGAGGATAAAATATAGTGGTAAAGAAATAAAAGTTATATTGAAATGAGCCTCAGGAGATTGATAATAGTTAGTTTCTTTTTCTTATCTTTCTTTGCAAATATTTTTGCAGATGGAAGTGTTAGGGGATGGATTATTCTGTCTGACAATATGGAACGTGCTATCCGGACAATAAAAACAGCAAAAGAGTATAATATCAATCAGCTTCAGTTGTCCCATGAGATCATCCATGATTTAAAGGCCATTAAAGAAGAAAAGGTATGTGAACAGGTTAATAAACTCATTCGTCTTGCACATTTAGAAGGTATTGATGAAGTGTTGCTTTGGGATCATAGCTTATATTCTCTGGATTATTATCCATCGTGTTTTAGAACAGGACCTAATGGTACAATAAATCTGGATAATCCTAAATTCTGGGAATGGTTTAAAGATGACTATCACCGGATGCTCAACAGGGCTCCTGAAGCAGATGGACTTGTGCTAACATTTATTGAAACTGGAGCTTATGCGGAAAAGCAGTACTCAATGAATATGAAAACCCCTGAGGAAAAACTGGCAGCTGTTGTAAATGCTATTTCCGATGTCGTTATTGGTGAAAGAGGAAAGAAACTCTATATTCGTACTTTTGCTTATTCGGAAGAAGAGTATAAGAGTACTGTTGGATGTATAGAGCATATAAAGAGTGATAAGGTCATTTTAATGATGAAAGAAACCCCTCATGATTTCTTTCTGACACATCCGGATAACTCCTATATCAGAAAGATGAATAGACCTACAATTGTAGAGTTTGATTCTGGTAATGAATACAGTGGGCAAGGTGTTGTTGCTAACACATGGCCTGAATATACAATGAAAAGATGGGGTAGTTATATTAACTGTCCCAATGTTACCGGATATGTTGCAAGGACGGATCGTTATGGAGATACCAGCATAGTAGGAACAGCTAATGAAATTCAGTTGTATGCACTGAAGCGGATGACGGAAGAACAAACTGTATCTCCAATGCAAATCTATAATGAATTTATTACGTCGAGGTATGGTGAGGATGCTTTGTTGCCCATTAGAAAAGCGTTTCAAAATGCATATGATATAGTCACATCTGTTTTTTATACCTTAGGAACAAATCTAACAGATCATTCTTCTCTAAATTATGAAAACAATAAATGGGGATATAGCAGGCATGTGTCTGGAAGATGGATTGATCCGCCTATGGTTCTTGTTAAGCATGATATAAATAAAACATTTCATTATTGGAAAGATATTATAAATCATATTGCTCCTGTACACTTTAAGTCATTATCATCTCCGTTAGCTGTTGAAGTGAAGACCGTTTTTGATAATCAATGGATAGAACCTGATGAAAAAATGGATAGTGTATATTATAATTATATTCTAACGGAAAAACAGTATGGAGTTAAACTAGCTTCCGAAGCAGTCGCTGAAATAGAAAAGGTAAAGCCTTTATTAGAATCTGCGACATATAATGATTTATACCAGCTGTTTTATCGTACTTATTTGACTGCATGTTTGCATGAAGCTGTATGCACGGCATATTATGGTTCCAGAATCTATGTCAGAGCTAAGCAGTTTCATCCTAAAGGTTTGAAGGAACGTATTTTTTTATCACTAAAAAAAATAGAACAAGTTTCGGAGGATATGAATTTATTGGTGAATACATATCCTGTCGGTCAATATGACTGGTTGAATGATGTAAAGATTGCTTTAAGATGCAGGAGTAGAGTTCTGAAGATGTTGAATTCAAAATCGCTCCAAAATGAATAAATTCCTCCAATGGATAAAGTTGGATCATAAGTTTGTTCCCCAATCGTTCTATGTATTAACAAAGAAGCGATTAATCTTTTAATTTAATTCAAAATTAAGCACCAGATAAGCGTGATATCACTCAATTTTTAATCTTAGGCATGTAATTTTGCCATATCAAAACGATAATAATAGGTTCGATAATAAGTTCTTTTTTTAAGAATAAAATACAAGATTATATTTAGGATAACAATTTAAAAAAGATAAGTAAATTGAAAGAATACATAACTTTAAAAGAAATGCATATGAAAGATACAAGTTAACCAAAGACACATCCTTCCTACTTATTTGATCTAAAGGATACGTTATTTTTTATGAAAAACAATTTTAAAAGTGAGATTATGAAACACATGAAAAACAAATCTAATTTTGTGAAAGTTAGCAAATACACTTATTGGTGTGTGCTAATGATGTTCTTGATGGTGCTTACTCCGATGCGTGCACAAACTTCCCGAAGTATATCCGGGCAGGTTGTTGACGAATTGGGTGAAGCAATTATTGGTGCTAATGTGACTGTAGTTGGAAATAAGTCATTAGGTACTATAACTGATATTGATGGAAATTTTACTCTAACGGTTCCTCAAGGAACAACATTGGAAGTTTCTTATATTGGTTATGTGAATAAAAAAGTGGCAGTGGATAACAAAACCAGCTATAAAATTACTTTAAAGGAAGACTCTGAACAATTGGATGAAGTAGTGGTAGTAGGATATGGTACTCAGAAGAAAGTGAATTTGACGGGTGCTGTGTCTGCTATTACTAATGAAGAGTTAGTTGCTACCAAAAGTCAAAATGCTCAGAATATGTTGACTGGTAAGGTTCCTGGCGTTCGTGTAATCCAAAAAACATCTGAACCGGGTGAATTTACTAACCAGTTTGATATCCGTGGTTTTGGTTCTCCACTAATCGTAGTTGATGGTGTTCCTCGTGGCAATTTACAACGTATGGACCCGAATGAAATTGAATCAATTTCTGTTTTGAAAGATGCTTCGGCTGCTATATATGGTGTACGTGCGGCTAATGGCGTTGTCTTGATTACTACAAAGAAAGGTGAAAAGAATAAGCCAAAGATTGAATACAATATGTATTATGGTATTCAAACTCCGGCAGAAATGTTGGAGCCTGTAGGTGCTGTAGACCGTATGAGACTATTTAATGAAAAGTCAATGCGTAATCTGACAAATCCGCAGCTTACTTATTCAGATGAGCAGATTGAAGAGTATCTGAATGGAACATTGAAATCTACTGATTGGTATGATGCGGTAATTCGTAATTCAGCTCCCCAGCAGCAACACAATGTTTCATTGAGTGGTGGAAGTGAAAAAACTGATTATTATGTAAACTTCGGTTATACAGATCAGGAAGGTTTCTTCAAGTCAAAAGCAATGGATTATAACCGTTATAATCTTCGTGCAAATTTGAATGCAGAAGTAGCTAAGAATTTGAAGGCTTCAATTAAAATAAATGGTATAATTGATAGTAAACAACGTCAGTACTTATCAACTTGGGAGGTTTATAAAGCTTTGTGGCGTGCAAGTCCTAATGAGAAATTGTATGCTAATGATAATCCGGAATATTTCCAAAAGATGTCATCCGACCAGTTGAATCTTCTGGCAGCAACAGATCCTGATGTTTCCGGTTATAATAAGACAACAAATAAAATCTTCCAGTCTACGATGGAACTTGAATATGCTGTGCCATTTGTAAAAGGTCTGAAGGTGAAAGGCATGTTCAGCTATGATACTTCTATAGCTGATAATACCATATATAAGAAAGAGTATAATGAGTATACTTATAGTGAAGCAACTAATACGTATACTGCTTATGCTATGCAGTCACCGACTAATCTGGAACGCTATTATGGTAATTCATGGACTACTTTGTGGCAAGCTTCTGTAAGCTATGAGAATACTTTTGCATCAAATCATAATGTATCTGGATTGTTGCTGTTTGAAGAAGCACACAGTGTAGGTGATAACATTCGTGCAGCTCGTGATTTCTCTATTCCTTTGCCTTATTTATTTGCAGGTAATTCAGCTAATCAAGTTGGTACAGCTAATGCAAATGGATTGACAGAAAGTGCTTCTCAGGCGTTGGTTGGTAGATTTAATTATGATTATAAAGGACGTTATTTGTTAGAATTCGCCTTTCGTTATGACGGTTCTTCCAAATTCCCGTCACATAGCCGTTGGGGCTTTTTCCCCAGTGCTTCTGTGGGGTGGCGTATGAGTGAAGAAACTTTCATAAAAGATAAATTGCCGTTTGTTAACAACCTGAAACTTCGCGGTTCTTATGGTAAGATGGGGGATGATTCTGTTGCTGATTATCAATTTATTTCCGGATATGATTACCCGAATACCAGTGGTGATAAATTTAATAAAACTCCGAAAGGATATTTTTTCAATGGCTCATTCATGAATTCATTAGGTTTCCGTGCGGTAGCCAATCCTAATATTACGTGGTACACTGTTAAGACTCTGAATGTGGGAATTGATGCTGATTTGTGGAATGGCCTATTAGGTGTTTCTTTTGATTTATTTCAGCGTGACCGTGATAACCTGATGGCTAATCGTATTGCTACTATTCCAGGAACATTCGGTGCTGCAATGCCTAAAGAGAATTTGGAGAGTGACCGTACAAAAGGTTTTGAAGTTGAACTAAGACATCGCAATCGTGTGGGGCAGGTTAATTATAGTGTTTCTGGAAACATTGCTATTACTCGTTCCATGTGGCGTTACAAAGAACGCACCCCGTCAGGTAACTCATATGATAACTGGAGAAATAACTTAACTAATCGTTATAATGACATTTGGTTTGGTTATGGGGCAGACGGTCGCTATACCTCATGGGAACAAATTGCTAACTCGCATATATTTGCTGGTAATGCAACTCTTCCTGGTGATTATATTTATGAAGACTGGAATGGTGATGGTACAATTGATGATATGGATAGATATCCTATTGCTACAACTACTAATTCTACTGCTGCTAATTTCCAGGATAAGAAAAATTATCCGTTGATGAACTTTGGTTTAACTCTTTCTGCTCAATGGAAAGGTTTTGATGTTAATATGACTTTCCAAGGTGCTGCAATGTCCTATGTATCTTATGGTGAACAGTTGTCAGCCCCCTTGCAATTTAATGGTAATGCTTTGGATATGTTCTTGGACAGATGGCGTCCAGTTGATACAAAGCAAGATCCCTACGATCCTTCTTGCCAATGGATTTCAGGATATTATTCATATGGTGGTACAACTCCGGATGTTAATTCTGAATTCTCTATTCAGAAAGGTACTTATTTGCGTTTGAAGACGGCTGAAATAGGTTACACTTTACCAAAGAATTGTTTGTCATTCGTAGGTATAAAGAATTTGAGAATTTATATGAATGGATATAACTTGTTCACTATAACAGGTGTGAAAGGTGTCGATCCGGAAAGACCGGCTGAACTCTATGGATATATGTATCCGTTGAATAGAACATATAACTTTGGTGCAAGTGTTACATTTTAAGTAAAAGGAGATTATCGTATGAAAAAGCTAAGAAATATATTGATGTGTGTTGCTATAGGAGGTCTGTTTGTAGGATGCCAGGATTTGGATATTCCTCCTAAGAATATTCTGTCGGGAGAAGATATATATAATGAAGGTGGTATTACAGCCTATATGGCAGGTTTGTATAGTCAGTTGCCGATGGAAGATTTTAATATGTCAAATGATGGTGATTACAATGGTTTTTATAACTGGAATTGCATTATTTGGGATATGCTCAGCACGGGTGAAACTGTAAATCGTAACAATACAGGTATTTATATTCCCCAAAAGGGATATTGGAGTATGGGTTACAAAACGATTCGCCAGGCTAATGATCTGATTGCTAATCTGCCTGCATATGTGGGAAAGCTGAAAGGTGCTGAATCATGGATTGCTGAAGCAAAGTTTATTCGGGCTTATGTTTATTTTGCGATGGTAAAACGCTATGGCGGTGTACCTATTTTGGAAACACCACAGGAAATGACTGATGATGAGAAGGCATTGTGGGTAGCGCGTAGTAGTCATGAAGAGTGTATAGACTTTATTCTTTCAGATTTAGATTATGCCATTGAGAATTTAGGTAAAACCAAAGTGGCAGGTCGTGCAAATAATACTTATGTAGCAGCAGCTTTCAAGTCGCGTGTTGCTTTGTATGCTGGCTCTGTTGCCCGTTATGGACAAACATTTAATTATTCAGGAAGTGAAAGTGGCAAGATGCTTACTGGTATTCCTGCAGGGAGAGCCAATGATTATTTTATGCAGGCTTATAAAGCATCCAAGATTGTAGAGGAAGGTGGTTATAAATTATATGAAGGTAACTCTGATAAAGAAGCCAACTTCCGTGAGATATTTGCGAATGCTGATAAGAGTGATGAATCTATTCTTATCCGTCAGTATAGTAAAAATGACTTTGTTCATAGTTTTGATGCTGTATATTGTCCGCCTCGTATGACAGCAACTTATGGTGACCGTTATAATGTAACATTGGATTGGGTAGAACTGTTTGATGGTCTGCCTATTGATCCTGCAACAGGATACTTGAAAACAACGGATGACGATGGTAATTATATTGTTTACAATGATGTTAAAGACTTATTAGACAATGCAGAACCTCGTTTAAGGGGCTCTATCTTATTACCTGGACATACTTATAAAGGAGTTGAACTGGATATTCGTTTTGGTATAATAAAGGAGGAAATTGATCCGTCTACACCTATTGCCAAGTTTATAAAGGATGATGGACAGACTACCGCCAATTATACAAGTAATGATTGGTTCAAGAATAACGTTTTGACAACAGCCGAGAATATAAAAGAACAAAAGCCTTATGAGACTTCTACAGGTGCGAAACTTAATAAGAGTGGAATGGATGGTCCGGCTAATGGTGGAACGAGTAATACATTGACAGGCTTTCATGGAGCTAAATGGTTGAATTTGAACTGGACTATTGCCGAAACACAGTTGCATAGTTCCACACAATCTTGGATTGATATTCGTTATGCCGAAATATTATTGAATCGTGCCGAAGCTGCATTGGAACTTTACCAGAATGGTGTTACTAGTATCGATGAAAAAGATCTGCAACAGGATGCTTACGAATGTATCAATAAGATACGCTCAAGAGCTGGTGCTGAGTTGCTGACCAGCCCTGCAGAATTATCCAATGTATCACGTGATGGTATTGAACGTGGACAAGGTATCCGTTCGTTTGTATTTGCTCCGAATGAAGGTATGCATATCATTCGTGTAGAACGTTATAAAGAATTGGCTTTCGAGCATAAAATTTATTGGGATCTGCGTCGTTGGTTTACTTTCGATTCACAGATTTATCAATATCGCCGCAGAATGCTGTCTCCATTCTTGTTTGCCAAAGGAGCAACAGTAAATGAAGCTGGCAATCCGGTGGGTAAGTATATTTTTGACACCCGTGTTTGTGAAAGAGCTAATAACTCATTGACATTTGCTACTAAAAATTACTATGATAAGATTCCTGATGGTGAACGTAAGGTAAATCCGTTACTTGAGCAAAATAATCAGTATTAATTAGAAAAAGGAAAATAGTATGAAAAAGATATTTAATTTGCTGTTAGTTACTGCATTAGTTTTAGGCTTTTCATCGTGTGAAAAGGATAATTATGATGCACCGGAAGCTGGTGTTTTCGGGCAGGTCGTAGACCATAATGGTAAACCTCTGCAAACAGCTATGGGACAGGGAAGTATGAAGATACAGATTACGGAATTGAGTTATGCGGGTGGTGATGAATCGATTGTTGTGACGAATCAGAACCTCAATATGAGGCAGGACGGTTCATATTCCAATTCTAAACTGTTTGCAGGTACTTACCGTATGATTCCGTTGGAAGGCGCATTTTATCCTTATGATGCAGAAGGAGAAACGGTGGAACTGAAGAACGGGAAAATGGCAGAACGTAACTTTACTGTTACTCCTTATCTGGAAGTAGAATGGGTTACAGAACCTTACTTGACTTCTGATAATTTTTTGAAATGTGCAGTGAAATTTAAGAGAATAGCAAAAGAAGGAATTGTTATGCCTGATGTAAACAACATACAATTGTATATTTCGCATACGCAGTATTGTGGAACAGAATCTGACGGAAATTATACTCCCGGTTCTGTGAAAATAACTAATGATCAGGAGGGCACAACTATCGAGTTAACTTCTAAAGCTGCTATTAAATATTCCAATACCTATTGGGTAAGAGTAGGTGCGTGCTGTAATGACACTTACAAGAAGTATAACTTTACTGATATCAAGAAAATCGATCTGAAATTGAATTGATTAAATAAGTAGGTAGGTAAGTAAGGAGAGTATTTGTTTCCGTAATAAGTGCTCTCCTTCTTTTTTGAACAAAATTTTAATACTGCTTTTGGTCAGAAGCTCTTTTGTGATATACCCAGTTCGTATTTCCTTCGCTTCTATACACAGCTAAAAATAGCGAAGCGGGTACGAAGCAGGTACGAGGAGGGTATATACCTGATACGAAGCGGCTCATTTTGTTCTATTTATCGGTTACAAATCTGATTAGGGAATATGTACCTTATCCCGAAGCTGATTATCATGGCAACATAACATAATTTAAAAGTTTATTTGATGAATTGTAATGGTACCAGCTACGATTAATTGCTTTTTAATGTCTAATTAATTATTTATTTCACTTTCTGTTAATGAGTCGAGGTTACATTTGCAGAAAATAATATTATATTTTAATATCATGAAGAATTTCTATACAGTCTTTTGGACTGCCGCATGCCTTTTGATTTCATCATCCGGATATGCGCAATCTGAATGGAAAAATAAATTCTCCGATCAGGGAGAAATACTGAAAACAGTAGGACGGGGTGAATGCAGCATTGCAGACGGGGTGTTCCGTTCAAAAGGTTCTTATGCTTGTTTCGGTAATCCTGAGTGGAAGAACTATACCATGTCCTTTAAAGCGCACGCTCCCCAAGAAGCGGAACAAGTTCAAATCTGGGCAGGATTTCGTGCCAATAATCGTTTTGATCGTTATGTAGTCGGTATAAAAGGCGGATTGCAAGATGATTTATATCTGATGCGCATGGGATATATGGGTACGGATGAATTTATGGGTGTTCGTCCGTTAGGATTTCATCCGGTACCGGGGCAATGGTATCAGTTAAAGGTAGAAGTCTGTGGTAGCCGTATCCGCGTTTTCTTGAATGATGAGAAGGAACCGCGGATGGATATCACAGATAAAAACAGCAATTTGGCACCTTCCGGTCCTGTGACTTTGGGAGGCGGTTGGATTGAAACAGAGTTTGATGACCTTGTTGTTACTCCGTTGGAAGAAAATGCATTGAACAATGTGAAAGTTGCAGAATATCGCAAAGTGGCAACGCAACAAGAAAAAGAAAGCAAGCGCCAGCTTGAAAGAGCAAATTATGCGTCTGTGAAAGTGAATAAACTGGAGGAAGGACGCACGGATATTTCATTGGATGGTAATTGGCTCTTTATGCCCGGATATCAGTTGGACGATAAAGAGAAAGCTGTATCCACGGCTACGGACGATAAGAATTGGCATGTAATGTCTGTGCCTAATTTCTGGAACCCAATCCGTATCTGGTTACATGGAGAAACCATGCCCTCACCTACAGGCCCTCAGCCCAAAGGAGTCTCGGATACCTATTATCAGCAGGAAACCGATCGTTGCGAGGGCTATACATTCGATTATAGAAAGACGAACGCTGCCTGGTATCGTCAGTGGATAGAGCTACCCGCTGGCATTGAAGGTAAAAATATGACTTTGACTTTTGATGCTGTTTCAAAAGTTGCGGAGATTTACATTAATGGAGAGTTGGCAGGTTCGCATATCGGTATGTATGGCGAAATACAAGTAGATGGAAGCAAGTTACTGAAACCCGGCAAAAATCTGGTAGTAGTGAAAGTGACCCGTAAGGCGGATGGAAGTGCTTCTGAAAACGGTAGTGCAGCTATTGATTTCTTCTATTCTTCTGTGCGCGAAAGTGAAAAAGAAGGCGGAAAGGTAGCTGTGAAGAACAACATCCTGAAAGATATAGCACATGGATTTTATGGCGATGAGCCTGCAGGTATCTGGCAGCCGGTAAAACTTACTATCACCAACCCGGTGAAGGTGGAAGATGTCTTTATTAAACCTACTCTGGAGGGAGCTACTTTTGACCTGACGGTAAAGAATCATAGCGGTAAGAAGAATCAGTTTGATCTCTATACTGACATTGTGGACAAAGAGACCGGTTCTGTGCTTTACAGCAGTCTTTCTTTGCAAAAACTGGTGCTGAATGCTGATGAAGAAAAGATGTTCACTTACAGTGTAAATGGACTTAAACCTCGTCTCTGGACACCTCATCATCCCAATCTATACGATTTCCGCTTTAGGCTGGTTACTGCCAAAGGTGTTGAATTAGACTGTCTGGCAGAAACTTCCGGTTTCCGTACTTTTGAAGTGAAGGAAGGCTTGTTCTTTCTGAACGGTAATCGATATTGGCTGCGGGGTGGCAATCACATTCCGTTTGCTCTTGCTCCGAACGACTTGAATCTGGCTAATACTTTCATGCAATTGATGAAGGCCGGCAACATAGATGTCACCCGTACTCACACCACTCCGTGGAATAAACTTTGGATGGGAGCTGCTGATAAAAATGGTATCGGTGTTAGCTTTGAAGGTACTTGGCCCTGGCTGATGATTCATTCCACTCCGCTTCCTGATGCAAAACTGATTGAGATGTGGAAGGAAGAATTCCTCACCTTGCTGAAAAAGTATCGTAACCATCCTTCACTGCTTTTCTGGACGGTGAATAATGAAATGAAGTTCTATGATAATGATAATGACCTGGAACGTGCTAAGGAGAAATACCGTGTGATTTCGGATGTGGTAAAAGAAATGCGTCGCATTGATCCTACACGCCCCATTTGCTTCGACTCCAACTATCAGGCAAAGGGCAAAAAGGAAAAGTATGGTGCTGACTTTATGAATAGCATAGATGATGGCGACATCGATGATATGCATGCTTATTATAACTGGTATGATTTCTCACTCTTCCGGTTCTTCAACGGAGAATTCCAGCAGAGGTTTAAGATGCCCGAACGTCCGCTTATCAGCCAGGAGATGTCAACCGGATACCCGAATAATGAAACCGGACATCCGACCCGTTCTTATCAGTTGATTCATCAGAACCCTCAATCCCTGATTGGCTATGAATGTTATGACTTCTCAGATCCTAAATCATTCCTTAACGTGCAGGCGTTCATTACCGGAGAATTGGCTGAAGCGCTCCGCCGTTCCAACGATCAGGCATCGGGTATCATGCATTTTGCCCTACTCACCTGGTTCCGTCAGGTTTATGATTATCAGAAGATTGAGCCATATCCTACGTATTACGCCTTGAAGCGTGCTTTGCAACCTGTGTTGGTAAGTGCTGAGTTGTGGGGACGTAATCTTTATGGTGGAGATAAGCTGCCGACACGTATTTATGTAGTGAATGACCGCGAGGATGGTACAGCCCTGAAACCTACTTTATTGCGTTGGGAAGTACAGGATGAAACCGGAAAGAAACTGGTTTGGGGTAGTGAGGAACTCCCGGCTGTGAAGCATTATGGACGCTACTATATTGAATCGAATATCCAATTACCGGTTAACTTGCCAGCCGACAAGGTGAAAGCTAAATTGGTATTGAAGTTGACTGAGAATGGTTTACCGGTATCGGAAAATGAATATAACCTGCTGTTAGCCCGTAAAGACTGGAACATAAACCAAGTAGCAGAAGGTAAAAAAGTGCTTCTTTTGGATAAAGAGGGTATGAAAGACAAATTTGATTTCCTTCATATAAACTATCAGGCGGTTTCTACCATAAAAGAAATGATGAATCCGAAACTGAAAGCTAACCTTTGCATTATTTCCGGATTGACCGAGTGTACGAACGAAGAAAGAGAAATGCTTCGCTCTTATCAGTCAAAAGGAGGAAAGTTGCTTTTACTGAATAGTAAAGAAGTTGCGAAGACCATTTATCCGGAGCATATCACGGGCTGGATTATCCCGACAGAGGGTGATATTGTGAATATGGAACGCAATGATGCACCGGTGTTTGATGGTATCGACGTATTGGAACTGCGTTATTTCAATAATAATAAGAGAGAAATTCCTTTGGCTTGCAATGCTACCCTGAAAGTAAACCGGAATGAAAACCTGATAGAATTGGCAGGGCAGATGAAAATTCATGCCTATATCGACGGTGGAAAGCCGGAAGATCGTATTCGTAAAATCGATTCAATGCGAGGGGTAACCTTATTGCAGATAAAGGATGGAAAGGGATTGGCTACAGTTTCTACCATGTGTACGGAAAAAGCTGATACCGACCCGATAGCTGGAAAGCTGTTAGTGAACATGATAAATGAATTATTGAAATAGCAAGCAACGAATAGTTTGATACGATTCTGATTTTACTGATACAATCAAAATACTATGGTCAAGAAAATTCTGATATCCTTTTGTTTGAGTGCTGTAGCCCTGGTGGCTACAGCACAAAATGAACCCTACAGAAACCCGGATTTATCACCTTCCGAACGGGCGTGGGACTTGTTGAAACGTATGACTCTGGAAGAGAAAATCAGCCAGATGAAAAATGGCTCGCCAGCCATTGAGCGCCTTGGAATACCGGCATATGACTGGTGGAATGAAGCACTGCACGGAGTGGCACGTGCCGGAAAAGCAACTGTTTTTCCTCAGGCGATAGGACTCGCCGCCACTTTTGATAATCAGGCTGTTCATGAAACCTTCAGCATCGTATCGGATGAAGCCCGTGCCAAATACCATGATTTTCAACGTAAGGGTGAACGGGATGGTTACAAAGGATTGACGTTTTGGACTCCGAATATCAATATATACCGTGATCCGCGTTTGGGACGAGGCATGGAAACTTATGGTGAAGACCCGTATCTGACATCTCTGATGGGATTGGCCGTAGTAAAAGGCTTGCAGGGTGATGGCACCGGAAAATATGACAAGGCACATGCTTGTGCCAAGCACTATGCCGTGCACAGTGGTCCGGAATGGAACAGGCATAGTTTTGATGCCAAGAATATTTCCCAGCGCGATTTATGGGAAACCTACCTGCCCGCTTTTAAAACTTTGGTGACGGAAGGGAAGGTAAAAGAGGTGATGTGTGCTTATAACCGCTATGAAGGAGAACCGTGTTGCTCTAACAAGCAATTGTTGATTCGTATCCTGCGCGAGGACTGGGGATATGATGATATTGTGGTTTCAGATTGTGGGGCTATCGGAGATTTCTACTATCCTAATCATCATGAAACCCACCCTACGGCTGCTGCAGCTTCGGCTGACGCTGTTGTCTCAGGGACAGACCTGGAATGTGGCGGTAGTTATTCTTCTTTAAATGAAGCGGTACGGAAAGGACTGATATCAGAAGAAAAAATCAATGAATCGGTTTTCCGTTTATTGCGCGCTCGTTTCCAGTTAGGCATGTTTGATGATAATACACTTGTTTCGTGGTCTGAAATACCATATTCAGTTGTAGAGTCAAAGGAACATGTAGCCAAGGCTTTGGAGATGGCACGTAAGAGTATGGTATTGCTGACTAACAAGAATAATATCTTGCCGTTGAGTAAATCTGTTCGTAAAGTTGCCGTGCTGGGTCCTAATGCCAATGACTCCGTGATGCTTTGGGCAAACTATAACGGTTTCCCAACTAAGTCTGTCACCATCCTTGAAGGCATTAGAAGTAAACTTCCCGAAGGAGCTGTATATTATGAGAAAGGCTGTGATTTTGTAAATACACAGACTGTTTTTAGCTACTTCGACTGTTGCTCGTATGATGGGAAGAAAGGCTTTAAGGCAACCTTCTGGAATAATAAGGAATTGGAAGGTGAAGCGGTGGCTGTCGGTCATTTTAGTGAGCCGCTGAACTTTGGTAATGGGGGCAACACCGTATTCATGCCGGGAGTAAATCTGCACGATTTCTCGGTGCGCTTTGAGTCGGTATATACCCCGAAGGAATCCGGCGAAGTTTCTTTCATTATTTCTGCGGATGATGGTTCCCGACTATTCATTGATGGAAAAGAGGTTTATTCTGAGTGGCATAATGGAGCTACAAGAGAGAAAATGTATAATCTGAATGCAGTGAAGGGCAAAGCCTATAAGGTTGTATTAGAGTATTTCCAGGCTGGCGGAGAAGCTTCATTGAAATTTGATATAGGTATTAAGAAAGAAATAAATTATAAGGAAGTGGCCGATAAAGCGGCTGAAGCTGACGTGATTATCTTTGTTGGCGGACTTTCTTCTTCACTGGAAGGTGAGGAAATGCCGGTGGACCTTCCCGGATTTAGAAAAGGTGACCGCACCAATATCGATCTGCCTCAGGTGCAGGAAGAGATGCTGAAAGCTCTGAAAAAAACAGGTAAACCGGTTGTTTTTGTCTTATGTTCCGGCAGTACGCTGGCATTACCTTGGGAAGCGGAAAACCTGGATGCGATTATTGAAGCATGGTATCCCGGTCAGCAGGGAGGAACAGCCGTTGCAGATGTCCTGTTTGGTGATTATAATCCTGCCGGACGCTTGCCGCTTACTTTCTATGCATCGAGCAGTGATCTACCCGATTTTGAGGACTATGATATGAGCAACCGTACATACCGCTATTTCAAGGGAAAACCTCTGTTTCCTTTTGGACATGGATTGAGCTATACCACTTTTGACTATGGTAAGGCTAAGGCGGATAAGAAAATACTTCGGGCAGGTGAGGGGTTGACTTTAACCATACCATTGAAGAACATCGGTAAACTGTCAGGAGATGAAGTTGTGCAAGTCTACCTGCGTAATCCCGGTGATAAAGATGGGCCGATTAAAACATTGAGAGCTTTCCGCAGGATTTCTCTGGAAGCTGGTCAGGCGGAAGATGTTCTGTTTGAATTACCCGCCTCAACATTTGAATGGTTTAATCCGGCTACAAACCGCATGGAGGTTCTTCCTGGTAAGTATGAACTGCTCTATGGCGGAACTTCGGATGAGAAAGCGCTACAGAGACTAACAGTTACGTTGAAGAAATGAAACTCTGCATTTTGCAATGATATTTAAACGCTATTTGAACAATCCTTAACTACCTGTAGGTAATCTACTGACTACTACGTAGTAGTTGGCAAACTACCTATAGGTAATCGGGTAACTACTTATAGGTAGTTTTATCACTTATCCCGCACGATTCGTAATAGATTGAACCTTTAACACTGATATTTATGAAGAAGTATTTTCTTTTTATGTTCTTTTTCCTTTTTGTCCTTTCTGTTAATGCCGGAGAAGGAAGATATACCCTCCCGTTGACAGGAGGAGGCTGGTCGCTATGGCTCGATAAAGAAGCGAGCTGGCAGAACGATCGCCTTTACCTTCCGCACGAGATAACTGACTTGTCTTTGCTGCCTGTGAATCGTCCCACAGGTGGCTGGCAGGTTTTGAGTAATAATCCTGATGCCGTCTCTGTCGGAGTACCGGGTACGGTGGAAGAATATCTCACCGTTTCTGATAATCCCCGTCCGGAAGATTTCCGGGGAGTCAGTTGGTGGTATCGTAAGATTAAGATTCCTGCTGACCAGAAGAATAAACGCTTTATAATTTACTTTGAATCAGTCAGAATGCGTGCAGAAGTTTATCTTGACGGTAAACTCATGGCTTACGACCTGATTGGTGAAACTCCTTTTCAGGTAGACATTACCGATGAGGCCAAGCCGGGGACAGAACAATTACTGGCAGTACGTGTCACCAATCCCGGAGGTAATTTCCATTGGCAGGATTTTGATATACTGAAATGGGGCGAGTATAATATTCCTCCTGCAAGAAGTTTCAGTGGAATTATCGGTAGGGTCAGGTTGGAGAGTGTGAACCCTGTGTTTATTTCTGATATTTATATGCAGAATACTCCTGAGTTGACAAAAGTGAATGCTATTGTTTCTTTCACTAACGAAACGCCTGCTGATGTGAAACAGGATGTTGAACTTACAGTGAGCGAAAAAGCGAATCCTGATAAAGTTGTGTTCCGGCAAACACTGAAAAAAGTTTCTTTTCCTTCGGGAAATCATGAGGTGACAATACCTGTAAATGTCCCCGATGCTAAGCTATGGGACCTCTCTACCCCAGAGTTGTATACCTGCAATATTCAGATAAAGAAGGGTAAAAAGATACTCGATCAGGACCAGAAGAATTTCGGTTTCCGCTGGTTTACCGTAGATGGCGTGGGGAAGGATGCAGTATTGCGTCTGAATGGTCGCCGCGTGATGCTGAGAAGCGCAATCAGTTGGGGATACTTTCCGGTTACGGGATTGATAGCAACGACCGAGATGGCCGAAAAGCAGATTCTTACGGCTAAGAAGTTGGGCTTGAATATGTTGAATTTTCATCGCTGCATAGGTAGTCCGGTGGTTCTTGAGAAAGCGGATGAGTTGGGATTACTCTATTATGAAGAACCGGGTTCGTTCCATTCGGCCAACCATGATCCGTTTATCCGTACAATTGTGAATGAGAAACTGAAACGTATGGTTCACCGTGACCGTAGTCATCCGAGCCTCGTAATCTTTAATCTGATTAATGAATTTGGCGGTCGGTTGTCACAGGATAAAGAGCTTGTTGCTAAGCGTATGAATGATATGCGTGAGGCACATGCTGTAGACCCCAGCAGAATTATGACGTTTACGTCCGGTTGGGCAGGCAGTGAAGACAAAGAAGAGGATTCCAAAGCACACATGTTGCCGTTTGACACGACGTTATACCGGAAGGGATGGCACGATAATCATCGTGCCGGAGGGCCGGAGACTTGGGTGGAAAATTACTATAAAGGACTGAAGGATAATATCATGTATACCAGCAACCGCACGGAAGTCTTTTTGCGAGGTGAAGAAGGAGCAATATCTACTCCTCCCCGTATTCAGTTGATAAATGATGAGGTAGAACGTACCGGTAAGACCGGCTGGGATGGCCTTTTCTGGAAAAGCCAGTATAAGGCTTTCACTGATTATTTCCAGAAGAAAGGGCTGGCGTCCCACTTCGGTACTCTTGATGATCTGACACGTTCTATGGCTAATGTGTCATTCGAACATCAGGGCAGGCGCATTGAGGGGATGCGAATGCAGAATCTGGGTGATGCCTACATGGTGAATGGCTGGGAAGCGATGCCTTATGACAATCATTCCGGCATTGTAGACATCTACCGCAATCCCAAAGGGGATGCTTCTATATTGGCGTACTATAACCAACCGCTGTATGTAGCCGTTGCTTCGCGCAATCAGGTTGTAAAACTCCCGGGCAGTGCAATCGTAGATTTCTATATCGTGAATGAGAAGAACCTGAAAGGCAATCATACTCTGGAGATAAAAGTGATTGCTCCCGATGGAAAAGTGGTTTATACCCGGAATGAAACAGTCAGCATCGAAGGCGGTGAAACGTTTGGGCAGCTTTTGCTGGAGAATGTGGAGGTTCCCGTAAATGGTAAAGAAGGAACTTACCGCATACTGGCTGATATAAAAGCTGATAATCAGCAGATATGCGCCCAGGGGCACGATGAAGTAGTAGCTGTAGGCTGGCAGGCAAATGACCTGGCTGGCAATGGAGCTTATTATGGAAGTGAGAATGATAAAGTGGCCGCTTTCTATAAGGAGACTACCGGAAAAGAACTTCCGGCCTTTACTTCCGAAACCGGTAAATTGGACTGGCTTGTTGTGAACCGTTCATCGTTAGATGAACCTGTTGTCATACCATCGGACTTTTTCAAGGATAAGAATGGAAATTCCACTTTGAAAGCCACCTGGTATAGTGAACCAGATATGAATATTGTAGCTTCCATTAAGCCGGATGCAGAGCTTAACCGGACTTTTGTAGACGGTGCGCAGCCTGATGAGTCTGTTCCCGCCAATCAGCCTTTCTCGGTAATATGGGAAGGTGAACTATATCCGCCAGAGTCCGGACAGTATTTGCTGGGTGTTGAAACCAATCGTGGCGTGCGTATGTATGTTGACGACAGGCAGTTGATTGATGAGTATTATAATGCTTCTCCTATGAAGCAGGACAGACCTGTGGTTATGGAGGCTGGAAAGCCGGTAAGGGTGAGGGTGGTGTATCGCCAGACTCATCAGTCCGGTCAGATACAATTGAAATGGTCCCGGCCGAGTGCAACCGCCATTGCTCCGCAAAAGTTATTCGAGCGGGTGAAGAATGAGGGTACCACTTTGATTTTGCTTGGCTCCACCGAAACCTGGATGAAGGCTGTGGCAGAATATACGAATACTGTATATAACAGTTATTATAACGTTGGAAAGAACTGGATTGGCGGGATTCATTTTGTGAAAGAGCATCCTTTGTTTGCAGGGCTTCCGGTGAACGTTGCCTTGAACTGGCCTTACCAGGCGGTAGTGAAGAATGGCGACCAGAGGTTTGGCTTCCGTATGCAAGGAGAAGAATTGGTAGTTGGTTCCTATCGGAGCACTCCGTTTGAGTTAGGCACAGCTGTAGGAATCATTCCTTGTGGAAAAGGAAAGATTATTTTCTCTTCACTGGATATTGCAGACAATCTGGATGACTCGTCGGGACCTGCAGAAGTGGCTAAGAAAATATTGTGTAACTATATCAAATACTCTTTTCATGAAAACATCTTCTAAGTTAGGGGCGGCGACTATACTGATTCTGCTGGCGTTGCTTCCTATGAACATTACCTGTGCGCAAGCACAAAAGCAGCAAGCGCTCCAGCAGAGTATCAAAACCACTTATCCGACAAAAGACTGGGCGATATCCGACTTTGTTGTGACCGACCCTGCCTTCGGTGCCAGGGCCGAACCGGGATTTGACAACAGGGCTGCTTTCCAGGCGGCTATTGACGCTGCTTATGAAAGCGGCGGCGGGGTAGTGTATATACCTGCCGGAAATTATGAATTCCGCAGTACGCAGCTCGGTACAAAAAATGTCAGAGTTCGCCAAGGCCGTTCGGAAAGTAAGAAAGATTTTCACTTTGAATACGTTTTGCGCCTCCATCCCGGAGTACAACTTCGTGGCGACTGGGCTAATCCGGAGGCCAATAACGGAAAGGTTCTCGGAACCATTCTTGAAGTACGTGTCGGCAAAGATGCACCGAACTATGACGGAAGTGTTGAAAGCTGGTGGAACGACGGACAGGCGGACAATGCACTTCGCACGACCTATACAAGCATAGCTGACCGGTTCATCGAGATGAATGCAGGCACCGGAGTTACTAATCTCTCCATCTGGTATCCTGAGCAGGACATCAATGATGTGAAACCCTATCCGTGGACATTGTTCCAAACTCAGGGAGACTGTGCTACGATAGAGCATGTCACTCTCGTCAACTCTTACAACGGCTTTAATTCTGCGCCGAGTGAGTTGCACTATGTGCTGGATAGTTATATCACAGCCCTAAACAAAGGTATCGAAGTGCACGTATGTACCGATATCGGGCGTATTGAGAATGTCAGGATAAGTCCTGAGTACTGGGCTAAATCCGGTCTTCCGGGAGCACCTTCTCTTGCTGACGTAACAGCCTATACAAAAGCGAACGGCACGGGATACCAGATGCACCGTTCGGACTGGGAATATGTTTCTTACCTGCGTGTGTCAGGTTACAAGACAGGCGTATGGATTGGGCGTGAACCCGGCTTTGCCGATGCCCCGAACGCTCAGTTATATGAGGTGCATGTAGATAATTGCGGGAATGGATTGTATGTGGAAGATGTCAATCCGTATGGCATACTTATATCCAATTCTTCATTCGGAGCGCCCGAAGATGGCAATGCCGTATACTTTTACAAAGATTTCAGCACGTCGGTACAATTCAATGGGGTGGATTTCAACGGACCTGTTGTAAGTGACGGCAGCGATGGAGTCGTGTCGTTTGAAAGCTGTACGTTTAGTGAATACGGGGATTATGCCCTCAAGATGAACAGTGGCAATGCATTGCTGTCCCAATGCGATTTCAAGAAGAAGGCCGGACATGTATATCTCGGAACGAATATGCATACCTTGAAATCGGTTAATTCGGGCTATAAATCTAAACTGAAGGTGGATAATCACAGTACTTCCGCTAAAGTGGAAGTTATCACAGGGAAGAAATACCTCTTTGATCCCATTCCTAAAAATGTGAAAACAAATATAGACGTGCATCCAAGACCGGTGTCGGATAGAGTATTGAAAGCGGATTTGGCGAGGGCAACCGGCTTTAATAATGATCGTCCCGTAAAAGACGTATCGGCTGATTTGCAGTCTGCACTGGATGCTGTGAAAGCCGCCGGCGGAGGTACGCTCTACCTGCCGGCCGGAAGATATCTGGTGAATAACCCTATTAAAGTGCCTTCGGGGGTTGAATTGCGGGGATCATGGGATGTACAGCATCACACACAAAGTGGTGGAACTGCCATATTTACCAATTATGATGGCGGAACCGCAGGAGAAAGCGGGCCTTCGCTCATACAGCTTGAAGCCCATGCAGGTATCAGAGGCATTACGCTGGCACAGCTTAATATCGTTTCTGATGGTTTCAGTGTTGAAAACCCGAGAAAAACCCCGTTCCTGATACAGGGGCAAGGTCCGAAGGTGTATATTATAAACGTAACCATAGCTGTGGGTGACAAAGGTATAGACTTGGCTTCATACGACACGAGCGGGCATTATGTCGATTATCTGGGTGGTGTACCTTTAAGGGCAGGTATCTGGGTTGGCGGTGGCGCTGAAGGCGGATTCATCCGCAATATGCAGTTGAATCCTCATTACGGATCAAGGCTTCCGGAAGGTGGACAAGGATATCCGGAAGTATTTATGATGCGCTTCGTACAGTCTAATTGCAGTGCGCTTAAATTTGCAGATGTCAAGAATCAGACCATTTTCAATAATTTCGTTTATGGCTCGGTATATGGAATACATTTTCTGAAAGATGCAATAACAGGCAAGTATCCGGGGGAAATGACCGTTATAGGTCATGGTTCTGACGGGTGTACTTATTCTCTGTTTGTAGAAGACGCGGATAAGAATACTAAGATAGTTGCCATTAACTCAGAATTGGTCAATACTAAAATTCCAAATGAGCCGGTCAGGTCATACGTTCTCATGGGAGATAAGGTCAATACTGATAAAGTTCATCCTGATGCTAAATTGACTTTGTACAATAGTGCATTTTGGGGTAGCCCTGTCATCGGGGCGATAATAAATAATGGTATTGTATCTTTCCAACAAGCTAATTTCTCACGCTCCGGTACGCAGGGTGTAGATGTTAGAGGTGGTAAAGCGCATGTCTATACTTCTTATTTCGCTCAAAAAATGGCGGAGGCAACTGTCAAAGATGAAGGGTACGCCAGACTGGGAGCGCAGGGTAAATCGATAGAGTTTACTAACAACTACTATATTTCCGGTTTCCGGTTCAGCAAGTCGGGAGAGGGATTGATTTATGGATCTGATAAGAAGTAGATGTTGGATGGATAGATTCTTGTGAATGTGACATTGTGGAAGGGCTACACCAAAAGGTGTAGCCTTGATTTATCTTCTACCAGTTATCCGTTCGGAAAGGAATCAGTGGCAGTCCATGAATATTGAAAACATTGGCTTCTGCATAGTTTTTATAGGCATACCGAACTGCTACCGGATGAGGTACTTTATCACTGGATACTGCCAGACGGGTAGTGCTGGTTTCTATTTCAGCAAATGCCGGATAGAATACTTTGTCTTCTCCTGCTATCTCAAATCCTTTGAGAGCAGTCCACATCGGGCACAATCCCCGTTGGGCATTTTCAACATTGATGTATATTTTGTTATCGGATATCTCCATGGATTTATAAATAGGTGATGCATATCCGAATCCTTTCTTACCGTAAGTCTTTGCAAGTGCCCAGAGTGCCAGACGGTTTCCGACAGTCTCTTTATCCATGGGATGTATAAAGACGGGATGGCCTATGTCTACAGTTGAAACCATACCGCTATTCGGAATATCCTTCATGTTTTGCAATTGTACTTCGCGCATCCGTGCAGCTGAAGTTCCATCTGCTCCTTCATAATTGAACGGGGCTATTTCCACAAAATAGAAGGGAAGCTCACCTCGGTTCCATTTGTTTCGCAAGTCTTTCACAAAGGCCGGCATCAGACTTTGATACAGATCGGCATTGTCCCGGTTACTTTCCCCTTGGTACCAGAGGAAACCTTTGATAGCAAAGTTTGTGAAAGGGGCTACTTTGGCATTATACAGTACACAGGGAGTAGCGGTTATATTCTTTATCTGCTCATCATTGTCAAGGATCGATAGACTGATACTTTTGAAAGGAAAAATCGCTTCCCGGCTCATCCATGCTTCCACTTTGGAACCTCCCAGGGTAGAAACGATAATACCAACCGGTACTTCCAGAACTTCCTGTATATATCGGGCGAAATAATAAGCGGCAGCACTAGTGGTTGCTACATTCACCGGAGTGTTTTCCAACCATTCACCCTGACAGTCTTTTTGTGGAGTCTTGCTGAATTGGCGCACCCATTTACCTTCTTTAGAGTCGGTATTGTATATGCGGATAGGGGTAGATGGCTTTGCTTTGGCAATTAGATCATTGGTTCCTTTGGTAGGTTGACGGTCGAATCCTTCCATCGGCATTTCCATATTCGACTGTCCGGAACAAAACCAGACTTCACCTATCAATACGTTTTTTAAAGTGAGCGGTTCGCCGTCATTGAAAGTTATCTCGTAAGGACCACCCGCCTGTGGAGTGGGGATCTGTAGTTCCCATTGGCCTTTATTGTCAGCGATAGCCTTGTATGTTTTGTTGTTCCATGAAGTCTTTACTGTCAGGGTTGCTTTGGCTTGTGCTCGTCCCCAGAGTTTGACATCCGTCTGCTGTTGCAACACCATGTTGTCTGCAAGTACGGAGGGGAGTTTTACTTTGGCTTCTGCGTTGACAGAAAGAAAGAGGAAAGCTAACAGAAAGGAGAAGTGTATCAATGGGCATCCATTCATACGGTTTGAAAAAACTCTATTCATGATATTCTTTATTAGTAGTTAAACTATGGGTTATAAACTATGTGCAAAGGTAAGTTCAGGCTATTATTTTGTGATTAATTTCGTATTAACTACACTCGAAATCTGTTTTAATAATCTTTAAAAAGATACTTTTAAGGTGATTTTAATATAGGAAAGGCAAACAATCCTCATATTAATTGAAAATTAAGTGTAAGCTAATTGTAATATAATTGAAGCATTAATCTGTCGGGTTTATATTTGCGATGTGAAATAATAGATAATGGCAGAGGTATAGGTCGAAAGTTTTTTAATAATAGATATAAATAATAGTATTTTATGAGAGTTAAGTTATTCATAGCATTGGGTATGCTTGGTATGAGTTTGTTTACTTATGCCGGTTCCAGACACGCCGCGGAGACTTCTTATCCGAGTTATAAAGGATTGGTAATGGCGGGATATCAAGGTTGGTTTCGTGGACCGCAGGATGGTACAAATCAAGGTTATGGCCATTATGGAACCGGAAAGCAATTCGACGAGAAACATTGTACCATTGATGCATGGCCCGATGTGAGCGAGTATGAGAAAACGTATGAGACTTCTTTCCGCCATGCCGACGGAAGAAAAGCGCGTGTATTCAGTTCGGCGGACAAGTCTACTGTTGATTTGCATTTCAGGTGGATGAAAGATTACGGAGTGGATGGCGTATTTGTACAGCGTTTTGTGGACTATACCCGTGGAGATCAAAAGAATTCGGTGCCTAACCGTATCCTGGAAAATGCTTTGGAAGCAGCTTCCAAGTATGATCGTGCCATCGCCGTGATGTATGATCTGTCCGGTTTGAGAAGATCCGGTGAAGACTGCTCCATGATAATAGAAGACTGGAAGAGGCTGGTGGACAATCAGAAGGTGACTAATCAGTCCGGTACGAAAACTTATTTGCACCATAACGGAAAGCCGGTAGTGGCTATCTGGGGAGTCGGTTTCCCCGACCGTCCCTACAATATCAGGAATATCGGCATGGAGCGTTTGATTGACTTCCTGCAAAATGATCCGGTATATGGCGGTTGCACGGTAATGTTGGGTGTTCCTACCTTCTGGCGCAATCTGGAATCCGATTGTATCAATGATCCTTATCTGCATACATTGATCCGAAAGGCGGATATCGTTCTGCCGTGGACTATCCAGCGTTTCTCTCCGTTGTTACACAATGATATGGATCGTTTCCGTGACCTGGTTATTGGAGATATCCGCTGGTGCGAAGAGAATGGAGTGGATTATGTTCCAGCCGTAACCCCGGGGTTCAGTTGGCATAATCTCAGCAAACTGGAGTTTCCGGATGACGTAAAGCCTGTAGGCAGTATTCCCCGTCAGGGAGGACGTTTCTATTGGCAGCAACTCTCTACAGCGATGATGGCAGGGGCGGAAATGATTTATGTAGCCATGTTTGATGAGGTGGACGAGGGTACCGCCATCTTTAAATGTACGGGCGATCATCCGGTTAGTGACATTGCCAAGTTTATCGATATGGACGGCCAACCTTCCGATCATTACCTGTGGCTGACCGGTGAGGCGGCCCGTATGCTCAGGAAAGAAATTCCATTGACGTTTAAGATGCCCGTAAGAAATTAAACAATGAAACGATATCAGTTAATAATGGCTCTGTTTGCATCCTTTCTGCTTCTGGTGGAAGGGGTGCAGGCACGTATTGCACTGCCGTCTTTTTTCTCAGATGGAATGGTGTTGCAACAACAAAGTGCGGTTGCCATTTGGGGAAGCAGTGACAGGAAACGGCAGAAAGTAACTGTAAAAACTTCATGGAATGCTAAGAAATATACGGCAGTTACCGATGAATCGGGTAACTGGAAAGTAAAGGTAGAGACACCCGTGTATGGTGGTCCCTACAGCATAGAGGTGAGCGATGGTGAGCCGGTACATATCAATAATGTATTGATCGGTGAGGTATGGCTTTGTTCCGGTCAGTCCAATATGGATATGCGGGTAAGCGGAAATTATGGCGATCCGGTGATTGGTTCGTTGGATGCCATTGTCACTTCCGGAAATCCCGAAGTTCGTATGTTTATGGTAGGAAGCAAGATGACGTCCGAACCACTGACTGACTGTGAAGGTATTTGGCAGGAAGCTTCCTCTGAAACGGTTCCCGGGTTCTCGGCTACCGGATATTTCTTTGCACGTAAACTGAACCAGGTGCTCAAGGTGCCCGTAGGTATCATCCATGCGAGTTATGGAGGTTCGCGGGTGGAAGCCTGGATGAGTGAAGAAGGGATAGAACCTTACAAAGACTTGTCGGATGTACACAATGCTTCTATTCTTTATAATGGTATGTTGAGTCCCGTAGTCGGTTATGGCATACGAGGCTGTTTGTGGTATCAGGGAGAAGCCAATGTGGATGTCCCCGACCTGTATACGCAACTGTTTCCTTCGTTGGTGAATGACTGGCGAAAACAATGGGGAATAGGGGAATTTCCTTTCTATTATGCACAGATTGCTCCATTCAACTATAACAAGGGGGAGGGAAAAGGAAAGAACTCGGCCTATCTGCGTGAAGCTCAGGCTAAATGTCTGGATATTGTACCTTCTTCCGGAATGATAATTCTGACTGATATCGGCGATGCGCGTACCATACATCCTATGGAGAAGGAAACTGTAGGTAATCGTTTCGCATACATGGCATTAGGACGAACTTATGGTAAGAAGGGGTTCCCCGTGACTGGTCCGTTGTATAAGTCTATGCAGATAGAGGGAAATAAGATCGCGGTATCATTTGATGAAGTAGGTAAAGGCTTGACTACATATCGCCAACCACTGACAGGTTTCGAAATAGCCGGTGAGGATAGGATGTTCCATCCTGCCAATGCGCATTTTGGTAAAGACGCTCAAACAGTGGTCGTTTCCAGCCCGGAAGTGCCCCATCCGGTAGCAGTGCGATATGCTTTTAAGGATTATGTGAAAGGCTGTCTTTATAATATGTCGGGTCTTCCGGTTTCTTCATTCAGGACGGACGATTGGTAATACTGGGATACTATGAAAATAGGAGAAATTTATTCAATATTATAAGTTTTATTTACTCTTTTTGCTTGGCTTTATGAAACATAAACTCTGCATGCTGTTGTTGGCATCAGGAATCGGATTGTTTTCCTGTGCAGAAAAGGATCTCCCCAAGGAGTATACTGATAGCGTGAATATATTTATAGGGACTGGTGGACATGGCCACACTTTCCCTGGTGCAACTTTACCTCATGGAATGGTACAGTTGAGTCCGGATACCCGTCTTAATGGATGGGATGCCTGTTCGGGATATTATTATGACGATACTTCCATCATGGGCTTCTCCCATACTCATCTTAGCGGAACGGGTATTGGAGATTATGGCGACATACTTTTCATGCCGGTAGTGGGAGAGAAGCCGCTGATCGCAGGAACAGCGGAGAATCCGGATGAAGGATATCGTTCCCGTTTCTCACACGAACAGGAAAGCGCCCGTCCGGGATATTATCAAGTGCTGTTGCAAGATGATTCTATCCATGTGGAACTGACTGCTACTATGCGTGCAGGTCTGCATCGGTACACTTACCCTAAGGCAAGCGATGCCCGCCTGATTGTGGATATGGAACCTACCATTCATGGTCATCAGCACCCTGTTACTCAGATTCGTGTGGTGAATGACTCTACCATAGCCGGAATGAAATATACTGTTGGTTGGGCTAAACGTCATTATGTTTATTTCTATGCTGTATTTTCCAGTCCTTTTGATTATAAGCTGTATTCGGGAACTGAATATCAGCCGGATAGTACATCTGTGACGGTCAATACGGCTAAGGCTGTAATGACTTTCAGAAATCTTCCTGCGGATGGACGCGTCTTTGCTAAAGTAGGCATTTCGAGTGTGGACGAAGAAGGTGCAAAGTGCAACGTGGAAACGGAGATTCCCGACTGGAATTTTGAACGGGTGGTGCAGCAGGCAAATACTGTCTGGAATGAGGCTCTGGGAAAGATTGATATCGAGACTTCGGATTACGACAGTCGCACAGTCTTTTATACCTCACTGTATCATGCGTTTATCCAGCCAAGTCTGGCATCCGATGTAGACGGACGCTATCGCACTATGAATCATGAGATAGAACAGGATACTTCTTATACTAATTATACAGTATTCTCTTTATGGGATACTTTCCGTGCTGCTCACCCGCTTTATACCATTGTCGCACCGGAACAGAACCAGGCTTTTATCCGCTCATTACTCCGTAAATACGATGAATCGGGTATTCTGCCTAAGTGGGAACTGGCTTCCAATGAAACCGGAACGATGATTGGTTATCATGCCGTGTCCGTCATTGCCGATGCCATGATGAAGAAGCAATGCGATTTTGATGTGAAGAAGGCGCTGGAAGCCTGCATACGCTCATCGGTATACGATACTACGGGTATTACGCCTATGATGGATCGTGAGATACTTTATGGAAAGGTAATGCCGGTTTCTATTAAATATAAGAATGAATTGGGGTACATCCCTTGTGATAAAGTAGGTGGTTCCGTTTCACAAGGACTGGAGTTTGCCTATAATGACTGGCTGATAGCACAAATGATGAAGGAACATAACCGTAAGGATATTTACGACAAATACATGGAATTGTCTAAAGCTTACCGTGCTTACTTCGATCCTGAAACGAAGTTGATGCGGGGACGCCTGAGTGATGGCAGCTGGATTACTCCTTTTGATCCGGCATCCGTGCAACGCCCCAGTAACTATGTCGAAGGAAATGCCTGGCAGTGGGCGTGGTTCGTTCCGCAGGATGTGGAAGGACTGATGCAGCTGGTTGGAGGTCGGAAATCTTTCGAGGCTCATCTGGATACGCTGTTTACCACAAGTTCCGAACTGACGGGTGATCCGAATGCCGCTGCTGACGTTACCGGGATGATCGGGCAATATGCGCATGGCAACGAACCGAGTCATCATATTCCTTATCTTTATAATTATGCCGGTGCGCCTCGCAAGACACAGGCTCTGGTAGATCATATTCTTCGTACACTGTATCACAATGATCCTAACGGACTTTCGGGTAATGAAGATGTGGGTCAGATGTCTGCCTGGTATGCACTCAGTTCTATGGGATTCTATTCGTTCTGTCCGGGCCGTCCGGTTTATGAAATTGGCCGTCCGATGTTCGATAAGGTAACCATTCATCTGGAGGGTGGAAAAGATTTTGTGATTCGAACTAAGAATAATAGCGTAGAAAATAAGTATATTCGCTCCATGAAATTGAATGGTGAAGAATTGACTGAGCCAAGGTTCTCTCACTTTGATCTGATGCGGGGTGGTGAGCTTGTTTTTGAAATGGAAAAATAAATAAGTACTATGAAAAGAGGAATCACTTTATGTATTGCTGTATCGCTTTGTGCGGGTGTGTATGCGGGTAATAATCCCGGTATATATAAGAAAGGCTGGATTGATTTTAACAAGAACGGGGTAAAGGATATCTACGAAGATCCTTCGGCACCGATAGAGGCAAGAGTAAAAGACCTGCTGTCGCAGATGACACTGGAAGAGAAAACTTGCCAGATGGCTACCTTGTACGGGTCCGGCCGTGTACTGAAAGATTCTCTCCCCACTGAGAAGTGGAAAGATGAAATCTGGAAGGACGGTATAGCCAATATAGATGAACAGGCCAATGGCTTGGGACGTTTCGGTTCTTCTTTATCATACCCTTATGTGAATAGTGTAGAAAATCGGCAGACCATTCAGCGATGGTTTGTGGAGCAGACCCGGCTGGGAATACCTGTCGATTTCACCAACGAAGGTATTCGCGGACTTTGCCATGACCGGGCCACCATGTTCCCTGCCCAATGCGGACAGGGGGCTACCTGGAATAAGGAACTGATCAGTGAAATAGCTCAGGTCACCGCTGAAGAAGCAAAAGCATTAGGTTATACTAATATTTATTCTCCTATTCTGGATATTGCACAAGATCCGCGTTGGGGACGTGTAGTAGAATGCTATGGAGAAGATCCTTTTCTGGTGGGAGAGCTTGGAAAACGGATGATTAAAGGACTTCAGCAAGAAGGACTGGTTGCCACTCCCAAACACTTTGCAGTATATAGTATCCCTGTCGGTGGGCGTGATGCCGGTACCCGTACCGATCCACATGTAGCACCGCGCGAGATGCGGACTCTTTATATCGAACCTTTCCGCAAGGCTTTCTGCGAAGCCGGAGCATTGGGAGTCATGAGTTCGTATAATGACTATGATGGTGAACCGATTACCGGAAGCTATCATTTCCTTACTGAAATACTTCGCCATGAATGGGGGTTCAAAGGCTATGTAGTGTCTGATAGTGAAGCGGTGGAGTTCCTCTATTCCAAGCATAACGTGGCTGCCGATGCTGTAGATGGAGCTGCCCAGGTAGTAAATGCGGGATTGAATGTGCGTACTAACTTTACTTTGCCCGAGAATTTCATTCGTCCGCTTCGCCAGGCTATCAGCGAGGGAAAGGTTTCCATGCAGACAATTGATAGCCGTGTGGCTGATGTGTTGCGGGTGAAGTTTGGGATGGGGTTGTTTGATAATCCTTATAAAGGAGATGCAAAACATCCTGAAAAGGTGGTACATAGCAAGGAACATCAGGCGGTATCCATGAGAGCGGCTTTAGAATCCATCGTTTTATTGAAGAATGAAAATAATATCCTGCCACTTTCCAAAGATTTGAAGAAAGTAGCAGTGATTGGTCCCAATGCGGATGAAGTGCAAAACCTGATTTGCCGTTATGGTCCGGCTAATGCTCCGATAAAGACGGTATATCAGGGGATAAAAGAGTATTTGCCTGATGCAGAGGTGCGTTACGCAAAAGGAACAGATATTATTGATAAATATTTTCCGGAGAGTGAGCTTTACGAAGTACCATTGGATCAGGAAGAACAGGCTATGATGGATGAGGCTGTAGCCTTGGCAAAGGAATCGGACGTAGCTATCATGGTACTGGGAGGAAATGAGAAGACGGTGCGTGAGGAATATTCCCGTACCAATCTGGACCTGTGCGGACGGCAGGAAAAACTGTTACAAGCTGTATACGCAACGGGCAAACCTGTAATCCTGTTACTGGTAGACGGACGTGCCGCCACCATCAATTGGGCTGAACGTTATATTCCGGGTATCGTACATGCCTGGTTCCCGGGAGAATTTATGGGAGATGCCGTGGCACAGGTACTTTTCGGTGATTACAATCCGGGTGGTAAACTGGCGGTAACTTTCCCTCGTTCGGTAGGGCAGATACCTTTCGCTTTTCCTTTTAAACCGGGTTCCGATTCAAAAGGTTTTGTACGTGTTACCGGTACGCTTTATCCTTTCGGATATGGTTTGAGCTATACTACTTTTGCTTATAGTGATTTAAAGATAGAGAATCCGGTCATTGGTGTACAAGGTAGTGTGAAGCTGAATTGTAAAGTGAAGAATACAGGAAAAGTTGCGGGAGATGAAGTCGTTCAGCTTTATCTGCATGACGAGATGAGTTCTGTGACTACATATGTAAAAGTATTGCGTGGCTTCGAACGTATCCATCTGGAACCGGGCGAAGAAAAAGTGATTGATTTCGTACTCACCCCGCAAGAGATGGGATTATGGAATAAGGATAATCACTTCGTAGTAGAACCGGGTACGTTTGCTGTAATGGTAGGAAGTTCTTCACAAGATATTAGGTTGCAAGGGAAGTTTGAAGTGAAATAATTGCTACCTTTGCTATGCGATATGAACCATAGTCTTTAATCACAATGAAATGGCAACTCTGTAAATAGCTTCGTTTTGTATGATAGGGCAATAGCTAAGTCTGTTGCCCAACTTAATCGTGAAAGTTTCCGTCATAAGATATTAAAATACTAAACATACAAAAAGAAGTAATTACAATGAATACGAAAACATATCCGCGTACCAACGATTATCAGACTATCTATCTGAATACCATAATCAACAATCCGAATATCATAGTTGGTGATTATACCATATACAATGACTTTGTAAATCATCCGACTCAATTTGAGAAGAATAATGTTCTCTATCATTATCCTATCAATCAAGACCGCCTGATTATCGGAAAATTCTGTTCTATTGCCTGTGGGGCAAAGTTTCTTTTTAACAGTGCCAACCATACATTGAAATCCTTGTCCAACTACACATTCCCCTTATTCTTTGAAGAATGGGGATTGGATAAGAAGAATGTAGCCTCAGCATGGGATAATAAAGGTGATATCATTATAGGCAATGATGTCTGGATAGGTTATGAAGCCGTAATTATGGCAGGCGTGCATATAGGAGATGGAGCTGTTATCGCAGCCCGGGCAGTGGTAACTAAAGATGTTCCTCCCTACACCATAGTAGGAGGAACACCTGCCAGAAAAATACGGATGCGATTTGAGGAAGAGACAATCGCCAGGTTACAACAGATACAATGGTGGAACTGGTCTGTTGAGAAGATACGTCAGTCCTTACCCTATATCATGGACGGAACGGTTGACAGACTTATCTAATTTCTCTTTTTGTATCAGAATCATATCTCCATCTTTCACCTTATGTTTCTGGGGCGGTTTGTTACCTGAAATGGTAATTATACCATCATCGAACATACGTTTCACCTGATTGGCAGAGAGTGAGAAACATCTTCTGATTAATGATGATAATTTGAGATCAAACTCAAACTCGCACTTGATGTAGATTTTGATAACCTCATTGGATAGATTCAGTAAATCTTCCAATGAGGTATCAGGAATGACTTCATATTCTACGCTACCATAATCCAGCCTCAGGTTATTCTTTCTTTCCATTTCAGTAGAAAAAGCATACTTCCTGGCCGCATCTTTATCATTCATTGAAAAACTCTGGAATAATGTCTTGTCAATCAAATCCGGTTTACTGCGTGATAACAAAGTGAGGTTACAAGTGTTGTCGCACTTCACGCATCTGTAAATCAACCATACATCTATGTTCTTCTTTTGAGCGTTCATCCTGAACTTGTCGCTACAATAAAATCGGTCACTATCGCAGTGGCTGCACTTCTTAATTAATAAAGGGGTATTCTTCACCTTTACTTCCCATGTAATTGTTGTCTCCATAAATAAGCTATTATCTTTCTTTGCGGGTTAAGTAATTTTCCGGCAAAGTTGGATATTAGCCATTTGCATAATTCACAAGATGTCACAAGACGCTATGAAATATTCTTTATTTACCTGTCAAGTTCGTCCATCATTTGGGTTATTTTCTCTTTCAGTTTATCCAGAAATTGTGTCCTGCTTTTCTTCCTGTTCCTGATTTCAAGAAATATCCGGTAGAAATCACCAATCTCAATATCAAAAAGAGTTTCGCAACAGAAAGCGATGTCTTTCAGGTTCGTGTTGCCATTATTAAAGCATTTTCCGGCATATAGTGCATAAATGAATTCTACCAATGAAACCTTACTTTCCGTCCATTGCAATAGTTTGTTTTCTATGATGGAGGTGAACTTAAGGTGTAGTTTCTCCGATAACGCATCAATCTCCGTGGAGAGATAGTGAGTGAGTTGCTTATTTGCTAAAATCTCTGCTACGCTGGAATCATGCAAGGTGGAAAAAGAAGTATCTCTGTCCAACGAGTGACAGTGAACATCTGAAAGGATATCATAATGCTTTCTCATGAAATACAGATGATCTGAGTCGGTTTTACCGGATTGATAATAGTTATAGAAATTCTTGTCTGAAGAGACGTTCTTCAGACTTTCGTATTCTTCCTTCAGATATTTATATTGGACTGACGGTGATTTCCCAATCCGGTTCTTTTCAATCTGATACAGACGGATATAAAATATCAGTAGACCGGATATTTGTGGTTTCCGGACTTTAAAGAAAAGAATCTCCTCCTCGGGATTAATAAACTGATAATCCGCAACGGCTGCTTTTAGCCGGGCGAGTGAAGTCTGTATGAAGCCGACTATTTGCTTTATCTTATCAAGAATATCAATATCTTGTTGCTCAATTCTTTTGATTTTTACTTCTATATCTTGCTTAATGTTCTTTACGAAATTCTCCATTCGCATTCAGCGCATCCATAACTTTCAGGCGGTTGCTGCGAAACCTGCTAAAAGTCTGAATATCAAATTACAATTGCCTTGCAGAGGCAATGTAGTTAATACTAAAAATGATAAAATGAAAAACCTGTCCGAATAAGAATTATTCAAACGAAAGAAATTAGCCTGTGGTTTGTGAGGCTAATATTAAGCAATAACAAATTTAAGAATTGTACCCAAAATATTTGCTTTTAGAATTCGGGGCAAATATAGTCCTTTTTTTGTAAATCCCCTAAATCTACAGTCAAAATGTAGATTCAGAAGATATTTTTTGCTGGCACCGAAATTTGCTATTCGCGTTCTATATTTTGCATCCTGAAATTTGGTTGAGGATAAATTAGTATCTTTGTTATTCATTTTAACCACGACATTTCAGATGGATGGCAATTCTTATATATATACCGATCTCTCTGCTCTTCCTGCAGATGAACATGAAGCGTATTTGGCAGAAGGATTTGGTGGGGTTTGCACAGGTGGAACGGCTGTAATAGAGGTTTTTTCAACCAGCTGCCGAATATCCAAAAACGACCTGGTGACAGTTTTGCCGCTACAGTCAGTGTCAATCCGTGAGGTAAGTCCCGATTTCTCCATGACTTTTTTCAAAATAGATAAAACGATGTTCTTGGATACCATGAGTAGCTTGGGGAAGATCACTCCTGATTTTTTTCTTTTATATGCGGAAGAATTTCCAGTTTCGGTTGACTCGGGCTGAAGTTCAGAGATTTCTTAGTTTTTGCCGTGTAATTGATTTTCGGAACAGTTCTGGCGATCCCGCTTTCCGGCGGGAAACCATATTACACTTGTTGCGTATCTTTTATTGGGATTTCTATGTTCATTTCCACAAGACCGTAAGCCGGGAGGGAGCACCTGTTCCCTTGAATTCTAATAAGGAGAACATTGCTTTCCGGTTTGCAATGCTGGTCTATGAACACTATAAGCAACATAAAGAAATGGCATTTTATGCGGATAAGCTGTGCATAACTCCTCAATATCTGACCCGAGTTATTCAGGAGGTAAATGGCCAGTCAGCCCGCGAGTTACTTGCAGGTCATGTTGTACTTGAGGTGAAGGCATTGCTTCGGGACGCTAATCTTGAGATAAAAGATATTGTGCGGCAGACGGGCTTTTCAAACCAATCGTCGCTAAGTCGCTTTTTTCGCCGGCATACGGGTATGTCTCCGACAGAATACCGGCGTACAATTCATATTATTCGATAACTACAAAACCTAATAAATGGAACGACTGGAAACACAAACTTGCAATGGAGATAGTACATCTTTTGAAAAAGAGATGTCGGCATTGTTACATGAACAGATTTTCTTGACAGATAGCGTGTTTGCCCGTCTGCCGATGGGTGTGGAAATTTACGATGCGTCAGGCATACTCCGTTGTTTAAACGAGCGGGCACGACTTATGTATGGTGTTGAACTTGATGCGGTAATAAACAAAGTCAATCTGTTTAAAAGTCCTTATATGAACGAGGTGCTTTTAGCGAAGATTCAATCCGGGGAAGACATTGTGCTTGAATTTGAGTATGATTTCGACCGGGTGAATAAAGAGTATTTCCGTACTTCCAATAAAAATACCATTATCTACGAGGTCAAGGTTGTTCCGATTACTAATAAGAAGGGGACTATTGTAGGCCATATATTGCTCACCAATGATGTGACTTCTACCAAAGAGGCGGAGTATCGGACTGAAGAAAGCAAGAAAAATCTGGAGATGGCGATGGAGGCTGCGAATATGTCTTCATGGGTATACGACGTGTACAAAATGGAGTTCGGGGTATTGCATGGAAATTCTGTTTTCAAAAGTGGTATGTCCTTGGAGCAATTGTTACCGACGCTTCATCCGCAGGACTGCGCTCCCTTGAGGGAACTCTTTTCCCGGCTGATAAACAAAGAAGTCCGGCAGGGACAGCTCACAGTACGTGTTTTTAATGAGCAGGAAGGAGAATTCCGGCATTATGAAAGTCGTATGCGGCTTTCGACCGAGCATTTTGGCAAATTGCAGATCGTAGGCACCTTGCTGGATGTAACTGAAAAGATCCGGATGGCCAAAAAGACACAAGATCTTTTGATTAAACGTGAATTGGCCATGAAGGTTAATGATATAGTTCATTGGGATTTCAATGTACAGACGCAAAAATTCGAATCTTACAATGACCCGGTGAACGATTATGCTTCTGATAAGTTGGTATCCTTGGAAGAGTACTTGAATGTGATTCATCCCGAAGATAGGTCTTTGGTCAATGATGCATTGCAATCTATGCTGTTGGGGCGGAATATGAATATAAATCTTACCTGCCGCATTCAGACCAGGTATGATGATACATGGCAATATTGCAATATTACGGGTGTGCCTTTCGAATTCGGAGAGGCAGGAGAGGTTATCCGCTATACCGGATTTAGACAGAATATTTCCAAACTCCACCAGTTGAACGAAGAGCTTAAAGAACGGAACTACAAGATGGAACTGACTTTCAAAACTGTTGGTATGTCCTATTGGGATTACGATGTAAAGACCCGGCAATATCGATCATTCAATGATCCGGTGAATGATTTTAATCCCGAAAGAGCAATTATGCCCGAGGATTATTTGAATGCTGCTCATCCTGAGGATACGGAACGTGTTCGTGAAAATATGATCGGCATGTCTGTCGGGGAGTATAAGGAATTTTCGCTTCAGTATCGCTCCCGTACCAAATGGGATCAGGATTGGCAGACACTGATTGTTACCGGGCTTCCGTCTGAACGCGACAAGAAGGGAAATGTCATTCGCTATACCGGTATCGCTTTCAACAATACGAAGTGGGAAAAAATGGCTCAGGAGCTGAAGGAGCTGAAGGATAAGGCCGAACTCTCCGACCGGCTGAAATCGGCATTCCTGGCCAATATGAGTCATGAAATACGTACACCATTGAATGCTATTGTAGGATTCTCCGAATTGTTGGTCGATAGTGACGACCCGGATGAAAAGAAGGAGTATTGGCATATCATCGAGTCCAACAATGACTTGTTACTGCGACTTATCAATGACATTCTGGATCTTTCGAAGATTGAGTCGGGAATTATTGACCGGAAACGGGAACGGTTTAACCTGACGCAACTGTGCAATGAACTCTATGTGATGATGCGGTCGAAGATTCTGAATGCTGATGTGGAGTTGGTTCAAGATAATCCTTGTACTGAATGTTGGATTTTTCTCGACAGTAACCGGCTTAAGCAAGTATGGATGAATTTCCTGACCAATGCGATAAAATATACCAGATCGGGATATATCAGAATGGGATACTCTGTTGAAAATGAAGGAATCCGGTTTTATGTAGAGGATACAGGGGCAGGTATCCCTAAAGATTTGCAAGATAGGGTTTTCGGTCGCTTTCAGAAGCTAAATGAATTTGTTCAAGGTACAGGACTTGGATTGGCAATCTCCCGGGCAATTATTGAAGCTGCGGATGGAGAGATCGGATTCACTTCTGAGCAGGGGATTGGATCAACCTTTTGGGCATGGATTCCATGTGAAATCTTTCAGCATGGAGATGTCGGTTGTCCGGAAACATCTCTTTCAAGCCGTTGTCCGGTGTTTAGCGAAAGCGGTGACAGGAAACTCAAAATTTTGGTGGCCGAAGATAACGACAGCAATTTTTTGTTAGTGCGGAATATTCTTAAGGATTACGACTTGTTACGGGTGACCAATGGTGTAGAGGCCGTTGAGGAGATTCGTAATGGGAGGTTTGATTTCGTACTTATGGATTTGAAAATGCCTGTCATGGACGGTTTGGTAGCGACTCGGAAAATTCGGGAGTTCAATAGTGACATCCCGATTGTAGCACTTACAGCCAATGCTTTTGATGCTGACCGTGCCAGTGCTATGGATGCCGGATGTAACGCTTTCTTGTCAAAACCGGTAAAACAGAAGCAACTGTTTGAACTTCTTTCAGGGGCCTGTCGGTAAGTTTGAGATAAATAGCAACTCACTTTAACAGATAGCTTATCTTGTCTATTTGGGAGTGTGTTTCAAAGGCAATCGTGGAAATAACTTCCTGAACCGTACCAAATGTGTTGTAATATTGCTTCCGGCTATAATAAACGTCACAGCCAGGATAATCAATACAATTCCGCAACACAATCTCGGTGTCAGGCTTTCCCCGAAGATCGTTACTCCGAAGAATACGGCCGTTACAGGTTCCAAAGCTCCAAGGATAGCTGTAGGAGTGGAACCTATATATTGCACGGCTTGCGTCGTACAGAGAAAGGATATAGCTGTAGGGAAGATAGCTAATGCAATCAGATTCCCCCATAAATACCATTTATCGACAACGTGCAGGCTTTGCCCGAAATCTACACGGACTAAAAAGAGCGACAGGCCGAAAAGCAATACATAAAAAGTAACTTTAAGTGTTGCCACGTCTTTTAATATCGGCCGGTTTACCCCCACAATATAGATAGCGTAGGAGAGGGCCGATGCCATGACTAACCCAACGCCAACCAGACTGAGGGTTGTACCGTCACCTCCTTTGTAAAGTAACCCTATACCGCTTAGGGCTAGAAAGATACATAAGACTGTTTGTAATGTGACTTTCTCTTTGAAGGCGACAGCCATAATCAGTGCTACCAAAATCGGATAGACAAACAGTATCGTTGAGGCAATACCGGCTTCCATATAGTTGTAGCTTTGAAACAGGGTAAGAGAAGATATGGCAACCAACCATCCCAGTATGACTAACGGCAATATTTCTTTCCGTTTCAGACTAAACTTCTGCCTCTCGCTTTGAGCATAATCCCCAAGATGGGAATGGCAAACAGGTATCTGAAGAAAAGAACGGAATCCGGATTCATTCCTTCCTTATATAGCGGAAGGGTAAAGAGGGGATTCATACCATAAGTGGCGGCAGCAACAGCTCCCAATATATATCCTTTGACCTTCGTATTCATAAACACTAAATTATTTCTTAGTCCTGGTTTTCTTTTTTGAGGGAGCAAAGGTAAATCTTTTCTTTATATATTATTATCACGGATCTCTTAATTTTTGCTCTTTCTTTCCTTGCCTGACTTTATATCTGAACTCTAACTGGCTATATTTCAAATGTTTCAAAGAATAATCATAGATTTTAATGGAGCGGCAATGAAGTGCCGTGATCTATCAGAATATATATTGAACCCCGAATTGGTATCCTATATATACTTGTTGTAATCTTGTGGAACCCGTCTTCTTCCATAATGAATGATTAGGGAATATTTTGTGGTTATTGGTATCCTTCGTTTCCATATAATTAATGCCTACTCCCGCAAATAACTCAACGTGTTTTCCGATTCTGAAAGCTGGAATCAACGAATAGCCTCCATTCAATACCGGCTCGTCCGAATCATTGCCAATAGTTGAGAATTTAAGCTCATTATTGATTCTGAACCAGGGAGTGACAGGAATATGTGCACCGAAACCGCCTTCGGCTACCAGTGAGTTATTGATTGTTTTGTGGTTATATCCGACACCTATGATGCCATAAGTATATTTACCACCCGAGCGGAATGATGCCACCGTGCTTCCTATGGCATCATAAGTAACGGCAACTCCCATTTCACCATTCTTAATGATGTTGATTAGTCCGATAGGACAATCACTATTCTCGGCTATATTCACCAACCCTGAAAACTGAACCCCTCTTACGTTCTTTGCAATATTGACTAATCCTGCAAATTGAACACCGGCCACATCTTTGGCAATATTAGTCAGTCCGGCAAACTGGAGGCCTTTCATCTCTGAGGCAGTATTTGCCAATCCTCCCAGTTGGAAACCACTAAAGCTGTTTTTATTTATATTGATTAATCCTGCAACTTGCAACCCTTGTCCGTCATTTCCTACATAATTTGACAGTCCTGCCCATTGAAGGCCTTTTGCATCATTGAGAATGATGTTCGAGAGTCCTCCCCAAGTGAGCAATTCCTCGTTTTTGGAAACACCTATCAATAAATTGAGGGAGACTTGATTGGTATACTCCGATGCATACATTCCGTTGGTGCTCAGAGGTGGCACAAAGCTTAACTGAAAGGCCGACTTCTTGTTCTCGTCTGTTTGGGCGGATAATGTACTATAAGCTAGTGCGCATAGTATGAATACTAAAATTTTCTTCATCTTTTTGTTTTTCTTCGTTATTAATCTTTTTATTTTCACTCTTTTAATTCCGGCAACGAAGATAAGCCGAATTAGCTTGCCATCGGGAATTTGTAGACCAACCTCCCTGTTTCTGATGACGAAATAGAGTGAATGAGAGACAAACTATTTTTCTGCTATTGTTTATTTCTGTAGGGATATGAACTAAATGTGATAAGGTGGTAGAGTGATAAAGTGATAACGGGATAACGCTCTGTGATATATAGCGCAGCTACTTTATCACCCTATCACCTTACCACCTTATCACTCCTTTCCTTCTTTTCTACACAGTTTTACTCTAACTCCGTTGCGTGAATATTGATTATCTTTAGTGCATCTGCAACGTCAGCCGGAGTGATTCCCCGGCATTCTATCCTTAATACTTTTTCCCAATCTTCAAAGTCTACATTCCATTTATGAATCTGGGGATATTGTGTAAACAGTATCCCTATTCTTTTTATGTCCTGCTCCTTAGTTATGGAGGTTCGGAAAATTAAAATACTATCTTGCATGGCGGTAATTTATGTTTTTTCTATTACTTAGTTTAATTTAGTCTGCTTAGTCTGTCTGAAAATGCCCGGTTACGGAGGTAAAGGTAAAGCAAAATATCCTTCTATAAAGAGTTATTAGACGAACTTCATACTGCTTATGACGAAATGAGTCCTGGCTGCGACGAACTTTTTAAAAATAGGGAGTGGGAATGTCGAAATTCACCACTCCCTGCTTTCTTTACAAAGGCTTTATCGGTATGCAGATATCCACAATATGCTTATTCTCAGGATGTGTCCGGTGACTATTGTGATATAGTTCATACGTACACCCGTCAGCTTGTTGGGTGGAACGGGCCAATGTGCCGACAATAAATCGCTTGCATTTCCGGCATTTCTTTGATTTCGATGTTTGCTTTCATAAAATAAATGTTATTTAATTCTACTTCGCAAAGGTCGGAATCATAATCCGTCTTGCTTGTCAAATTCTTGCGGAGCATTTGCCCATTCTTGCTAAACAGCATCCCATGATGTGCATAGATAGGCTTTTCCTCTTTACCGAATTGCGTGGGAGTGATACCGAAATACTTCTTGAAAGTCCTGCTGAACAAGGATATGCTTTCGAAACCACAGCTATATGCAATTTCCGTGACAGGCAGTGACGGTTCGTTCTGTAATTTCCATGCCGCTTTTTCCACCCGGAGGCGTTGTATATAGTCGATGGGAGTTTCTCCTATCAGGAATGTGAATATCCTGTGGAAATGAAAAGGTGAGAAGTTGGCTATTTCGGCAATGCCCTTTAGTTCGAGTGGCTGGGCGAGGTGCATATCTATGTAATCCATCACCCGGTTAATCCTAGAACGATACTCTATTTTACTCTTTTCTTGTATATTCATGCCGTATGATTTGAATTGCAAAAGTAGCACCAAATAATCAGATACGGTTGTCCATTCTTGCTAATATCCCGCTTGCTCTTTATTTGAATTTGTTTTATTTTAGCGGCATCTCCACCCTCGTCACCTGTTCCTCTTCGGGCACATCCGGTCCGGTATAGTAATATTCAATAGAAGTGCCGGTACCCTGGTAGCCATTTGCTTTTATCCATTCCATCATTTCATTGTACAGGGCTGCCAGTTCGTTATAATTTCCTCGGTGCAGGCAATAGAGTATTCTGAATAGAATACGGTATTTGTCTGACTATCTGTTATAAGTTGCATACTATTGGATTCTTCGGATAAAGCGCCATTGCCGTTCGTCCTGAATATATTTCTTGTTTTCTGTGCATGATCCACTTCCTTCTTTATATGCTTTTTTATAACCATTTTCATCAAACTTGCATACGTTTACTCTAACGGCTGTTTCTATTCTGTCGTTTTGACAGGGGATAACTGGTTCATGAATCCATTCAATATGTAGTCCTTCAAATAAAGAAGCCTGCATGAACAATGTTTCATATATATGGGTAGAGTGCTTGAAATAGAGATAAGGCTTCTTTAAGTTTTAAATTTTCTTCCATTACTTACAAGCTGGTCATAAAGAGGTCGATTTGTATTGCTCGATAGCAAAGGTAAATCTTATACCTTTCAATAGCTTCCAAATCTTAGCAATCAAACAAATATCGTCATTTATCATTCTTATATAAGAACTGTTTGTAGCTTAAGCCAGAACATAGTGTGCTGCGTACCAGACGCTAATAATAAACTTCCTTTATCCCTGTCAAAAACTTGCTTTACATTAAAGTAAAAGTTACCTTTGCCGTAGAGAAAACTATAACCGAAACTTCTGATTGTAAAACCATACCTTCTGATTGTATAACCGAAAGTTCTGATTGTAAAACCGCAACTTCTGATTAAAGTTTGCAGTATAGGTAAAGCAACTTTTCTCCCAATGTAAAGCAAGTTTTCTTTTAATGATGAACAATTTTTTTATTAATGTCTGATAAACAAAGGATATGGCATACTATGTAATGGAAGAAATGCCCGACATTCACAAGACGGGCGAGCGCGTTCTCTATCCACGCTTTGCAATGATAGATCAGGTTTCCACAGAACAACTGGCACGCAACGTGTCGGAAAGCAGCGGCTTCAATGTGGGTGATATAATAGGAATCGTGAAGCAACTTGCCATCGAAATGTCGCATCAGATGGCAGAGGGACGTTCCGTTAAACTGGATGACATCGGAACTTTCACTCCGGCTTTGATGCTGCGCACAGGCAAGGAACGGGAAGAAGCGGGTGAAAAAGCGAAGCACCGCAATGCACAGAGCATCGTGGTGGGCAAAGTCAATTTCCGTGTAGATATGAATCTGGTGTATCGCATCAACGGTCGCTGCCTGTTGGAGCGGGCACCTTGGAAGACCCGCCGTTCTTCGCAAAAGTATGCTCCGGAGCAGCGCTTGGCACTGGCGGTAAAGTATCTGGAGTCACATTCTTTTCTTACCGTCAGCGAATATCAGCAATTAACCGGCTTGTTGCGCACCACTGCTACGAATGAACTGAAAGAATGGGCGACCCTCCCGGATTCCGGCATTGACACTGCCGGACGTGGGGCACACAGGGTTTATGTGAAGAAGGGGTGAAAAGAATACACGAAATTTGCTGTAAATCAAAATATTATTTATCTTTGCGCCATGACAAAGACATTCAAATCGGATTTGGTTTAATAAACAATCTGTGTTTCTGATACAGATTGTCCATTCGTTTACTCTCGGATAACTCCTTTCGAGAGTAGTTTTCCATTATTATAATTCAAGTTTAATCTGCGTACAATGATGAAGGCATTGTTATGCTTTCCGTGTATGCAAAATACATAAAGAAAATGAGTAACGAAAATAAAACAATTCACGATTTCGAACTTCAATTAATCTGTGACTTCTTCTCCAATATGGAACGCCAAGGGCCCGGAAGTCCTGACGTAACACTGAAAGCGCTGAGCTTTATAGATAACCTTACCGACAAGTCCCTTATCGCCGACATCGGTTGCGGAACAGGAGGACAGACAATGGTATTGGCCGGGCATATTACCGGACAGATTACCGGACTTGACCTTTTTCCCGACTTTATTGATATCTTCAATCGCAATGCAAAGCAATCAGGTTTGCAGGACAGAGTGAAAGGCATTGTCGGTTCTATGGATAACCTTCCTTTTCAGAGTGAGGAATTAGACCTGATCTGGTCGGAAGGAGCCATTTATAATATTGGTTTTGAACGGGGATTGAATGAGTGGCGTAGATATTTGAAGCCGGGAGGATATATTGCCGTTTCTGAAAGTTCGTGGTTTACTGACGAGCGTCCTGCGGAAATCAATGACTTCTGGGTGAATGCGTATTCTGAAATAGATACGATTCCCAATCAGGTGGCCAAGATACACAAAGCGGGGTATCTTCCCGTCGCTACATTTATTCTGCCGGAAAATTGCTGGACAGAGCATTACTTTGCTGCAAAGATTGAAGCTCAGAAAATCTTTCTTCATAAGTATGCGGGAAATAAGATCGCCGAAGAATTCAGTTCGCTTCAGTTTGATGAAGAAGAACTATACAGCAAGTATAAAGCATTCTACGGTTATACATTTTTCATTGCAAAAAAGATAGAACAATGATTCATTTGAATAATTATGGTTGGAATGACAAGTTAAGCCAACTAAGGCAAGAGTCAACATACAATTCCCTTACGCATGGACGTATATCCATCGTACACCGTACATGCTACGAGGTCGTTTCAGAAAACGGCCTGTTTCAGTGTGAACTGACGGGGAATATGATGTATGGGAAATCAGATTTTGAACTCCCTTGTACCGGTGATTGGGTACTTTTTCAACCATTCGACGAACATAAAGGGATTATAGTGGATATGCTGCCTCGTGAACGGACTTTATATCGCAAGAAAAACGGAACGGTTGCCGATAAACAGGCCATTGCCTCGTATGTTGACAAGGCATTTATTGTGCAAAGTCTTGATAATAATTTCAATGTTCGCAGAGCCGAGCGTTTCATGGTTCAGATGCAGGAAGAGAATATCAATCCTGTATTGGTGTTTAACAAGGCTGATTTAGGGTTTGATAGGCAGAAAGTCGAAGAACAGATCAGGCACATTGCCCGTCAGATACCGGTGTTTTTTACAAGTATCCATCAACCTCAGACGATTCTCCAATTGCGGGAGTCTATATCGGCAGGCGAAACGATTGTGTTTGTCGGTTCTTCGGGGGTAGGGAAAAGTTCTCTGGTGAATGCGCTTTGTGGGGAATCGGTATTGTTAACGTCTGATATCAGCCTGTCCACGGGAAAAGGAAGACATACTTCTACTCGTCGGGAGATGGTATTGATGGACGGTTCAGGGGTATTAATCGATACTCCGGGTGTCCGGGAATTTGGCTTGGCCATTGACGATCCCGATTCTCTTGCAGAGGTATTGGAAATTTCCGATTATGCCGTATCGTGCCGCTTCAAGGATTGCAAGCACATCAACGAACCCGGATGTGCCGTCTTAGAAGCGGTAAGTAGTGGCGTATTGGACCGTAAGGTTTATGAAAGTTATCAGAAACTTCGGCGGGAAGCATGGCATTTCTCTACTTCTGAACATGAAAAGCGTAAAAGGGATAAATCCTTTTCAAAACTTGTGGATGAGGTGAAGAAGCGTAAGGCAAATCGCTAATTTCTATTATAAGAGTGTGTCATTTACCTATTGGGTTTGTGACACACTTTCATTTTATATTTTCAGTGAATTATAAAAATGTAGGTGTGAACTCGATGTCCAAGGCACTGTTAAGATCGACCAATATGACCGTACAGCAAATAGGTGACGAGCTTAATTTTCCGTCCCAATCCTTCTTTGGCAAGTATTTCAAAAGGCTTATGGGAATGTCACCGAAAGCGTATAGGGAATAAGATCTCTGTTTCCTGTAAAAGCCGCCACCATTACTTTGGGGCCGAGTGGAAATTCTTGTACCTTTGCACTCGTTTTTAGAAAAGAAGAATCACGATGATCAATAAATATGAAGAACGTCTGGGAACCGAGCGTATGTTGCCACTGGTTTTCAAAATGGCGCTTCCGGCAGTAGCAGCACAATTCGTCAATTTGCTTTATAGCATTGTCGACCGTATCTATATCGGACACATACCGGGCATCGGGACGGATGCATTGGCAGGCGTAGGGGTAACAATTTCTCTCGTGGTATTGATTTCTTCTTTTTCAGCAATAGTGGGCGGTGGTGGTGCACCGTTGGCTGCCATAGCCCTTGGGCAAGGTGACCGTCAGCGTGCCGGAAAGATATTGGGGAATGGTTTTACCTTGCTGATTCTATTTACTTTAATTACTTCCTTCATTGCCTATACTTTCATGGAGCCTATCCTGCTCTTTACAGGCGCTTCGGAACATACATTGGGCTATGCGGTCGATTACCTTTCCATTTATTTGCTGGGAACTGTTTTTGTAGAGATTTCCACCGGACTCAATTCCTTTATCAATGCGCAGGGGCGTCCTGCCATTGCCATGTACTCTGTTTTAATCGGAGCTTTATTAAATATCATTCTTGATCCTATATTTATCTTCTGGTTTGATATGGGGGTGAAAGGTGCTGCTTTGGCTACGGTGATTTCTCAGGCTTGCAGTGCCGCATGGGTACTGTCTTTCCTATTCTCCCGGAAGGCTTCTCTGCCTTTGGAGAGGCGCTATATGAAGTTAAACCGGGGGATTGTTATTGCGATGCTGGGGCTGGGAGTATCTCCGTTCATTATGGCCAGTACAGAGAGTTTGGTGGGCTTTGTGCTGAATAGTAGCTTGAAAGATTTTGGAGATATTTACGTCAGTGCGTTGACGATATTACAGACTTCGATGCAGTTTGCCAGTGTGCCGCTGACGGGGTTTGCGCAAGGCTTTATTCCGATTGTAAGTTACAATTATGGCCATGGTGATAAGCAGCGTGTGAAGGATTGTTTCCGTATTGCACTGATCACGATGTTCTCTTTTAATCTGATTCTGATGCTGCTTATGATCCTGTTCCCGTCAACGGTTGCATCTGCTTTTACAAGTGATGAAAGGTTGATAGAAACGGTCCGTTGGACTATGCCTGTCTTTCTGGGTGGTATGACCATTTTCGGCTTGCAACGTGCTTGTCAGAATATGTTTGTTGCATTGGGGCAGGCCAGGATATCCATTTTTATCGCTTTGCTCCGCAAGGCCATTCTGTTGATTCCGTTAGCACTGATACTGCCGCATTATATGGGAGTGACCGGAGTATATGCGGCTGAGGCTATATCCGATGCTACGGCTGCAATTTGCTGTACGCTGTTGTTCTTTTGGCAGTTTCCTAAGATTTTGGGGAAGATGAAATAGGGCAGGAGGAAGCTTCCCGACCATTTTTTAATTGATAATTGAGAGACTTTGTAAGTGCCCATATAATAGTAGTCATTGCATGAAAAATGGATTAAAAGCAATATGTAACTCGAACTATAGAAGAATTAACTGAGTGATGTGTCACAAAAAAGATGGTGAAATTCAGGTTAAGATAACAGAGAAATATCTGCTGTAACTGCGCCCCTAAAACCAAAGTAGGAAGAAGACCCCTTCGTCCTCTTCCTACCCGATTCTTTATTCTCAAAAGTTTTTTTATTATGTAACAAAGACCTGTTTCATTCTTCCTTGTCCTTTCTTTATGGTACTATCGCTGCCTCCGTCATATTTACCGTTACCGTCACCTTCTTTGCCGCATCCGACAGATTCTGTATCTCAAAGGTTGCCGCCGCATTCGCGGGGAATGGTCCTGTTGGGAAATCCTTTGCATTCTGATCCAGCGTCAAGGTATAATCTATAGCTTCGGTGGCATGTCCTACCGCCTTGTCCGCTTTCAGCCATGCGGGCAGACCGGAAATCCGGCTTCCCCCTTTGGCGGTCACGGTCAGTTTCATGGACGAAGTAGTGCCTGCATTCTCCTGTCTCTGCATACTGAGCACTCCGGTTATCACATCCGGCGCTTCACTTCCAGCAACGTAAGAATTAGCTCCGGCCGGTTCCGACGGGGTGCCTGTCGCCGCGGCAACGGTAGGTACTCCGACTGCTGCCTTCACTGAAATCTGGCTCTCCTCACGTCCCGCCTTGCTGCGCAACACGATGATGGCTTTCGGAAACAGATTGCCCGTATACTCTGCGTTTTTTGATACTTTACACGTATAAGCGACCGAGCCGGCACGGGTTACCGCATCTTTCGTGATTTCCGTCTTCAGCCACTCGGCGCTTCCGCCCGCAGAACTTGTATAGACAATGCTGCATTCCGCTTCCGAATTACTGGTGAAAGGGATGCTGAAATAATTAGTTTCATCCGGGGAGACGGTGGCTTTGTCGTTGTCCTCAATAACGGTTGCACCTGCCGGTTCTGCCGCCAGTGTCCCGATAGCCAGTTCGTTTTCCGGCTGATACTCGAAATCCCCACCGTCCGTCCAGTCCGAGACGGTGATGTTGACATCCAGCTTGAAAGGATCGGCATCGGTGATGCGGACCGTGTACCGGTGGTTGGGCTTCACCTCGATGTAACCGCCCGTACCCGCTACCGACTGTTCAAAATCCACCATATAACTCACGTCCTGCGGCGGGTCCGTCATGTTCAGCGCATACTTGCCCTTGATAATCAGATAACCCTTATCCGCAATCGGGCTGGGATAACTGTAGAAAGCGCCTGTCTGCGTGCCTTTATTGGCATCGGTACCGTTAAAGTCACGGTCGGGATAGGTGATGAGCGTCTTAGTAGGGTCTGCATCCTCCACAGGAACCACCGGGAAGAAAGTAACCCCTTTGCGACCGTGTCCCATCGATACACCGGTGATGGTGAGGTGTGACAATTTCTCATCATTAATAATATCGAAACGGGAGACGATACGCGACAGCGTCATGTTGATGCGTGTGCGTGAACCCATACTGATATCCCGCAAATCGAGCGCGGGGCTGTAAGAACCCACCATCGGCAGAGGCGTCAGCAATACATCTGCGGCTTCGGCAGGATCCAGCAACGGAGTGGTAAAGGTGAGGAAATCCGTTTCGGTCGGTACACCCGCCTTTGTCACAACGTTATAATCTGCCCCCGGAGAACTTTGTTCCAGCGGGGTGAAGACGGTGTATTCCGTTCCGGCTTTTAGCAATTTCGGTTGGTTGGCAATGCAGTAGAACTTGGTGAACAGGCCTTTTTTGGGGCGCAGGGTGGCGAGTGCCACGTTGTTACCTTCCACTGCCAGCACGATTTTGGTGGCGTTAATCACCGTTGAGCCGTCCGCGCGGTAGCAGAACCGTTCCTGATAGGTGTACGGTCCTTCCTCCTTGTCCGAGGAAAACACATAGATGTCCAGTGAAGTGATTTCATTCTCTTCAGTGGTGGCTATGGCATCGTCGGCACGGGTGGTGGCGATGCGGGCGTTAGCGGCACGGGTATCGGTGTCCGCCGTCTTTATGTTCAGCTTGTTCTGGAAGCCGAGGATGACTTCGCGGCGTGTGGGGTCACCGGCCAGCGGATCATCGCCGGGAGTGGTTGCCGGCAGCACTTCCGCTTCGCTGCAACTCGCAAGTGAGAGGGCAAGCAAGCCTATCACCCATGCGGAAAACTGTTTTCTGTTTCTAATCATGATCTTATTGTTATTAATCGGTTATTTATTGAATTAAGGAACGACGGCAGGTGCGGCAGGACTTACCAGTACCGTCACGTCTTCCATGCCCGAGATATTGTTTTTCAGCACAATCGGTGCGGCGGTGAAGTCGGTGACGGAATCTTTCACGGTCAGGGTGAATACCTGGCTGCCGGTGGCATCCGTCGGATTGGTTTTTACAAAGGGAGAAGTCTCTGCAACAGTAAACCAGGATGATAATGTGCTCGCCGTCACACCCTGCGGGGAAGTCACCTTCACTTCAACGGTGGCTGCGGCGGTGCGGGGCACATCGGTAATCTTATTGTCGGTATAGGCGGCTCCGCCCGGAGTGCCTGTTAGCTCAATCGTCGTAATGGCAGGGTCAAGCAGTTCTACCGTCAGTTCCAGCTTCTTGGTGTCGTCACCCAGACTGATGATTTCGAACTTGCTGTTCGCGTCACTGGTTGCCGTCACATCCTTCAGCTTCAGCGTATAGAATTCCTCTACCGGAGTCGTTGCATGCACATCCGTGGCGGGAGTTCCGGTGTCACTTGATGCCGGACCTGTGGCAGCTTTCGATACCTCCAGCCAGGGAAGCGTGTTAGACAACACCAACTTCGTGCCAAAAGGACAGCTTGCCCCGAGCGTGATACTACTCTTGCCGGTTTTGTACATAGTGAGTTTGTTATTTACCTGATCATATAAATTGAAATTCCCCGTAGCCGCATCCGGTGTGGCGAAATCCAGTATCGGGGCTGTGGCAGGCGGCACGATGGTCAGCGTAGTGTACACCGACTCATCTTGTGACGCTGATTCATTGGCAAGCGTCAGTGTGACGGGAGCATACGGTGCATCAGCAGTCAGCGTGTATTTGAAGGTCATGGTGGTGGTAGTCACTCCGTCTACCACTTCCGACTGATAACTGGCAACGTCATGTGTCAACCAGTCGATGTTCCATCCGGTTGTAGTGCTGAACTTCGGCTGTACCTTGCCGCTGGCAGTGGCGGTCAGTGTGATGGTTTTCTCCGTATTGTCAGCGTTCACACTGATTTCCTTGGTGGTGACGTCTGTTTCGGTTCCTTCCACATTCAGTGCAGTCACCACGGGCGCTGCGTTGTCGGGTTTGATGATAACTCCACCGCCACTGGTCCAGTCCACGATTTCGAAGAAAGCGGTGATGGTGGCTTCCATCACTTCCTTGATGTGCAGGGTATAGCGGGTATTGGCTACTACGTCCATGAATTTAGGATCACCGCCGCCATCGGGTATACGTTGTATATCAAGATGGTATTCCACCGGAACGGGCTCTTTCTGCATCGGGTTCTGGTATTTGCCCTTGATGATGAGGAACGCCTTGTCCGTATCCTTGAGCGGATAAGTATAGAGGGCACTTTCCGTCACTCCTTGATTGGCTTTGGGCAGCATCAGATAACTACCTTCGGTGGTGGGATACTGGATGAGGCTGGCGGTGCGTCCGGCAGGATCAAGTTCTTCCAGCGTGCCCGGCATCACGGTAGATTGGTTTCGTCCGTTGCCCAGCGATACGCTTTCGATAATCAATCCCGTCTTGGCGGATTCGTTGTCGATGTCGAAGCGGCTCACGCGGCGTTTGAGTTCGATGTTCACCGTGGCGATGTTACCCAGTATCTTCGTAGTACCGCTTCCGGTCATCACCAGCGGGGTGCCCAAGGCGGTGCCTGCTGCGTCCAGTTTCTCGGTGAAGTAGCTCTCGAAGACTGTGGCTTTCGTACCTTCTGTTTCGATGGCTCCGGTGGCGGCGTTGGTGGTCACCGCTGTCAGGGGATCGATGGCGGTTCCGTCAGTCTTGTAGAGCGTTGTACTGTTTGCCACGCAATACAGTTTCAGGTTGGGGATGCCTTTCAGTTCCGTGGGGAAGATGGAGGCTTTCCGGTCGGTTCCGGCACCGCTCAGTTTGAAGGTCTTCGCTGCGGTGTTGTCCTGTGCGGCGGCTTTCCACGTTTCCAGATACTGGTAGTCTCCGCCAGCGGCGGTGGCGGCAAACACATAGATGTCCAGATTGTCAATCTGGTTTTCACTCTCGGAAGCGATGGCGCGGGTGTATTCCTGCGACTCTCCTCCGCCACTAAATACGAGACGGATCTCTTTGCCTTGCGCTCCACTTGTGGGAGTGTCGTCAATACCCAACTCGTTCTGGCTACATCCTGCAAGCAGGGCCAGTAGAGCGGACATCCAAAGCATGTTACTTTTTTTCATCATTTGTCTATACTTTTATTTGAAAGTTAATAAATTAATTATAAGCTGTTTAGCAGGCCGTACTGCTACGGGTACCGTAGGTGGTCGTCTTCGTTGGTCGTAGCCGGCCGTCTATGCCACCCGTAGCCGGTCACCTACGACCGGCGTAGCAGTAGGGCTATCGGTTGCGGTTGTTTCTTTTATCCCAACGGGTTCTCATCTAAACCGCCTTCTCCGCCGCTACCACTACCGCTACCCCCTCCTGAGGGAGCTGTACCGATATAAATGGTCTTCGTTACACTGCGCGGAGCTTTTAGCAATGTCTTGCTATTACTACCGAATTGCGTGGTTACTTTCAGCTCATACGTTCCGTCAGCCAGATTGGCGGGGATAATGAATGTCAGTTTCGAAGGATCGTTCGTTACCCAGAGGTCTTCGGTCACTTTGGTTTCCGTGCCCTTGCTGCTCGTCAAGGTAATGCCTACGGCTGGGTCAGTTCCCACCACTTTCAACTTGCCACCCGTAAGCGTGAGGGCGCGTCCTGCCGTGGCTGAGGCGTCGAGTGCGCGGGTGGAGGCATCCTGTACACCACCGATGTACATGGCGCTGCCTTTCTCGCCGATGATGCCCACGGTGGTTTGCTTGATGGCTTCCCGCAGGTCGGCGCCTACGTTGAAGTTCACCACGATGGAGTTCTTTGCCGGATTCCAGGTGGAGTTCTCTATGATGCCCCGGAAGCTGACAGAAGCGTAGTATAACCCTGTATTCACACTCACTCCGGTCATCAGCAACCGCTTGATGACACGCTTTTGCAGGTCGAATACGTGGCGGATGGTTTCTTCGCGCAGACCGGAGTCTTCCGCTTTCAGTTCGGCGATGATGCGGTTTTCATCCGCGTTGCCGATGGATACGGGGACGAGGATCATGTCCTCCTTGTTGTCCACGGTCACGGTGTTGTCCGCCAGTTGGCCGTTGATTTGATACTTGATTTCGTTTGCCATAATCTTTATTTTTTATAATTAGTAATGTCGGTAAAACCGAAGTTTTGCCGGGTTGATAAATCGGATAATTATGGCATGAGGGAATGAATTTCTTGGAGAAAAACTGTTCTGCGGATTGGTAATCCGTCGAAACGGGAGGGTATTTCACAAAAAAATCATTCCAACATGTCAAACTAGCTTTCGTTCTTTGACATGTTGGAATGATTTAAATATAGGGTAATGCTTAAAGATTAAGCGTCAATGTGCAATATGTATGATATTACAAGAGTTCTATTTCTTTTATAGATAATCCGGTACATTGAGAAATTAGCTCGAAAGAAACGCCTTGTTTTTTCATATTAAGGGCTATGAGATGTCGTTCTTCCGCCATTCCTTTCTCTATTCCTTTCTCTATTCCTTTTTCCATCCCTTCGGCCATACCTTTCTCCATCCCTCTGCGTTCCGCACTATTATACAGCGTTTTTTCCACACTGATAATATCCCAGAACTTTTCATAACCGGCCAATTGCGCATCCGTAAAAGCCGATACTTCCAAGGCATCAACCGCTTTTTTCACTTCGGGATTCGCCATTAGTTCTTCTGGCACTTCACGGGTATTGTCATTGATTTCGGTCAGGTATCGTAACCAAAGCACCTGCATTTTCTTTTCCGCATACGAATGCGGGGTAAACTTAGGCAACTCTACAAAAATCAGTTGGAGGCCATCAATCACTTTATCAGAGTTTTCCACATGAATCATCTGATAATGATGATAATACCCTTCCAGCTCCGGTTCAAATATCTCATTGACCAGATTCAACGAATACACGGGTTGTAGCAACTCATATTGTTCGCCAACACTCATCTGGCGGACATAGGCCTTAGAGGCATTGAACAACACACGTTGTTTGAACTCCGGTGACCAAATCATCTGCATTTCCACAATGAACTGTCTGCCCTGCTTATCCTTGCAACGGACATCAACAATACTGTTCTTACGCAATGGATTTTCGGGAACCATCTCCGAAGGGAGATATTCAATATCGGTTATTTCCTGATCGGCAGTCAGTGGCAGCAAGGCGTTCAAGAGGCTCATCACCAAATCGGGATGTTCGCCAAAGACCCGCTTGAAGGTCAAGTCTGCTTTAGGATTCAAATATTTCATAATTACTTTCTATTTAATGTGAACACATATACTTAAATACATTATAACCGCCCCATAATGAGGATGTTTAATGCTTGACAAAGATACGTATTTATCATCAAGAATACCAGCAAAGTATTATAAAAATCATTCCAACATGTCAAAGAACGAAAGTGCTGTTGCCAGCTATGCCCAATGAAGGGATTATCATTTCAAACAGTATTCGTTCAAGCGGATTTGCAATCCGCTTGTGTTTGGTAGTAGGATTTGTAATCCGATAAAAATTAATCTTTTGATCGGATGTGATGTGTCGAATTGCAAATTCTGATACTTAATATCGGCGGATTGCAAATTCGTCGGGACGGAGGATTGCAAGGTCTTTAACCATGGAAAGCAACCGCATAATAGTCAGAACTTGCACTATTTTTATCCATAACGACCCACTTAAATGTTGCTTTACCTCCTGATATATTGCTTATTTGTAAACCACACTGGTAGATTCCTGTATAATCTGTATTATAAAACTTACCATTGATGAAAACAGAGCTGAAATTTGTCGGATAATATTGGGTCATCTCTAGATTCGTTGACGACCAGTCACTAATACCAAAAAAATCTCTTAATGTTGGCCAGCCAGGTATATACCAACCATTCCCCATATTTGCTACAATGTTAGAGGATGATGCATAGTTGAGATATGTTGCTACGCGTAAACAATATTGGTCTTTTACTTTATATGCCCAGTATCCGCGTCCAATAGGTAGCCTGTTATAAAAGGTGATACTCAGATTCTGAAAATAGCTAGACTCTTTTGATTCGAATGCGTAAGTACCTATTAATATACTCCCAGCATTGCCCCCGCTCATATTCGTACTAGTACCTCCCTTGATAGCAAACTGAAAAGTATCCCATTGTTCAGAAGGAGTCCAGGCATGAGTGTTAGTTACAGTAAAATAACTACTGAAAGAAGAAGGTGTCTTCAATCCGCCCGGAGAATTGATGGAGAAAGAAAGTGAATTCTTTCCATACAAATCATTAATGTCATTCCTTACATAAAAATTGGCAGATGCATCGCCGGATACATTATATTCTATACAATTTGAAGGACTATTGTTGCGCATAGTGGGGCGTGAAGACACATATTCTATGGTATGGGTAATTTTCTTGTTTGCGTCTCTAAGATTCCGGATGTCGAAGTTGAATGTTCCGTTAGCACTGTAAGTGTTTGCCCTGATTCCTACCCGGTAAATTTTAGTGGAGTTGCTTTCAGTACTTGCCAAACTGTATATGAAGTTGCTGTTAGCACTGTAAAAGTCATTCCCTCCCAGCGAATATACCTTTATCTGATACGTGGAAGTAGCCCCACTCTTTACTTGTTTGGCAGTCATTCTGGTCCCACTGTAAGTATTGGCTGTTGGTAATGGATTGCCAACGAGTGTAACTGTAGGTGTTTGGAATTCCTGTGCTATGTTCACCGTCATACCTATGCCTCCGGAAGCAGAAGCATTAGTAAACACGATTTGCGTATCATCGAAATTCGCTGCATTCTCTATCAGTTTGAAGGTAAAACTTGTGGTTTTACTTTCCGGTGCGCTACGTGTGGTCAGCGGTGTGATGTTTTCCAACCATGCCGGACATTTACTGACGGTGGCTTTGTCATAACTATCCATCGTGATGGTGAATTGCCTGTCCTTGATGATAGGCATGGTAAGCGTGGCAGTAGTAGCCGTTATATCCGAAAGGCTGATACCTGTCCCTGCATTTGTTAACTGTAAGTTACTGATTCGGTTGGGCAGCAATTTCACTTTGACATTCCCGATTTTTGTTTCATCCGAGTAGTTTTTCAGAGCGATGGCCAGTTCTTTCTCCGTCAGGTCGGTGGCATCCGTACTTGCCCACTTGAAAGTGTATTCCTGTGTGGTGTTTGTACTTGAAGCCGGACTGACGGTGATGCCCGAACCGGCAGGAAGCTCTATCTTGCTGCCACCTATGGATTTGACGGTTATCGCACCTGTAGAGACGTTAGTACCGGTTGCCTGTACCAGATAGAGTGTATTTTCTGCCGCATCCCAGTTGTTTATTCCATCCGGGTTCATTGTACCGGCTGTGGTTTCTACGGTAGGTACGCCAAAGGTGGTATCTATCAATATCACTTCTTCATCGCTTCCCGCTTTGTCTATCAGGCGAAGGATGCCGCGGGGATAGCTGTCGCCCATGTAGTCCTCTTTGAAAGATACTTTGTATTTTACTTGTTGTGTGCTGCCTGCACGTGTAACCGTGACGGGTATTTCTTCCAATTCCAGCCATTCGGTTTCCGTAGTTCCGCCGTAATAGCTTAGCTTTGCCTCTACCCCGGCATTGGAGCCCGTAGCTACGGTGAAGCTACTGCCTGCGGTGAGAGCCAGTGTGACAATATTGGTATTGACATCGTAGGCAGTTTCTGCGGGTGTCAGATCGGATACGGTAATGACGTCCAGTCCGTTGTCGGGCTCATAATCGTCAATATAATCTCCCGTTTCCCAGTCCACCAGACGGATATTGGCTGTCAGTTCAAAAGGATCAGCCTCTGTGATTTGTACTGTGTAGCGATGGTTATGATTAATTTCAATACGTGTGCCATTACCGTCACTTACCCGTTCGAAGGGGATGCGATAAGAAACCTCTTTCTTCTCGTCTGTCAGATTCACCGCATACAGTCCTTTCAATATCAGGAATCCGTTATCCATTGCTTTGCATGGGTAGCAATAGAAAGCTTTGGTAGTAGTTCCTGCGTTGGCGTTCAGCCCGTCAAAAGGACGGTAGGGATATGTAATCAACTGTCCGGGTGTGGCGGGAACGTCGCCTATAGCCCGAATGGGAAACAGTGTTACGCCTTGTCGTCCGTTGCCCATACTGATATCGGTAATAGTAAAATGAGACTTTACGGCATCATTCACCACGTCAAATCGCGCCACGGCACGGGTGAGCGAAATATTCAGCCGCACATAAGTCCCCATGCTGTATTCCCGCAAGTCGACCGGCTGCCCGTTGGCACCGGACATGGGCAGTGGGGCAAGTAGGATATCGTTATTGAAACCGGTGGGTTCCAATAACGGGGTATTCAGTTTGATAAAGTCATTCTCGGTGGGAATGCCGGGTGTCGTTACTGCATCGCCCGGCGTACTTGCCTGTTGAGAACTCTGTTGCAGCGGTGTATAGCCGATGTACTCATGGCCTGTCGCATCATTCATTTTCGTTTGGTTGGCTACACAATAAAACTTGGTGAACAGGCCCTTGCGGGGATAGAACACCACATTCACTTTTCCGGCTGCTTCATCTGATTTCAGGTCGAGCGGAGAAGTGCCTGCGGGCAGGTTACCGGCTTCCGTACGGTAGGCAAAGCGTTCCTGAAAAGTATAAGGTCCTTCTTCCTTATCGCTACCAAAAGCATAAATATCAAAACTTTCAATGCGGCTTTCGTCGTCTTCGGCTATGCCGTCACGGGTCATGGCGGCACGGCTTTCCGGCGTACCGTTCACCAGAATCAGTTTGTTTTGCAAAGAGATTACCACCGAACGGCGGTTGGGGTCATTGGCCTGCGGATTCTCCGGTGTTCCGGGAGTTTCGCCTACTGTTTCCACCTCCGAGGTGCAAGCTGCCGTCAGGCATGGTAGCACCGCCAATGAGAGGCGTAGCAAGAATTTAGCTAATCTTTTCATAACTTGTAGTGTTTTATGTAGTTACTATTTATTTTCATTACTTATCTTTTATATTTTATCCTTCAGACTTCATACTTTATACTTTATCCTTAATTCCTCATTCCTCATTTTCTTCAGGTTCTTCCTCGCCTTTTCCGGCTCTATGCCCAGTGCCTTGCGGAACCATTCTTCCGCTTTCTTCCGGTCACCTTCCAGATAAGCCAGCACACCGAAGTCATTCCATGCACGCGGATCGTCCGCTACCTTATCCAGATATTGCCGGGCGCTTATCGGGTCGCCTGCCATGATTACCGCCGAAGCGGCATTGATGTTTGCCAATGCATCGTCCGGGAAATGATAAGCGGCTATCTCATAAACTTCACGATATTGCTCCGTGCCGGGACGGTAGAAAGCGGCCACCCGGTACATCTCTTGCAATGACAGCAGGCGGGGATGTGTGTATATCAGGCTTGCCGCCTCTTCGATATTGAAAGCGCGGGCTTCATAACCCACCGTAACCCGTATGCGCCTTAATTGTGGAAAATAGTCTTGCAAAAGTTCCCTATATACATTTCCTCCATACATATCCATCAACTGCTTTTCGCGTCCTTCAAAGATGCCTGTTCGTGAAATAAGAGTCAATACCTCGTCACCATGTTTCATGGGCTGCTGTTTCAGCAGTTCCACCAGTCCGTCCCAGTCTTCGGGTATGGAAGAGACTTTATAAAGGTTGTGTCCCGGCGCATACGTTGCGCACATATATTCCTTGAAACAGCGGGCGCGGTTGGAAGCAAGTATTTCATTGTCTTTGTATGTTCCGTCAGGCGAAGCGTAGCCGCAAATGGAAATTTCAGAGATGCTTGCCAGATTCCCTTTGATGAGCGGACGCATCAGGCTGTCCAGTTTCTCTAGTTCAGAATGGTTGTTGTGGAACTCCCGGCGAACATCATACACTCCTGTTGGGTAGTCTATATATAAGGTGGCACTTTCCGAACGGTGTTTTTGTGTTTCCACCTCGGGAGTAAGGTAAGTCACCATAGCCGTACATTCAGCACAGGGCATGCAGTCTGCACGGCCCTTTGTTTCCCGTCGGTCGATAGCACCCGTTTCCTGCCTTTCCACAACCGCCTGCGGAATCGCTACTTGTCCTTGCGAACCCGCTGCCTGCCCCTGTGAAATCATTATCTGCCCCTGCGGCACCCGGAAAAGGCTTGCCAAATCAAGGTCTGCCATCAGCGGCTCCACTCCGAGAATCTTCATCCGGCAACAGTCCCGTTGCTCACGCATCAGCACCAGCGAGGCGTGTTCCATCCACGGACTGTAAGCGACGGACACATGATAGTTGATACTGTCTTTCCGGTTTCGGGCATAAAGCGTGCAGTAAGGAGGAATATAACCGGGTGCGGATTGGAGCGCCTGCTGCCTGTGATCGGCACGGGCACGCCGACGCCCGCTCACCACCACTGCCGGGAGTTCCTGCAAACGTCCTGCACTGCGCAACACGGGCGTAAAGCGGTAAGCCTCCGCATTCCCTGCTTTGGTATCGTCCAGATTCAACAGCAGTTCTATATGAAGACTGTCTCCTTGCGTAAAGACATGCGAACTGAGTACCGGAGTTCCGCCCGCCCATGCTTCCGCCGCCAGCAGTACCCCAACCAAGCCTCCTAATATTTTCTTTATATGCCTCATTTTTAATATTCAACTTTCAACTTTCAATTTTTAATTTACCCCAGTCCTCCTCCTTCCGTCCAGTCCGACGCATTCATTTGCGTTACCACAATCGTCCGCCCTATGGTTACCAGCAGGTCGAATTCCTGTTCCGTGTTTTCGTCCAGACTGACAGGCAGCTTACGAAAGAATAGTTGCAGGTCTATCTCCTTCATAATCCTTTCATTGCCCCGGTAGATACTCAGCAACGGGTGCGAACCCGATGTCAGGCGGTACGTCACCAGTTCCCCCGTCAGTTCGTCATTGTAGTTCATTGCCGCCCGGGTCTGGTGCCACGTCACCGGACTGCCTATGGAGGGGAATGTGAAAGCCCCGTCGCCCACAGCCAGCGGTATGTCGTAACCTGCCGGAAAACCGTATTCGCAAGGCACGCCCCGCATACGGAGCGTATATCCGCCCGTTCCTTCCGCAGGATAGTAATCGTCTTCCCAATGTACGGTTATCCGGAGTACGGCGTGGCAGTGTGTCAGGTATACGGTCCTGTTCACTGAAACCCCTGTGGCGGGAACTTCGAATGTGCCATATCCGTAATAGAGCCGTTCGGTATTGGTCCGGTATCCTCCTGCGGGTGTTCCCGTGGCCGAGGTCATTACCAGTTCACGGATTTTTGTCACATCGGGTTGCGGTGGGGGTAGTATGTCACTTTCATATCTTTGGTTTCCCCATGCCACGAGGGTGTAGCGTCCGGGAGGTAATTCTCCCTGCCAGTATTCCAGACTGTCGCCCTGCAATATCCAAGTATCCACCAGCACCCCGTCCGCATCGAAAAGGAACTGCCTGATATTATCCACATACATGGAGAACTGTCCGGCATCGGGTCTTCCGGCATAGCGGTAATTCAGCCGTACATTGTAGGGACACACCTGCGGCTCGTCAAAATCGAACGTGCAGGAGGTGCAGAACCAGAGTATGCAGCAGAGAATTACCATAACTTTCATCGTATGAAATAAATGAGTGACACCCCGGTCCGTGTAGGCCCGAAATAATTCCTTTTATAATGTCCCATGCGCTCGCCGCAGCCCGCGCACCGGTATTTGTCATATTCCATGCGGGCGTAGCCGCCACCTATCACGGCCTCCACGGAGAAGCGGTCGCCCAATACCCAGTGATAACCGTAGGTGATACCCCCGCCATACAGGTCGCCCCGGTAAATGATGTCTTCCATGCCCGAAAAGAAGGGAATCTGCCCCACATTATAATAAGCGTAATGTCCGTGCACGCCGAAGAAATGCCCCTCGAATTTGCGGCAGGGCCAATATCGTAACTCCGGTTGTATCAGATAGAGGTTCAGTTTCATATCATTGCCGAATTTCCATGCATTGTAAGCGCCGTTCAGTACCATTGTGAAATGACGGTTGATGCCGGTTTCCACTCCTGCATTCGGAGTGGTGGTTCCCCATAACAGCAGGTCGGTGCGCAATGCCACACGTTGGGCAAAGGCAGCGGTACTCACCGTACAGAGTAACAGAATCAGCGGATAAAGTCGTTTCATGGGTAATTCGGATTTATATTGGCGTGTCGGATGCGGGTTACGGCATGGTTATGGCATGGTTGCCGGTCAGGCATTCACTGACGGGGAGTTCGGCTATGGAAATCTCCATCAGATAGATACGTGTCATTTGGTTGATGATACCCAGTTTACGGGCTGTTGTCCCGTAGCAGGAATAGAAATCCTCATCGCTGGGACGGTTGAAGTAGATACCTTCGCCCAATGCTTCAAGAATGGAGAGGAGGTTGATTTTATGATATTCGCAGGCAAGGCGGTAAGATTCGGGCAGGTTGTCTGGTTGGTTCTCCGCCAGCGTAATCATATGTCCTTTTGAGAGAGCCTGCAACAGATAGGCTATTTCGGAAGGGGAATAATTGAAGGAAGTGCTCAACTGATAATCCTTATATTGGATGTCGTGTAGTACTGCCAGGGCGAGTTTGGTTCTGAGTGTTAACATAGCGCTTGCTTTTTATGTAGATTATTGTCTGTTTTGTTAAGGATGTTCCGATTCCCGGTAGGAAACGGAACAAACGGCGCCGTAAGCATAGGACAGGCGGATAATACTCGTCTTCCTTTTTAAAAAGGCGGACAATTCTTCGTTTTTCCTCCTTGTATTCTTCAATTTTATAATGAGTTTCCCCCATATTGAGGTATGGGTAAGGGGAGTCGTATCTTCAAATAAAAAAAGTGAAAGCTTTCTAATCTATATAAAGGACTTTCGAGGCAGTATATCATATTATTACAGCAATATCCCATTTCTTGACATGACTTTTCCGGACAAAATCTAACTTTCAGGATAAGAGAGCTGTTTTTGTCGTGTCTGATGTTGTAAACTAACCGATTTTTTACAGAAAACAGGGAAACTTCGATAAGTATTTCCGGTTTTCCTTGTTTATCTCAATTGAAAACAGTTCCTTTACCGCCGGAATCGTTCCGTTTCCTACCGGGAATCGGAACGCCTGTATGAAGCTCATTTTTAGAGCTTTTTCTCTCTTTTTCTTTCCTCTTCCATTCCTTTTCTGCCATCGGATTAACCAATGCTGCCATCTGCAAATTTACCACTGCCAATTGTTCATCAGAGAACGATCTCAAATAAGTATGTGTTATCTCTTCCGAAGCATGGCTCAATCCTGCACTAATTTTAGCCACTGGTATATCCTCATTATATGCTAGAGTCGCCCACGTATGTCGTGCTACGTATGAAGTCAGCCTCACCTCTAATCCCAATCGTTCAGATAACCGATACAAATGTTTATTGTAAAGTCGCAGGGTGCTCTCATACTGACGCCTTTCTTCTGGTATGCTTCCCGGTTGGCGTATAATCCTTAATAAATAGGGTGAATCAAGATCATCACATAAATATCTCTCGATAATTTCCCACATCCACGGTTCAAGTGTAATCGTCAACATCCTCCCCGTCTTGCTACGGCGATAGCAAAGCACATTATCATGAATATCCGTCTTCCTTAAGTAAGCTAAATCTATAAAAGGAATCCCTCTCAGATAATAAGAAAGGATAAACAGATCTCGTGCCATCACTAAACTTGGCTCCTCCAAATCTGCACCTGCCACCATACGAAGCTGTTCAATACTCAGCGCTCTCTTCTTCGTCTCTTCATACCCTATAAACACCTCACAAAAGAGCTTCTTAGCGTCTTTCACCATTCCCTGCCTCTCAGCCCCTTTACAAATAGCCCGTAGCGCTCGAAAATAGCATGCCGAAGTATTTCGTGAACATCCCGAAGCCCACAAATAGTGCTCAAAACCCAGAAAGAATCCTGCTGTCAAATCTTTAAAAGTTAGTAACTCGATATTAGTAAACTCTTCTAAGCTATGCAATATACTTCTGCAAGTATGCTCTGCCGAAAACTTAAACAACTCGCTCAGACTATCTGCATGAGCCACAATACCTTCCTTTAATGTTTTCATTCTCATCACACTGTTCTTTTTAATTAATGATTATTTCCTCCCCAACCCCACTCTCCATCATTTGTTTTAGAGTGAAAAAGAGGTAAACATCAAAAGTAAGAACAGGAAAGATGGCTACTTGTCATGAAACATGCATAAATGCCTGTATCTAATGTATATAAACAAAAAAAGTAGCCATCTACATCAGATAACTACTTAATTTCTTATACTTCGCCTGGGATTCTCCTAAGAGAGTTACCGCACTGATATCTAAAACGTTATATTTTTAGTTTCAAGCATATCCCATGAATTATCCCACTAATTTGCTACGTGCTTTTGCAGTAGTTTTCCTCATGGAGAATACTAGGACAAAGATAATTAATTTCTAGAAAATTACAATGAATCATTTACAATTTAATCCTTATCTATTCTGTACAATTTATTTCATTGATTAACTTTCTTCTTTAAAGTACAGGATATAATATGACATTCCTGTTTCTTCATCATATCCTTTCTTTAGTAGATTTCTATTCCCGTCAATCATAATTTTAAAATTGTCATCAAGTTTAATGGTGTTTTTTATTAATCTATTTTGCTTTTTAACTACTGATGGTGCTATCTCGAATGACTCTTTTATAGGAGTTTGCTTTTCTTCCTCATATAGTTGGATATATTTTTTAAAGTGCTTTTCTGTTTCTTTGTCTTTTAATACTTTAGATTCAAATTCTTCTATATTGAAAATAGAAGCGTCCTTAAAATAATTAATTGTTTTGTTTAATAGATCTATTTGATCTACATTTGTTGATTGGATTTTTTCTGCTAAGTATTCTGTTGTGAACTTTTTACATAAATCAATCATAGTGTTAGTATGATATGAACTGTCTTTTACTTCCTTAACATAAAGAAAATCATCTTTCCAATATCTAGCTTCTAATCCAACTTTATTGGAAGAATCAATGATTGATAAAATATATCCATTATTTTCCTCTGTATTATATATAATACATCCCTTTTCTAATTTGTTTATACTAAACCCGGATTCAGTATCTATAGAGAATCCTGTTGCTGTTTGGCTAACTTTGATAAATGTATCATTACTTTCTGCTTTAAATATTCCTATTGCATCAACTTCTTGATCACCTATGATGCAATTAGTGAAATATACCACAAATAAATCTCCTGACTTAATTTGGGGATGCTCACTTTTTCTATATAGAAAATCTGCTATTTTTTTTGATTCATCCAAAAGTAATTTCTTTTCCTGAAACATTTCAAAAGCATACGTATATATTTCATTTAGCGACAACTTGTGCTCATGATATAAATGATAATATTCATTTGCTTTGATAGATGTCGAAAAATATTTATTTAATTGAGTTCTTACCTGCTGACTAATATCAATTAAAGAATCAGAATAAATAATTCCTTCTTCCTTTAATTTATTTCCAACTCTATGTAATGTTAATGTCTTTATTTCCATAATATCTTTATTATTTCTATTATTTTATTTGCAAAGCTGTTTTTTTTAGTAGTTTCCATCTGCTTTTTTTTACGTTCAATTTTTGCAACAAGTCTTTTTTCTGTATAGTTGTATTGAACTTCTTGACTAAAGTTGAACATATTTAGAACAAATCTCATAATCAAAAACAGGGAGTAAAATGTAAGAAGTAGTATTATAAATAGCACAATATAGTTCACGATTAGCGCATACTTACATTGAATATTTAAGTCTAAGTAAATGAGCATAATTAGTTTATATAATAGAGAATTTGTAACTTTGCCTATACATCATCAAACAGCAAGTAATGGGCAAAATCAAAATACTAATATTGACAGATACACAGCGTTTTGCATTGGAAGATGGTTTCCGCAACGGTTGCTCCCATTGTTTTCGTATGCGTTGCCGTGCCGTGCTCCTGAAATCAAAAGGTCTTTCAAGCCAAGAGATAGGGGAGCAAACGGAGATGTCACATATATCAGTCAATTCATGGGTGAAGCGCTTCAAACAATATGGTATCACTGGTTTGCATACCCGTCCGGGACGTGG
>OLSH01000010.1_pt1 | contig 246679 bp, 204 predicted proteins | sample 1643221 | NCBI WGS metagenome assembly OLSH01 (sample SAMEA3136681, study PRJEB25190) | human gut metagenome | biome: human gut; feature: human-associated habitat; material: faeces | place: Austria | collected 2013 | reverse complement strand
TGGTGCGGTCGATGAGAGTCGAACTCATATGGATTGCTCCGCTACCCCCTCAAGATAGTGCGTCTACCAATTTCGCCACGACCGCAGCGTTTCGTTAAATTGTTGCGTAAAGACCTCAAGATGGGTTTGGCAGGGGTAGTAGGATTCGAACCTACGTATGCTGGATTCAGAATCCAGAGCCTTAACCGGACTTGGCGATACCCCAGTCATCTGGTGCGGTCGATGAGAGTCGAACTCATATGGATTGCTCCGCTACCCCCTCAAGATAGTGCGTCTACCAATTTCGCCACGACCGCAGCGTCTTTACACGTTGTTTCCTGCTAGCTGTTTAAGTGGTTGTGAGAGGCAACCCAAATAACAGGAAGGAGCTATTTTAGCGCGGAATTTGGTTTTCGGGGGTAGACTTTTCACTTTTTACCCCTTCAGTACCAAGTTCTTGGGATGCTGCAGGCTGATCTGCAGTTTGTTCAACGGTGGACAACACGCCACCAGGCTGCTGCTGACGAGCGGACTTATTGAAAGCGCCCGAGGCAAGCGTCAAAGCGATGGTGGAGCAGAAGAACACCGTAGCGGCCACAGCGGTGGAACGCGAAAGGAAGTTTGCACTGCCTGTCGCACCGAAGAGAGAGCCAGAAGCGCCAGAACCGAAAGCGGCACCCAAATCAGCGCCTTTACCGTGTTGCATCAGCACCAAAACGATCACGACCACAGCGGAGATGATTTGCAAAACGAGAGCAATGCTGAGTAAAAAATGCATGGTATATCAACCTACTCGATAGAGAAAAATGTAACTTAAGAGGCTGCGGCAGCTTGGCACACAGCGACAAAATCAGCGGTCTTAAGACCTGCACCGCCCAACAAACAGCCATTGATGTCGGGTTGTGCTAAATAAGGGGCCGCGCGTTGCGGGGTCACACTACCGCCATAGAGGATCGGTAGCGCTTGCGCGCATTCGGGAGCATATTTTGCCACATGTGCGCGTAGTGTTGCATGCACAGCTTGAGCTTCTTCAGGCGTGGGGACTTTCCCCGTTCCGATGGCCCAAACTGGTTCATAAGCGATAGCGCCCAATTGCGCAACGCTAATGACGCTCAGTACTGCATCCAACTGAGAAACCACGACTTCTAAAGTGCGACCAGCATCACGTTCTTCAGCGGTTTCTCCCACGCAGAGCATCGGAAGAATGCCTTCGTTTGCAAGCAAACGAGCCTTCTTTGCGATATCCGTATCAGTTTCACCAAAGAGCGTACGACGCTCGGAATGTCCGATGATACACCAACGTGCGCCAATATCCTTGAGCATAGAGGCAGAAATTTCGCCAGTATAAGCACCTTTTTCGGTAGAGGCGACATTTTGTGCGCCAACACTCAAAACGGTCGGCTGAGCATCAAGCCCTAATGGAAAGACATAAGGGGCAGGCGCAAAGACGAGCGCTGTCAAAGGGAGCTTTTCCACTTGGGGCGCCACAGTAGCGAGCCATTTTTTACCGAACCACAGCGAACCGTTCATTTTCCAGTTAGCTGCGATAACGAGTTTTTTGCTAGGCATGGTTATCCTGTTGGTGATCGGTGGTCAAAAGAATAATAGTGTGACCAAATGCCGTTTGGGACACTTCGACACACTACAGTGCATTTTAGCGATTTTCCTTCTGATAATCAAAAGAAAGACAGGCCTACAGAGGAAAAATTTTCTTTTGAGAAAAGAGAAGCGCCCGAAGCAATCTTGAGACTGTCGGGCGCTCTACTGTGCGTGATGAAGTACTTACTCTAGGCTCAAACTCTCTTGGAGAAGAGCCTAGAAGAAAAGTCCTTATTCAGCGTCGTTGAGCAAGGCCTTCATGGAGAGGCGGATACGACCCTTGTCGTCGCTACCAATCACCTTCACACGAACCACTTGACCTTCCTGAACGTAGTCGCTCACCTGATTGACGCGTTCGTTAGCAATCTGGCTGATGTGCAACAAACCATCTTTACCCGGGAGCACTTCCACGATAGCGCCGAAGTCGAGCAAGCGGGTGACCTTACCTTCGTAGACCTGACCCACTTCAACCTTAGCGGTGATGAGTTCGATACGACGACGGGCTTCGTCAACGCGAGCCATGTCGGGGCTAGAAATGGTCACCGTGCCGTCATCTTCGATATTGATCGAGGTGCCGGTTTCTTCCGTCAAAGCACGGATCGTGGCGCCGCCCTTACCGATCACTTCACGGATCTTGTCCTGATCAATCTTGAAGGAGACCATACGCGGAGCGAGGTTGGAGAGTTCCTTAGCGCCGCCACCAGCCATTTCGTGCATCTTGCCCAAAATGTGCTGACGACCTTCATGAGCCTGAGCGAGAGCAGCCTGCATGATTTCAGCGGTAATGCCTTCAATCTTGATGTCCATCTGGAGAGCCGTGACACCGTTTTCGGTACCAGCCACCTTGAAGTCCATATCGCCCAAGTGGTCTTCGTCGCCCAAGATGTCGGTCAAGACGGCAAACTTGTTGCCTTCCTTGATCAAGCCCATGGCCACGCCAGCGACGTAGTCCTTGAGGGGGACGCCTGCGTCCAACATGGAGAGGCAGCCACCGCAGACGGAAGCCATGGAGGAAGAACCGTTGGATTCGGTGATTTCGGAAACCACACGAATCGTGTACTGGAATTCTTCTTCAGAGGGCAACACAGCCTTGAGAGCGCGCTTAGCTAAACGGCCGTGACCAATTTCACGACGCTTCGGGCTACCAACGCGGCCCGTTTCGCCAGTGGCAAACGGAGGCATGTTGTAGTGGAGCATGAAGCGGTCACGGGATTCACCGCAGAGACCGTCCACAATCTGTTCGTCTTGCTTCGTACCCAAGGTGGTGAGGACCAAAGCCTGGGTTTCGCCACGGGTGAAGAGAGCAGAACCATGGGTGCGCGGGAGCACGCCCTGACGAATTTCGATCGGACGAACGGTGCGGGTGTCGCGACCGTCGATACGCGGTTCGCCATTCAAAATGTTGGAACGAACGAGCTTGGCTTCGAGTTCAAAGAGGATGCCGTGAACTTCGTTCATGTCAGCGGGTTCCGTACCAGCAGCTTCAGCATCAGCCGTCAACTGAGCTTCAACAGCGGCATAAACTTCGCGCAATTTTTCAGTACGAGCCTGCTTGGAGCGGATGCTATAGGCTTCCTTGAGGCCAGCGTCAGCCAATTCGACGATACGAGCGATGAGCGCTTCGTTCTTCGGAGCAGGCTGCCAATCCCAAGCGGGCTTACCAGATTCAGCAACCAATTCGTTGATGGCCTGAATGGCGACCTGCATTTCGCGGTGGCCGAGCATCACAGCGTCCAACATCGTCTTTTCCGTGAGGCAATCAGCTTCGGATTCCACCATCAACACAGCGCGTTCCGTACCAGCGACAACGAGGTCGAGGCGGGAGTTCTTCAACTGGGAATTGGTCGGGTTGATCACGAACATATCGTCGATGTAGCCAACGCGGCAGGCACCGATCGGACCACGGAACGGAATACCAGAGATAGCCAAAGCGGCGGAAGCGCCGATCATGGCAGGAATATCCGGATCGATTTCGGGTTCAGCGGAAAGAACGTGAATGATGACCTGCACTTCGTTGAAGAAGCCTTCCGGGAAGAGCGGGCGGATAGGACGGTCGATCAAACGGGAGGTCAACGTTTCCTTTTCAGAAGGACGGCCTTCGCGCTTGAAGAAACCACCAGGGATACGACCAGCGGCGTAGGTTTTTTCGATGTAGTCAACGGTCAAGGGGAAGAAGTCCTGACCAGGCTTGGTTTCTTTCTTAGCAACAACCGTGGCCAAGACAACCGTTTCGCCCATCTGGCAAAGACAAGCACCAGTGGCCTGACGAGCAATTTCGCCAGTCGTCAACGTGACGGTGTGATCGCCAAACTTGAAGGACTTGGAGACTTTGTTAAACATAGACATAGAAAACTATTCCTATAAAAGAATGGTCATGAAAGGGTTTTCTCGTCAAAGCTATTCGCTCTCTCAGCTAAGCTTGGGTTGGCAAAGTCATTGTCTGGCACGCTGCGGCAGAAATAAAATCTGGTCAAAAAATTTACTTCTGTCGCAACGCGCATGCCGGCTTAAGCCGATACATGAAAAAGCGATGTGCTTTTCTTTGAAAACCACCTTAATGGTGTGACAACGGCCTGTCATAAAGGCAGGCCGTGTCGGGAAATATGTACCGTCTTACTTACGGAGATTCAAAGCAGTAATCAACGTACGGTAAGCGTTGAGGTCGGTGCGCTTGAGGTAGTCGAGCAATTTACGACGACGGGACACCATGCGAAGAAGACCACGACGGGAGTGGTGATCCTTGTTGTGTTCCTTGAAGTGGTTCGTAAGATGATTGATACGAGCGGTCAAAAGAGCGACCTGCACTTCAGGGGACCCGGTGTCGCCGGCAGCGCGCTGGAACTTGGCAACGATCTCGGACTTGTTCATTTCAACGGACATTTGATTTCCTGTAAAAAGAAATATTAATAAAAACTGGCGGACACGAGCGTTGAAACTCGAGCCGTGAAAGATCGCATTTTACTCATGGGGACTATCCAATGCAAGTCAAAGTGCGGTTTTTCTCTGTGCTTCTCTGAAATAATTCAAAAGATTCCGTGAGAAGCGAATAAAAGAAGAGGACGCTTTCTCTGTAGGCATCCTCTCTTGCGTGCTTCAGTAGCGCTTCTTTTTAGCGTTCCACTAAGCGCAAACGACGTTCCATGAAACCCACCAACTGCGTGATCGTCAACGTCATCACCAAGTAGAGGATGGCGACGACGGTCCAAATCTCCATCGTGGCGTAGGTTTCGGCAATGATCAACTGACCAGAGCGCGTTAATTCTTCAAAGCCAATGACGGAGACCAAGGAGGAGTCCTTCAACATGGCAATAAATTCGTTACCGAGTGGCGGGATGATGCGCTTGATAGCCTGCGGAAGGATGATGTAGCGCATCGTCTGGGCGGTGGTCATACCGAGCGACAACCCAGCGCGCATCTGATCCAAAGAAATCGACTGAATACCAGCACGGAAGATTTCAGCAACGTAGGCACCAGAGTTAAGCGAGCAGGCGGTCACTGCGGCAACAAACGGATCGATACGATGCCCGATGATATTTGGCAGAGCAAAGTAGATGATGAAAATTTGAACGAGCAGAGGCGTGCCGCGGATGACGTCAACGTAGATTTTGCAAGGCCAACGAAGAATTCTCGACTTTGAGAGCTGCCCCAGACCGAGACAGAGGCCAACAAGTAAGCCAAAGCCAACAGCCAAGGCGGTGATTTCAAGCGTAACCCCAGCACCTTTAATAAGCAGTGGAATACTGTTTGATATCAGTGATAAGTCAAAATCCATCTCGTAACCTCTAAGCGGTGAGTCTATATATTGTCAGTCTGGTCTTTTTGAGCCTAATGAGGAGAGGCTCGCAAAGGTGTAGGTAAAACGCCCATCATTCTACCGATAGCTGCGCGAAGTGTCCAACGATTCGGGACTCTCTGTGCAGAAAAAAATGGGAGATTGAGAAAACGCCGTTTGTCTCATAACTCAACAAACGGCGTTATCTATCAATAAAGCATCTTATTGAGCGAACCAGTTGTCATAGATCTTCTGGACTTCGCCGCTGGCCTTCAATTCGTCGTAGGCCTTATTCAATGCGTCGAGCAACTTCGTGTTGCCTTTCTTCACTGCGAAACCGTACCATTCAGCATCAGCGATTTCAGTGGAGAGCTGGAAGTTCTTAGCCTGGTTGGGCTTCGTCTTCAAGAAGTAGGCGAGCACCGGGCGGTCGAGCACAACAGCTTCAGCGGAAAGACCAGAGGAGAGGTCCATAAAGGCTTCACTCGTGGTATTGAACGTCAAGACCTTAGCGTTCAAGGTCTTCTTGGCGTATTCAGCACCCGTGTTACCGATCTGAGCGGCAATGGTCTTACCCTTCAAAGATTCAAAGGTCGGGAACTTTTCAGCGTTCTTCTTGAGCGTGAGGTAGGAGAGACCCGATTCGTAGTAGGGCTTCGTGAAGTCCACTTTCTTCTGACGTTCTTCAGTAATGGAGATACCTGCGGCAGCGACGTCAATGGCGCCAGTGCTCAAAGCCGGCATCAAAGCGTCAAAGCCCATGCTGGAGACTTCCACTTCGTAGCCAGCCTTCTTACCCACAGCCTTGATCAATTCAATATCAAAGCCCGTAATCTGATTGCTCTTCGTGTCCAAGAATTCAAACGGGGCGAAGGTCGGTTCCGTACCAACGCGCAATTTTTCAGCAGCAAAAGAGGTGCTCACAAGAGCGGCGGACAATGTAGCTACGAGGATGATTTTTTTCAACATGGTAAGTGCTCCAAGATCTGAAATTTTGTCGAGTTGAGTTTACGAAAGAGGGGGAACTCAACGATCGTGAGAATCACTATAACGAAACAAAGTTTTGTCTGTTCCGATTTTCTACCTAGATTTTTTGACGTTTTTCTCTTTTTTGAGGGGAAAAGTCATTCTGTTGGTGTTTAGCGCTCAAATGGCGACAATTTGTCGACAAATCAAGATATTAAGTCGACACAATAGAGCGCTTCGTCAGGAGTTTTTTCCAATTTTGTTTTGCCAAGGCAAAATCGGCCAGCCTGCTTTTTGCGCTTCAGCGGCGAGCTTAGGATCTGGATTGACGCAGTAGCAGTCGCCAGCGGCTCGCGCAAGCGGTAAATCGTTGCGACTATCCGTGAAAAAGACAACTTCCGAGAGCGTGTGACCAAGCGAAGCGAGTTGCTTTTCTAAGCAATGAATCTTGCCCGCTTGAAAGGGCGGGACGCCGACAACTTCGCCCGTGAGGTGATTCTCGTGAGTAGCAAGATCGACGCCAAAACTCTCGGGGATTCCAAGCAGTTTTTCGCCAATAGGCTGAACAAGGAAAGTATTGGACGCGGAAATAATCATCACATCCATTCCGAGACGGCGCGCTTCAGCAATCGCATCAAGTCCTTCTTGATAGACCGTTGGCGCAATGTAGCGCGCCATGAAGCGCTCCCCATGCACGGCGAGCTCATCCATCGAAAGGTAGGAGAAGAAAGGAATGATTTCTCGCAAATAATCTTCAAGGAGCAAGGTTCCCGCGATATAGCGCTCTTCCATTAAGCGGTCTACTTCTAGAAAACGAGGATCGGTGACGAGCTTTTCTTCTAATAGATAACGAGTCCAGTCGACAGTCGCGTCGCCCGCAATCAAAGTGTGATCAAGGTCGAAAACACAAACACGAGGCAGCTGCCCAGTGCTAGGTATTGGGCGAAAGAGTGTGGAAGACATCGGGTGAACTCCATTCTTTTTTGGTTGGTAGTCCTTTCATCATACTGGAGGAAAGACAAGCTTGGTGGCATCGCGCACACTTCTTTCAAAGTGGTGCTAAAGTGAAAAGCACAACAAAAGAATGCTGCATGCTTCATAAAAAAATGGCGGGTGGTGTTCTTGATGGAGGAAATGATGGGTAAAGAAATTGAACGCAAATTTTTAGTGCATGGTACTGCATGGCGCCAGCTCGCTGCTGGGGTGCACTATCGCCAGGGGTATCTCAACAGTCAGAAAGATCGCACCGTTCGAGTGCGCACGGTAGGAGAAAAAGGCTTTTTAACCGTGAAGGGACCCACGCACGGGATTACTCGACTCGAGTTTGAATATGAGATTCCATTGAAGGACGCCCTCACGATGCTGAACGACTTAGTGGAGCAACCGATTATTGAAAAGATTCGCTACCGCATTCCAGCAGGAGATTTGGTCTGGGAAGTCGATGAATTTTTAGGGGTCAATGAAGGGCTAATTGTGGCCGAAATTGAGTTACCTGAAGAGAATACCCCCTTTGAAAAGCCATCTTGGATCGGGGAAGAAGTTTCAGGAGAGCCTCGCTACTACAACTCTATGCTTGCGATAAACTCCTATCGCACTTGGCAAGAGAGGAAATAAAGGGGAAAAAATTTTGATGAAAATGAGGCGCTAGATAGCGCCTCATTTTTTTTAGGTATGAAAAATTGCGAATAGCCTTCTCTAAGAATAGGATGTAAGAGATTGAGTATAAAATTTGTTGAATTTCCAGTTTTGAAGAAAAGTCACCCAATGTGCCCCAAATCCCTAATATCTCTCAATCTATTGATATTGCTGGTGGTTAAAGGCTCTTTTCCCTATTTTTGAAGCTCTGGAGATGGTGCTTCTTTTTCTCGATTTTGAGCGCTTTTTTTGTCCTTTTTCTAACGTTTGTACGTTTCCTCTGAAAGAACACTTTTAAGTGAAAAGAAGAGACGCAAAATAGAGCCTATTTGCTCCTTTTGGGGAACCTCTCAAGGGTTTCCCTCTTAGAGGAAAAGTGATGTCTGAAATTCTATATCTCTTTCATCACTTTGTTAGACAGTAATTTAAACTATCTCATAAAATTTTTATGTAGTAAAAGGCAAAGTAGAGACTAAGTCAATTTTCTAAAATAATTTTAGAAAATTTTTTTATAGGAGAAAAATTCTCTAATGCACTCTCTAAGAAGTGAAAACAAGATATATAAATTTTTGTATGTAAGAAAAAATTCTTCAAACTAAACAACTTAGCGTATGTTAAAGCCTCTCTAAGAATGAAAATATGAAAGTTATCAAAAATTGTATAGATCGTTTTTAGAGATCTTTGAAAGTCAGTCCAGTCGCGTGAAAATTTGCCATAAAATAAAAAAATTTTCTTCAAAAAATCTCGAAATATACTCTCTAAGAAGGAAAATAAAGAAAATTTCCGAAAAAGTTTCACTCGATTCCCATCTAAAAAATGGAAAAAATGCACCGCAAACTCACGCAAAAAAACGAGTTCGCCTCTTTGACGGAAAGTTGGGGATCGAGTTTTTGAAGCCACAAAATTTTCTCTCTCCTTGAAAGTATGAAAACCATCGAACACTATTCTCTAAGAGGAAAAAAGAGAGAATTGAAGAAAAATATAACTGAAATCTTGCCAGTTTTTAGGTAATACTTACACATACGACTTGTAAACTACTTTTTATCCCTGTGAGAGTAAGTTGTTACTCGTATTTCTAGAAGTGCTTTCGGTATGACCTTGAGCTATATCAAAAGAAAAAGCTCCCTGGCGCTATGCTAAAATTTCCACGTCAGCCAGTCACTTCTTTCCTTTCAGGACCACTCATGCCACCATCTGAATTCGAACCGTTTGATATGCAAGACGAGTTCGGGTCAATGCTTTCTTTTAACAATTCTTTCGATGACGAATTTTCTCATCGCGAGCTAGATATGCATGTGATGGAAACTTGGCGCTATTGGGAGGAAGAAAAACGAACCACGTCAGGCTTGAGTCCAGAAATAGATTTTTGGGATCCCCAGAGCGAGATCGATTTCTATGGTGACAGAGGGTTGGGCTACTACTCTCTGATTCCTTTTGGCCAATATCTTGCCCGCCGATCCGAAGAGTTTGGTCCGATAGGCATTCCCCGTTCTCCATCTCCAGAACCCGTTGCTACTCCCATGTCATGGGCGCGTTTTCGCCATCTTGTGCGTTACTATCGAGAGTATGTGCGACTTGAAAACGATGCGCTTTGCGCGATCCCTCTTGAGATGGTTGGGAAAAAAGCGGTTTTTCTCACGCATGATGAGGATTGGTATCCTCGCGCGGGTGACTGGGAGCGCTGGATTCCAGAAAAGGGGAGCGAGCACTATGAAGAACTCGATCCTTTTGAGCACCATGTGAGTTTGGGGTACCCCCTTTGCGTACACCCAGTGAAAGATACACAAGGGAAAACACGTCTTTCTATCGAACCAGTCTTTTATTGGCGACTCTCAGTGACGAAACGCGCTGGAGAAAAGCCAGGTTTTCTTTGCCAATTGCTCAATCCTGAAGCCAAGCCCGAAGTGAACCACGCCTGGTTGCGTCGCGTTTGTCGTGGAAAGGGTAAGGAAGAAGGCTTCTTGAGAGACTGTGGGATGCTTCCCGAAACGCTCTTATCTGATCGAGATGAAATCGCCCTAGAGATTGACTACGCTCTTTCGCAATTTGTGAAGGTGCTTGAGTCGCACTTTGCTCGCCATATGCGTGAAAGCCTTAATCCAGAGGATTTGCGCTGTGTGGGATTTGATGGGGAACCTGAGCTTGGGTATTACAACCGCGCCATTCTCTTTAATGAAGAAGCCTCTGCTTTTACCCGCAATCTAGAGAAAGAATTGCGTCATCTGGAGCATGTGCCCGACCAAGTTTTAGAAGGAACGGCGCTCAAAGCATTTTTTAGTGCTGATCGAGTTGAGCATGAAGAGAGCCCTTTACTGATTGCCGATGCGTTTGATTTGGAGCGCTTCACGCTACGTCAACGAGAAGCGGTGAGTTGTATGCTCTCAGAGCCCCTCACTGTGGTACAAGGGCCGCCAGGCACAGGGAAGAGCCAAGTTTTAGTTGGTGGCATGCTAAACGTGAATGCGCACGGCGGTAGAGTGCTCGTCTCGGCCACAACCCATAAGGCGATCGATGCTATTGAAGAGCGCCTCGGGAAAATGCACGATCTCGTAGGCGACTATCCGTTTTTGCGACTCCAGTCTCCAAGAGCGACTTTTTTAGACAAATTAGAAAAGAAATTTTCGGCCCTTTTACCAGAACTTCAGCTTGCGATGAGCAAAGAGGCTGCGGAGCAACTCTCCGTTGCCAGAGAAAAACTTTTGCAAGCAGTACAATTTCGCTCCCAAGTCGAAGAGAGAGCAAAGCGCTATCTCCTCTTGCGCGAGAAAATGGAAGTCGCTTACCGCGTCATGAAAAAAGAGCGGGAACGTGATCCCAATCTTCCTTAAAAAGCACACGAAAAAGATATCCGTCGTGTGCGAGGCTATGAACGTGCACTTGCCAATTGGCGTGGTAGCGCGTGGGAGCGCAACATTTTTCAACTGCGCCATCCGCTCCTAAACACTTTGTTTCGTCAGTGGGTTCGCTCATTAGGGAAAGGTTCTCTTCCTTATTGGAAGGGAGCTAGCTCGGAGCAGTTGTCTCATATTGTTGAGGAACTAAAGCACCTCAAAAATTACGTTTTCGCCCGAACGAGCCTTACAGAAGCGTGGCGAGAAAAAGAGTTGCTCCCAGGGAACTATTCGCTTTATACCCAGCAGATCGCAGAGCGTAATTTCGCTATTGCAGAAGCTTTCCCAGTGACGGTCCGTTCACTTAACGCGCTACGCCTTTACGAAGCGCTTGCGCAATATTTTCCAATCAAAGATTATGTTGGACAAAAGGCAAAGAAATACCTTTTGGACAGCGAAGAACTCATTGCTTGGTGCGCTTCTCATCGAGATAAAGAAAAAGAAATTTTACGGTCAGTTTTCCCTTCCTGGGGTGTGACTGCGTTATCAGTCGGAAGTCAAATTCAGCTTTCACCGGCCACTTTTGATCTTCTCATGATTGATGAGTCTTCTCAAATTAATGTGGCGCAAGCGCTACCTTTGCTTTTCCGTGCAAAGCGAGTGGCAGTAGTGGGCGACCCCATGCAGCTTGCCTTTATTTCGAGTGTCACCGAGTTAGAAGAAAAGATTGCGCGAGAGCGCGCGGAACTCACTGCAGAAGAAGCACGAGAGTATTGCTACAACAAAGTCTCGCTCTACGATTTGGCATATCGACGAGCGACGGCACGCCGCGTTTTCTTAGCGGATACGTTTAGAAGTTGTGCGCCTATCACGGCCTACTGCAGCCACTATTTCTATGGTGGAAGACTGCGTACCGCCACTGATGAAAATCGATTGAAAGTGCCCTTCCTTCGTGAGCCTGGGATTGAGTGGATCTCGGTAAAGAGTGAAGTGAAACGTGGGAGAGATGGCACGAGCTGCTATGCGCCAGAAGAAGTCGACCGCGTGGTAGAGCTCGTCAAAACACTTTTACTCGATGAGCGCTATGAAGGTACCGTCGGTGTTGTCACCCCGTTTGCTTATCAAGGAGAGGTCATCCGCGAGGCAGTTGAGGCGGAAATTCCAGAAGAGATTCTTCAGAAAACGCAATTTGTTTCGGCGACTTCGCACGCTTTTCAGGGAGGAGAGCGTGACGTGATGATTTTGAGTTTGTGCGCGGGATCTGGGATGCCGCCAGGGTGCTTACGCTTTATCGCGGATAACCCATCAATTTTCAACGTGGCAATTAGCCGCGCCAGAGCACTTTTACTTGTCGTAGGGGACTACACGTGGGCAGCGAACTCTCGTATTCCATTTGTTGAAGGACTTACCCAGAACTGGCAAGATGCATTGGATAAAACACGAAGTGAGAATGAATGGTCTGAAAGAGAGCAGCTTATCCAACATCTTCGAGAGGCAGGTCTTCCTCTTTGTGTGCATAAAAAATCAGGCGGACGTTTTATCGATATCGCGCTTGAAGACCGTTCGGTGAAATTAGCGCTGATGTTGAGCACCTCAATGCGTGAGGCAACGTACTGGCTTGATGCGAATCTTGTCTCTCAAGGCTGGCTTGTCTATCGCCTCTGGCACCATGAATTAACGGATCATTTAGAAGAGTGCGTCGGGCGCGTGGTCTCACTTTGGCAACGTGCGCATGAAGAACGTGAACCCATAGCGATGTGATGGAGCCAAGAGTCCCTGGTGGTTGAAAACATAGGCTGGATTGTCGGTGGGGGGGGCATCGCTGGACCCATGGTGCCCCCTCGTATGCCCCATCGCGCCCCCAATTCAGACCCCAATAAAACTGGAATAAAGAGGGGAACGTATAAGGACAATAATGGCGCAACTTCGCCTGAATGCCAAGAAAATAAAGGACTTTTCAGCGTAGGTGAAAAAAATGGGAAGAAGCTTATGAAGATAAACTGGCGGAAGGAGAGGGATTCGAACCCTCGATACGGAATATCCGTATGCCGCCTTTCCAGGGCGGTACATTCAACCACTCTGCCATCCTTCCGAGATGATACGAAGAGAGCCTTTTCAGCAAAAGGTCGCCTCGTCAAATGTTGAGAAGAGAAAGTATACACGGTTTTTGAGAAAAAGCAAGTTTTTGTCCATACCGTATTTTTAGGATAAACCCGAGATCACTGTTAGGAGTAGGTCGGCTAGAGGATTTTCAGTGCATTCGAGCTGTGCCAGAATCTATATGAGTGTTTTCTTTGCTAAACTCATCGATTGTCTGAGCTTCAGACAAGGAAGGATGTCTACATGCCTCTCAACCGAAAAGCACGATTTGCACTGCCTGCTCTTATTGATCTCGAAGACGAAGAGAATATTTTTTTCGTTCTCGAGGAGCTCGGCTTAGCGCATCTGCAAAGCATGTGGATTAAAAAGCATGAACCAGAGCGCTCTGGAGCGGCTGCAGTGCATGCACAGGAGGTTGCCTTTTTTGGTGACTTGCTCACGATTCTTTCTGGCGAAGCTCAATCTAGACGTGTGAAACCGAATACTTGGGCGGGAGACCGATTGGCCTCGCATTTGGCAGTGAGTTTAGGACTTGATGGACAGACCGATAAGTGCATCATCCGTGAAGCCATGGAACGCTTTTTAGATGACCTAAATTTATTGACCTCGTATGAGCAAAGCGTAAAAGCAGCGGGCCGAGTGATGCCTTCTAAAGACTACAATGATTTGATGGAAGGTTGGTCTGCACTTTTTGCTGGAAAAGCGAATCGACTCCTGACTCCACTACCGTTGTTGCTGCATAAAGCCAACGAGATGGCCTAACGAAATTTCAGCGCGTGAAAAGAATTCTATTTTTATCTATAAGGGGAAGTCATGCCTAGTAATCAGTATGAAACCTTAATGCGCCATGTCTACGAGCATGGCACTCATAAGTCTGACCGTACGGGGACGGGAACGAAATCCGTCTTTGGCTATCAGATGCGATTTAATCTTCAGGAAGGCTTCCCTCTCGTGACGACAAAAAAGTTGCACCTGCGCTCGATCATTCACGAGTTGCTCTGGTTCCTGAAGGGCGAATCCAATATTAAGTACCTCAAAGACAATGGGGTGAGTATTTGGGATGAATGGGCGGATGAGGACGGCAACTTGGGTCCAGTCTATGGCGTGCAGTGGCGCAGTTGGCCAACGCCCGATGGTCGTCACGTTGACCAAATTTCCAATGTGCTCAAGCAGATCAAAGAAAACCCAGACAGCCGCCGTATGATCGTCTGCGCTTGGAACCCGGGTCTCATTGATCAGATGGCATTGCCACCTTGCCACTGTCTTTTCCAGTTTTATGTGGCCGATGGGAAGTTGAGCTGCCAGCTCTATCAGCGCTCCTGCGATATTTTCTTGGGCGTACCCTTTAATATCGCCAGCTATTCGCTTCTCACACACATGGTCGCGCAGCAGTGCGATTTGGAACCGGGTGACTTTGTCTGGACGGGCGGCGACTGCCACCTCTACGATAACCATATGGAACAGGTGGAGCTGCAGTTAAGCCGTGAACCTCGCCCCTATCCGAAGTTAGTGATTCACCGCCGCCCGGATTCGCTCTTTGATTATCGCTATGAAGATTTCGAGATCGTAGACTACGATCCGCATCCTCATATCAAGGCACCTGTCGCGGTATAAGGAGCAAGTTGAGATGATTCTCGATATGATCGTTGCCATTGCGCAAAACCGTGTGATTGGTTCAGACAATAAAATGCTCTGGCATATTCCAGAAGACTTTGCTCACTTCAAAAAGACGACCATGGGTCACCCCATCATCATGGGAAGAAAAACCTGGGAGTCGTTAGGACGTCCTTTGCCTGGGCGCAAAAATGTTGTGATCACGCGTCAAAAGGATTATGAAGCAGAGGGGGCTGAAATCGTTTCTTCACTCGAAGAAGCCCTCAAATTATTGCGTGATGAACCGAGAGTTTTTGTGATCGGTGGCGGCGAAGTTTATCGTCAGGCGATGCCACTTGCTGACCACATGTGGGTGACGATTGTGGGGAAAAATTTTGAAGGAGATACGACCTTCCCAGAGATTGATCCCTCGGTCTGGAAAGAAACAGTCACTCACATTTTGTCCCCGACGGAAACTCGCCCTTACACGGTGAGCTTTAATGAGTATCATCGTCGGTAAGACTTCGCCCTGTGAATAAAAAAACCAGTTGCCTAAAAATTGAGCAACTGGTTTTTTTTATCTAAACCTTGACAGAGTAGACTTTTCGGTGTAGTGCTTGATCAGTTATTCACACAGCCAAAATAAAGTTGTTCACAGAAACTGTGTGTAACTCTGGAAAAAAGAGTCTTTTTCAGTCCTAGATCCTTGTTAATCAATGACTTAGGTGTTTGCTCAATTTTTAAGCAACTGTGGACTTCTTCTTCACAGGGTGAAAGAGTGTCCGAGTAAACCCTCAAGCACTTTTTTCTCGAACGGGTGGAAGAAAAAAATTGGCAAGAAAAAAACGCTGTTTCCTCATCGAAGAAACAGCGTTTTGAAATTCTGGTGCGGCTGGCAGGATTCGAACCCACGACCCTCTGGTTCGTAGCCAGATACTCTATCCAACTGAGCTACAGCCGCAAATTGTTCTCGGCACTTTTCAACAAAATTGTTTAGTTTTGGCGCGGCTGGCAGGATTCGAACCCACGACCCTCTGGTTCGTAGCCAGATACTCTATCCAACTGAGCTACAGCCGCTTCAAAAAGTGGAGAAAACGTATATTACACACTTTTTTCCAAGAATACAAGAGGAAAGGGCGAAATACCGTAAAAAAGTGATGACTGCTCAATTTTAAAGCAAACATCACTCAAGAGAGAATTCGCTCAAAGCGCTTCTTAATCGCGGCGAGCGATAAGAGAGATGTACTCTACGCCGCTCTCTCCCTCACGTGTATTTTCTTCTAGGTAGTGGTGACCTGTCTGGGTGCAAAACTCTTTGAGGTCAGGGATGCTGTGCGGATCCGTGCTAATGACGCGAATCTTTTCCCCTGCTGCCATCTTAGTAAGAGCCTTCTTGGTTTTGAGTACTGGAATAGGGCAGGTCTCTCCTGGTAAACAAAGCTCGGTAATCGTCAGATCAGTAGCCATGAGAATTCTCTCAAACAAAAAAAACGAAGTAAGAAGAAAAGGGTTGTTGACCAGATAAAATCCTCAACAACCCTTTGTTCATTTTTGATTAACTTTGAGTGATGTCTCTTGTGGTGACTAACACTCAATAGTGGTAAAGCTCAAAATTAATTAGAGCTTGGATTCCACCCAACCCTTAACCGCAGCGAGCGCTTCGTCAAGCTTATCAGCAGACTGGGCACCAGCCATAGCCATATCGGGCTTACCACCGCCCTTACCGCCCAACGGGACGGCAACGACGTTAACCAAGTCACCAGCCTTGATGCGGTCAGTGAGGCCGCGAGAGACGCCAGCGGCGAGCTGAACTTTACCGTCAGCGGAGACCGTAGCGAGCACAGCGACCACCGTGCCAAGCTTATCCTTCACTTTGTCCATCGTTTCGCGCAAGGCTTTCACATCAACGCCATCGAGACGAGCCGTCAAGACCTTGACGCCCTTGACATCAATAGCCTGATCAATGAGGCTGTCGCCCACACGAGAGGCCATCTTGCTCTTTAACTGATCAAGCGCCTTTTCCAAGGACTTCAAATCATCGAGAAGGCCAGAAACCTTCGCCGGCAATTCTTCCGTCTTCACATTCAAGCGACGAACCACATCGTTCAAGACTTCAGCGTTGTGTTGGGCAACGCGCAAGGCGTTCATACCCGTCTGAGCTTCGATACGGCGCACACCAGCGGCCACACCAGCTTCAGAGATAATCTTGAAGGAACCAATGTCGCCTGTGCGAGCCACGTGGCAACCACCGCAGAATTCGATAGAAGAACCAATATTCAACACGCGAACGATGTCATCGTACTTTTCGCCGAAGAGCATCAAAGCGCCAGTTTCCTTAGCTTCATCGATCGGCATCACACGAGCCTGAGTGGCGGTGTTTTCTAGGATTTCATGGTTGACCATGTCTTCCACAGCCTGAATTTCTTCAGCCGTCATGGGCTTGTTGTGCGAGAAGTCAAAGCGCAAAACATCGGGGCTCACCAAAGAACCCTTCTGCTGGACGTGTTCGCCCAAGACTTTGCGCAAGGCTTTCTGCAACAAGTGCGTGGCGGAGTGGTTACGGGTTGTCGCGGCACGCAATTCTTCGTTCACACGAAGCGCGAACGTTTCGCCAACGCTCACATGACCTTCAACAACGTGAACGTGCTGACCCGTTACTTTGCCCTTGACGCGGAATGTATCGAGCACATCAAGAATGGAGGTGTCGTTTGTGGCACGCCCCTTGTCGCCCACCTGGCCGCCTTGTTCAGCGTAGAACGGAGTCTTGTCAAAGACCACCACTGCATCGTCACCTGCGTCAACCGTCTGAACAGCTTCGCCGTCGCGGTAAAGCGCGATCACCTTGGCGTCTTTTTGTTCGAGCGTTTCGTAGCCAGTGAAGACCGTATCGGCGCCCGTGTATTCGAGACCCTGAGCCATCTTGAACTTCGCATTGGCGCGAGCAGCTTCACGCTGGCGGGCCATCGCAGCGTCAAAACCTTCGATGTCCACTTTGAGGTTACGTTCGCGGCAGACGTCAGCCGTCAAGTCAGCAGGGAACCCGTAGGTGTCGTGCAGCTTGAAGAGGATTTCGCCATCCAAGACGCCATTTTCGCAATGTGCGATAGCGTCTTCGAGGATTTCCATGCCCTTGCTAATCGTCAAGAAGAAGCGCTGTTCTTCTTCTTTAATGACTTCAGCAATACGCGGATTGTTGAGTTCAGGATAAGCTTCGCTCATTTCCGTGCGAAGGGCATCGACCAACGTGTAGAAGAAGGGAGAACGAGCCTCCAACTTGTAGCCGTGGCGAATAGCGCGGCGACAAATACGACGCAACACATAGGAGCGGCCTTCGTTGCCAGGCAAAATGCCGTCAGCAATGGAGAAAGCGCAAGCGCGGATGTGGTCAGCGATCACCTTCAAAGACGGGGAGTTGATGTCAGCAGGCGTTTCGCTCACAGAGTCAACAGCCTTCTTAGCGGCAGCCAAGAGGTTCTTGAAGAGGTCGATATCGTAGTTGTTGTGCACGCCCTGAAGAACGGCAGCAATACGTTCGAGACCCATACCCGTATCAACGCTGGGCTTGGGCAAACGGTGCATTACACCGCGTTCGTCGCGGTTAAATTGCATGAACACGAGGTTCCAAATTTCGATGTAGCGGTCGCCATCTTCGTCGGGACTGCCCGGAGGGCCGCCTTGCACATCAGCACCGTGGTCATAGAAGATTTCCGAGCATGGACCGCAAGGACCCGTGTCGCCCATCATCCAGAAGTTGTCGGACATGTAGCGAGCGCCCTTGTTGTCACCGATGCGAACGATGCGTTCTGCGGGAACGCCCACTTCTTTGTTCCAGATGTTGTAGGCTTCGTCGTCTTCTGCGTAGACGGTGACCCACAATTTTTCAGCCGGAAGCATGAAGTGCTTCGTCAAGAGTTCCCAGGCGAAGTTAATGGCATCGTGTTTGAAATAATCGCCAAACGAGAAGTTGCCGAGCATTTCAAAGAAAGTGTGGTGACGTGCGGTGTAACCCACATTGTCCAAGTCGTTATGCTTGCCGCCTGCGCGAATACATTTCTGACTGGTGGTGGCACGGGAGTAGGGGCGCTTGTCGAAACCAAGGAAGACGTCCTTGAATTGGTTCATACCAGCATTGGTGAAGAGCAAGGTGGGATCGTTACCCGGAACCACAGGGCTCGAGCTAACAATCGTATGTCCTTTGCTTTCGAAGAACTTCAAATAGGTTCGACGAATATCTGCGACTTTCATAGTAATTGTTTCTTCAATGATTGATAGGAGCACTCAGAGCCACAGAGAGAGGCCAGTTCTGAGTGCGGGAATTCTGTCTGTGAAGGAGTGGCATGTTATGCGCTTCCTTCATGCGAAAATATCTATTTTACCTCTAACTCGCTTTTTCACGCGAATAAGAAGAAAAAGTTTTTCGCGAGTTTTCTCTTAAAGAGTCTTGATTTTCAAGGCTTCTAGAAAAGGAAAAGCCCCCACAGAAAGGAGAGAATTCTGTGGAGGCTGAGGCTCGTGTCAAGCCTTAAGCAATACGAGAGTAGCCGCCAGTGCGGTTCGATTCACGCAAGTAGCGGTCAAACTGCATAGCGACAGCACGCACGAAGATCTTGCCCTTGGCGGAAACGACTAAACGATCGTCATAGAGTTCAACGAGTTCGTGCTTCATATAGGGCTTCATCTTGGACCATTCGTAGGCGAAGGTTTCGTCAAAGTTGATGCCGAAACGTTCTTCCACGCCGCGCTTCTTCAACTCGAAGTTGCACATAATCGTCATGATCACGTAGCGGCGCAATTCATCGTCGTCGTTGAGCCAGTAGCCACGGTTTGTGGCTAAGTGGCCGGCGCGAATCGCTGCGTAGTAGTCTTCGAGTTCACGCGGGTTGCAAGCGTATGCGTTGTCAATCTTCGAGATCGCAGAAACGCCCAACGCCACCATGTCGCATTCAGCGCGGGTGGAATAGCCCTGGAAGTTACGCTGCAAAGTGCCTTCACGCTGAGCAATCGAGAGCTCGTCATCTTCTTTAGCGAAGTGATCCATCCCGATGTAGCGATAGCCGTTAGCGGTCAAGCGCGTAATGGCGTCAAACATGATGTTGACTTTTTCGACGGTATCGGGCAAATCGGCTGGCAAAATGCGACGCTGGCTCTTGAAGTGGTTCGGCAAGTGCGCATAGTGGTAAAGCGCAATACGATCGGGCGAGAGTTCAAGCACCTGATCAATCGTCTTGGCAAACGTTTCGCGCGTCTGCTTGGGCAAACCATAGATCAAGTCCATGTTGATCGATTCAAAGCCGTTTTCGCGAGCGGCATCAATCGTCGCCTTCGTCATATCGAAAGGCTGAATGCGGTTGACGGCTTTCTGAACTTCGGGGTTAAAGTCCTGAACGCCCAACGACATACGATTGAGACCAAGTCTCTTTAAGTTGGCTACTTTGCTCGCGTCACAGGTACGCGGATCGATTTCGATCGAGAATTCACCGTCTTTGGCAAGCGGGAAGCGCGAGGTGAGCTCTTCCATCAAACGGGCCATTTCTTCTTCGGAGAGGTAGGTTGGCGTACCACCACCGAAGTGCAACTGCTCGAGTTCGCCAGAACCGGTCAACTTTTCCTTGACCATCTGAGCTTCTTGAGCAATCACATCAATATATTCAGCACTGCGCGAGTGGTCGCGCGTAATGATTTTGTTGCAACCGCAGTAGTAGCAGATATCGTTGCAGAACGGCACGTGCACATACAGCGAGAGCGGGGCCGGGAATTTGGCTTGAGCTCGCATGGCGAGTGCTTTTTCATAATCTGCGACACCAAACTCCGTGTGGAAGCGGTCAGCAGTAGGGTAAGACGTGTAGCGGGGTGCGGGTACATCGAACTTGCGAAGCAAGTCCATGTCGGGGAGCTCTACACCACTTGATGCTGGATTCGTCATCTCGTTTTTCTCCGGCTTGTGACTTAGGTTAAACTTCTATGGAATAACTCCTAAGAAGATAGTGGTTTATTGATACTAGTCAAATCAGAAATACTTCGCTAAACTTAGCGAGTAGCCCTCCTCATGCTTCACTTGAGGAAGGTTCTGCTGAATATTGTAGGTTCTTCAGATTACTGCAATATTATTAGTCCCTCGAAAAATGATGATTTTCTCAAAGAAAGTTGATCCTTTTGAAAAGAGGCTTGCAGAACCGAAGAAGCAGTAGTGAGAAGGGTGAACGGGCAACCGTGTGGAGGTGATAGTGCTCTGTTGCGCGCGAGTGTAACTCGGTACTAGTGCGGTCTTTTTGGACATTCCAATAACCACGGACGCTCAGGTCATGGAGATCCCTCGCTCAAGCGGGGCGAAGATCTCGCTCTGATAAAAAATCGATGAATGGCCCTCTAGGCTGTTCACCCAAAAAATTCTTCTGCCACGCCCCCCGTAGAGTTGGTAGAAGGTTCCAGAGGACTGTAGTTTATGAATCTTTCTGCGCTTCGTGTAGCCTGCTCAAGCTGCAATCTAAGGGAAGTTTGCCTGCCCTTAGGCCTCACACTCAAAGAGGTGGAAAAACTCGAAGAGCTCGTTGCCTCGCGTCGCCGCATTCGTCGTGGTGATGTGCTTTATCGCGCGGGCGACTACTTCGACAATTTGTATGCTGTGCGCTTGGGCTTCTTGAAAAGCACCGTCATGAGTAGCGACGGTCGCGAACAGGTCACGAATTTTTTTATGGCCGGTGAAATGATCGGTATCGATGGGATTTCGAGTGACGTCTATTCCTGTGACGTCGTCGCGCTAGAAGATACCGAAGTGTGCGTGATTCCGTACGAAAGAATGGAAGAAGCCACGACGACCATGAGAGCAATGGGCGTTCATTTCCAAAAAATGCTTTCTCGCGAAATCGTGCGTCAGCACGGTGTGATGCTACTTTTGGGGAGTATGCACGCGGAAGAACGTCTGGCCGCATTCTTGCTCTCGCTCTCGCAACGCTTTGAAAACCGCGGTTATTCTCGCAGTGAATTCGTCTTGCGTATGACGCGTGCTGAAATTGGTTCCTACTTGGGACTGAAACTCGAAACCGTGAGCCGTGTGCTTTCTCGCTTCTCGCATGATGGTCTGATTGAGGTGAATCAGAAACACGTGCGAATCTTCGACCCAGAAGGACTGCGCGCGATTGTCTCCGCGGTGAATCTTGATCGTAGCACCCCAGACTATGAAAAGTCGGGTTACGGTAAGCGCATCAATGTGGTGCCTTATAAGGACGAACAAGAGTAAGAGAGAGCAAACGCAAAAAAACGGTGGATTTCAAAAAGAAATTCCACCGTTTTTTTATGGAAAAAGAGAAAAATAGTAAGTAGTTACTCACATGTTTTCTCTTCTCTTAGAGTGATTAGAACGTCACTTTATCCGGATCTTGACCTGAGAAGGTCATTTCTGGGAAGGCATCGATTGCCTTCATGTCTTCGGCGCTTAACTCGAAGTCAAAGATTTCCGTGTTGGAGATAATGCGGCTTTCCGTCACAGACTTGGGCAGCGGCACCAAACCGTTTTGGAGAACCCAGCGCAGAACCACCTGAGCAACAGTCTTGCCGTACTTAGCAGCAAGCGCTTCGAGTTTGGGCTCTTTCAAGAGAGCGCCAGAGCCGAGCGGACTCCAAGCTTCAAGCACAATGCCGTTAGCTTTGCAGAAGTCCACGGTTTCTTGCTGCATCCAACCTGGATGGTATTCAATCTGGTTCACCATGGGCTTCACATCAGCCTTCATCAAAGCGGCCAAGTGGTGTGGCTTAAAGTTAGAGACACCAATGGCTTTAATACGACCAGCGCGATAGAGCTCTGTCATGGCGCGCCACATTTCCAGGTTAATTTCTTCCCAATTTTCAAAGCGAGAAGAAGAGGTAGGCCAGTGAATGAGGTAGAGATCTAAATAGTCGAGCTACAAATCTGTCAACGTACGCTCAAAGGCGTCAAGCGTTGTCTGATAGCCACGGAAGTCGTTCCACACTTTGCTTGTCACAAAGAGGTCTTCGCGAGCCACGCGAGAGGCCTTAATGGAAGCACCCACGCTACGTTCGTTGCCATAAATGGCAGCCGTATCAATATGACGGTAGCCAGCACGCAAGGCGCGTATCACGGAATTCACCGCGGTGTCGCCATCGGGCGTCTGCCAGGTACCAAAACCAACGATCGGCATACCGTAGCCATTGGGAAGAGTGACTTTTGTCGTTAAAGAGGACATTTCATAGCTTCCTATAGTCAAAAGTTTAAAAAGAAAGGAAGTACTCACTACGCAATTTTTCCTTCATTTATTGGGGTATAGAAAAAGATCTCATTTGCTTGGATCTATTTTTCTCACTTTGCTTGCTAGGAGACGCTTCCTTTTCTTCGCTTCCTGGCTAAAAACGACAACCTCTTCTAGCCTTTCTGTAGAAGTCTTTCTAGTACTTACTTAAAAGTTATCGATTTCAGAGAGGCGATAGATATTTTCTTATTTTAGAGGATATGTCCTCGACGACATACGTTCGGTGCAAATTGTCACAGAATCGAGAATTCAGTTATAACCTAAAAAACCCTCTGGAATAAAGAAAACGCCGTCAAGCTTTCGTTGTGCGAGACGGCGTTTCGTAAAAGTGAATATTTACTCATACTCACTCGAACTAGGTGAAATTGCGATCAGTTAGGCGATGGGGTGAACCAAATCTAAGCGATCGGTGCAAAGACCATCAACGCCCACGCGCAAAATTTCCTGTACGCGCTTGGGATCATTCACGGTGTAGCAGAAAACCCAGCGCCCCATAGCGTGGACTTCATCAATCAACTCTTGCGTTAAGCGCTTGTGGTTGCAGTGAAGTGCCACACAGTCGGTTTCTTCTAAGATTTCGCGCCAGTTATCTGGGAATTCATCCACTAAAAAGCCACGAGGAATATCAGGGGCAGCCGCATAAGCACCACGCAGTGCATCGGGCTTAAAGGAGGAGAAGAGCGGCACTTCAGGCACAATACCTTCGGCCTTACCGCCACCAGCTTTGACCAAGTCGCTGTAGAGCTCGGTCGTTAAGTGAGCGACCACTTCACCCGTTTCGCGCTCAAACCCAGGAGCGGGCTTGATTTCAATGTTGAGCCAAACTTGGTTGGCGCGGCACCAACGCACAGCCTGTTCAAAACCGGCGGGAGGTTCGCCCGCGTAAAAGGGGCTGTACCAGCTACCAGCATCGAGCTGACGGATTTCTGCAGCGGTTAATTCCGGCACGCTACGGCTATCGCGGATAATGCGACCGAATTTCGGGTCATGCATGATTACGGGAATGCCGTCTTTGCTCAACATGGCATCGGTTTCAAAAGCATGATAACCGTGCTCTAAACCGACGCGGAAACCAGCCAGGGTATTTTCCGGCCCCATCGTACCTGCGCCACGATGCGCAACGATTTTTCTAAAGGGCCAAGGAAGAAGGGTAGACATCGTTGAAAACTCCACACTATGTGAATGAAAGAGAAGTTTGTCTGCTTATTCTAGGACGATTAGGGGGATTTTTGGGGGCTCGAAAAAGCCGAAAAAAGAAATACACCTTAAGAGAAAGTGATTAGAGAAAAGCTAATATATTGAGATATAAGGATTTTTTCTCTATCTAAGATCTTTTCCTTATTTTGCATTATCGCGGTGGCTGTGTTCAAATAGAGACTATGCAGTGCTGTTGAAGACTCTAACAGTACTTCCGAATCACATTTTTAATGAGGAAGATAAAAATGCAACGACGTGTACTACTAGAAGCCATGGGTTTACTCTGCGTAACTGCTGGATTGAGCTTTCCGGCAGCCTCTTTTGCGAGCCTGCCCAAGGGAGAAGGTAGTAACCCCGTTCGTTTAGTGGTGCCTTATCCACCCGGAGGTCCGCTTGACGTGTCGGCTCGTGCGATTGCCGATACGGTGAAGGATGATTTGGGCAATGTGATTGTCGACAACCGCCCCGGTGCTGGTGGTGGCGTAGGGATGGCCTACGTTGCACGTCAGCCGGGTGACGGCTACACGATTGTCGTGGGCGCAGTGGCAACGCATGCGATTAACCCGCACCTCTACAAGCGCCTTCCTTACGATCCTGTGAAGGATTTCAAGCCAGTGACCTTGATCGCTCACGTACCAAATGTGTTGGTCGTGACGCCTCAGTTCGCTGAAAAGACCGGTGTGAAGAGCGTTGCAGACTTGGTCGCTTACGCAAAACAGCATGCTGGTGAATTGAATTACGCCTCGGGTGGCAATGGTTCTGCGGGTCATATGGCTGCCGAACTCTTGAAGAACCGTGAAGGCATCAATATGGTGCATGTCCCCTTCAATGGGGCGGCTGCCGCTCGCATGTCGGTTTTGGCTGGTCAAACTGATCTTATTTTCGACAACCTCGCGAGCTGCCTACCCAATATCGAAAATGGTAAGTTGATCGCGCTAGCAGTCACCACCAAGTCTCGTACACCGATGTTGCCTGATGTTCCGACGATGGAAGAAGCTGGTGTGAAGGATTTCGATATTTCAACTTGGTACGGTCTCTTCGTCGAGTCTAGCACGCCAGACGATGTTGTTGCAGATTTGAATAAGGTATTGACTAAAGCATTGACTTCCGCTGAGCTAACAAAGCGATTGGAAAAGTTGGGTGGCATGGTTACCCCAACAACACCTGCTGAATTCGCTCAACTAATTAGTCGTGAAAGTGAAAAGTACGCCCAACTCCTTAAGATTTCGGGCGCTAAAGTGGATTAACTCGCACGACACTACTTCGGCCCCGAGATGTTCGGGGCCGTTGTGTTCCTGAGTGCTGTGCAAAAAGATATTGGTTAAAGGGCTCACGTTGCTATGACGTATCCAATTACCCATAGGACTCCTATGAGAATCAAACACGAAAAAAATTTTTGGGCTGGGGTTTTCTTCGTACTAATTGGGGCGATCGCTGTGGTTGCCGCACAAGAGAACGATTTGGGAAGCCTTTCCCATATGGGGCCTGCCTATTTTCCGACCATTCTGGGTACAGGATTGGTGGTTTTAGGTCTGGTGATTGCCATTAAGGCTCTCTTTATCAAACCTGCCGAGGGCAGTAGCCGTATTGAACCCGTGCACTGGAGCGTGCTCCTGTTCGTATTGGGTGGTGTGGCCTGCTTTGCGTTTGCGCTTCTGAGCTTAGGGCTCATGATTGCGTTGGCACTGATGATTGCCGTCTCTTCGCTTGCCTCTCCGATGGCCCGTCGTAAAGAGGTCGGTGTGTTGATTGTGGTGCTCTGCGCAGTCTGCTGGGGCGTTTTCGTTTATGGACTCGGTTTCCAGGTCCCTGTTTGGCCAAGCTTTTTCTAAGGAAGCCTGGTCATGGATTTAATTGCTAATTTGTGGCTCGGTTTCGAGCAGGCTGTTAGCCTACAAAATTTGCTTTACTGCTTTGTGGGGGTCTCGGTTGGGACACTCATCGGCGTGCTCCCTGGAATGGGTCCTGTGGCAACGGTTGCCATGCTCTTGCCAATTACCTACTCGCTCGATCCTGCAACAGCACTCATCATGCTCGCCGGGATTTACTATGGTGCGCAGTACGGTGGCTCGACGACAGCAGTGCTCGTCAATATTCCTGGCGAAGCCGCAGCGGTGGTGACGTGTCTAGATGGACACAAAATGGCTCGCGCAGGGCGCGCTGGCGCGGCTCTAGGGGTCGCTGCCATCGGGAGCTTTATCGCTGGCTGTTTTGCCACGGTACTCATTGCTGCTTTTGCGGAACCCTTGACCGAACTGGCCTTTAAGTTTGGTCCTACCGAATACTTCTCTTTGATGGTGCTGGGGCTCGTGAGCGCTGTAGTGCTCGCTAACGGCGACCTCTTGAAAGCCATTGCGATGATTTTCGTGGGGCTACTGTTGGGGCTTGTGGGCACGGACGTCAACTCTGGCGCTCTACGCTACACCTTCGGTATTGATGAGTTGATGGAAGGGCTTGACTTCGTCGCTTTATCCATGGGGATCTATGGTTTTGCTGAGATTATGCGAAACCTTGAGCAGAGCCAGACTCGCTCCTTTGTTCCCGAAAAAATTAAGAGCGTTTTGCCTAGTAAAGAGGAAATGAAGGCTTCTGCGGGCCCGATTGCCCGTGGAACGATCTTGGGCTCTCTTTTGGGGATTCTGCCTGGTGGCGGCGCCTTGCTCTCGAGCTTTGCCTCCTACACTTTGGAGAAGAAGCTCGCTGGCAAAAACGCGACTCCCGCCTTTGGTGAAGGCAACATCCGTGGGGTGGCGGGTCCAGAGTCTGCCAATAATGCTGGTGCGCAAACGAGCTTCATTCCGATGCTCACCTTGGGGATTCCGTCTAACGCGGTGATGGCGTTGATGATTGGGGCAATGATGATTCATGACATCACCCCTGGACCTCAAGTGATGCAAATGAACCCTGATCTTTTCTGGGGGCTGATTGTTTCGATGTGGGTGGGTAACCTCATTCTCATTATATTGAATCTCCCGCTGATTGGGGTTTGGGTGCAACTCTTGCGAGTGCCGTATCGTTGGCTCTATCCTGCGATTTTGTGCTTCTGCTGTATCGGGGTCTTCTCGATTAGCAACAACGTTTTCCGTATTTGGATGACGATTGGCTTCGGGCTTTTGGGCTACATCTTCTATAAGCTCGACTGTGAAGGAGCGCCGCTGATTCTTGGGTTCATCTTGGGCCCGATGATGGAAGAATATATGCGCCGTGCGCTGATTCTCTCGCGAGGCGATCTCACGACTTTTGTGACGAGTCCCATTTCCGCGGGTTTGCTTCTTGTCTCGTTAGTTTTGCTTCTCTTGGTGCTTGCACCAAGTATTCGCAAAGGACGAGAAAAAGCCTTCCAAGAAGACTAAAAACTTTTCAACCAATGCAAAAGAGCCAAGGACCGAAATCCTTGGCTCTTTGCTTTGTGTGATGAGTTTTAGCGATTAACGAAGCATCACCGCATTCGTGCCAGCCGTACGACCAAAGACCATGCAGTCTGCGATCGCGTTACCGCCCAAGCGGTTCGAGCCGTGGATGCCGCCAGTGACTTCACCAGCAGCATAGAGCCCAGGAATGACGTTCCCTTCGGCGTCAAGCACTTGACCTTGTGGATTGATCTTAATGCCGCCCATCGTGTGATGCACAGTTGGCACCTTACGACTAGCGTACCAAGGACCTTCGGTCATCTGACGGTCAGCCTTGTTGTTCGCCACAAAGCCCAATTCATCAGGTGTCTTGGTTTCAACAGCCTTGTTGTAGGCGTCGATACTGGCCTTTAATTTGGTCAGATCCATCTTGCACTTCTGAGCGAGCTCTTCGAGCGTGTTGGCTTCAACAACGGCACCGACTGCGGCCATATTCTTAATGGAATCGCCATTGTTGTCGATGAAGTCACGAGAGGGATAACGCAGATGGTTCACTACAATCCAGTACTGGCCACCCTTTTGTGCAAAGATCGCCTTGGCTAAAACGTCGCGCGCTGCGCCTTCGTTCACAAAGCGCTCCCCATCACTATTGACAAAGATACGGTTGCGACCCGAGGTGCGGATGTGTTCCATCAAACCAGTGCCTGGTGTGCCACAAGGATGGAGCTGAATGTCGTCTAAGCCCACAAGTGCAGCACCATATTTTTCAGCCAAAATCAGGCCTTCGCCCTGGGCGGCTTTGTTTAAGTTAGTCGTGCCGATATGGTTATTCAATTCCACGTCTTTCCAAACGCCGGTATTTACTTTCTGGCGAAGCGGAATGTTGGCACCAAAGCCACCCGTGGCAATCACCACGGCCGGACTCTTCACGTTAATCGTACGACCGAAATTCTTAGCGACGACCCCAGTGATGCGACCATCTTCTTTCTTTAAATCGATGACTTGCGCGTCAGTGTAGACCTCAATAGCGCCATTGGTTTCAGCAATACGCTTTTCAAAAGCACGAATGTAGCTGTTGCCAGACGGAGTAGAAGGATAGTGACTACGCTGCCAGAGCGCGCCTGTTGCGGTACCGACTTCATCCTTAAAGATCACGCCTTCCATTTCCATCCAGTGAACGGCATCGAGTGCGCGAGAGGTGAGGTGACGCACGAGAGCGGGATCGCCTTTATCATGGCCGCCGTGCATAGTTTGTTCAAAGAAGTAGCGAGTCGAGTCTTCAATACCTTGCTTACCCTGGCGAAGCGGATCAGGTGCATTGAGTGCACCTTCACTCACGTTTGTCGAACCGCCTAAGAAGCCTAATTTTTCAAGAATGATGACCTTACGAGCACCAGCTTCGTAAGCAGAAATCGCAGCAGCAAGGCCAGAACCGCCGCCACCAACAATGACCACATCAGACTGTAGATCAAGCACACCCACAGGATGCGTTACACAGGATGCGTTATTTAACGCTTCCATATCTTGAGTGGCCCCTTGAAGCGCTTTCTTCACGCCTTCACGCACAGCAAAAGAACTGAGTGTAGCCCCAGTAATGCCATCAACACCTAAACTCTGGTAGTCCAAGATTTTGGCAGTCACTTTTTCAATGGCTTTGCGACCAACGCCAATCGTTTCAAGGTTTTCGCTTGCATCAATCTTTTCAATACGGTGCTCAGAAACTGTCACTTTGACTGTGACTGGGGCGTTGTGCCCAGTGACGGTGGCGCTATAAGTGCCAGGTTTGAAAGTGTATTGAGGTTGGGTGTTTTCAGCTGCTTGAGCTTGGCAAGTGAGACCCAAGAGCGCGAGGTTAAGGGCGAGGATGAGTTTTTTCATGATGCAGTTCAACTCCGGTGGTCAATGAGAGGAGGTTATCCAGTCCATTTTAAAGACTCGAGTGAACAAAATCCCCTAGGGTTTTCCCAGAGAAGCAACTCTGTGGAGAATCTTCCTCTCAGGACGAGAAAAGCTCGGAAAAGAGAAATCATAAGTGTTCAAAAATATTAGTCCAAACTAATGTAAATTTATCCATTGTCCAATAGATAAAAATTTCTTTCTGTAGCTCTTCTTTAGAAAACTTAACTCAATGATTTTTATACAATTTTTATTGTATATAGCTATCAGACAAAAGTTAAAAAAAATTATTTTGGACTAGTAAAAATTTAGGCACTATGGAGTCCTCAATTTTGTCTTTTTTGAGGTTATTTTTTACTTTGTCCGTCCATAAACCTACCTTGGACAAAGCATTTTGGCGAGAAAAAGGTGGAGTAAGTGCCGAAAATGGCACTCTATAGGAAGGGGAAAATGAAAGCACGAATATCTATAAAAGTGTTTAAAAATATACTATTACCTGTGTAAGACAAAAATTAAAGTTAAGTAGATTGGTCAATTGTTTTCATTGAGGAGAAATTTTTAGTTTTAGTCCAAAATATAAAACTTTAGTTTTTGTCCTATAGAGGTACTAACAGTATTTATAGAGTTTTTATCGATTTATAGAAGTTGGGTAAGGAAGAGTGATGAAGAGTGATTTGATGGTCCAGAAATTGTCCATTTTGAGAAAGAAAGGTATTGGACGGGATTCTCTTGGAAGGGAGGAAAAAACGGCGTAGTGTTCACTATACCTTGCTGTGTTTAGATTAATTCTTTGGCAATGCGCTCGAGAAAATCAGCAACCACGTGAGGCTGAGAAGAAAAAGTTTAAGTACTCTAGCACTCGGAGATCGTGCCACGAAGAGAGTGAATCTGAGCGAGAGGAGGCGGTGTTCAGTGAAATTGTTACGTTTTAATGGAACAAAAAGAGAAGACTGTTTCTGGAAACAAGTGAGAATACCAAAACACACCTTTGGGAGTTTTTTTATCGTACAAAAAACATTTCTCTTCGCACTTTTCTCTGCGACAACAGCGCTGTTGATGGAGCCTGCGCTAGCGATCATGCCACCAGCAGGAGAGAGCACTCAGTTCGTCTCTCACACGTTGATTGTGTACTACGATGCGTCTCTCGGAAAAGAAGCGCTCCTAGAAGCTGCGAAAAAAGAAGGCGCAAAAGTCGTCTACGACTACAAGATTATCAACGCAGTTGCACTCAGCATCCCTGAAAAGGACGATATTGAAAAAGCCATCACCGCTTTCGAAAAGGTGTCAGGCGTTCTTCAAGTGGTGCGCGATCAAGTGCAGCACACCATGCGTATCCAATAACCAGAGACCAAAAACAAAGGCCACACTCATTTTTGAGCATGGCCTTTGACTTATCAATACTTCATCTCGAGAAACTCAGACATTAGTTTAGAAAACCGGGATCACCCCGCCTTCGTATTTCTCTTCGATGAACTTCTTCACTTCAGGCGAAGTGAGAACCTTCTTCAACTTCTGGAATTCTTCCTTCTGAGCGTCGCCCTTGCGAACCACAACGACGTTGCCAAACGGAGAGGATTTTTCTTCGAGAGCGATGGCGTTCTTAGCCGGGTTCAAACCAGCCGCCAAAGCGAAGTTGGCGTTAATCACAGAAGCGGTGACGTCATCCAAGGAACGTGGCAGAAGTGCAGGTTCCAATTCGAGGAACTTCAACTTCTTCGGATTTTCGACGATGTCAGCCGTCGTGGCCAAGAGCGTCGCACCTTCGCGCAACTTGATAAGACCAGAGTATTCGAGCACCTTCAAAGCACGGCCTTCGTTCGTCGGGTCGGACGGAATGGCGATCTGAGAGCCATCAGGAATGTCCTTCAAGGATTTCACTTTCTTCGAGTAGAGTCCCAAAGGTTCCAAGTGCACGCTCACAAGAATTTCGTAGTCAAGGTTGTGTTGCTTAGCAAAGTCTTCCAAATAAGGAATCGTCTGGAAGTAGTTAGCGGATAAGTCGCCCGACTTCAAAGCGAGGTTCGCTGAATGTAGTCGTTAAATTCAACAATCTTCAGGTCAACCCCTTCCTGAACGAGCTTGGGCTTAACTTAATGAATTCAGCGATTTCAGCGTGAGGAACAGGCGTCACACCGAATTTCAATTCGATATTTTTGGCAAAAGCGGACGTACCGACGGAACCGAAAGCAAGTGCAGCAGCAAGAGCGACAGGCGTCAAGAAGCGAGAGAGACATAATAAAACTCCTAAAGTATCTGGATTCAATGTTTATGTTTGGATAAAAGTTTGGGTAGAGCGCTGATTGCCTTAGTATTCAAAAAAGAGAGCAAAGCGGGAAATTACCCATGAAGCAGAGACTTTGGTCGAGGTTGGTAGCCAGAGTGCGCCCGCGGCGTAATCTATGAGGGGCTTCGCGGTAGAGGAACCGCTGACCTTCGACCTGGAGAGAGAACTAACTTGAAAGTGCGAGCACCACAAGCTGCGTCAAATGAGACCTTCCTGCACCCTCCTCACAGGAGGGCGTACTTTTACTTTACCGAAAGGAAAATTTTTTTGTGGGAGAAAACGAAAATGGGTTGAGGTATTACCTCAACCCACGATGTTCTACCTAGTCGCAGAGTGATTTTTAAATGAAGCAGGCATCCGTATTCTTCAAGTGCCCATCAGCACGAGCATCCTGAAGAATCGCCATCGCATTGGGAGCAATATCGCTTGCCGTCATACCGGCTTCAATCCCTTCGCTCGCGAGTCCATGAAGGTAAACTGCGGCGTGAACGGATTCAACCATATCAAAGCCCTGAGCGAACATTGCACCAATCATGCCAGCGAGCACATCACCGCTCCCAGCAGTGGCAAGCGCAGGAGTGCCTGTCGGATTAATCCAAGCGCGTGCGCTACGAAGTGAGATAATACTGCCCACACCTTTTAAGACCACAATCGCACCACTTTGCACGGCCAACTCTCGGCAAGCGGCAACGCGATCCACGGTAACCCCCTTGGTATCGCGACGAAGGAGTCTAGCGGCTTCGCCTGGATGCGGTGTGATCACTGTGGGAGCTTGGCGAGCAAGGAGTTTATCTTGCAGGGGCATATTCGCGGCAATGATGTTAAGCGCGTCGGCATCAAATACCACTGGCTTATCGGAATCCAGCGCCTTCACAACGAGCGCCTTAGCTTCTTCGGTCTGACCCAGGCCACAGCCAACCACAATGACAGAAGCGCTTGTGAAGTCGGAAGAGGGCGTACCAAACATCAATTCTGGGTAGAGCATGTCGACCGCGGGAGCGTTTTTGCTCACGGGGTAAACCGTGACACGACCTGCGCCCGAGACTAAAGCAGAACGAGCTGCAAGAAGTGCTGCACCGATCATCCCGTCAGCACCACCCACCACTGCAACATGACCAAAGTTGCCTTTATGCGTGTTTCGGTCGCGCGGGCGCAGGACATGCTGAATTTCATCTGGGCCAATCACAGAGAGGTTCGAGAGCGGGACAGAGACGTCTAAATTGTTGATCACAATTTCGCCAGCGGCATCAGCACCGTCATTCATATAGAGACCAACTTTGGTCGCTAAGAAGGTAAGCGTAATGTCAGCGCGGCAACCCGGGTATGTTCCAATCCAGTGCCCCGTTGCATGATTTAACCCAGAGGGCACATCAAGCGAAATCTTGAGAGCTTGGCGTTCGTTGAACCAAAGCACGGCATCAAGATAGTCGCCCGTGATCGGTTTTTTGAGGCCAATTCCGAAAAGACCATCCACCACACAGTCAGCTTTGCGTGCCATGTAGGGGTCGGTTTCGATTTCTCCACCTAAAGCATTCCAACGCTCGAGCTGTGCTAGGGCAAGCGCAGTCGTCGGACGACGACCAGCAGACAAAATGAGCACAACGTCGCGATTTTTCTCTTTTAATTCACAGGCGAGTGCAATCGCATCTCCACCATTGTTGCCAGGCCCCGCCAAAATACTCACTTTAGCGTCGCTTGGGAGACGAGATTCGATCAAGGCTGCCGCAGCAGCACCAGCACGCTCCATCAACGTGGCTTCTCCCAATTGATTGGCAGCGCGATGTTCTAAAGCTTGAAATTCGTCATCATTGAAAATGGTGAGACTCATTTGAAACTGTCCTTATTTCAGAAATAGCTTGGAATATTTTTTCTGACCGTTGAGGTCAAGAGCGAGTCCTATAAAAAAGCCTCGCTCTTTTCTCGGTCAACAAGACTGTTGCGCACATTTTACTCGTCCTAGCTTAAAGTCGATTGACGAGCATCGGGCTTAATTTAGCGGAAGCGCTCAATGCTAAGCGCTTGGGCGTGCTCAGGCGTTTCGCCGCGCAGGAGTTGCGCCAACGTATCGGCATAGTAGGGCGCAAAGTCGGCACCATGAATGCCGCCAGCAACATTGAGCCAAAGCCCTGGGATTCCACTTTCACCCACAACGCCTAAAGAGTCAGGCGTAGTGAGAACACTCTGCGAGAAGTAGCGCGCGTTTTTCCAGTCCCCAATTTCGGGGAAGTACTTCATACCGGCTTCCCAGAGTGCACGATATTCGGCATCACGATCAAAGTCATCTTCTAGACCAAGATACCAGCGGCCTTGTACTCGCAAGAAGTCTTCGAGCGGCGAAAGTAGGAAACCATCAGGATCGATGATGGCATGACGAATACGCATTGCATCGCCAAAAAGCGTTGTGTTCAAGACGCAACGTGTTAAGGGCAACATCGGGAATTTGATCTTGGCTGCTTTCAGGAGCGCTTGAGCACCTAATCCAGAGGCAATGACAACGGCATCGGCCTTAAACGTTTCAGTGGCGGTTTTGACCCCACGGCAGCGTCCCTCAGAGATCACAAAGTCGGTGACGAGCTGATTGTTGAGAATAGGGACTTCATGCTCGAGCAACCATTCTTTGAGTTGCTTAGCGAAGTAGCTAATCGACCAAGAAACACTACGGCTTACTTGAAAACTCGTGCCAGGCTTTACCCCGTAGAGCGAGGGTTCAATCTGCAACCACATATCGAGCGGAATTTCTTCGTGTTCGCTCGTGGTTTTGTTTTGGTCAGATTGAGCAATGAGTGTGCCAGCACTTTCTTGAAGGAGAAAGCCTTCCGACTCAGAATGCTGACGCAACCAAGCAATAGAGGCGTCGGAGAAAATTTTGGTGAGACGATTGAGTTCAGCGGCACGCTCTTCGCTGCGACTCTTTTTCATCAGATGCGCAAAAATAGGGTGCTGGAAAACAAGACCAGCCCCATAGACGAGAGACGTATTCGGAGAACTTAAGAGCTGAGGCTCGGCATCGCCAATGAGCCCAGAGCAACTATAACTTGCTCCTTGGCAAGGCGAGGGGCGTCCTTCAAGGAGCGTGACACGAATGCCACGAGAAAAAAGCGCATACGCTGTCATGAGTCCGGTGATCCCGGCTCCGACGACTAAAACCTGCATGATATTTTTTGAGGATGAATTCTAAAAACGAGCTTTCACATTGTATCGAAGATCGGGAAAATTAGCACCTTTGAGTTCTCCTCGCTACAATGAAAAGATTCATCCGAATCGCTTTGTAGCTATTCGCCACAACGACTTTTCCTTTTTAAGAAGAAATAGACCATGGACAAGACGTGCGACAACTGCAGTATTCCTCTCATCTCTTTGCCTGCGCCACGCGCTGAGCGCGAGAATGATCCGCTCACGGAAACCACTGTGAGTGCAGAGACCATTTACCACAACCACTTTGTTAAGGTGCGACAAGAAGCGGTGACGCTTCCTGGTGGTGAATCCTCTACGCGCTTTGTTTTCCCACACCGCGGCGCGTGTGCAATGATTCCGCTAGACCATGATGGCAACATTGTGCTCGAGCGCCAATGGCGTCATCCCCTGCGTAAAGCGTTTTGGGAAATTCCTGCGGGTAAAATTGACGATGAAGAAGATGAGTTGACCTGCGCTAAGCGTGAACTCCACGAAGAGTGTGGTTTGAGCGCGGCGAAGTGGAAGCGTTTAGGGCTCATTAATAATGCGATTGGCTATAGCGATGAGCATATCGTGATTTATTTGGCCGAAGAGCTCACCTACGGCAAGCAAGAACTCGATCCTGGTGAATACCTAGAACTCTATCGAGTCCCCTTTGAGGAAGCACTCGCGATGTGCCTTGATGGCCGCATCACGGACGTGAAAACGCTCGTAGGGATTTTCTGGCTTCAAAAAGAATTAGAGAGCAGAAAAGCCTAAACGACGCTAAATTCAAGCCTTTAAATCAGAGGTTGGGAAATTGCAAAGCGATCTTGGCAAACTTTAAAAGAGTATGCTAAGATTCAACTTCTCAATTGCGGGTGTCGTATAACGGCTATTACCCTAGCCTTCCAAGCTAGAGACGAGGGTTCGACTCCCTTCACCCGCTCCAGAATTCTTGTAGCCCGTTGCACGAATTGCGTTGCAGCGGTTTTTTTGTTGCCCGTCAAAACGCGTTTACAACGCTGTGTACAGGCGCAACAGAGCCTCTTCTGAAAAAACGAAGATAGGGTCTTAAAAGATTTTGGGATTTTTGTGAAATTGATGGAATCGCCTGTGAGACAGGGAAAAAGAAGTGAAATTGGCGGAGAAGGAGGGATTCGAACCCTCGAGGCCCTTATTCGGACCTGCACCCTTAGCAGGGGTGTGCATTCGACCACTCTGCCACTTCTCCGCCGATTTATGCCCTCTTGAGCGTGAAAGATCAAGAGAGAGGAGAAGCATAGCACGTTTAAAAAGAAAATGCAAAAAAATTATTGTGTGGAAGGCGTCTTCTTTTTTCGAGTCTCTTATAGGTACAAAAGAGGAGGTGAGGACTAATCCTTAGAGTGAGCGATTTTTAAAAGAATTATCGGCAAAAAGGCTGAAAGATCGCTAAAATGCGGGCTATCAATTAAGGCGATGAGCGATGCTCTCAAACGGGAAGAATTTCTCTTTTTGTGAGGGGGCGCTTCTGAGGGCTTGAGTTCCTCTAGCGCGGGTTGTGCTATTGAGTTGAATTCGCTCTCTAAGAGCTAATGCCAATCGAGATGACTGGATTATTGTTTTTATCTGCACTGGCTAAGGTGTGCTTAGCTCAGTGAACTGGCTCATGACTCCAAGACTTAGACTCCAAAATATCACTAAGCGCTACCTCAATATCGTGGCCAATCATGACATTTCTCTGGAGGTTGCTCCAGGCGAAGTGTTGGCCATTTTGGGGGAGAACGGGGCGGGAAAATCCACCCTGATGAAGATCATCTACGGCGCAGTGCGTCCTGATGAAGGCACTATTGAGTTTGATGGTGTGCCGCTCAACTTAAATAGCCCCTCAGAGGCTCGTGCAGCAGGGATCTCCATGGTGCACCAGCATTTTGCGCTTTTCGACACCCTCACTGTGGCGGAAAATGTCGCCCTTGGCCTTCCAGAACCGCGCCCAATTGCTGAAATTGCTCAAGAAGTGCGTCGTTTGGGCGATCGCTACGGGATTGAAGTCGACCCCACCGCAGTCGTCTACGAACTCTCCATGGGTGAGCGTCAGCGCGTGGAAATCATTCGCTCCTTGATGACTGAACCTAAGTTGCTCATTTTGGACGAACCCACGTCTGTCTTGGTTCCTCAAGCTGTAGAAAAACTCTTTAAGACGCTACATAAACTCTCGCTCGAAGGCGTCTCCATTCTCTTTATCTCCCACAAACTTGATGAAATTCGTGAGTTAGCAGACCGCTGTGCGGTTTTGCGCCACGGAGAAATCATCGCCACTGTTAATCCCAAAGAAGAAACCGCCGCTTCCCTTGCGCAATTGATGATTGGAGCAGAACCGCCCAAGATGCGCGAAGCTACCCGCGAGCCAGGCGAAGTTATTTTCTCTTTGAAGGACGTTTCTGTTGAAGGAAACTTGCGCCTTTGTGGCATCCAGAATGTTTCGATTGACGTGCGCGAAGGGGAAATCGTGGGGATTGCCGGGATTTCTGGAAATGGTCAGGCGCGCTTAATGGCGGTGGCCTCAGGAGAGCAGTTAACAGCGCCCGAAAGCGTGAAGCTTTTTGGTAAGCCCGTTGGACACCTCTACACGAAACCACGCCGTCTGCAAGGATTACGCTATGTGCCTGAGCAGCGCTTAGGTCACGCCGCAGTACCTGATGTGACGCTTCAAACAAACACCTATTTAACGGGTGACCAGTTTGTCAAAGGTGGCTTTATTCTCGCGGATAAAGCGCGCCGCTTTGCCGAACTCGTGATTGAACGCTTCCATGTAAAGACTCCCTCTTCTCAAAAGACGGCTGCGAGCTTGTCTGGGGGAAATTTGCAGAAATTCATCATGGGTCGCGAAATCTTGCAAAACCCGAAAGTCCTGATCGTCAATCAACCGACTTGGGGGGTGGACATAGGGGCCGCATCAGATATTCGTCGCTCGCTCATGCGCTTGCGTGATGATGGTGCGGCGATTTTGATCGTCTCTGAAGAAATTGAAGAACTCTTTGAAATCTGTGACCGCATTGGGGTGATGTACCGCGGGTACTTGTCGCCCTGCGAGGATAAGGCAAAGATGAATATCGAAAAAGTGGGGCAGTGGATGTCTGGTTTCTGGCCAAATGGTCCAGTGCAGAAGGCTGACGCGCCAAAGGACGGGGAGTAAATCATGCAGTTTCCTCTTCATTTAGAACCCCGTCTTGATCAGGCAAAGGCACTGCGTTGGATTTCTCCCATTGCAGCCCTTATTCTGACGGTCATCACGAGTGGGTTTATCTTCTTAGCGCTTGGCAAAGATCCGATCATGGCGCTCTATACCTTCTTTATTGATCCGCTTGACTCATTACGCGATTGGACTGAAGTTGCGGTCAAAATGACGCCACTTCTTCTTTGTGCGGTGGGTCTCGTGGTCTGTTTCCGCGCCAATATGTGGAATATCGGGGCAGAAGGACAATTAGTGATGGGCGCTGTCGCGGGTGGGGCTGTCGCGCTGATGGCAGGTCCCAACACAGGTCCCTACTGGGTGATCCTTGTTCTTATTGCTTCTGCGCTCGGTGGCGCTATTTGGGGTGCGATTACCGCGCTTCTTCGTCATCGCTTCCATGCCAACGAAATTTTGGTTTCCTTGATGTTGGTCTACGTAGCACAGTTCTTCTTACAGTGGGCTGTGCAAGGACCGATGCGCGACCCACAAGGCTACGGATTCCCGCAAACGGAGCTCTTTCAATCCGCTGCAACCTTGGGCGTCTTGATGGACGGGACACGTCTGCACTTTGGCTTTATTTTGGCTTTGATGAGTTCGCTGGGCATCTGGGTCTTGATGGATAAGATGGCGCTCGGGATGGAATTCAAGATTTCTGGGATGGCTCCTTTGGCCGCTCGCTACGCAGGCTACCAACCAGGGCACTTGATTTGGGCATCGCTCTTAATTAGTGGCGCCTTGGCAGGTTTAGCTGGTGGGATTGAAGCGGCGGGTCCTTTGGGACAGCTCACACTCTCGATTAGCCCTGGCTATGGGTTTGCTGCCATTATCGTGGCTTTTGTGGGACGACTTTCTCCGATTGGGTGCATTCCTGCTGCCTTTGTGATGGCGCTCTTTTACTTAGGGGGCGAACTCGCTCAGAGTCGTTTAGGACTACCAAACTCGATTACTGGGGTCTATCAGGGGCTCTTGCTCTTCTTTATTTTGGCTTGTGACACGATGATCACCTACCGTGTGCGTTGGATTGGTTGGACGCGAGGAGTTGCGAAATGAGTTTAGCTGCGTCGATTATTTCCTCAACTCTTAACGCGGGTACGCCACTCTTACTTGCTGCTGTGGGTATTTTGATTCACGAGAAGTCTGGTGTTTTAAATCTCGGTATCGAAGGGTTAATGCTCATGGGAGCGGTGACGGGCTTTGGGGTCACGCTTTCCACGGGAAGCCTCACGTTGGGCTTTTTAGCAGGGATTGCCGTGGGGCTCCTTCTTGGTTGCCTCTTTGGCTTTTTCGTGGTGGGCATTCAGGCCAATCAATATGCGGCAGGGCTGGCGTTAACGCTTTTTGGCTCTGGGCTTTCTGCCTTTATTGGTCAGCCGATGCAGGGCGCTTCGCTTCCTGTGCGTGCTCAGCTGGGTATTCCTGGTCTCAAGGATTTAGGCTTTGTCGGAGAAGCGTTCTTCTCTCAGCATTGGCTTGTTTACGTGGCGCTTTTGCTTCTTTTTGCGGTCTGGTTCTTCCTCTTTAAAACTCGCTGGGGTTTGATTCTTCGCGCGGTTGGAGAGTCGCCAGAATCCGCTTATGCTTTGGGCTACCCCGTTGGAAAGATTCGCTTTTTTGCTGTGCTCTTTGGTTCTGCCATGGCGGGTCTTGCTGGCGCATTCTTGTCGCTCGTCTACACGCCGCTTTGGGTCGAAGGTATGGTCGCTGGGCGTGGGTGGATTGCCCTAGCGCTAGTGACCTTTGCAACGTGGCGTCCTGCCCGCGTCTTGGTTGGCGCTTACCTCTTTGGGGGCGTGACGATGTTGCAGTTTGCCGTGCAGGGGATGGGCTTGGCGATTTCTTCGCAATTGATGTCGATGACGCCGTACTTGGCCACGATTTTGGTCCTGGTCTTAATTAGCCGTAACCCCACGTGGATTCGTTTGAATGTACCCGCCTCGCTTGGAAAACCGTTCCACTCTTCTCGTTAGAGAAAGCGGACGGAATGGTCTTTTTTCTAAGTGTATTTTTCAGGCGCTCTCGATTGCTAATGTGTTGATTTTCTTTTATTTTTACTCTTAACCATTCACTTTTTTGGAGAATTTTTCCATGAATAAACGTTTCGCTTTCAAGCTTTGCATGGCTGGTGTCGCTACGGTGATGTTAGGCGCTTGCGGTAAAGAAGAACCCAAGCAGGCTCCTGCCGCTCAGACACCCGCTGCTAGCACGAGCACCGCTCCTGCTGCCCAGGAACCTATGAAAGTGGCTTTTGTCTATGTGAGTCCGGCCAATGAAGAAGGCTGGTCCTCTCAGCACGATTTGGGCCGCCAGTATGTGGAAAAGCAGTTTGGCGACAAGATCAAAGTGACGATGATCGACAATATTCCTGAAAGCGCTGACGCGGAACGTGTGATTCGCGACTTGGCCACGCAGGGCAACAAGTTGATTTTCGCCACGAGCTTTGGCTATATGAACTCCGTTCTGAAGGTCGCCAAAGACTTCCCGAACGTTTACTTTGAACATGCCACGGGCTACAAGACGGCTGAAAACGTGAAGAACTACACGGCTCGCTTCTACGAAGCTCGTTACTTGGCTGGTAAGTTGGCCGGCGCAACGACGAAGTCGAACGTTTTGGGCTACGTTGCAGCTATGCCGATTCCTGAAGTGCTCCAAGGGATTAACGCTTACACGATGGGTGCTCGTACGGTGAACCCGCAGGCGACCGTTCGTGTGGTTTGGACCAATGCTTGGTACGACCCGGGTAAAGAAGCTGACGCGACGAAATCCTTGATTGGTCAGGGTGCAGACGTGATTACGCACCACACCAATTCGACCGCTGTGGCTAGCACTGCTGAAGAAGCTAAAGTGCCTGTGATTTCGTACCACTCCGCTATGCATAAGGCTGCTCCGACGATGTTGAAGGGCGCTGTGGTGCATCGCTGGGAAGAATACTACACCAAGGAAATCCAGAAGGTCTTTGATGGTAAGTGGGACAACACCCCTGTTTGGGGCGGCGTGCAGGCTCACATGGTTGAATTGGCCGATATCGCTAAGGATACCCCGCAGGCTATCGTCGACGATATCAAGGCGACTTACGACCGTATGGCCAAGGGTGAATTCCGCCCGTTCGACGGTCCTGTCGTCTCTAACGAAGGCAAGGAAATGATTCCTGCTGGTAAGACCGCTTCTGACGAAGATCTCCAGAACATGATGTACTTCGTTGAAGGCGTTGCTGCCAAGGTTCCGAACCAGAAATAATCATTAGAGCAACTCTTCAAAGCTAATCGCTTTGAGTGATTCAAACAACGCTCACTAGATGTTCTCTCAAAAAAAAGAGACCGCTCTGGTGAGCGTTTTTCTGCTATCTATCAACGTTTGCGGAGAAAAAAATTTAACGAAACGAAAGAAAGCGTTCAGTAGCGAAGAAAAAGTGGCAAAATGAAGAGTATCAAGCCGCAAGCTTTTAGCGACGTGACGCACAAGAATGCACGTCGCTTTTTTTGATCATAAGAGTTAGCGATGACTGATCAATTCGTCCTTATTACCACGCTCGTCACTGCTTTTGGTTTAGCCCTTATCTTTGGCTATATTGCAGAACGATTCCTCAAAACGCCAGCCCTGGTGGGATACATCATCTCTGGGGTGGCAGTCTCCTTAATTCCAGGACTCCCTGCTGTGGACCGTGCTATGACGGAACAGTTTGCTGAAATCGGGGTGATGCTCCTGATGTTTGGCGTGGGTCTACACTTTTCGCTCAATGATTTGATGCGTGTGAAGGCCGTCTCTGGGACTGGGGCACTCATTCAGATGACGGTTTCTACGCTGGGCGGCAGCGCCCTGGCAATGCTCGCCTGGGGGTGGTCATTCCCACAAGCAGTAGTCTTTGGGCTAACGCTCTCTTGCGCTTCCACGGTCGTTGTGATGAAAGCACTGGAGTTGCGCCATTTAACGACCACGATTAATGGGCAGGTTGTGATCGGCTGGCTTGTGGTACAGGACCTAGTGACGGTCTTCATCATGGTGTGCTTACCGCTTCTCGCGCAGGTTGCTACTGGGGGGGAACATCTCTCCACTAAGATGATCATTAAAGGGCTTTCCACTACACTTCTGAGCGTCGTGGTATTCGTTGTTGTGATGCTTGTTGTGGGGCGTCGTGTGCTCCCGTGGATTTTGAAGAAAGTCGCTGACTTGGGAAGCCGAGAACTCTTTACGCTTTGCGTGTTGGCGCTCGCCATTGGGATTGCTTATGGAGCAGGCGCTCTCTTTAACGTGAGTTACGCATTGGGCGCTTTCTTCGCTGGCATGGTGATGCGTGAAAGTAGCCTCGCTCACCGCGCTGCCCAAAATACACTTCCCTTGCAAGACGCTTTTTCGGTGCTCTTTTTCGTCTCAGTCGGGCTCTTACTGGACTGGCACGTCTTTATTCAGCAACCCTTTACGATTTTCACCATCTTGCTGGTGATTCTCTTTGTGACTTCTGCTACGGCAGCGCTCTTAGTGCTGTGGCTTAAGTGGCCACTTGATACCGCCTTGATTTTGGGTGCGTGCGTGGCGCAGATTGGAGAATTTTCTTTCATCCTCTGTGGTCAGGGGATGAGTTTAGGCTTAGCGAACCGCTCTACGATGAGCTTAATCGTGGCGGCCTCCATTGTTTCGATTGCGTTTAACCCGCTCCTTTTCGCCTCGATTCCGAAGTTACGTCACTTCTTAGTGACAAAGCGTGCGTATTTCCGCAAAGTGGCCATGCGAGAAACGCCTGTGAAGGCCCTAGCGGAGCAACCGACAACTAGCACGGTGCAACGTGGCCACGTTGTGGTCGTGGGATTGAATGATGTAACGCAACCGCTTTTGAAGCAGCTGCAAGCGGTAGCCATCCCAGCGATTTGCGTGACAAGCTCTTCGGGAACAGAGAACCACCCGAGTTTTGAAGGGGCAAACGCGCCAGGCGTTGTCGTAGGGGAAGTCAAAGACCCGATGACGCTCGTGAAAGCCCGTATCACTTCGGCGGCGTATGTGGTTTTAGCGCTAAGCGATCCACTCCTTAACCGTCAAGTGCTCAAAAATATTCGCCAGTTGCGCAGCAACCTTCGCGTACTGGTGCGTGGTGCAGACGATAGTCTTTTGAGTAACGAAGCAGATGATCAGTTCACCCATGTCATGGGTAGCGATGAGGCTATGAGCTTGGCGCTTCTTGACAAACTCTTACGTGCTTATGCCAAAGCGCCAGCCGATGTCGCTAAAACTGCGGAGCCCTTAGACGAAGCGGAGACCGCGACTAAGCCTGAAGAGAAGGTGGAGGCAGCAAAGCCCGAAAGCCCCAAGGCGAAAAAGACTGAGGAAGTGATGCACCGAGTCGAAGAAGTGCTAGCAGAACAAGGGCAACATTTAAAGGACGGCGCAAGTAACCTTTGGCATAAAGCTACTGAACTCGCCCATAAAGCGCGCCACCGTGGAGATTCCAACTCCAATACGCCACCACCTGCTGACCATTAATCAAAGAGAAAGTGAGTGTTTGAAGCATTCACTTTCTCTCCCGACTTTTCTAGGAGACCTGATGTCGCCAAACGTCATATTGACCATACTTTGTGCTTTGATTTTGTTGCTTGTCGTCATGATTGCGATGCTCTACAAGCGTCAACTCGATATGGAAGCCCAACAGCAACGTGATTGGGAAATCCGTAGCGATGAAATCATCGAAGCGATTTTGATGGGCCAGCGTGGTGAGCGCCACGAGCTGCAGGAGCAGATTCTCAATGTTGATCGTAATTCACGCCAGTCGTTTACGAACTTAATGGCCTTTGTGACCGATCAGCAAGGAAAAAATGCGGCTGAGGTGAAGTCTCTTAATCAAACGGCGCAGATGAGTCTTAACGACTTAAACAATATTCTGCACAAGCGCCTCCTCGAGATTCAGGCGATGGTCGATGAACGCTTCCAGCGCATGACAGCGAGTCACGCCACAACAGAGCGCCAGCTCCAAGAGCAGCTTCACGGCAAAATTAACGAGATGCGTGAGGCGCTCGACAAAAACTTAGAGCGCATTCGCCAATTAAACGAAACGAAGCTTGAAGCAATGCGCGAGACGGTGCAGGAAAAGCTGGACCGCACCTTAAACGAGCGCTTGAGCGCAAGCTTTAAAACGGTAGACGAAAAGTTAGGTTTGGTGGAACACGGATTAGGCGAAATGCGCAGTATGGCTGCGAGTGTGCGCGATTTGAAAGGGGTGCTCACCAATGTGAAAACGCGTGGCACCTTTGGGGAAACGCAACTCTCGGTTCTGCTCGCCGATATGTTGACGCCAGGCCAATATAAAGAGCAGTTTCAGCTTATTCCAGGCAGTTCTGCTACGGTGGACTTTGCTGTGCGCCTGCCCGGGGCTTCTGGCGAAGAGCCTTGCTGGCTTCCGATTGACTCGAAATTCCCAATGGAAGACTACGAGCGTTTAATGGCAGCGCTCGAAGCGGGGGATATTGCCGCAGAGCAAGAGGCTCGTAAGGGGTTAGAACGTGCGATTTGGACGCAAGCGAAGTCGATTCGCGACAAGTATGTGCGCCCGCCTTATACCACGGAATTTGCCGTGATTTATTTGCCAAGCGAAGGACTTTACGCAGAAGTGCTCCGTATTCCTGGACTTTTTGATAGATTGCAGCGGGAACTTCGCATCACGCCAGTGGGTCCCACGGTGATTTGCGCATTGATTAATAGTCTTCAGATGGGCTTTGTGACACTGGCTCTGCAAGAGCGCAGTAGTGAAGTCTGGAAAGTCTTAGGCGATGTGAAGAGTGAATTCCTGCGCTTTGCGGAGGGCTTTGCTAAGGTGCAAAAGAAGTTTGGTGAAGCGCAGTCTAGCCTTGCCGCGATGCAGACTCGTCAGAATCAGATGCAAAAGACGATGGCAAGCATTGATGTGACGCTCCCACAGGAGAGCCTTCCAGCAGAAGAGGAGGCGGAGGAAAGCGCCACTACACTTTCTCTTCCTAATGCCTCAGAAGAGATAGCAGCGCACGAAGTGCAAACACCAACCTCTTAAAATCGAGCAAAAAAATACGGGCTCTTTTCCTACTTGGGAGAAGAGCCCGTATTGAATGTATCGCTCAAGAAGAGGATTATTTCTTCTTTGGTGGATGACGACGGCGCAAGTGGTGACGCAAATTCATAAAGCGTACCAAGCGGCGCGTATTGACAGGACGCTTACCAAAGCGAGCTTCTAGGTCTTCATCGTCATCATCTTCCGTCTCGAACGGACGATCACCACGTACACGAATGCGCATCGGAATCTGACTGCGACCACCGTCTGGGGCATTTGCCCCAAAAAGTGGTACTCCACCCGTTGTGAAGTTTTGCTCGTAGTCTTTGAGCGCCTTTTCGACGAGTTTTGACAACCCAATCAAGGCAATCACGTTAGGAATGACCATTAACCCGTTAAAGAGGTCAGCCAATTCCCAAACGAGCGTGACATGTAAGAAAGAGCCCAACATCAAGAAGCAAAGCACGAGCACGCGGTAGGTAGAGAGCCAGCGCATACCGAAGAGGTATTTCACGTTTTGCTCAGCAAAGAAGTACCAACCCACAATCGTCGTGAAAGCGAAAAAGAGTAAACAGACAGCCACAAAGCCGTTACCGATTGGCCCCAGACCTAACGTGAAGGCACGCTGCGTCAATGCACTCCCCGTCAAGACGCCATCTAAGGCCCCCGTGGAGAGAATCACGAAAGCGGTCATATTCACGATGATGAACGTATCAAAGAAAAGCCCCACGATAGCAAAGAGACCTTGCTGCACAGGGTGCTTGACTTTAGCGACAGCGTGAGCATGAGGGGTAGAACCCATACCAGCTTCGTTAGAGAAGAGGCCACGTGCCACACCGTAGCGGATAGCTTCACGGATACCAGCACCAATCACGCCGCCCGTTGCGGCTTGCGGATCAAATGCGCCCACGAAAATCATTTCGATTACGTGGAAGATTTCCGTAAAGTTCGAGAAGATGATCGTGATCGAGCCCACGATGTAGACGAGGGCCATAGCGGGCACCATCTTTTCGGCAAAACTCGCAATACGCTTAATCCCACCAATGAAGATGAAGCCAGAAAGGGCGATGATCCCAATCCCTGTTAACCAGGTGGGAATGTTAAAGGCGGTATTAAAGGCATCCGCAATGGAGTTGGCCTGCACCATGTTGCCCACAAAACCAAGGGCGATAATGATGGTGATGGAGAAGAAAGTGGCGAGCGCTTTACTTCCTAAACCTTCAGAGATGTAGAAGGCAGGACCGCCCGTGATATTGCCTTTGGCGTCACGAGATCGATAGAGCTGAGCGAGCACGGCTTCAGCAAAAATGGTGGCCATACCGAAGAAAGCGGCTAACCACATCCAGAAGATGGCCCCAGGACCACCCATAGCAAGCGCGGTTGCAACGCCCGCTAAGTTACCTGTACCGACCTGAGCTGAAATGGCGGTAGCGAGAGCCTGGAAGGAAGACATCCCGTCTTTACCAGCAGACTTGCCGAAAAATGAAAAATCGCCAAAAACTTGGCGAAGGGCTTCTCCAAGACGCTTGACTTGGACAAATCGAAGTTTCCACGTAAAGTAAATGCCCGTTCCCACCAAGAGGGGAATAAGGCAGTACACGCCCCAGAGCATGCTATTAATACTCTGGACGATGAGAGTAGCTTGATCCACGAGAGATTCTCCTGATAGTTCCAACAATTCTTGGGCACGAAGAGCAACGCGCCAAGAACACACACCACAAAAGTCGACTTACTCTTCCAAGCTCAAGGGAAAAAAGCATTGGGCTGCGACTGCACCTAGAACCATAGAACGGCTAGCAACCTAGCAAAGATCGCTACCACCGGTCTTTAGTGGCGGGAGAAAAAATGCTGTTCATAAAGAAGAACAGCATTTCAATTCCACCCATAGTATAAATTTTTAGCAAAAAGCCTTCATTTGAAACAGATAAGTTATTTACAAATAGACCACTCACTCCTTGTGATTGCTCACAGTTCATACAGTATTTTGATTAGATTTCCTTATAAATTATTGATTTATAAGAGATTTTTCTTAATAAACTCCTCAGGAGTGACCACGAGAAGGTTAAATTTTTTCAGTTTTTTCCCTGCTTTCAAGACGAGTTTATCTTTTGTGAATAAGAAGGCGGCTTGTGCCACAAAGGCGAGATCTAAAAACTTTTGATCGTCACTATCACGACACACACTTGGGGCAAGCGTCCCCGTGAGGGTCTCTTCTGGCGTGAGAAGCGCTTCATCAATTGGCGTGGTGAGAGCAAAGGCTTCTTTCAAAAAAGGAAGCGCCGCTTCAAGCGAACCTGCAAACTGAGGGCGAACGAGCACATCTAAGAGCTCAATCATCGTGGCGCGAGAGCGTAGCGCCACGATTTTCTTTTTCGAGAGAGAAAAAGAGAGCGGTGCAATATGGGGATCCCTCCAAAAGAGAATATCCAGGAGCGCATTGGTATCAAAAACGCAGACGGTTTTCTCTTGGGTGCTGAGATCTTCTTTACTGAGAACTGACGCGGGGAGTTGAGCTTCGAGCTGCTCGATCGCTTCAATGATTTGGGCAGAAATAGGCATCTAGGAAGTCATTAAGGCAAAAAAGCAGGATTTAGTTTGTGGCCAAATCCTGCTTGAGAAACAATTAAGCGAAGAAGCGCTTAACCGCTTGGCGCTCTTTGAGAAGCTCTTCGGTTGTCTTAGCAATGCGAGCCTTTCCTTCTTCTGTGAAGTCTAAGCCCTGCACGATGCTGTAGTTACCGGCTTCGTCAATCACACAGGGGAACCCGAAGACGAGACCTTCTGGAATTCCGTAGCTGCCGTCGCTCGGTACCCCCATCGTCACCCATTCGCCACGCGAGCCAAGCGCCCAGTCGTGCATATGGTCAATGGCAGCGCTAGCGGCTGAAGCAGCAGAGCTCGCGCCACGCGCAGCAATAATGGCAGAACCACGTTTAGCCACCGTGGGGATGAAGTCTTCATTAATCCACGCCTGATCAACTAAGCCCAAGGCTGGGTCGCCCTTCACGGTTGCGTGCGTGATATCGGCGTACATCGTCGGAGAGTGGTTCCCCCAGACAGCCACATCCTTCACATCGGTGACGTGGGCACCCACTTTCTTGGCCAACTGATTCATGGCACGGTTCTGGTCCAAACGCAACATTGCGGAGAAGCAACGAGGCGAGAGGGAAGGCGCGTTCTTCATAGCAATATAGGCATTGGTGTTGCAGGGGTTGCCCACCACCAAGACTTTCACATTGCGAGCAGCGGTTTCGTCTAGCGCACGACCCTGAAGTTGGAAAATTTCAGCATTAGCTTCTAAGAGGTCGGCGCGTTCCATCCCAGGTCCACGAGGACGAGCCCCGACGAGAAGAGCGTATTCGGCGTCCTTAAAGGCGATTTTTGTGTCGGAGGAGCACGTCATATCCGCTAAGAGCGGGAAAGCGCAGTCTTCCAATTCCATCATCACGCCCTTTAAAGCGTTCTGACTCTGGGGGTTATCACGCTCTAAGAGCGAGAGAATAACAGGCTGGTCGGGACCCAACATTGCACCAGAGGCAATGCGGAAAAGAAGAGAGTAACCGATTTGGCCAGCAGGCCCTGTGACAGCAACACGAATAGGTTTTTTCATAACAATTAGTCCCGAGGCGAGAAGGCGCAGAGAGTCCGCCTTGCTCAATAAAACATCGATAAGAAATTCGGGTTTTCTCGCACCAAACTGATGGGAGTGCGCGAAAACATTGCCCAAAAGTGTACCAAAAGCGAGAAGGCATGAAAAGACAAGAAGAATATTTAAAAAAATGTTAATGCCCGACTTAGACAGTCGGCATTCTCGCTAAACTATTTCTACGACACTTTTTTCGCGCCTCTCTTTCTCTAGTGCGCGAAATTAACAGAATTCATTATCAAATTAAACAAGGATTTAACTATGTCTCCTCTTGAGATTGTTCGCCAGCGTTATACCACGAAGCACTACGACAAAACGAAGCCCTTAACTGACGAAGAAGTCGCCACGCTCCTTGAAGTGGCTCGCCTTTCTCCTTCTTCTGTGAACGCTCAGCCATGGCACTTCTTCGTGGCTCGCACGGAAGAAGCCAAGAAAAAATTGTTGCCTGGCATTTTGGACTTTAACCAGAGCCGTGCCTTGGACGCTGACTTTGTGCTCGTGATTGCGGCTAACGATGCCTACACGGATGCCGATTTTGAATCTCGCTTGGAACAGGAAACGGTTGACGGCCGCTATCCTAACGATGCGCTTCGCACCCAGCAAGATCAGGGTCGCCGTTTCTTTGTTGGCTTGCATACTAAGACGCCAGACCAGCTCTTTGCTTGGAGTTCTCGTCAGGCTTACATCGCTTTAGGCTTTGTGCTTTACGCGGCTGCGCAAATGGGCATTGATAGCACCAGCCTTGAAGGTTTGGACTATGCCAAGATTGACGAAATCTTGGGCTTGAAGGGTAAGGGCTTGCGCACGGCCGTGGCGGTGAGCTTTGGTCACCGTTCCGCTCAGGATGGCAACGCTACGCGTCCGAAGTCCCGTTTGAGCTCTGAGAAGGTCATGACGGTCCTTTAATCTAGAGCACTACGGCGTGAAAAGGAGCGATTCGGTTTTGTCACGAATCGCTACGACTTCATACGCGAATAGCGCTACCCAATGACGCCTAAGGCTAATCATTTTGTTAGACTTGCAAGAGTTTAGTAAATGATTGGCCTTTTTCTTTTTTGCACGCCTTACTGATTGCTGGTATCATTTAGTGATACTAAAAATCGCTGGCAAGGAGCTTTCCATGAATCGTCGTCCGTTTCAATTTCTTTTAGCGCTTTGTGCGTTAGGCGTTATGACTACTGCAAGCGCAGCCTCCATGACGGAAGAAGAAGCGAGCGCTGTTTTAAAGGACGATAGCTATTTTCGTCAGTGGTCTCAGCCAGAGGCTTTAAAGAGCGTAGAGCAAGCCGAGCAGGCTAAAAGCGAAGGTGAACGCGCCACTGCGCAGTTGGAGGCGGCCCTCAAAGACATGACGAAGGTTTGCTACAGCAAGTTTTTCGTGAACCACTGTATTGAAGAGGCGCGTGAGCAGAATATGCTTCGCACGCGTGAAATCCGCCAGATTAGCAATCAAGCGGAAAGTATTCTTCGTGCTCAAAAAACGCGTGAAATTCAAGAGCGACGTGCTAAAGCCGCAGCCGAAACGAAAGAGCCACCTATGAAGCCTCGCACTAAGACGATGAAAGAGCCTAAAGCACCGAGCACGGTGAGCCCTAAAACACCTAAGGCAGCAAGCACCCCAATGGGTGTGACGCCAAAGACGCCTCAGGCAGCGAGCGAGCCGATGAATATCAACAATACGGCAGCGGATCGCGTCAAGGAAAAGCAACAGGAAGCGGCTGAGAAAAAGGCGCAAGAGGCGGAAAATATTCGACGCTACGAAGAAAAGCAGCGTGTCGCTAAAGAGCGCTTAGAGTCAGCTGAAAGCCAAGCCAAAGAGCGCCAGGCCGAACGTGCCGCTCAGCAGGCAGACTATGAAAAGTCTCGTAAAGAGCGTGAAGACGCCCAGCAGCGCTTACAGGATCAGCAAAACCAAAACCGTTCTTCGTTGAGCAAGTATTTCTAACTATTTGATTTTTTATTGAATCAGTCACACATGGCCCCGAATCAAGACTGGAAAGATCCCAAACTGGACTTTCCCACTCGTATTGCCCGTATTTATGATGCAGATGGTCCTATGGCCCAGATGCTCAATGACTTTCGCCCTCGCCCAGGACAGCAGGAGTTTGCCCGAGAGGTTGCAAAAGCCATTGAAGGAAAAACAACCCTGATCGCGGAAGCGGGGACAGGGACGGGGAAGACGTTTGCGTATTTGATTCCTGCTATTGTGGCTGGGGTGACAACGATTGTCTCTACCGCTGGAAAGTCCTTGCAAGATCAGCTTTTTGCCAAGGACTTGCCCGCCATTCGCCGTGCTTTAGGCGTTCCTGTGACGGTGTCGCTTTTAAAAGGGCGTGCAAACTACGTCTGCCACTTTCACTTAGAAGTGATGGCGAGTAACGATCGCCTCCCGCAAAAAGATTCCTTCATCAAACTGCGTAAAATTCAGCGCTTTGCGGCAACTTCTGAGACAGGTGATCGTGCAGAGCTCCCTGACGTTCCTGAAGACGATCCGCTCTGGCCGATGGTGACGAGTACGCGTGAAAACTGTTTGGGTCGTGATCGCTGTCCGCATTGGGAAGAGTGCTTCGTGCGCCGCGCAAGAGAGCGCGCCATGCAAAGTAATGTGGTGATTGTGAACCATCACCTCTATTTGAGCTCTTTGGCACTCAAAAATAGTTCTCGTGGCGCCATTGATGGACTTCTCCCAGAAGCGACACTCACCGTGATTGACGAAGCACATCAGCTCCCCGATATTGCCTTAGACTTCTTTGGCACGGGCTTTTCCACAAACCAACTCGATAGCATTGGGCAAGAGGCAGCAGCGCTAGGGGCTCGTGCGACTTTAAATGGAGCTGGTGCGCTTTGGAATAAGTTCTACACCAAGATGCAAAACGCTTGCCGACGCATTGTGTTGCGCATCAACGAGATGGGCTTTAAAGAAGGAGACCGTATTTCGCTTGATACGATGAGCAATCTCTCAGAGTTGCTTGATCCCTTTATTGAACTCGAAAACGTCTGCAATGAATATAAAGAGCAGATGAAAGTCAATGAAGGGCGCGATAACGAATTCGATACGCTCATTGCGTGGTTTGACGAACTCTATGAAGAAGTCTTTGATTGGGGTGAGCTCATCAAAAAACGTGTGAACCCCTCAGAGAGCGAACTCGAAGCGCCTATTCTTGAGCGCATTAAAGAGCAAGGTGAAGTGGTGACGCCTCCCTCAGAAAAAGAGTCGGCCAACCGGGTGTTGTGGTTTACCGTGGGGCGCAGTTGGGTGCGTTTTAACAATACGCCACTCTCCTTTGCTAAAGATTTTCGCTATATGCGAGAGCAAATGGGGGGCGCTTGGGTCTTTACCTCGGCTACGCTCTCGAACAATAAGAATTTCACGCATTTCAAAGCCGAACTTGGCATTGATGAGGCTGTGGAAGAATCCTGGGACAGTCCCTTTAACTATTGGGAGCAGGGATGCCTTTATATCCCAAAGTTACCTGCGCCCAAAAATAACACTCACGAGCACACCCGAAATGTGATCGAGGCGACTTGGCCGCTCATTAACGCAGCCGAAGGGCGCACCTTTGTGCTTTGTACGTCTCTTGCCGCCGTGAAAGATGCTGCTGAAATGCTTGAGGCGAAACTCGAAGCAAACAATTTGCCTTATAAACTTTTAGTGCAAGGCTCTGCCCCGAAGCCCACGTTGATTAGTGAATTCCGTCAGCATGGAAACGCGATTTTGGTGGGTTCTACGGGCTTTTGGGAAGGCGTTGATGTGAAGGGCGATGCACTTTCGCTCGTCATTATTGACAAGATTCCATTCTCGCCACCAGACGATCCTGTGGAAGTTGCTCGCTGCGAGGCGATTGAGAAAGAAGGAAAGCATCCTTTTGCTGTGCATACACTGCCAGCGGCAGTGCTTGCCTTGAAGCAAGGTTCTGGACGTCTCATTCGTAGTGAAAACGACCGAGGTATGGTGGTACTTTGTGATTCGCGTGTGATCGATAAGGGTTACGGGAAGATTGTGCTCAAAAATTTGCCCGACTTCTACCGTACACGCAGAGAGGATAAGGCACTGCAGTTCTTCTTGTCGCCAGAGCTCTTTAAAGAAGGCCTCTATTCCTAATATCGAGGCCTTTGGAAGAGCTTATCCGCGGGTGAAGAGCCCAACGCTTTCGACATGCGCCGTATCCGGGAAGAGATCAAAGGTCGCTAAACGTTCAAGCTTGAACCCCAGTTCCAGAAGGCGTTTAGCATCCCTTGCAAAGCTTTTTGGATTGCAACTCACATAGACAAGGCGGCGAGGAGAAAGCGCTTTAATCATAGCGGGCACTGAAGCTTCCATTCCTTTAAAGGCAGGGTCCACAATCATTTTGTCGGCACGCACGCCTTTCACAATAAGAGAGGGTAAAACCGTTTCTACGGTGCCCGCAAAAAATTCCGCATTCGCAATCTGATTGCGCTTGGCATTTTCGCGTGCTGCTGCAATACTGGCTTCCACAACATCTACACCAATACTTTTGGTTGCTTGCCGTGCGCCCAAAATTGTCATGGTTCCCACACCACAGTAGAGGTCAAGGAAGGTATCACCAGGCTCAATTTCTGCCCAATTGAGTGCTTCTTGGTAAAGCGCCAACATCTGCTCGCGGTGAATCTGTAAAAAGGTAGAAGAACCCACCGCAAATTCCGCTCCATCAATGGTGGTGGAGATAGTGTGCGCTTCAGTCAAAAAATATTCTTTTTCGCCTAAGACGGCGTTGCCTCTCGTCGTGTGTTCGTAAAGACTCACGACTTTTACATCCCAAGGAAGTAGCGCCTCAAGTAATGGGTTTTTCAGAAGTGATAGCGTTTTTTCCGTGACGCTACGCAAAATGAGCGATACCAGTCGCTCGACCTTTCCCTCGCGATTCACTCCTTCGCGCAGTAAAAGAGAGCGCACGTCCCCTTGATGAGTTTTTTCATCGTAAGGTGTGAGATCAGTTTTCCCTAAGACGGTCGCAATCACTCCAGCTACCGAATTCATCCAATTGGGAATCGCTTGGCAAACAGGGGTGACGACGACTTCATGAGAGCCGTTGGCATAGAGTCCCCAGAGCCATGTATCTCCATTTTTTATGAGTGTGAAAAGCGCTTTAGAGCGGTAACCAGCTTGCTGAGTAGCGCTGTGGTGAATCACTTCAGAAGGCGCAGAGATCCCTTCTGCCGAGAGGGCATCTAGCGTGAGTTGACGTTTGAGCGTTGCCTGTCCTTCTGGCGTCACCATGCCCCAAGGGCAACCCCCACAACGAGGCGCCTCTTCAATGTGCGGGCAAGTAAGGGTACGGCGCAATGGTGAAGGCGTCAAGATGTCTAGAACCTCTCCACGCCAAGGGCGCTTTGTGCGATCAATGCTCACCATGACTTCTTCGCCGGGTAAAGTCCCTGCGAATTTAAGAGGGAAGCCCTCAACATGAGCAAGGCCAAGTCCATCGGGCGCTAAGCTTTCGATGGTGAGGCGTAAAGAAGTATTTTCTGAGGTCATGGGGTCGTTTTTTTAGTTAGTTTAGAGGTTCATCGTTTGCAAAAAGAGCCGCACAAGAAAGAGCACGACCATTAAGGCACCAATGCCGATTTGATAAAGACGCACTCGCGTGAGCGTAGAATCTCGAGGCGTATTAAGAGCACGCTTTAATGTTAGTCGAACAAGCTCTAGCGCAAGAATTGCAAGAGCCCCTAGAAGGATGCCCGCTAAGAGCGCATAGCTCAGTACGCTCACGATCCAATTTTCTGCGCTAGCCGTCCAAATACCAAAGAGGATACTCACGCCAAAAATGAGCGCAATGAGCGAAAGCCATACAGCGCGGTGCGCTCTCCACTCAAAAGCAATGAGCTCGTGGAGGACTTTAAGGCCATCAGGTCGCTTGAGGTTAGACACGCGCAAAAGACTCCTAGCGCAAAGTGAACAGGTTAAAGAACTATTGTACAAAAGAGCACTAGAGAAAGCGCACAAAAGCGAAAGGTCACCGTCTCTAAAGTGAAACGATGACCTTTTTCGCGAGCAATAAAGCGCTCTAATTAAAGGCTACCACCTGCAACCGCTAACACGAAGAGGGGGCTCACCACACCCACCATAAAGCGGATGACTTTGAGTTTTCCATCCGTCATGTTGCGACCCGTAAGGAGCTGCTCCTTCGTAGCAGGCCAAGCCACCCAAGCGGCAGCAATGGCGATACCGAAGGTCGAGAGCGGCATCCCAACGTTACTCGTCACATAGTCAAGGCAGTCAAACACTGTCTTTCCAAAGAATTTCACATCAGCCCAAGCGCCAAAGGAGAGGTTGGCAGCCAAGCCCACCAAAGCACAACCAATCGTGATCAAGACGATCGAAGTGGTGCGCTTCATGGAGAACTGACGCGTGGTCATTGCCACACAAGCTTCCAACATGGAAATGGAGCTCGTGAGGGCGGCCACCACTAAGCAGATATAAAAGAGAATGGCAAAGAGGTGACCCAAGGGCATCTGCGCAAAGATGGCAGGCATCGTTACAAAGGTGAGCCCAGGACCAGCACTTGGGTCAACGTTAAAGGCAAACACCGCCGGCATGATCATCAAACCACCCAAAAGTGCGGCCATAATCGCAAGGAGTGCTACCCAGAAAACGGAGTTAGGCAAGTCTGCCTTCGGATCCAAGTAGGAACCGTAGGTGATCATGGTACCAGCACCCAGTGATAGCGAGAAAAAGCAAAAGCCCATCGCGTTAAAGAGCGCCGAGGCATTAAAGTCTGACCAGCGTGGCAAGAACAAGAATTCGAGTCCCTTTTCTGCGCCAGGAAGCGTGACGCCACGAATGATCAAAATGATCATGAGAATAAAGAGCGCGGGCATCAAGAATTTCGCGACGGTTTCAATCCCAGACTCAATCCCACCCAAAACAATGAGCGCAGTCACGAGCAAGAAACCGACCAAGTAGGCGTAACTCGCACTCCCGTTGGAGACGAAGTTACCAAAAACTTGTCCCAAGAGTTCTGGGTCCGTGATCAGACCATTACCCGTGATGGCATCCCAGAGGTACTTAAACGTCCAACCGCCCACGCAGGCGTAAAAGGAGAGGATCAGGAAAACGGTAAGCACACCCACGCCACCAAAAAAGCCCCATCCACGACCACAAACGCGACGCAAACTTTCTACGGGACCCGCGCGACCGGCACGCCCCATTGCAAATTCAGCAATGAGGAGCGAAACGCCCACGGTGAGCGTAAAAAAGATATACGGCAGCATAAAAACCGAGCCCCCATTGGTACCAGCCATATAAGGGAATTTCCAAATTGCGCCAAGACCTACGGCGCTGCCTGCACTAGCAAGAATGAAACCCAGTCGGGAACCCCAACTGGTGGATGTCGTTGAAGAGGACATACCGAACTTCCTTTGTTGTTGAGAGAACTGGGCAAAGAGATGGGTCTCATTGCCCTACGCAAAAAAATGAGAGTTTAAAAAACGCCTAATCCTTTGAGCATGACGATCACGATTAAGACCGGCGCAAAGTAACCCGCGATCACATGGAAGGTGGTTAAGAACGCAGGAGAGTATGGACGAACGAGTTGCAGTTGCGACTCGGCCATTGGGCGCGAGAGCCATGCGACGACTAAACCAATCCCCAACACACCAATCGGCATGCCGATGTTACTGGTCAAGTAGTCAAAGAAATCAAAGAACGTAAAGCCTAAAATCTTCACATCAGCCAAGGGACCAAAGCTCAAAGCAGATAAGACGCCGAGAATCGCCAAGGTGATAAAGGCGAGCGCCACACCTGCTTTACGATTGAGTTTCCATTCATCCGAGAGGTACTGCACCGACATCTCGAAAATAGAGATACTCGAAGTGAGCGCTGCCACAAAAAGGCAAACGTAGAACGTAATCGCAAAGAAGTGCCCAAAGGGGAGCTGGGCAAAGACAGCGGGCATCGTCGCAAACGTGAGCCCAGGACCCGCGTCAGGGCTGAGTCCAAAGGCGAACACGGCTGGCATAATCATCAAGCCACCAAGGAGCGAGGCGATGATTGCTAAGAACACAATCCAACTTACCGAGGTGGGAAGGTTTACTTTGTTGCTCAAGTAGCTCCCATAGTTCATTTGGGAGGCAGAACCTACAGAGAGCGAAAAGAAAGCAAAGCCCATGGCATTGAGCAAACTTTCGCCCGTGAAGTTTGAGAAATCAGGTTTAAAGAGGAATTCCACACCAGCCCAAGCACCAGGAAGCGTCAAACCACGCGCAATCAAGATGAGCATCATGATAAAGAGAAGCGGCATCAAGACTTTCGAGATGCGTTCAATCCCTTTTTCAACGCCAAAGAGCACCACAAGCGCGGTTGCGCCTAAAAAGGCCAAGTGTGCAATGACAGGAGCTACGCCAGAGGAGGCAAATTCGCCAAAGACCGTGCTCATCATAGCTGGGTCGTTCACAATGCCGTTACCCAAGAAAGCTTGCACCATGTAGTAGACGCACCAGCCGCCCACTACCGAGTAGAAGGCAAGCACCAAGTAGCCAGTCAAAACGGAGAGCTGACCAATCCAGGAAAAATACTGACCGCCCCAGCGACGATAGGCTCCAGCTGCCCCAGCGCGAGCAGAGCGCCCCATGCACATTTCACCGATCAAGAGCGTCAAGCCAATCGTAATGGTGAAGAAAATATAGGGCAGCATGAAAACTGCGCCGCCATTCGTGCCCGCTAAGTACGGAAACTTCCAAATGGCACCTAAACCCACAGCGCTACCTGCACTAGCCAAAATAAAACCGAGGCGTGAGCCCCATTGCGATCTTTCTGTCATAGGTGTCTTGTCTTTTTTTAAGGTGGTTTTGAGCTTGGAACTCAAATGAGGTCGGTCTAAAAACAGACCATCCTCGAAGAGGGAAGCCCTCTTCGAGGATGAAGAGAATGTTTTACACCAACCCAGAAATTAGCACAACTAGTACCAAAATGGGCGAAACCGTGGTCATCATAATGCGCAAGAGCTTCAACTTTCCTGCAGAAAGTCCCGTTCCCTTTACATCAGCGAGATCAGCACGAACCTTGTCCCAACACACAACACTGGCTAAGCCCAGAATGACGAGGCCACCAATGGGCAAGGACAAATTGCTCGTGAAGAAGTCGAAAATATCGAAGAACGTCTTGCCGTTGAAGAACGTCACATCAGAGAGGATACCAAAGGAGAGGCAGGGGAGAACGCCCACAACTGCCAAAGCAATTGTCGAGAGCACGCTCGCCTTTGCACGCGTCATCTGGTATTCATCGACCAAGAAGGCTACCAAAATTTCGATCAACGAAATCGAACTCGTGATTGCTGCCACCACAATGCAGAGGTAGAACATCACCGCAAAGATCTGCCCGAAGGGGAGCTGAGCGAAGACAGCAGGCATCGTAATAAACGTCAAGCCTGGACCCGCGCCCGGATTCAAACCAAAGGCAAACACACTAGGCATGATCATCAAGCCGCCCAAAAGCGAAGAGATGAGCGTTAAAACCGTAATCCACACACAGCCATTGACGACATTAGCGCCTTCCTTTAAGTAGGAGCCATAGGTGAGCATACAGCCGCAACCCACGCAAAGCGAGAAGAACACAAAGCCCATTGCCTGCAAGAGCCCCGTCAAGGTAAAGGCTTCAGGATCGAACTTAAAGAGGTATTCCACGCCAGCCCAAGCCCCAGGAAGCGAGAGACCACGAATGATCAAGATGATCATTATGACGAAAAGAAGTGGCATCAACACTTTGGAGACGCGTTCAATCCCCTTGGTGACGTCAAAAGCCACAATCATGCCGTTTAAGAGCAAGAAGAGCCACTGGTAGCCAAGTGCCATGATGGGGTTCGAGGTGAGTTCTCCGAAGTGAGCTCCTAATTGAGCTTGGTCAGTAATGAGGCCCGAGCCAGTCAAAGCTTCACAGAAGTACGCAAGCGTCCATCCCCCGATAGCCGAGTAGAAGGTCATCACCAAAAAGCCGGTGAGTACCCCTAAGTAACCAATCGGCACCCACTTCGAGCCAGCGATTTTGCGGTAGGTGGTCACGATACCACCACGACCAATATGGCCCAACGTGATTTCAGCAATGATCAACGTGAGCCCAACTGTGAGCGTGAGCAAAATGTAGGGGAAGAGAAAGGCACTTCCGCCATTGGAGCCAGCCATATAGGGGAACTTCCAGATGGCTCCTAACCCAACCGCCGCCCCGACGCTTGCGAGAATAAAGCCAATTCGGCTGGTCCAAGATTTTCTTTGTATGTTTGGCATAAAGTAGGCCTTCAGTGAAAAAAGTGATAAATAAAAAGCCGGCGCAACAACTCAACGTTGGCGCCGGCTCAAAGTCTTTATAGGTCAGCGTCCGTGGAGTTTAACCACCGAAGAGACCCTGATAAATTGCAACTGCCACGAGGATCGGAGCGAGGATGGCAATCATCACACGCAACACACTCAGTGTACCGTTGCTGTAAGGCTTGACGGCGACAATCTGTTCACGAATTGCAGGCCAAGCAAACCAACCAGCAATGGCAGCAATAGCGAGACCACCGAGCGGCATCATGTAGTTGGTGCAAACGTAATCGAGGAAGTCGAAGAAGTTCATACCTGCAATCTTGAAGTCACCCCAAGGTCCGAAGGAGAGCGCCGAAACACAGCCCAGGAAGAAGAGCGTGACCCAGTTGATAATCGTAGCGGTTTTACGCGAGAGATGCCATTCATTCTGCAAGAATGCGGTCACCACTTCGAGCAAGGACACAGCCGAAGTAAGAGCGGCCACGAGCAAGCAGATATAGAAGAGCAACGCAAACACATAACCAAACGGAACGTGCGAGAAGATCATCGGCACCGTCACGAACACGAGACCAGGACCGCCATTGGGTTCGAGACCGAAGGCGAACACAGCCGGCATGATCATCAAACCTGCCAAGAGAGCTGCCTGAATAGCGAGCACGGCCACCCAGAGACTGGCGTTAGGAATGTCAGTCTTGTCAGAGAGGTAGGAACCGTAGGTCACCAAAATGCCAGCGCCCAAGGAGAGCGAGAAGAACGTGAAGCCCATGGCGTTCAAGATGGAGTTACTCGTCACTTTATCCCACTGGAAGTGGAAGAGGTATTCCACACCAGCCCAGGATCCGGGGAGTGTCAAACCACGAATGATAATGGCGATCATGAGAATGAAGAGCGTCGGCATCAAGTATTTGGAAAGACGTTCAATACCGCTTTCCACGCCCAAGACCACCGTACCGCAGGTAAGGCTCAAGAAGACGAAGTGCCAGAACACGTTAGAAGAGGGCGTGCTCACCAAGTTACCGAAGTGCGACTTCAGAAGAGCAGCGTCATTGATCGTGATATTGCCCAAAATAGCGTCCCAGAGATAGGCAACACACCAGCCACCCACCACGGAGTAGTAGGACAAAATGAAGAACGAAGTCAATACAGCCAAAGCACCCAAGGCAGCGGACCAACGACCACCCACGCGGCGCATAGCAGAAACGACCGAGCCACGGCCTCGACGACCAATGGCGACTTCCGCCATGACCAACGCTACCCCAATGGTGAAGGTGAAAATAATGTAGGGGATGATGAAGCCAGCGCCACCGTTGGCACCAGCCCAGAACGGAAATTTCCAAATCGCGCCTAAACCGATTGCTGAACCGGCACTGGCGAGAATGAACCCAATACGGGAACTCCACTGTGCGTTATTAGTCATGATGTCGATCTTTTTAGATAAGTTTGTATTCTCTTCCCTAAAGTCAGATCAAGGCAGTAAAGGGAAGCGTGTAATCAAAGGTGTACAAAACACGAGTTGATGTTTTTGATTGTAACGGTAAATATTTCCCATAAACGTGCGCGGACAAACTAAAGCCATACTCTTAGACTTAAACTGGAAAAGGTAAGGTTAATATCTTAGAGAAAAGTGTAGAGAATAGGCTTTTTCACTAGGTATTGCACCTTATAGACTTTCTAAGAAGAGAGAAACGAGTTTCTCTTTTCTGGTCAACGCACACCTTGTGTACAACAAAAAAGGAAAAAACGATGAAAAAATCTCTCGCCGTGGCATCCGCCGGTATGGGTTTGTTGGGAGCAGCCACCGCTTTGAGCGCAGCCCCCTTGCCCGTTGAAAAAGGAATGGAAGTTCAGGTAACGGGGCAAGCAGCTGTCAGCGTGCCTAACGACGAAGCAGAAATCACGTTTTCTGCCATTGAAGAGTCGAAAAATGCGAAAACGGCTTCTGATAAGGTGGTGACGCGCACGAATAGCGCTTTAGATGCTCTTAAAAAGAGTGCCTTCAAAGATGCCATCCTTTCGATGCGTACCACGGGTCTTTCTGTTAACCCCCGCTACACCGATGGCACCGCTAAGGCTGCCCCAAAGATTGATGGCTGGGAGGCGGTTTCTCGCATTTCGGTCACAGTGAAGGGTCTCATGAAGATGAGCGACATTATGCAGGTCGCTAATCAGAGTATGACCTATGAAGGGGTGACGTTCCGTATTTCTCGCGAAACGAAACAGCGCTTTGAGTCGCAACTCTTAACGGAAGCAACGAAAGATTCGGTCGAAAAACTCAATACGATTGCGAAATCTTTAGGTTTGGATGAAAAGCATATCAAGTTGGTGAAATTGAATGCCCAGTCTCAGGCCTCGGGTGGCGCAGTCTATGACTATGCTCCGATGCGCATGACCAAGATGGAAAATGCGATGGTCGGTGCTGCTCCTCAGGTGGAGTCGGGCGACACTCAGTTGACGCTTCGTGTGTCGACGGAAGCGTTGATTTTGCCGTAATGAAGAGTCGTTAAACGCAAAAAAAGCTGGACAAACCTCAATGGCGTCCAGCTTTTTTCATGTCTTGTGCGTTTTAGAGACGTGCGATGGTGGTCATCACACCTGTCACCTTGTCGCCAATCGTCACGCAGATTTCAGCGTTCACCGGGAGATAGACGTCCACGCGAGAACCAAAGCGAATGAAGCCATAGCGCTGACCACGCTCCAACGTATCGCCCACGTTGGCGTAGCAGAGGATACGACGAGCCACGAGACCAGCCACCTGAATAAAGGTGACGTTATGACCTTCGGGCGTCGTCACACGCACGGCGTTACGTTCGTTATCAGTCGAGGCTTTGTCCAAGTCGGCATTTAAGAAGAGGCCAGGGGTGTAGCGAATTTCTTCCACCTTACCAGCCACAGGGGCCTTCTGGCTATGAACATTGAAAACGTTCATGAAAATCGAGATCATCTGGGCCTTTTCGCCAGTGAGAGGATCTTCAGCTAATTGGACTTTGCAAACGCGGCCGTCCACAGGGCTCACCACAGCACGAGGATCATCGGGCAGGGGACGAGCAGGATCGCGGAAGAACTGCGCGCAGAAAATCGTCAACAGCAGCGCGATCGTGGCAAGGAATTCCCAGTCGAGCAAGTAGAAGATCACAGTGAGTGCAATGCCGCCATAAATAAAGGGGCGACCTTCTTTTGCAAAGAAGGGATGCGGATAAAGTTTTGCGTTCACAGAAAAACACTCCAAAGAGGACGATGAACTAAAAGAAAGAGATTTCGCGCACAATCATAGCAAAACGCCTTTTAGTTCGCTCAACAGAAGAGGGGGAAATAAAAAACCGAAGTTCGAGGACTTCAAGGAAAGGCTCGAACTTCGGCGGTATTTTTAACGACGAATCGTTTTAGTGAGCAGGTGTTTCTTCGTGAGCACCTTCGGCTTTATGTTCTTCCATGGCGGCGATGGCCTTGGCAATGTCTGCCTGAATGGGATTCGGGCGACCCGTCCACCAGCAGAAGAAACCGTAGGCGTAGCCAGAAAGGGCGTACAAGCAAAAGAGCACAAAAATCGAGAGCGAGGTGTTGCTCGAAAGAAGCAAGAAGAGCGCGGCGCCAACCAAAATCACCCAGAAGGGGATGGTTTTCACAACGGCGTAGCTCTTACCCGAGAAGAAGGGCGCATTCGAGACCATCGTGAGACCAGCATAAAGCGTCACGACAGCCGCAATCTGCGGCACATATTCCACGAGGAAATCAGGCACGTGGTTTTCCACGCATAGCCAGACGAAACCGCAAACAAGTGCAGCCGCCGCTGGCGAGGGAAGACCCTGGAAGTAGTTTTTACTCACTACACCCACGTTGCAGTTAAAACGAGCAAGACGCAAAAGCGCACAGAGCGCGTAGACAAAGGCGATAGCCCAACCGACCTTACCTAAGCCTTTGAGCGTGTACTCATAAACGATAAGGGCTGGTGCGATACCGAAACTCACCGCATCGGCAAGGGAGTCCATCTGCACGCCAAATTCAGATTGGGTGTGAGTGAGACGGGCAACACGTCCGTCCATACCGTCAAAGAGCATGGAGAAGAAAACAGCAATCGCAGCAGACAAGAAGTCGCCGTTCATCGCCGAGATGATACCGTAGAAAGCCGCAAAGAGCGCAGCGGCGGTGAAGGCATTCGGGAGAACGTAAATGCTCTTCGACTTCACGGCTTGAATGCGACGCTGACTAATCGAAGTCAGGCTTTCTCGCTGAGAAGGAGGTGTTGAGGTCATTGATATAGGTCCGTCAATAATGTTGTGCGCTAGCGGGCTCAAAGAGAGGCTTTCTCTAGAAGGGAAAGCGGCCGACTAGGGCATGAACGTCCAAAAAACTAAACTCACATTCTACTCACCTCAAGGCGATTAGGCAAAAAAGGTGTACCTTTTCTGCGATAAGAATCAGCCTAGATTGGTAGAGTTGATTAGAATTATCACTGGTTTTCGAGCAAAAGAACCGAGTTTTGTCGCCGTAACCTGTAAATTTTCTTTAGAAAAAAGGAGCGTTTTCATGCCTTTCGTTTTTGCGCCGCCAGCTCAGGCTGCTATTCCTGTGTTAGATGAACGTTATGAATTTTTCCCGATTCATCGTGTTTACGGGATTGCAAAAAACTATGCTGAACCTGGTGCGCCGAAGGATACGCCTTTTTATTTCATGAAAACCGCGGATAACGTTGTCGCGGTTCCTGAAGGAGAAGTGCTCTCCATCCCCATGCCTCCGGGGACCAACGATTTACGCCACGAAATTGAACTCGTGGCCTGCTTGGGTCGTGGTGGTCGCAACCTTACGTTAGAAGAAGCGCAAGAAGCCATCTGGGGCTGGAGCGTTGGGATTGATTTCACGGTGGCAGATCAAAAGCTTCCCTCAGGAGGGAGAGATATGATGCGCTCGAAAGTGTTTGAACGCTCGGCGCCCGTCTCTTTTGTGAAGCCTGCGTATCGCACCCCGTTGCCTAATCCTGTGGATTTGTGGCTTTACGTCAATAATCAGAAGCGTCAAGCCGGAAGCACCAGTAACTTGGTTCTCTCGCCCTATGAGCAAATTGTGGAACTCTCTCGCTATTTCACGTTAGAGCCCGGCGACATTATCTTTACCGGGACGCCTAATGGCTCTTCAACGCTAGCTGTGGGCGACATGATTGACGCTGGAGTGAATGGTATCGGCTCGATCAAGGTGAAAATCGTTGAAAATGCTTAACGATAACCTCTAGCGCTTTAAGTGAGATACAAAAAAGGAGCGACTCTTTTCATCAAGAACCGCTCCTTTTCGCTATTTAGAGGTGGCTAAGAGCCACTTTTTTCTTTAGTCGATTTGCTTGCGTCTTCTAGAGCTTGCGCGAGCATACTCACAGCCGTCGCATAGAAGTAACTACGGTTGTAGTAAAGGAAGGCAGAGAAGTTTTGCGTCCCAATGTAGAGGTGTCGTTCTAGGGGACCACCGTCATCTTGCCAGGGAAGATCCACCAAAAGCACAGGGTGGTTGAGCGGCAGATCCAAAAGTCCCACGGGCTCAATCCCGCCTTTTAAGAGGCCATCAACGGTTTTATCCGCACGAATCCCTGTTGAAGGGGGAATCGTTTCGGGACGAATTTTTTGCTTTACTGGATAAAGTGGCTTTAACCCAGCTTTCCAGCCATGTGCTTTGAGATACGCCGCTACTGAAGCAATGGCATCGGCCTCGTTATTGATGATGTCGATAAAACCATCATTGTCCCCATCCGTCCCAAAGGAATTGAGAGAACTCGGCATAAACTGCCCATAACCAATCGCGCCCGCATAACTTCCCGTGACCGATACGGTAGGGAGTTTGTCTCGCCAACAAAAGTCAAGAAATTCAGCCAATTCCTTTTTGTAGAACGTGGCGCGACGTGTGTAGTCAAAAGCGAGCGTCACGAGCACGTCTAAGACGCGAAAGCGTCCCATATTTTTCCCATAAATGGTTTCCACCCCAATGATGGCGGCAATCGCATAGCGAGAGACTCCTTGAGTGTTTTCAATATGGCTAAAAAGTTCAACGTGCTGCTCGAGAAAGTCCACCCCTTTGGAGAAGCGCTCAGAGTTGACCATGTTGCGCTGATAGAGGCGGAAGTTTCTGTCTGGCGTTGTTGCGGGTCCTGTTTGGGGTTTAGGCGTCATGTAGCGCTCGGCAAGCGGAGAGTAGCGCGCCAGAGCGATCTCCGTTTCCAGCCAATCGTAGGGAATGCCCTTTTGAGCAGAGACTTCTTTGAGAAATGCGATGATGTCTTCGCGATCCGTATAATTGACGCCTGCCGCAGGTGCCTTGGCCCAAAGAGGCGTCATGACCCCTAGACCATAGAGCATGGCGAAGGTTCCTAACTGACGACGCGTTAACTTTGGCATTCAAGACTCCCGAAAATTTTTGAATGGTTTTCAGAATAGCATAGATGAAAAAAAGAGGACGGTGAGGCAAGAATCTGTTGCGACTTTGTCGCGTTTTCTTTCACGCTTTGGCAACCTAAGCACTGCGGCAACTGATAGACTTTCATTAAAAGCTTTTTTCTACCGCTATAAAGGACAGATCAATTGACGTCAAACCTTCCACTAGCGACGGGGTATTTCACACACGATCTTACCTCACTGACGAATCCCATTAAGGATGCGCCTGAAACTCCAGACCGACTTGCTTCCATTGAGCTCATGCTTATGGCAATGGGGTTTGGGGATCAGTTGCGTCGCTACGAGGTGCATGAAGCGCCACTCCCCGTGGTGCATCTTGCGCATGATCCTTCCTACGTGCAAAGTTTGGCTTTGGCGAGTGCTGGGCACGTTGAAGCCTTAGCAAAGTGGCAAGCGGTAGATACGCCAGTGGGTCCGCTCTCTTACCGAGCAGCGCTAAAAAGCGTAGGCGCCGTGATTGAAGCCATTGATGCGGTGATGAAGCGCGAAATTGTGAACGCGTTTTGTGCGGTGCGCCCACCAGGACACCATGCAGGGCGTCGCAGCGGTGGAGGCTTTTGCTACTTTAATAACACCGCGATTGGGGCGCTCTACGCGCATAAGCGCTGGAACTTAGAGCGCGTCGCGGTGCTTGACTTTGACGTGCACCACGGAGATGGAACCGAAGAAATTTTGGGCAGTAACCCTCACTTTCAGTTCTACTCTCTTTTCCAGTGGCCACTTTACCCCAACCGCTTAACGGAAGTAGTGCCCAGCAATGTTATTCGGGTGCCGCTCGAAGCGGGCGCGGGTGGTGAAAAATTGCGTGAAGTGGTAGAGACCGTTTGGCTCCCAGGGGTGGAAGCCTTTAAGCCACAACTCATTTTGCTCTCTGCCGGATTTGATGGGCATGTGGAAGAAGCCATGGCACAGCTCAAAATGGAAGAGTCTGATTTTGCCTATATGACCGGACGCCTGATGGACGCGGCAGAAGTGCTTTGCGACGGAAAACTCGTGAGCGTTCTAGAAGGCGGTTACAGCTTACGCTCTCTGAGCCGAAGCGTGATGAGTCATATTGCTACCCTTGTTAACCAGCGTCGTAAAACGGAGTAGCGCTCAGCATGGGTCAACTCAAAGAACACCTCAAAGAAGGCGTTAAGCCGCGCGAGCTTTGGTCTTGGGCGGCTTATGATTTTGCCAATTCGGGTTATACCACTGTGGTTCTCACGGCGGTGTTTAATACCTATTTTGTGAGCGTCATTGTTGGAGATTCCGACTACGGCACGTTGCTCTGGACCGTGGTGATCGCCATTAGTAACGCTGTGAGTATGCTCACAATGCCTGTGATTGGACTTTTGGCTGACGCGCGTGCACAGAAAAAACGTTGGCTGTTGGTTGCGACGGCAATGTGCGTTTTAGGCACTTTTGGGCTGATGGGGACGGGGCCTGGCACCGTTGTGCTCGCTACCTTCATGATCATGCTCAGTAACTTTGGCTACAACGTGGGCGAGTCGCTTTGCTCAGCGTTTTTGCCTGAAATTGCGCGTGAAGAATCTGTGGGGAAAGTCTCTGGCTGGGGATGGTCAATGGGTTACTGCGGTGGTCTTGTCACCCTGCTGCTCGCCATTGCCTGGACGAGCTGGAGCATGAAAGCGGGCTACAGCACCGATTTACTCGTTGATGGGACGCTCTTTATTACGGCTGCTGTCTCTGCGCTAGCGGCAACGCCTATCTTCCTTTTCTTAAAAGAGCGCAGTACGCCTCGCATGAAAGAAAATAACAGCAACCTCAAAGCGCTTTTTGTGAGTAGTTTTGAAGAAATTCGCCATACGCTGGGAAGCCTCAAGGTTTATCAGGATTTTGCCCGTTTGGCGCTCTGCGGCTTTTTCTATCAAGCGGGTGTGTCAGTGGTGATTACGCTCTCAGCCGTCTACGCAACGGCAGTCATGGGCTTTACCACAGAAGATATTCTCATCATGGTGTGCGCAGTGAATGTGACAGCCGCTGTGGGTGCTTTTGGCTTTGGGTATCTTCAGGACCGAATCGGTCACAAAACCGCCCTCGCCATTACGCTTGCGGTTTGGCTTTTGATGGTGCTTTGCGCTTACTTTGCGACCGAGCGCTGGATGTTCTGGGTGGCTGCCAACTTGGCGGGCATTGCGATGGGGTCGAGTCAGTCCGCGGGACGTGCGATGGTGGCCGTGTTTGCACCAGAGTCGCGCTTAGCCGAGTTTTATAGCTTCTGGAATATGATGCTTTGGCTCTCAGCGATTGTGGGCCCGCTCACTTATGGTTTGATGACGGCAATCTTTCATAATAATCACCGCTTGGCGATTTTAGTGACTGGTCTCTTTTTTGTGGTGGCGCTACTCGTGCTTCAACGCATCAACATTGAACGAGGCCGCAAAGCTTCTGGTAATCTCACCGCCTAAAAAGCGATTTTCTACCTCTTTTGGAGGATTGTGGCGCGGTGCTCTTTCGACTTTTAGCTGATCACAGAACAAGGAGCGCCGTGGCACAATGTGAGGATGACAGAAAAAGACAGACTGTCCAAACGAAAACAAAGGAGACCCCATGTCCACATTGCAAGAACAAGTACGTGAACGCGCCTTAGCCTTAGGTGCACCATTCGGATTGGTGCCTGACAAGGTGACGGTACCCATCATGAGCGAAGATCCTGAATCCGTTAAAGGCTTGAGCGTCATCGCTCGACGTCTCGCGGCAGCTTCTTTTGCCATTCGTTTAGCCAACGCTCTCCTGGTTGACGAAGACGACGATGAAACGCGCGCCACGATTCGCGAAACTTCTCGCAACTACGGGGTCGACTACGATATGACGCAACGCGAAATCAGTCTCTTGCACGGTGACAACACTGAGCGCGATATTGAAGACGTTAAGGGCTCTGAAGAAGCGATGGCAGTGGTGGCTTGGGCACTAAACGGTGGTCCTGCGCCTGTGGATCCCACGAAGCCCTCCGATATTGACGCAGCACACAATGTGGTGATTCGTGGCGAACATATTCAGAAGTTGATGGAGCAAGCCGAGCTCGTGCCACAGCTTGAAGTGGCAGCCTTGATTGACCTTTATCGTCTTTATGCTGAGCAGGGGATTGGGGATCAGAAACTCGTACGTGCTCGTCGCGTCGCTTTAGAGTGGTTCTTGGTGCGCGAAAACGACTGGTTGCGTATCCGCTTCTAAAAAACACTTAACACAAAAAAATCTCGGTCTCGAAAAAATGACGAAGCCGAGATTTTTTTGTCTGTTTATCTTTGGTAGGCCAATTAGTAGCGGCGGGCTTCCCAGAGAAGCGCAAGACCAAAGACACCAAAGAGAGCGCCAGCAAGACCGTCAATCCAGCGAGATAAGCGCAGATAGCCGCGGCGCATCACAGGAAGGTGAAACACGAGTGCCACAAGCGCAAACCAGAGGAACGTTTCTGCGACAACAATGCCAAAAATCCCCCAACGCATGGAAGAGCTCATATCGGGGGTTAACATCATCGAGAAAATCGAGGAGAAGTAGACCACCGCCTTGGCGTTAGCGAGGTTCGTAAAGAGCCCCATCGTAAAGGCACGCACCTTAGAGACAGGAAGCTCTGCGGGTTTAGCACCACCTTCAGAAGCTTCTGGCTTACGCAGAGCACTCTTTAAGAGGTTGTAGCCCATCCACATCAAGTAGAGGCCGCCCGCGACAAGAAGCCCGCGGTGAAGCCACGCGAACTGTTCAAAAATCCATTGCAAGCCGATGAGCGACAAAGCAGCCCAGAAAACCACGCCCAACGTGATCCCAGTCACGCCATAGAGCGCCTCAGCGCGAGAGCGGCTTACTGCGGTTTGCGTCACAAAGAAAAAGTCGGGACCAGGTGTCATCAGTGCGACGAGATGAATCACCATCAGACTAAAAATAAAAGACATCGTTATGGCTCAAGTTAGGGAAAGGGGGAGTTGGCGGCGAGAAACCTCATGCAAGAGAAACATTCTAGAGGTTCTAGGCTTAAAAATCGAGTGAGGAAGATCGCTTAGTTGGGAGAGGAAAGCAGAAGTAGAAAAGTCCTCCTTTCCGAAAACAGTAAAGTGCTATTTCGCCTAAAATGGCTCACTTTCTTTAGAAGACTGGCAAGAAAAAAGGTCACTAACACGAAGCTAGCGACCTTTTCTGAGAGAACCCGAAAAGTAGTTTAATTCTGCTTATTGAGTTCAATGATTCGACGCGTATCCGTGGCGAGATCGTTGAGCTGCAGCGCATCGTAGCTCTTTGCAATCAAGTCAAGGGCTTCATCGCGCTGCGGCGTATTCTGGAATTCTCGTACCACGCGCTGAGCACGGTCAATCGCGGCCACATAAGCGTGACGCACGAAGTAGTACTTCGCCGTGGAGAGTTCGTGCTGAGCCTGTGCAATCACGAGCTCCTGCATACGACGACGGGCTTCTGGAGCATACTGACTACCTGGGAATCGGAGCACCAATTCCTTGAAGATGTCAAATGCTTCGCGAGAGGCGTTAGCGTCACGTTCAGCCACGTCTTCGTTGGTAAGCCAAGAGAACCAGCCATCGGTTTCGTTGAGCGTCGCGAGTGCTTTCATGTACATAACGTAGGCACTATTTTCGCTATTGGGATAGGATTGGAGATAGCGATCTGCAGCTTGAATAGCTTGAGCAGCATCCCCGTCCTTCCAGTAGGCGTAGACGAGTTCGACTTGAGCCTGCTGGGCATAGCGACCGAATGGGTAGCGAGCTTCCAACTTAGAGTAGTAATCTTTCGCTTGGGTCCAGTTACCGTCATCGAGACTGGAGCGAGCTTCTGTATACAATTTGTCTGCCGTCCAATCAATGGTAGGATCTTTGTCGAGCGACTCAAGCCAAGAGCAAGAGGCAGTCGCCAAAGTAATGGCAGTGACAAGAAGGCTTCGAACAACGAAGCGCTTAAAAGGAAAAGTGAAATTCATGACGAGCAAAAACGAAAAGAATTTAGCTGATTATAACGATCTCTCCGATTTTGAGCACGGAGATGACGGTGACGATGGTGACACTTTACCAAGTTTCTTGATCGAAAGGGTATGGGGAGAACGCTTAGATAAAGTTTTAGCGAACTTAATGCCCGATGTTTCTCGCGCTCGTCTGCAGAAGTTGATTGAAGAAGGGCAGGTTGAGGTGAATGGCGAAGTCGTTACAAAAATTCGCCAAAAAGTCTCTGACGGCGATGAGGTTCAACTCTTAGAGGAACCCCATATTGATGAAATGCTCGGTGCGGAGCCGCAAGATGTACCGCTCGAAGTGGTCTATGAAGATGATGCCATCATCGTGATCAATAAGGCGCCAGACCAAGTGGTGCACCCTGGTGCAGGGAACCCCGATGGCACGATCATGAACGGGCTTCTCTTTCACTATCCAGAATTAAAAGAAGTGCCTCGCGCGGGGATTGTGCACCGCCTTGACCGTGATACGAGTGGTTTGATGGTCGTAGCGCGTACGCTTTCGGCACAGACCCTTTTGGTGCGCCAACTCCAAGAGCGCACTGTGAAGCGCGAATATTGGGCGATCACGCTGGGGAGCGCCGCGCGCGACTTTGTGGTCGATGTTCCAATTGGACGTGATCCGCATAGCCGTACGCGTTTTAAGGGCTTCCCGGGAAGCATTGGCGTGAAAGCGAAACCCGCTAAAACACGTGTGCGTTGCGTGGGTTGGAGCGAAATGGAAGGTCTTCCAGTTTCCTGGGTGGCATGCCGCTTGGAAACCGGTCGCACGCACCAGATTCGCGTGCACTTAACAGGGGAAGATTTGCCGCTCATTGGCGACCAGGTCTATCGTGGTCGTGCCCCAGGCTTTGCGGTGAAACTAGAAAATGCACTGGATTTTCATCGTCAGGCGCTCCACGCCTCTCGCTTAGGGCTATTGCACCCTGTAACGGGTGAATATATGGAATGGTTTGTCCCGCCACCCGAAGATATGATTAACCTCATGGAGGAATTGTGCTTTGGTCCTTGGGATCGCCCTGTGAATGTGTTTGAAAAAGAATTGATCTAACGAGAAAAAATGAGCGAACTTTTTAAGCCTGGTCTTGATATTTTGCAACCCGATTGGCGTCAGGCCACGACGCCACGTAACGTCGATATGCTTTTCACCTGCCGCGATGGTGGGGTATCAAGTGGTCCTTGGGGTAATGCCGAGGGGATGATGGGGTTTAATGTTGGAGACCACGTTGAAGATGCGCCGAGCTGTGTGCGAATGAACCGTCAACTCGTGGCGCAATTGGTCCCAACGGATCCTAAGTGGATGAAGCAAGTACATGGGTGCACGATTGTCGAAGCCGATAGCGTGACGCCAGAAACCGAAGCTGATGCTGCTTGGACGCGCACGCCTGGCGTAGTCTGCACGGTGATGGTGGCAGACTGTTTGCCCGTTCTTTTAGCGGACAAAGGAGGGGCAATCGTGGCAGCGGTGCATGCGGGGTGGCGAAGCTTAGCCGCAGGGATTATTCAGCGCACGATTGCCAAGATGACCTCTGCAATGGGTCGCCCGTTGGACCTAGTTGCCTGGTTAGGACCGCGCATTGGTGCAAGTGACTTTGAAGTGGGGCCTGACGTCCTTGAAGCGATGCTCACCACGCTTCCTGAAGCACAAAAAGCGTTCACGGAAAAAGAAAATTCCGATCGTTTACTGGCGGATTTGAGCGCACTCGCTAAAATGGCGCTCGTGGGTGCGGGGCTCGAAGAGCGAAATATTGTCGACGCAAAATTGAGCACTTACGCCGATCCCAAACGTTTCTACAGTTATCGCCGTGATGGCGAAAAAACGGGTCGTCATGCTGCAATGGTATGGATTAAACCCGAGAAATAATTTTTTCGAAAAAAAGTACCCCAAAAACTAAGAGAGATATCTATGGCTACGATTCCTGTTGTTGGTTTTGTGTCCTTGGGCTGCCCGAAGGCGCTCGTGGATACAGAGCGTATCGTGACCGAATTACGTGCTCGCGGCTATCGCATTGGGCAGTCCTATCGTGATGCCGATTTGGTGATTGTGAACACCTGTGGTTTTGTGAATGAAGCCATTCAAGAAAGCTTGGAAGCTATTGCTGAGGCACTGCGCGAAAACGGTCGTGTGATCGTTTGCGGTTGCTTGGGTGGCCGAAAAGAGGCTGACGGGAGCAATTTTGTGCTCAACCAGATGCCTAAAGTTTTGGGCGTCACGGGACCAGATTCGGTTGATGAAGTGCTTCGCCTCGTGGAATCTCATTTGCCTCGCCCACACGAGCCTTGGGACGATTTGGTCCCAGCTTGTGGCGTGCGTATGACCCCGAAGCACTATGCCTACCTCAAGATTAGTGAAGGGTGTAACCACCACTGCTCTTTTTGCATCATCCCAAATATGCGCGGTCGCTTGGTGAGCCGTCCTATTGGGGACGTGGTGCGCGAAGCGGAGAGCTTAAAGAGCGCAGGCGTCAAAGAGTTGCTCGTCATTAGTCAAGATACGGCGGCCTATGGGGTCGATGCGAAATATAAGTTCTCCTTTGCCAATGGGCGCCCAGTGAAGACGCGTCTGCTCGATTTGTGTCAAGAATTGGGCCGCTTAGGGATGTGGACGCGTTTGCACTATGTGTACCCGTATCCGCATGTCGATGAGATTGTGCCGATGATGGCCGAAGGGTTGATTCTCCCGTACCTTGACGTTCCTTTCCAGCATGCACACCCGCGTGTTTTGAAGGCGATGAAGCGCCCTGCGAACGCAGAAAAGAACCTTGAACGTATTGCCGCTTGGCGTGCTGCTTGTCCGGATATCACAATTCGCTCGACCTTTATCGCAGGATTCCCTGGCGAGACGGAAGAAGAGTTTGAATACTTGCTCGACTTCTTGCGTGAAGCGCGCCTTGATCGAGTGGGGTGCTTTGCGTATTCACCAGTGGAAGGGGCTCAGGCTAATGAGCTCGAAGGACAGCTCCCTGAAGAAGTCCGTAACGAGCGCCGTGACCGTTTGATGGCCCTGCAGGCAGAGATCTCTGCTGAGAAGTTGCGCGAAAAGATCGGCAAAACGCAAGAAGTGCTCATCGATGAGTTTGATGAAGAAGCTGGGCTTGCTATCGGTCGTACCAAGGCGGATGCTCCCGATATTGACGGGAAGGTCTACATTGAAACGATGAAGACCTATAAGCCAGGTGACTTCGTGAAGGTGACGATTACGCAGAGCGAAGAAGAGTATGACCTCGTGGGCGTTCCTGCCGATGAACCAGAGCTTCTCGCACAAAAGCAACGCGAAGCCCAAGAAAACAACTAACAGAAATTGCTTAAAAAGATTGATGACTACACTGAAAAGCTCGGTGTAGTCATTTTTCTTCTTCACTCGAGAGGACAGAAGCGAAAGTGTTTCGCTAAAATCCTCTCCATTGATTTTCGGTCATGGGATGTGGGCGTTGGGCTCCTCCTCTAAAAAAGGAAACGACCGTGAGACAAGAGGTTTAGCCGACTAAGGATAGACGTTTTGTCTGACGGGACTCGTTCCCAAAGCTTTTGTTATTTTGGAGTTTAAAAATGGCCGAAAACCTGACAGTTAACGTCGATGCCTTAACACCTGCGCAAATTACCGAAAAGGTCTTGAGCCTTTCGGTAACAAAGAGCACCATGCCCTTGGGACAACAAATCCCTCTGGCACTCTTAGCAGGGTTTTTCATTGGGCTTGGGGCGCTCTTTTGTTCGCTCTTTGCCGCAGATCCAGCCCTCACCTTTGCGGTTCGTAAACTGCTCTCTGGATTAGTCTTCTCCGTGGGGCTTTTCCTTGTGGTGGTAGCGGGTGCAGAACTCTACACCGGCAACACGATGGTTGGGGGCGGCGCAATGGATAAGCGCATCACCTAGTCGATGACGTTCACGAATTGGGTTAAAGTCTGGTGCTTTAATTTCTTGGGCGCCCTCTTTTTGGTCTTCTTAGTTTTCTTTGCCCATGTCGCTGATATGGGGCCGATGGCTAAGGGGATGATGGGCATTGCCGTGGGTAAACTCACCCCCGACTGGTTCACGCTCATGTTTAAGGGCATCCTTTGCAACATCTTCGTTTGCTTAGGCGTGTGGTTGGCTTACGCAGCTCGTGGCGTGGTGGACCGTATGCTCGCTGTGCTTTTACCAGTGACCGCTTTCGTTGCGCTCGGGTTTGAACACTGTGTGGCAAACATGTACTTCTTGCCAATGGCCTATGTCTTGAAGCTCGCAGGCTACGCTCCTGCTGGTATTGATCTTGACGTTATTACGCTTGGCAACATCGCGAAGAATTTGACGGCTGCTACGGTGGGTAACACCATTGCTGGGTTGCTCTTGGTGGGTGTCTATCGCCAAGCCTTTAAAAAGCGTGGCTAAAAAACATTTTCCTTTTTAAATGAAGTTGGGCTGAGGCAAGAAAATCCTGTCTCAGCCTATTTTTTAAGCAATTTTCTCTCAAAGAAGTGATTTTCTTTGCGAGAATGCGTGCTCAAAATGCGACAAATGCGCAAAGACTTTGTGCTTTGCGCTATGATGAGCAGCATCGAATAATTTTGCGCAGTAAAAAATGCGCGAAGACTCACATCGCCGCTCTTAGGAAAGTCCAATGCGATCGAATAAACTCTTGAACCGTGCCATCGCTTTAGCACTGACGACAATGAGTACCTTGGCTTGCGCCGTCTCCTTAGGGGATTTGACTGTTCAAAGTCGCCCCGGAGAACCCATGCAGGCTACCCTCCAAATTGAAGATTTAGACCTTACGATTTCGCCTTTGCTCGTGCGAGTGGCGCCCCCATCGACCTATTTGCGCGTGGGTGTGCCCTGGGCTCAGCCTGTGCAAGATTTGCAGTTAGTGCGAGACGGTTCTCAGTCTACAATCCAAATTAAGGTGGTCGGGACGAATCCGCTTTCTGTGCAGTCGTTCCCTCTTTTGATCGAATTGAACGCCGGCGGCAAAGTTTCGGTGCGCAACTATCAGATTGTGGCGCGCGATGGTCACTTTGAAGTCCTAGAAGGCGCAGTGGCGCCTGCCGTGGGTACCTCTCACCCGATGTTGAGTGGCGCGCCAGAAGTGCAGGGTGCAAAGAGCGCAACCGCTCCTGTGAGCGCTAAAGTGGTGACCAATAATGCAGAAAACGCAGTAAAGGCACCAAAGAGCGCTCCTGCAGAAGCTCAGAAGCCTGCAGTGCAGCCCTTGAGCGCGCCAGCAGAAAAAGCAACGGCTAAGCCCGCCGCAAAGCACCGTGCTCCTGAAATCGTGCGCGAATATGTGGCTTTGAATGGCTTTGATGCCACGCAGCCCTTTAATGTGCAGCGCAGCATGACGCTCTGGTCTGTGGCGAAACTCTATTGGCCAAGTTACCGTGGTGCGACGCTCGAACAGTTGTTGATCGCTTTCCGTAACCACAATCCAGAAGCCTTTGTGAAGGGCAATCCTGATGAACTCTTGAGTGGCTCTAAGTTAGTGCCACCTAGTGAAAAGGATGTGTTTGCGATTGATGCGCTTGAAGCCTTTAAGGAAATTCATGGCGCCAATACCGCCGTACCGCCTCCGACACAGAATTTGATTGACGCGCAAAAGCTCTCCAACACGCTTGCTGGAAAGGTTGCTGATGCGCAGGATCGCGAACGCACGGAAGGCAAAACCCTTGAAGACATTGAACGCGCAGGGCGTGCTGCTTTAGAAAGCGGTAAAGAAGTCCTCAATGGGAAAGACTCTGCTGTAGAAGCCTCTGGTTTGCAGGCTGCCGCGGACGCGAACGCAGCTCAGGGAGAAGGCACTCCTTCCGCTGAGGCGGCTTCTGACAAGAATGAAGAACCTTCAAGAGCTCATAACGATGATGCAGCTGACGCTGCTGCCACGGGTTTGAGCCCCGAAGAACCTAAAGCCGAGGAAGCTAAACCCGAAGAGGGCGAAAAAGCGCAAGATTCTGCTCAGTCTGAGGGAGTAAGCGCAACTGAAACGAAGAGTGAAGAGGCGGCGAAGGTGAGCGAAGAAGCACCTAAGGCTGAAGAAGCTACGCCTGCCGCTAGCGATAGCGCACCATCCTCTGAAGCCGCTTCAAACGCTACAGAAGAAAAGAAAGCTGAGAGCGCCCCAGGAGACGCTAGCGCTGAGAAGCAAGACGCTCAAGAATCCTCTTCCTATTGGTGGGCTGGGTTAGGTGGTCTTATCCTGCTTCTTTTGATTTGGTTTATCAAGACGCGCCGTCGTGACGAGGAAGAAGAGGAAGAAACGAAACCCAAGGGAGTGATTCTTCAGTCTGAAATCAAGCCTGCCACTGCAGCCGCGCTGAGCGCAGTTGAAAAGACTGTTGATGAAGCGGTGAAAAATGGCACCACGGCTGGCGCCATGGGTGTCGGCAGTATGGCTTACTCCGAAGCGCTTCAAAAAGAACTCAAAGAAGCAAAGGCTGATCAGCCCTGGCTTGATCCGAACGATGAAGAATTGCCGCCTATTGATGAAGAACTTTCTTCGGCTGCGACAGCTGAACAAAGTGAAAAAGCCGGCCAGGTGATCAAGTCTGTTTCTCTTGACCTCGATGAGGGTGAAGAAGAGGAAGAGGAAGAGGCTGGCGCTAAAGACGAAAAAGGCGCCAAAGAAAATGCCCCTGTGAGCAATAAAGAGCTCGCTCTTCAGGCTGCGCTTGAAGCGAAATACAACCTCGCGAAGTCCTTCGTGGGGATTGGGGCACTCAATGAAGCGCTTGAATTGCTCGACGAAGTGCGTCGTCGTGGCACGCCTGAGCAGCGTGAACGTGCTGCGGAATTGGCGGCAACGATTCCTATCGCTTCGAGCAAGGATAAAGCCTAAGGGCGGTGTCTTTGACTGTTGGAGAAATAAGCTAAGTGGGCAAAGTGGCCTTAGGCGTCGAATATGATGGCGCGGCTTTTAATGGGTGGCAGATCCAACCGGACTGCCCCACCGTGCAAAAAACGCTAGAAGACGCAATTGCTCGTTTCTGTTGCACGCCCGTGCCGACAATCTGCGCGGGCCGCACTGACACAGGGGTGCATGCGACACATCAGGTGGTGAGCATTGATGCGCCAGTGGATCGCCCGATGCGCAATTGGGTTCGCGCGCTCAATACGTTTTTGCCTGAGACGGTTTCTGTGCGTTGGGCTCAGAGTGTCTCAGAAGAGTTTCATGCCCGCTATAGTGCTCGTGAACGTACGTATGAATATTGGATTTATAACGATCCGATTCGTTCTCCCATTTTAGAAAAGCGTACAGGGTGGGTATTCCGAGCGCTTGACGTGGAGGCGATGCGCGAAGGGGCAAAGTGCCTTTTAGGGGAACATGATTTCACGAGTTTTCGTGCGGCAGAATGCCAGGCCTCGAGCCCCATTCGCACGGTGACTCGACTGGATATTTGCCAGCAGGGTTCCCTTATTGGCATTCGTATTTCAGCCAATGCGTTTTTGCAGCACATGGTGCGCAATATTGTGGGGACGCTTATTTATGTGGGCGTAGGACGAGCATCCCCAGAGTGGGTCGAAAAAGTGCTAGCAGCACGCTCTCGCGCTGAGGCAGCTCCCACCTTTAGCCCATGTGGTCTTTATTTAACAGGGGTGCGCTACGAAGGCAATGAAGTGCCATCGCGAGGCGCTAGCCCATTTGGATGGTCTTAGGCGATGGAGACGCAAGAGGCGAGCGCGATATAATCAGTGCTCACCATTTGAAGTCTTCACCGATTAAAACGAGAACACGATATGAGTTGGTTAAACCGTATTCTTCCGCCAAAAATTAAACGAGATAACGAAAGTGATCGTAAACCGAGTCCAATCCCTGAAGGGGTTTGGACGAAGTGTCCTGGCTGTGAAGAGGCACTCTTTCAAGAAGAGTTGCGTTTGAGTTTGCAAGTCTGCCCGAAGTGTGGCTACCACCACCGTATTGGGGCTCGTGCGCGTCTGTTTGCCTTTTTAGATCAGGAAGGGCGCGAAGAGATTGGCTCTCAAGTCTTAAGTGAAGACCCCTTAGAGTTTGTCGACAGCAAGCCTTATCCCAAGCGCGTTGCGGACTACACCGCTAAGTCGGGTGAAACTGATGCCTTGATTGTGATGTCGGGGACCGTTCGTCAGCAGCCAATGGTCGCCGCCGCTTTTGAATTCGCCTTTATGGGCGGCTCGATGGGTAGCGTCGTTGGCGAGCGTTTCCGCTTAGGCGTTGAAGAAGCTATTCGCCGTCAGTGCCCCTTTGTTTGCTTTGCTGCCTCGGGTGGCGCTCGTATGCAAGAAGGTCTTTTCTCCTTGATGCAGATGGCAAAAACAACGGCTGCGATTACGAAGCTCTCTGAAGCGGGACTGCCCTTTATTTCGGTGTTAACCGACCCGACCATGGGTGGCGTTTCTGCTTCCTTTGCCTTTATGGGCGATATTGTGATTGCAGAGCCTCAAGCCTTGATTGGTTTTGCTGGTCCTCGAGTGATTGAGCAGACGGTGCATGAAAAGTTGCCTGAAGGTTTCCAGAGAGCAGAATTTTTGCTCGAAAAGGGACAAATTGACATGATCGTGGATCGACGCGATATGCGACCCAAGATCTCAATACTCACGCAGATGCTGATGCGAAAAGCACCAGTCACTGGCGTTTAAAAAATCAAAATTACTTTATAGAGAATAACCGCGCGAAAAGGCAAAATGCCCCGTGCGGTTTTCTCAGTTAAAGTGGCCTCGAAATTGGAGATTCCTGAGGAGGATGCCTCAGGGATGAAAATTGGAGAAAAATGGTGTTAGATAACACGTTGTCGAGTTGGTTAGAACATATTGAAACGCTTCACTCTAAACCTATTGATATGGGCTTAGAGCGCATGAAGGAAATGCTCGCTCGTATGAACATTTCCTTTGCGGGGAAGACGGTGATTACAGTTGGTGGCACGAATGGGAAAGGGTCGACCTGCGCAATGCTTGAGAGTATTTATCGTGCAGCAGGCTACAGCACCGGGATGCACACCTCTCCACACTTGCTTCGCATTAATGAGCGTTGCGTTGTGAACGGTAAAGAAGTCTCCGACGAACGTATGATTGCAGCATTCCGTCAGGTTGAAGAAGCCCGCGGCGACATGACGCTTTCCTATTTCGAGTACACAGCGCTCGCTTTCTTGAAGATTTTCCAAGAAGAAAATCTCGATGTCGTTATTCTCGAAATTGGTCTCGGTGGTCGTTTAGACGCCATCAATACGATTGACTCTAATGCCGCAATTATCGCTACGGTGGGGATTGACCACGTTGCTTTCTTAGGAAACACCCGCGAAGCGATTGGTCTAGAAAAGGCGCATATCTATCGCCCTGGTTGTGCGGCCATTTTGAGTGACCCAGATGCCCCAGTGACGGTTCGTGAGTGGGTGGAAAAGATTGGCGCAGTGAAAACCTTCGCGGGCGAAGATTTCTCCTACGAAATTGAGCCTGATGGTCGTTGGACTTATTGCAAAGGTGAGCTCACTTGGGCACATTTACCCGAGCCCGCGCTCGTGGGGATTAATCAGTACCAAAATGCCGCTGGGGTGATGAGTGCAATTGTCGCCTTAGAGGATCGTATTCCCGTCTCGCGCGATGCGATTGAAGCGGGACTCAAGAGCGTTCGCTTGACGGCGCGCTTTGAACTCGTAGCAGAGGATCCTTTCCCCATTGTGATCGATGTGGGTCACAATCTTCAGGCAGCAGAAGTGTTAAAGAAAAATATTCTGGCCACAAAGCGCCCCGATGAACGCACGATTGCTGTCTTTGGGATGTTAGCTGACAAGGATATGCAGAGCGTCTCTCGTATTTTGAAAGACGTGTTTGATGAATGGTATGTTGCCTCGCTCACAGGGCCTCGTGCCGCTAGCGCAGAAGAGTTGCGCTCTGCGATGCTCGCCGCGGGTATTGACGCGCGCAAAATTCGCGCCTGGCCTGATGTGCGTAGCGCCTTGATGGCTGCGCGACAAGATGCAACAACTATTGCAAATCAAGAAGTTGAGTCGATTCACGCGCCTGAGCCTGTTAGAATCATCATATTCGGATCATTCGTGACAGTCACTGCGGCCGCTGAAATTTTTGCCAAGGAAGGATTCACGATTTAAATCGCTGTGAGTCTGTGCAAAAGGCCGATGTTGAAGCTTTGAGCGCTTCAACTCGATGAATGAGCCCCCGCACGGACGACTCTACGTCTCGTGAGCAAAGTATTCAAAAGAGAGTGTGTTATGGCTTTTCCCAATCCCTTTAAACGCGAACCTACGTCTACCCCGAGTTCTTCTACGTCTCGCGTTGAACCCCATTTCGAAGGAAATGGTACGCCGGCGCCAGAAAATAATGACTCGCCTTGGACAGTCTCGCCCGACGATGGCCGATTTGGGACGAGCGCGCAACCGCCACTGAGTGTTCCTCCGAGCGTTCCGCCTCAGCAGAGCGCTAAGCCGGCTGCGGATGTGCCGCCAGTGACAACGCCTAGCGCTACCACGCCACACGTGGAAGAGCTCGCTCCAGTGAGAGAACCTCTCACAAAGGCTGTAGAAGAAGAGCCGCGCGCTCCTCAGACACCTCAGGCCTCCCCCGCGCCAGAGCAAAAGACGGAACCCGCGAAGAAGTCTTTCTTTGCTTCTTGGGGGAAAACGAAGAGCGAAGAGCATGGTATCGTGCCAAGCGATCAGGAACTGCTTCTTCGTCAGAAAACGCGTAACCGTTTAGTGGGTGCTGCTGCGCTCCTGATGGCTGCCGTGATCATTGCGCCTCTTTTCTTAGATAGCGAAGAAGCGCTCGAGGAACCCAAGGTCTCGACAGAAGTGCCTGCGGTGACAGAGGCTCAACGAGTCGAAGTGCCGATGGAAGCGACTGCTCCAAAGACGGCTGATGCGCAGAGCGCTGATCAAAAGGATGATAACCAAGAAGCGACGAAACCCGCCGCTACACCACAGGCTGGTGGCGCCGTAGCACGCGTGAATGTCTCGCCCGATATGGTTTCTGACCAGAATACGCAACCCGATGCCACTGCTCGTGTGCAGGCTGCCGTGAGCGCACAAAAAGCGAAGGTGGAACGCGCCGCTGCGGAAGAACGTCAGAAAGCCCAGCAAACTCAGCAAGCGAAAAAGCCTGCCGCTGAAGAAGCCGCTCCTAGCGCAGCTGCGCCTAGCGAAAAGGGCTACTTCGTGCAGGTGCTTGCTATCGGTAACGAAGCCAAAGCTGATGCCGCTGTGAAGCGTATGCGTGACCATGGTCTTCCTGCCTACAAGATGAAGGTGCAGGGACGTAACCTCTGGCGCGTGCGTGTCGGTGTCTTTAAGAGCCGTGAGCAGGCCAATTCTGCGATCGGTAAGCTCGCTTTGATTGGCTACACCGATAAACTCTCCCCTGAACAGCAATAAGCCAGTCTGAATTCGGCTAGAATCTGCGCAAAACTTTTTGTGGAATCGCTAAACAGATGAATGAAATTGATTGGATCATCCTGGCTTTGCTCTTGGTTTCGACCATTGTGGGCATCATGCGTGGCATGGTTCGCGAAACGCTGGCTATTGTGGGTTGGATTGTGGGCGCCATGTTAGCGCTTCGCTACGCGGGCGACTTAGCTGACCAAATCCCTTTACCGCAAGCGGGCGTGATTGCGCGTACGATTGTCGCCGCTGTGGTGATTGTTGTGCTCTGTTTAGTCGCAGTGGGGCTCTTTGGTGCGCTTTTGCGTAAGTTGATGGAAGTGGCATCACTGAGCTTTGAAGACCGTATTTTAGGCGCTGTCTTTGGGTTTATCCGCGGCATTTTAGTGACCTGCGTTTGCGTTTTTGTGTTTGGTCTTTCCACTCAGCTCTCGGGGAGCGATTTGTGGAAACAATCTGCCCTGATTGGTCCTGCGCAAACCTTGATTGATTGGTCGATGCCGTATTTACCGAAGTGGGTGCAAGATTTGCGTGGTGTGGCCCCGATGATTGATGTCCCTGTGCCACTACCCGTGCCTAGCACGCCCGCCCCAGAGCAAGCACCAAGCGCTCAACCTGCGCCTGCTGCTTCTTAAAGGAACACCCATGAACGCCTCTACTTTGTGTCGCTCCTCTTTGTTAGGTTCGTCTGTGAGATAGAGGCGTTTTGTTTGAGTCAGAGAATAGAATTTTTGCGACGAGGATGTTTTAGTGAATCCTTCGCGCACCAAGCTTTTTAAAACTATCTTTTCATTTTTGAGGAAATTTTTACTATGTGCGGTATTGTTGCACTCATGTCTAATGAGGCAGTTAACCAGCGAGTCTATGATGCTTTGAATCTCTTGCAGCACCGTGGTCAGGATGCGGCCGGGATTGCAACGCTTGACGGGTTACAGTTCAACATCCACAAAGGCATGGGTATGGTGCGAGACGTGTTCCGCACGCGCAATATGCGTAACCTTTTGGGCAATATTGGGATTGGTCACGTTCGCTACCCGACTCAGGGTTGTGCCTCTTCGACCGAAGAATGCCAGCCTTTCTATGTGAATGCACCTTTTGGGATTGCGCTTGCTCATAACGGTAACTTGACCAACGCTGATGATCTTCGCCAGGAGCTCTACGATACGGACCGTCGTCACGTCAATACGACGAGCGACTCTGAAGTGCTTCTCAACGTGCTCGCGAGCGAAATTTCCGCTGTGACGCAAAACGGTGTGCGTTTGACGAAGGAAGGCGTTTTCAAGGCTGTGCATGAAGTGCATCGTCGTGTGCGTGGCTCCTACGCTTGCGTGGCGATTATCGCTGGTAAGGGGATGCTTGCTTTTCGCGATCCGAATGCCATTCGTCCGATCTGCTGGGGTACGCAGGAGCGTCCCGACGGCGGTCGCGACATCATGGTGAGTAGCGAATCCGTGACGATGATTGGTTTGGGCTTTGATGTGCAGGGTGACTTGGCCCCGGGTGAAGCGATGTGGGTTGACCTTCAGGGCAACGTCTCCTTCTCCCAGACGGTTGAAAAGCCTGCGCTCTCACCTTGCGCCTTTGAGTTCGTCTACTTTGCTCGTCCTGACTCCGTGATTGATGGGATTAGCGTTTATGGTGCTCGCTTGCGTATGGGTGAATACTTGGCCGATACCATCGCTAAGCAAATTCCGCTCGAAGAAATTGACGTAGTGATGCCGATTCCGGATAGCTCGCGTCCTGCGGCTCAGCAGCTCGCTGCGAAGTTGAACTTGTCCTACCGTGAAGGGTTTATCAAGAACCGCTACGTGGGTCGTACGTTCATCATGCCGGGACAGTCTGTGCGCCGTAAGAGCGTGCGCCAGAAGTTGAATCCGATGCCAATCGAATTCAAGGATAAGAACATCCTCTTGGTGGACGACTCCATCGTGCGTGGCACGACGATGAAAGAAATCGTGCAGATGGCGCGTGATGCCGGCGCGAAGAAAGTGTTCGTCGCGTCTGCTGCTCCTCGCGTTCTCTACCCGAACGTCTACGGGATCGATATGCCGACTCGCTCGGAGTTGATCTGTGGTGACGGGAAGACGGGCGAAGAGGTAGCAAAGATTTTAGGGGCAGACGCTGTGATCTATCAGTCGCTTGAAGACTTAAAGAGCGCGCTCCACGATATGAATCCGGCTATTCCTCGCTTTGACTGCTCTTGCTTTGATGGCGACTACATCACGGGCGACATTGATGAAGCCTACCTTGATCGTTTATCCAAGAAGAGTAACGAGAAAGCGAAAGAACCTACACAGGACGACGCTACCGAGTAAAATAAGCGGCAACTTTTGTCATCGCTTATTAAGCTCAAAGACAAAAGCTCGGGAGGAAGACTCTCGGACTTTTGTTTTTAGAGAAGAAAAAATACCACTGAAATGATTCATCGAGACGAAACGCTCAAAAAGGTTGGCGCTGCCCTTTATAAGAAGTCTTTTAAAGAGTATCGCCGCTATATGGTTTTCCGTGCCCGTTGCTTCTGGCACAAACGAGAAATTGATGATTTGCTCGCTTTTTTTGACGAAACACCGCTTCGTCGAGAATTGCTTGCACTTGTCCCTTCGTTTGTGGAGCAACCAACGCGCGCTTTTTTCTATAAGGCCTCGACCTGGGAAGAACGCCTCGCGGCGGTGAAAAACCATGTGATCACGCTCGAAGAGCATTTTTCGCCAGAGTTTATTCGCCAAATCTATACGAGTGGCGCAACGCTCTGGGACGATGAAATTGAAGGGAAACGCCTTCACGTCGCTTTGCGCTTTCACGCGGGACAGCGTAAAGAAGGGTGCATAACGCTTGTGATGCACTGGGAAGGGGTGGCACTTTTTCAGGTCTTTTTGCGCTTTGATCGCAATGCCGCGGGAGAGCTTGAATGCATCATTGGTGCGCTTCAAGGGCATCCTCACGGAGGCGAGAGCGTCAAACTCCTTACCAAGGCTTATGAAGGCTATCGCCCAAAGAATTTGATGTTCTACTTGGTGCGACTTCTCTCCGAAAGTGTCGGGGCAGTGCGTATTCGCGCGGTGACAAATGAAGGCTACTACGCGATGAATCATGTACGCTTAGACCGTAAACTCAAAACGGACTTTAGCGCCTTTTGGACAGAGTGCGAAGGCGTCTTGGATCCCAAAGATTCTCGCTTTTTCTTAATTCCTGTGGAAGAACCTCGTAAGTCGCTCGAAGAAGTGAAAGCAAATAAACGCGCGCAATATCGCCGTCGTTTTGAAAAGCTTGATGCGATTAAAGTTTCGGTCCTTCAACGTTTGCAAAAAGGATTAACTCATGCTGACTCTCTCTGATCTCCCTGCTGGGGCTTCTCGCATTTCTGGTGAGCAGATGCTCTCCTTAATGCAAACTCATCCCAACGAGCTCACCATTGTTGACGTGCGCGATCCCGATGAATTTATCACGGGGCATATCCCTGATGCGTACTTACTTCCCTTGGGAGCTATTCTCGTGGGAGATTTAGCAGGATTGCCTGAAGATAAAAGTACGCCGCTTTTTGTCTATTGCCGCTCGGGGCAACGTTCGGAAACGGCGGCTCAGGTGCTTGTGGCCTTTGGCTACGAGAAGGTGATTAACTTTGGTGGTGTGCTTGATTGGCCGTCCACTTTGGTGCGCTAAACGTCATCCTTTTTTTGGAGTTTGCCATGAAAAACGTTTTGATCACGCTCACTATGAGCGCGTTAATGCTCGGATCGACCGTTACCGTGGCGGTCACCGAAAGGAGTGCCTTAGACGAATACCTCAAAAAAGAGCAGTGGCAAGCCGTCACGTTGCCTGCGCCAGGGGAGCACTACGCGCGCGACTATGTGGGGCTCGAGATGGCGTTCACTTTAAAGCGCCAAAGCGACACCACGGACCCGCTGCCCTTTAATAACTCCTACAGCGGCGTGATGCCCATTGTGATGGATGCGTTCCTGCGTATGGTGGTGCAAGACGCCAAGATGGTGATTAAGGACATTGAGGCGAAAACCTTCGAGACGCAGGTGAAAAACGTCTCTTGCTTAGGTTCTGTGGCGCGAGGCGTGGATACCGAAGTAGATATGGTCAAAGGTAAGCCCTATACGATCTTTCAGCGTCTAGTGTGCCAAAACGAAAAAACAGGAAAGCGTGTTATCCTTGAGCTCATCACGCACGCCAAGAAGGCCAAAGCCTTAGACGGCAAACCCTATCAAATCACAGATAAAGTTTTGCGAGCACTCATTACCAAGGTGGCTCGATCTGACTATCTGCAATAATCAATACGAAAAACCCGCTCAAGTTGAGCGGGTTTTTGTTAGCGCTCTTTTAAGGGCGCTTTACCGTAACGGTGACCTGTGCGCTTTGCCCCTCATCATCAGTGACGGCAATAAGGTGCTTACCAAGGGAGAGGGTGGCGGAGAAGACTTCTCCTGGGCGCGATTCTCCCAAATAAACACTCTTATCGTACCAGTAGAGCTTTTTCACGCCTTCGTGAGCAGAGGCTCTTAGCGCAACACTAGCTTCAGTGGGTGAAGCTGTTCCCACAAAAAAGACGGCACCTTCAGCGGGTTGGCGAATTTGTGGAGCATTTTGACGAGCTGCCTGAGGGGCGCAGCCTGGTGCCCAATCGGGCAATGCCTCTGGAGTATGTCCCTGACGCATGGCGAGCGTGACCAAATGCGTGGGCCAGCTCTCCACATAGCGCGTCTCTCCCACACCGAGGGCACAAGTTCTTAATCCCGTAGTTGGATCCACGCTGATGCGCTTTAACCAACCGCTCTCAGCAATGGGGCTTTTTCCTGGAATAAACCAAGCTTTAGTGGTTTCAGTGCAACGGGCGACTCCTTGGGGATCTTTGGCGAGGTCGCCCGTGTAGCGACACACTTCCACTTCCGTCACTCCTTCGGGGCGCTCTTCTTCCTGAGAGAGCTCTTTGGCGGAAATTTCAAAGCCAGACGTATTGACGAGTGCACTCGCCGCATCGACAAAAAGTGGGGTTGCTACGTCTGCCCCTTTTAATTTGGCGTTGGGGCGACTGTTGAAGTTACCCAACCACACAGTCATGGCATAGGGACCAACGAGCCCCGCTGCCCAAGCATCTCGGTAGCCATTACTGGTCCCTGTTTTAATCGCAAGAGGAACCATGAGAGAGCGAGAGGTGACCTTGTAGCCTGCGCTCTCTAGCATCGCTCTCACAACCCAGGCGGACTCGGCAGAAATGAGCGGTGTGCTTTGGACTTCCCCTTGAGCACGCGTCAGTACGATCTCGCGCATGATGCCTTGGTTAGCCAGAGCGCTGTAGAGCGCAGTGAGTTTTTGCATGGAGAGCCCCGCGGTTCCAAGCGCAATCGGTAGCCCATAGTAATACTTCCCTTGCGGCAGGTTGGCGCCTGCCGTTTGAAGTAGATCGTAGAGGTCTGGGTGCAAGCTGCTTTCAAGCGTTAAGGCAGGAATATTGCGACTTTTGACGAGCGCTTCTGTCGCAGGAAGTGGACCCATAAAGTGCCCATCTTCATTTTTGGGCTGGTAGCCTCTCCAGTTCTTTGGCTCGTCGAGCAGGATTGAACTGCTATGAATGAGCCCTTGATCAAGGGCGAGCGCGTAGATAAAGGGTTTGAGCGTAGAGCCTACACTGCGAATGGCACGCGTCCCGTCAACCTCACCTTCAATCTCATCGTTAAAGAAGTCAGCGCTACCAATATCGGCTAAGACTTCTCCCGTGCGGGTATCCATTAAAAAGAGCGCTGCATTTTTAATGCCGTAAATGCTAAGCGAGTCCACATGGCGTTTGATGACTTGTGTGAGTCTCTCGTTAAGCGCCAAAGATAAACTCCCCTCGATACGCGCGGCTCTTGGGAATTCGCTTTGCACTTGGCGTACGTAATGGGGCGCCGCAAAGGGCAGACGCGTAAAGTTTTCTTTAGGAATCGGGGAGAGGAGGGCAGACTCTAAACGCGCAGGAAACACTTCGTTGGCAATGAGGGACTTTGCGAGCTGCGCCCTTGCACTTTCAAAAGCTTCGCTTCCCGTGATGGGATTGCGCTTTACTGGGTTTTGAGGAATCACAGTGAGCGCAGTCGATTCGCTTGGTAAGAGCGCTGAAGCGGGCTTATGAAAGTAAATTTGTGAGGCCGCCGCAAGTCCTTCTACGTTTCCACCATAGGGGACTAAAGTGAAATAGGCTTCTAGGAGTTCGTCTTTACCGTAGGCTGCTTCGTAGCGCAGCGCCCAAAGGATTTGGTCTAACTTCCCGCGCAAGGTTTTCGTATTGAGGTTTTGCTCTATACGAGCTACCTGCATCGTGATGGTGGAGGCACCAATCGGACGTCCTAGTAAAGACTGTACTGAAGCGCGAATGAGCGAGAGGGGGTTGACCCCTGGATGCTCGTAGAAGTAGCGATCTTCATAGGTAAGTGTGGTCTTCACAAGGTCGGGAGAAATATCGCGCAATTTCACAGGTAACCGATAAGTACCATCCTCGGCAAGCGAGAGGCGCAAGAGTTTTCCGTCTCGATCGTAGACCGCCGAGGAGTACTTCACGTTGGAGAGAAGTTCCGGTTTTGGCATCTCCCGAATCGTCCACATAAGAGCAGCTAGACCAACCGCCACGATGGCCACTGCGCTCCCTACCACGATGGGTAATGTTTTTGCCATGAAGTACCTCCTAAAAACTTTTCGCTACTTTTCTACGCTGATCGTGCTCATTCCTGTCGTTGCATTGACACTCTTTGAGCGCGTAGAGCGAGCGTCGGCAGCTGGGAGCGTAAATTTCCCAGGATGCGTTGCTCGAAGCTGATAGCTAAGGGGGATCTCGCCTTCAGAACCTTCGACGACGAAGGCGATGCGATCTTCATCAGCAATGCGCTCTACGAGAGGATAGAACGGACGATTTTCCTCTGTTGAGTTCATCAACTCAAAGCCAGCAGGGAAGAGATCTGTTACCACAATACTCTCTTCTCGACTACCTTGGTAGCGCGAGAGGTTGAGCGTCACCGTGATCACATCGCCTAATTTCACACTCGTAAGTTTTTCGCCTGTTGCCGTGGTGAGGGTCTTTTTGAGTGTGAGTCCATGTTGGATGCCAGCAGGGGGAACACTCGTGGGGTAGCCCGCCTGAGTCCAAGACCAATAAAGCGGGACTTTGGCGCCAGAGAGCTCCCAGGCTGCACACCCAGGCGCGCTAAAGCTCACCGAGGTGCTTTCACGTAGGGCAGAGGGGACGACGCTTGTGAAGCCTGGCATAAAGCGTTGGCAAATGGCTTTTACTTCACCAAAGCCTTCCGCTTTCGCCTTCCAGTCACCCTTCACTAAGTTGCGTAGCGCAGCGAGCGCAACGCCCTGATCAAGCTCTGCAGGAGCGCCTTCAAGAAGCGTAAGCGTTTCATCGACCGCCCCGTCCTTTAGCGTATTGAGGGCGGTGAGGTAAAGGGCAAGCGCCTTGGCATAATCCTCTCCAGGCAGCACCGTTATGTGGCGAGGCATCAATGCTTCAGCCTCTTTCTCCATATGGAGCAATCGATAGCCCTCAGCCATGAAAATAGCGACAGGCGTTTCTTTCCAATTCCAGCTCAGTTCTAAATTGCCTAAGCGTTGACGTAACCATTCGAGTTGCTCAGAGGTAATGAGACCAGCGCGCGTCATTTCCAAAATTGCATAAGCAACAGACTGCGCGACAAGCGGATCTTGAACCTCACTACTGTAGAGGTTTTCACGCATTCCGCTCACTATCGTTGGCGCAAGTGTTTGCGCTTGAGAAGGAATAGCGTGCTCGGTGAGCGTGAGCAAATAGTCAAGAGCCAACGCGCTCATGAACCAGTCGACTTTCTCTTCTGGCTCCTCGCCCGAACGCTTCATGATGAGGCCTTGCCAAGAAAGCTTCTTCGAGATGGCTTTCATCGCCTCTGGAACGGTCTCTTTAAGGCGTTGAGAGACTTCTTCAGAGGTGAGCCCTAGTGCTTGACTCAAGCCAGTTTCCCCTGCGAGAAGCGCCCACGGGTAGCCTGACCAAATTGCGCTACCCACTTCTGCGCGTTGCGTTTCCGAAGAAAGCGTTGTGAGAAGCGTATTCATGAGCGGCAAGGGGCTAGGTGCTACACGCAATTCACTCTCTGCTTCAAAGGGGAGAAGCCCTTGCTGAGTGCTAAGCGTCATCACTTTTTCTTTGCCATTCGCGTGCTTTGCAGGCGTCCAACGCCCCCAAAGGCTTTCGGTGCGCTTCAATGTAGCTGGGCGCATGCTCATCGTGACCTCGCGCTCTGCGCTTTGCGCCGTTGGGGAGGTGGCTTTAATTTCGAGTGTGGCGGCACCAGGCATTTGCGAGACTACCCCTTGGAGCACTAGAGTGCCGTCTTTCCCTGGCGTAAGATTCAGCGTGCTCGTTAGAGGAGACACCGTGAAGGGGCCAGTCGTACTTGCCTTGAGGGCAGCCTCCAGTGCTTTATCTGAATTGAGAGAAAGCGCCATATCAAAGCGATCGCCAGGTGCGGCAAACTTTGGCATTGAAGGCGTGATGAGAAGTTCTGGACGCACAATAGTGCTCGATTCTGAGAGCCCCAACTGCGTCGCATTAGCGCCAAGCGCCACAATGCGCAAAGTGCCTTGATAAGAGGGAGGCAGATTGATCTGGTGCTTCTGAGCAGTGGGTCCTACAGGCACAATCCCTAACCAGCGTACGGCGGTTTCACCCAACTGACGGCGGAAGGGGTTGGCAAGCACGCTACGAAGTGCCGACATTGCCGCTACTCCGTCACCGCCTTCTGGCGACAAGCCTGGGAAGGAGAGTCCTTCAGGCATCAAGCTTGCGAGTGTTTCATAAGTACTGGTCATGAGACCGCGCGTTTGCATTAAAGCGTGAAGAGGATCTTCCACTTGGTAATTGGTAGCGCGCAGGAGTGCTTCGTCCACTGCCCACAAAAGGGCGTGCCCCTCAGCGTCAGCCTTGATTGAGAAGGTGATCTCATCGGGATTAGTCTGCAAGTCTGGTGCGCTGATTTCCATGGCCAAAGTGTGCTTCTTGCGATTCACAAAGAAGGGTTCAGTGGCAACGCTATAAGCCTTCATATAGCGGTTAGCCCAACTCGATGCACGCACTAAAGAGGTCGTGAGCCAATACTTCCCATCAGCCTCAGGGGGCAAGGTGAAACTCAATTCATTTTGCCCGGCTTTTACCTTTGCCCATTGGTGCGCTAACACTCCATTGGCTTCAAGCGACAAAAGTGCTGTCCCATCAAAGGGCGAAAGAACGCTTAATTTGACTGTGTCGCCTGCCTCATAGCTATGCTTTTCAAGTGCCATTTTCATGTGCGCAGTCGGAAGCCCTTGTCGCGGGTGAGGAGCATTGCCCATCACAAAGAAGGTAATATCGGAGAGAACGCGACCAGAAGCGTCTTTGACGCGCAGGGCATAGTCCCCAGGCTCCTCTGTGGGAAGAGTGACAGCGGTGAGTCCATCTTCTGCCGTGGTGGCCGTTAACGTTTTCATCACGTCAAAGGCGGGTGTTTCACGATAGGAGAGGTAACCGCGATCATCTGCGCTCAACTCGGTGATGTAGTGGCGCTTAGTGACTTCAATCGTGAGCGCGGTATTCCCCACGGCGTGGAGTTCATGATCGACGAGTGCGAGTTGGAGTTCTACCGCGTCTTTAGCCTGAAGGGCATCGAGAGGCGTTGCCGAATTCTGACTCTTCCACCCTAAGAGATAGTCGTAGGGCGAGACAAAGAAAGCGGCGTCAGCCGAGGTCACACGTGCCCCAACTGCATCAGTGCCTTCAATTTCCACTTCTACTTTTTGTAGAGAGCTCAGATGCGTTGAAAGAGGAAGCGCAATAGTGGCGCGCCCCTCTTCATCCGTCTTCGTGGGCGGAATGCTTAATTCTTGTCCTTGCGTTAATGTGGTTCCCAAATTGGCTTCATAGGGTGAGGTTTCGCTACCCACTAGAGGCAATTGGAAGGTGAAGTCTTTCCAACCCGCAAATGTGATGGAGCTAGGGGTACTTAGGCGTAGACGTCCGCGCAAGGTGCGATCTGGTGCAGGAGAGCCAAAGTCGTAATTTAGACTCGCCTCAAGCATGGTCTTTTGATCGAGCTTCGCCCAGCCTTTGCTACTAGGCACAGCCGGGGTTAGCGAGAGAACCATACTTTCGGGTTCAAAGGTTTGCACACGGATATTGGTGCTCGTGAGGAAGGTTTCTCCTGCCTTGAGCCTTAGTTCGTAGAGCCCAGGCAAAAGGTTGGCAGGAATTGTCCATTCGGTTTCTGCAAGCCCATTGGAGTCGAGTTTAATGACTTCGGTTGAGAGCGCTTCTCCCACAGAAGGGGCAATGGTGAGCGTGAGTGGGGTACCAGGCTCAATCGCGCTCCAGTTAAGTTTTTTCGCGATTGCCCCGATGTGCACTGTTTCGCCTGGACGATAAAGTGCACGCTCAGTGACGAGCATCGTACTCAAATCATTGTCTTCATAATGCGGCCCTCTGGCATCAAATTGCCAGAATTGGTCTTCTGTTTCCCAGTGAAGCGGTAACCAAGCGAGCACTTCAGAGGTATCAAAGTGCGCGTTCTCTTTTTGTGGCGCTTCGCGCTGCCCCCCAGTAGAGGGCGTAATCACGCTCCCCGTCATTGTGACTGCGGAGCGACGAGCAATAATCGCCACGGGGCGGCGTTCATTATCAAGCCCCGTGATGTCTGAAAAGCGCGCCATCCCAGAGCTATCTGTGCTGACGGTTTCAAGCGCTAGCCCATTGATGCCGACAAGGTCAAGCGTGAGCCCAGCGCGAGGTTCTCCAGTGGAGACATCAAGCGCAAAAACAACAGGGTGCTTTTGATTCACCTTACCAATTAGGCCAATGTCGCTTACGAGAATACGTTTATTCGTTGTTAAAACTTGACCTTCTTCGTTTTTGAGAGCGCTAGGGGCGAAAATTTGTAAGTCGTAAAGCCCAGGCTCCAAAGCGCCAGCGGCAAGTTGGTCCAGTTTGAGCGTAATAAAGCGCCCATCGGTACTTTCAGCCCCTACATTTTCCATCTTGCCCGTGAGTGCGGTCGCCAGGGTTGCCTCATGGTCAGGCACTTCGGAGAGCCCGTGTTTGACCGCAGTGAGCGCCAGATAGGGGTCGCGTACGCGGTTGAGTCGCCATTCGATGGCCTTTACGCCTGCCGCATGCAAGGTCAGCGATCGCGTGCCAGAGAGCGTAAGCATGTTGCCTGGCTCCATGAAAGCGAGGCGCGCGTTTTCTTCTGGGAGTGCCACGACCTTAGCCCAATTGCCTTTGAGTGTACGCTCTGGCGTTGGTCCAAAACCTTGTGGGACGACAATGAGCAGATAGCGGTTGGGCTGCGCTTTCACCTCGAGGACGATATCGTTATTTTGATGGCGAGCTCCCTTAACCACTTTGGGCGTAAGTCGACGAGAGGCTTTGACAACTTCCTCTGTAATGACGGGCGCTTTGGTCCAATCTGCTTTTTCGATAGCAGAGGGGCTCACTTTTTCAGGGAGCTCATAGATTTCGACCGTTTTAGCAAATTGGCTTTGAGGGGTCTCAAGACTAGGCGTGAGCGTGAGTCGATACGCGATGTCCATTGCGTCAGTTTCGACTCTTTCCACATTTTGAAGTCGCAGTTGGTAGAGTTCTGTCGTGCCAGGTAAGTCAAGCGTGAGTTCTAGCCCTTTCCCAGAAGTTTTGAGTGAGTCATCAAGAATACTCTCTACGGAACTGAGCGAGAACGTGACGAGGCTTGCCTCAGCTGCAGTCGTCAATATTGGCCACTGGATGCGTAGCGCTACATCTTTCCCGATATCTTGCTCCCAAAGGAAGGTTGGAGAACCAAGCGTGACAGCACTATTTTTAGCCGCAAGCTTGACGGCGTTTTCTACTGCCGCGCGCTGAGGAACAGCCGTTAAGAAGGAGAGCTCAGCAACAAGACTGCCCACTTTTTGTGGGTCAGGAGAGGGCCAAAAATGAATTTGGCTATTGGCGGAGAGCGGGAGCGTTTGTGTGCGCAGTTGCTTGGTGTTGAGATACGTTGCTTTAGGAAGTGTTAACCCATCAAGACTCACTTCAAGCGTTTCGTGTGGATTCCAAGGTTCCGCAGGAAAGAAGGTCGCGGTGTTAGGCATTTGACTCCAGCGCCAATAGCCTTGACGCTTGGGTTTAAGAATGAGTCCCGTGACGGGCTGACCATCGCTCCCTAAGACTCGACGGCAATTCGCGAGCGGATTTTTAACGTTGGGATAGGCTTTTTCACAGCGCGCTTTATCGATTTCAAAATGTACGGTTAAGGGCGCTTTAGCGTTAACGGGTTTCTCGAGCGTTGCGGTTAAATATGCCGTTGGGATACTGCTTGCCGCTAAACTCAGAGAGCTACTTAAGCTCAAGGCCACTAATAAGGATGTCTTTTTGGAATTAAAGTGCACTGTTGCCATTATCGTGAATCTCATCAAAAGCAGAGAATGTTAGATTCACTCTAATCTATTTAGCGCGAGTTTGCTAGTTTAGGCATGCGCCGCGGCAAGGAGCGTAGCGTAAATGACAGTGTTGAGGGTTTGGCGCTTAGAAATCCCCATAGCAAAGCGCTGTGCGGCTTCCTGCTGCGCGATAAATTCAATGATGAGCTCCTCAGCTGGGCGCAAGAAAAAGCGCGCGCCATGGCTTTCCAAAATAGGTGCACAAGGCGTATTGAGTTCATGCGCAACTACCATCGCATTGAGAAGCGTGAGAAAGAGTTCATCCGTGCGCAATACGCGTGCCCAATCCATTTGAGAGGAAAGGGGCGCTGTGATGACCGATTTGGTGATGACTGCAAGCCCCGTTTCGATTTCGCAAAGGGCAGTGGGCTGGGCAATCAAAGCACCGCGTCGATAAATATTGTCAAAGCTCTCTGAGACCGTCGCCGCAGGAACAAAAGGAAGGTGAGAGAGCCCCGCGTCACCCGCTAAAGAGCTCTGCAATTGCTCATCGACAAAAACAGCTTCGACTCGCATACCTGCGAGAACGGCGCTTGCTGTCGTGAGCCCAGGGCGTTGGCAAAAAGGAAGTCGCCCTAAAAGAGGCGGAATATCATCCGCAATGGGTTCTGCTGGAGAAAAGGCGGGTTCAGGAGCTCTCTGTGGTTCATAAGCGGGGGCGCTTGGCGTCACTGCAGGAGAGGGTTCTGGAGTTGGAACGGGAGCAGCGGTAGGCAATGCAAGCGGTTCGAGCGGCTCTTCTTTAGCGCGAATCCCGTCGTCTGGCATTTCTTTGACGGGTTCTGAGCGTTTGGCAATGGTGTGAAGCCACTCGCGACGAATGCGAGAAAGCCCTAAATTGTTAAGCGAACGTGTGCGACGGCGCAAAATCCAAAGCACGATGAGTAAGAGAAGAAAGATGACACCAGCCCACAGTATCCACTGCCCTTTTTCTGTGGAGAAAAAGACGCGCATGGTTTCCTGAGAAGGAATATAGGCCAGAAAATCTTCTCTAGAGGACATCGCTCACTACACTCACAAACAAATCAAAAAAGAGAACCACAGACTTCTATTGTCGCACAAAAATCAAGGATTGAGCGAGTCCGCAGAAAAAGTTATCGCGGAGCGCGATGTTTGGGCGGCTTTTTGCCTGAATGCGTGCCAGTACGCTGATTGTGTGCTGGACGGGCACGTTTGCTGTGCGAGGGTTCAGCCTTTACAACCCCCGCACGATACCCAGGACGCGTTGCCGCTAAAAAGGCAAATACCGTGGGCAGTTTGGGAAGCGAAACGGCATCTTTTTCTAGGAGTGCTCGCCACTCATCGACTCGGAGCGTGCGGATGCTTTCTGCAGCGCCCGTCACATCGGTGGCGACCGTCAAACGAGTACTGGGGTGCAATGTTGCCACCAGTGCTTCAAGTAAGCCTTGGTTGCGGTAGGGCGTTTCAATAAAGAGTTCTGAGGTTTCTTCTCTCGCGCTCACGCTCTCAAAAGACTGAATGGCAGCACGGCGCTCTCCTTCATCAATTGGCAAATAGCCATGAAAAGCAAAGCGCTGACCATCGAGTCCTGAGGCCATCAAGGTGAGTAAAAGAGAGGAGGGTCCCACAAGCGGCACCACGCGAATGCCTAGTTCATGAGCGCGGCGCACGAGTAGAGCACCAGGGTCGGCAATCCCCGGGCAACCCGATTCGCTCACAATCGCGGCATTTTCTCCTTGGAGAACGGGGGCGAGCCAGCTATCAAGCTTTGCAGGATCTGGTTCGTGCCCAATTTCTTCAATGGCGAGCTCAGCAATGGGGAGCGGATGGCCGAGCATTTTGAGGTAGGCGCGTGCGGTTTTCGCCGCTTCCACATAAAAGCGACGAATTTGGCGAGCGCGCTCCACCACGAGCGGAGGAATGCTTGCTTCAAGCGTATCCTCGGCAATGATCGTGGGAAGAAGATAAAGAATGCCGGCCATCGAGTTCACCTCTAGCGGTTAGTGTTTGCCAATTCCAGGGAGCACTTCCACGCCAGCCTTGGCGAGCATCGAAGTGAGCACCATCAAGGGGAGACCAATCAGCGAGGTCGGATCGTCAGAATTTACGCTTTCCATCAAGGCGATCCCAAGGCGTTCGATCTTGGCGGAACCCGCGCAATCGTAGGGTTCTTCACGATCGACATAAGCTTCAATCGTTTCGCGAGAGAGTTGGCGCATTTTGACGGTGGTGTGGGACTTCACCCCTTGAGCGACGCCATTGGCATCAATCACGCAAACGGCAGAGGTAAACACAATTTCGTTGCCCTGCATTGATAAGAGCTGCTCAATCGCGCGCTCACGCGTGTGGGGCTTTCCTAAGCGCACGCCTTTTAAGTCAGCAACCTGATCGGACCCAATCACCACGCTCCCCGGGTGCTTATTCCAAACGGTGCGTGCTTTGAGTTCCGCCAAACGCAGTGCGGCATCTTGTGGGGTTTCACCAGGAATTCCCGTTTCATCCACATCAGGGCTCTCGCAGGTATAGGGGACACCTAAGCGGTCCAACAATTCACGACGATAACGAGAGCTCGAAGCAAGAATTAAAGAAGGCATATTGATTTAATCTTCCAAAAGAAAATTCGCTACACTTGTGTGGTCGAGCACCTACTGAAAAAGGGCTCAACAAGAAAAAGATGACTCGTATTGTACGAGATTCAACGCTCAGAGGAACAAGGAATCACCATGTCAACGTTGACGATTGATATTTTTGAGTTAGCAAGAAGCTGTCAAACGCTTGAGGGGGAGGTCATTCTTGAGGACCTGGGTCCCTTGCGTGAACGAGACCCGCAACTCACTGTTAGCCCGATCAAGTTTGTGGCAACAGGGCTGGGCTCGATTCGTCAGTATCCTGCGGTTTCTTTGAGTATTGAAGGCGAAGCGCAGACGAGCTGCGCAACGTGTAACCGTCTGGTGAGCGTGCCGCTGGCGCATGAACTCACCTTCATTTTGACGAAGTCGGAAGCTGAGGCTGACAGCATTCCGCTTGACGAAGACGAAGAAGACCAGGACGTGATTGTCGGGAGCACCACTTTTGATGTGAATGCTTGGGTCGAAGAAGAGGTTCTTCTCACGCTCCCGATGGTGGCGCGTCATGACGATTGCCACTACGAGCCAGAGCCTGAAGAGGAAGCGCCGAAAAATAATCCCTTCGCGGGACTCGCCGATGCGCTTAAAAAACACTCTTAAAAGTCGGAAGGCTTAAAAAGAAAGCTCATGCTTCAGAAGAAGTCATGAGCTTTCGTCGTTTTTAGTCTGGTGCTTTAGAGAGCGCGGCAATGATGTCGTAGAGAAGCGCAATGCGTGCCTCTGGTGTCGCACCACCAGTCGAGAGTTTCATACGATCTGGCGCCAACATACGTGCGTCTTTTCTTGACTGTAAGAACTTGATGAGCGTGAGCGGCTCGATATTCGCCTTTGGGGTAAAGGTGATTACGGTCGCGGTTTCCGCACTATCAATCTTACGAATCCCAATCGCCTCACACTTAATACGCAGTTTATGCGTAGCAATTAAACGCTCGGCTGCGCTTGGCAACTTACCATAGCGGTCAGCGAGCGCTTCGGTGGCCTGATAAATCGCCTCAAGCGAATCCGCGCTTGAGAGTTCTTTATAAAAACCTAGGCGCTGAGCCACGTCTGGCACATAGGTGCTTGGCAAAAGAGCTGGCGCATGAAGGTTGATTTCCGTTGTCGCGGCAAGGGGACTTTCAAAGTCAGGTGTTTCTCCGCGTCGCAGTGCTTTCACGGCTGAAGTGAGCATACGGTTGTAGAGATCGAACCCCACTTCCATAATTTCGCCCGACTGATGTTCGCCCAACACTTCCCCTGCACCACGAATTTCCAAGTCGTGCATTGCAAGGTAAAAACCACTGCCTAATTCTTCTAGGGACTGAATCGCTTCGAGTCGCTTTTCCGCTTGCTTGGTCATCGCACCGGTGGGTGGCGTGAGCAGGTAAGCGTAGGCCTGATGGTGGCTTCGTCCCACACGACCACGTAATTGGTGCAACTGTGCAAGCCCCAGTTTGTCTGCTCGCGCAATGATGATCGTGTTCGCAGTGGGAACGTCAATCCCTGTTTCAATAATGGTTGAGCAAAGAAGCAAATTAAAGCGTTGCTGGTAGAAGTCACGCATCACATGCTCCAACTCACGCTCGCCCATTTGCCCGTGAGCAATCGCAATACGCGCTTCGGGGAGCAACTTTTCCAGCTGTTCACGGCGATTATTGATCGTATCGACTTCGTTATGAAGGAAGTAGACCTGACCGCCACGCTTTAATTCACGAATAACGGCTTCACGAATAATGCCGTTATTTTCCGCCTGCACAAAGGTTTTCACCGAGAGGCGACGCTCTGGCGGTGTGGCAATCACAGAAAAATCGCGAATCCCTTCGAGGCTCATCGAAAGCGTACGAGGAATTGGCGTAGCGGTGAGCGTGAGTACGTCTACTTCAGCACGCAATTTTTTAAGCATTTCTTTTTGACGTACGCCAAAGCGGTGCTCTTCATCAATAATGACGAGCCCCAGGTTTGCAAACTTTACCTTATCGGTGAGAAGTTTATGCGTGCCAATCACCACGTCAACTGTGCCACGCTCTAAGCCTTCAAGTGTTTTCGTCGTTTCGCGCCCAGTGCGGAAACGGCTCAACTCAGAAACCGTAACCGGCCAAGCAGAGAAGCGATCTTTAAAGGTCTGAGCGTGTTGTTCAGCCAAAAGCGTCGTGGGGCAAAGTACAGCGACTTGCTTCCCGGAGGTGACAGCCACAAAGGCAGCACGCAAGGCAACTTCCGTTTTCCCAAAGCCCACGTCACCGCAGATCAAGCGGTCCATCGATTTGCCGCTTGTCATATCATCGACAACGGCATTAATCGCGTTGAGCTGATCGGGCGTTTCTTCAAAGGCAAACCCTTCGCGAAACGCATCGTACTCGGCTGGATCAATCTTAAATTTGAATCCTTCTCGAGACTGTCGCATGGCGTAAAGATGCAGGAGTTCAGCTGCGGTATCGCGTGCCTGTTCGCTGGCTTTTTTACGTGCCTTTTCCCAGTCACCGCGTCCCAAGGTGTGCAAGGGCGCATTTTCCACATCGCTCCCTGAATAGCGAGAGATGAGGTGAAGGTTGGCAATCGGGACAAATAAACGAGCATCGTTTTTGTAGTCGATACGCAAAAATTCTGCTGGACCATCAGGCATCTCTTTATATTCGAGCCCCTGATAGCGCCCAATCCCATGTTCTAAGTGCACCACAGGGTCGCCTACTTTGAGTTCTGAGACGTCACGCACGAGCATCTCGACGTTGCTCGCCGCATAGGCTGAGCGACGTACACGAGAGCGACGCGGAGAAGCTGCATAGAGTTCACTTTCTGTGAGAATCGTGATACCAGGGTCTGCGAGTTCCGCGGCAGCAAAAAGAGGGCTCACCGTGAGTCCAACAGGACTATCACTCGTTAAAAAGTCCCCCCAAGAATTCACTTCGGCATACTTTAAGCCGTTCGAGCGAAAGAGTTCACTCATTGTGGTCTGTCGACCAATACTGCTCGCGCAAATCAAAATGCGATGGTGACGCGTTTTTTCTGCGTCCGTAAAGGCCAAGAGGTTAACGAGCGGGTTTTGACTCTTACGATCAACAGTGACCGTTTTGAGATGTGTTTGGCGCGCAACGGCTTTAGCATCGGGTGTCTTAAAGGAGAAGCGGGCAAACTTCTCTAAACTCAAGAAAAATGCTTCTGCATTGAGCCAGAGTTCGTCTGGTGACATTGGCGGGCGCGCAACGTCACCCGCGAGCATTGCTGCGCGTGAGGTGGTATCACGCATAAAGGCAGAAAGCGTTGCCTGAATGTCCCCAAAGGTCACGACTTTGGTGCTCTCGGGGAGATAGTCTGCAAAGGTTGCTGTTTCATCAAAAAAGAGCGGGAAATAGTATTCAATCCCAGGAGGAAGAACACCTTTTCCAATATCTCGGTAAATCAAACTCTTGGCTGGATCACCCGTAAATCGCGTGCGCCAGCGCTGACGAAAGTCAGAGAGCTCCGTTTCGTTTACTGGGAATTCGTGCCCAGGGAGAAGGCGAATGCGATCCACCTCTTCCATTGAGCGTTGCGTTTCAATATCAAACCAGCGAATGGAATCGATTTCATCGTCAAAAAGGTCCAAACGGAAAGGATGAGACGACCCCATGGGGAAGACGTCAATCAAGCTTCCACGCACAGCAAATTCCCCTGCTGCGAGCACTTGCTGAACGGCAGAGTAGCCAGCCATTACCAAGCTCTGACGAAGCCCCTCAATATCGAGCTTGTCTCCTACTGAGAAGAAGAATGTGGCGCCACCCACAAAGGAAACAGGCGCTAAGCGCTGCGCCACCGTGACAGCGGAAACAAGCACCACATCCACGCTGCTCTTAGATTGCGTCAAGCGGTAGAGCGTCTCTAAGCGCTCAGAGATAATGCTCTCTTGTGGGGAGAGCACGTCATAGGGGAGCGTTTCCCAGTCAGGGAACGTCACGACATTGAGCGTCGGGTCAAACCAAGGAATTTCTTGGCTCAATCGCACCACATCAATCGAGTCCGCACAAACGACGAGCAACTTTTCTTGGTGCTCGTGAAGCTCCTCGGCCATACGAGCAAGCGCAAGCGCATCGGGAGCAAGAGGGGGGAGCGTCAACACGCGGTGTTCGCCCGCCCGCACTTTGCGGATATCGTCTTTAACGAGAGAAGGAGTAGATGTCGACATAGAACCAAAAAATAAACGCAAATGGGGGAGCGGTGGTAACGGCGCTCCCTTAAGAAAAACAATCAACAGTTAGTCTATCTATTTTAAAGGTTCTTCTCTTTGAGGAAAAGCGAGAGCGTGGAAAAAGCAAAAAGGGCGATGCTTTAAAAAAACATCACCCCTTTCTTGTCAGACGCGCTTTAAATTAGAAGCGGTACTGAGCCTGAATACCCACGAGGTAGGCATCTAAGCGCTTAAATTCGCCGATCTTTTCGCCGCCAGCTTCATTGTAGAGCGAGCGCTCATGCACGCCGTGCAAGTGAGCGAAGGAGACGTCGGTCTGGAAGTTCTTCGACCAGTGGAAGGAAGAACCCAAAGCGAACCACCAGCGGTCAGCATCAGGAATCGTCCCGGTGCGCAACGTCGGATCAGAGATCGGGGAGCGTTCAAAGCCCAAACCACCGCGCAACGTCCAGAAGTCGTTGATGCGCACGTCGGAACCCACCGTGAAGAGGTAGGTATCACGCCATTCGGTCTTCATCGGGTAGGATTTCGGTAACTGAGACCAAGCTGCCTGAATTTGCTGGGCGGGAATACCCTGTTGCATCATCTTGGCAGCAGCGGCGTGAGTGATCAATTCGGAGTCCAAGGTCAAAGCCTGGAAGCTCGACCAATCGGTCTTACGAGCCGTAGCGTAGAAACTAAACTTCTTGTTGACGTCCCAAGCGGCGGAAATCAACCAGGAGGCAGGCGCGTCCATCGTGATGCCAGCATCCATCTTGCCTAAGCGAGACTTCACAAAACCGTCGCCTTCGTGCTTCACCTTAGAGCGGTAAGAAATACCAAAGCGCAAGTTTTCCATCGGGCTCCACATGAGGCCCAAGTTGTAGCCGTAGCCAACGCTATCGACCTGCACGTCAGCGGCGTTACCAGCGATGTTAAAGCCCAACTTGGCTTCCACATACTGAATGCTCACGCCAGCGCCAACGCTCAACTTATCCGTAATCTTGTAGGCAAAGTTGGGGTTCAAGTCCATCAACTTGATTTCAGCGCGGTCACCGCGGTTGGATTGTTCCCAGTCAGAGGAGTATTCCGTGGCTAAGCCAAACGGGATCGTGAAGCTCAGACCCATCCAAGCCTTGTCCGTCAACTGACGGGTAGCAAAGAGGTGAGGCACAAATTCAGGCTTCTTGCGGCCGTTTTCGTCATATTCCGAACCCTTGTCGCTCGAATAAGGGAGGTTAAGACCAATGCCCACACCACCGAACTGGAATTGGGTTCCCGTGTGCAACACCATGGAGGCCGGGTTGTAGTAAACGCCAGAGATATCCGTGCCGTCAACACCCACACCAGCGTAAGCACGACCGAGTGCAAGAGCGGACTGTTCAGTTAACTGGAAACCACCTGCGAGGGCACTGCCAGCAGCGGTGGCTAACATAGCGGCGAGGGCAGCCGATTTGACTGTGAATTTGTTCACTTTGTTTGCCTTTTTCTTGAGAAAGGTGCTCGATTCGGGGTTGTTCACAAAAAGAAAGAATCGACACCACTTGTCACAATGAAGGCGTCAAAATTAGCACATCACTTTTCTCTCGGCTAGAAGATTAACCTATACGGATGATATGGCTTCTAGAGCGCAAAAAAGCCGTCCAACACCTTGCATAACAAGGGATGAACGGCTTTTAGGCTTAAAAACGGATTAGCTTAGAAGCGGTATTGGAGCTGAACACCGAAGAGGTAAGCATCCAAGCTGTCATAGCTACCGACCTTCTTGCCACCGACTTCGCTGTAGAGGTCACGTTCGCCGATACCGCGCAAGTGCGTTGCACCCATATCGATCGTCAAACGATCGTTGTAGTGGTAGGAAGCGCCCAAGGAGAGCCAGAGACGCTTAGCATCAGGAATGATGCCGGTACGCGTATCAGCATAACGGATCGGGGAGGTTTCCAAACCGATACCACCGCGCAACGTCCACTGCGGGTTGAGACGGTAGTCAACACCGATAGAGCCGAAGTAGGTATCACGCCACTTGTTTTCGATAGCGCTCTTTTCCTGGCCATTCACGGTAATGCTCAAACGATCGAAGCTAGACCAGTCGGTCCAACGCAACGTACCGTAAACGCTCCACTGCTGGTTGATGTCCCAAGCAGCGGTCAACATTGCCCAAGCTGGGCCAGCCACGATAGCTTGACCGTCGAATTCACCAGTGACGCCCTTAGCTGCCAATCTTGGCGAGAGAGCTTGATTTTGGGCGGTTGTAGAGATGGAGAGGGTCCCCTTGGCGGTATGTTCCACTTCAGAGCGATAGGACAAACCGAAGCGGAGGTTTTCCGTCGGGCTCCACATCATACCGAGGTTCCAACCCCATTCACCGCTGTCAGCTTCGAAGTTGGCATCAAGGTCGACCATCGGGCCTAAGGATTTCTTCGTCTTCAACTGGGCGTCCACGTACTGGTAGGAGACGCCAGCACCGATGGAGAACTGATCGTTGATCTTCCAAGCAAGGCTAGGATTGATATCGATCACCATGATTTCAGAGTAGTAACCACGGTGGGAGAGACCCCAGTTTTCACCATAGCTCGTTGCCATGCCGAACGGAACAGTAATAGCCAAACCAGTAAAAATCTGATCGTTGATCTGGTGAGTCAAGTACATGTGAGGAATCGGCGTTTCAGAAGAACGACCGTTTTCGCTTTCACCATTGTCACCCGAATATTCGAGATTCAAGCCCACGCCGATCACGCCGCCCTGGACGTTCGTGCCAGAGTGCAAGGTCATCGTAGCGGGGTTGTAGTAGGCACCAGAGATGTCCGTTCCGTCCACACCGATACCAGCGTAGGAGCGGCCTAAACCTGCTGCGGATTGTTCAGTTAACTGGAAACCAGCAGCGTTAGCCTGAGTAGCAGCCAAAGTGGCACCCATCATGAGAGCCAGGGTAACAGGACGAAAAAGAAATTTGCGAGTCATGTTATTAATTTTTTCCCTAATAGGATTAAGTGGGGTTAAACGTCAGAAAAAAATTTCTAGACGCGATGTTGCGTATTTTGGAGATCTATTTTGCGGAAAAATAATTCAAAAACTAAGGGCAAACCCTATGTGATAGGCGGATGATGTGCGCTGAGAGGTTAGGAGTGGTTTGGTTAAGTCATTGATTTATATGAGAAAAATGACAAAAATTTCCCCTAAGAAAAAAGAGAAATTCACCTCAACGGATTAATCCACTGGAAATGTGTTAAAATGTTTCAACCTCTCAGAGAGGCGTTTTGGACTAAACAAAAATTTCTCCTCTTATAGTGAATACTCGCCTGTCAGAAAACGAACGGGCTCGTTAAAATAGGGAAGAGTTCAAATTTTTGTTGGAGACACCATGCAGGAAGCGTCCTCTATTGTCGGCCTCATCTGTGCCGCGGGCGTCGGCTCGAGAATGCAACTTGGTATGCCTAAGCAGTATCTTAAAATGGCAGGTTTACCGATGCTAGTGCATACAGCGCGTGCGCTTTGCGCTGTGACTCGCATGTCAGACGTTGTGGTCGTGGTGAGTCCAACGGACCCGTACATTGATGACTTGTTGCCCCTTTTGCCAGCGAAAGTGCGAGTGTTGCGTGCTGGCGGTAAAGAGCGTGCCGAGTCGGTGCGAAATGGTCTCGCGCAAGCGGGTTTCCCGCCGAGCGCTTATGTGCTAGTGCACGATGCTGCGCGTCCCTGTGTGCGACCATCCGAAATTGCGCACTTGATTGATTCGGTGAGCCAGGATGATCGAGTTTCGGGCGGTATTCTCGCGATGCCCGTGGTGGATACTTTAAAGCGTGTCGATGAAAAGAATTTCATCACCGAAACGGTGGATCGTCGTACGGTGTGGCGTGCCGCAACGCCGCAAATGTTCCGTGTGCGTGATTTGAGTTGGGCGCTCTCTGGCGATTTAACGGGGGTGACCGATGAGGCATCAGCCATTGAACGAAAGGGGCTCACCACAAAAGTCGTCCCGGGACGCACGACAAACATCAAAGTCACAGAACCTACTGATGCACAATTAGCGAAATTTATTTTGGGAGAACAAGCTATGTTCGGTATCCGTGTTGGTCAAGGATACGATTCCCACCGCCTGGTGGAAGGCCACCCCTTGATTTTGGGTGGCGTGGAAATTCCGTTTGAAAAAGGCTTAGATGGTCACTCGGATGCGGATGTGCTCTTGCATGCCATTACCGATGCGGTGCTCGGTGCTGCGGCGCTGGGCGACATCGGACAACACTTCCCGCCGAGTGATCCTCAGTGGAAAGGGGCAGATAGCCGCAAGCTCCTCAAGGCTGTGATGGAAATCGTGCGCCGTGAAGGTTGGCAGATTGGCAACTGTGACGCCACGATTGTGGCGGAACGCCCCAAGATTGGTCCCTTCTCCGCGCAGATTCGGGCAAGTGTTGCAGAGTGTTTGGGCGTGGACGTCAGCTTGGTGAGCGTGAAAGCAAAAACCAACGAAAAGCTCGATGCAGTAGGGGCTGAAAAGGGGATGGTTGCCTTTGCTGCTGTCCTTCTTATGAAAGAATAAACCCGCCTTTTTCCTGTAACACAACTAAAAAGAGCGCCGGTTACAAATAGCCGGCGCTCTTAATATTTCTCAAAACGAATTAGGAAAGTGAGTCTTCTTCTGAGGATTCACTCGTTCTCGCTTTCTTGGCAATCTTCTGACGTTTCTTTTCTTCTTTTTCGGCGAGCTTTTGCGCTTTCGTTTCTTGCGCTTTGATTTCGTCCGCCGTCTTAATCGGGAAGCGAACAATGATCATCAAACCATGAGGATCATTGGTGTCAAGCGCAACAGTACCGCCTGAGCGACGCACAATGCGGTCTACAATCGCTAAGCCTAAGCCAGTCCCTGTGACGCCAGAGCGTGCACTTTCCCCACGTTCAAAGGGTCGCATCACGCGTTCGCGCTCTTCCACAGGAAGCCCACGCCCTTCGTCAGCGACTCGGAGCACAGCGGTTTTCCCATCCGTGTCTTTACCGAGGTTCACGTGCAGGCGCAAAATCCCGTCTTCACTGCGCCCATAGCGCTGAGCGTTCGTAAAGAGGTTCTGTACAGCGCGCGAAAGTTCCAAGGGGTGCGCGTAGACCATCAGTTCGTCTTTCAAGTCCACTTGAAGTTCGATGGTCTTGTCGTTACCTAAGCGAGCATTTTCAAGCGCTTCGGTGACCGTGTCCCCAAAGTTAATCAACACTTGCTTTTCCTGACTGTGGCGAGCATAGGCCAAGAACTGATTGACGATGTTTTCCATCTGCTCTAGGTCACTTACCATTGCTTCGCGAGAGTCGTCAGACAAGTTGGCAAGCTCTAATTCAAGGCGCAGACGTGTAATCGGTGTGCGTAAGTCGTGGCTCACCCCAGCGAGCAATAACTCACGGTCAGCTTCAATACGGCGCAAGTCTTGCACCATGTGGTTAAAGCTGATATTCACTGCCGAGATTTCTGCTGTACTCGCGTGCTCTGGAAGCGGATCTGGATTTTTCCCTTGACCCAGTTGTGTTGCAAACTGCGAAAGTTGGGCAAGCGGCTGGATTACGTGGCGCGTCAAGAGCGTGGCACCAAAAAGACTTGCCACGCAGGCAGCGAATACCCACCAAATCCACGTGGTTCCAAAGGGTGGGTCGAGCACGTCTTCACTAATTTGTAACCAGTACGCGTCCCCTTCAATATTGATGGAGACCCAGAGCCCCGGGGCGTGATTGACGTTACTGGCGAGCACGGTGTCGTTGCCAAGAGAATTCTTGACGAGTTGCACAATTAAGGAATTAAACCCTTCGCCAGAAAGTGGCACCACGCGGTCAGACTGTTCACGAGGCGAGATGATGAGTTTTTCTCGCGTTGCCAACATTTTCAGCAAATCCACACGGTAGTACGGGTCAGCATTGACTAGCGCATACTTTGTGAGGTTGGCTGTGGAAATGATGTGCTGAGCCACCCCTTGAGAGTAGGGGAGCTCGGAGAAAACACGGAAACTTTGTAGCCAGCCAATGGCACTAAAGAAAATCAAACCGCAAAGCAGTAAGAAAGTGCGCCAAAAAAGACTAGGACGACGATTACGATGAAACATAGTTCTAAAGACAAATGCTTTCAGCTCTTAGAGCGAGCGCTCTGAGAAAATGGATGTTAATGCGTAGTTTAGCAAAGCGCGCGATGAGCTTTGGTAAAGATACACAACAGAATGCACGAAAAAATGGCTCCGAAGAAAATTTCTTCAGAGCCACATATGTCTATTCAGTTTAGTGGGTGCACAAGGCATTGTGCACCACAAACTTATTCAGCGCTTTCGCCTTCAGCCGCAGGGGCGGGGGCAGCGTTAGAGTCGTCGGGCGAGACTTCATCCGGGATGAAGACGTAGCCAAGACCCCAAACCGTCTGCAAGTAGCGCGGCTTGGAAGGATCCACTTCGATCAACTTACGCAAGCGAGAGACCTGCACGTCGAGCGAACGGTCAAAGGCTTCGTATTCGCGACCGCGAGCCATTTCCATCAACTTATCGCGAGAGAGCGGCTGACGCGGATGGCGGGCAAAGGCCTTCAACACAGCAAATTCACCAGTCGTCAACTGGACGATTTCACCATTGCGCTTCAAGACGCGCGTGCCAAGGTCGAGTTCGAATTCGCCAAAGCGAACGATTTCGTTTTCCATCGAAGGAGCACCAGGAGCATCTGGTGCAGGACGACGGCGGAGCACGGCGTGAATACGAGCGAGCAATTCGCGCGGGTTGAAAGGCTTGGCGATGTAATCGTCAGCGCCCAATTCCAAACCGACGATACGGTCAACGTCTTCACCACGTGCGGTGAGCATAATCACCGGGGTTTGATCGTTGGCAGCGCGGATACGGCGCAAAATTTGCAAACCGTCTTCGCCCGGCATCATCAAGTCAAGCACCAAAGCGTCAAAGTGTTCGCGAACCCAGAGACGATTCATGGCGCTCCCGTTTTCACTAACGAAGACCTGGAAACCATTTTCGCCGAGATAACGACGAAGAAGGTCACGAAGGCGGGGGTCATCATCGACCACGAGAATTTTTGGATTGCGTTCCATGAGCTTTACTCCTATTGACTTCCAAACACAGAAGTCCTTCAAAAAACTTAGTGTTATTGTGCACTGTTACAAATCAAAAGGCTAGTGTTCGCATAGAACTTTACATCACTTCTTTCTTGTTACAATTTAAAATTAGCAACTAAGCGATTGATTTATAAGTGAATTTTAAAAATTCTTGAAAAATTTGTGAATACCGTATTTTTGGTATGTCCTCAAAAAACCGTTACGCCATGTTTGGGTAGCGACCCTGAACTTCTGAAGCACTTTTTTACTCATCAAAACGAGTAGAGCTACTTAAAGCTGATATAGTCAAACCAACGATAATTTTTGTATGGTTATCACAGAGTTATGCGAATTAAAGCTTTTTTCATCATTTGCTGTCTCGGGTGCGCTAGTGCCTCCGCTCAGGATCTCACCCTTCCTGAACGTTTGGTACTGCCAGGCGCAGAACCGGATCAGCCTGGAATCCGTCTCTGGACAGAGATGGATGCACAGGCTCGGGCAGAGCTTTGGCCCTACCTGGATTCGGTGACGCGTTCCGTGCATTGGCGCGACATGAGCCAGCACGAGCGTGAAGAAATGCGTGCGCATTTGTCTCCAGCGGAAAATGAACGGATTCGTCGTCGTTACTGTATTAGTGATGAAGCCCATCCTCCGCGTCCACTTGTTCCGAGACTTCGAGACCGTGATCGTTCGATCATGCGCCAACAGATTATGGAAGTCCATATTGAATTGGGCCCTCGGGGTCCAGAGGCAGGCGGTAGAGCACACCACTTGCGTTTTCCTTTGGGAGGGGATTTTTCACCGCCGCCAGGAGCGCGTTTGCCTTAAGGAACAAGAGATAGCGCATTTGCTTCTTCTTTTCCTTAGTCCTAGAAAAGCGACCACACTTGACTCAAGACGAGTTAAAGCGGTCGCTTTTTTGCACCCCACAAAAAAGTAATCTCACTTTTCCGCCACGACTATTTGAAGTGCCAGCGTCCTATAATGAAAGGATATTTTTGCTTGGTGGACTCTTCTCCACTCATATTTCTCAATCTCTCTAACTTTTTTCATCATGGTCCAGGACGTTCTTTTAGCGATTGATACTGCACATCAAACTTGCTCCGTGGCATTAGCTCGCCGCGAGGATGATACCGATGTGTATTGGCTTTCTGAAGAAGTGGGTAATCGCCACGCGGAGCGCATTTTGTCGATGATCGACGAAGTGCTTGCCGAAGCTAAGCTTTCCAAAGCTGATCTCGGTGCAATTGCTTTTGGTCGTGGTCCAGGAAGTTTTACTGGATTGCGCGTAGCTTGTGGCGTGGCGCAGGGCTTAGGCTGGGGGTTAAATCTTCCGCTCGTGCAAGTCAATAACTTGGAAGCTTTTGCGCAAGCCGTAGTGCGTGAAGGCGCTGTGCCTGCTGGGGCTCGACTAGCGATTATTAATGATGCGCGCATGAATGAAATCTACGCACAAGTTTTTGAAAGTGCAGGAGAGGAGGAGCGCGTTCGCCCGGTTTCGGAGAGCGAATTGATTAAACCCGAGGCAGTCTGCGAATGGATGACTGTTCATGGAGCAACTTTTGTCGCAGGTTCTGCCCTGGCGGCTTATAACCCCAGTTTAAGCGTTAGCGCAATGTACTTGGATGTGCCTGAGAGTATGATTGCAACGATGGCGCGTCTTGCCCGCTGGGATTGGTTAGAAGGTAATGTGGTGCGCGCTGAAGAAGCCGCCCCGCTTTATATTCGCGATCGAGTGGCTTTGACGATTGACCAGCGTGCTCATGGAGAAAAACTCTAAATGACGCAGGAACTCCTTTTCCGCGACATGGAAATCTCCGACTTAAAGGCGGTTTCTCGTGGAGATGCGCTCGTTGAAGAGACCCCTTGGACGCAAGAAGGCTTTGCTGATGTTCTGCGCGAAGGTTGGGACTCTGTCGTAGGGGAAATCGATGGGGAGATCGTCTCTTGGGGCGTGATCCGTGATATTGTGGGAGAGTCCGAGCTTTTGACGATCGGCGTGATGCCTAACTATCAACGTCGTGGGATTGGAGAAGCCACACTTCGTGTACTTCTTGATAAGATGAAGGAAAAAGGGGTTAGCCACTGTTTTCTCGAAGTGCGAGAGAGCAACCTGAGAGCGCGACGCCTTTACCAGAAGTTAGGATTTAAGTCGTGCGGTCGTCGTCGTGATTATTACCGTCTGGGTGACGGGCATGAAGACGCGATCGTGATGCAACTTACATGGAAAAGTGACCAGTAATGTTATCTGAGGATAGAAGTCGACTCTGGGATGCAATGAAAATTGGGCCGCAATGGCTATTGCGTCCAATTGAGCCTTCGGCGATTGAAGCCGAGGAGCGCGCACGCCCGTCGACCTCGCCTCAGAGTGCTCCTGCTCAGTTTGCAAAACCTGCTGCTCGCACGAGTGCTCCCACTAACATTCCCACTAAGGCGGGAGCGGTACCTCCTCAACGTGGGGGCTCGCCCGTGAGTCCTGCTCGTGCACTAGCCGCTACTCCCCGTCAAAAAGTAGCAAGCGCGCCGCTCACTCAAAGAGCAGTGACGCCGCTTTCTGCAGAAACACTCAATGCTATTAAGAAAGCGGATTGGGAAGAGCTCAATCAGATCGCTCAGAATTGCCGCGCCTGCCAAATGGGATTGACACGCCAGCAGGCGGTCTTGGTCGACGGGAGTGCACCGTGTGACTTCGTGGTGATTGGTGAAGCGCCTGGTCAAGAAGAAGATTTGCAGGGGAAACCTTTTGTTGGAAACTCTGGCCGTCTTCTTACCGCAATGCTCGCGAGCATTGGTTTCTCGCGTCCTCAAGGTGTGACGATTATCAATGTGCTGAAATGCCGTCCACCAGAAAACCGCAATCCTGAAAGTGCAGAAATCGACGCCTGTGAAGTGTTTTTACAGCGTCAGATGGAACTCTTAAAGCCCAAAGTGGTGCTTCTTTCGGGACGCTTTGCGACGATGAGCCTTTTGGGACTCTCGCCCGAAGCGAGTATCTCTTCACAACGAGGCCGTATTCACGAGGTGAATTGGCGTGGCCTCTCCTTTAAGGCAGTGGTGACGTACCACCCCTCCTATTTATTGCGCCGCCCCCAAGAAAAAAGTAAAGCTTGGGACGATTTACTCTTGCTCAAACGAGCACTTCAAGAAGAAAAGGTGGGCGTAACGCCACAAACTTGATTTCTTTCGAGTTTCTTTGCGCCGCCACTATAAAGACCATGACAAATAAACCCATACCTGAAAAAGAGCTCTCTTACGAAGAAGCTCTTCGCATCTGTGATTGCGAGGCTTTAAGCACAATGGGAGTTGCGCTTTTCCTTGCCCTCTTTTTTTGGGCCATGATCGTGTGGCTAGGCGACTCCACGGCAGGTTGGTGGGGACTACCTTTTTGGTTCTGGGCTTCTTGTATTGGTGGCTACGTTCTCTCTGTTGTCCTGACTTATTGGCTCGTGCGTCGCGTATTTCGCTCGATTGATTTAGAAAAAGTCGCGCCCGAAGAGTCCTCCTCTCAAAACACTTCTCTGCCAAAGGTGTAATTGCGATGATTCTCTTTCCGCTTTTAGCCTTTTTGGCCATTTTAGTTGTGGTGAGTTTCTTTGCAGACCGCCACATGAAGGGGGCTTCCTTTACGAGCCGCTACTTTATTGGGGATCGCACACTTAATGGCTTTGTGCTCGCGATGACCCTTGTGGCGACCTATGGGAGCGTGAGTTCTTTTGTCTCGGGCCCTGGCGTTGCCTGGAATTTGGGTTTGGGTTGGGTCGTTTTTGCGGCCCCTCAGATTATTGCGGGCTTTTTGATTCTCGGCGTGGCAGGTAAAAAATTAGCGCTTGTCGCTCGTGCAACCAATGCACTCACCGTAATTGATGTGGTGAGAGCGCGCTATGGGAATAGTCGCACAACGAGTCTTTTGGCTATTTTGCTCGCCCTTTTAATGCTCCTCTTTTTCACCACGATGATGGTGGGACAGTTTATTGGTGGCGCACAGATTTTCTCTCAAGCCGCGAAGATTGACTACAAAGAAGCGTTGCTCCTTTTTGGTTGCGTGACCGTGCTTTATACGGGCTTTGGCGGATTCCGTGCGGTGGCTCTAACCGACATGGTCTGCGCCATCTTGATGCTCGTGGGGATGTTCCTTTTAGGGGAAGAAATCCTGCGCGAAGGCGGTGGGCTCGCTGCGGTAATGGAAAAAGTGGGGAGCATCGCACCTAAGGGCCCAGGCACAGAAGGGCAGTTATTGACGCCAACTTCGGGCGGCGCGTTAGGCATTCCGCTCCTTCTTTCGGCTTGGGTGTTGGTGGGCTTTGGTACGCTCGGACTTCCTCAGTCGGCAGTGCGTTGCATGAGTTACAAAACCAGTGATGATTTGCATCGTGCGATGTTTATTTCCACGCTCGTGTGTGGCGCTTTGATGATTGGGATGACTACGCTCGGCGTCTTTATGCGCGCAGTGATGGATGTGCCCCTTTCAACCTTGGGGAGCACGGATGCGATGATGCCAATTTTCATTGCGATGCATCTCTCACCCACGGTAGCGGGTCTCACACTGGTGGGTCCTCTGGCGGCCACGATGTCCACAGTGAGTTCGCTACTCTTAGCGGCGTCTTCTGCCATCATCAAAGATTTGCTCCTCACCTGGCGTCCGGAATGGGAAAAAGAGTCCCCGCGTGCACTCAAAGGCATTACCAAAACCGTCACAACCTTTATTGGCGTGATTGCCTTGGTGCTTGCGCTTTATCCAGTTGACATTATTGCTTGGATTAATATGTTCGCTTTTGGTGGTCTTGAACTCGCGTTCCTGCTACCCTTAGTTGGTGGACTATTCTGGGCACGCGCCACAGCAGCAGGTGCACTGATTTCTGTGGTTGGGAGTATCGCGCTTTACCTCACGATTTCGACCTTTAAGTTGTCGTTCTTTGGGTTCCATGCGATCGTTCCCGCTATGCTATTGGCGATCGTGCTCTATGTGGTGGGGTCTTGGCTCACCAAGCCGACCACGCCATGGCCAACGGCCTTTTTCCCGGCGCGCAAGTCGTAAGCTCGTAGGCTGACGGCGAAACGTATTTTTCGGAGTCGCTATGACTATTCTGATTCAGATGATTGGTGCCGTAGCCCTCTTAGTTTGGGGGACGCATTCGATTCGCGTCGGAATGTTCCGCACGTTCGGGGATCAGTTGCGCCGGTGGCTCGCGAAAAATTTAAGTAGTCGTATTTCCGCTTTCCTCGCAGGGATGGGGCTCTCGATGATGTTGCAGAGCTCTACGGCCTCTGCGCTTGTCGTTTCAAGCTTCCAGAAAAAGGGACTCGTCACTACCGCGATTGCGCTCTGTAGTGTGCTAGGGGCTGACCTTGGGAGCGCCTTGATGGTGCGCATTTTAAGTCTCAATATTGCGCTTCTCATTCCGATTTTGCTTTTCACTGGGGTGCTTCTTTATCTCAAGAAAGAGCGCACCGCCATGGGGCAGTTTGGCATGATCCTCCTGGGACTTGCCTTTGTGATGATGGCACTCAACATGATTTCGACCACCACTGCGCCACTCAAACAAATGCCAGAACTTTTAGGCATCTTCGAGCAACTCACGAATTGGCCTCTGATGGCCATTGGGGTAGGGATGGTAATGGCACTCGTGTGCTTTTCCTCTCTGGCTGTGGTGATGATTACTGCGGGGACGGTGGCAGCAGGGGTCGTTGGTCCAGCCCCATCGCTCTGGATTGTGCTTGGCGCAAATTTGGGGAGCGCTTTCTTAGCCGTGATTACCACCTCGGGTTCGAGCCCGATGGCGCGCCGTGCGCCGACAGGAAACTGCCTTTTCCGTATTGGTGCCTTCCTTTTTGGTTCGTTCTGGTTAGCGTTTTGCCCTTGGCCCATTACGGGCTTTATGAACACCGCTGATGGGGTCATTTACTTTCATATTCTCTTTAACGGGATTGCGGGCGCTCTGGGGCTTTTCTTTGTGAAGCCCATGGCCGTGCTCGTCGATAAATGGCTTCCCTCGAAGTCGATCCTCGAAGAAGATGAGGGTGCTATTCGCCTGCTCTCTAAAGAAAGTTTGATGTCGGGGCAGACTGCACTCGAAGCAAGCCGCCAGGAAGTTATCCATAACATAGAACTCCTTTCTCGCTTCTGGCACGACTTAAATGAACTCTTGATTTGTAATCCTGAGTACGGCGAAATTCAATTGATGCGTGAGCGCAAAAAGCGTCTTTATGGGCGCACTCAAGCGATTACTCGCTATATGACGGAGCTCCTCAAGATGGCGCTCTCGGAAAACGAGGCACAGCTCTGGCAGATGCTACGCAATGCTAACGGGACGGTGGAACTTGCCACTCGTGTCGCCGATAACGCTTTTAAGCAATTAGCGCGCAAGAAGTGCGCTAATAATCGCTTCTTCTCGCACGAGGGTGAGCACGAGTTGACTGTGCTTCACACCCGTATTGCGCACAACCTGGATATTCTCACCCACTATTTGCAAGCGGACAATTCCACCGAGCAAGAGCAGGCAAGAAAGTGGCTTCGCAATGAAAAGTCGCTTTTAGTCGCCACCGACTTCTCGCTTGTGGAGCGTCACGTGCAGCGTATCGCACGTGGTGAATCCGAGTCAGTTGAGACGAGCACGTTGCACGTCGACTTGCTTACTAACTTCCGTCGCTTTAATCATTTGATTTGCTCGATTGCCACTTTTGCGAGCAACATTCCTGAGCCTCATAGTGATCTTGATCATGAAGACGGACTCCTTTCCTAGGCGAAAAACGCGAAATTGACGCATTTTGAAAGCTCTTTTGTTGCTTTTTTACAACGCAAAAACTAGGAGATTCTCTCTAGATTTGATATTAATCAAAAAAGAGTACTGGGGATATCACTGAGGAGTAATTCTTGACTAAAAACGTTCTTTACAGGTGGGAGTAGCTAAAAAGAGGAATATGTGTCTAAAAAGTGCGAAATATTGGGGTTTGTGTGATATTGAAAAATTCTCATTCCCTCTCTATATTGAGACTTATTATCAATACTCTCTCACTGGAGACTCTCATGACAAAAACGTTTAAGTTTGGTGCACTTGCTGCCGCTTTGACCATGGCTTTTGCTGCTCAGGCTGCTGAAGTGACCCTCTATGGTTCCGTTTCTACGGGTTTGGTTTACAAGCACACGAACGCCACTCTCAAAGAAGGTCAATCCAAGAACTCTTATGGTATGGAAAGTGGCTGGTACGGTGACTCCAACTGGGGTCTCACGGGCTCTGAAGAATTGGCTAACGGCTGGAAGGCTGGCTTCACGTTGGAAAGCAACTTCAACTCCGATGATGGCAAGATGGGCGAATCAGGTCGCCTCTTCGACAGCCAGGCTTATTTGACCATCGGTAACGACTTCGTAACGTTTGCTGCTGGTCGCGTTGGCGCCCTCTCCTCTGGTGGTGGCGACTTCGACCTCCTCGGTGGTTTCGATCCGCTCGAAGCTAAGTTTGGTATCGGTGGTATGGGTCTCTTCGCCTCCCGCGATATCATGGCCAACAACACCCTCGCTGCTCTCGTGACACCAGTTGAAGGCCTCACCTTGGCTGGTGCTGTGTCCTTCGGTGTGGAAACCGACGGTGGCAAGTGGAATCAGAACCAACACTACTATGCCTTGGCTGGTAACTACACGACGGACGCTTTCTCCTCCTCCTTGATCTGGGAACGCGTAACGGTGCCTGGTGCTGACAAGGATATGGACTTCTACTCCTTTGGCGTGAGCTATGACTTTGGCATGATCAAGCCAATGTTTGCTTATCAGCGTGGTCAGAACCTTCTCACGGCTGGTGGTGCTTATGCTAGCTTGTTGGAAGATGAAGACGTCGCAAACTTCCTCGCTGCCACTCATCCGAACATTGACTCCTTCTTGCTCGGTGCTACCGCTCCTGTGGGCGCTGGTACGTTGATGGTTAGCTACCAGTACATGACTGGCAAGGCTCACTCCTTCGTAAACTATGACAGCTTCAAGTTCAACGCTCACGTTGTTGGTGTCGCTTACGACTATCCGTTGAGCAACCGTACGTCCATCTACACGGGCGCTACCTGGTCTAAGGGCGGTAAGGTTCTCGACAAGGATTTTGGTGCTGAAGTTGGTTCTGAAGAATTCAACGGCTACCAGTTCGGTGTTGGCGTGAAGCACACCTTCTAATTCCTTGCCTAACGGCTTGATGATTTAGTCCTTAGAGCGGTCTTGGGGTTCTCCTCAAGGCCGCTTTCTTTATGCGCGCTAAGCGCATAAAGAAAAAAGGCACGAGAAGAAAAATCCCGTGCCTTTTCGCTTAAGTAGGAGAGAAACTCTCTACTTTTTTATTCCCACTCAATGGTGGCTGGCGGCTTGCCACTCACGTCGTAGACGACGCGGTTAATGCCACGAATTTCATTGATGATACGGTTGGAGACCTTACCCAGGAGTTCATAGGGGAGGTGACTCCAATGAGCCGTCATGAAGTCGGAGGTTTCAACGCAACGCAAGCTCACCACGTAGTCGTACGTACGACCGTCACCCATCACACCAACGCTCTTCACAGGGAGGAAGACCACGAAGGCCTGGCTCACCTTGTCGTAGAGGTTCGCTGCGCGGAGTTCTTCAATGAAGATGGCATCGGCTTCACGGAGGAGGTCAGCGTATTCGCGCTTCACTTCACCCAAAATACGAACGCCTAAGCCAGGACCCGGGAACGGATGGCGATAGACCATTTCAGGAGGCAGACCTAAGGCGATACCGAGTTCACGGACTTCATCCTTAAAGAGGCCACGTAACGGTTCCAAAAGCTTCAAGTGAAGCGTATCGGGGAGACCACCCACATTGTGGTGGCTCTTAATCGTCTTGGCTTTTTTGGTCTTCGCACCAGCCGATTCAATCACGTCAGGATAAATTGTCCCTTGAGCAAGCCACTTGGCAGAGGTGAGCTTCGCGGCTTCTTCTTGGAAGATTTCCACGAACACACGACCAATGGTCTTGCGCTTTTGTTCTGGATCGGTAATGCCAGCTAATTCACCCATGAAGCGGTCGACAGCATCGACCACCACGAGTTTCAAGCCCATATTCTTTTCAAAGGTTTCGCGAACCTGTTCGCGTTCGTTCTTGCGAAGAAGACCATTGTCAACGAAAACGCAGGTAAGCTGCTTGCCAATAGCGCGGTGAATCAGGGCTGCGCAAACGGAGCTATCCACACCGCCCGAGAGGCCCAAAATCACTTCTTCGTCGCCCACTTCCTTGCGGATGGTTTCAACGGCTTCAGCGACGTAGTCGCCCATCACCCAGCTGGGCTTTGCGCCACAGATATTGAGCACGAAGCGTTCAATCATCTGACGACCCTTAGAGGTGTGGGTCACTTCAGGATGGAACTGCACGCCGTAGAACTGCTTTTCTTCGTTAAACATCCCGGCGATCGGGCAGGAGGGCGTGGAGCACATCACCTTGAAGCCTTCAGGAAGAGCAGCAACTTTGTCGCCGTGGCTCATCCAGACTTTGAGCATGCCGTGACCTTCAGGCGTATTGAAGTCTTCAATTCCTTCGAGCAAACGGCTGTGGCCATGAGCGCGCACTTCAGCGTAACCAAATTCACGCTTAGCACCGCTTTCGACTTTGCCACCCAACTGCTGAGCCATGGTTTGCATCCCATAGCAGATCCCCAACACTGGCACGCCAGCGTTGAAGACGGCAGGGCTCGCCTGGTCGTTGCTTTCTTCGTAGGCGCTCATATGAGAGCCAGAGAGAATGATGCCTTTAGGGGCGAATTCTTTGATGAATTCTGCAGACACATCATTCGGATGAACTTCGCAATAAACATGCGCTTCTCGAACACGACGAGCGATGAGCTGAGTCACCTGGCTGCCGAAGTCAAGAATAAGAATACGATCGTGAGACATGAGTGAAATCCGTCTAATGAGAAAGTGGACTGAAGCGATCCACGCCGTGAAAGAAGTGGAGCCTCTCTTCTGCCGATGAGTAGAGAGTGATGAGTTTAACACTTCTAGGCAATGCGCACAGCGGGAAAGCTAGAGGAAAAAAGAGCGCGGCACTAAGTCCGCGCTCTTTGGATGAATACCGATTAGTTTTCCTGACGGTAGTTCGGGGCTTCCTTCGTGATGCGCACGTCGTGGACGTGAGACTCACGCATACCAGCCGCCGTGATCTGGACGAACTGAGCACGAGTGCGCATTTCGTCGATCGTACGGCAACCGCAGTAGCCCATGGAGGAGCGCAAGCCACCGATCATCTGATAGATAATCGCAGCGAGCGGTCCTTTGTAGGGAACCATCCCTTCAATACCTTCAGGCACGAACTTATCCAAGTTGCCCTGGTTGTTGTCCTGGAAGTAACGGTCAGCAGAGCCCTTGCCCATGGCGCCCAAAGAGCCCATACCACGGTAGGACTTGTAGGAGCGACCCTGATAGAGGAACACTTCGCCTGGGGCTTCGTCCGTACCAGCGAACATACCACCCATCATCACGGCGTTAGCGCCAGCAGCGATAGCCTTAGCGATGTCGCCAGAGTAGCGAATACCACCGTCAGCGATGCAAGGCACGCCAGTGTCGCGGAGCGCTTCAGCCACGTTGCTGATGGCGGTGATCTGAGGAACACCCACACCAGCGACGATACGCGTCGTACAAATGGACCCTGGACCGATACCGACCTTAACGCCGTCAGCACCAGCTTCCACAAGAGCGAGTGCAGCAGCGGCCGTAGCGATGTTGCCACCGATCACTTGCAAGTTAGGATAATGTTCCTTGACCCACTTCACACGGTTCAACACACCAGCGGAGTGGCCGTGAGCCGTATCCACGACGATGACGTCAACGCCAGCGTCAACCAATTTTTCCACACGTTCTTCCGTGCCGCCACCAACGGAAACGCCAGCGCCGACCAACAAACGGCCTTTGCTGTCTTTAGCAGCGAGCGGGTGATCCGTTGCCTTGGAAATATCTTTCACCGTCATTAAACCACGGAGGTTGAAGTCTTTGTCAACCACCAAGACGCGTTCCAAGCGATGGCGATGCATGAGTTCCTTGGCTTCTTCAAGAGAAGCGCCTTCATGAACCGTGACCAAGCGTTCACGCGGGGTCATGACTTCAGAGACGGGAACATCCATACGGGTTTCAAAGCGCAAGTCACGGTTGGTGACCATACCGAGAACACGTTCGCCATCCACAACAGGCAAACCAGAAATGTGTTTTTCGCGAGCGAGCTGAACAACGTCGCCCACTAACATGTCGGGACCAATGGTAATCGGTTCGGAAACCACACCAGCTTCGTGGCGCTTCACTTTAGCCACTTCCGCGGCCTGGAGGTCAGCGGTCATATTCTTGTGAATGAAACCAATACCACCTTCCTGAGCGATGGAAATAGCCAAACGGGCTTCAGTAACGGTATCCATTACAGCGGAAACCATCGGGATATTGATGCGGAGACCACGCGTCAATTGCGTAGTGAGCTGAGTATCACGGGGGAGAACTTCTGAATAAGCAGGGACGAGAAGAACGTCGTCGAAGGTGAGAGCCTTCTGAAGGAGTCGCATAACAACCTCTAAGCACAAAAAAAAATTATCAGTGAGCGGTGAACTCATTGATGTCTGAAAACGTTAGCCCGTGATGTCAAACCACTGAGAGGTTTGACGAATCACACTTTAGTGAGGAGTCTGGGACTCAACACAATTGGGAGATTGATTGCGAGCAGAGTTTAACGCTTTTTGAGGAACTTTGGGGGTGAAGAGGGCAAAAAATTTCAAAAATGGATGAAAAAAATGAAAAAGGTCGACGAACCCAAAGCTCATCGACCTTAGAAGAAAAAGCTCTAAACGCCTTATTTATAAAGGGTTTCAATCAAATCAGCGTAGTGCTCAAGAATCTGCGGACGGCGCAGTTTCATCGTCGGTGTGAGAAGCCCATTATCAATGGTCCACGGTTCACGCGTGATTGCAACAACGCGCGGGATACCGTACTGCGGAATGTTACGAGCCGCATGACGGATGCGCTTAATCACGGTGCGCTGCACATCATGATTATTGAGTGTTTCAGGCGCATTGGGTTCCAATTCCATCGACTGGCAGAGCTCTTCCCAGAGTGCAGGGTTCACCACCACAATCGCGGTAATGTAAGGATGGTTGTCCCCCAAGACCATCACCTGTTGGAAGAGGTGGTCGGACTGGATCGCAAATTCCACATCTACTGGGGCAATCTTTTCCCCTGTGGAGGTGACGATAATTTCCTTAATACGCCCTTTGATACGCACGCGTCCCCCGTCCGAGAGGGCAGCCTGGTCACCCGTGCGGAACCACCCATCAACAAAGGCAGCTTCGGTGGCATCAGGGCGCTTCCAGTAACCCTTCATCACCTGAGGACCCTTGATGAGGAGTTCATCGAGCTCACCCAACTTCACTTGCGTATCGGGGAGCGGATGACCCACGCAGAGTGGGTGATTGTTTTCTTTGCGGGTAAAGCAAAGAATGGGGGAGGTTTCCGTCAAACCATAGCCTTGATGCACAGGAAGTTCCATAGCGCAGAAGAATTTTGAGATATCGTAATTGAGCGCAGCACCCCCGGCGATTGCGACGCGAATGCGACCCCCAAAGGTGTTTAACACTTTGGCGCCCAAGCCCGCCTGTACGCTTGGCCAATTGATTTCATTGTCGTGCGTGGAATCGCCTTCAATTGGAAGATCGTTTTTCGCGCAGAAACGACGCCAGCCCACAGCCACAGCCTTTTTCGCAAAGAGTTCAGCTTCTTCCCCAGCGCGACGAATTTCCGTTTGCAAGTGCTGATAGACCATTTCAAAGACGCGCGGCACGAGCGCAACCACGGTAGGTTTGACATCGTGGAAGTCGTTCAAAATCTGTGCCACACCACGAGAGAAAGCCATAGTGGAACCATTGGCCAAACTGTTGTAGTGCGTCACCGTGCGCTCGAAGGTGTGCGAGAAGGGCAAGAAACTCAAGAAAACATCGTTTTCCGAGAAGTCAAAAACGCCATTAATTTGCTGAATATTCGCCGCGATATTGCTGTGCGTAATCATCACCCCCTTTGGGCGACCCGTGGTCCCTGAGGTGTAGATTAATTCGCACAAATCGTCTGGTGTGGGACCCGCGGGAAGCTCGCTCTCTGCAATTGCATTCGCTTTCAAGAGCCACTTTTCGATATCCATCACCTGCACTTTATGATCAAACACTTGGTGCACAGTATCTTCAGGGATCACTTCGTTGATGATCACCACAGTATCGAGCTCATCGAGCGACAAGCGGCTATCTTCCGCTGCCTTCACGATGGCGTTCCAACGGGCAAGCGAAGTGGTAATCAAAAAGCGTGCATCCGAGTCGTGCAAGATGTAGGCAGAGGAGCCCGGGGTGTCAATGGCGTGCAAGGGCACTGGCACCAAGGCGTTCGCCATCGCAGACTGGTCAAACGTTACCGCATCAATGCAATTCGTGAGCAACATCGCTACACGATCGCCATGGCGATAGCCAAGCGCGTGGAAAGCACGACGCCAGCGGAGCACTCGCTCACCATATTCCTTCCAGGAGAGCGAAATCCAAGTATTTTCGTCGTAATCGAACTGACGGAACGCTTCACGCTCTGGCCAAGTTGCCACGGCGTGCACAAGCATTTCAGGAATCGTTTTAAAGTCGTCGATAAAACTGTTAGACGCAGAGTAAGTCACGAGACAATCATCCAGCAGAAAGAGAGGAAAAGAGATTTAGTCATTTTGACTGAATTTAATGTGTTAACGAAGCCTAGAAAAGAGGGAATCGTTTCTAAAAGCAACGCGCGCACGAGTTTCAGCAAGATGTAACGCTCGCTCACGGAGCAGCGCTTTGTGGCGTTAGTTTATCGCAAAAGTGGAGCAAAAAACGATGGAAAAAACCTCGATTTTTGCTCCACTTTTTTGTCGTGAAAAAGCGTTGAGGAATTAGACCTCAGAAGGCGCCTTCATCACGATGTCGTAAAGCGCTTCAATTTCGTCGGAGTAGCGTTGACGAATCACATTACGCTTAATCTTGAGCGTTGGTGTAAGAAGCCCATTGTCGATACTCCACGGTTCGCGCAAAAGTGCAACCTGACGAGGAATACCGTAGTTGGGGAAGCTATTAGTGGCGGCCTTCAAGCGACGAAGAGCAGCACGCTTGGCTTCAGGGTTCTTGAGCGAGGCATCATCCTCAGGATCAAGCCCCAACGTCTTACAAAGACGAGCCCATTCATCGGGGTTCACCACAACAAGCGCTGTGATAAAGGGACGGTTATCCCCCAAGACCATCGCTTGTTGGAAGAGGCCTTCGGATTCAATTGCGGCTTCAAGGTCAGAGGGTGGCACTTTTTCGCCCGTCGAAGTGACGATGATTTCCTTAATACGACCCGTGATGCGGATATGCCCATCAGGGTAGATGCTCACCACGTCCCCAGTCTTTAACCAACCGTCAGCCGTGAAGATTTCTTGTGTCGCATCGGGGCGATTCCAGTAACCCTGCATGATCGAGGGACCACGCACTTGGAGTTCATCGTTTTCGCCTAAGCGCACTTCTAAATTAGGAAGCGCTGGACCCACCGTATTGGGGTGGTTATTGCCCTCTTTGTTAACGGCAATAATGGGGCTCGTTTCCGTCATTCCATAACCCTGGAAAATCTTCACACCAAGCCCTAAGAAAACCTTAGCCACGGTGACATTTAAGGCAGCGCCACCCGAAATAAAGAGGTGGATACGGTCGCCAAAAACGTTACGCAAGGGTTTGCCGACTTTCTTATCTAGGAAACCGGCGACGACTGGGTCGAGCCAAGCGCGAGAAGAGGGTTCCACAGGAAGACCATTTTCTCGGCAAAAGCGTCGCCAACCCACTTCGACTGCCCAATTGAAGAGGTAATTGACGAAGGCGGACTTCTTCGCAAGACCATCACGGATCTTGCCGTAAATCATTTCGTAAACACGCGGCACCGACATCAAGACGGTCGGGCGAATGAACTTCAAATCTTCCTGCAAACGAGCAATCGAACGGTTAAAGCCCACGGTAAAGCCAAGAGCAAGGCTCAAGTAGTAGGTCGTAGTGCGTTCAAACGTGTGCGAGAAAGGTAAGAAAGAGAGCATCGTTTCATGCTCGTAGGGCATCAAATTGCAGAGAACGCCACGGATATTCGAGAGAATATTGCGGTGCGTGAGCATCACGCCCTTGGGATTCCCTGTGGTGCCCGAGGTATAAACGAGCGCAGCCAAGTCTGTGGGCTTAGGCGCCACGGTGGGTAACTCCGAGCCTTTCCCTTTTTCCAGGAAGGTCTTGAGCGACATCACGGGGATATCAGCTTCCAGGTCGTCCACATTCTCATCGTCCGTGATCACCACGAGTTCGAGCGCAGGCGTTGCTCCTAAATCGCGAATCTGCTTCCACTTGAGAAGCTTATTGGTCACTAAAACTTTAGAGCTACTGTCGTTCAAAATGAAAGCAGAAGACTTTGGCGTATCAATGGCGTGCAAGGGCACGGGGACCAACACGTTACTTAACGCGGATTGATCGAAAAAGACAGCTTCTGGACAGTTAGGCAAGAGCATGGCCACGCGGTCGCCTGGCTGCAAACTCTTGTGTGCGGCAAAGGCATGACGCCATTCATGCACGATGTCGTAGACGTCTTTAAACGTTAAGTCCTTCCAGGTCTGAGCGGCATTATCAAAGTATTTATAAGCCACAGCATCTGGACGCTTAGTGAGGTGCTGCGTCAACAGTTCTGGCAGAGTGCTAAGTAATTCGAGAGCTTTCACCTGCTCTTTAGCAGTCGTTTGCGATGTCGAACTCACTGTGAAATTCCTGAGGAAGTTATATAAAGAAGAGGGAAGAAAAAACAGTCGACTTTTCCCTCATGTTGGCTACCATTTTAGGCAAAAGTACTCAGTATGCCCAAGAAAAATAGCCGATAGACGAGTTCTCTGCCAATCTATGGGATAAAGGTCATCCAAGTAGATGATGTCGAACGGGATTTTGGAGGCGAAAAATTATACGTAAATATACGTAGAAAAATCATCCAAAAAGCCCAATTTTGTCATTCGAAAATGCACTATTTTGGTGCGTCTTAAGAAGCAAAAGACGCCGAAAAGGGTGATTTTCCTCAGGAAATAGGGCATTTTGCGTATTTCCCTTTTTTAGGCAAAGTTGTGTAACATGAACTTGCAGCTCAAAGAAAATATGCGTTGCTCCTCAAACGCTAAGAGATGGTGGTTGGTCCTGCGTTATCTCTATGCTGCTCAAAGAAGGTCAGTCGGTTGAAAAAAGGGCATCCGATTGGCCTTCTTAGTTTTTGGGCTTCCTAAACCCATCAAAAGGCTCTAGATGCGCCACTCAACGTTAAGACCAGGGCGCTGTCCCCTCAGTCGTTTTCCTTCAATATTCTTCCCTCAGAAGCGTCTTTCTCTTCGTGGAACGCTTTACGCTATGAGGTGTCTCTTTTGCTGGCGCCTTTTACTTTCCTTTCTTTTGCGCCCAATTTTCTTCTCTATGTACGCGTTTTTGAGCCCTCTGGCGAAGTTTTTTTTTGAGAAGGACGTTTTCTTTGAGGATAAAAAGAAAAAGCGCTCAGAAACTTTTCAGAAGCAACAGGAAAATGTTTCGAAAAAAGGTTCTATTTGAGAATTAATCTCGTTTGGGAGTCCTCCTCCCTGACAAAAACTCCGAGCGAACAAAGAGTTGTGTTGTTAAAAAGTCCGAAAAAATTGACGTGAGTCAACAAACCTTCACTTGAAAAAGCCTGTTTTTCGCTTGTTTTCTTCCTAAAAGGCCATTTTTAGAGTTCAAAAAAGGTTGAGAAAAATTAAGTGTATATACGTATTTTTTGATCATTTTTTACTTAACAAAGGTCGATTTTTTTTCTTTCTCGAAATGTCACCTTGGAGGAATCACTACTGAGAGAGGAGTCTTAGAAGATGACGAAAATGCCACGAGAATAAAAGCACTACTTTTGGAGGAGGAGGGCGTAAGGGTAAATTCCCCCATTATGCGAGTATCATTCAGAGTCTATGTTTGTTATAGTCAAATTACTGAACATCACAAGAGTTTGTGGTTTTTAAGGTAGTCAGACTCAATATTTAGTGTTTTAGATTTTAGAAAGGGGAGAAGTATGGACCATCCAGCACCAGGCGCCGTTAAACAAATTTTGAAGCGTGACGGCACAATTAAACCGTTCGATCCCCAGAAAATTGTCTTGGCGATCGCTAAGGCAGGGAAAGCCACTGGAGAGCTCGGCATGGCGCGTGCTCAAGAGATGGTGGATTTTCTCGTTCTCCCTCGCTTAACGGATAAAAACGTTGAAACGCTGCACATCGAAGAAGTGCAGGACGCAGTCGAGCATGCTCTCTTTGAAGCGGGTTACTTCACCACGCTTCGCGCCTATATTGTCTATCGCGAAAGTCGTGCCAAAGCGCGTGATGCGAAAAAGAGCTGGATTAACGTTGAACAGTCGATTAACGAATATTTGGATCAACTTGACTGGCGTGTGAACGCTAACGCGAACCAAGGCTACTCCTTGGGTGGCTTGATTTTGAACGTCTCTGGTAAGGTCGTGGCCAATTATTGGCTCAACTACATCTATCCTCCAGAAATTGGTCAAGCACACCGTCAGGCCGATATTCATATTCATGACTTGGATATGCTTTCGGGTTACTGCGCGGGCTGGAGCTTGCGTACGCTCTTAAACGAAGGGCTCAATGGCGTAGCAGGTAAAGTAGAAGCAGGTGCTCCAAAGCATCTCACCTCGGCCACGGGTCAGATCGTGAATTTCTTGGGCACAATGCAAAACGAATGGGCAGGCGCTCAGGCCTTCTCCTCTTTTGATACGTACCTGGCTCCCTTTATCCGTAAAGATAACCTTCCCTATGAAGAAGTAAAGCAGAGCATTCAAGAGTTGATTTATAACTTGAATGTGCCTTCTCGTTGGGGGACGCAGACGCCCTTTACGAACCTCACGTTTGACTGGACCTGCCCGGAAGACTTGCGCGATCAGCATCCGTTGATTGGTGGTGAACCCCAATCCTTTACTTATGGGGAATTGCAGGCCGAAATGGATATGATCAACCGTGCCTACATTGAAGTGATGCTTCAGGGCGACGCGAAAGGGCGTGTCTTTACGTTCCCAATTCCGACCTATAACATCACGCCGGACTTTGATTGGGATAGCCCCAATGCGATGCTCCTCTTTGATATGACGGCGCGCTATGGGCTTCCATACTTCCAGAACTTTATCAATTCGGAATTAAAGCCCAACATGATCCGCTCGATGTGCTGCCGCTTGCAGCTTGATTTGCGCGAACTCTTAAAGCGCGGCAACGGGCTCTTTGGTTCGGCTGAGCAGACGGGGTCTTTGGGTGTGGTGACGGTGAACTGCGCTCGCTTGGGTTACCTCTTCAAAGGCAACGAAGCTAAGCTCTTCGATCGCTTAGACCAGTTGCTTGATCTGGCGAAAGAAAGCCTTGAAATTAAGCGTAAAGTCATTCAGCGCCATATCGATCAGGGACTCTTCCCCTATACAAAGCGCTATTTGGGCACCCTTCGCAACCACTTCTCCACCGTGGGCGTGAATGGTATCAATGAGATGATTCGTAATTTCACCAACGGCACCGACGATATCACAACGGAATTTGGTCATAACTTTGCACTTCGCTTGCTTGACCATGTGCGTGAACGCTTGGTGCAGTTCCAGGAAGAAACGGACCATATGTACAACCTCGAAGCGACACCAGCCGAAGGGACAACCTATCGCTTCGCAAAGGAAGACAAGAAGCGCTTCCCGGATATTTTGCAGGCTGGTACGAAAGATCACCCGTACTACACCAACTCTTCGCAGTTGCCAGTGAACTTTACGGACGATCCGTTTGAAGCGCTTGAACGCCAAGACGACTTGCAGCGCAAGTATACGGGTGGTACGGTGCTTCACCTTTACATGAACGAAACGGTGTCTTCGGCTGAAGCCTGTCGTGATTTGGTGCGCCGTGCGTTGACGCTCTTCCGCTTACCCTATATCACGATTACCCCGACGTTCTCGATTTGTCCCAAGCATGGCTATCTGCCGGGACGCCACGACTTCTGCCCGAAGTGTGATGCTGAATTGATGGCCAAAAAACGTGCTGCGCTCACCCCTGGTGGGGCAGAAGCCTAACAACACAGACAATCAACCGATTCTTTTTCTCTAGGAGTATTTGCTATGACAGAAAAGACCGTCGACCAAGAAGTCCAATTGAAAGACTCTGAACGTCAACCTTGTGAAGTTTGGACCCGCGTGATGGGTTACCATCGCCCCGTGCAGTCCTTTAACACTGGGAAGAAGGGTGAATTTGAAGAACGCGTCTGCTTTACTGAAAAGAGCGCCGAGGCTCATCAGGATTCTGCTAAGTAATGACGTTTGTCACTCACACTGATCCCAGCAATTGTTCTTCCGAGGGGGCGAAGGCGCCCCCAGCAGAGACACTTAAAATTGCTGGGATTACTCCCTTTACTTCGATCGACTATCCAGGGCTCTTGAGCGCTGTTGTGTTTGTACAGGGTTGCCCCTGTAAGTGCTGCTACTGCCAAAATGATTGGATGCAGCCACGCACGATTCCCATTGCGAGCGTTAGAGAGACTTGGACAGATGTGGTGCATCTTCTGCAGAAGCGTCGCGGTCTACTCGACGGCGTGGTCTTCTCTGGCGGTGAGCCGGTGATCGATCTTGCGCTACCCGCAGCGGCAGCGTGGGCGAAGTCGCTTGGCTACAAAGTGGGGCTACATACCTCGGGCGTTTATCCCGCACGACTCAAAGCACTCTTACCTGTGCTCGATTGGGTGGGACTCGATGTGAAAGCGCCGCCCCAGAATCCAGCGCTCTACGATGAAATCACACGTTTAAAGAAAAGTGCGGCGCTTTTTGAAGAAAGTTTTGAAGCGATTCGCGAAGCAGGCGTTGCCGTGGAATATCGCACTACGGCGCATCCTGACTATTTAAGTGAAGCGGATTTAGAAGCGCTCGCGAGCTACTTGGCGCAAAAAGGGGCAGAAGCTTGGGTCTTACAGATTTATCGTCGTCCGATGCGAGGCAAGGTGAATCTTTACCCACCCGTGCCAGAGGATTGGCCAAGTGATGCTTTTGTGGCAACGCAAAAAGCGCGATTTAAGCACTTTTTGATTCGCCGAGGCTAGTGCCTCTCAAAGGGCGAGAGTACAAAAAAGCGCGTTTAAAAAACGCGCTTTTTTTCATCAACACGCACTAGCCGAGAGAGTAGCCGTGTTTTCTCCTAAAAGGATGAGAGCAAGTCAGACAAGACCGCAATTAGTCTTGATCTTCCAGGGTGTCCGCACCAGCGTTCACGATTTCCTTGAAGTAGGAACCCGCGATAAAGCGAGGCTTACGCGTAGCGGGAATCTGAATAGAATCTCCAGTCGTGGGATTGCGGCCCGTGCGCGGTGCGCAGTCCACGGCCTTAAAGGTACCGAAACCGATCAACGTGACAGGCACGCCAAGCGTGACGGAAGACATAATTTCTTCGAAAATCGTCACAACGATTCTGTCAGCCTCAGCTTTAGAGATACCATGCTTGTTGGCGACACGTTCAACAAGTTCTAGTCTGTTCATAATGAGCTCCGAAAGGTTGTTCCTTCCACGGTCTGGAGGAACGCAAATAAAACATGCCCAGAGACTCTCCGCACTGGGTGGAGCACGGAGAGCGGTGTGCATGGATGACGCCTTTGACGAGGGAACGGGGCAGCACCGAAACACACCTACTAGTTTTGCTTCAACCCAGCCGATCGCATTGACGACCGCTAACAGTTGTTTAAACCGTCCCGACAGTGAGAAGTAGAGGCCTCTACCTCATAGGACGGTGGAGCGTTGTGCTCAACGTGAACAAATACTCCTTTCTATGTAAGGTATTGTACAGTTCCTATCACCTTTTGTGAGAGAAGTAATAACCCTAAAACCTATACTAAAGTCAAGAGTTGTTGAATTATTACTTTTCAAATATTGTCACGATGGAAAGTTTCTCATGTGGCGCAAGGAATAGCAAGATTTATTAGTGTAAATACTATACTCATAAAGAAATATGATACAAGGTAAAAAGCACTCCAAAAGGAGAAGTTTTGGAAGGTTTGTTTACAAATAGATTAGGGTAAACACTTGTCAAATCGGCTTTTTTGAGAGAAAATGACCTCACAGACATAGAAGGTAGGGTGCAAATGAGGGTTTCCTCGCACTGCTCCTTTGGTGGTATTTTCGAGCTAGGTTTTATTCCTAGCTCTTTTTTTTGCGCAAAAAATCTCTGTGCGAGAAAGAAATCAAAATAGTTAATGTGAAAAGCGCGCAAAAAAGGAGCATTTTGTGCGTGATCGAAAAAATTCGGCCTTAGCGGGTTTCTCGAGGAATGAGCGTTTCAATAAGACGCTTTGAATCGGTTGTCGTCTTGAGAAAATGCACAGCGCGGCGTTTTTCTCGATAAGAGAGGAGGGGCTCTAAGCTCTGGCGCGTCAGCGCTGCCGTGCTATTGCCACCGCGCTCGGCGTAAAGAGCCAGAATATACGCATTAAATCGGTTAATAGGGAGAATATTCCCTGCTAAGAAAAAGCCCGCTAGGGTGGCAATGGCTAATAGGTTGCCTCCTTCTGCGGCGCGGCAAGTCCAGCGAAGAGACTCTCTTAAGTTCACCCCATCCCCTTGCCCCGACCAATATTGCAGACCCAGACGAAACTGCGCTTCAAGCGTGCCCGTGAGAGCAGACTCTTTGAGCCAGTATTGCCCTTGCTTTTGTTCGCTTTGAGGCTTGTCGTGATGCTTTAAGAGGCGCGAGAGTTCAAACTGCGCCAGAGAGTCGCCAAGTTGCGCAGCTTTTTCTAGCCAGTACTGACCGAGCTTTTTGTCAGCAGCAACGCCTCGCCCTTTTACATAGGCAAGTCCCGCTAAGCGGGCGCTTTCTCCTTCTCCAGCGGCGCCAGAGAGCCGATACCAGTAAAGAGCCTTAGTGGGATTCTCTTCGCGCCCAAGGCCTTGATCGTAGAGTCTCGCGAGAAGCGTCTGAGAGGGAAGATGCCCCAGCGTGGCGGCGCGCTCAATCAAGTCGGCGCCAGCGCTTAAATCTTGCGCGAGTCCTTGGCCACGCAAAGTGAGTAGCCCCATCAAATAGAGCCCTTCTACGTGATTCGCTTCAAGTGTGGGGCGCAAAAGGGCGAGTACTCGGCGGTTGACTCGCGGTTCATCTGGATTTTGTAAGAGGTGCAGCGCGTAGCGGCAACGCGCATCGAGGTCACCCTTTTGGGCGAGCTCGGCAATGCGTTTGAGTTCTGCGAGCGCTTCTTCGCCAGAGAGAGGACGTTGACGCACGACGCCTCCCAACAAATCCACCACCCCACCTTGGGTGAAAGATTGTTGAGGAAGCGGAAAACGAGCGTCGGGCGTCTTAGGCATGCTTTAAGGTTTGTCAGAGTTAGGCGTTTGAGAAGGAGCGTGCTCAACGACCGTCTTGCCCGTGTCAGCATCACGGCGAATAATGACCGCCTCACCCGTACTGCTTGGGGATTTGGACTCATTCCAAATCGAAATCGCGAGCCCAATTGAGACCGTAGTCATCATATAGAGTACCCAGCTCAAACCTGCAATAACGATGGGGCGTCCCAAGGGCTTAGCCTCCCACTTGTCTCCATAAGCCTCTTTCACATAACGAATCTGTTTCATCCCCGAGGAAAGAAACCACACTAACCACACTACTAAGAGAAAGTAGGGGCCAGAGTACTTCATCAGCGGTTCATCGACAAAAATCGTCTGCATCACGACGTAGAGTACCACCAACCAAATGGTGGTTCTCACCCACATACTGGAGAGACGAGCAAACGTTTTTTCGCCGAGTGCTTCCCAGTTTTTCGATTGCAAATAGCCGCCGAAAATCGGCGTAAACAGAAAACTCAAGAAAACAACCTTGAGAGGAGAGTAAAGCGCAGGAGCGGTTTTTTTAGAATTTGGCATAAAGAAAAATCTTTTCAGTCAACTAAATGCGCAGTGAAGACGTGTTCACTGAAGCGTTGCTCCCGATTGTAGCGCGAGAGAAGCGAAAGTTTGTTTTTGAAAAGAGAAAAACCGTCAGAAGAGAAGGGGTTTTTGCTTCTTTTTCGCCATTTCTAGCTTGAAAAGTGCCTTTAGCGCTTTTCAGCGCGCTACTGAGCAAGTAGACTAGAACGAAGTATTCCAGCGAAAAGATTGGTTCAACTCTATGAAAAATCCCTCGACTACCTCACCTCGCTTACGGATGGCTGGGTTGACTGCTTTAATTTCCCTTCTCTTTGTGAGCGGGTGCGCTTTTTGGAGCAAAGGCGAGCCCAAAACGAACCCCTATGCTAATGCTTATCAAGTTTATGAGTCTCCGTGCGTGATTCCCGTGGGAGAGCATTCTCCGACGCTTGATGTGATGCTTTTGAATGCAATGAAGGACCGCGGGCTTAAGCCGCAACTCGTAGAAGAAAAGGATGCAGAACGCATTAAAGCTTGTCGCATTACCGTGCGCTTTACTGTGGAAGGGGGCAATAATTTCACGCAGGGCGTTGAAAGCATGTCGCTTTTTTACCGTGACCACAAGAGTGGGGAAACTTACTGGGTTGGTATGGGCAAACAAAGCCGCTTTGCGATGCCAGAATTGATGACGCCAGCGGGCACCAATAGCGACCCGCAAGTCTTTATTCGCCAATTGGTTGAGCGCCTCTTCCCAGAGCGTCTCGTGCTCGAATAAGGAAGGCAAAACACCGTGCGCCGTGGTTTAGAACAATTAAACCCGGCGCAAAATTTTTGTAAAGTTTTCTCGAAAACCCAACATAGATCAAACTTTTTCTAATAAGTGCTTCCTCCTAATACTTTAGAACTAGATATTATGGGCGGAAATCTATACAATAAGTCGTATCAGGTGATTGCAAAGATGGCCTGTGCGAACGACTACAGGCAGATCCGTTCGCAGGGCGATATGCTTACTGTTTCGTTGGGGAATGAGAACAGTAACTCCACGGTATCGCTCATGTGTTGAAGTTGCTAGATAAGTATGTCGGGGGACGAACTTATCACGGATAACGTCAACAATAACGGTCGAGAAAGTTCAGGAGAACAAATCGAGAGAACGACCGTTGACCAACCACAAGAGGGGGAGTACTTTCGAGTACCTCCCTCTCTCTTTCTCTAGCATTTTCTTTTTTCTTCTTAGAGAAGCTTTCCTGAGACGAAGATCCTATTGCTGCGATCAATAGGAAAGTCATACTTTGGTCTATCTTCTTAGCATTGTCCTTGTTAGAATAGGATAAAACCCTAATGAAATAACAGTGAAGAAACTTAGCGCTTTTCGCCCGTTTGTCGCGACTAGCGCTTTTGTTCGTGGTGGAATGTTGGAACCATGGAAGAAAAACAAGAACAATCCCAATCCTGGAAGATCGTTCTGGTCATTTTGACCAGTTGTGCGGTCTTGATGGCGGTGAGCTACACCATGCTCATCCCATTTTTGCCAGTCTATTTAACGGAAGAATTGCACGTTTCTCCAGATAACGCCAAGCTCTGGAGTGGCATCATCTTTTCGATTAGCTTCCTGATCTCGGGCATTATGGCCCCGATCTGGGGAGCGATTGCAGACAAGAAATCTCGAAAATTAATGGCAGTGCGTGCCGCGATTTTGCTCGCCGTCTCCTATGGTTTAGGCGGCATCGTGCAAAACGAGTGGCAGCTCTTTTTCATGCGCGCATTCCAAGGCTTTGCCGCTGGGCTCTGGCCCGCTTGCTTAGCCTTGATGGCAAGTTATGCCCCGCAAAATCGTCTGGGCTTTTGCATGAGTATTATGCAGGGTGCAATGACCGCAGGCGGCGTTTTGGGCCCCTTGGCAGGCGGGACGCTCGCGCATTGGTTTGGTATGCGCATGACGTTCTTCTTGGGCGCAGCCTTCCTCTTTATGATCACCATTATTTTGATGATCTACATTAAGGACCCTGCGAAGAAGGCCGCTCCTAAGGCCAGTACGGATAAGTCGAAAAAGCGCGGCTCGCTGCTCAAAAACCCTGTAGTGCGTCGTATGTTGCTCGCCGCGGGCGTGGCCCAGTTGAGTATTCTGCTCGTGCAGCCCATTATGCCCATGTACATTGAAGAGCTCTCGGGGCATGAGGGCGATATTGTGCTTGTGACGGGGATTGTGTTCTCCGTAGTGGGGCTTTCTGGGGTGATTGCCGCGCCACTTTGGGGGATTTTCTCTGAGAAGATTGGCTTTAGACCAGCGCTTTATTCGGCACTTTTTGGGGCGGCGCTCTTTAATATGGTGCAGGCCGTACCAGACTCTCTTATCGGATTTTCTACGTGGCGCTTTATCGGCGGGCTCGCCTTTGCTGGTGTCTTCCCGATGATTAACTCCATTCTCACGATGAGTACGCCCCCAGAGAGTCGTGGTCAGATTTTTGGCCTCTCCTACACGGCGCAGCAAGTGGGTAACGTGATTGGGCCGCTCGCAGGGGGTGCCATTGGGATGGTGATGCCACTTACCTGGGTGATTTTCCTTTCGGGCCTCGTGCTTCTTCCGATTGCGATTTATCTTTGGATGATGCGCCCTGCGGAAGAGACAACCACGCATGGACAAGAAGTGGATCTTAATAAGCACGCAGAGTAGCTTTTAACGCCGGTGTTTTCAAAGTGGAAATGCCGGCGTAATTCTTTTTCATTCTCACTTGCGCAGAAAAAATGTGAAAGTCATCGACTCTGCATTGCAATCAGCCTTCTACCTGATACAATGAGCGCGTTACGACAACTACGATGTTTTCCTAAGGTGTTCTGAGAGGTGATCGTGTACAAGCCACGAAGGAACGCGGCCGAGGGAAAGAAAAAATATCAATGGATTACTTCATACTTGCTGTCTTGGGTCTTCTGGCGGCGCTTGCGGTGATTGACCTCTTTGTCGGGGTGAGCAACGACGCTGTCAACTTCTTAAATTCTGCTGTCGGTAGCCGTGCTGCGCCATTTTGGATCATCATGACCGTGGCGAGCGTGGCCGTTCTCACCGGGGCAACCTTCTCTTCAGGGATGATGGAAGTCGCAAAAACTGGCGTGCTTCGCCCTGAATACTTCACTTTTAGCGAAGTGATCGTGGTCTTCACCGCCGTGATGGTCACCGACGTTTTACTCCTCAATACCTTCAATTCTTTGGGTCTTCCCACTTCTACTACTGTTTCGATTGTCTTTGAACTCTTGGGTGGCGCTACCGCGATGGCCTGCTACAAGGTGTGGTCAACGGGAGCTCCCTTTACCGACTTGGGGCTTTATATCAACTCTGGCAAAGCCCTTGCCATGATCATGGCAATTCTCACTTCGGTCATTGTGGCCTTTATCGCGGGCTTGATCGTTCAATACCTACTTCGTATTCTCTTTACCTTCCACTACGAGCGCTATTACCGCTACTTAGGCGGCCTCTTTGCTGGGGTATCGCTCTCAGCGATTTTCTACTTCTTGGTTTTAAAGGGCTTGAGTGGCGCTTCCTTTATGACGCCTGAGGCGATTCAGTGGGTGAATACGCATAACGATTGGCTCCTCTGGGCGTGCTTTATTTTGGTGACGGTCTTTACCCAGATCGCGATTTTGCTCTTTAACCTCAACATCTTTCCCTTCATTATTTTGGCGGGGACTTTCGCGCTCGCCTTTGCTTTTGCAGGCAACGACTTGGTGAACTTTGTGGGCGTACCTTTAGCGGCGCTCGAATCCTTTAACATTCTGAGCGCCAATCCTGGGGTCGATCCCAACACCTTTACGATGGAAGGACTGAGAGCACAAACCGCCACTCCCACAATGTATCTCTTAGCCTCTGGGATCGTGATGGTCTTGACGCTCTGGTTCTCGAAGAAAGCGCACCGTGTGATTCGCACCTCGATTAGCCTTGCCTCTGCCTCTCGTGGTGGAAAAGAGCAGTTTGGCTCTTCGCTGCCTGCGCGTATTGTCGTGCGCGGCGCGATCCGTGCGAATAATTTCTTGCATCAACTGATTCCTGCGGGTGTCTTTACTCAGTTGGGTAAGCGCTTTGAAGCGAAAAAGATGGGACCAGACGAACAGCCGCTCGCCTTTGACGCGATTCGCGCGAGCGTGAACTTAGTTTTGGCAGCGGGGCTTATTGCTTCGGCAACGAGCTTGAAGTTGCCGCTCTCGACCACTTATGTGACCTTCATGGTGGCCATGGGTTCTTCGCTTGCGGACGGCGCCTGGGACCGTGAAAGTGCGGTCTATCGTATTTCCGGGGTGTTGACCGTGATTTCTGGCTGGTTTGTGACCGCTTTTACGGCTTTCTCCGTGTGCGCGATGTTCTGCGCTCTCTTTATCTGGCTCGGGAAGTGGTTCATCCTTCTCATGATGATTGTGGCGCTCTCCTTCGTGGTGAAAACGAATTTCTTTGTGAAGCAGTCCCAAGAAGAAATCACAGGGAAGATGCTTGCCAAGGGCGACCAGCAGAGTGTGGGTCAGTTGCTTAGTTCCTCGATCGAGCCCAACTTGCATCGCACGCTGACGATTTTGTCTGACGGTCTTCGCGCCTTCTTAGATGAAGACGAAGCCGCACTCAAATCACTCAAGAGTGAGGCGGGTGCGCTCTATGATGATACCGCTCAGGCGCGTGGTGACTACTATCAGATGACGCTAGAAGGGCAGCACGGCACCAAGGCTGACCGAGATGCCCGTAACTTCTACTATCGTGCCTTTACGAGCATGAAGGAAGTGAGCCACTCGTTGCGTGACCAGATGGGCGTTTCAGAAAACTACATCGCCAATTGCCACTCTCCCTTTAAGGGCGAGATGCGCGAAAATACGCTTCGTTTGATTCATGAGCTCGAAGGCTTGAAGAAGAACTTCTCTTCGCCTGAATGCCGCCGAGTGCTCAATTTCTTGGAAAATAGCCAGCGTAACTTCATGACGCGCATTGGTGACGAGCAGGTGTCGCTCCGTAAGAGTGAGCTCTACTTGGGCTACATTCTCTTTACTCGCGAAGTGATTAACCGCTACCAAATGGTGACGCTCTTGCAGCGTGAATTAAGTGGTGGGGTGACGCCAGAAATGCGTCAACGCCAAGAAATGGAAATGAGCGAACCGGTGCAACCCTCGGAGCGCTAAAACCGAAAAAACAAAGCCGCTGGAAGTGCAATACTCTCAGCGGCTTTAGTTTTAATGAGCTAAACGAGTAGGCTTAGCGCTCGAAGGCGCGACGCCCTTGGCTATCTCGCTTCATGAGACGGCCTTGTTCGCGCTGCCATTCACGCTTACTTTCGTCGTTACGCTTTTCAAATTCACGTTTACCACGAGCAAGTGCGACCGTTACCTTGACGCGACCATTGGTGAAATGCAGATCCAAGGGGACAAGGGTGTAGCCAGCGCGTTCCACTTTCCCGATGAGTTTGGCGATTTCACGGCGATGCATCAAGAGTTTGCGCGTACGATTTGAGTCAAGCGTTTCGTGAGTGCAAACCTGATCAGCTGGGTTCATATGCGCATTACAGAGAAAGAGCTCCCCGTTACGCACATAAATATGCGCAAAATTAATCTGTGCACGAGAGGCGCGCACACTTTTCACTTCCCAACCATTTAACACAATACCCGCTTCAAAGCGTTCTTCAATCGTGTATTCATGGCGGGCACGTCGATTTTGAATATTGTTGGCCATGATGGTGTTATTCCTTTTTTCGCGCAAAGCGGGTTGTCGTAGACGATTCACTCCTCTCGTCTTTTTCTAGCAATCTTGGCTTTGCACGCAATGTTAGTAGTTTAGTCACAGCTCTCTGGCGGGAAAAAGCGTTGCAACAGATAGAGGCCAGAGGGGCTGGAGAAGGCAAAAACCAGAGAAAACGCTTCAAAATGGACAGATTCTGCTGGATAGAAGATCTGCGAGAAGCGGCATATGGTTTCGCTGTCGGGTACACTATTGTACCGTCCTTTCCAATTTTTCGTATTTCACCAAAGAAAAAGAGTCTACCAAATGCAAGTTGAAGTCATCGAAGTGACCGATAAAGGAATCCACTCTCACCCTGTGACGCTCCATGTAGGGGCGAGCGCTCTTGAGGCCATTGAAGCCGCGGGTTTAGTCTTGGGGGAAAACGATGCCATCTCGCTTTGGGGAAGAAAAGTAAAGACGGATGCAACCCTCTCAGAAGGCGACCGTGTCGAGTTCGCTCGAGCTCTGGTCTGTGATCCGAAAAAAGTGCGCCAAGAGCACGCCTTAGCGCAGGGCGATATTCGCGTGGTGACCGCAGGGCGACACGGAGGACGACGTTGCGTCACACAACCAAAAGACGGCGAATAAGCCAGTCAATGCATACTCCAAAGCGCAAGACACAATTTTTTTCGCTCAAGGTGGTTAAGGTTTGTTACAATACCCACTTTGCTAGTCAAACACTGATCTTAGGCGATCCTATCAACGACTGCATTAGAGCTTAACGCACACTTCGCGCGTCCCCACTTGGTTTCTTCTCCAGAAACCTTGCGTGAACCCGAACTCTGTCAAAGTCTTCTTTCCTTTGAGATGTAGACATCTTCTCAAGAGGTGAGCACCTTTTTCGGGAGTGACGTTTTTAGCCAAATCGAGGGACCAAACGAGTCTCTCCAGCCTGTGATTGCCTGAAGATTGCCAACAAAAAATCTGCCAACAAGGAATCTATAAAGTGGATTGGTTAAGTGAAATTGTGTCCGTATTAAACGGATATTTGTGGTCTTATATTCTCATTGCCATGTTAGTTGGCTTGGGATTGTGGTTTACGATTCGCACGAAGTTTGTTCAGATCGTGCAAATCCGCGAAATGTTCCGCCTCGTGACGGAAGGTGCTCGCGCCAAACCGCGTCAAGGACATATCTCAACGTTCCAGGCGTTCTGTGTTTCGACGGCCTCTCGCGTGGGTGTGGGTAATATCGCTGGTATCGCCATTGCTATCGTCGTGGGCGGTCCTGGTGCTGTTTTCTGGATGTGGGTGATTGCCACGATTGGTGCGGCTTCTGGCTTTGTGGAATCCACTTTGGCTCAGATCTATAAGGTGCCTCGCGCTGGTGGCGGCTTCTTGGGTGGTCCTGCTTACTATATTGGTAACGTGTTGAGAAGCCCGTTCTTCGCCTGGCTCTTTGCTGTGTTGATTTCGGTCACCTACGGGTTGATCTTCAACTCCGTGCAGGCTAACACGATTGCGGCTTCTATCAAAGAAACCTTTACGCTTTCCACGGAAGTCTCTGGCGTGATTATCGCCGCCTTCACGGGTCTCGTCATTTTCGGCGGGATGACTCGTATTGCTAAGGTGGTGGGCTTGATGGTGCCCTTTATGGCGGGTGCCTATTTGCTCATCGCGATTATCGTGACGATCATGAATATCACGATGCTCCCCACTGTTTTCGCTACCATCTTCAAGGCCGCTTTTGGCTTTGATGCGGTGATGGGTGCTGGTGTGGGTATTGCGATGATGACCGGTATCAAGCGTGGCTTATTCTCGAACGAAGCTGGTATGGGTGCGGTGCCAAATGCGGCCGCGGCAGCGGATGCGACTCACCCAGTGAAGCAGGGTTTGGTGCAGGCTTTGGGTGTTTACTTTGACACGTTGATCGTCTGTACGGCTTCCGCCATGCTCGTCCTCTTGTCGCCAGAATGGTCCTCGTCTGGGAAGACGGGTATTGAACTCATCCAGTTGGTCTTAGCGGGCCAGTTGGGTGGTTGGACCAATTACTTCATCTCGATCGTGGTGCTCTTTTTCGCCTTTAGTTCCATCATTGGTAACTACTTCTATGGCGAAATGAACATGAACTTCATCAGTAAGAGTCGTTGGGCCCTGCCGATCTTCCGCTTCTTTGTGGTGGTGATGGTTTATGTGGGTTCTGTTGCGAAGCTCTCCTTCGTTTGGGACTTGGCCGACCTCTTTATGGCATTGATGGCCATGCTTAACTTGATCGCGATCGCGCTCTTGGGTAAGTACGCGTATGTGGCTTTGGACGACTATGTCCGTCAGAAGAAAGCGGGCGTCCTTAATCCTGAGTTTGACCCCAAGGTGATGCCTAACCAAACGGGTATCCTTTGCTGGCCTCGTCACAAGGAAGAAGAATTAGACCAGGACTAATGGCTTAAGACTTCTCGTCAACAAAATTGAAGGCAGATATTCTGTGCGCAAAAGGCGCTTTAGAATGTCTGCCTTTGTTTTTGCCCGCCTCTCTGGTTTTCCCGCAAGCACTCTGGGAGAGGGGTAGATCCCTCAAAAGGGGGAGGTGTAGATACATCTCTCAAGACTTAGGTTAAAAGTATTAACTTTTAAGTTAAATATTTGATTTTTAAAGGAATGTACTTCGGTATTAGGGTTTCCCCTTCCTCTCCCTATTGGCGTATACCCTAATTCTTAAATTGTCCTTAAACTTAAGGTGTGCTAAGAAAAGGGCTTATTCCGTCCTGTCAAGATTTGAATGAACACTTTTTCAAGGCATTCCACCTTTTGATCGATCGCGACGAACCCCAAGTCGTGGCGAACTCATAAAAGAAAAATAGGTGGCTACCAGATGACATCCTGGAACGTTAAGCCGCCCCCTTTTATAGGCTTGAGAGACCTCTTCCTCAAAAATGCTTTGCGCTTGTGGTTTCGCCTCTCGTTGTCGGAATCAGCTCCCTCATAAGACTGACGATGTCGATATCTATCCCCAAGGAGAAAACATAATGACAAAGCTTACAATGAAGCCGCTGGTTGCTGCCGCTGCCCTTCTCGGGATGGCGTTTAGTGCCTCCGCTTTTGCTGCTGAATGTAATGCTTGCCACTCGAACGTTGCGAAGGATCATGCTGGTGCTGTTCACGCTTCTGTCGATTGCGCAAGTTGCCACTCCGCTACTAAGGAACACTTGAAAGACATCAAGGCTCGTCCTAGCACCAATATGGATCCAGCTAACTGCGGTGCTTGCCACCCGAATCAGTACAAATCTCTCTTCACGATGAGCGATAAGCCTGCTCGCCTCTCCAAGAAGGAAGCGACTGGTCCTGCTCCTGACCCGTTCTTTGACCGTGCGTTGGGCGCTCATGGCTTCACGAAAGAACACGACGAACCGCGTGGACACCAGATGATGGTGATCGATCAGTTTGCTGTTGACCGTGCTTTCGGTGGCCGCTTCCAGCCTAAGGATGGCTGGCTCTACAGCACGTTGCCCGATGGCAAGTCCTACAAGGCATGGAATGTCTTGAAGGATTTGGAACCCTCCAGCAACGGTCAGAAGACCTTTATGCCGGGTACGGCTACCGCTGCTAACGCAGTGTGCTGGACCTGTAAGTCCTCCGACGCGATGCTCGACTGGGCCTACATGGGCGACAAGGTTGAAGGTGCTAAGTGGAACCGCGGTTCCGATCCTGTGCAGCTCGTTCGCACGGTTCAGCACGCCATCAACTGCAACATCTGTCACGATCCGCATAGCGGCAAGCCACGCATCCAGCGTGACGCTTTGATCGATGCAATGACCCGTGACGATCCGAACAACGTCTACAAGACGATGGCTGCTAACCCGACCACCGTTGACGTTAAGGACGCTGGTGTTCGTGGCTTCACCCGTAAGTTGGGCTTCCTCGGTCGCTCCGACTCTCGTTTGATGTGCGCTCAGTGCCACGTCGAATACGTGTGCAACCCTGGTATCGATGCTAAGACTGGTCAGAAGATCGGTTTTGATAATCGCTTGACGAACCACTTCCCGTGGAAGAACGCCGACCAGATCGAAGCCTACTACGAAGAAGTTGGCTTCCGTGACTTCAAGCACAACCGTACTGGTGCCTTGCTCGTTAAGATGCAGCATCCGGACTCCGAAACGTTCTTCGGTTCCGTGCATGACAAGGCTGGTGCTGAATGCCAGACCTGCCATATGCCTAAGGTTAAGGACAAGGATGGTAAGACCTTCACGTTGCACTGGGCTACTTCGCCTAAGCACTACGTCAAGGAAACCTGCTTGACCTGCCACAAGGACAAGAATGAAAAGCAGATGGTGACCGCTATCGACACGATGAAGAATCACTTCCGTGGCAAGTTGCGCGAAACCGAAGCTCGTATGAACGACATGTTCGACGCATTCGACTTGGCTAAGGTCGCTGGTGTGGATGAAAAGGTGTTGGAAGAAGCTCGTAAACTTCACTCCACCGCACACCTCAACTGGGAATACTGGACGGCTGTGAACGGTGCTTACTTCCATAACCACGAAATGGCTATGCGTAGTTTGGCCAAGGCCACCAAGGCTGCTACCGACGCTTCCACGCTCTTGCGTAAAGCGATCGATGAAAAGAACGCAGCTAAGAAGTAATCTTTCGAGGTAGCTTCTCCTAAGAAAAAGCGGGTGGAATCGAATTTTCGGTTCTGCCCGCTTTCCTGTAAATTGGCGTGTAGTCTTTTGGCCCCGCGCTAAGACTCAAGAAAACTCAACGTGCTAATCTTGGGTTCTTCTGTAATCACATTCCCTTTCTTGATTGATTGCAAAAGCGTCCATTCCCCGACAAAGTTAGACAAATGACAACGGAAGAAATTCTCCTTTATACGCTCCTTGTGGTGATGACCATTGTGGCCATCGCCTTTCTCGTACCTACGCTCATACGCGTGGGTGATCGCCATACATCTCAGGATGAAGCAGAAGAGCATTTAAAAGCCTTGAGCGATGCTCTTCGCCAAGAGTACGAGCGCTTGAAAGAAGATTACCGTCGCGGGGTGATCGCTGAGAAAGACTACGCTCAGATGGTCGAAGAGATTGAGCGCCGTGCGCTTGAAGAGCACCGTCAGGTCGATGAGAGCCGCACGAGCACGAAAGCCTATTCTCCAGCGGTGGTGATCGCAGGGATTACGGCGCTCGTGGTGATTGTCGCGGTGATGGGCTATGGTCTCAAAGGTTCGCCCGAAATGATGCGTTTAGCAGGGAGTCAGCACGTTCTTGAAGGGAAGGCGAACGTGGAAGAACTCCAGCTCTACCTTAAAGACAATCGTAAAGATGGTCGCGCTTGGATTTTGCTTGCCCATCAATTAGCGGAAAAAGATGATTTTGAGGGGGCGATTAATGCTTATCGTACGGGTCGCGAAGTGATGACGAAAGTGCGTAGTGACCCCACGGTGGCGCTTGAAATGGCAGCCGCGCTTTTAACTACGCGTCAGACGGATCATGTGAAAGAAGCGCTTCCTATTTTGAACGACTTGCATACGCTTAATCCCGAAGACTTGCGCGTGACGCAGCTTCTTGTGATGGCCGCAACGCAACTCGAAGAATGGAAAGTGGCAGCGGATGCGGTGGAATCGTTGCTGATGACGATGTCACCCGACAATCCAGAATATATGGAAGCTCGCGAAATGTTGGATCGCTTACGTAGTCTCGAGCGAAAGACTAAAGGCTTGCCAGCTGGCCACCCATAAAAACAGACACAAGCAAAAGCGCCTCAGATTGAGGCGCTTTTTGCTATGGGAGGCTCGTTTGCGAAAAAATCGTTTTAACGGAGACTGCCTTTGTTGAGACCATCTTCTTGCAAGAGGATGAGTGCCTTCAAAAGACGAGCGAGCTCTTTAGCGTCATTTTCGGGCAACCCTTGCAGAATTTGCTTTTCTACTTCCAGGTGCGACTTCAGCGCTTTGCGAGTCACATTCTTGCCTTTTGTTGTGGCCTTCAGAACAACGCCACGACCATCCGTTTCGTCTGGCTTGCGTACGATATAGCCTTTGGCTTCGAGCGCTTTGATGCGGTTAGAAAGTCCACCCGAGGTGATGAGCACTTTTGTCTGCAAAATCTTCGGTGTCATCGCGGCGGTAGGATTTCGCACTAAAACCGCCATGACCTCGAATTCACCACGAGTCAGGTTGTAAAACGCCAAGTTTCTCGCAACGCGCTGCTCAATGTAGTAGCTCAAACGAACCACGCGAGCGACAACTGGAATCCCTTCTGTACGCAGAGTGGGATCCTCAGTGAGCCACTCCTCTTCAAGCGAGTCAACGAAATCTTTGAGTTCTGGAGAAGTGGCTTTTTCTGTCATAACGTTTTCCTAAAGCGTGTTAGTGAGTTTGAGGCAGAAGGTGCAGACTATTGTCTCACAAATAGCGGATGGCTGATAAGGCGAGGACTGCTACAGCCCCAGTCAACAAAGGCACCGAGGTGCGTTTCACCAATTCGAGCGGATTCACACGAATCCCAGCCGAAACGATGATGACCACGGCGGCTACTGGCGAGATGCCTCGAATTAAATTGGAGATGCACTGCATGGGGAGCGCCACCATAATCGGGTCAATGCCCGCGTGTTCAGCGATCTGAGGAATGAGCTCAATAAAGCTATAGAACACCGCATTACCAGAACCACTGATGAAGGTGATGAGGGCTGTGATGCCAGAGAAAGCAAACATCAAACCTGCTTCAGCGTTTTGAACGTCTGAAATCGAATTGGAAATTGCCGCAATAAGGCCCATTGCTTTTAAGCCCGCCACCATCGTGGAAGCGGCAACGATCAGTACCACAACTTTAGAGAATCCGTCACCCATGCCTTTAAAGAAGAGCCCAGTATCTTTCATGCACTGACGGCCATCGCGCTTGCGAATGAGTTCCGCGAAGAAGGCAGCGACAAACGGGATGAGTGTAATTTCTACAAGTCCCACCTTGGCGGACTTAAAGAACGCCCAGAAGACGATCACGAGAACAAGCGGAAGAATTGGGAACACTGCGTACCAGAGAGGCGCTTCAACTTTTGCTTGATCAGCGGAGTTGTCGAGCATTTCACCGGCCATTTTGCCAGCCTGGCGCTTATCCATGTATTTTTGCCAGAAGTAGTGCGCGAACCCCATCAAAATAAGCGTTGGAATCGTGATTGGTGCATGGTGGTAGAAGACGTAATCGATCACGTGATCAAACCCTAAAACGCGAGCTGCCACCACGTTATCACCGCCGAGCGGCGTTGGCACAATCGTGGCCGTTGTTGCAATCACGCCAGCAGCTGTTAAGGGAGACATTTTGGCTGCGCGCAGCACAGGGAAAAGCGTGGCCATCAAAATCACAGCCAACGAAGCGGCACTAGGAATAATGACCTGTAAAGAGGTCCCAATCCAGAAGACCACTGGTACCAAAATGTAGGGCGAGTGAATGTGAGAGAGCGGTTTGGTCAAAATGCGAACCACCGCATCATTGGCGCCAATGTGCGACATATAAGCCGCAAAACCAAAGAGCGTGAGAATGATAAGACCCGCGTTGGAATACTGCGAAACAAAGAGGTCTTTCACGGTTTTTAACGGGTCCATCCAAGCCAAGCCCGAGGTTGCTTTTGGCCCTAACACTTCAAAGCCAAAAGCAACAGCACACCACATCAAAAATAGGCCCGCGGCGAAGAGAACAATCTTCGCATCATAGTTTTTTGCGATGCCAAAGCCAGCTGCAATCAGCACAACCACAGCAATTAAGATGGCAGTCATAGGAGTCTCCCTAAAGAGGTTTGATTGAGATTTATCTTCACATGAAGAGAAAATTTATCTTCACTTGAAGATTTTTATTCTGTGTGGAATAATAGCGTCTAATTCGATTTATTACAAGTCTTTTCGTAGGCAAAAATTTCAATATGACTTCATATGAAGATAAATCTCCGGCAAATCAACACGATCAAGTTCGTGTAGGGTTGATGGCTGCAGCTGCGGCGGCCGTGCTGTGGGGAACAGCAGGAACCGCCCAGTCCTTTGTGTCCGCTGAAGGCCCTGATCCGCAATGGGTGGCCGCTCTCCGCCTTCTCTTTGCATCGTTTGTGTTCTTGCCGTTACTTCTACGGCGAACTCGCTCAACGCCCAAAGGAAAACCAAAGAGTCCTTTCTATTTCGCTGCGCTTGTACTGGGAGCTGGCGCAGCGATGGCGCTCTATAACATCTGCTTTTTCCTTGGTGTCAAGACCGTAGGGATTGCTGTGGGGTCTGCTGTCACACTGGGAAGTGCACCGATTTGGGCTGGTATTTTGCAGATTCTCTTTAACCGAAAACTACCAAGCCTTCGTTGGTTGATCGGAGTCTCTTTTGCCATTGTTGGTGCGTTGACGATGGGAATGAGTTCGGCAGGTCAGGATTTCAGCGTCACTGGTGTCGGATATTGTCTCACAGCTGGCTTTTCCTATGCTTTTTATGCTGCGGTGGCAAGTATCGCTTTCTCGGGACGCTCTGCCGAACGAGTGACTTCTCAAATTTTTGGTATCGCTACTGTCATCGCCGTGCTTTTTGTGTGGGTAGGGCAGCCACTCCCACATCTGACGCCAAGTGATTTAGCCGTCACCGTTTACCTCGGCGTAGCGACGACCGCTGGCGCATATCTTCTCTTTACCTATGCACTTGTTCGAGTGAGCGCTGCAACCTGCGTAGCTCTCACGCTTCTTGAGCCTGTGACGGCATTTACGCTTGCTCGTTTCGTTGCTCATGAGCCTTCTAGTGCTGTGACCTTAGCAGGACTCGCTATACTCATTGTTGGACTCGCAGTCATTATTCGCTCCGAATCACGTCGCAAACCCAACACGAGCAAGCGCCCAGTCCAATCCTTCTTGTCTTCTCTTTTCTAAAGGAGCAATATCATGCGTAGTACTAATCCTGGATTCGTTCCTGATTCTCCCTTTACTCGTCCGCTTAGCAAGGAGTGGGAAGCGTTTTTCCACCGTTTCCCGAAGTTGGAACTTCACTGCCATTTGTTAGGCACGACGAGTCGTGAGACGTTTTTTGACCTTGCACGTCGTTCGGATTGCGGCTTGAGTGATGAAGAAATTGAAGGCTTCTACACTCGTGGCGATAAGCCGATTGGGGTTTTGCGTATTTTCCGTGCGCTCGAAAGCAAAATTCTCAATAAGCCAGAATATTTGACGCGTATCACTCTTGAACATATGGAACGAGTTGCTAAAGACGGCGTGCGCTACATTGAGTTCTACTGGAACTGGACGGGTCTCAAGCATTTCATGACCTATGAGGCAGCACAAGACGCCATTGTGGTGGGTTTGCGAGAAGGCGAAAAACGCTTTGGTGTGATTGGTCGTTTGGTCCCATCGATTGACCGTGAAGACACGCCAGAAAAGGCAGTTGAACTCGTGGAGGAAATGATTGCTCATCGCGTTCCTGAAACGATTGGTTTAGGGATTGACTACCGCGAAACCAACCATGAACCAGAAAACTTCTGGAAAGCCTATTTCCTCGCTAAAGAGGCGGGCTTTAAGATTACTGCTCACGCGGGCGAATTTGGAGAGCACTGGCGTAACGTTGAAACAGCCATGCATCTGCTCAAGGCCGACCGTATTGACCATGGTTACACCATTATCGACAATCCCGAGTTGGTCGAAGCTGCCCTTCGTGAAGATACGCATTTTGCGATTGTCCCGACGAACTCTTACTATTTGCGCACCTTCACCGATGAAGAGTGGGCTATTAAGCACCCGATTCGCGAAATGGTGCGCCTTGGCCTGAAAGTCTTCCCCAACAGTGATGATCCTACAATGCATCATGTTTCTATTGCGGCATCTTGGCTCTTGATGATGAATTGGTTGGGCTTCTCCATTGGCGAATTGCGCAACTTCCTCATCTACTCCATTGAAGCCGCCTGGGTGAGCGATAAGCAAAAAGCCGAATGGAAAAAAGAATGGCTCGCTGAGTTTGATCGCTTAGTGAGCGAACTTGAACCACTTTCTTAACTGAAGAGACGGCCACAGTCTTTGTGGCAAATAGCAAAAAGGCCGGTTGTTTCTCAAAAAGCAACCGGCCTTCAACGTTAAATACGATTCACAATCGGTACGGGGTCCGAGCCATCGGTAAATTCTGGCCATGGGATAGCCGCCCAAGCTCCAGAGAGGGCTTCGGTGAGGAACTGGGTATCTTTTTCGAGTGTTGCGAGAAGCTCAGGCGACTCTTGATGCGCTTCGACAAAAAGGCGCGAGCGCAAAAGAGCAGCGGCAAATGAGTTCCAGCTATTAAAGCGTACCGTGACCTCTGTCGTACAACGCTTCTTGTAGGCGACGGCCTCAGCGGCACTAATCATGCCCGCTTCTTCTGCGAGCCAAATAAGCGCTAAGGCTTGCGAGATTTCAAGCGCACGAATTTGACTCCAATCGCCTTTTTCACGGAAAAAGTCCACAATCATACGACGACGGCGAAGAGCACGTTCTGCTTCGCGATCAGTACTCATCGCGACAAACCCACTCCAACCTAACGCATTTTCATTTTTGAGCAAAGAGCGCACATTCGAGGTCTCAGTAAGAGCACGATAAAGTCGAGAGATGGGGTTTCCTTCCACGATATGGAGGAACTGTGCTTTTAAGTCTTGCGGCGCCATCAAGGAGAGTTCCGTTGAGAGCATATGCAAGATTTCATATTCGGGCGTAGGGGTGTCGAGCGAAAAACCTTTGAGCGCGAGCGCAAAGCGAGCGAGTTCACGCGAGAACGGTGCCCAGGGGTAAGTTGCCCAAGGCGAGTTGAGCGCAGGACGAGGCGCTTTTAAAAGCGCGGCTTCCATCGTCTGCTGAGCATTGAGTACTTCGGCTAAATCGCTCGAAGGGGTCAAAAACTCAAATGTATTCTCGTCGTCAAACATGGTCAATCAAAGGTTGAGAAAGAGCGACTAAAAAAGTTGCCCTAAACGTGAAATAGGTACGCAAAAGAAGGCGTAGTGCTCGCGTAAAAAGAATTTCCCATAGTATACGCAGCTCAGCGCAAAACGCAAAGTTAGAACGCTTCAAGCGTCATCTCGCAAGGCGTGCGCTTACAGTGGAAAACGGCGCGGAATTTGTCCCCTGCGGAGTCCGTCAGAATTAAATCATTGGGTTTAAAGAGTGCGCGATCGTGCGTTTCAAGAAGTGCGGGGAAGGCCTTAAGCATCTTAGGGCAGAGTTCAAGTGTGGCGCGAATACAGTGGCGACACGTCATTAAATCGGCTTTTTCGACGGGCACGATTTCAAAGGCAGGGGCCAAGACTCGCGCACCGTGCTGCTCATAAAAGGCACGTGCAGAGCAGTTAGCGACGTTGGCGCGATAGTCTAGCGTTGCTTCGGGGAAGGGGATGCTTTCGCTCACTTCTGCGCGATGTGTTTTTTCACGCCCTTCTGTCATGCTCGCGAGGAGCGCATCCACCGCAGCGCGGCGCATACGGTTAGCGAGCGAAGCGGGCACAAAAGTGGCGAAATCCTCAGCAATGGAGAGGTCCAGAGGATTGAGCGTAAAGGGCGTATCTCCCAACTTAAAGAGATTTTGCGCGAGCGTGGTGCGGTTTTTCGCGATATCGCTTGCCACCTGCTTATTAAAGGACTCAGAGACTGTGGCGCTCGCCTTGTCTGTTGAGAGCGTCAGCTCAAAGCCTTCGGGCGTTTCATAAAAAGCCATGGTGACGGGAATACGACGCTCTGCCGTGGGACCAGAGAGTAACTTCGTGAAGCTCTGATCGCGGTTACGCAAAAGTGTTGTGCCACGATGGAGTCCTTCTGGAATTTCTTTAAAGCGAAGGGTGAGTTCAACAAGATCACCCGAGAGGGCATCGACGCGGTTAACCGAGAGCCCAGTGAGCTCTCCGTGCGAATCCAGATACGTGAAGCCGTCCCCATTGTTTAGGGCGATGCCTTTGGCTTTTTTAAGACGAATCACCCCGGCTCGCACACTTTGCACTTCGCCCACTGGCGTTCCCGCATTTTTGGGCGTAGCGAGATCCACGAGCGTATAGGGCTTATCGTATTCACGACCGTGCACGAAGTATTCTGTGTTGCCACGGTTAAAACTTTTTTGCGGATCGGGCGTAAAGGAGAAAGTACTCACTCCGTCAGAGGTGCGCGAGAGCTCAGGGCGACGTGCAATGATGCGATCCAATGCCTGACGGTAGTGTGCGGTGATGTTTTTGACGTACTGAATGTCTTTCAAGCGCCCTTCGATCTTAAAGGAGGAAACGCCCGCGTCAATCAGCGCTTCAAGGTTATCCGTCTGATTGCTATCTTTGAGGCTCAAGACGTGTGCATTGCGAGCGAGCACCTCGCCTTCGAGCGTGGTGACATCGTAGGGGAGGCGGCAAAACTGTGCGCATTGTCCACGGTTAGCACTGCGACCTGTCATGGCCTGCGAGATATAGCACTGTCCAGAGTAACTTACGCAAAGCGCACCATGAATAAAGGTTTCGATACGCGCGGTTTTGAGCGCTGCGCGACAGCGAGCAATTTCGCTGAGGGAAAGCTCACGGGCGAGCACCATTTGCGAAAAGCCCACCGATTCCAAAAAGGCAGCTTTTTCAGGCGTACGAATATCGCACTGCGTTGAAGCGTGAAGTTCAATATCAGGCAGGGGTTCCATCAAAAGGCCCATGTCTTGGAGAATGAGCACATCGACACCAGCCGCAGCCGCGTCAAAGGCAAGCGCACGAGCGCGTGGGAGTTCTTCATCAGTAAAGAGGGTATTGAGTGCCATGAAAACGCGCACGTTATAGGTGTGCGCGTAGTCGCAGAGCCGGGTAATACTCTCGAGAGAATTCCCCGCCGATTGACGTGCGCCAAAAAGCGGTCCACCAATGTAGACCGCATCAGCACCATGGTCAATCGCAGCAATCCCAGTGTCAGCGTCTTTCGCTGGCGAGAGTAACTCTAACTGATGAAGATGGAGCATTACTGCGCCTTACGGTTTTGCTTGATGAAGTCGGCAAAGCTCGGCTGAATCCCGTAGCGTTCGGGGTTTTTCGGGCCAATCTGTGCGCAACGTTCAATTTTTAAGAAGTCAGCGAGCGTATCGTCGCCAGCGTTTTTGGCAAAGGACGCAGCAGAAGACTGATTATCCGTGCAGTAGTCCATATAGGCACCGGCCTTCAAGAGAATCTTCGCGGCTTCACGGCTCGGACGACGAGCAGCCATCATCAAGGGGGTCACGCCAGCCGAAGTTTGAGCGTTCACATCGGCGCCAGCAGAAATCAAACGGTTAATGAGTTCGATATTGCCTTCCGTAGCGGCGTAGTGAAGAGGCGTCCAGCCCTTTTCAAGGTTGACTTTCGCGCCACGCTTTAAGAGGTCTTCCACATCGGCCTTACGGTTCTTAATGACCGCCATCATCAAGGGCGTTTCACCAAATTCATTGGCCTTATTCACATCGATGAGTTCGTTCGCAAGAAGCACCTTCACCACGTTCCAAGAGTCAGAACGATAGGCATAGGTGAGAAGCGTGTCCTTATTGGGGAGCGTGATATTGGGGTTCATCCCCTTAGCAATAATTTCCTTGACGGTATTGATGTTGCCAATCATCACGGCTTGCTGGACGCGAGAGATGTTTTTGCCCATCTCATCGAGCTCTGCTTGGCTCACCACCGTGCCATCAGGCCCCGTCAAGGTAGCGTTCGATTCGGTAGCACCATCAGGTAGACCCGCTGCAATAGCGGTACCCATGGCGAAGACGCAAGAGAGCGACATCAAAAGAGAGGATTTCATCAGTAAACTCCAAAAAATTCGAGATAACCCCGGTTAGACGGGTAGCGCCAGTGGCAAGCGGAAGAAGTTAATCGCGGTGGAGGTTGTCACACGGGCGACTTCTTCAATATCCACGCCGTAAACCTCCGAGGCCACTTTGGCAATATAGGGAATAAAAGTGGGCTCACAGCGACGACCGCGAACGGGCACAGGCGCCATATAGGGTGAATCTGTTTCTAACATAATTTTCTCAAGAGGCAGTCCGCGACAAACTTCTCGAAGTGCATCATTACGTTTAAAAGTGAGAGATCCTGTAAAACTCACTAAGCCCCCAGCGTCCACCACACGCAATGAGGTCTCCAGGTCGCTCGAGTAGCAGTGCATCACAAAACCCATATCGCCTGCGTGCTCATCAATCAAAATATCGAGCGCATCGGCTTCACTGTCGCGCGCGTGAATGATCAAGGGCTTTTGAAGTGTGCGAGCCGCTTCAATATGCATTCGAAAGCGTTTTTGCTGCCAGTCGCGGGGCTCTTGACACCAGTAGTAGTCTAAGCCCGTTTCCCCAACGGCAACGATACCTGGGCGCGAGCAATGCTCAATAATGCGCTCAACGCTGGTTTCGGGCTTATCTTCATACTCAGGGTGCAGCCCCCAAGCACCAAAAACGACACCAGGGTGTGCTTTAAGGAGCGCCTCTTGGCGTGGCACATCTTCTTCGTCACAGGCAACGACAACCGCAGCGACAACGTTGGCTGCTTGCATACGAGCAATCATCGCATCGCGATCAGCATCAAAGTCATCGGCTTCAATGTGCGAGTGCGAATCGATGAGCGGCGTTTTTGTTAATGCCGGCACGGGAATGGGTTTATCTGTCATAGCTATGTTTTGTTCTTAAGAAACGCTATTTTAGACGTTTTCTTTTTCTCGACCACGCGCTCTTAACCACAAAAGCGCAAGCACGGTGTAGGCGAGCGTCTGGATGGCCATCTCGAGTAAGAAGGGCGAGACAGCAGGGAGCGTGGCGCCATCTTGAGAGAGCGCTACAATCGCCTTGACCCCCGGGGTGCTCGGGAGCAGGTGTGCAAAGAGATGCGTCACGCTTGCGGTCACATTTTCTTGAGGCCAAATCGCGCCCGAAATAAAGACGGCAGGGGCAGAGAACATCACAATCGTCTGCGTGCTGTAGCGGTTACTCCCTAAGAGCAGTGCAATCAAGAAACTAAAGGCCGCGATATCTGCCGCAAAAAGTGTCCCTGCGCCTAAAACGCCTAGGGCATTTTCCATGTTGCCATACTCGTTAAACCAGAAGTCAAAGCCCTGCATATAGTAGAGCCAGAGCGTGGCCATGAACCAGAAGCCAAGGAGGATGGCGGGACCTCGTCTAAAGGGATAGCGAAGCGCTCCGTAGAACCAAGGCGAAGCACGACGCTCTTTGAGCCACTCACCCACCGAGAAGGTGATGAGCATGAGCATCACCGCTTGCAAAATTACAGGGGCGACCGCAGGGACCGAATAGTTCCCATAACCCCCAATCTCGTTAAAGCGGTAGAGCACGAGGTTGTCGGCTTGGCTCAAGCGACTTTGCTCTTCAAGCAAAATCGGGGGCATGCCAGAAGAGTACACGCTTGAATCATCGAGTTTGCGGCCACTATCCAAAATGAGCCCAGTAAGAGCCGATTGCACAGCGCGCCCTTTGACAGGGTAAGCGCCATTACTCAAGAGATGCACCGTGGTGTTATGTCCTTGGGCGAGATCCTTTTCAAAGTCGCGAGGAATCGTCACGAGCACAGAGGTTTTCTCGCGACGATAAGCGTCAAGCGCTGTCGCTTCATCGTGAAGGATACCTGTCAATTCAATCGTAGGCGAAGCGGAGAGCGCCTGCGTAAAGTGGCGCGAGGTGGCGCTCTGATCTAAATCCACCACCATAGTGGGGATGTGTTCAAGTTGTTGATTGCTATAGGGCCAAGCGTAAAAGACCAAGTAAAAGGCAACAGCCAAGAGTGCCACTACGAGCGTATCGCGAGAGAGCGAAACGCGGGCAATGGTCTGTCGAGCCGTTTCAAAGAAACCCAGTGTCGATTTGGGGGCGGGGATGGGTTCAGGAGGAACGCGCTTTTCTTCTTCGCGTGCCCACTTCATCATACGGAATCCTAAAATAGGTAACCCTGCGGCAAGCGGAATGACGACAAAAAGCCCGAGCACGCCCACGCTCTCCAATACGTAATCAATTGGCGAGTTGAGCACCATGCACTGGCCTTGAATCTGCAGGTAGTGCGTCAAGGGGAGGAGCTTCCCAAAGAAGGTAGCGCCTGGCGTCATCGACTCAAAGGGATAAGAAAACGCGGTAAAGGGGAAAGTTGGCGCAAAAATAGCCACGGTTGCTGTGAGCGCCAAAATCCACGTGAGCGAGAGCGAGGTGAGGAAAATCACCACGGAGGCAGTTGCCAGAATAAAGAGAACGGTTGCGGCAATCCAAAGCCACAAAGAGCCCATCGGGATCCAGCCCAATACACCACCAAAGCCTGCCACCCAAGCGAGCCCAATGACGCTATAGATGAGCACCCAGGGAAGCGTTTTACCGAGCACAGCGGCGCTTCCAGAACCTCTGGCTAAACGCATCGTTTCGACCATGCCACCGTCGCGCCAATCGCGCACGAGCACGCCCGCGAGCGTAATCGCGAGTGCCAAGCCCATTAAGCCGGGGACAAGTGTTGCCAAGAGGTAGCGGCTAAAGTTAAAGGCCACGTTTCCTTCAAAGAGCACATCGGGCTCTTCGATACGCATGTTTTCAGCGGTATTTTTAAGTGTCCCTTCTCGGAGTTTGGTAAGCGCTACGGCGGCGCGTTCGCGCTTTAATTCCGCAAGCGCGGTTTTGAGGTCTACTTCGAGAATGGTCCCAATCGCAAAGTAGCTCTTATTAATGGAGATGATGATCGGCTCACCAATGCCATCAGCAGTGTATTCGCTATAGTGTTCGGGGATCACCACCGTGGCGTAAATGGCGCCTGTTTTAAGCGCATCTTCCGCCGCTAGCGTATTGGGATAGGATTGCAGTGCCATCGAGGGGATGGCATCAAAAACCTGCACGGCGCGGGTGGCTTCTGGTCCTTGGTCGAGATTCACCACGCCCACGGGCAACTCACGCATGAGACCAGAGCCAAAAAGCGTAGAGGCAAGCAGGAGCCAAGCCACGGGGAAAACAATCCCAGTGAGCCACTCTTGCGGACGGCGCGCTAAACCTCGAAACTCTCCCTTGGCAACCTGCCAGAGGGACCACCACCATGTGAGCATTTCAGCGAGCCTTTAGCGTTTCACAACCACGGTCATGCCAGGGCGAAGACCATCAAGGGCTTCGGTCGGGCGAGCACGCACTTCAAAGGTGCGAAGGTCGTAGCCCGAATTCTGACGCGTCGAGCGCCAGGTGGCGTAGTTGCCGCGCGGATTGATCCACGTGACTTCAAGCGTCACATCAGCGTTAAGCGCAGGGATCGTGGCGGAGAGTTTTTCCCCTTTTTTGAGGTTAACGAGTTCTTCTTCGCGCACATTAAAGGTAACCCACGTGTCGTTGAGGTCTGTGACCATCACAATCGGGAAGCCCGCCGGAGCAACTTCGCCCGCCTTCATCACTACGCGGGTGACTTCCCCTGCGACAGGACTCTTGAGTGTGCTTTCATTCGCTAAGCTTTCCACTTCAGAGACGCCCCCTGCGGCTTGTGCAACGAGTGCTTTAGCGGCGGCTTTTTCTTCTTCACGAGCGCCTTCACGCACAGCCGAGAGTTTAGCGCTAGCAACTGTGGTGAGTTCACGGGCAGCAGCGAGCTGAGCACTTACTTCATCGTGGCGCTGAGCAGAAACAAGCCCTTCTTTATAAAGCGCATCCACGCGGTTAAAGGATTTCTGCGCTAAAGCAAGTCCCGCACGCGCACGTTCATAGTCTGCGGCTGCGGCTTCTTTTTCTTGCACACGAGCACCAGTTTGCGCCATATTTTCCTTGGCTTGTGCAGCAGCTTCTTGCGCTTTCACCTGTTCGAGCTTGGCGGAAATTTCAGGAATGCCAATTTCTGCAACGAGGTCCCCGGGCTTGACCATATCGCCTTCTTTGAGGTAGATCTGCGAGATGCGTCCTGGGATTTTGGCGGCAACCGAAATCGTGTTCGCGTCCAGCATCCCTTGAAGAGGAACGGGGGCGGGGTTGAGCGACTGCCAAATCCCCCAGCCAATAAAACCTAAAATGCCAACGGTGACCACTGAGCCCACAATCAGAGGGGCTTTAGAGGGTTCACGTTCTTCAGTCTGCTTTGTCGTATCAGCGTTTGTCATAGCAAAATCTTCTTTTTGTCAATGGTGACTTCTGTGCTTAGTGCACAGCGCTAAAGTCGGGGCGCTTCAAAGAGGCGTAAAAATCTTCCATCACACCAGAGGTGGCGTGAAGCAGTGCCCAACTCACGATAAATTCATAGGCGGCCACACGGCGAGAGAGCTCAGCGGCGAGCAGTTGCGTGCGAGCAATATCCACATCATTCGCCGTAGAGAGCCCTTCGGAGAAAGCCTTGGTGCGAAGACGCAAGTTTTCAGTAGCAAGTTCCACGTTCGAAGCGGTAGAGACGTATTCGTCGCGCGCTTGCACAGCGTGCAAGAATGCGGTTTCCACTGCTGTGCTTAATTGGTTACTCACTTCATCTCGCGCAGCCACGGCACTATTGACGAGCTCATTGGCCGCAGCGTATTTGCTTGAGCGATCGCGATCGCTCCAAAGCGTAAAGGTGACGCCCACGCCAGCGATCCAATCAGGTTCCACGAGCGAGAGGTAGTGTTTAATGAGGTTACGGGACCCAAAAGCAAAGACTTTGGGTTTAAAGGCAGCGCTAGCGGCTTTTACCCCTTGATCGGCCTGAGCGCGAAGTGCGGTCAAGCGACGAAGTAGGGGCGAGTTTGCCTGCGCGCGGTTTTGCCACATCGAAAGCGTTCCTAAGTCGCCAGTGAGCACAAAAAGTGGCGTAGAGAGTTCTGCCACAGTGGGTTTACGCAGAGCGTTAGCGAGCTGTGCAGTAGCCACTTCGGTGTTGGTTTGTGCTTTTTGGAGTTCGCGCTTAGCGCTGTCGCGGGCTACTTGCACGGAGAGGCGTTCAAGCTTTGAGATGACACCCTTTTGTTCAAAGCGCTTTGCTTTATGGAGTTCGTCCTCTTGGTCTTGAAGGCTCGAGGTGCGCAGTGCTTCAATGCTGCGAGCGAGCTGCAAACCCCAGTATTTGGCAACGAGCTCAGCGTCCATCGTATTGAGGCGCATATCGCGCTCAGCGGTGGTTTCATTCACTTTTTCGTGAAGCGCGGTTTGTTCTGCAGAAATGAGGCCGCCTGTATAGATTGGCCACATTGCGTCAATGGAAAGACGCGGGCCGTCTAACTTTTGCTTCACATCGAAACTTAACTGCGAGAGCTGAGAAGAGAGCCCAGAGAGCGCTGGGGCGAGTCCTTGTGCAATGGCGGGCGGGAGTTGCGTCAACCCTTTACCAAGCGCATCGCCCACGCCACTTAACTGATCACCCGCATCAAAGTGGATTTCTTTTGTGCCCCAGACTTGCTTAAAGGTGAGGTCAACGCGAGGACCGTTGAGCGACTTAGCGGCTTCGGCTTCTTTTTGGGCGTGCGCAATACGCGCATTGTCGGCGCGGAAAATATCGGACTTATCGTGAAAAATCACGCGTGCTTCATCGAAACTGAGAGGCCCTTCGGCGCTGGCGTTAGCAGAGACGCTAGCGGCAAGAGAGGGCGCAACGGTAAAAAGCGTTGCTGAGCTCAGCGAGAAGAGGAGTAGAGAAACGCGAGACATATGGCTAAGGAATTCTGTAGTTCAATATCGATCACCTCAGTGAGGTGCGTACTGGCGAGGCGGTATTCATCCTCAACGAAAAGGATTAGCCTTTTTCTACTCTAGAAAGAGCGCAAAATGGACGAAAAAGTAGCCTCAAGCCAGAAGAATTCCTAATGTTAACAGTATTAAGAAGGCGATGCCGGATTTTGCGCTTGCGTCTTTGGTTAACGATTACAACTTGCAAAAAAAGTTTATACCACTCTAGTGTGAACGGATTAAAATGAAAGGTTATAGAGAAGAGGCAGTACGTTTTAGAGAGTTTCCCCCCTCAAGAAGAAGCAAACTTTTCAAAACGCACTAGAGTCCTCCAAAATCGGTTTCACTAATAAAAAATATCAAAGAGGTATTTGTATGCGTTACAAGGATATTTATACAGAAGCGCCGGCAGACCCTAATACTGCCGCCAATTTAGGCCCACTCGCTCCCTTGCCTGGTGTTTGGTACGGCGAAAAGGGTGTGGATACGCATCCTCAGGTCGATGGTCCGGAAACCGAACCCTATCACGAAGAATGGTCCTTTGAACTCTTGGACCCGCAAAATAACGGTCCGCAGGTTCTTTATGGTATGCGCTACCATGTGGCGATTACGAAGCCTGGCGAATTGAGCGCCTTCCACGAACAGGTGGGTCATATTCTTTATGAACCCGAAACCAATAAGATTTTCATGACGCTCTCCATTCCGCGTGGTCAAGCGGCCATGGCCGTGGGCGAAGCCAAACCTGGCGACAAGTCCTTTACGGTGCGTGCTGTGCGCGGTAGTCACGAAAATGGCATTGTTTCCAACCCCTTCTTGGAAGAAGCCTTTAGGACGACGGAATGGGTTTTGACGATTACGTTCAATGAAGATGGCACGATTGACTACGAACAGACCACCACCTTGGTGATCCCTGGTCAGGATAAGCCCTTCGCTCATACCGACAAAAATCACTTGCACCTCGTGCGTGCTGCAGCGCCTAACGCTGCGATGATTGATGCGGGTTTGTTAAACCGTAACCCCAAGTAATGCGCAAGGCGCGCCAAGCGCATTGAAGCAGAAAAAGCCACTGAGAAAGCTTTCACGGGCGCTCGGTGGTTTTTTTTGTGTCTGAGCAAAAGATTTTCCTCAAAAACGCCTCCAAAAAAATCGCGATCTCTGTAATCTAGAGGCAACTCAATTTCAGGAAGAAAAACGCCCATCTTTTAAAAAAGCCTCTCTCAGCTTTTTCTTCCTTTCGATTCCGATTTTTTCCGAATGGATTTTCCTATGTCGTTCGTATCGTCATTTGGTTCGATCAAACGTAATTGCCTTCTCTTGGGTCTTGCTTCTTTGGTAGGGATGGGACTCATCAATACCGCCTTGGCTAAGACGCCAGGGCAAGTGCGTGCACAGTGCCAGCGAGAAGGACGCCCTTGTGTGGGGTTGGTGCTTTCGGGCGGTGGCGCACGTGGTTTTGCCCACGTTGGTGTGATTAAAGTCTTAGAAGAAATGCACATCAAAGTGGACGTAGTCACCGGCACTTCGATGGGCGCGATGGTGGGCGGCGCTTATGCTGCGGGCTACACTGGTGCGCAGCTCGAAGAAACAGTGAATGGCGTTGACTGGAAGCGTATGTTTGCTTCTCGCGCGGATCGCTCGGATTTGCCGTGGCGCCAGAAAATGGACGACTACAGTAATCTTTCAAGCGGCAGTATCCGTTTAACGCAAAAGGGCGAAATTGTGTTGCCCGACAGCTTGGTACCTAGCCAAGAGTTAACGCTCTTTTTGGAAAAAGAAACGGGCGTGGTGAACCACATTAACGACCTGAGTAATCTGGCGATTCCTTTCACAGCCGTTGCGACCGACCTCGTCAATGGGGATCGAGTGGAATTGCAAAAAGGGCTGAACTTAGCCGCGGCAATGCGCGCTTCGATGTCGGTTCCAGGCGTCTTTGCGCCTGTGATGCAGGGCAATCGCCTGCTCGTTGACGGTGGCCTCGTAGACAACCTTCCAGTGGAACTTGCGCGCAAGATGGGCGCAGATGTGATCATTGCGGTGAATGTGGGCACGCCGCTCTTAAAGCGCGATGAACTCAATAGTGTGGTCGCGGTGATGGGCCAGATGGTTAACCTCTTAACGGAAAAGAGTGTGAACCGCTCGATTGAAGCGCTGCGACAAAATGACATTTTGATTACCCCGTCGCTTGAGGCTTTTGATAGCGCCGATATGGAAAGAGGCGCAGAGATTATTGAGGCTGGGCGTGTGGCAGCTGAGGGGGTGAAGGAACTCCTCGCTAAGTTGAGCTCTAAAGAGCACGATTGGCAAAGTTGGGAAGCTAAGCGCGAAACCGCCGTTTTGCCTGACTCTCGAGTGACTGAACACCGTGTGAGTGAAGTGCGCGTGGAAGGTCTCACTTACATCAACCCAGAAACCGTTTTAAGTGAATTGGCGTTTGATACCTCGCGCCCCATTACTAACGAGCAAATTGACGAAGCGGCTCGCCGCATTTGGGCTGATGGCTCGTTCTCGAATGTACGCTACCGCTTTGAACCAGGTACCTCTGGCGCGGATATTTTGGTCTTTGAACCGAAAGAAAAAGAACCAGGCTTTGCGAGTATCCGTATTGGTGGCTCGCTTGAAACCGATTTCCAGAGCTCACAGAGCTTTAATATCGTCTTCGGCCATACCTGGGGCTGGTTAAACGACTGGGGTGGAGAGTGGAAAAACGAATTGCAAGCGGGGAGCGTGAAGCGCTTTACGTCTGAATTCTTCCAGCCTCTTGGCGCCACATCTCCTTGGTTTGTACAGCCTCATTTAGAGTACATCTGGCAGCCTTATGACGTTTATCGCGGTAACCAGGCTGTGGCGCGCTTTAGAAACGAAGAGTTGATTGCTGGGGCAGACCTTGGCTATTCGCTCTGGCGCGATGGTTACGTGAAGGGTACTATTGGTTGGATGGGCGCTCGTGTGAAGCGTGAAATTGGCGAAATGGAAGTCGATCGCGAGCGTATGCATGCACCCTTTGTGAGCTTAGAGCTCTATCGCGATACCCTAGACAATATCAATTTCCCCACGAAGGGGAGCTTCATGCAGGCGAAGTTGCAACGCTTCTTCGGAGCCGATGAAGGGCTTGCGAACCAAACTGTCTTCCACTTCTCGGGTCGTTGGCCAGTGACTTACGGTCAGTGGACTCTCCTCACGCAGGTTGACTTAGGAAAAGCCGCTCTTGATAACCTCTTTAGTTTAGGGGGCGCTTTGCAGATGACGGGGACGCCGTACAACCGTTGGGCTGGCTCGAACTTGCAATGGGGCTCGCTTACGCTCTCGCGCAATATGAGTGACGTTTTGAATGTGCGTGGCAATCCGCTATGGATAGGCGCGAGCGTTGAATTAGGTCGCGCTTGGAATGAGAAGAAGTCGAGACTAAGCGACAGCGACTCCTCCTTCCACCAAGGGATTGGGGCTTATATTGGGGTCGATAGTATGATTGGTCCGCTCTACCTGGTGACGGGTTATACCCGTGGCGTGGGCTCAGGGGTGTATTTCTTCTGGGGTCACCCGATGGATTAATCGTCCAGAGAAAGCAAAACGCCTTGAATTTCCTTCAAGGCGTTTTCGTTTTCTAGCGCATCCAGAAGAAGAATGCTGGCGTATTTAAGTACGTCTCTAAGCGCTCTTTTTCTCGAATGGCTTCGAGTGCACGACCCTGTGCGCGTTCCAGTGCCCAGCGTAAATCCGCTTCTACACCAGGAACCGAGCCGGGGCGCTTTAGATAAATCTTCTTGCCAAACTTGAGATCACAAATATAAAGTGGGGTTTCCGTTTGCGCCGAGGCGCCACTCAACCACTTTGCGGTAAAGCCTTGAATCTTGGCGCATTGCTGAGGATCCGTGGGATCAATTGTCGCTTCAAGCGCTTTTTTGTCAAAAGGAACTTCTACTGGGGCATACCCATAGCTCACCGTTCCTGCGCGATTCGTAATGACCGCACCTTCTGGATCAGAAACAACAGTAACGGTAGTAGTGCAACCCGCAAGGAGCGCCACTGAGAGTACGCTCAAAAGCGTGAGTTGACGAGTACGAGTGAGAACATTCATGAGGTTCACCTCCAAGAAGGAATCTTTTCACACTGAGTGTACTCTTTTTCTCGCAAAGGAAGAATAAAAGATTGGCGCACTCGCCAAAGAAAAAAGCAACGAAAGTTAATTCGCGGCGTGTTCTTCGTGCGCTTCGAGCTGAGAAGGCATCGTGGAGCGTGCAGCAGGGCTAATCGGAATGACGCGCTGATTGGTACTGCCGCACCAGGCATTCTTTTCTTTGGTGAGGAGTTTTTGTACGAAAGGCCCATCAATTAAGACGTCCACAGCGTTGACGAGTGGAGAGTCTTTCACTTTCCCATAAACGCGTCCTGTCCACATCCAAACGTCTTTAGTGTCGCCAAACTTTTCGCGCACAGCTTCAACGATTTTGAGGATTTCAGGTTCGTTTTCAGGTTCAAGCGGATCGCCCCCTAAAAGGGAGAGACCACGAACAAAGGGTTCATCGAGCGCTTTGAGAATCGTCTCAAGCGTTTCTTCGGTGAAGGGTTTCCCTGCGCAGAAATTCCAGCTCTCAGGGTTAAAGCAACCTTTGCAGTGCACGCGGCAGCCAGAGCAAAAAAGCGATACACGAATGCCTGGGCCGTTAGCGGTGTCACAAGTATTAAGGCCAATGTAGTTCATAAGTGCGATCTAGAAAAAAAGGTTGCTATAGAGGAAAAAAGAGGGGAACTTAGCGTTTTTCGTTCCCCTCGTTTGACTAGAGTGGGTCGCCAAAGGGCAACCCCTCTGGCTATTACATACTCACGCGGTTCTTAATTTCGGCCATCTTCCCGTCGTTCATACGAGAGGAGCCGTTCACGTTCGAGTAGCCTAAGTAGCCACAAACGCGACTAATCACCGAGAGGTTGCTACTGCCGCAGTGCGGGCAGGTAAAGAGCACGTTGGTGCTGTGCTTACCGCAGTCGCCACAGTAGGCGCTATCAAAGTTCACACCCTGATAGAAGCCCTTGCTCATACCGCGCTTAATTACCGCCTTCACGGCTTCGAAGTTTTCCGGGTTGTCAAGACGCACATACTGGATGTGACCGCCTTCACAGAGGTGGAAGTCTTCAAATTCACGATCCTGCTTTTCAAAAGGCGTGATCGATTCGGTGACGTTCACGTGGAAGGAATTCGTGAAGTACTCGGTGCTGTAGTGCTCCAGATTGGCAAAATCGTTCTTGATCTTGCGGCTGGTGCAGAAGTCGTTGTACTGCTTGGCCTGCGTGGCGCAAAGCGATTCCGCTGGCGTGCCATAAATGGCGTAGAGGTAGCCGTCTTCCTTCTTGTAGCGTGCGAGCACTTCTTGCAAGTGGCGAAGAATCTGAGCGGAGAATTCACCGCCTTCTTCCACCAAGCGCTTACCCGCCCAGAGGTAAGTAGCTTCGTCAAGCGCCGTCACACCAAAGGAGGCTGTCATGTAGCGGACCAAGTCACCCACCTTTTCGTCTGGCGTCTTGTGGCCTTCATAGAAACCACCCTGCGTGAAAGCGAGCGGATTGCTCGAAGCTTTCTGGTTGCGGATGATTTCATAGCGCTTCTGGAAGAACTGGCGAATGACTTCAAGACGTTCGTCAAGCAAGGGCCAGAACATTTCTTTCCAGGAGAGCGGGAATTCCAACTGCGCTAAGCGCAAGATGATTGGAATATTGAGGCTCACGGCACCAATATTGCAACGACCCACGGTCACGGCTTCGCCAGCTTCGTTCTTCCAGAACGACAAGAAGGCGCGGCAGCCCATCGGGGAGGTGATGGCACCGTACTTCTGGAAAATCTTCGAGACGCTACCCGACTTAGAAGAGAGACTCAAATAGTCGGGGTACATGCACTGAGCGGAGGTGTGAATAGCCACATCCAAGAGTTCAGCGCTGTGCGGATCCGATTCAATCTGCTTTTCATCGTAGAGGTAAACGAGCTTCGGGAAGACCACAGGCTTGCGGTCCTTACCATGGCCATTGCGGCGAACCTGAAGCATGATGCTACCGGTGCGGGAGAGCCAGAATTTTTCATCTTCAGAGAGCTTTTCCGGATTCCACTGACCAAAGGTAATCGTCGTGAAGGCGAAGTCACCACGGCTGCAAGGCACGGTGTTGAGCTTCAATTCCAAGGACTGGAAGCCTTGTTCGAGTTCACGAATCACGTCCTTCTTCGCCCATTCTTTGGCTTTTTCTTCAGGAAGTTCCATTTCCTTGTATTTTGCCAAAGCGGCGTTATAGCTCTTCATCACATAGGGAAGAAGCACTTTGTCGAGTTCAGGAAGGGTGAAACCACCAAACTGCTGAGCAGTTGCCACAAGCGTAATGTCGCCAATCACCTGAAGGGCAGAGAGCGCGGTCTTGGGTTCAGAGTACTGCACGTTACTCATTTCAAAACCGCCCTTAAGAACCGTCCCAATATCAAAGAGGCAACAGTTAATACAGCCCAAAATCATGTCGCGCAAATCGTGAATATAGATATCACCGCGTTCGATCAACGCTTTTTCACGACCAGAGAGATAGAACTGCTTGTAGAGGCTCTTCGTTAAGTAACCTTTGATCAAGGCACCCTTGGTGGAAACGAGCGAGCTATCGTAGTTGGCGTTTTCGCGGTCACCCAAACGCAACACACCGTCCGCATCTTGGCGCAACTGCTCAAAGGTGTGGGCGTAGTTCGTTTTGTAGTAGCGATATTCCGCGTAGGCCTGAGCCACCGTCTTGTGGTGGAAGAAGGCAAGTACAGCGATCACGAGTTCGTGCAAATCGCTCACACGCACTTCAGACTGATTAGAGACGCGGTGATAAACCTCTTGGGCAACCTGGTCGAGTTCTTCATCGGTAAGATTCACGTCACAACGGAAAGCGGCTTTCTGTACAGCAACCTTGATCTTATGATTCTGGAAGGGTTCAGTAGAGTTATCTTTCTTGATTACGACTAACATGGTTTATTCGTATCCTATTGTTCTTTTTGACTTTTTTATCGATTTCGAGAGCAAAAGCTCAAATCGCAATGAGGCACAGTGAGGCGCTCACTCGATCAGTGGGAACGAAGTCTATCCCCTTTACCTGAAATCAACAATAGGTAGTATTGAGGGTTTATCCCCTATTTGAGGGAAGGGTGCACAAAAAATGGGATTAAGAATGACTCTCAAGAACGTAGTTTGGTGATTATTTTTTGATCACTTGATAAGGAAGGCTTAAGGTGAAGAAACCCCAGTTTTAGGGAAAAAAGTGAAGGATAGGGGAACAAGAATTGGGCCTTTTTTGAGAGGGGAAGATAGCCAAAAAATGATCAATTTTATTTTTCTATGGAGATCGATACTTTTATAAAGTTTGCCTATTTTTCGAAAAATTGAACACTAGATCTTGAGGTTGAGAGGATCAAATCACACAAACTCTAGTGTTTTTGTCGTAAAAAATTTGAAAGTGAGGATACACTCACAGCAAACGCTCTGAGAGATAGGATTTTGGAGAAATCCGACCTCAAAAAGAGGAGTTTAGCTCCGAAAAATCCTCTCGCGAAGAAGTGCTCGATAGCGTAGTATAGATGAATGGTCTCGCGCCGGAGGTAAGCCTAAAGACGAGAACGGAGAGCGAGCGAAGAAGGAAGACTATGACAACGAGTAAATATCAAGGTGCACTGCAAGAACTCAGTTATCACGACTTTATGTTCTTGCTCTCGCTCTCGAAAACACAAAACCTAGCGCAAAGTGCAAGAGATCTAGCTTTTAGTTCCAGTAGCGCATCTCGTCGCTTGGCGCATTTGCGTGGTGTTTTTCACGACGACCTTTTTGTGCGCTCGGGACAAGTGATGGTTCCTTCTCCTCGTATGCTCGAACTTCTCCCACAGATGGAGCGTTTGCTCGAAGAGACCTCCTCACTATTTGAACGCTCTGTGTTTGACATTGCGCAGTCGGAGAGAATGCTGCGCGTCGCAGTGAGTGACCACTTATTCCATAGTCCCTTTACGAGAGCGATCCTGCACAGTTTCTTCACGGCGGCACCGAGAGCCATCTTTAGTATGCAGCCCTCAGATAACCATATCTTCGAGCGCCTTCGTGAAAACACGATTGATATGGCTTTCTATATTGGTAGTGAAATTCCGAAAGAAGAGTTTCGTATGGTGGAGCTCTATCGTGGTCGCTATGGGATTTTCGTGCGAAGTGATCATCCGCTCGTTGAAATGGGTGGATTGCGCCGTACTGTGACTAAAGAGCAGATTGCTCTATTCCAGGCCGTGCAATTTAACTATATGGATGGTCCTAACTCAGACGATAGTGCCCGAATGCGTCAAGCGATGGGGCAACGAGTCGGGGTCATCACACCTTATAGCAATTCGATTCCCATGATCGTGGAAGAAACCAACTTTACTTTTGTGGGTCCCTTGGTCACGCTCAATCGATTCCTCCAGATGTCAAAGACACCAGAGCGCTTTGCGATTTTGAATCTTGCAGAGGACTATAGCTACTTTGTGCCCAAACTCATTTGGCATCGCCGCAGCCACAGTGACCCATTCTTGCAGTGGGCGCGTAGTGTGATTATTGATACTTGTCGCACGGAAGGGCAGGAACTCGATAAGACCTTACTCACCTGAAAAAAGAGGCTTTTTCGTGAGTGATCAATAAGTGTCCTTATTGATCTAATTTTAATAATAGTCTCTTGTTGGGGCTAACTCTATTCAATACTAATTTAAGTGATTGGTAGAGTTCACTTTTGCCTTCTTTCTTGAAAAAGATCATTTTTATTGCCAATAATTAATAACTTTAGTTATTGTCTCTTGTGGTAACCAACAATATTTTTGCTAAAAATAAAGAAAAGCCCAATTCAATCAAGAATCGGGCTTTTGAGGCTGAAGCGGTAAGGCTCTTAGAGGAAGGTATCCGCGATGGAATGTGGGGCATAACCCACCGTTTGCACAGCGATCACTTTCTCTTCTGGACTTAAGTGGAGAAGTTCTCCCAGATGGTCACGATCAAATCCAGTGCGTGCCACGCAAGCGACATTAATCGTTGCTGCGGCTAAGTAGACGGCCTGAATTTTGGCTCCCACATCAATCGTCATGGCGCGCTCACGCATTTCTTCAATCTTCGCAGAGTCAAACCCTCTGGGCTTGACCTTATCGATCACCTTTTCCCCCAGGCGACTTACAAAGCTCTCTGTGCGTGCACGGTTAGCGACATAGACAATGTGCGCGGGCGCAATATGAATTGTTGGCTGCGCGATGATGGTCTCAGAACGGATATCTTTCAGTTCACAGAAAATGAGCCCGTTTTTCTCTGGTACCCAGTGCCAAATACCGTTTGACTTCAACACATAAATATCGATTTCTTGCCAATCAAGTGCGCTTGGCGTCGTGCGTTTGCCGCCATCGTGTGTAATGCCATCTGCTGCCCAGAGAAGGGTGGCTAAATCGGCGTCCGAGAGTGGTTCATCCGAGAAGGTGCGACGCGATTTGCGCAAGCTGAGCGCTTCGGTGAGCGACATCGTCATGGGACGCGCTTCAGGGAGCTGGCGAAAAATCACATGGTCATCTTCGTCTTTAAAGCGCGTTTTAATTTCGCTCAACAAGCCGTCGAGTCGATCGGTGATGTCGTGGAACCAGCGATCAGAAATGGCCGCTTTAAGAGAGTGAGCGAGCCCTTTTGCTTTTTCTTTTGTAGAGTCTTTCACTTGAGTAACCTCGAAATAGCACAGAATGTGCGAAATATTGTACTCGAGCTTCTTTGCTCTTGTGCGAGAGTGTGAGAGCTCACTTCGCAAGCGAATGTCTCTAAAAAAAGTCGTTTTGTCTTTCTTCCTAAAACGGTACAATCAAAAGATATTCTTTCCAATCTATGAGCAAGGAGTCAGCTCGTGAAATTTCCCATTGAATTGCGTGAAAGTCCTCATGATGAGAAAACGGTGTCTTTTTCTTTGATTGTGTCAAAGAGCCGAGCACCAGCCCTGCGCCGCCATCTCGAGAGCCTTATTGCGCTACTTTCTTATGATCAGTTTGATGATATGGAAGAGGGTGGGTTGCGTAGCAAAGCAGAATTGCCTTCTCAGGTCTTAAAGCGCCTTCGCCAGGAGCGTGGTTTACCACAAAAAGCCGTTGCGCAATATCTTGGTGTGAGTCAAGGACGCATTTCCGACTTAGAGCAGGGGGTGAAAAAGATTTCTCTGGAAGAAGCTCAAAAGCTTGCTACCTATTTCCAAGTGAGCACTTCCTTATTCCTTTCCTAGTCTGCCAGAAGGCACTAAAAAACGCCCAGCGGAATAAATCCAGCTGGGCGTTTGTATTAGGTCGATCCTTCGGTTTTAGGATCCTTTCGCTTTTTTACGTCCAAAACGGGACTTGATGAGTACGCTACCCGTTGAGGGACCACGCATCTGCTTGGCGGCACGACGTGTGGCTTCTTGGTTAAGTCGTTCGATTAAGGCTTGCGCTTCAGGAGACGTTGTCATCGAAGCGAGCGTATATTCGTTTAACTTGTCGTAGAACGCCTGATAGGCCTCTTCTTTGATGTGGCGGAACTGGCAGTCATCGATCAAAGTGCATTCGGGGTGTTCGCAGTCAAGCAGTGGCTGATTGCCACCTTCGAGTCTGCGCACAATTTCCCCAATACGATATTCGGAAGGGTCTTTCGCAAGCTTAAGACCGCCCGAGCGGCCACGGAAAGAGGCAATCCAGCCCTGAAGATGGAGGAAATGGGCGACTTTCACAATATGGTTACGAGACCATTGGAATTTCTGAGCAAGTTCATTGACAGTGACCAATGATGTACGATTCCGATAGGTCAGGTACATCAGAACGCGAAGGCTCAAATCAGTAAAACGTGTGAGATGCATAAGAAGAGTCCAATTTTAAAAAAATGAGTTATTAGAGCCATCCGATAATAAGGAGTCTCTTAATAGATAAAACACAGAGGGTGGTTAGTTTTCGGTGAGCGGAAAACTTTAGTTGTATAGGAAGAGAGGGAAAGTTAATTTCTCTTCCTCATTTTCAAAATCTCAAAAAAAAGGAACCGTCCCACACTAGTTTAACTGATTACTAGAGGTTTTTGAAAAATTCAAAATAGCCCCAGAATGCGATAAAAATCGGCATTAAATTCACCCGAAATTCAACTATTAGCGACTTCCCTAATTACAGTAGGAAGAAATCTACACATAGATCTGGAAGATGTAAATGAACCCTCGTAGGGAGAGGCTGTAAATTTTCTAGACGAGTGTAAATATATGTAACAGCAAAATAGCACATAGAGAGTCTTCTAGAGACCTACTCTATCAATACCTATAGCTATAGGTCGGGAAAACCCTAGGCATTAAAAGGACGAGTTTATTTGATATAACTTTACATCGAGTAACATTCTACACATAGGGATACATCGAGGAGGGATATCGGGTATACCCCTATATGAATTTTTAGATATACTTCTAACTGTGCTCAGTAAACAACCTCCTTTGTTTCTAGCACAGTTGGTAAGTTACTCTCCTTTCTTACCAAGATAGTTCATCGTTTCTCTCTCCTCGCGATGAACTATATAGGTACTCTGAGGCGTAGTGAACCTCAGAACCTATCCGGGAAGTCACGCAGTTGGTCGCTGCTTCAGGTTTGGTCGCCTGAGCTTCCTGGGTTCTGTTGGCCTTTTTGGTCTTTGAGCCAACGGAAATCCTTTTTGGATTCTGGACTGGTCCTCTGGAATCCACATGGTTGGGAAGCAACTCGCATGGGCCTTAAACAGCACAAGCGAGTTGCTTTTTTTTGAAGTTAGTAAGTGAATGCTTGCTAACTTTTTTGTTTTTTAGCTCCCAGCAACTCCCCATAAAAATGCCTTCTCAGAAACGAATTCCAAGAAGGCATTCTGTGCAGGAGTGAGCACTAACCAAGCATCAACTTGTCTGAAACGCCGTCGCCCGCTTCTTCAAAGTAGCGAAGGAGGTCTGCTGGCGTTAAACGCGCTTTCTCTTCTCCTCTGACGTCCACGATCGGGCGACCATCATGCATCATGATCAAACGGTTCCCAAAACGCAGTGCATCGCGCATATTGTGCGTGATCATGAGCGTTGTGAGCTGCTGTTCGGCCACAATGCGGTTCGTGATCTCTAAAACCTTTTCAGCGGTCTTAGGATCAAGTGCCGCGGTGTGTTCGTCAAGAAGCAAAAGCTTTGGGCGCACGAGTGTGGCCATCAAAAGCGTAATGGCTTGACGCTGCCCGCCAGAAAGTAAGCCCACGTGAGCGGTGAGGCGGTTTTCTAGTCCCAAGCCCAATTGCGCCACGAGTTCACGGAATTCTTCCGTTTCCGCTTTCTTTTCGCTCCAGCTTAACCCTGGGCAGAGTCCACGACGCTTAGCCATGGCCAAGTTTTCGAGAATCATCATCCCGCCTGCAGTCCCTTTCATCGGGTCCTGGAAGACGCGCCCAATAAATTTTGCGCGTTGGTGCTCGGGCATCTTCGTCACATCCACCTCATCGATGAGGATATGTCCTTCATCAACGGGGAAAACGCCAGCGATACTATTTAAGAGCGTGGATTTCCCTGCGCCGTTACTCCCAATGACGGTGACGAAATCGCCATCATTAAGCGTGAGATTCACCCCGCGCAGTGCCACTTTTTCGTTAGCTGTGCCAGCAAAGAAAGTCTTGTGCACGTTTTCAATAGTCAACATGATCAAAACTCCTTTCTCTAGTGGCTAGAAGACTTGAAAAGACGATTCATCTTTGCTTTAAAGAGCGGCAACGAGAGCGCAATCGCGACCAAGACCGCAGTGAAAAGCTTCAAGTCGTTTGGTGGCATCCCGAGTTCAAGGACGAGCGCAATGACCAAGCGATAGATAATCGACCCCATCACGACGGCAACCAAATAGTGCTTGAAGCTAGAGTTGCCGATAATCACTTCCCCGATGATCACGCTCGCCAGACCAATCACGATGGTCCCAACGCCCATGCCCACATCGGCAAAGCCATTGTTTTGTGCCACCACAGCGCCAGAGAGCGCTACGAGGGCGTTCGAGATCACAAGTCCCAACACCACCATCATGTTGGTGTTGATTCCTTGAGCACGTGCCATCTGTGGATTAAAGCCCGTGGCTCGAATCGCAGTGCCGAGCTCCGTGCCAAAGAACCAATAGATGTAGTTCACTACGATTGCTGTGACGATAAACCCAATGAGACAGGCTACCCACACCGACGAGAGTCCCGTGGCCTGTTCGAGCCACGTAAAGATCGTCTCATCTTGCAGTAGCGAGATGTTCGCTTTACCCATCACATGAAGATTGATGGAATAAAGGCCGATCATCGTCAGAATCCCCGCGAGAAGAGCAGGAATTTTGAGTTTGGTGGTGAGAAAACCTGTCACCGCCCCAGCAAGTGCCCCCGCAACGAGTGCGAGGAGAAACGCAGCGACAAAACCACAACCCGAAGAAATCGCGGTTGCAGCCACAGCTGCTCCTAGAGGAAAACTTCCTTCGACCGACAAATCAGCGATGTCGAGTACTCGGAAAGTTAGAAAAACGCCTAGTGCCAATATGGACCACTGTAGGCCTTGTGCAATTGTCGATATTAAAAGCTCAGTCATTGTCTCATCCTTGAGGTTTTAGGTACCCGGCGAAACACGGTCAATCTCAATAGGTTTCGCTAGTTTTGTTGTGTCGCCCACTCTTCACGAAAGAAGAGGAGCATCGGTTATAGAGACGTTATTCGACTTTAGTCGCTTTGCTAAGAATATCTTCGGGAATCGTAAGACCCAAAGCCTTAGCCGTTTTGACATTCACAATCACGTTATCAGCGTGTTGCGTCTGGATCGGCATATCAGCGGGTTTCGCTTTGCCTTCCAAAATGTCAGCGCCCATCTGTCCCGTCATCTTGCCTAAGGTGTAGTAGTCGATGGCGATCGAGGCGAGGGCACCTTGACGAACCATGCCACCTTCAGCGGCCACAACAGGGAGCTTGGCGGGCATCGTCGCTTTCATTAAAGCAGGAAGCGCACTGGCGACCACGTTATCGGTCGGCAAGTAAATCGCATCAACCTTATCCTTCAAGCTGTTCACAGCCTGCTGGAGGTCGTTCACCGTCGTCACAGTGGATTCCACAATGTCGAGGTTCAACTGAACAGCGGCTTCACGGAGCAACTTCACCTGGTATTCGGAGTTGATTTCGCTCGAATTGTAGATGGTGCCAATGTTCTTAGCCTGAGGGACCAATTTCAGCAAGAGTTCCACCTGTTCTTTAACAGGGTTAATGTCGGAGACCCCCGTCACGTTACCGCCCGGCTTTTCGTTACTCTGAACGAGCTTGGCGATTTCGAAGTTGGTCACGGCAGTCGCGACGATGGGGATATCTTTGGTGGCACCAGCAACAGACTGCGCAGCAGGGGTTGCAATGGCGAAGATGGCTTTGTCTTTATTGGAGACGAAACGTTGAGCGATGTTGTGGAGGTTAGATTGATCGGCCTGAGCGTTTTGGCGATCGAGTTGAACGTTGACGCCATCTTTGAAACCGCGTTCGGCTAAGGCATCAACGATACCGCGATTGGCTGCGTCGAGAGCGTCGTGTTCAACTAGCTGAACAATACCAATCGGGGTCAAATTTGTTGCTGCACCAGCTTTCGGTGCTTCCTTATCATCCCCACAGCCAGCCAAGCTAGCCATGAGGGCTCCCGCGACAGCGAGAGACACCATTGACATGGGTTTAATCATGATTTTTCTCCATTGGGTTGAGAGAAGTTAGAAAAAAAGAAGGGTAGGGCTACTAGCGGGATGAACATTTTCCTCGCAGTGAAGCTCCCCCATAATCCATTATGCACAGATTAAAAAAGGCTGGGACGTGAGTTTTCGCGAGAAGAGTGAGTGATATGTCTTATAGCGAGTGAGAAGGCGCAAGAAAGTCGTAAATCTTTCTCAAAATGCTGAATGCGAGCATTCACTGTCAGGAATTTTTCTTTTGGAAAAGACTCTCCGTGCCTAGACGGAAAATGTCGAGGAAGGGATAGTGAAGCGCCAAAAGCGCGGGAACCTGACCCGCGATGCGACCGCAGTTTGGAAAGAAGATATCGCACTCTGTGCCTTTGAGGCGGTCTGTGTATTCGCAAATCACTTCAATATTGTCGGAGTTGACGCGCTCAGAAGTGCTTTCCGCTTCTAGAAATTCGATTCCGGGATACTCTTCTTGAAAGTAGCTAAGCGGAAAAACATTGCCTATAAGCCCAATGCGACGAACCTGGTGCTCAAGAGTAAAACGCTTTCCCGCTTCTAAGAAGGAGAGAATCGGTGTTTTCAGCTCAGTGCGCAACGTCGGAATAAAGATTTCACTACGATAGTCGCCAAGAACAATAACATCAGCGCCCAAGCGTTCCAATTCCAGTGCGGAGGCGCGAGCGACCGCTTCGCGAGCATTCTCTTTGCTTTTTCCATTGGAATATGACACTCGAGCATACGCACTTCACACTTGGCTTTTTCTGCAGCGCTCTCAATGGCTTCCTTGATATAGGCTGCGACAACGCTATGCATACCAGTGGCAAGACCGATGGTGAGGGGAGGGGTCATTCTAAAAAAATCCTTTGGCGAGAAGAGAAAGTTGGTCTTTCTAGATTAGCGACTCTGCGGTGCGTAGCAATTAGGATTAACGAGAAAAGGACTAAGAAAAAGCCGATGCCTTCATGGAAGACATCGGCTCCGAGAGAACGTCTCTTAACGCGTGCAATTAGGCAAGACCCGTGATCTTACCGTCAACGACGTCAATATGCATCGCAGCAGGCACCTTCGGGAGGCCTGGCATACGCATAATGGCGCCAGTCGTCACAACCACGAAGCCTGCGCCGGCATTCAAAATGAGGCGCTGCACAGGAAGCGTGAAGCCTTCCGGTGCACCCAAGAGGGCAGGATCGTGAGAGAGCGAGAACGGAGTCTTCGCCACGCACACGGGCAACTTGTCAAAGCCCATTTCCACCAAACGCCGGAAGTCCTTCATGGCGGCAGGGGAGAATTCCACCTGACCAGCGTGGTAAACCTGTTCAGCCAAAGCCTTCACCTTTTCCAAAACCGTCATTTCGGGTTCGTAGGAGTAGCGCAAGGGCTTCACATCCTGAGCGGCGTCAACCACTTGGCGAGCCAATTCTTCAGCACCAGCACCACCCTTGGCAAAACCGTCGCTCACTGCAGCGCGAACACCCATTTCCTTGCAATGTTCAAGGAGGGCTTCGATTTCTTCATCCGTATCGGTGTGGAAGTGGTTAATCGAAACGACGATATTCGGACCAAAGCGCTTCAAGTTTTCGATGTGACGATCCAAGTTGCAGAAGCCCTTCTTCATCGCATCGAGGTTTGGCTTACCAATATCAGCCAAGACCACACCACCGTGCCACTTCAAGGCCTTGGTGGAGGTAACGAGCACCACAGCGGCAGGATTCAAACCAGCCATACGGCACTTAATGTTGTAGAACTTTTCGGCACCCAAGTCAGAACCGAAGCCAGCTTCCGTCACGGTGTATTCGCCGAGCTTCATAGCGGCCTTGGTGGCGACAACGGAGTTGCAACCGTGGGCGATGTTGGCGAACGGACCGCCGTGCACGAAAGCGAGGTTGCCTTCAATCGTCTGCACGAGGTTTGGCTTCATGGCGTCCTTTAAGAGCGCCAAGAGTGCACCCGTGGCGCCCAATTCTTTGACGGTATAAGCCGTGCCATCGGGGCGAGTACCCACAACGATACGATCTAAGCGAGCACGCAAGTCTTCCATATCGGTTGCCAAGCAGAGCACAGCCATCAATTCGCTAGCCACAGTGATATCAAAACCCGTTTCCGTCGGAATACCGTTAGCGGTACCACCCAAGCCGGTGACGATATTACGAAGCATACGATCGTTCACGTCCATCACACGACGCCAGAAGATTTCCTTCAAGACGATCTGACCCTGATGGCGAGCGTTGTCAACCAAGGCGGCCAAAAGGTTGTTGGCAGAAGTGATAGCGTGGAAGTCCCCGGTGAAGTGCAAATTGATGGCTTCCATCGGGAGAACCTGAGAGTAGCCGCCACCAGCTGCACCGCCCTTCATACCGAAAACCGGACCCAAGGAGGGTTCACGAAGTGCGATGGTGGTCTGGAAGCCCAAACGCTTCAAGCCTTGAGCAAGGGCGATCGAAGTGGTTGTTTTGCCCGAACCGGCTGGCATACCAGAGGTAGCGGTTACCAAAATCAAACGCGCACGAATTTGGCGCGAAGGATTGAGTTCCACTTTAGCCTTGTCACGACCATAGGGTTCAAACTCGGCATCTTCAAGGCCCGCGTCATGGGCGAGCTTGTCGATCGGGATGAGTTTAGTTGCCTGGGTAATTTCGATATCGCTAAGCATGCGAATCTCCTGTAAATAGCAAAATAACAAAAAGACAAAAAAGAAATCGGTAGGAAGCGCGTGATGGAGGAGGACTCAACAGCCTGATGGGCTGGATTCAACTCAACTCGGGGAGCATCTTTGCGCTCAGATTGAAAGGTAGTTCTAATCCTAGCGAAAGAGGAGGAATTTCGGGCTGGGAAAAGGAAGAAAATGTGAAAGATGAGGGTTTCCCCTAATGGACTTTTAGGCTCATCGCAAATTGTCTGAGCAAAGGTGCGTAGATGAGAACGAGGAAAAGCGAAAGTCACCTGCGCACCGCTCTTCTTTTTAATCTTTTTGGTTCTCGTGAACCATAGGAATCACCTTTTGCAAGTGGCGTATATAGGTTTCCAGCGAGACTTCTTGTGGGAAGTGAAGTTCCTCGAGAAGGGCTTCGATTTGAGGTGTAACGCGCTCGAGAATCTCGCGCCCATCCATCGTCACGTCGTTATAAATGCCACGGCGGTCCGTCGGGCACAAGTAACGAATGAGAAGGCCTTGATCTTCAAGGCGCGAGACAAGGCGTCCCGTTGCTGAAGCGGAGAGACCAATACGCTCAGAGAGCGTTTTCATTTTGAAGTGGGAGGCGCAGCTTGCCGTATTTTGAGTACTTAGTACGCGCAACGTGATCCACTCGCGCGTGGTGATTTCCTCACTCTTGAGGATCTCTTCCATTTTGGTGGAGAGCGTATCTTGCGCGACTTGAAGCCATTGCCAACAGTCGAGAATATTCATGGAAATGTGAGTCCAGTAGGTCTGAAAAAAGTTCTCTCATTATATAAAGGCGATCTGCCTCACAACAACTCGAAAATCGAAAACAATTGCAATTTGACATTATCAGCGTGTGCAAGTATTATACACACCTAACGCTGATAGTCGGCGTATGCAACTAATTTTCAGAAAGGAAGTATTGATGAGACAATCTCCGGCACTTTGGGCCTTGGCAATGGGAGCGTTTGCCATCGGCATGACGGAATTTGTGGCGATTGGACTGCTTAACCAAGTCGCTGAGACCTTTGGAACGAGCTCTTCCACCACGGGTTGGATTGTGACGGCTTATGCGCTGGGCGTGATGCTAGGCTCGCCGCTTCTCACGTGGATTGGACTACGTATTCCTCGCAAAACGATGCTCTTTTTGCTGATGGCTCTTTTTGCTTTGGGTAATGCGGTGACGGCTACGGCCTCCGTTTTCTCCGTGATACTTATTGGTCGCGTTTTAACGAGTTTCTCGCACGGAGTCTTTTTTGGACTGGGAAGCGTTGTGGGTGCAGAAATTGCGGGCCCCGGTCGTCGCGCAGCCGCAGTGGCCTTCATGTTCTCAGGTCTCACCTTAGCAAACCTCGTAGGGTACCCCTGGGCGCTTGGGTGGGTGAAGTCTTGGGTTGGCGCATCACCTACGGCTTTGTCGCCTTCTTAGGAATTGTCGTGGCAAGCGCCTTGTGGTTCTGGGTACCATAACTCCCAACGCCAAAGAGTACGGATTTAAAAAGCGAGTTGCGTGCGCTTAAAAACCCGAAGATCGCCATTGCGCTCATGATGACTCTTTTGGGTTTTGGGGGCGTTTTTGCGGCGATTACTTACCTCTCCCCGATGCTCACCGAAGTCACTGGCGTCAGTAATCAAGCCATTTCGTGGTTTATGGTGCTCTTAGGCCTCGGGATGATGGTCGGAAACTACTTTGGCGGAAAGTTTGCGGATAAGAATCTCTTTTTAGCGCTTGCGGGCTCTCTTGCACTTTTAACCGTTGCGCTCCTTGCTTTTGGCTGGGTTTTAAAGAGCGCGATTCTCTCGGGACTCGTACTCTTATTGATTGGTGCAATTGGCTTTGCGACGGTGCCACCCCTGCAGATGATGACGATGGTGGAAGCCAAAACCGCGCCGACTCTTGCTTCAGTGCTTAATATCGGCGCATTTAACCTTGGGAACGCGCTTGCTGCTTGGTTGGGAGGGGTCGCGATTGACTCTTCGTGGAGCTTTGCGGGCGCCACGTGGGTGGGGGCGCTGATGAGCGCAGGCGCACTCCTCTTGACGCTTGGGTTGAGGCCCGCCAAAAAGCGTCAAGAAGGACGAGTGCTCAATACCAACTAAAAAACGAACGATATCGAAAGAAAGAACGGGCGGCGATTCACTTAATCATCAGGTGAGTTGTCGCCCGATTTCATTTGGCGAGCATGCGCAAAGGCAAAGAAGAACCAGCCCACCATCGTGGCGAGCGACCCCCACATCATGGGTTCAAACCCTGCAGCATAAAGCGCGTAGTAGCTATAAATCAAACTTGCATAAGCAGTCCAACGAATCGGTTTGGCTTCTTTTTCTGCCACACTTTCTACTTTGAGAATCACAAAGACCGAGGCCATGGACAAGATGTAAGGGATGACGTTGGTGACCACGGCTAAGTCCACAAGACGCGTAAACTGCGTGTAGAGCGTAGGAGAAATCGTCATCAACGTGAGCACGCTTTGCACGACGGCAATCGTCACCATGCCCCAGACAGGCGCATGATGTGCGCTCATCTTGGAGAAAACGCGGGGGAAGTAACCCGTATCGGCCGTAAACTTAAAGACGTTTGCGATCGTAAATTGCCAAGAAAGAAGTGAACCCGTGCAAGAGAGCACCATCAAGCCCATGACGATCTTGCTCACCGTGTCGTTGAACATGTGGCTAAAGACGAGCCCAAAGGGAGCATTCGATTGAGCGAGTTCGGCATTTTCCACAATGCCCGACATCATATTGGTGGAGACGATATACAGAAAAGCAACGCCAATCGTGGCACGCATCACGGCAATAGGAACGTTCTTTTCTGGGTTTTCAACCGCGTCGGCGTTCACACAGGCCGATTCCAACCCCAAAAAGGCCCACAAAGTAATCGAAATCGAAGCGCTAATCGCTTCCCAGGAGGGGAGGTTATGCGGATTCCACGCGTCAAGATACATTTGGGGCGAGAACCAAAACCAGCCTGCAATACAAAGCACACCCACAGGTAAAATCGCACCCCAAGCGGTGAGCGAAGAAAGAAGCCCCGTAATTCCCGCGCCACGGAAATTGAGCACCGTGCAAAGCCAAAGAAGCGCAATCGTGGCAAAGCAGGTTTCAAGCGGCGTCACCGTCATATCAAAGACAGCGAATGCGTAGCTCACCGCCGAAACAGCGATGGCGATATTGGCCACAAGAAGCGAGAGCGAATAGGTGTAGTTAACGAGAAAGTAGCCCGACTTTCCAAAAGCATATTCCGCGTAGCCGCCAATGCCTCCCTGCTTACGAGAGAGCATTCCACACTTGGCAAAAGTGTAGGCTAAGGCGGTGGAGCCCGTCACGGTGACTAACCAGGAGACGACCGAAAACGTCCCGACTTGCGCGAGCTTGGTGGGGAGCATAATGATGCCTGAACCCATCATATTGAGCGCAGTCAAGAGCGTGAGTTGCGTCACACTCATTTTGTGTGAAGTCGACATAGGTTAATGCTCCAACAATTCGGAATAATTGAATAAAAAATAAGCGAGAGACCTTAATAGTACTCTCGCTTAGGTTGCTTGTCTAAGAGTTTTTTTAAAGACCAAGCTCTTTTTCTCTTTCTCGCGAGAGAACATGCCCAAAGGCGCGCGATCGACCATCTTCGCCCTTTTCGATATAAACGCCTTGAAGCTCTGGCGCAAAGCCCGGGAAGCGGTTAATGCCTTCTTCGAGCGCTAAGAAGTATTTGAGTACCGAGTCACCCCACACTTCGCCAGGCACCACACAGAGTACGCCTGGTGGGTAGGGAAGCGCCCCTTCAGTGGAAATACGCCCAGCGGCTTCTTCGAGTGGCACTGAGTCCACATTGCCACGCATAAATTCAAAGTGCGCAACCTGCGGCTCCATCGCACGCTTAGGAAAATGCGCCTTACGGAACATTTCCTTTTGAAGCTCTTTCACATTGAGTGACTTATAGAAGTTGTGCATTTCTTGGCAGAGCTGGCGAATCGTGTAGCCACGGTAGCGCTCTTTGTGTGCGCGATAAATCGAGGGGAGCACTTCTGAGAGCGGAGCATCAGCGTCAAGCGCCGCTTCAAAGCGCACAATTTGCGAGACCAAATGCGTCATCTTGCTGGCGTCCTCTGCGGGCGTCATCAAAAAGAGAATGGAATTTAAGTCACACTTTTCAGGAATCACGCCGTTGTCGCGCAAATAGTTCGCCAAAATCGTGGCAGGCACGCCAAAGTTTTCATAGGTATTCGTTTCGGCGTGAATTCCTGGCGTCGTGAGCAAGAATTTGCACGGGTCGACAAAGTATTGCGACTTCCCATAGCCCTCAAAGTTGTGCCATTTCGCGCCCGGTTCAAAAGCAAAGAAGCGCAAATCGTGCGCAATTTCGTCTGTTGCGTAGTCTTGCCAAGCCTTCCCTTCAACCTCAGTGGGAATAAAGGGTCGGATGTATTTGGCAGAAGCGAGGAGCGCTTTACGCGCTTCAATCGTCACCTTGACGCAGTCATCCCAAAGGCGTCGCCCAGCTTCGCCTTCATGCATTTTTGCGTTCACATCGAGCGTGGCGAAAAGTGGATAGAAGGGCGAGGTGGAAGCGTGCATCATAAAAGCATTATTCATGCGCTTGTGCGAGCAGTAGCGCTTTTGTCCTTTGATGTGCGCGTCCTTCTTATGAATTTGCGAAGTTTGTGAGAAACCTGCCTGCTGCTTATGCACAGACTGCGTCACGATGATGCCAGGATCCTCGGGTCCCAACTCCAAGAGAAGCGGAGAGCAGTCTTTCATCATGCCGATAAATTGCTCGTAACCCACCCAGGCCGAATCAAAGAGGATGTAGTCACACAAGTGACCGATACGATCTACGACTTGGCGTGCGTTATAAATCGTGCCGTCATAGGTTCCTAGCTGAATGATGGCGAGGCGGAAGGGACGCTCTGCTTTGGCGCGCTCGGGGGCGACTTCCGCGACGAGCTCTCGCAAGTACGACTCATTAAAGCAATGATCATCAATCCCCCCAATAAAACCGTAGCTATTGCGTGCGGTTTCTAAGTAAATCGGGGTGGCACCAGCCTGAAGGAGCGCGCCATGATGGTTTGATTTATGGTTGTTGCGATCAAAGAGCACCAAGTCGCCAGGCGTTAAAAGGGCGTTTAAGACCACTTTATTGGCGGAAGAAGTGCCATTTAAAACAAAATAGGTTTTGTCGGCGTTATAAATCTTCGCGGCCTCTTCTTGTGCCAAGCGAGGCGCACCCTCATGAATTAAGAGATCCCCCATCGAGACGTCGGCGTTGCAGAGGTCAGCGCGGAAAATATTTTCCCCAAAATAGTCTGCAAAGGCGCGCCCCGCAGGGTGACGGCGGAAAAAGGCGCCACCTTGGTGACCCGGGCAGTCAAACTGCGCGTTGCCTTGGGCAACATATTCAACGAGAGAGCCAAAAAAGGGCGGAAGCACGCTTTGCTCATATTTTTTGGCAAGCGCATCAATCTGACGACCATAAAAAGCTTGATTTTCAGCTTTCTCGCCAATGACGAGCGCAATGTCCGCTAAAAGCGAAGTGGGAAGGGTCTGATCATTGCCAAGCACCGCCACAGGGATGCCAAAAGCCGTTTCTTTCACACGTTGCACTTTCCCTTCAAGCGCTTCAGTAGCGCTCATGACAACAGCGGAGACTTCGGTGAGATCAGCGGAGTCAAAATCAATGACTTCGCGAGAGGCTTCAAAGAAGGGGAGAGTAGCAGGGGTAGCGGCAATTTTGAGTGGTTTCATCGTTTAATACCTCGGCAACGAGTAGCCAGACAAGTGAGTGTTGTAGGTGTCGCCAATTCTCAAAAAAGACGAGGATCTTTCATCACACTGGCGAAAGATCCTCGGGCGTGTCTTTACAAAAAATGCGGTTTAGACGAAATCTCCCGCCTTCATCAAGAGGCGAGCGATTTCAGCGGCGTTGTGCAAATCGAGCTTACGATAGGCAGCGCCACGGTGAACCTGAACGGTTTTTTCAGAAATGCCGAATTCACGAGCCACTTCTTTATTAGCGTAGCCACGAGCGACCATACGGATCACTTCGCGTTCGCGCTGTGTGAGCTGTTCAAAGCGAGCCTTGAAGTCAGAAACTTCAGCGGAGTTGCGGCGCATCGAAAGGTTCTTCGCCACAGCGTTGTCGATCGTGTCGAGCAGGCGCTGACTGTCCACAGGTTTCTGTAAGAAGTCCGCAGCACCAGCCTTCAAGGTATTCACTGCCATATCGATGTCACCGTGACCAGAGACGAAAATGATCGGCAAATCGCACCCTAAGTCGCGCAACTTCGTTTGAAGTTCCAAGCCAAACATCTGCGGCATACGCACGTCAAGCAGGATGCAACCCGGACGAATAAAGTCGTTCGAGGAGAGGAACGTCAAAGCATCAGGATAAGTCACCACTTCCCAGCCTTCGTCTTCAATCAAAAAGGCCCACGATTTACGCATAGCGTCATCGTCATCAATGATGCGGATGACTGGACTCGTCTTCTGGTTGTCATGGTGGTCAAATTTGTTGAGCATTTTTTCTGATATCTCCGATGTGGACAGGCCAAAAATGAGCTTAACTCACTCTAAACGTGGCGAACTCTAGCGTAACCTAGAGGCGTTCACTTAATAGATTAGTGTACACTTTTTTGCTACCTTTCTTCAGAAAAAAGCACATTTCTCCTTGTCTATTTCAGAAAAACGGAAAGATATACGAAAATTTGCCTTTGCCTAGTTCCTCTGTAAGACAAACTTCATCAAAAATTGTTAGCATGCACACTAGCTGAGAGGAAGTGCGTCACAGTCTTCCTCTTTTCGTTGTTTTTCCTTTAAAGAGCCACGGCAAATTGATCATGTTAGGTAAAACCAAGGTCTGGAGCGCTAGCGCACTGAGTTTAGGACTCGTAGCGCTACTGTCGGGTTGTGCAGGTGTGCAGACAACGCCAGGGCGCTACCATATTGCGAGCGATGCGCTCAAAAAGCCAGTGGACTACACGCGAGTGTGCGTGCTTGAAAATCCTGCCGTCAAAGCCGACGTGTTGATTGAGGCGATTCAGGATGGCATTAACGCTGCTGAAGCGACCTATGTACCCCTTCCTGCGGGTGCGGGACCGGCGACGTGCTCCTACACCATCTCTTACGATGTACTCTACGATGGACGAGTGCTCCGCAGTGTGAGCTTTTTTACCTTTGAAAATGGTGTGCCTATTTATAGTGCGCGAGGTACGCCTAACGGCTCGGGTGGGGTCACCTTTGATATGGTAAGCCAGTACGTGCAGCTCGTGATTGAACGCTCGAAACAGGGGCGCTCTCGAGTGCTCCCTCAAGATGAGACGCAAAAAGGAAACACGCCGTAAAACGCAAAATCCGCGTCAAGCCTTGTTTTGTCGCAAAGAACGGCACAATAAAACTTGACGAATATTGACAACCGTAATAAGATTCATTCTCAAGGAATGGCGCATGATTTCGGTAAATGAGAACAGTTTTAATTTAAATAAAAATATTTTTCAGATTAGTTGAAATTTAATTTTTATTGATATACAATTAAATCAGAAAAAGCTGATAAGGCTTTTAAATTTAAGAAATAACTTAAGGATGAAAATCATTATTGTTTAGTTTTGATAATCATTACTATTTATTGATGATAATCATTCCCGACTAGCGACTTTCTTATCACTCAGCCTCTTACCAAAAGGTAAGCAGAGATCTAAATCTTTGTCGAACAATAAGGTAAAAGGTTTTCTCAACAACCGTCCTTCGGGACGAAAAAAATTAGGAAGTATAAAAATGAATCAAACGACAAAATATGGTCTTTTCTTTTTAGGTGGCTTGGTGGTTGGTGCTTTGGGCGCCGTGGTCGTGACGCGTGGTAAATTGGATTTGAAACCCTTGGCCACTGACTTGCTCGCCTCTGGTATCGATTTGAAGGACAAGGCTCTCGGCGTGGTCGAAAGTTGCAAGGAAGACTTGGCTGACGCTGTTGCTGAAGCCCAGATCAAGAGTCAGGAAAAGAAGGCTAAGGCCGAAGCTAAGGCTGAAGAAGAAGTCAAGCCCGCTAAGGTTGCTAAGGAAGCCAAACCTGCCTAATTTTGAGGAAGCTTTTTCCTAGTGTAAGGAGTGCCCTGTAGCACTCCCTCGCGTATTTTCCTCAACATAATCAATTGTGTTGGAACCGACGGGGCTCAGACGTCTAAAGCGCTTGAGCCCCATCTGAACTAAACACCGCCGACCCCAAAAAGTGATTTTCCTCTGGCAGAGAATGCCTATTGTTCCAAGCAGTAAGCACTCGCCACTCGAGAAGATTGACTGCCAGGAGACACACTGTCATACACTCGTAACCCAAAGGTTAGCGCGTGATGGTGCAGTGTGTTTTTTGTGTATTTGATCTTCTCACGATAACGGTCGACTAAAGAACCATGAAATTTCAATTAATCCATGAAGTGGGCAATCGTCAGCGTTGGCGAACCCGCACCCCCCTTTCGAGCGCTTCGGCTAGCTTGATTGCTGATGAACTTCAGGCTATCGCTGAGGTAACTGGTGTTGTGGTGAATCCACGCACTGGGTCGGTGATTGTGACTTATGACACGCTGGCTGCTCGTGCCCGCGTGACCGAATATTTGGCGAGCCTCGATAAGAACCCGCCGATTAATCGTGCTATCCGCGCTCACTATTTAGCAGTGACGCCTGCTCAGAAACGCGTATTGACGGCGTTCCAGCCGTCGGGTCGTGCAGGCGAAGCAGTCGAGATTATTAAAGAAAATCGTCTCGTTGGCGGTGTGCGTAACGCTATTGATTCTGGCGTGCACAATATGCCGATTCTGACGGATATTTTCTACCCGGTTTTGCGTTTCTTCGGCTTCCGTAAAGTTGAAGATGCCCCTGCGCAGACGCAAACCACGCAGAATTCTGGCTCCTCTCTGGTTGAGCAGCACTTTAAGCTCCCAGAAGCGAAGTTGGACTTTGGTCCCTTGGCGCGCTACTTGGTTGTGAACCCATTCTTGCCGATTTTGGCAATGACGGCCAATACGATTTTGGCTGGGATTCCGATTATTATCGACGGTATCAAACAGCTCTTTAAGGGTAAGCTCAACGTGGCGGTGCTCGATGCCGCTGCCGTGGCTGTGTGCTTGTTGCGTCGTGACTTTAAGTCTGCTGGTCTCTTGATCCTCTTGCTCGGTATGGGCGAAATGCTTGAGAACTATGCTCGCAAGAAGTCGATGGCTAGCTTGGCTGAACAGCTCTCCTTGAAGTGCGATGAAGTCTGGGTGCGCCGTGGCGAAGAAGTTGTCAAGATTCCGTTTAATGATGTGACGCGCGACGACGTTGTCGTGGTGCGCACCGGGACGGTGATCCCGGTTGACGGTATCGTGGTTGACGGTGAAGCAGAAGTGAATCAGGCGACGATGACGGGTGAAGCCGTTGCTGTGCAGCGCTCTCCTGGTGGTTCGGTCTTTGCCGGTACGGTCGTCGAAACTGGCGAAATCGGCATTAAGCCCACGCACATCGGTGACGCCACTCGCTTAGCGAAGATTATTCAGTTCGTTGAAGATAGCGAACAGGCCAAGGCCAGCATTGAAAGTAAGGCTTTGAAGATTGCTGATGCGATCGTGCCCTTTAACTTTGCGCTCGCTGCGCTCGTGTGGTTCTTCACGCGTGACTTAACGCGTACAGCCTCGGTCCTTCTTGTGGACTACAGCTGCGCATTGTGCTTGGCAACGCCGCTCGCGATTCTCTCTGCAATGAAGGAAGGCACGGCTCGTGGCGTTGTGGTGAAGGGTGGTCGCTACCTCGAAGCGTTGGCTGAAATCGATACCGTGGTCTTCGATAAGACTGGTACGCTCACCAACTCCACGCCGCAACTCTCTGATGTGGTTTCGCTCAACAAGGATTGGGACGAAAACGAAATCCTTCGTCTCTCCGCTTGCTTGGAAGAACACTTCCCGCATCCGGTCTCCCGCGCTGTGGTGAATGCTGCTGAAGATCGCAAGCTCGAACACTACCAAGAACGTCACGACACGAAGGTGCAGTATGTGGTTGCCCACGGTATCTGCTCGTACGTGGATGGCGAAAAGGTGATTTTGGGTTCTCGCCACTTTGTTGAAGATGACGAAGGGGTGGATTGCAGTGGTGCTCAGGAAGATATCCATCGCTTGCTCGACCAGGGTAAGACGGTGCTCTTCTTGGCCCGCGGTGGTGAATTGATCGGCTTACTCGGTATTGAAGATCCGGTTCGCGAAGAATCCATTGAAGTGATTCGTGAATTGAAGGCTCGCGGCAAACGCGTCGTGATGCTCACCGGTGACGATCGCCGTACGGCTCAGGCTGTGGCTAACCGCTTAGGCATTACAGAGTTCCGTGCTCAGGTTCTTCCTGAAGACAAGGCCTCTGAAGTGCAGAAGTTGAAGGACTCTGGCGCCAAGGTGTTGATGGTGGGTGACGGTATTAACGACTCTCCCGCTCTGAGTACCGCTGACGTGGGTGTCACGTTGCGCGACAGTACCGACATCGCTCAGGAAGTCGCAGACGTGGTCTTGACCGAATCGTTACGCAACTTGCTCGTTGCGCTTGATTTGGGTGAAGCAACGATGCGCCGTATCAAACAGAACGTTACTTACGCTGTGGGTCTTAATACCGTCTTCTTGACGGGCGGTCTCACGGGTCTTCTCACCCCGATGCTCTCCGCACTCTTACACAATGCCACCACGGTGGGTGTGTGCTTGAATGCGATGCGTCCGGAATTGGGTCACTACGAGGGTGAATCGCACTACTTAAAAGATGCGAGCGAAGACATCCTCGATATGGTCCATAAGTTGAAGGCTTTGATGGACGGAGACTCTGGTCAGGCAGCAACGCCTCCGCGTATTGCCGTGACGGCAATGCAGGCTGCTGGCTCGCACAAACGAGCCTCTAAGCTGATGCGTAGTAACTAATGTGATCAGCCAATAAAGTAGGGGGCACCCCAAAAGGTGCTCCCACTTGAAAAGCAAAAGAACCCCACAAAAACAATTAAAACTAAAAGGACATAAAACGATGAGTGACTTCCAAGCTTGTGTACGTAGTATGGTCCCTGGTCGTGTACGATTTCGCCATCCTATTCTCAAAACGCTCTCCGAAGAAGACCTGAAAATGGCCCATGATTGGATCACGAGCATTGAAGGCGTGTTCGCTTTTGAAGTGAATCCGCGCGTTGGCTCGGCCTTGATTCTTTGGGATAGCGAAAAACTCTCTGAAGAAGAATTCCTCGATCAGCTCGAAAACCTGATCACCATGGCCGTTGGCATGATGGGTGAAGGTAAAGACCTCACGGTTGAAACCACGCCCTTGACGACAGTCTGCCACGTGGCTAGCAAAGCACAGCAAACCGCTGCAAAAGGTTTGGGTAATTTAGCGGTCTTTATCGCTGGTGGTCCCAACGAAGAACATTCTGTGCAGCGCGTTGAACGTATGGCGCTTAACCGCACGATGCTCGTTGCCTTGATTCTTTCGATGGGCGGCATTGTGACGCGCAACTACGCCTGGCACGTTGCAGGCGGGGTGACTTTCTTAGCTTTCTTAGGATTGCACCTTATCAATAATCGCCGTTTGCTCTAAAATAGCGGGGAAGCTTAAAAGCTTCCCCCTTTTTTTGGCCTCAAGTTGAGGTCACCCATCCTCACTTGGAGCCTTCGCTGTGTTAGAAAAGAGCATCCGTTTTATCCTCATTGTCCTCATGACTCTTATTGCCTTAGGGATTTTGGCAGGGATGCTTGCGATCATGGCGATGGCGCTCGTTTTAACCGTTGTTGTGATTCTTACGGCTTACGCTCTAGCACCTGAACCGTCCAAAGCCTTCTGGAGCAAATTGCGTGGAGAGTTCGACGGGTGGATTTCTCGCCTTGAAGCGCTTTGGGGTGAAATCAAAGGCGTGGTTGACCATTTTGTGGGCGCCAAAGGCGAAGCTCCTCAGGCTGACGCAGGGCAGGCTCAAACCGCTGAGACATCTGAAGCTGCTTCTGAGCCAACTGAAACGGCCGCGATCGAGTCTGTCGACGAGGTAGACGGCGCCAAAAACGACGAAAAACTAGCGAAAAACTAATACGAGCCTGGTAATACCTCAGAAGTTTGCGTAATCTCACGAAGATTTTCAGAATGAGACAACCTAAACGCAAATTTTTTCACTATAGTTAATAGCAAGAACAACGCACAGCCCCGTGGGGCGCTGTCGACTCTGTTCACGAAGGTTCTTCTTTACCGCCGGATCCTCTCCGGTCTCTCTCTTAGTGCGAGGAGCGCTACTCAACGGTAAAGAGGTAACTGAGCAAGAGTGTCTTTTCAGAAAACTTTTCCCTTTTTCCCTTAAGTAAAAAATTCAAAGTAAAGGAATACATCATGCAGTTGAAGAAATGGTCCTCTCTTTTTGTTGCCGCAGGTTTGGCTGTGGCTTTGGTTGGTTGCGGCGAAGATAAGAAAGAAGCTGCCGCGCCGGCTCCTGCTACTAAGGCTGAAGCCACGACGATCGTGGTGGGTGCCTCCCCTGTGCCGCAAGCTGACATTTTGAAGTTTGTGCAACCCACGCTTGAAAAAGAAGGCGTGAACTTGAAGATTGTTGAATTTAGCGACTACATCAAGCCGAACCTCTCCTTGGCTGACAAGGAATTGGACGCTAACTTCTTCCAGCACAAGCCCTATTTGGACGAATTCGCTAAGGCTCGTGGTTTGAAGTTGGAAGTCTTGGCTAGCGTTCACTTGGAACCGATGGGCGTTTACTCCACCAAGGTGAAGAACGTCAACGATTTGAAGGAAGGCGCCAAGGTCGCTATTCCTAATGACCCGACCAACGGTGGTCGCGCTTTGAAGGTGTTGGAAACGGCTGGTTTGATCAAGGTGAAGCCTGAAGCTGGCGTGCTCGCCACGGTGGCTGACGTTGTTGACAACCCCAAGAAGTTGCAGTTTGCTGAAATCGAAGCTGCTCAGCTCCCGCGCGCTTTGCCGGACGTTGACGCTGCTGTGATCAACTCCAACTTCGCTCTTGGCGCTAACTTGAACCCGACCAAGGACGCTATCGCTGTTGAAAGCAAGGATTCTCCTTATGCCAACATCGTCGTGGTGCGTGAAGGCGACAACCGCGAAGCGCTTCAGAAGTTGAAGGCCGCTTTGACGACCCCAGACGTCAAGAAGTTCTTGGAAACCCAGTACAAGGGTGCTGTTCTCCCGGCTTTCTAATCTAGGCCAAAAGAACGCTCACTTCCGAGCATAGATCATCAACAGCCCGCTTTTTCTTCCAGGTCTTGTCATTGGAGAACTGATTAAGAAAGAGCGGGCTGTTTCCTTTTGGTAAGTAGAAAATTGAGCTCATGTTATTCCGCGTATAGAGAAAAAGTTGTGACAACGCGGAAAACTCTCCGCAATCCCTCTATATGCAGAGGTTTCACAGCAGTGCTCTCAAAGAAAATCGAGTCAAAAAAAACGAGAAAATAAGTATTTTTAAGGTAACTATAGGATTTCGTTACATTTCGTTACATTGAGAGAGCGTTTTTCGCCTCTTAATATCGCCTTCTCGCTATGCCTACTCTAGAGAGTGATTCTCATTTTTAGTAGAATTAGTCTATCGAAAATTAGGTACTCATGAAATCCTATGCAGAAATGCGAACTTAATGTGACCGGGATGAGCTGCTCGGCATGCTCTTCTCGCGTAGAAAAAGTCGTCCGTCAATTGTCCGGAGTGGGGCAGGCGGACGTGAATCTTTTAAAGAACACCCTCACACTCTCGTACGACGAAGGCGTGCTCACCCTTCCTGAAGTAAAAAAAGCTGTGGAAGAGGCGGGCTATGGGTTGGTGATCCCCGATAGTGGGGAGAAAAAAGCCTCTCGTCAAGCTAGTGCCAGTGCTGCGGAAGAAAATGCAGATCTTGCGCTTGAAAAAGAACGCCGTGGCTTGATGATTGCGTTTGCTTTCTTGGCCGTGTTGTGCTACCTCTCGATGGGCGGCATGATAGGGCTTCCCTTACCGTCTTTCCTTGATGGGGTAAGAGGGGCAACCTCAAACGCGCTAGCGCAACTCCTTCTCTTAATCCCGATTCTCTTTATTCGCCGTATCACGTTTATTCGTGGGTTTAAGTCGCTCTGGCATGGTGCCCCGACGATGGACGCACTCGTCGCGATTGGTGCAGGCGCCTCGCTCGTTTACGGCATCTGGTCGCTCTTTATGATGAACCTGGCGAGTGTAGATGGGCAGACGATGACGGTGCACCACTACGCGCATGGGCTCTACTTCGAAGGCGCCGGGATGATCGTCACGCTGGTGGCGCTCGGTAAATACTTTGAAGCCCGCGCTAAGAAGCGCACCACCGAAGCGATGACCGCCCTGATGGCTTTGGCGCCACAGTGCGCGACTGTTCTTCGTGATGGCAAAGAGGTGAGCGTGGCGCTCGAAGATGTGCGCACCGGGGAGAGCGTTGTTGTCAAAACGGGTGAGGTGATCCCAGTTGACGGCATTGTGCTTGAAGGGATGGCAAGCATTAACGAAGCGACGATTACGGGTGAGAGCGTTCCTGTGCAAAAAGGAGTGGATGACACTGTGATTGGGGCCACGCACTTGGAAGCTGGACGCATCGTGATGCGCGCAACGCGCGTGGGCGACGATACGGTGTTGGCCCAGATCATTCGCATGGTGGATGAAGCGACTAGCTCAAAAGCCCCTGTAGCGCGTCTTGCAGACCGCGTGAGTGGTGTCTTTGTACCTGTGGTCATTGTGATTGCCATTGTGACCGCTCTGGTTTGGTTAGCGCTAGGAAAAGACGTGGAATTTGCGCTTTCTTGCGCCATTGCCGTCTTGGTGATTTCTTGCCCTTGTGCTTTGGGGCTTGCTACGCCAACTGCGGTGATGGTGGGCACGGGTGTGGGCGCCAAACACGGACTTCTCTTTAAGTCCGCCGAAGCGCTTGAACGACTCTCCTCGATTAAGACTGTGGTGATGGATAAGACGGGCACCTTGACCGTTGGGGAACCTTCGGTTGTGCGTGTGGTCTCGGCGATTCCTAAGCTTGAAACCGTCGTTTTGATGGTCGCCGTGGCGCTAGAAAACTTGTCCGAGCACCCACTTGCACGCGCTGTGATGCGTGAAGCAAAAGCGAAGAATATTCCGATTCAAAAGGCGGAAGACTTCACACAGTATCCTGGTGAAGGGATCAGTGCCAAAGTGGTAGGTAGCCTTTGCGTTGCCGGGAATTTGACGCTGATGAAGCGCTTAGAGTTGACGGTTCCTGATGCGCTTCAAGCGCAAGCGGATATTGCGCACCAAGAGGGCGCCACTGCACTCTTTATCGCGTCTAATGGCAAAGTCACGGGCTTTATCGCAGTGCGCGACGAATTGAAACCCGACTCTGCAGCCGCGATTGCCGCAATGCACCGTTTGGGTCTTCGCACAGTGATGCTCACAGGTGACAACCCCTTGACGGCTAAGGCCCTTGCTCGCGAAGCGGGAATTGATGAAGGCGATGTGATTGCTGGCGTCAAGCCCAACGAAAAAGCCGCGCACATTGATCGCATCCGTGCCCAAGGCGCGGTAGCGATGGTGGGCGACGGGGTGAACGACGCTCCTGCGCTTGCGCTCGCCGATGTGGGCTTAGCAATTGGCGCTGGGACAGAAGTCGCTCGCGCTTCGGCCGATGTGGTCTTGATGCGCAATTCGGTTGCGGGCGTTGCTAACGCTGTGGAACTCTCGCGCGCTACAATGCGCAACATTCGTCAGAATCTTTTCTGGGCCTTTATTTACAACACGATCGGCATTCCGATTGCCGCTGGCGTGTTCTTCCCGGTTTTTGGTTGGACGCTCAATCCGATGATTGCCGCGGCCGCCATGAGTTTAAGCTCTGTGAGCGTGGTGAGTAACGCTCTGCGGTTACGATTCTTTAAAACGGTCGCAGTCCCTGATGTCGAAGCGAGTGCTTCTGATACTCACACCTCTAATGAAGGAAATAAAATGGAAAAAGTGATTCATATTGAAGGTATGCACTGCAGCCACTGCACGAAGTCTGTGCACGATGCTCTCTCCGCCCTTCCTGGCGTCTCCATGGTAATGGTAAGCCTTGAGAAGAACTGCGCTGTGGTGAGCGTGGACGATAGCATTCTTGATGAAATGCTCAAGGCTGTAGTTGACGGCGCTGGCTTTACGGTAAAGAATATCGAAGTGCAGTAATTTTTCACCACAAGGAGACTACGAGTGGGAACCTTTTTAGCTTGGTTTCGATCCTCGATTATTCGTCGATTCTTTATCGTCTTTTTCGGCATTGTTGTTGCCGTAGCACTCGTAGCCATCCCGGCGATCACGCTCACGAGCTCTATGTCGAGCTCCGGGGGAGCGATCAACGTTTCGGGCAGTATGCGTATGCAGAGCTATAAGCTCGCGATGGCAGTACTTAATCCTTATCAGGATGATGAAGTGCGCCAGCGAAATACCATTACTGCCCTTAATGTTTTTGGAGACAAACTCGACGATCCTTCGCTCGCCGACGCGATGTCGATGGACTCCGAAGACCCCATCCGCCAACACTACACGATTTTGCATGAGCGCTTTAATAGAGAAATCAAACCCTTAGCGCTCGCGAGTCTTCAAGAAGATGAAGCGCGCCGCAAGTTTGTGCAGGCCATTCCTAGCTTTGTTGAAGACGTCAATATTTACGTCAAAGTTCTGGAAGAGTCGCTTAATACGCGTCTTTTGGTCTTAAAGTGGCTTTTAATCGGGATTTTGATTGGTTCTTTGATTCTCACCTACGGCATGATCATCGTGATGAAGCGCCGTATTTTCTACCCGCTCCTTGAGATTGGTGGTGTGGCAAGCGCCGTGCGTCAAGGAAGCCTCACTGTGCGCGCCAAAGTACTTGAAAATGATGAAATTGGTCGCTTAGCCTCGGGCTTTAACTACATGCTTGATGAACTCTCGCGCCTTTACGGAAACTTAGAGGCCGAAGTGGAGCGTAAGACGCTGGACCTCAACCGCCGCAACCAAGGCTTGGAATTAATCGGGCGCATCGCTGAGCAAGTGAATTTTGACGAAGGGCGAAATGAAAAGCTTCTGGGGACCATCATGGATGAAATTGTCAAGATGACGGAAGCGAAGAGCTGTGCGCTTTTTGCGGGCGAAAGAGGCGCTCCCTATATGCTTGCCCATTCAAGCGCTTGGGAAGAAGACGATGAAGCACTCTCAACGCGCTTTGCTGCAGGAACGCACGAGGGGATGGCAGGGGAACTCATGGTCAACTTCGCTGGCATGACACCAGAAGGCTGGCAGGTAGACCTCTTAAAAGCGTTTTCGCAAACACTAGGACGCGCGATGGAGCGCGCTACGCGCCAGATTGATGATCGTCGCCTAGCCGTCCTTGAAGAGCGCTCAACGATTGCTCGCGAGTTGCATGACTCCATTGCACAGTCGCTCTCCTTTGCCCGTATTCAGCTCCACCGCTTAAAGCTCTTTATTGAGCGCAAAGCGGACCACGAAACCGTACTCAAGACGGTGGGCGAATTAAATGAAGGGTTGACTGGCGCCTATGCCCAGTTGCGTGAAGTGCTCACCGCTTTCCGACTCCAAATTGGTGGCTCTGGGCTCGCTGGAGCGCTTGAAACCTCGATTGATGAATTCCGTAATCGCACAGGGATCCCCGTGGCCTTTACTTGTCAGTTGCTCGGATTTGAACTCTCGCCCAACGGTCAGGTACACTTGGTGAGCATTGTGCGAGAAGGGCTTTCCAACATCGAAAAGCACGCTCAGGCGAGTCACGTGACGGTAAGCCTTGAGCGTAAGGCAGGAGAGAATGGGGCGAGTAGCGCCATGGTGCTCACGATTGAAGACGATGGGATTGGGCTTCCTGATTCGCCACAAAAAGCAAACCACTATGGGCTCACCATTATGAATGAACGCGCCCAGGCGATTGGCGGGGAACTCACGCTCGCTCGCCGAGAGAATACCTCGGGGACGCGCTTGACGCTCAGAATTCCCGAAAAAGAAGCGAACTAATGACATTTTAAGGCTGAAATCGCTACAATTCACTTAACAACCAATTTTTTTAGGCACTCAAGGTCATGACTTTAAAAGACAAACATACCGTTGTGGTGATCGACGATCACCCCCTTTTCCGTCGTGGAGTCCGCGAACTCCTTGATATGGAGCCCTCTATTGAAGTAGTGGGTGAGGCTGGCACGCGTGAACAGGCGCTTGAGATGGTGCGTAAGTTTGAACCAGATCTGACCGTGCTTGACTTAAACATTAAGGGCACTTCTGGGCTCGAAATCCTCTCCACCTTAAAGGACGAGGATCCCAGTCGCCGTATCGTCATTTTGACGGTGAGCGACTCTGGCGACGATGTCACCGCCTGCATTCAGGCTGGCGCTGACGGCTACCTCTTAAAGGACAGCGAACCAGAAGAATTCTTGGGGAACATTCGTCAAACGCTTGAAGGCCGTTTGATTGTGGATCCCTCGATGATGATTTATTTGCGCGAAAGTTTGCGCAACAAGGCTAATCCCGCCAATGCGGATGCCCCGAAAATTACGGGTCGCGAGGCGGATGTGCTCGAGCTGATCGCACAGGGCTTCACCAATAAGATGATTGCGCGCGAATTGAATATTTCGGACGGTACCGTGAAGGGTCACGTCAAGCATCTCTTAAATAAGCTTGGTTTCCGTAGCCGTGTGGAAGCTGCTGTTTGGGCCACGCAAAATGGCTTTAAACGTGAAGATTGGGTTTCGGACGAAGCCTAAAAACTTTTTCACAAAAAGACACCAACGGGAATCGAAAATGATACCCGTTTTTTTCGAGCTTAAGCGTCTCGTCAGTTTAGTGAGTTAATCTAAAGCCATAGAGTGAATGCAGGCATTCACAACCTCCTAAACTGAAACACCGATCAATGTGTTGGGGCACATGGTGCAGAAAGTTAGGAGAGACAGGCTCAAAGCGCAACGCGATTCTTTCTTCTCCTTGGGACGGTTGCGCTGAGGTTTGGAAGCTTTAAACAAAGCATCTCGCAGAGGCGAAGGAAGTGAGTTTTGGGATCCTTCCTTCAGAAAAGCCTCAAGCGACAAAAAAGGTCAAGACGGTTTTCTGTACTTGACCTCTTTTTTTGCCCATCGCGGGCGCAGATGTGTTTTTGTGAAGATTACTTCTTCGTGTGGCACATCAAGCAGTTGAAGCGTTCACCAGCGAGCTGACCATCTTTCTGATGGGACTGCGGGATCTGCGTCTTCTGACCCGGGGTCGTGGTGGCTAACTGATGGCACATCTGACAGGGGTTGTTGCCTTCGGTGATCTTGTAGTCATCGATCGGGTGCGGAATCTGCGGCGGGTTGGCCTGAGCCACTGCCATCACAGAGAAAAGGGCGACGGACGAGAGAATTTTCGTGTAGACATTCATGGTAATCTCCTTGATTATTTCTTGATGTCAGAAGAGTTGCGTACGTAATCCGCAATGTTGAATTTCAGCGATTCTTCGGGACAGACACTGATACAGCGACCACATTGGATGCAGTCACCTACAGGGATCGTGCCAGTCTTCGAGAGCTGATTAAATTTGATTATTTGCGGTTCGGGGCATACGCGAAGGCAATCCCCACAATGGGTACAGGTCTTGCTTTCAAACGTGATTTTAATACATGGTTTGCGATTTAGTCGAGTAAGAGCACCCCAAAACGCGCCAAGCGGGCAGAGGTGGCCACACCAAGCGTGCTTAGCAATTGCAAGATCAAGTGAAAATATCGTCAAAGCGATGGCAGCCGCCCAAAGCCCAGTCCCGAAAATCACGTCTCTCCAAAGGAGAGCCTGAGGACTCACCACTTCAAAAGCAGCAGTGCCCGTGAGCGCACTCACCACCAAAGTCGCTCCCGCAAAAAGGTAACGAAGTCTTTCATCAAAGCGAATCCAATCGGCTTTAAGGCTCATTTTTCGACGAAGCATGGCCGCGAGATCGGTGACAAGATTCATTGGGCAAACCCAACCGCAAAAGACGCGAGAGCCAAGCAACACATAAACGCCCGTCACAATGAGCGCACCAGTGAGAGCTGTTAGGGTAGGCGCGTGCCCTGCGACCCAGCGCTCAAGCATGGCGAAAGGATCTGTGAGCGGAATGGTACTGAGTACGGTTGAGCCCGAAAGGTCGCCATCCAAAATGGGCACACCGCCCACCGTCCAGCCCCAGCGAGCAAAGCCCGCGAAAAGAAGGAGAATAAGGAGCTGCACACTGTGGCGCCAAAAGGCATAGCGGTGTCGCTTGAGCCACTCCCCCAGTGTTTTGGGCGGTGCTAAATGCCTCACAGGACGAGCTGAGGCAGTGCGTTGGGAAGAAGTTGATTCATTCATTTGGCATTACCTCAGCGCTTCCATGTTTTTAAGAGACTCAAGCGCGTTTTGAGACGACTCTTCATTAGGAGTCTTTATGCTACCTGGTGCTTCATTTCGTTGGTTTTTCGGGTCATCGTCTGCTAGCCAGCCCAAGCGATAATGTGCGCCAATCTGTCCCAAGGCGGATTCACGGTCCACGATACGAATCGCCGCTTTGTCCGTTGGGCAAACCTTTTCGCAAATGCCGCAGCCCGTGCATTTTTCGGGCTTAATCACAGGACGGAGCATTGCGTGCTTACTCAATCCGCGCGAGAGTGGATCAAGCACAATCGCTTTGTCGCTCTCTGGACACTCGCGATAGCACACTTCACAACGTAGCCCTTGAAAAGAGAGGCAAGAGGCAGGATCGACCAAGGCAACGCCCATTCTGGCGTCTTCAATTTTCTCAAGCGCAGGATCAAGCGCCCCCGTTGGGCACGCCTTCACACAAGGCATGTCGTGACAGAGGTAGCAAGGCGTCTCGCGTGGCATGAAAAAGGGTGTGCCTGTGGGCGCAGGGTCGTTGGGAGAAGCCAGACGCAGCGTTTTATAGGGACAAGCCGTCACGCACTGTCCACAGCGAGAGCAGGCGGCTAGAAAGCGCGCCATATCGTGCGTAGCACTTAAAGCGCCAGGTGGCTGAGGGACCCAACGGGCTTGTGTTTCTCTTGCGCCCATGATGCCAAAACCCCAAGCAAGCACAACACCAGCGGCAGAAAGCTCAATGGTGTGCGTGAGGAGGTCTCGACGCGTGAGCGAAAGAGGCGGTTTAACCGGTTTCATGAGAGAAAAAGCGGGCGAAGAGCAGGTCTCTCAGCGAGAAACCTGCTCAAGTCTAGAGGGGTGTGGGAATCACGGCGGACTCTCACCCACGAGGCTTAGGCCTTTACCACTTTGACCGCGGTCTTCTTGAAGTCAGGTTCAAGCGAGATCGGGTCAGCAGCATCAATCACAACCGCATTGGTCTTCACGGTCGGATCGAAGAAGGCGAGCCAGGTCATACCGCGCGGCATCAAATTGCGGTGCTTTGTTTCTACGATCGCTTCGCACTCTCCATGGCGGCTGGTGACACGGGCTTTTTGACCGCGAGCAAGGCCTCTGGCTTCTGCGTCAGCCGGATGCATGTAAAGAAGGGCGTTTGCTTCCGAGCGCACTAACTCTGGCACGCGACCCGTCATCGAACCCGTGTGCCAATGCTCAAGAATGCGACCCGTGGAGAGCCACAAATCATAGGTCTGATCGGGCTGCTCAACTGGGGCAGCATACGGGCGGAAGAAGATCTTCGCTTTGCCAGGATGCTTTTGCGCTTCCTTGTTGGTGACACTATAGAGGTCGCCGCTCGGAATTTCTTTCATCAAGGAACCGTAGAAGAGGTTATCAGCCTTAGCGTACGGGTCGTACTCGGTGTTAAAGCGGTAGAGCGTTTCTTTGCCGTCTACCACAGGCCAGAGCAAACCGCGGCTCTTTGGATCCTGATAGGTATCGAAGTCTGCTAAGTCGTGTGCATGACCCACCGTGAATTCACGGTACTCGTTAAAGAGCGCCTTTTCGGGGAAGTAAGGAAGCCTTAAGGCATCGCCCGTGGCGTTCTTTTCGTTCGGGTAGAGAGGATCGGGCCAAACGCCTTTACGCTTTTCGTTCGGAGCAAAGAGCACATCAAAGAGCGTGGCTTCAGGATCGACACCCGCGAGCACATCGGGGAGTTGATCGTTCGGCACACCCTTCAGGGGTTGTGCACCCCAGGTTTCTTTCACTTTGAAGCGCTTGGCGAATTCCATCATCGTCCACATATCCGTGCGCGCTTCGCCTGGGGCGTCTACCAATTGATGCCAGCCTTGCGTGCGGCGTTCTGCGTTCCCGTAAAGGCCCCACTTTTCAAAGTGACCGGCTACAGGGAGAATTAAGTCGGCAACGCCTGCGGAGAAGGTTGGATAGATGTCAGAGACGACCACAAAGTTTTCGGGATCGCGAGCAGCCTTAATCCAGTGCGTATTGTTGGGCGTTGACTGGAAGATATTGACGACCTGCGTCCAAACGAAATTAATCGACTTATCTTCAAGACCACGCATAATACCCATCAAGCTTGCACCTACTTTGGGGTTTAACGTGCCAGCGGGCAACTGCCAAATCGATTCCGTGCGCTGACGGTGTTTGGGGTTCGCGACAAGCATATCCGCAGGGAGGCGATGCGAGAAGGCACCGACTTCACGAGCAGAGCCACAAGCAGAAGGCTGACCCGTGAGCGAGAAAGCACCGTTACCCGGTTTGGCGTGTTTACCTAAGAGAAGGTGGATAGAGTAGACGAGTTCATTTACCCACACGCCGCGCTGATGCTGGTTAAAGCCCATACACCAGTAGCTCATGAGGTTGCGTTTTGTGTCGCAAACGAGGTCCGCCAAGTCCATCAACTTCTTCTTGAAGGTATCGAGCGACTCGTCCGCGTCCCCCTTAGCGAGCTCAGCGACAAAGTCGAGATCATAGGGCTCCACCCCTTTGCGGAAATCGTCGAGCGTGATTTGCCAGTGCTTACCAGCGGTGCCACCAGAATTCTTCTGTTCGACTTCCGTTCCCGCCTTGAGACCCATCCCGCGGGCTTCGTTCGCATCAAGCGTGACTTTCAATTGGCGCGCCATCACATCTTTTTCGGCAGGATAAGCAAATTTGTCGGTATTGCGAAGTCCATAGCCAATGTCGGTGACGCCCGCGGCAAAGATGCAGTGCTTATTCACGAAATCCTGGTCGACCACATTGCGGCGCAGGATTTCGCGCAACAAGAAGTTCGCAATAGCCAAATCGGTGCTGGGCTTAAAGATAATCGTCAAATCCGAGAAGTCAGAGCTCGTGTTGCGGAAGGTCGTCAAATTGATGACTTTCGTTGCTTTATGGCTAAGCTTACGATCAACGACGCGCGACCAAAGCACAGGGTGGGCTTCAGCTATGTTGTTGCCCCAAAGGAGCATCAAATCCGATTTTTCAATGTCAGCGTAGTTGTTAGCAGGTTCATCAATCCCGAAAACCTGATAGAACCCCACCACAGCGCTTGCCATACAGAGGCGTGCATTGGGGTCGATGTTGTTCGAGCGGAAACCCCCTTTCCAGAGTTTGCTCGCAGTATAGGCTTCAGGAATGGTGTACTGACCAGAGCCACAAAGACCAATCCCAGCTGGTCCCTTGGCTTGATAGACGCGCTTAAACTGGCGAGCCATTTCGTCAAAGGCTTCGTCCCAAGAGACGGGCGTAAATTCCCCATTCTTGTCGAACTTGCCATTCTTTTTGCGCATCAAGGGGCGCGTGAGGCGATCTTTGCCATAAAGAATCTTGGTGTTGAAGTAGCCCTTCACACAGTTAAGACCACGATTGACGGGAGAGTCAGGATCTCCCATCGTAGCGACAACGCGACCGTCCTTCACACCGACCTGCAAACCGCAACCGGTCCCGCAGAAGCGGCAGACACCTTTGTGCCAAGCGATACCATCTTTCGTGGCTGCGGCGGCTTCAGCTTCGGCTTTGGAAACGATAGGAATCCCGACGCTCATTGCGGCGGAAGTGGCAAGACCAGTCTTCAAAAGGCGACGACGGGTAGCATTGACAGGATTTGTCATGAGGTTCTCCTTGCGTGGGAAGTCGCTCCCCTAGGGGTCGTGATCGGGCTGGCTTAGTTGTGATCCGAGTGGACCAAGGGGTTGGTCAGATGGGCTCAGAAGAAAAGCTTGGAATTTTCTTCATTGAGCCCGTTGGGGTCAGGATCTTCGCGGTCAGCGAACGATCAGGCTTTGAAAAGCTGAGGAAGCGATTCCTTTTTTGACAGTTAAAAAGTTGCGATGTCACTCGCTTTTGGTGGGTTCTTCACTCGCTGCCATTTCGTCAGCGAAGTAGTGATTGATAAGACTCACGTCCATCACCCCTTCGAGATGACGAATTGCATCGAACGTACTCACCTCATCGCTCGTGGTTTCACCTTCGATCACGGCGATGGCGCGGGAGTGCTCTTCATCGACTTGGAAAACTTCCACATTCGGCGTAGCCTTAACGGCTTCGAGTGTGGCAGTCATGGTTTCGGGTTGAAAAGCAATCAAGATGCTGGAGTAGTTCATGAGTGTTATCTCTACCAAAAGAAACGAGAAAAATCACTTGAGACACGATGGTATGGCCATCAGTCTTAATGGCATTATAGGAAGCAACCTGGCTAAAAAGAATCTGCGCTATGGGAGAGGGGGTCTCTCCCAGACGGGATTGGCATTTACCCTGAGGCAAGGAGAAATTCTCAGAGGAAAATTAAGGCTTTTCAGTGAGTTGCTATAAGTGTGAAAAGACTTTGAGGCTATCCCAAAAAAGAATAACGAAAGTGCCTTTCAGGAGGTTGGAAACCTCGAAAAAATTTGACCCTAGGGTAAGTCCTAAGGTCCAGAGGAAGGTGTAGCAGAAACGCTAAAAAATTAGAAGGTAACCGTGTCAGGGTGAAGTCCCGAGAAGGCGGTTTGTGGCATCGCATCGAGCTCTTCCATCGCTTCTTTATCAAGACTCAACTTAAAGACTTCCATGTTGAGCTTTTGGTGCTGCATATCCAGCGCTTTCACAATTGGCATAAAGCCATGATCAAGGCTCCAGCGAAGCGCGACTTGCGCAGGCGTCATATTGAGGCGCTGAGCAATCGCCATGATGGTGGGATTGCGCACCAGCATACCGCGGCCCAACGGGCTCCAAGCCTGAATTGCAATATTGTGGCGGAAGCAGAAATTGACGGCGGCATTTTGTGGGTAGCCTGGGTGCAATTCCAATTGATTGACCATCGGGGCAATACGCGCACGAGCCATCATCGGCACCAAGTGGTGTGGGAGGAAGTTACAGACCCCAATAGCACGCACACGGCCTTCTTCGTAGAGCTCTTCCATGGCACGCCACGTGCCCACATTGAGACTTTGCCAAATCATCGGCTCGCCCTGAGCGGTTGGCCAATGAATGAGAAGGAGGTCAAGGTAGCTTGTTTTTAACTGTTCGAGCATCTCAGCGAGTGCTTTTCTCACGCCTTCGGGATGACGGTGTGTCACCCAGATTTTGCTTGTAAGAAAAAACTCTTCACGCGGAATCATCGAATCGCGGATCGCGCGCCCAAGAGTGGCTGCGTTGCTATAAATCTGTGCCGTATCAAAGGAGCGATAACCAAACTGGATCGCCGAGGAGACCGCACTTAATAAAGGAGTGTCGTTAGGAACTTGCCACGTACCAAAGGACATGCAAGGCATCTGCACGCCATTGGGCAGTTCTAACTTATCTTGAAAAGAGTGAAACAACTTACAGCAACTCCTGAGTTTTTTGTGCGCTCAGATCGACGTGGTTGGGGACATCGCACACAAGGTGGCAATCAATATCGGGGAATAAGGTGGGCAAAGAGCGCGGAAGGGGCACTTAGCGCGTGAAACTGTCTCTTTTTCACTCGTCTAAGGCTCGTTTTTCTATCAAAGCGTGCTCATTGCGAACTTCATAGCATACATGATACTGAATGTAGAAAGATTTGAGTTTGATCAAAGTCGACTCTTTCTGCTCTAGCGCGAAGAAAAACGAGAAAAAAGAACAAAGTCACGAAAAAGAGAGTGTGAAAATCGCTCATACGAGTGAATTGGGCGAGAATGTCTCATCGTTTTCCCGAAGAAAATCCCAGAAAAAAGGAGGCGTTTCGTCTTTGAAGCGTATCATTTGACTAGCGTTTTTGAAAACGCTTCTTTTTTTCTAGGACCAACTCAATGATGAAACGACAACTTTTCGTGGCACTCCTTTTAAGTGCAACGCTCTCTTCGGCTTTTGCAATGCGTTCTGCACCTGACCTAGCACCAGGTGGCAGTGCCTACATGTCAAACGGCGAAACAGCGCAACGCATGGGTGACACGACCTATTACTCCAACGGTACGACCGCCACACAGATGGGGAACACCACGTTTTATTCTGATGGAAGCTCTTCGATGCGCATGGGAGATACCACTTTTCATTCGGATGGCTCGAGCACAATGCGTATGGGAAACACCGATTTCCATTCAGACGGTACGACGTCAACGCGTATTGGAAATACCGTTTTTCACTCTGACGGCTCAAGCACGATGCTCATGCCTTAAGAGTATTTTTGAGCGTCAAATAAACGCTAGAGGTAGAAAAGAAGAGAAATTTCTTATCCAAGCGGCTAGGAGTTTCTCTTTTTTGTTGTTCTTGGAGAAGGAAACGTTCAAAATAGAGGTAGTTTGTGATATTCTGAGAAGCTCGCAAAAAAAACATTCCCCCTTTAAGTTTATTTAGCGCACTTTATCATGCAGCATGATCTTTTCACTTGGATTCTGATTCTCGCCTGCTTACTCTGCCTTGGGGCAGGGATTGTCTGGCAGGTCTTTCGTCGTTTTGACGGTCGACGTGCTCAGAAAAAAGTTCATCGTCGTGTGGAACGCGTGGGTCGTCGCCCAGAGTCGACTATCCCGAAAACGGCCAACGCCGAGGAGGAAAATAAAGAGGGTCCGAAAGAATATCAGGGCGTTGCACGCCCAGTCATGCTTGCTATTACGACGCTCCCCGATCGTTTGAGCGCATCGGATCTTTTCATTCAGCGTGCGCTTGAAATTGACGAACCCTTTTATAACGAAATCCCCGTTGATCCTAAAGAGTTAAAGCCGCTTGAAGCGCTTTTTGCACGTAACGTGGCCTTAGCGCGCGTGCCTGGCGACGATTTGAGCCGTTACGTTTATTCGCTCAACTTCTCCCACATGATTCAAGAAGCCTACTTAAAGGGCTTTATGCCACATCCGAATGCCACTTCGGCCGACTTGTCGATCGTGGCCTTGGATGAGCACGCACAGCCTCTGGGTGATGTGATGCCAGTGGAAGACTTTGGCTTTGGGGTGGAATCTCATGTGCAGGCGCTCTGGGAGCTTTGCAATCCGGTAGAAAAGAAGCACGAATTAAACGATTTGCTCGAAGAAGAGCTCTCGCTTGTGCGCAATTTGATGCCACGCGCGAAGCTCTTAGTCGCTGCGGTGCAGGGGGTGGCTTGGACCGCGCATTGGGGCGAGCTCTTTGACTTGGTGCGTGACGTGCGCCGTGTTGGCGCTCAGCCAGGCAAAGCTCAAGAGCGCTGTGAGCGTATTGATACGCTTGCCAAAAAGCTCTACGCCATTAATGCCCGTATTGACGTGACCATCCAAACGATGGTGAAAAATATTCGTACGCCGCTTGAAGCTGATATGGCGCTCACCAACGCCGTGGCGTATATGATTGAGCGCGAACTCTCTGTGCTCTTCTTGCGCGTTTTGGCACTTATCCGCGTGATGAGCGGGGATACGTATCTCCACAGCATTCACTGCTCGAGCAATATCGCTAAAAACGTGCTCCTCTTCCCCGACTTTAAGGCACTCCTTGAAAAAGCTCAGCAAATCGCTTATGAAGCGATGGAGCAGCACTCTCGCGGTTACACCGAAGAAGTGATGTCGCTCGTGGGTCAGGTGAAAAAGGACGCGGAAGCGCTTGAGTGCGAATACGAAGAATCGATGAAGTGCTTGAAAGCGGATATGTTGCGCGTTCAGGCTAGCGTGGATCAGTTCCTCATTTTGCAGAGCCGTCCGCGTCGCTTTGCGGTGAAACTGAATCCTGACAATACGATTGCCGCTTTGTTGATTCTTGAACACTAAAGCTTTTCGCTATGGCAGACGACATTTCAGAGAAAAAAGCCACGTTTCGCATTGACTCGGGAAAAGAGAACCCGCTTTCTGCTGATACGGTGCGCGCGATTTGCGCCTTCCGTGATGAGAGAAATTGGCGTCCTTTTCATAACTTGAAGGATCTCGCGCTTTCACTCAATCTAGAAGCTGCTGAGCTCCTTGAGTGCTTTCAGTGGACGGGAAGAGAAGAAGATCGCCCAGAAGAGCGTGAACACATGGCGGAAGAGCTCGCTGATGTGCTGATCTATGCCGTGCTTTTTGCCGATCGTGCAGGCTTTTCGTTGGACGAGATCGTAAAGCGTAAGCTCATCAAGAATCTCGAAAAGTATCCTCTCCCAGAAGAGCCTTCCCAATCCGATCAAGCTGTTGCAGAAGAAAGCGCCGCTAGTGAAGAGGCAAAAACGACGTACAACAATGAGCCCAAGTTGCCACTGAGCCTTGCTGAAGTTGAAGCGTGGATTAAAAGCCTTGAAGCGGAAGAACCAGTGGGTGAGTGGACAGCGGATCCAGAAGGTCGCTTCACGTATGTCAAATATTCTCCTCGTACGCTTGTACTGTGGGACGCTTTGAAAGAGGTGAAACTCACGACCAGTGAGACACCAGAGGAAGTGATGGCACTTTTTTCTGAGTCCACTGCTGGCGCAAGTGTCGCCACACTTATTGAACGCTTAACGCGTATGGTGAGACTCGAGCGGATGCGAGACGGGATTTTCCTCGAAGCGCAAACACGAGGTGTGCTCCTACGCGTCTTTAAAGCTTTGCGAGCCGTGCTCTAAGCAGAAAAAAGTCCCGAAAATTTTCGGGACTTTTTGCGATTGGAGACAAACCAAAACTAACCTTTTCTCACTTTGCTCGCTTGGATGACAAGCACCACACCGATGATAAAGAGGAGCCCCGGGAAGGGGAAGAGCTCTTCGAGAGTGGCGCCTTCATTGAGTCTTGCGAGCGAAGCAAAGATTCCAATCCCTGCGAGCGCAACCCCACCAAACTGCATACGGCCTTGCGCTTGGGCGCGGCGGCGTCGTGCGGCTTCATCGTTATTCGTACTGGAAGAGGCGACCACTGGGGTGTCGTTTTTCTTTCTCTGCGTCAATTTTTCCCAAATACTGCCTTTGGTTTTTTTCTCTAGCTGTCCATCAGCCTTTCCCCAAGTGCTCGTGGTGAGGCTGCCTTGAGCTTCTTCTGAGCGGAAGGTGGGCATGGGTTTGGCGGTCATATTGAGGCTTCCTTCGTCAAGCGCTTTGAGACCCGCTTTGCGAAGACGATAAAGCGTGTCGGCTTCAATCGCGGCAATGTAGGAGACATAATCGCCATTTTTCGGTTCTAGCATGGATACCTCACCAAAGGAAAAAGAGTGTGTGTTCTTTCATTTTAGCGCATAAAAAATGCCCACCTTTCTATTCTTCACAAAGAAAGGCGGGCATTTGAGATAACGAATGTGAGTGCTAGGAGCCTTAGGCTTTCACGGCCGCAGCAGCCTGTGCATCAAGGCGTGGCTTCATGCGAAGCATACGCATCCCATTGGCAACCACGATTAAGCCCGTCCCTGTATCGGCAAAGACGGCCATCCACATCGTGGCGACACCCGCCAAGGCCATCAACACAAAGACGAGTTTGATGATAAGCGCAAAGGCGATGTTTTGCACCAGCACGGCATGCGTGATCTTCGAGAGGCGAACGAGCGTGGCGATCGAGCCAATATTATCGTCCATCACGGCAACGTGCGCGGCTTCAATGGCGCTATCCGTGCCACGAATCCCCATCGCGACACCAATGTCAGAGCGAGCAAGCGCAGGCGCGTCGTTAATCCCATCGCCCACCATCGCGGTGACGCCTTCTTTTTGGAAGGACTCGATGGCGTTTAATTTGTCTTCTGGGAGAAGGTTAGCACGCACGTCAGTGATACCAACGCTGGCAGCCAAGTGCTCAGCGGCTTCACGATTATCCCCCGTCAAAAGCACTGGGGTAAGGCCCACCGACTTCAACTGTGTGATGTCGTTTTGGATATTGGCTTTCATTTCGTCGGCAAAGCCAAAGATCATCTGTGCGCCCAAAATGTCAGTGAGCACCACAGAGCTCATCCCTTGCTTCTGGAACCCTTCGGTTAAGCGCTGCACGTCTTCGTTTGGCACGGCGGAGGGTTTCAAGAGCGAATAGGTGTTGCCATGCACGTGACCACGAACGCCTTGACCAGGGAGCGCGGTAAAGTCCGAGACTTCATGAACCTGAATGCCTTTTTCATGCGCAAAGCGGACAATGGCTTCCGAGAGTGGATGCTTATTCATCTTCGCAAGCGATGCGGCGATTTCAAGCGCCTTATCAAAGGTGACGGTATCAAGCGTTTGCGCTTCGACCACCATCGGTTCGCCACGCGTTAACGTACCGGTCTTATCGAGCGCCACATACTTTAATTGACGAGCCTGTTCAAGGTAGAGCCCACCCTTAATGAGAAGACCACAGCGCGTAGCGGTCCCCAAGGCCGAGGCAATCGTTACTGGCGTGGAAATCACAAGGGCGCACGGGCAAGCAATCACGAGTAAGCAGAAGGCTTTGTAGAGCCAGCCCATCCAATCGCCCCAAATAAAGGGCGGGATAATCGCGGCAGCAATAGCCACCACAAAGACGATCGGCGTATAGATCGCGGCAAATTTATCCACGAAGCGCTGTACAGGAGACTTCGCTGCCTGAGCGTTTTCCACGGCTTCAATAATACGAGCGGTTAAGGAATCGGCTTCTGCAGCGGTGACGGTCACGTCCACGGTACTCGTGAGGTTCACGGTCCCACTCCAGACGTTGTCGCCAGGACCCTTATCTACGGGGAGGCTTTCGCCCGTGACGTTCGCTTGGTCAGTCGTTGTCGAGCCCACCAAAATCTTGCCGTCCAAGGGGAAGCGGTCGCCAGGAGACACGCGAATCACAGCTCCCGGAGCAATTTCGCTCACGGGAACCGTTTCCGTGCCGGCGAGCGTCACTAGCTGAGCACTCGACGGAGTAAAGGCCATCAAGTCGCGAATCGAGCGACGGGCCTTTGTCATACAGAGGTCTTCAATCGTCTCAGAGATTTCAAAGAGCACCATCACCATGGCGGCTTCAGGCCAAGCACCAATCAAGACGGCACCAATCACAGCCACCGCCATCAAGGTCATCATGTTGAATTCCCAACGGAAGAGACACTTGATCCCTTCTTTGAGCGTGCCAAGACCCGCCATCAAAATGGCCACGACGGCCAAGACGAGCGAGAGAATCGCAATGGTTTCGCCAGAAAGCGGGAGAACGTCGACCTGGTACTCTTCAATGATGTCAAGCCCTTCGGAGAGGAAGGCAATCAGCAATGCCACGCCAAAGCGCAAATAGGGGATCTTCACGTCTTCTACGGCCTGTGTGCGATGCGCGATGATACGGGCTTGGTAGCCAGCGGCGACGACAGCAGCAATCACTGCGTCACGCTTTTCTTCGTTCCCTTGGAAAACCGCGGTGCGGCTCATCACGTTGAGTTCGACGCCATCAATTCCGTGGCGATCGAGTTCTTTACGAATATCCTGCTCTTCAACGGGGCAGTCCATTTCAGGAATGGCAAGAGTGTGGCGCGTCACGGCGCTCGTATCGGGGCGCTTAGCTTCGTAGCCTGCGGCCTTGACGGCATCAATCACGGTTTCCACAAAGCGCTCATCGCCCGAGAAATTAGCGGTGCGCGTCATCACATTGAGTTCCACATCCGCAATTTTGCGTTCATCAAGCACTTTCTGAATATCGCGCTCTTCAATCGGGCAGTCCATTTCAGGAATGGAAAGACTGCGGCGTGAGAGCGTGACTTCTGAGTAAGCGAGTCCCGCTTCTTTGAGGGCGGACGTGGCTTTCCCTGAAGCCGCTTCATCGTTTGCGACAATCAACTCAGCACCAACGTTTAATTTGATGCCAGCAGCGCTTAGCGCTTCGGTGAGCTTTGTCCAAACCTCAGCGCTTGTGGGTTCAGTTAAGCGAAAAGCATAGGTAGACATAACCAATTGTACTCCAAAAACCGATGATGGCTCGTTTCTTAATGAGGGTAAAAAGCGGGGATACACCATCGCTATCATTCATTATGCCCATTAAACACCTTGAAGTAACTTCAAGGTCAAGTCTTTTTTAATGTTAAAATAACGATTCTCATTTAAAGAGTGTCTTTTGACTTTTCCTCATGGCGTTTTTTGCCTTCTCTCAGAGTGCAATGCCTCCCAAAAGGAGTGTTTCCCAAAAAGGAAAAGTCTTGATATCATTGCTGGGCGTCGCACCGAAAGTAGACGTGAGAAAAAAGCGTGCCGCCCGCGAGGAGCCATCATGAAGATTGGTGAATTAGCTGCAAGAACGGGCCAGACGACAGAAGCCATCCGCTTTTACGAAAAAATTGGGTTACTTTCCCCCGCACAGCGCTTAGAGAACAACTACCGCGAATACGCTTCGATGCATGTCAAAGAGTTGGACTTTATCCGCCGTTGCCGTACCCTGGGTATTAGCATTGATGAAATTCGTCTCCTTTTGGTGAGCGTGAATGAACCTTCGGCCACTTCGGCCAATGAAGCGCATCGCCTCATTCATGGACACCTGGAGATGGTGAAAGAACAAATCAGAGAACTCACACTCCTGCGCCAAAGCTTAACTGAGCTTGCAGCGGTTTGTCATGGTGGACACCATGAGGGCGAGCACTGTGGTCTCGTGGATGCCTTAAGTGGTGAAGCGCTCGAAGCTGATGCGACGAAAAATTAAATAACACCTTCCTTTAAAAAGGACATTACCGAATGGTACATTTTACTTGGCTCCAAATTGGGGGCTTTATTCTGGTGAGTCTGGCCGTTATTTGGGCGATTGTATGGGCCATTGGCCGCATCGCTAAGGCTGTTCCCCCAGCGCTCACCAAGCCTGGTTACAAGAGCGGGATCGGAGGGCTTCTCCTCTGGGTCGTGGTCTTTTCTTGGATTCTCGCCGTCACACCGCTTTTCCGTCTCGGGCGCGATAGCGCTGAGGTAGTGCGCGTGATGATGCTTGACGCGAGCTATGCGGGTTCGGTTTTAGGAACGCTCGTGCCAGACCTGCTTTCTGCGCTCTTTTTGACCGTCACGGCTTTTATGCTCACTGTGGGTCGTAGTGCCAAAGCACTTTATACAGCGCTCGTGCTTGCTTGGTTGGGTGGTCCGATCGTGGCGCTATTGAGAATGTATTTCCTCAATACGCCCTTTAAGATCGACTCCGAACCCAATGCTTTCTTTGTGGCAATGATTGTGGGGACGATCTACCTTCTTTTTGCCGATCGCTCGGCGCTCACTTATGGTCTGCCACGTGCAGAATATTTGCCAGAGCGAGAAGGTGCACACTAAGAGTGCAATAGCGTTTTCTTCCAAACGGGTGAAGTTTTTTTGAAAAGAAACTTCACCCGTTTTTGATTTAAGTGAAAAGTGCGCCACATCTTCCTTTCTAACCTTTGGCAAAAGCGCGCCAAAGTCATCTATGATCGGTGGAAAGTGACGAGATCGGCTGCCAACAACTTTTTGCCTGCTGACACTGACCGCCAGACAATAGCCACCTCAACCTGAGGCGTCGCCACCCTTGTTTTTCATTTAGGCGAACAAAAGCAAAAAGAGATCGGCAACGATGGACAATACGGCACGTGCAACAGCGATTGGGGTTTTAGCGCCAATGCTCTGGGGGATGAGTGTAGGGATCACGCGTGGCATCACGGAAAATTTTGGTGTCGCCGAGGGTCTCGTGGCGCTTTATGCGCTCGTCTCAGCAGTGCTTCTCCTTATTTTTGGTCGTCCTCGCCTGCGACTCTTTAGCTGGAAATATCTCGTTTTCGGGATTGGCTCGGCGAATTTAAGTGCCGTCTGTTTTGTTTTCTCTTTAGCCTTCTCGGATGGTGGTCACCAGACGATGGAAGTCGGTATGGTGAATTACCTCTGGCCCTGCCTCACGATTCTCTTTGGCATTCTCTTTAATGGGCAAAAAGCGCATTGGTGGATTGTCTTTGGGATTGCGATGTGTTTGATTGGTGTCGTCACCGTATTAGGGGGCAACCAAGGGTTTGATCCCGCGAACTTCTGGCACAACATTCAGAAAAATCCCTTGAGTTACGGCTTAGCGCTCTGCGGAGCTATCACTTGGTCGGCTTACAGCTCCTTTACGAGGGCACTTGCTAATGGACAAAACCCCGTGGTGCTCATTTTCTTAGGCGACTTGATTATCTTTAGCCTGATTTGGCTCAGTGGTTGGGGTCCCACGCCAGTCGAAAATCCTCATGGCTACGGCTGGCTCGGGGTGGCGATGGGTGCTTTTGCCACAGGGGCAGGATATAGTTGCTGGACCTATGGGATGATGAAAGGCAACATGACCCTCCTTGCGATTGCAAGCTACTTCACCCCCGTGCTCTCTTGCCTATTTGGGACGGTTTGGATTGGCGCAAACCTCACCATGAGTTTCTGGAATGGGGTGATGATCCTGGTCGCGGGTTCGCTCGTTTGCTGGCTCTCTACTCGCGTAGGCAACCCCATCCAAATTGCGCGTCCAGGACGTGTGCTTTTTAAAGGAAGCTCGCCCAGCGCAACAAAGAATCACCAGACGCCCAAATCCTAAGCGCGCTTAAAGCGCCACTTTGCGCTACAATCAGATTTCGTCGCGTCAACTTCAGAGAAAAGAAGTTGATCAACCAAACCATTCATCTTGGAACATTTCATGCGTTACTTTACTGCTTGTTTGCTCTCTACCGTGGCGCTCGGCCTTGCTGGCTGCAGCTCTTTGGAAAATTTGGCCCAAACGAATGATCCCGATATCGAGAACGTGGTGGGAGAAGTTTGGAAAGTGCAAACCTCGCGCCCCGTGGATGTGCGCCCTGAAATGATTACCGACCACCTGATGGATCGTGCACGCCGCAAGTGTGAAAGCCGCAAACTCGTGATGCTCCCCATCCGTGGGAATGTTGCCACAAACGGCCGCGAAGGCTGGATGGAATTCCGTTGCCAGGCACCGCTTAACTATCAGCCTGAATATCAGGGCTTGCGTGCGTTCTTCAATCTTGACGATGATGACGGGGAAGAAGTCGATCCCGATGCCCGTAAGAAATAACGTTAAGCCTAATTCGTCTCGTTAGCTAATGGTCAGTGGATGAGTATTCGCTGGCCATTTTGCTTTTTCGCCTTCGCGTTTCTTCTTATAAGGCGAGATGCTATGGAAGAATTCAAAAAAGACAATGAAAAATTCTTCTGCGAGGTAAGTACCTTCAAATCCTACTCGCGACTACTCAGAGAGCGAATCTACTCCCTTCGGGCTATGCCAATATAGGGGAAAACCTCACCGAGGCTATAAGCCTGCCTTAATGCTTTAAACCTAAACTCTCCCTAAATTCATCGAAGAGTCGACACTTCGGTGATTACCCCCAAGCAAAAAAATATGGCAACCCTTACCCAAGTAAAGGGATTTTGATGACTGACCCCATCCTTGAAGTACGCCAGCTCACCTGTGAGCGTGGCGAGAGAGTGTTATTCAAAGGACTCTCCTTTGAAGTGCGTCCAGGCACTTTAGTACGTATTGCTGGCTCCAATGGCGCTGGGAAGACGACGCTACTGCGCTTGATGACGGGATTAATGCGCCCACTCGAAGGGGAAATTCTCTGGCGTGGTGAGCCTATTGCCAAGGCTGCCCAAGATTTCTGGAAAGAACTCTGCTACATCGGACACCGCAATGGTGTCAAGGACGACTTGTCCGTGCTAGAGAACGTGCTCATCAATGCCGAAATGGCCTCTGTTCCCACCACTGAAGCAAAAGCGCTTGATGCGCTCGAAGCCGTGGGGCTGCTTGACTTTGTGGATTCGCCCGCAGGTCAGCTCTCGCAGGGGCAGCGCCGCCGTGTGGCGCTTGCACGCTTGTGGCTCTCTGAGAGCACACCGCTCTGGGTGCTTGATGAACCCTTTACCGCACTTGATGTCAAAGGCGTTGCGCGCTTAGCTGACTTAGTTGGTAAGCACGTTGCCGCTGGTGGCATCGTGATGCTTGTTACCCACCAAGAAGTGCCACTTCAGGCAGGCGAGCGCATGGTGATTGAACCCGAAAAGTTCGCACCGCGCAAACGCACTGCTGTCGAGCGAGCACTCGACGATGCGCATGCCTTAGAAGCAGAAAATGCAGGCAGCGCACCTGCCAGTCAGGTTGAATAAGGAGGGCAGGAAGCGATGTGGGAACTTTTTAAAATGATTCTTCGCCGTGACTTGATGCTTGCGATGCGTCGCAAGAGTGATCTCGCACAGGTGATTTTCTTCTTTGCCGTGGTCGTGACCTTGGTGCCGCTTGGCGTCGGGGCAGAAACCAACACGTTGCGCGCGATTGCGCCAGGCGTTGTTTGGGTAGCAGCGCTTTTGGCTGCGCTTCTTTCGCTACCGCGCATATTTGCCGCGGACTACGCTGACGGGACATTGGAGCAGATGCTCCTTGCCGCTGAGCCCTTGCCGGTGATTGTGGTTGCTAAAGTGATCGCTCACTGGCTCGTGACTGGCGTTCCGATGACAGTGTTTGCCACCGTTTTTGGCGTGATGTTTGATCTTTCGGTAGAAGAAACGCTCGTGATGGTCGGGGCGCTCTTTTTAGGGACCCCTGTGCTCTCCTTTATCGGGGGCGTAGGCGCGGCGTTAACGCTAGGATTGCGCACGGGTGGGGTGCTCACGAGTTTACTCGTGCTTCCGCTTTACATTCCGGTGCTCATTTTCGGAGCTGGGGCTTCGCAGGCTGTGGCCGTGGCCATGAGTCCGATGCCTCACTTCATGATTGTGATTGGCTTGACACTCGCGAGCGCCGCACTGTCGCCTATGGCGATTTCGGCAGCACTTCGCATTGCGGAAAATTAATCAACAACGAGGTGCGTAAGACACCTCAAAAACAACAAAACTTTTTTAGGACATTCACTTTAGGTGGGAGTTTGACGCGTTATGAGTTTTTTTGACCCTCAATCGTTTTATCGCACAGCGGGAAAAATTGCCCCGATTGCGCTAGGGATAGCGGGCGTACTCTTTGTCCTCGGCTTTTACATTGGCTTTTTTGAGGCGCCCATTGACGCTCGTCAGGGCAACTCGTACCGCATCATGTTTATCCATGTGGCGGCAGCTTGGCTCTCGATGTTGCTCTATGTGTTGATGGCTGTGGCGAGTGCGATCGGGCTCTTGCGCAACTCCAAGATGAGCTTCATCTTGGCGCAATCGATGGCTCCCACTGGAGCGCTCTTTGCCTTTGTTTGCCTTTTCTGCGGCGCCTTCTGGGGTCGTCCGACTTGGGGCACGTACTGGGTGTGGGACGCGCGCTTGACGAGTGAATTGATTCTTTTCTTCCTCTACTTGGGCTTTATCGCACTGCACTCCGCGATTGAAGATGCGCGCCGTGCTGACCGCGCTGCGAGTGTGATTAGCTTGGTGGGTGCGGTGAATGTGCCGATTATTTACTTCTCGGTGCAGTGGTGGAACACCTTGCATCAGGGGGCATCCATTACCTCGAAAGGCTCTTCGATGGCGCCCACGATGTTGACCGCGCTCTTAGTGATGGTCTTAGCTGGAACGTTCTACGGCTTGGGCGTCGTGATGGCTCGCTCTCGCTCCATTATTTTGGAACGTGAACGCCGTGAGGATTGGACAAAAAATGCAGCGCTGGAGGGGAAACTCTAATGTGGAACTCGGTATCTGAATTCTTCCATATGGGAGGCCACGGCTACTATATTTGGTGCTCTTATGGGGCGCTTTGCGTGGCAGTTATTTATGAAATTTTTGCACTTCGTGCCCGTCGCCGTCGTATCTGCCAGCGCTTGTTGCGTGAAGCTCGTGCGATGAAGTCAACAATGGAGATATAAGAGAAAATGAACGCAAAAACGAAAAAAATCGCGCTCATTGGGGCAGCTGTTGCGATTGTGGGTGTCGGGGCAACCTTGGCACTCCAGGCGTTTAATGAAAACCTCGTGTTTTTCTTCTCGCCTTCGCAAGTTGCTGCTAATAAAGCCCCACAAGGACGCACTTTCCGCTTGGGCGGTGTGGTGGAACCGGGCTCTGTGATGCGCATGGCTGATGGCGTGACCGTGACCTTTAAGATTTCCGACACAGCGCAGCTTGTGCCCGTGCAATATAAAGGCATTCTCCCTGACCTCTTTGCTGAAGGGCAGGGCGTGGTGGCCTTAGGGAAATTGGATGAGAAAGGGCTCTTTACTGCGAGCGAAGTCTTAGCCAAGCATGATGAAAACTACATGCCTCCTGAAGCGGCTAAAGCCCTTGAAGACGCCCATAAGAAGGGCGTTGAACAGGCTCACAATAACCCGCACGCCAATATGGCTCCGGGTACCCCAATGCCAGCGAACCATCCGAAATAAGGATGCGCTCTCAATAGTGGGTTAGCGTTTTGAAGACTTAAAGTGAAACATAAGGCCCCCTTAACGCTAATCCGTGCTCTTTAAGAGAAAAAGAGCAAAAGCAACGAGTAAAAGACTCAACCAAGAATGTTCTTAGTCGTTGCCTTGGATTTTTATAAACTAACGGAGAACTAAAGTGATTCCTGAGATTGGTCACTTTGCCTTGATTCTGTGCCTCGCGCTCAGCATCGTCCAAGGGGTCCTGCCACTTGTTGGGGCAGCGAAGGGAAACCAGGCCCTGATGGCGGTTTCGCGCCCCGCAGCCGCGGCAAACGCCCTTTTTGGCACGATTGCCATCGGCTGCTTGGCCTATTCGTTCTACGTCTCGGACTTTACCGTTTTGAACGTAGCGAATAACTCGAATTCCCTCCTGCCTTGGTACTACAAGGTCGCTGCGACCTGGGGTAGCCATGAAGGGTCTATTCTTTTCTGGACGGTCACCTTGGGGTGGTGGGGTGCCGCGCTCGCGTTTACGACGCGTCGCATGCCAGCAGAAATGATTGCCCGCGTGGTGGGCACGATGGGTTTAGTGGGCATGGGCTTTACGCTCTTTATGCTTCTCACTTCTGACCCATTTGTGCGTCTTTTCCCAGCACCCGCTGAAGGGGCTGACTTGAACCCCTTGCTCCAAGACCCGGGGATGGTGTTCCATCCGCCACTTCTTTACTTGGGCTATGTGGGCTTCTCGGTGCCTTTCGCGTTCTCCATCGCTGCTTTGATCTCGGGTCGCCTTGACGCGGCTTGGGCTCGTTGGATGCGTCCTTGGACGACTGCGGCTTGGGTGCTTCTCACCTTGGGTATCGCACTGGGTTCCTACTGGGCTTACTATGAGCTCGGCTGGGGTGGCTGGTGGTTCTGGGACCCGGTGGAAAACTCTTCCTTTATGCCGTGGTTGACGGGTACCGCTTTGATGCACTCCTTGGCCGTGACGGAAAAGCGTGGTTGCTTCCGTATTTGGACGGTGCTCTTGGCGATTTTGACCTTCTCCCTCTCGCTCTTGGGTACCTTCTTGGTGCGCTCTGGTGTGCTCACCTCCGTGCACGCCTTCGCCTCTGACCCAGAACGCGGTATCTTCATCTTAGGCTTCTTGATCATTGTGATTGGCCTCTCCTTCTTGCTCTTTGCTTGGCGTGCGCCAACGGTGGGCTTGGGTGGCAATTTTGGTCTTATCTCTCGCGAATCGATGTTGCTCGTCAACAACGTGCTCTTAGTCGTGGCCATGGGTGCTGTGCTCTTGGGTACGCTCTATCCGCTCTTCTTGGATGCGTTGAACGCGGGCAAGATTTCCGTTGGGCCACCGTACTTTGATGCCGTCTTTGGTCCCTTGATGATTCCGCTCGTCTTCTTGATCGGGATTGGGCCACTCGCACGCTGGAAGGCTGCTGATCCGAAAGAACTTACCAAGATGCTCTGGTGGTGCTTGGCGCTCGCCATTGCCGCTGGTGTGGCCATTCCCTTTGCCATGGGTGAATTTGGTACCTGGGTCTTCGTGGGTTGCACCTCTGCGGTCTTTGTCTTTGCTTGCGTGATCGAAGGCTTCCGTCAGCAGATCCGTCACGCTAAGGGTAACCTTGTGACGAAACTCTTGAAGCAGCCTCGTAGCTACTGGGGTATGCAGCTCGCTCACGTCGGTGTGGCGGTCTTCATCATTGGCGTGGCCTTGGTGAAGGGCTATTCCACCGAGCGCGATGTGCATATGTTCCAGGGTGAACAGGTGACAGTTGATGGGTACACCTTTACGCTCAATGGCATTTCCAGCGTTCGCGGTCCTAACTACACCGCTGACCGTGGGGACTTCACGCTTGAGCGCGATGGGAAAGTGATCCAACACCTCTATCCAGAAAAGCGTAAGTACTTTAGCTCGAACAACTCCATGCCGATGACTGAAGCCGCTATTCGCCACTCGATTACGGGTGACGTCTATGTGAGCTTGGGTGCTCCCACCTCTGATGGTGGTTGGGTGGTGCGTGCTTATAGCAAGCCCTTCGTGACGTGGATCTGGTTTGGCGCCATGATCATGGCCTTTGGTGGCTTCTGGGCGGCGACTGACCGTCGTTATCGCCGTAAAGCGAAGCGCGCAACTAAAGAGGAGGTGGAAGACTAAGCAAGACGGTGGGCTGAGCACGTGAACGTCGCACGTCTCTCCCACGCTTTGCCTTCTTCCTGAAGGAGGAAAACATGAAAGCAAAATTTTTGATTCCGTTTGCCATCTTTATCGTCCTCGCGGGCTTTCTCTTCAAGGGACTTTACCTTGATCCGAGAACGCTTCCCTCGGTGTTGATTGACAAACCGATGCCAAGTTGGCAGTTACCAGACCTCTTTGAGAAAGACAAAAATTTTGACACCAAAGAGATGTTAGGGAAAGTCTGGCTCTTAAACGTGTGGGCTACCTGGTGCGTGCCTTGTAAGCAAGAGCACCCCTATATGGTGAACTTAAAACGCAATGGTTTAAAGACCCCGATCGTTGGGTTCCTTTATAAGGACCAAACGGCAGCTGCTGAACAGTGGCTTCGCACGGCTGGCAACCCCTACGATATTTCGGTCTTTGAAATGAAAAATAAGGTCGGTATTGACCTCGGGGTGACTGGTGTGCCAGAAACCTTCGTGATCGATAAGAAGGGTGTGATTCGTGCCAAGGTGAGCTATCCCTTGAACGATGAACTCTGGAATGAGCAGATTAAGCCTTTGCTCACGAAGTTGGAGGCTGAATGATGAATGTGAAAACTTTCTGTGCATCTGCCATTCTTTCTGTCGCGCTCCTTTCGACTGGCGCTTGGGCTGCTAAAGAAGCGGCTCCAACGGCCTTTGACCCGATTGCGCACCAGCGTGTGGTTGAAGTCTCTGAGCAGCTTCGCTGCTTGGTGTGCCAAAACCAGTCCATTGCAGAATCGAACGCCGAATTGGCCGTTGACCTTCGCAATCAAGTGATTGAACAGGTCAAAGCTGGCAAGACCAATAAGGAAATCGTTGACTACATGGTCGAGCGCTATGGAGACTTTGTGCTCTATAAGCCGCCCTTTAAGGCAAGTACCGCGATTTTGTGGTTAGGCCCTGTGGCGCTCTTTATCATCGGCTTGGGTGCTTTCTTTGTGAATCTGCGTCGTCGTAAATCCACGATTGCACAAGGTCAGCAACCGCTCACTAGCGAAGAGAAAGCCATCGCACAGCGTATGCTCTTGGGCGATAAGGAGTAAGAGATCGTGTTAACGACATTTATCATTATTTGTGCGATCTTCTCGCTCATCGCTATTCTCTTTGTGGCGATCCCGCTCTGGCGCGGTAAGCCCATGACGGGCGAAGCGGACGGGGATCGTCGTGAAGCGATTTTGGCGATTTTGCGTCAGCAAGCAGCTGACCTTGAACGCGATCGCGAAGCTGGGCGTATCGACAACGACGAGTACGAAGAGTCTCGTCAAGAGCTCGAACACCGTGTGCTTGAAGAAACGCGTGCTACGCAAGACGAAAAGTCTGGCAAAGCGTCTTCTTTGGGTCGCGTGATGGCCTTGGTGTGCGTCGTGTTGATTCCAGTCGTTGCCGTGACGGGCTATATGGCTTTGGGTCGCTACACTGCGATGGATCCTGCCTTCTTGAAGATGGTTGAACAGGATCGTGGTCGCGAGGGTGGGCACAGTCAGGCTGAAATGGAACAGATGATTGCAGGGCTTCAAAAGCGCTTGCAGGAAAATCCCGAAGACTTGAACACCTGGTACATGTTGGCGCGCACTTGCGCGAGCGTGAACCGCTTTGACGACGCGTATAACGCTTTGAAGGAACTCAATAAGCGTATGCCTGAGAGCGCTGATATTGTGGCCGATATGGCCGACATGTTAGCCGCTTCGAACGGTAAAGTGGTCACCCCTGAAGTGGAAGAGCTTCTTCACGAAGCCCTTCGCCTTGACCCCAACCAGTGGAAAGCTTTGGCACTCTTAGCCATTCACTCTTGGGATAAGGAACGCTTTGCGGACGCGGCGAAGTATTGGGAACACCTCCTTGAAGTGGTGCCACCAGACTTCCCGGACCGTGAACAGATTCAGTCCAACATCAATGAAGCGAAGCGTCTTTCGGGCGCCGCGGATAAGATGGCCTCGAGCCGCAGTCAGACTGAAAATGCAAGTAAGGCTGTCCCCACGGTGAAGCCTGGTCCCATCGCCTCGATTAAGGGGACGGTGGATGTGGCAGCAAGCTTCAAGGATCGCGTGAAGCCCACTGATACAGTCTTCGTCTATGCCCGCCCTGTGGAAGGCTCCAAGATGCCTGTGGCCTTTTTGAAGATCACAGCGCAAGAGTTGCCCTACCAGTTTGACTTGCAGGACAACATGACGATGGCTACCGGTAAGCGTCATCTCTCTGATGAGAAGACGGTGATCATTGGGGCTCGTTTGTCACCAACGGGTAACTTCATGTCGCAGCCTGGCGACATTGAAGGCGAAGTGGCTACGCCAGTGAACGTCGGTAGTGACAATGTGAAGATTACGCTCGATACGCTGAAATAAGCTTGCGAGAAGAATGTGATTGACAAAGAGGATAGGGCGTCCTCTTTTTTGAGCACACAAAAGAAAACGCTCGTCCTTTTCGGGCGAGCGTTTCCAAAAAATCTTTCTTCTAAAGCAGTGTTTAGCCAAAGAGCTTAAACCAGAGCTTCATTGGGATCCCCCAAATAATGAGGAAGGTGATCACCATAGCAGCGCCCTGCACGATGTGGCTCTTTGAAAAACCAAGTACAACGGGGCCCAATTTATCCCAGACTTTAAAGAGCAACAAAAGCGAAGCTCCAGCCCAGAGAATACCGAAAACAATGGTAAAGAACGTAAACATCGAGAGCGCTCCTTGAGGAAACTATTTTGACAGGAAAAGGAGAACGGTTCGAGCCGTTCCAGAAGTATCACTTTAAGTTTAAGTCTAAAGCGTTATATGAAACTTATGCCTGCTCTTCGGGAAAATACTGATAGACGTAAGGCTTGCTCACAGTTTTGGTGCTTGATGAAGCGGGCGCCATCAGGTAGACTCACAAGGAGAGCTAGAGGCTCCTTCTCCCACAAACACCAAAGGATTGAACATGTCCCGCTTTTCTGTGATCCTACCCGAGGGTAGTGTGTTATTAAAAAACGAAGAGACCAGCCAGGTATTGCGTTTATCGGCCGAAGAAGGTCCTTTGTGTTTGGGCACCGTGGAAATGAGCATGTTGCTTAACCCTATGCCAGTGCCTGTTCCCTCAGTGAAAGCTCTGGCAGAGGATCAAGCTTCTCCAGAAGAGTCCACTCCCAGTGAAGAAGTCGAAGAAGTAAGTACCTCTTCTGATGAGAAAGAAGAGGCTCCTAGCGAAGAGCCGCCAAAAGAACCAGAAACGCCTAAACCCGCTTTCTTGTCGCGCTTAGAAGCGCAGGCTGAGGCCAGTCGCGCACAGCGTGAAGCAGAACGCCGCGGAGAGCGTTGGGCCTCGGTTGCGCCTGTGGTTTCAATGGCTGCTGTGAGTTCAACCCCCAGTACGCCGATTCCTGAAGAAAAGGATGAATACTCTCTGCGTGACGAAGAAGAAAGCCTCTCTTCTTCAGAAGAAGGCGAAGGGGTGAATACTTTCTTCGCGCCCAGTGAAGCGCCAGCACCACAGTTTGTGATGCCAAAAATCGAGACGCCAGTGCCTGTGTTTGAACCAGGGCTTCACGAAACGCTCGACCGTGTTGAGCATGGAGAGCCTTGGATGCCACCCCCTGTGCTTCCCGCAGGAAGTAGCCCCAGCGCCTCAATGGATGCGAAGAATTTAACGCAGAAGATTAACACCTTAAAGAACCTCCTAGAAAGTGGAGAAGAGGCTTCTCAAGCAAATGAGGAAGAGACGCCCAAGACCCTTTCGGCAGAAGATTACCCAGAGGTGGATCCCCGGCAGCTCTCCGAAATCCCTACGCCACCCAAACCAGGCGAAGGACTTGATCGGAACTATATTCGCGTTCTTGATGCGCCACTTGAAGCGCTCACGGCGGAAGATTTTGACAAGACACTCGAATCCATGGCTCTGCGTCGCAACAATATCGAAAGCGAGATGGAATACTTGCGCGAGATTGAAGGCGAAAAAGAAGATATTGAAGACTTAGGGCGAGAGCTCGACGAACTCGATGCGCTTTTTGCCGAAGTGATTGATCGTAAGGAAGCTTTTGATAAAGCGATTAAGCTTGAAGACGAAGAAAATTAAGCTCACGATGAGCACCAAAAAGAACACCGACGAGATTTTCGTCGGTGTTTTTTTCTTGAATGGCACAATTTTAAATTGTGGTGAGAATAATCATCCAAATAGGGAGCGCTATCAAGCAACCCAGCGTGGTGCTCGCCACACAAGTGGTCGCAAACTTCGCATCGGCATGGTGGAATTTCGCTAGCACGGCAATTTGCGTAATGCAGGGAAGTGCTGCTTGGATGACATAGACTTTCGCAAACTCTGGGCTAATCGGGAAGAGGAGCGAAAGGCCCAAACAAATCAAGGGAGAGACCAAGAAGCGCCCCGCAAAAACCCAGGAGAGGTCGCGATTAAAGCGAATATTGCGAATGCCAATACGGTAGAGCATGAGCCCGATGAAAATCAAGGCGAGCGGAGAGGTAATGCCCCCCATGTATTTGGCAGAGGTCATGATGAATTCTGGCGGACGCCAATTGATGATCACGCAAAAGAGTGCTGTCAAGAATCCGCAGAAAGGAGGCGAGAAGACGCGGCGCAGAGATTCCCAAGAAAAGAGGGGCTTTAAGGGGGCGTGCGAAACGAGCGCACCGTCTCGCGCTTCTAAGAAATTCCCAATCGTCCAGAAAAAGGTGGTGTTGGCAAAAAAGTAAAAGAGCGTGGGGATAAGGGCTTGTTCGCCAAAGAGCGACAGGGCCACCGGCACGCCAATAAACATGTTGTTGCTACAAGTGAAGGCCGAGGAGAAAATCCCTTTATGGACTGAGTCGATTTTTCCAAACTTCACCACAAGGAGCGAGACTAAGAAGCCACAGGTAATGGAAACGAAGGGGACAATCAACTGTGGGACGAGCCCCAAGAGTTCCTCATGGGTGAGGTTTCCCATCACGCTCGAGAAGAGGTACGCCGGGAGCGACAAAAAGGTGACAAGCTTGGCAATAAGAGAAGCACTATTGTCGTCGTACCAACCTCGGTGAGCAGTAATGTAGCCCGCGCCACCTAAGATGACGAGAATGGCTACACAGTTAAGCGAATGGAGAAATGCGTCCCAAATCATGAGGAAAAATCGTTTGAATTGTCGTTTGTGAAAAAGGAAGAGGCGTTTTTTTCTGACGCATCTTCCTCAACAAAAATTAGCCTAAGCGCTGTGAAGCCTCTTCATCATCGCTTTCCCAATCGGCACCAGGCAAGTAAGGCGGCTCTACGTCGCTTAGCTCTTGCACCTTCACGCCAGCATTGCGCAAGAAAGTGAGTCCTTCATCACTACGGTAGAGCTTATGGTAGTAAACCTCTGTAATGCCACACTTCTGAATTAAGAGTGCGCAGTGAATGCAGGGGCTATGGGTGATGAAAATCGAAGCGCCTTTGCTTGAGTAGCCATTTTCGGCGAGCTTGGCAATCGCGTTTAATTCTGCGTGTTGCACTTCAGGGCGCGTGACGAGCTTGCCATCTACTTCCATTTCGCAACAGTTATCGTACCCCGTAGGCATACCGTTCCAGCCAAAGGAAATGATGGAGTGATTTTTCACGATCACACAGCCCACCTTCAAACGGCGTGCATAGCTGCGACGCGAAGTGAGAAGGGCGATTTGCATATACATGCGGTTGTCTTTGGCGATATCCATAGTGTCTTGGCAAAAAAGGAAGCAAAAAAGAAGGCCTTTTTAAGTTGTAAGGCCTGATTCCTAAAATGATAACACTGAAAGAGTCGAGGAGTGAGGCACAAGCGGGTACTCCTCCGTTTAAGGAGGCGAAAGTATTGCTATAGTGCCTAGTTTAAGAAAAAGGAGGAGTGCTGAGAGACACAAAAAAATCCGATACTCCAGAGAAGAAGTATCGGATTTGTTCGAGAAATCGCTCGAGCCGGGAATTACTTCACGCGGTTGCGATATTCACCCGTACGGGTGTCGATTTCGATCTTGTCACCAGTTTCCACGAAAGCGGGAACGGAGAGTTCGTAACCCGTGGTGATCTTAGCGGGTTTCATGACCTTACCAGAGGTGTCACCCTTCACAGCGGGTTCCGTGTAGGTCACTTCGCGCACGAGCATCGTGGGCAATTCGATGGAGATAGCACGGCCTTCGTAGAAGACGCATTCAGCAGGCATCCCGTCTTCGAGATACTTGAGGGCTTCAGCCATCACGTCGGCGTCCACTTCGTACTGGTTGTATTCTTCGTCCATCCAGACATAGTGCGGATCGGCGAAGTAGGAGTAGGTGACTTCCTTGCGTTCGAGAATGAGATCTTCAAACTTGTCGTCAGCGCGGAAAACGTTTTCGCTGGAGGCGTTGGTGAGAAGGTTCTTCATCTTCATCTTCACGGTAGAAGCACCACGGCCACCCTTGGAGTATTCGGACTTAACAACAACCATCGGGTCCTTGCCAACCATGAACACGTTACCGACGCGAAGTTCTTGTGCGGTTTTCATTGATACTTATCCTTTTGGACAGAGTTGCGAGAATTCGTCTCGCGCCCCTGTATTGGACTGGGCGCAAGAGTCAAAAAAATCTAATAGGCGGGAATTCTAGCAAATTTCACTCGTCTCGGGCGAGCTTGCCTCTCGCTTTTTTTCTATGAATTCGCACGCTTTTGCTCTTAGATCAAACTTCAGCGCGAGAAATGTCGCCTGTTTGCGCTTCTAGCGCACGAAGAATCGCGCTTGCTAAGTCGCCGTGCGAGAGGAGCGCTTCTCGCCAAAGTTGAGCGAGATGCTTTGCTTCGGGGAGTTTTTCCCAGAGGGCAAGGAAGTCGCGGGTAAAGGCTTCGCACTCTTTGCTTTCAGATTCTTCTCGCGCGTAGCATTGCTTTTCTTTTTCAGCGCCTTCAAGCACCACTGGGCGCACCCAATCGCGGGTGGTTTTTGAGAGTAACTGGAAAGCGGCTTTTTCTTCTGGAGCTTTTGCCACGCTCTCAAGTCGCGCGAGCCACGCATCGAGCTTTACTTCATGCGCGTAGTCTTCTGTGGGGTAAATAGACCAGATAAAGGGCGCAGCTCCTAATTGAGCACGCACAAAACTTTCTTCCCCACGAATAATGGCAAGGTCACTCTCCCAAATCACCTCATCAAAATCGTTTTGAGAGAGGTAGGGTAGCGAAATCACCTCGTGCTGCGATTCCTTCAAAAGCCCTTTGAGCGTTTCTCCGGCAGCGCCTGGTGTCAAAAGGACGGTGATGCTTTCGGGGAGTGCCTTAAGTGCGTGAGCGAGCATCTCTAGGGGGTAGCTCGGGTAAGTAAAGACAAAAAGCACCTTTTGCGCGGGATTTGCCCCAAAGCGCGTGAGTAACTCGGTGCGACGCGCGTGAAGCGCTAGGGGCGCCGTGCGCAACTCGTCTTTTGGCGAAAAAAGAAGTCCGCCCGTTTTGGACGTAAAGCCCGGATAAAACCACAGCTTTTTAAGGGGTAAGCGAGGATGCGCGCCCCAGACACCGTGGCAATCCTCTGCATAGCCTTCGGCACTCAGATATTCCAAATTCATCCAGAGACGCGTTAGTCCGTCGTTTAAGCCTTCTTCCACGCTATCGGGGAGTCGACAACCAAAGGTTTCTAAGACTAAGCGCGGCCAATGACCACCAATGATTGAGAGTTCTCCTGCGTTAGCGCGCTCTTCAATCAGGGACCAATGCACAATACCGACTTCTCCACCTTCCCCCTCAACGGTGACAATACGCTTGAGCGTTTCCTCAGCAGAAAGCGCTGGGAGCATGCGCGCGAGCACCTCTGGCTCATCAATGATGAGAAGCGCAGGAAGCCCCAGGGCACTCAAATGCTTAACCAGACGCCAACACACACCCGCGTCGCCCATATTGTCAACGACACGGCAAAAAATCGCGGCGCACCAAGGCGAAATTGGGGCAAGAGTAGTGCTTTGAGAAGGTGCAGTGTTAGGACGCTTTGGCATAGTGCTTAAAGGGAAAAAGAGAAAAATGTTTCTCTGCACTCTAGCAAAATTAAAAGTCCTCTGCGCTAAAATAGGTCTTTCCAAAAGATGAAGATGAACACTAACCTTTGCTAGTGTGAAGTAGGAGCCAGAAAGGTGAGCGCAAAAAACAAAGATCGGGAACATGAGAAGGAAACGCTTCTCGAAGGGGCAGAAGAGGCCCGGACCGATCAAGTGACCCAAGACAATGAGGAAACCTCAACGCTGCCAGAAGCGCCAACGTTGACGTTTGCGACCTCCGAGGGGAAGTTTGACCCGGATCGCGACCTCAAAACGCTCCCGAATTTGCCTGGTTGCTATCGCTACTTTGACGCCTCAGACGTTTGCCTTTATGTGGGCAAAGCGCGAGACCTGAAAAAGCGCGTCTCCTCTTACTTTCGAGGCCATGGCCTGTCGCCCCGTATTGCCATTATGGTGAGTCAAATTGCGCGTCTGGAAATTACCGTCACGCGCTCTGAGGCAGAGGCACTGCTTCTGGAAAATAACCTCATCAAAACGCTCACCCCGAAGTACAACATTCTCTTTCGCGACGATAAGAGCTACCCCTACATTAAGTTGGGACCAGAAGCATTCCCGCGCCTCTCATACTATCGAGGCGGGGTGGATAAGCGCTCGCGCTTTTTTGGGCCTTTCCCTAATAGTGGCGCGGTGAGAGGCTCGATACAGGTGATGCAAAAGGTTTTTGGTCTGCGTACCTGTGAGAATTCCGTTTTTAAAAACCGTGATCGCGCCTGCCTCTTGGGTCAGATTGGTCGCTGTAGTGCGCCTTGCGTGGGACGTATTAGTGAAGAGGATTACGCACGAGATGTGGACCGTGCGATTGAATTTTTAGAAGGGCGCACGCAAGACGTGATTGAGCGCTATCGCGCCAAGATGGCCGAGGCTTCTGCTCGCTGGGCCTTTGAAGAGGCTGCACTTTATCGAGACCGTATTGCTGCGCTCACCACGCTCCAAGAGCAGCAGGTGATTGAAACCACAGGAGGCGATACGGACGCGGATATTCTGAGTGCGGTGAGCTCAGGGGCCGTCGCTTGTGTGAACCTTGCTATGGTGCGAGGCGGTCGCCACTTGGGCGACAGACCCACCTTCCCCAAAGTCGCACAGCGAAGTGAAGCACTAATGCCTACAGCGCTTGAAATTTTAGAAGCCTATGCCGACCAGCACTACGAAGATATGCCGATTCCCGCTGTGGTGATCGTAGATGTGGAAGGCGCAGAGAAAACGGAGGCACAAGCCTTTATTACGCGCTTAGAAGAGATGCTCACTGCGTGCGCTGAACGTCGTGTGAATGTTGTGAGTGAACCACGTGATGCTCGCCGTCGCTGGCTGGAGATGTGCCGCGAAGGGGCTAAAGTCGCGCTGCAGCGCCACCTCCAAGAAGAAGGGAATCAGCTCACACGCTTAAAGGAATTGATCGAAGTCTTGGGGCTTGAACCAGAAGACGGCGACCCTCTGAAGGTCTCCATTGAATGCTTTGATATTTCGCACACCCAAGGGGAGGCCACACAAGCCTCTTGCGTGGTGTATCGAGAAGGGCGTATGCAATCTTCTTTTTATCGACGCTTTAATATCACGGGGATTGAACCAGGCGATGACTACGCCGCAATGCGCCAAGTCTTAGAGCGTCGCTATCGCCCAGTGACCCGTGGGGAAGCTACACTGCCTACGATTGTTCTCGTGGATGGCGGTAAAGGGCAGGTAGAGATGGCCCGCCAAGTCTTTATGGAATTGGGGCTTGACCTTTCGGTGATTGTGGGTGTGGCTAAAGGCGAAGGTCGTAAGACGGGGTTAGAAACCCTTATTTTCCCTGAAATTGATGGCGAAAGACGCGAAGGATTAGTGCTAGGGACGATGTCGCGAGCGCTGATGCTCGTGGCTGAAGTGCGTGACGAAGCGCACCGCTTTGCGATTACCGGCATGAGAGCCAAGCGCGCGAAGTCTCGCCAAACCTCTCGCTTAGAGAATTTGGAAGGCGTGGGACCCAAGCGTCGTGCGAAACTTTTAACGCACTTTGGTGGGATGAAGCAATTAAAGAACGCGAGCGTAGAGCAAATTGCGCGCGTCGATGGGATTTCTGAAGCACTGGCAACGAAAATTTACGCCCAATTGCACCAAAGCACCGAGATTTCTTCTGCTGGATAAGTGATAATGAAAGCCTTCTTGGTGCAAAATAAGTGTCAAGAAAACTGGTTTTGGAAAACGAACCAAATTTAGCGAAACAACCAACAAACAAAATGTCAAAACTCAAGCCCCCGTTTGATCTCAATATGCCGATGGTGCTCACCTGGGCGCGTATCGCGATGATTCCTCTGGTGATTGGGGTCTTTTACCTCCCCGAGAGCTGGCTCTCGCTCACCGAGAAAAACGTCACGGCGTGCGTGCTTTTTGTGCTCGCCGCCATTACCGATGCGCTTGATGGTTACTTGGCACGCCGCTATGCGGGCTGGGCAACGCCAGCTGGGGCCTTTTTGGACCCTGTGGCCGATAAACTCATCGTCTCCGCCGCACTCGTCGCACTCGTGGGGTTAGGGCGCTGCGATATGTTGATTGCGATGGTGATTATCGCGCGTGAAATCACCGTCTCGGCGCTTCGCGAATGGATGGCGAAGTTGGGTGAGAGCGGTAAGGTGAAGGTCAACTGGTTTGGGAAAATCAAAACGATTGCGCAGATGGTCGCTATTCCTAGCCTTCTTTGGTGGGACCCAATCGTGGTGAACACCTCTCTTATCTCGGGCGCCATTAATATTGCCTTGATTGGGGAAGTACTCCTTTATGTGGCCGCCGTCCTCACAATTTATTCCATGTATGTTTATCTGCGTGCTGCAAGGTCCACTTTCTAGTGGCATGAAAAGCTAAAGATTTGAAAGTGTCCTCAGTCCTTAAAAAGCTGAGGACTTTTTTTCGTCTCGAGAAAGCGTATCTAGTCATTTTCTCCAAAGGGTTTTTACCGAAAAACGCACATTCCCCTCTCAGAGAGGTGAAAAGAAGAGGTTTTGGAGTCTTCTAGTTAATATATCCAATTGCGGGATTGCGTCTGAGAGAGGAGAATGTGGCGTGCTTGAAAGAAGTGTGAGAGAAGGGGAGTCTTTTTCCTTTTTCTGCCACGCGCTTTTGAGCTTTACTTTGTCACTCATATTTGTGGGACGTACTGCTGTGGACCGTAACTCCGACCTATCTTCTTTGCCGATTCTCGTTCAACGCTTTTTGGGCTATACCCAGATCGTTACTACTGCTGATGAGCAGAGCGAAACGAACCCCTCGAGCGAAGGACAGCGAGAGTTTGCTGAGGCGCTTGTCAAAGAGTTGCAATCCTTTGGCGTAGAAGACGTACGCTTAACGCCAGAAGGCATTGTGATGGCCACGATTCCTGCTACAGCGGGTTGTGAAACCTCACCCGCCATGGGGCTCATTGCGCATATGGATACGTCTCCCGATGCGGTGGGTGGTCCCGTCAATTGGCGCATTACTCGCTATCAGGGAAATGATATCGTGCTCAACGCAGAGCATGAAATTACGCTTTTTCCCAATCGCTTCCCAGAACTTAATCGCTACATTGGTCAAGACATTATCGTCACTGATGGCACCACGCTTTTGGGCGCAGACGATAAAGCAGGGGTGGCGATTGTGATGAGTGTTGTTGAAACACTCATGAAAAATCCGCGCATCCCGCATGCCAAACTCTGCATTGCCTTTACGCCAGACGAAGAAATTAGTCGCGGGACGGATCACTTTGACTTGAAAGCCTTTGGGGCAGACTATGCCTACACGATTGATGGGGGTGAATTAGGGGAGCTCGATAGCGAAACCTTTAACGCCGCCATTGCTCGCGTGACCTTTAATGGGCTCTCGGTCCATTCAGGTTACGCCAAGGGGAAGATGATCAACGCGGCGATGATGCTAAACGACTTTTTAAAAGCACTCCCACGAGACGAAACGCCAGAGCGCACCGAAGGCTATGAAGGCTACTACCACTTGATTCGCATGGAAGGGACAGTGGAGCGTGCGAGCGCAATTTTATTGATCCGTGACCATGATCGCGACGCCTTTGAAGTGCGTAAGTCTCGCCTTGCCGCAAGAGCCGAGGACTATAACCGCGGGAGTCGCCACGTTGTGGATGTGAAGATTAAAGACCAGTACTACAACATGAAGGACAAGTTGAAAGAAACCCCTGTAGTACTCTCGATTGCCCGCGCTGCAATGGAAAGCGTTGGCGTGATGCCGGTTGAAAAACCCATTCGTGGGGGAACGGACGGTGCTCGTTTGACACAGATGGGGCTTCCTTGCCCCAATATCTTCACGGGCGGAATGAATTACCATGGCATTTATGAATGCCTCCCGATTCCTTCCTTTATTAAGGCCTATGAGGTGGTGCTAGAGGTAGCGAGCCGCTCGGCTCGAGTGAAGTCACTCTAAAGAGAAAGAAGGCGCTCCAGTGAAGTGAGCGCTTTTTTTGACGCTTCACGAAGAACTCTAGCTATACTCAAATGAGATAGACCGCCTGAGAAGAGATACCGATGCGCCAAATTTTCACCGCTTATCCGTATATTTCGCCACGAGAACCTGAAAAAATTGCTCGCTGGATTCGAGAGCATGGCCAGCGCCGAGAAGTCGCGCGCGGAGAGGTGCTTAAATATGGTGGTGAGGCAAATCGTCTTTTCCTTGTCGAAGAAGGTCTTTGCGCCTACTATGTGGCAGAACAGACGGGCGTGGCGACGATTATGTCGCTCTTGCCGCCTGGGAGAACCATTGGCGACATGACCACAACGGCCAACGCGCAATGTAACGTGCTCTCTCGAGCGCTCTCCCCCTCTGTCGTTTATGTTTGCTCGCCCGCGGCGTATCGAGAGATGCTCTTAGCTGATCCTCAAGTGATGGCGCTCAAACTCTCGCACGCGATTCTCAAAGAAGAGTCTACGCTCGAAGGAATGGTCGCCAACTTTACGCGCCCGCCCGAAGAACGACTCAAAATGCTCTTTCGCGCGATGCTACTAGAAAGTGATAGCAAAGAAGAGTGGCAGCTCATCCCGTACCGGCTGAGCGCACAAGTGATTGGTGAAGTGATTCATCTACAGCGCCAAACGGTTTCTGCCTTAGAGAGTCGTCTCGTGCGAGAAGGCGTTCTTAAAAAAGCAGGGCGAGATCGGTGGGTGAAGGTTGCCGCTTTTGAAGATCTCTACGACTGGATTGACCGTCCACAAGGCGTGCGTCCACAGTGGCAATAGTGTGATCAATTTTATGCCAAAAGAAATGACTTTAATTTGTTGACCGCAATAAGGAAAGGATTTTTCCTTCAAAGAAACCACGATCCTCTTTTCAGATACTTTTGAAACGCCAGAAGCGGGTCTCAGAAAAGTCATTTGTCCGACAAACCTAAACTCTTAAGTCTTTGATTTTTAAGGAAATAGGTAGAAATGTACTTTCTGTGCACTTTTCGCTAAAGGGTCAAAAAAGCGTTATGTACCTTACGTGCACTTTTTTTCGAGGTCTCTTAGCCTTCTTAGAGTAGGGTTTGAGCCAAAATTAAGGGATTAAAAGTGAAGAAAAATCAAAGTAACTTTAATTTTTGTCAATTATGAAAAACTCCTGAAAAACTTTTCTATGCAATAACTGTCAAAAATTAATCTATTAAGAAATAGTCTTAGTTTTGACCTCTCGCTACTCTCTCGTAGAAAGTCCTTGAAAGCCAGAAATTTTCATTTTTTGCCGTGACCTTGAGTGACACACCCGAATATGCGTAGCCTCTAATGGACAAAAAATGAAAGATTTCTGAAAATGGACATCATGAAAAAATCGGTTTGGCGAGTTTTTTGTTGGCTATTCCACAGTGCAAAGTCTCGACAATAGTGTGGAAGCTAAGTACAATTTATCGAATATGCACTGTGCATGCTACTTTTTGATTGAGCCCGTGACCCCATCCGATTTGGACTCACCGCCATGCGTCAAATTTTCACCGCTTTCCCGTATGTGGAACCGCCGGTTCCCGATCTCATAGCCGAACGAGTTCGTGCTCATGCGCGTCTGCTCACGCTGGAGCCTGGCGACATTTTGAAGATGCCAGGCGAATTACACCACTTCTATATGGTGGAAGAGGGCGTGTGCGGCTACTTTGTCGCGGGCGTGGTGTTTGGGCACAGCCGCATCATGAGTTTACTGCCACCAAAGCGCACTGTGGCCGATATTTCCGTTTCCACAGGGCGTCCCTGCAATATTGAAACGCGCGCTTTAACGAAAGCGAAAGCTTGGGCTTGCCCCGCGCAGTTTTTCAAGGAAGAAATCTTCTCTAATAATGCACTAGCCGAACTCTACTATCGCCTTGCGGTGATGAAGCACGAGTCGACTGTAGAAGGCATGGTCGCGAACTTCACGCTCCCGCCCGAGCAACGCCTCAAAATTTTGATGATGATGCTTTGCACCGACGCGCCACAAGTCAAAGGTGACTGGCATCGTGTGCCTTATCGCTTAACTGCTGAAACGATGGGACTAGTGGTGAATCTCACACGCAGTAATGTTTCGCGCCAACTGAGTCAGTGGCGTGAGGCAGGGCTCGCACGCAAGGTGGGGCTCGATTGGGAACTGCACGAAAAGCTCTTTAGCGATATCTACGATTGGCAGCGAGACGGCGCACTCAAAAAGAAGCTTGACGTTTAAAGGCTAGTGCGCGAGGCGCTTTCCGTGAAAACGCTACTAGCGCAAGGACAAAAAGGAGAGTATGATGAAAAAAGCCTTTGTCTTTTGCCTTGAGCCCGCCTTTCATGCGTCAAATTTTCACGACTTTTCCGTATATCGAACCTGCGATTCCACTTTCTTTTGCTAACGCCATGCGTGCGGCAAGCCGTCTGGTGGAACTCAAAACGGGCGATATTTTGAAACTCCCTGCTGAGCTTCACCACTGCTACTTAATCGAAGAAGGTGTGGCAGGCTACTTTGTCGCGGGCGTTTTTGGCGAAAGTCGCATCATGGGGCTTCTGCCTCCTGGGCGAAGCGTAGCCGATATTTCCGTTTCCATTGGTCGCTCTTGCAATATTGAAACGCGTGCGCTGACGCCACTCAAAGCCTGGGCCTGTCCTGCGAAATTTTTCGACGAAGTCGTTTTTGCTGATCGTACGCTCTCAGAAATTCATCATCGCCTTACGGTGATGAAGTTTGAGTCGATTGTCGAAGGCATGGTGGCTAACCTCACGCTCCCGCCAGAGGAGCGCCTCAAAATGCTTCTTTTTATGCTCACCGCGGAAGAATCGGGTGTAGAAGAAAAAGAGTGGCGCACGTTACCTTATCGCCTCACCGCGCAAGAACTAGGCCAAGTCGTGAGCATTACGCGAAGCAATATTTCACGCCAATTAAATGCCTGGCGAAAAGAAGGATTGGCAGAGAAGGATGGCCTTGTCTGGCGCTTTAAGAGTGCTCTTTTTGAGTCGGTCTATGATTGGAAGTTGGATGGCGTTGCACCCACAACACCCAAGAATCTCACGCGGGCATTGGCGCTCGCTAGCACGGTTGAGCTTAGTGGCAAAAAAGAAACTCGCTCAGTACCGAGCCTCGATGAAGCGATCGAAGTCGCACTGAGCGAGTTGTGTTAAACGCTGATTACTTCAAGGTTTTGATGTATTCAGCAGCGCTTTCTACAGCGATACGACCAGAATTCACAGCAAAGCCCACGGTGGAACCAGCCATCAAAAGGTCGTAGGAGTCGCCATACATCCCGCCCACGTCGTTACCTGCAGCGTAGAGACCTGGAATCGGTTCTTCTTCCTGCGTGACGACTTCAAAGCGTTCGTTGGCTTTAATGCCACCCAAGGTACCTAAAGAAGAAGCCACAGACTTGATGGCGTAGAAAGGTCCCATGCGCACTTCGCGCAAGTAGGCAGGATCCTTAGCAAAGTCACCATCGTGGCGCACGTCGCAGTAGCGGTTGTACTGATCAACCGTTGCCTTCAAGCGCTTCGCGTCCATCCCTGTGACATGGGCCAATTCATCCAAAGTGTTCGCCTTGAATGCCCAGCCAGCTTTGACAGCGTCAGCCCATTCTTCATCAAACTTCGTGAGTTTAGTGGCCACGGGCACCATCACACCAACGCCCAAATCGATACCGTGATCTTTGGTCATGTACTGGAGCGTCTTGGCATCGTAAACGACGAACATCGTGCCGCCGATACGTTCAAGAGCGTTGCCGGCAAACGGCCACTCAAGCATAATCTTTTCGTCACAGAAGCGATCTCCTTTAGGTGTGAGCCAGAGGTGAGGCTGCTTGGCAGTGGCAGAAACTTGGTTTGTTGTCGGAACACCACGAGGACCTGGACGGTAGGAGGCCTGCACTTCAGTGCCTTCTTTGCCGCCACCGACAGCCCAAGCCATACGGATCCCGTCACCCGTCTTGCCCGCTTGTGCTAAGCCGTCAGCGTTCGGGAAGCGGAGATATTTTTCACGCATTTCTTTGTTATCAAAAAAGCCCCCCGTGGCGATAATCGTGGCACGAGCGTTAATTGTGATTTTGTCGCCGTCTTTGTTCGTGGCTTTAACGCCAATCACGCGACCATTTTTGTCCTGAATGAGCTCTTCCCCCCAGGTATTGACAAGAAGCGTCTGACCTTTGTCTTTAAATTTCTGCTGGAAGTTCGAGATCCAGCCCATGCCACGACCTTCGTAGATGTGCCAGGAGTAGATACCGTTCGGGTAGTTGGAGTAGAGCTTTTCAAACTTCACGCCGTTGTTGATCATCCAGTCGATCGTGTCGGCAGACTTGTTGACGAAAGCGCGAACCATCTTGGCGTTTCCGCGCCAGTGGCCATAATTCATGATTTTCTGGAACGCTTCATCTTTGGTGAGCGCGTAGTTCCAGTCGCGTTGCAAGCGGCTTTCCACTGCGAAAATGCCTTCAGAATATTTGCCAGTACCACCAAACACAGCTTGCTTTTCAAGTTCAATCACTTTGAAGCCTTTTTCGGCAGCGGCCCAAGCAGCGGCAGTCCCAGCAGCACCAGCGCCAATCACCACGATATCGGTGTCATAGGTCTTTTCCGCAGCGTGCAGTGGCAGGAGCACGGCAGAGAGCGTCAAAGCGAGTGCAGTTTTCACAAACGACATAGCATGTCTCCAGATATTGCGAGTCTAAGAAAGAGAAATTCTTCCCTCTAAAACTAGACGGAAGACGTAATACGTATTGTGGAGAGAATGCGTGAAGAAAACTGTCAGCGAAATGACAAATCGAGGGAAAACCCCAATTAAAACAACGACCAACAAAAATGGCGCTACCGCTTTAGTGAGCGAATAACGCCATTTTTTTTCAAAGCATCTTGGCTGAAGTGATTACGGCAACTTCACGCAGGAGAGCTTGAAAGAGCGATCCAAGACAAATAAGACTTTCTCAATTTTTTCCAAACCAATCGGTTTCGTGAGGTCCAGGATGCGCTGTAATTCTTGACGAGAGCAGCCAAAGTCACGTGCGAGCTGCGAAGCGTTGCCACCCGTCTCGAGAAGACGGTTCCAGAGCAAAATTTTTGCCTGATAGGGCAAGAGAACATAAAAATAGTAATCTTCGCCAACCGCAGAGGGTAGAGGAATGACGCGCCCTTGTCGACGGTAGGCATACTCTAGCGTGTAGAGCAATTTATCACGTCCCAAAGCGCCAACCTCTTCCTTGGTATCAAACTCATACTGGCTCATTTCCGGGACGTCAGGAAATTCGCAATGATAACGAAGAGAACTTGCACTAAAAGCGATGGTAAAGGGGAATCGCATGTTTTTATTTCCTTAGAGGAGTTTGTGCAATCGCCATCGTCATACTTGTCTCGCGGTAGCTTGAACAAAAATACCTTTTCGAGACAGACGACAAGCAATGCACTGTGTGTTGTTTTTATTGTGGGGTGTCTCTGCTAACGAGACCTGTGCCACAGTGAAAAATACCACATACGGTCAAATAGACATATTGTATTGAGACTATTAGACTCAATGTGAAATTTCTGTCAAAACTAGGGAAACTCCTAGCGATTTCACCAGGCGGTTTGAAAATAATATACCAATATAGACCTTCTTGTTTTATTTGTGAGAGAAGGCTTTAGGAGATTTTTCAAATTTTTTCTGCAAAAATTCCTAAACGCAAAGAGAGAGCAGCGTTTAGTCTCACTCTCTCAGGTTTAGTAGAACTTCCTCTTTATTCTAACTCATTTAATTTCTGCGGTTGCCAATCGGGTTCCATACCGAACCACTTCTTGTAAATGGCCGCATATTCGCCATTGGCCTTTAATTGCTCGAAGGCAGCGTTCATTTCTTCGGCCAAAGCTGTGTTGCCTTTTTTCACAATCATTGCGGTATAGCCATGAGAAATCACATCTGGCAAAATCGTCGTGGTTTCTGCCATCTTGGGTTGCATTTTAAGCATATAGGCGGTGGCAGGTTTCGAGTTAATCACCGCATCCACGCCTTGGTTAGAGAGCTCGAGGAGTGCTTCGCCTACCTGATTAAAGGCAGTGATTTTCGCATCAGGCACTTCTTTTGCTTTGTCGTGACCAATCGTGCCCATCTGCACAGCGATCTTCTTGCCTTTTAAGTCGTCCATGCCTTTAATGGTGTTTTCGCTCGACTTGTTGATGATGATGGCAAGTCCCGATTGGTAGAAAGGATTGAGGAAGTCCACTTTCTTCTTGCGCTTTTCGTTCACAGAGAAGCCTGCTGCACCCATATCAATCGAGAGAAGGAATGACGCCATCAAAATCCATGTTGACGAGCTTAATCTCGTAGCCCGCAATTTTACCCATGGCTTTCACCAAGTCTATTTCAAAACCTACGATTTCGCCCGTCTGAGAATTCACAAATTCAAAAGGCGCGTAGGTGGCGTTGGTACCGACTTTAAGTTCTTTTGCATTGATGCCTTGCGTGGCAAGAGCGGCAAAAAGCATGGAGAGAAGAGCAACTTTTTTCATGATCGTTTTTCGTGTTGTTATTGAGTGTTGTTGGAGGCGGGGGAGAAGAGCGCGTCTTCCCACCCGACGTAGCGTTAATCTTTTAGAGCGTTTTAGATGCCTAGCGCAGCGAAGTCTGGTTCAGAGCCAAACCACTTCTTGTAGATCGCGGCGTATTCTCCGTCCTTTTTGAGTGCATCGAGCGCAGCGTTAAGTTCTGCCTGAAGGGCCGTGTTTTTCTTGTTGACGATCTGACCTACGGGAGCGGAGGTGAGCCACCCCGGGACCAAGACGGTCGTTTCAGCAATCTTGGGCTGCACCTGAAGCATGTATTCGGTGGCGGGATTAGAGTTAATCACCGCATCGACCCCACCGTTGGCAAGCTCCAGAATGGCTTCGCCTGAGTGGTTAAAGGTTTTGATTTGCGCGTCTGGCACTTCTTTAGCTTTGTCTGCGGAAATAGAACCCAACTGCACGGCGATCTTCTTTCCCTTTAAGTCGTCAAAGGACTTAATTTTGTCCGCTTGACTCTTGTGTACCAAGATGGTGAGCCCAGACTTATAGAAGGGATTCAAGAAGTTCACCTTTTCCTTGCGCTTATCGTTAATCGAAAAGCCCGACGCGCCCACGTCAACGTTTCCAGACATCACTGCAGGAATAATCCCGTCAAAGTCGATACTTTGAATCACCACGTCGTAACCGGCTTTTTTGCCCATCGCGCGGATCAAGTTCATCTCAAAACCCGTGATCTCTTTGGTTTGGGAGTTCACGAATTCAAACGGGGCAAAGGTAGGGTTCGTGGCAACGCGCAGTTCTTTAGCTGACAAAGTGGTTGCAGTCAACATAGCGGCAGCGGCGAGCGCACAAAAAGAGAATTTTTTTAGCATGGCATGAGCCTCGTTAGAAGATGAGCTTAAATCACATAAAGAGGGACGCGTTTTGCGTTCCCGTAAGTGAACTATAGGCGCAAGAGAGGAAAAGGAGCCGAGAAAAATGGGCCCCCTTTGTGCTCATACACCTCGCTTTAGGCGTATCGCCTAATTGTTCAAAAACGGTCGCAAAAGAGGGGGCTTTTGTCGACAAATTCGCTTCTCTTAGAGGCAAAGAGTTCCGTCTAGGTTTTCTCGCCTATTTTCCTTGCTGAGCGCGCTTGATAGACTAAAAGCGTCGAGGAAATGAACACTAGGAGGTGAAAAGATGCCGACTCAATTAAAGCAATACGTGGTTGACGCGTTTACCGATCGCGTTTTTGGCGGGAATCCTGCTGCAGTCTGTATTTTGAAAGAGTGGTTGCCCGTCGAAACCATGATGGGGATTACTATCGAAAACAACCTTTCGGAGACCGCTTTCGCCGTGAAAGAGGGCGATGTGTACGCGCTTCGCTGGTTTACGCCAGGTGGCGAAATTGACCTTTGCGGACACGCAACGCTCGCGACCGCCTCGGTCATTTTGCGTGACTATGAACCAGAAGCCGAGGAAGTGGTCTTCACGACGATGAGTGGGGAACTTCGCGTCAAAAAAGCAGGCGATCGCTATGAGCTCGTTTTTCCTGCCTATCAGTTGAAGGAAGTTCCAGTGACCGACGTGGCCGCTGCGATCGGCGTGCGCCCACAGGCAGCTTACCTTGGACGCGATTTGCTTTGCGTCTTAGAGAACGCAGAGGCGGTCAAAACGTATAAGCCTGATTTTGACAAGTTGACCACTCTGGATGGTCTTCTGCTTCACGTGACGGCAAAGGGCGATGATGGTGAATTTGATTGCGTCTCGCGCTCTTTTGCGTCCAAATTGAAAGTTCCTGAAGACCCAGTCTGTGGTTCGGGTCACTGCCACATTGTGCCTTACTGGGCTGGTGTCTTGGGGCGTCCTAACGTTAACGCCTATCTGGCCTCGGCGCGTGATGGGAAGCTCTATTGCCGTCTTGAAGGCGACCGTGTGATTTTGGGTGGACAGTCAGTGTTTTTCTCTGAAGCAACGATCTATTTGCCTGAATAAGAGAGAAGAGACACGCTTATTTTCGCGCTTTCTTTGTCTCCAAGAGCGCCTTTCGTTAAAATGAAGAGCAACTGAGAAGGAAAAACTCTTTTTTCCTTCTCGCCCAACCTCAAGGATCTATTCTGGATGACGACAGAACAAAAACCGACAAAGAAATCTCTCAGTGGGCAAATGAAGCGCCTCACTTCTTCTACCGCGCTGCGAGAAGTGATTGGCTTTGTCTCCGCACGTATGCGTGAGACGCACGTCCCCGAAGTGGCGAGTTCGATGACACTCACCACATTGCTCTCGATTGTGCCACTGCTGGCCGTATCGCTTGCCGTTTTCTCCGCTTTCCCAAGTTTTGCGGATACGCGCCAAGCGCTTGAAAATATGCTCTTTGAGAGCTTTTTGCCCGCGCAGTATAGCGAAGTGATTGTGGGTTATTTGCGCAACTTCTCCACACACGCCTCTGGCCTCGGGCTCTTCGGTTTGATCGGTTTGGCGATTACGAGCTTAATGTTGATTAATAAGCTCTTTGGCACGATTAATTCGATTTTTGGCGTGACGAAAATGCGCGGGTGGATTCACCGGCTACTCCTTTACTGGGCGCTCCTTACCTTGGGGCCCCTGGTCGTGGCTTTCTCCATCACGGTCTCAACGACGGTATTAAGTGCCGCCGCGCGAGGGCTAGAAGCCACCTTTATGACAGAAGTGCTGGTGCTCTCTCAGAGCGCGCTACAAATTGTCGCTTACGCCTTCCTTTTCCGCTTTATTCCGAACGCTTTTGTGCGCTGGTCTCATGCCTTTGTGGGTGGCGCTTTTGTCGTGGTAGCAAACGTGCTTGTGCGTTCTGGCTTTGAGCACTATATTTCCGCGGGAACGATGGGGAACATTTATGGCGCCTTTGTCGCGCTCCCTGTGTTGCTCCTCTGGGTCTATATCGGCTGGTACTTGATTTTCTTGGGCGCTGCGGTGACGGCCACGATGCCGCTTCTCACCTCGGGGCGTTTCCGTGATACGTATCGCAATGGAAATAAGTTCTTAACGGGCGTGGCACTCCTTAAAGTGCTCTATGAAGAGCGCGCGGCTGAGCGCCCTGTTGTGCCCTTGGCACTTCTTTGCGAGCGAGTAGGGACCTATCCACAGCTCGCACGTGAAATTTTGAACACTTTGGTGCAAGCGAACTATACGCTTGAGTCGGCAAGTGGCCCGAGCGACAAAAACCCTGATTGGACGCTTGTCGCGAATCCTGAGACCACGAACTTAGAAGGGGCACTTAAGGCACTTCTTCTTGATGGACGCAATCAGTTGGTGGTGGGGAACCGCCACGAAGAAGGGATGCTCGCAGGCTGGTACGCTTCGCTCATTGGCGCGACCTCTCTCTCGGAACCCTTGTCGGTGACGTTTGAGAAAGGAAAAGAAGTGGCGAGCGAAGGTTAATCGCTAAGACAAAAAAGAGAAAACAAAACGGGCGCAATCTTTTGAGAGACTGCGCCCGAATGCTTTTCGCTAGAAAAGATTACTTGATATCGGCACCGCGAACCAATTCAGCCACATGCTGCTGAACGCGCTGTTCCAACAAAGCCTGACGGAGCTGAGCCTTCAACTGGTCAAACTTCGGGAAGAGCTGAGCTGGGCGGGTAGCTTCCAACTTCAAGACATGGTAGCCATCGGGCAAGCGAATAGCCTGCTGGGAGATGCTACCAGCCTTCAAAACGGAGAAAGCAGCACCAAAGGTGGAAGGAGTCGACTTCGGCACGATCCAGCCCAAGTCACCGCCCTTCGTCTTGGTATTCGGGTCGATGGAGAGTTCGCCAGCGAGCTTAGCGAAGTCAGCACCCTTGCCTAAACGGTTGATCACGTCTTTGGCCTGTTCTTCGTTCTGAAGAACAATATGGCGAACGTGGTATTCAGTGTCCCCATAGGCACGCTTTTCGTTGTCATAAGCGGACTGGAGGTCAGCGTCGGAAACTGGGTGAGCATCAGCCCACTGACGGAGGAAACCACTCACGAGAACCTGATTCTGGGCTTCTTTGAGGGCATTCTTCACTGCCGGGAGGGATTCCACTTTAGCTTTCTTGGCTTGCTGCAAGAGGACGGTCTGCTGAATGAGGGTGTTCTTCACGAGCTGCTCTAATTCAGCACCTGCAGGACGACCCTGACGCACGGCCGCGTCGTAGAGGGCTTGTTGGTCAGCCACAGACACCGTTTCACCATTCACCTTGAAAGCGGCGAGCTGGGCCTGAGCAACAGAGGCGCCCAACAAAGATGCAAGACCGAGGACGATCAGTTTTTTATTCATTTTTTCAAATACTCCGTTATGTTCGACGAGAGGAAAAAGAAGTTCCGTCAAACGGTTTCGGCGTCAAAATTGCTGACGTCAATTAATGAGTGTTGCTTGAGGGGTTAAAGAAAACCAGGACTCAAGCAAAACATTATCAATTGTAGTCAAAAGCCTCTTTCTTGAGTGTCTTCCTATGGAAAGCCCTAAGAAAAGAAAACGCGAGGAGAGTTATTCTTTCGCGCCACCCAAATAAATATTGGCTTTTTCCTACGCCTATTGGGCTCAATTTTGCCGATCTGAACTTGCTTTTGCGATAAAAAAGCCAATTCCAATTGTAAATACTATTGTCAAACCCATGAGCCCAAAGAGTTTGAAGTTAACCCACGTATCCGTTGAAAAGAGGTAGGCGACAAGTAAATTAATGACCCCCATGGCAATAAAAAAGCCAATCCAGGCGCGCTGAAGCGTTTGCCAAGCGCTCTCTGGGAGATTCATCTCTGCTTTTTCTAACATCTTTTTCATGAAGTTGCGCCCCGTGCACTCGCCCCAGAGGAGAATCGCGGCAAAGGTCCAGTAGAGAATCGTGGGCTTCCACTTAATAAAGGCGCCGTCTCGGAAGTAGAGCGTCATACCGCCAAAGATCACAATCACCGCCACGCTAATCCAGAACATGGTCTCAATCTTGCGACGCATGACGAGCAAATAGATGAGCTGCACGAGGGAGGCGAGAATTGCGACCGCGGTCGAAAGCAGAATCGGGGCCATCTCAGCGGTGATGCCACTTCCTAAGAGTTGCGTTGCAAAGGAGACAGCCACGTCGGTGTGCGACTCTGCATACTTAAATGTGCCGAAAAAGAAAATAATCGGCAAAAGGTCAAAAAGAAATTTCATGCGAAAAGCGTTGACTCAACGAGTAACAAACATACAAAAAAGAAACGAGAAAGAAAAGACTTCCTCGGAATAGAAGTCTTTAGGTGCGCTAACGTTACCACAACTCGTGCTTTCTTTGCGCGAGGAGGCGAGTGGTCAAAAAAACTTTTAACCAAATTCTTGAGTCAGCAACTCAGAAATTTTCGCCACGCCTAATGAGAATTGCTATCATTGAGCGATAACCAAGAAAGGGCTCTTGAAGCGATTTTGAGAAAAACGCCGAGAAGAGGCGTATCCTTAATTCTTTAAGAAGAACCTTCTCTTGCTCGGATTGACAATCTCTTGCGGGGCGCTTCGTCTCGCACGATTTTTTTGATGGAATCCAAAAAGAGATGCATTTAATGAAAAAACTCGTCCTCGCATCAGCGATTTCGCTGGTGGGAGCCGCTGCCGTAGGGGCAGCGCCTAAGGAGAAAACAGTGACGCAAGTCTCTCTGCCACAAGCCGTCGTCACCGTGGAAGGCATCACAGAATATCGCCTCCCGAACGGTCTCAAGATTGTGCTCTATCCCGATTTAAGTAAACCTACCGCCACGGTCAATATGACCTACTTGGTGGGCTCTCGCCAAGAAAACTATGGCGAAACGGGGATGGCGCATTTGCTCGAACACTTGCTCTTTAAGGGGAGCAAGAATTTCCCCAACCCGACAGCTGAATTCACCAAGCGTGGTTTCCGCATGAATGGGAGCACGTGGCTTGATCGCACCAATTACTTTGTTTCCTTTACGGCGACAGACGACAACATGGAGTGGGCTATCGCTTGGCAGGCCGATGCGATGGTGAATTCCTTCATCTCTCGCAAAGACTTAGACACGGAAATGACCGTGGTGCGTAACGAATACGAAATGGGCGAAAACCGCCCGAGTAGCGTCCTGATGAAGCGCATGCAGTCGATGATGTATGACTGGCACGCTTATGGTCGCAGTACGATTGGTGCGCGTAGCGATATTGAAAACGTGGAAATCCCGAATTTGCGTGGTTTCTATGAAAAGTACTATCAGCCAGACAACGCAGTGCTCACGATTTCTGGGAAGTTTGACACCCAGAAGGTGTTGGGCTGGGTAGCGAAGAGCTTTGGCTCAATTCCGTGCCCGACGCGCGTTCTCCCGCACGAATGGACGGTAGAACCCACGGCTGACGGGGAGCGCGAATTTATGGTGCGCCGCCCGGGCGAAACGAAGATGATTATGGTGGGTTACCGTATTCCGTCGGCGCTCTCCTCTGAATATGAACCCGTTAATACCGCAACGGCCATTTTGGGGAAAGAACCCACGGGGCGTCTTTATAAAGAGCTCGTGGAAACCGGGATGGCTAGCCAAGCCTTTGGCTGGACGATCGCTGGTCGTGATCCAGGCTTTGTGATGTTTGGCGCGATGCTTAAAAAAGATGCTGACGTCGAGCCCGTCAAAAAGAAGATGATCGAAGTGATCGAAGGCGAGTTTGCGAAGAAGCCCGCAACGGAAGAAGAACTCGACTTTGAAAAGCGTGATCAGGCCTTGATGTTTGAACGTCAGTTGGCGGATCCGGAAACCTTTGGCGTGGAACTCTCTGAATATATCGCTTTGGGTGACTGGCGACTCTTCTTTGCGGATCGCGAAGAAAATGAAAAGTTGACGGTGAAAGCGGTGAACGACGCTACGAAGAAATACTTTGTGCGTGACAACCGTGTGGTGGGGATCTATGTCCCGACCACGGACTTAAAGCGCGCAGAAATTCCGAAGACGCCTAGCGCTGAAGAAGTCCTTTCGCAGTACAAGTTCAAGGCTGAAGGCAAGCAGGTCGAAGCCTTTGATACGGATCAGGCCAATATCAATAAGAGCACCACGATCGTCGACTTGGGTGGCGTGAAGGTCGCGCTTTTGCCGAAGAAGTCTTCTGGCGAAACGGTTGATGTGCGCTTAGTCTTCCGTACGGGTAATGCGAAAACGAACGGCAACGCGATGCTGAATCGTGCCGTGACGAGCATGCTCACCCGTGGTATTGAAGGGATGAATCGCGAACAGATTGAAAAGACGCTCACCAAATTGAAGACCGAGGGCTCTCCCTTTGACTTCACCACCGATCGTGAACACGTGGTGGAAACGGTGGCCTTTATGTCTAAGCTTCTCTTGACGCCTACCTTCCCCAAGGAAGAACTTGAACTCTGGCGCTCTAAGAGCTTGACGCGTTTGCAGTCGGTCTCTGACGATCCGAAGTCTAAAGCGCAAAACGAAATCCGTAAGCACTTTAATACTTACCCCTTGGGTGACGTGCGCCACTCTGAAACCAACGAAGAAATGATGGAACAGCTCCAGAAGTTGACGTTGGATGATGTGCGCGCTCACTGGAAGGATCTCTTCCAAACCTCTCAGGGCTACATCTCGGTGGTGGGTGACTTTGATCCAGAAGCCGTGAAAAAAGCGCTTGAAGCGGATTTGATTGGAAAGAAGACCACGACGGTACCTTTTGAACGTCCGATCGCTGAATTTAAGCCCATTGCCGCGAAGCGCATTGTCGTTGACACGCCTGAAAAGGAAAATGCGGTCCTCTCCGCTCGTGTGGACTTTGCCGCTAATGCGGACGATCCAGACCTTGCGGCCATTCAGGTGGCTGACTGGATTGTGGGTGGCTCGCCAGGGCTCTCCAACCGCTTAGTGAACCGTATCCGTCAGAAGGAAGGTCTCTCTTACGGGGTGGGTAGCCACGTGAGTATTCCTGACTTTGGTAACCGTGCAAGCTGGGGTGTGGGCTTAATTGCTGCTCCGCAGAGCTTGAAGCAGGCGGAAATGAGCATGCGCGATGAACTCGCTAAGGTCTACCGCGACGGCATCACCGAGCAGGAACTCGAAGAAGCCAAGCGTGGTCTTTTAGACTACCGCGCCATTAACCGTGCTCAGGACGGTATGCTCGCTGGTGGCTGGGTCCGCTACCTTGAAAAGGGTCAGGACTGGTCGCAGTCGAAAAAACTTGACGACGCAATCCGTGCTTTGACGGTGGCGGATGTGAACGCTGCGGTGAAGCGCATCGCTAACCCAGATAACCTTACGGTGGTCTTGGCTGGCGACTTGGCGAAGGCCAAAGCGGCTGGTAAGGATTTCTCAAAATAATCCTTAGCACCTAAAGCGCAAGGGAAGTGTCTGACGAAAAAGACGTTAGGCACTTCCTTTTTTTTGAGCCAAAAAAATCCCGCGAGAAGGTGTGTTCTTTCGCGGGATAACGTCTTTTTAGAGAAAGAGTGTTTAGGCCTTGGGCTTTGCGAGCGCTCGGACTTTCTCTGCCCAGGCAGCAGCTTCTTCCTTTTTCTCATCAAAGGGCATCGAGAGCCAGAAGGGGATGTGACCAGGAAGTGCGACTTCTACGTCCACGCGTACGCCCACATAGTCGTAGGGGGTGGAGGGCGTTTCTGCAACGCTTGGTGCTACATAGGCGGGCGGCATTGTCATCATTTCGCCAAGGGCATTTTGATAGCACACACCTTCGCCCGTGCGAGGGGGCTGGGCTTTGTAGTCATGGTCAAGCGAACTCATCCGATCGATGATCTGCACTGAATGAATGGCAGAGGCGTCAATGACAAGATGCAAGTCGCTATAGCGCTCAGCGAGCCAGTAAAGCCCTTCGGGAAGAAGTGCTGCGACGAGGGCTTCGCTTGTGGCCTGAACGCTCTCGTGAGGACGCTTAGAGAGGAAGCGTTCAGCTTCTGCCTTGCGAGCCTCGCGCAAATTCGTTTCTGCTTTAAAGAGCGCCTTCATCGTGGGCTCAATCCAACGCGTCGCGGTTTTACTCAGAATGCCACGCACGACAAAAAGCGCCACCACAGCAATCGACCACTGAATACCAATGGCGGAAAAAACAGAGCCAATCGTGTAAGAGGGGTAGAGCACTAAGAGCGCGATTGGCCAGACAAGCGAGACCAATAAAAAGACCGCTGTCCAAGGCCAAAAGAGAATGCGGTAGATGCGCATTTCTTCTCTATCTAAATCCTTGAGCGCTTGGTTGCGAAGCGTTTTAGCTTCTTGCAGTGCGCTACTTGTTTCTTCTAAAAGGAGGAGAGTTTCAGCCATAACAGATAAAGTAAAAAATCTAAGAGATACAGTATTTTAGAGAATGAAAGAGCAAAATACACAAATTTTATTTTGAACGTAGTGTGAGGGATTCGCTCCTGCAAGCAAAAGACAATATCTATGTAGGAACCGCACAGATTACACACAAAGAAACGGCTCAAACTCGTCGAAGTGGGTGGAGCTTTGACAATCGCCAAAGTATGCCGCTTGGCGTGCATAAGGATAAACAACAAGGCGAGGGCGGCCTTCAAACCGCGTAAGGGCAAAGCGTTTTTTCAAGCTTTAGCGCGGCGGATTCATAAACAAGGATTCAATAGGCGGAATCGTTGGCAGATTATCAAAGTCGATGGGCGCTTTTTCTTCTACAACCTGCACATCACCATCTTTTCCAGGAATTAAGCTTGCGGGCACGACACGCAGGAGTTTTTCTGGGTCTCCATAACGCACACAGCACACTTCAGCATCCGTTTGCTGATAGATCAATACACGAGGACCTTCAAGCCCCAGGGCGAGAATAGGCACCACAAATTCTTGGCCTTCATCGTTTTCTGAGAGCGAGAGGGCAAGCTCGGGGCGATGACGGTGCGTGAGTGTGGTAAAGAGTACTTCAAGCGCATGGATGATCGCGGGGCGCGCAGGATCGTGAATAATCGCTTGCTTATCGCTTCGGAACTGACGCGTTTCAAGAAGCGTTAGAGGAGCGTTTTGATCGGCCCCTAAGTTACTCGCAAGCGTTGAGTCTTTATCTTTTTCGTCAAGCGTTTCGCGCTCACGTGCTCTCCAGCGAAGCATAGCCTGCGACTCTTGGAGCGCTGCCAAGGTTTGAAGATTGGCTTCTGGGCGCGTGGGGCGAATAGCAGGAAGCGTGCCTTCGACGACTTCACTCCCAGGAATTTCGCCAAAGAGCGAATCTTGCGAGAAAATCACTTCAGAGGGGCGCGCTTTACGCTTGCCGCGAGACTTTTTCAGTGGCAACTCTCCCTCACGGGCACAACGCTCAAGCACTTGAATCATCAGTGCTTCGGGCGTAAAGCCAGCCTCGTGCAACACAGCGAGCGCATTGTGCAAAGTATCTTCATTGAGACTTAGACTTAGCTCGAGGGTTTTGTTAGCCATTGAATTTCTACCTCCAACAGGTGTGCGATTTTCTTCATTCACATTAAGTCTAGCAAAGGCGATGCGGTTTAGGAGAAAACGGTGCAAAAAGGCGACACTCTCTCCCAAAAAAGTGTGATCGGTATCCAAAGTGAGGTGTGAGTCGTATACTGAAAAGACATTCCACTGTGTTAAAAAAGGAGGGAAGAGATGAGCGAAAACGATGTGAAACTTCCGCAAGCGAGCCTTTTCACAGAGCTCGAAGAAAAGAGTCTTTTTGAAGAAGAAGCACCTACAGCCGAGCCTGTGAAACCTGCTGAACCCGCCGAGAAGCCCAAAACCATTTGGCAAAACCCGCGTGCCTCGGGTCTTCTCAAGAAGATGTTTAGCCTTGAGACACTCTCCAAAGACGAAGTGCAAACGCTCGCTGAATCGAATCACGAGAAAATGCAAAACGAAAAAAGTGGTCAATAAGCCACTTTCTTCGCCAAAAAGAAGCCCATCGTCCAACCACGAAACGATGGGCTCCCACTTTTAGCTGGCCTGGGTGTGGGCCAGCGTCCTCATCAAAAGTTAGTCAATGAGTTATTTCACGGAAGGAAGCGAGATTTCGTAAACGACATCCTTACCACCTTCACGCCCCATGGTCACTAACTTGCCGTCTGCGAGTGCGAGCGAGTGCGGATCGCTCAACTCTTTCGGAAGTGCCATGACCTTTTCAATGTGAGCCGTCACTGGATCAATGACGAGCATCGACATGAAGTTCTTCGAGATCGCAAGGAGTTTCCCTTCATAAATCGCCATACCGGTGATGTAGTAGCCAAGCGGCTTCTTGGAGTCTTTCACTTGCAGTTTCGGCGCAGCCTTAATGTCGCGTTCCGAGGCGATCGTCTGGTCAGCCATATCAAAGGCCATCAAGACGGAGTGCTTCTGGAACTGGTTGGGCACCGAGGCGAGGAAGAGACTATTCGTCGCTTCATCGTAGCTCGCGCTCGTCACGAAGGAGAACTTCGCACGGGCCATGCCTAAGAACGGACGGTTAAAGCCCCAAACTGGTGCGAAAGCTGGTGTGGCTTCGCGGAAGATACGCCACTGCCACCAAGCATCAATCTTCGAAGGATCAGTGAGTTCACTAGCAAAAATCGTCTTGTTGTACGCAAGGCCAATTAACTTCGTGCCCATGAAGGTCGCGTCCACCACCGAACGTAAGTCGTTACCGTTCGGGTAGTCGAGAATCGCGCGGTCAGTCATCTTCGAGATGGTTTCATCCGTGTAGAAGAGACCTGCGTTACCGGTCACGAAGGCGTATTTACGCATTTGGGGTTGCCAAGAGATACCGGTCACAACGCTCGCCCCATTCCAGCCTTCGGCTTTAAACGGAATATGGTGCTTCGCAAGAACCGTGATCTTATCTTCAGCAAGGGCGATCGGACCCGTAGCAGGATCAGTGCTAAAGGGCAGAACGCTCTTTTCTTTAATCCCAGCCATATAGGGCTCTTCCGGATCCCAGCTTGCACGCCAGGTAGCGGGCATCGTGAACTTCTTCCAGAGGTTAAAGTTCCAGTCACCGCTGGCCTTTGAGAGGTCTAAGGTGACGCGAGCCGGACGACCTTTGCACATGTAAGGGGGTGGCCCATTTTCGAGGAAAGCCTGGAAGCCGTTAGCGATAATCACGAAGAAACTCATGATCACGACAGCCTTCGGGTAGCGTTCCAAGTCGTGAATTTTGCTTACTTTCCCTGCGAGCTCTTCAAGGGCGGGTTGACCTTTGCGTAAGAAGAGAAGGAGGAAGAAGATCGAGAAAACCGCGACCCAGTAGACGAACACGGCCCAAGAGTAGGTGTGTGCGCCCATAATCGTGGAGCCAAAGCCTTGACCCACGTCGCGCCAGATATGCGTCCCTACGTGGCGGAGCCCATAGTACATCCCAATGAATGCCCACAGTGCGTAGGCAGCGAGATAACGTGTTTTGAGCCCGTAGCGGAGCATCATCATGAGAAGAACGCCCAGGTAGACCATGGCAAAGCGTTCTCCCCAGCACATAATGCAGGGGTTTTCGCCCATGATGAACCCAAGGCCGATACAAGCGATCCCCACAGGAATCGCGATAAGTAGTAGCGCTCCCGTCGCTAAGGTGTAGCGTAGAGCCTTTTGGCTCGAGAAGAATTTGTCAAACATAGCCTGCCTCCTTTAGATGTTGCCCGGAGGCAGAATGGACGTGTGTTCGACACCCAAGAAAATGAACACACAGAGGAGGCTTGAGAGGACAAAGAAGATCCAAGCAAGATTTTCGCGCTCTGGTCGGAGCCAAAGAATGCCAACAGGAACTGCCAGCAATAAGATGTAGAGCATCTCCATATACAGTCTCTCCATTTAAGTGAAATCGCAACACACACGGTCAAGTGTTTCTAGTTGTTGCTATAGAAATGGTATCTGTAATATACTATTAGCGTCCAATACTTTTTTGGTTACCCTATATAAGCCATGCCTAATAGTGTGAAAAAGACCGACCTCGACTACATCAAGGCGATTGCGCAAAGCGGGAGCTTTCTAGCAGCCTCAGAAGTGCTTCACGTCTCGCAACCCGCCATTTCGCAGTACATCTCAAAGATTGAGCAAGAGCAAGGAATTCAGCTCTTTAACCGTAATGTGCGCCCCGTCACTCTGACCGAGGCTGGGCGCTATTACGTGAAAATTGAAGAAGAGATTGAAGAGATGCGGCGTCGCCGTACGCGCTACTTCCGAGATCTCTCGGGTGACTTAGAGGGCGAAGTGCGCATTGGCGCCAATCAGTGCCGTATTGCAACGGTGCTCTCTGACGTCCTAAGCGCTTATGTGAAAAAGTACCCTAAGGTCTCGCTCAAGATTGTGGAAGTAGGGATCAGCACAATGGAAGCCAAGCTCTTGGCGGGCGAAATTGACTGCGTGATTACGATTGAAGCCGCGGTATCGAAGGAGCTCGCTTACCGGACGCTCCTTGACGAAAAAGTACTCCTTGCTTTTCATGCGGACCATCCTTTGGGCGAGAGAGCTCGCACATATCGTAAGAGTGGTGCAACGGGTTTTCTTCCCTTTGATTTTCCAGAGGCCGCGGGCGAAAACTTTATTCTTTTGAGCCGCGGGATGCGCTTTCATGCGTACTTTCACCGAATCTGCGAAAAGTATCGTGTGAAACCTAAAATCCTGATGCAAACGGACTCGATCACCACGCTCCTTGAACTCGTCACACAAGGGGTAGGTTGCGCCTTGATGCCTGACTCCTTGATTTACTATCGGCATCCTGAGCCCATGCCTTGCTACTACTCGATGGAGCACGAGTTTGGGGTGAACCGTGTCGTGGCTGCGTGGAATCGGAATATGTATCTCTCTAAAGCGACACGTGCCTTTATTGAGATGCTCGCCGAAAAGCATCGACCGCTCAACTCGGACCCGCACACTGAGCCCTATAACCTCATCGAAAACTAAACACAAAAAAGACCTAGCCTTCCTTAAAAGACTAGGTCGATTTTTTTCGCGTTACCCAAATTGTGCAAATCTAGATCATTCTTGAACTAAGAACACTCAAAAAAACTAGCAAGTTCTTGATTTTCAAAGAAAAAAACTTGCTAGGTTTCTTTTTTTATGCTAAACCAGATACATATTTAAAGGTATCTATCGGAAGCAATCATGGCTCGAATTACACCTCCCGATCTCCCACCTCTG